>FSSH01000082.1_pt4 | contig 249842 bp, 244 predicted proteins | sample 1166101 | NCBI WGS metagenome assembly FSSH01 (sample SAMEA32972668, study PRJEB13176) | freshwater metagenome | biome: Drinking water system; feature: Biomass in drinking water that filtered by 0.45 um membrane; material: drinking water | place: USA | collected 2012-12-20 | depth 0 m
CGCAGCGAAGCAATCCAGCCTATCCGCGAGCACGCCGCTGGATTGCTTCGCTGCGCTCGCAATGACGAGTGATCCTGAATTACGGCACGATGCTCTAGGGACGAAGCTCGCTCTGAGCGCAGTCGAAGCCTGTCCCGAGCATCGTCGAAGGGGGCAAGCGTAGCGCCGATGGTGAGGGGGCTTCGGCCTCGCTCAGCCCGAACGGGGCCAACCCGACCGGTTATCCCCGCGCTGCCGCCAGCAGCTTTGCCAGCGCTACAAACTCGGCCACGCTCACTGTCTCCGCGCGCCGGGTGGCGGCTATGCCCATTGCCTCCAGCGCGTCGACCGCGCCCGGCACGCTTTTCAGGCTCTGGCGCAGCATTTTGCGGCGCTGGCCGAATGCAGCGGCGGTGATCTGTTCCAGCATCCCAAGCGGCACGCCAGCGGGGCTTTCCAGCGGCGTGAGGTGCACCACGGCTGACATCACCTTGGGCGGCGGGGTGAAGGCTGAACGATGGACCGGCATCGCGATCCGTGCCGTGGTGCGCCACTGTGCCAACACCGCCAGCCGACCATAATGTTCGCTATCCACGTCCGCGACGATTCGGTCCGCAACTTCCTTTTGGAACATCAGCGTCAGGCTTTGCCACCACGGTGCCCAGGGCGCGGACAGCCAGTTTACCAGCAGCGCGGTGCCGATATTATAGGGCAGGTTCGCCACGATATGCGGGTGCCCCGTGAACAGCGACGGCGCGTCAATCGCCATCGCATCCTCCTCAATCACCCGCAGCCTGCCCGGATAGGCCTCGCCCAGTTCGTCCAGCGCCGGGATGCAGCGCCGGTCGCGCTCCACCGCCGTCACGCTTGCACCGGCTGCCAGCAACGCGCGGGTTAGGCCGCCGGGGCCGGGGCCGACTTCAAACACCGCCGCGCCCTCCAGATCACCCGGAATGCGCGCGATCCGGCCCAGCAATTGCCCGTCGAGCAGAAAATTCTGCCCCAGCGCCTTGCTCGCCTGTAATCCGTGCCGCGCAATCACGTCGCGCAACGGCGGCAGCGTCGTCACCCGAATTCGGCGCGGCGCGCAGCGGCGCTGGCGGCGAGTTGGATCGCGGCAATCGTCGCGCCTGGCTGAGCCAAATCCTTGCCAGCGATGTCAAAAGCCGTGCCGTGATCAGGCGATGTGCGGACGATCGGCATGCCTAATGTCATGTTCACGCCATCATCGAAATGCAGCGTTTTTAACGGGATCAGCGCCTGATCATGATAACAGCACAGCGCCGCATCATAGCGGGCACGGGCGCGTGGGTGGAACATCGTGTCGGCGGCGAGCGGCCCAACAATGTCCATCCCCTCATCGCGCAACAGCGCGACGGCGGGCATCAGGATGTCGATTTCCTCACGCCCCATTGATCCTTGTTCGCCGGCATGCGGGTTGAACCCGGCCAGTGCGAGCCGGGGGTTTTCAATGCCGAAATTCCGGGTCAGCCCGCGCGCCGTTACTCGGGCTTTTGCAACGATCAGGTCAATCGTCAGCATCGCCGATACGTCATTCAGCGGCACGTGCGTCGTGATTGGCACCACGCGCAACGACGGGCCTGCCAGCATCATCACCGTATTTTCGCGGGAAATGCCGCACCGTTCCGCCACAAATTCGGTCTGGCCCGGATCAGTGAAGCCAATGTGATAGAGCTGTGCTTTTGATACCGGCCCCGTTACCAGCGCGCCTGCCGCGCCCGACCGCGTCAGCCCCACGGCCAGTTCCAGCGCGTGCAGCGCACATCGCGCGCCGTCCACATCGGGATGGCCGGGGTTGATGTCACCCGCATCCTGAATCGACAATACGGGCAGCGCGGTGTCGAACAGCGCAAGCGCATCGCTCGGCGCGCTTACCCGCTCGACAGGGCCGTCCCACACTTTTTCGATTGCGCGCACGTCCCCCACCGCAAAAAACGGTGGCAGATCGTGCAGCGCGCGCAGCGCCCAGGCCTTTGCGACAACTTCGGGGCCAATCCCGGCGGGATCACCCATGGAGACGGCGATCGGTGCCAGCACCGGCCGATCAGCGATATTCGACGACGGCGTCGCGCCGAAGATCGCGGAGCTTGTGGTCAGCGCGAAGGTTTACGCCGCGTTGCTCCATTTGCGACCGAACTTGCTCCATGCTCGGCATGGATGCTGATTTCGGGTCGTCGCGACCGCACAGCACCAATGCGCGAACCCCGTCAGTCGGCGATCCGAATGGCGGCGTCGCTTCGCCGATTTGCAGCGCGAGCATCAGATCCTGCAGCTGGGCCGGCAGGTCGCGCACGCGCACCGCATTGTTATCCACCACCTCGGCACCGAATGCGGCGGCGGCTTTGGCGACATCGCCACACCCCTTGATGCCCTGAGTCATCTTGGCAAAGGCGGCGACTTTTTCGGTCGCTTCAGCCTGGGTGATCCCGGCCTTGAAGCCCATGCTGATCTGGCGGAGGTTGAGCACGGCGTCGCGCACATCCGCTGTACCCACTTTGCGGGTGTCGACCAGATATAGGATTGAATAGCCGCCCGGCACCGGCACTGGCCCGGCGAGCTGGTTGACCTTCATTTCAACGGCTGCCTGTGCAAGCGTTTCGGGAAGCTGCCCGGCGCGCACCCAGCCCAAATCGCCGCCCACCGCACGGGTCGTTGCTTCCGATCGTTCCTGTGCAACCTGCTCAAATGGCTTTTCGCCCTTTTGAATAACCGCCATCAGCGCGCGTGCTTCAGAAATAACCTGCTGCTCGCGATCTTCGCTCGCGGTAAGGTATATTTCCTTGACGTGAAATTCTTCGGAACCCTGATTGGCTTGCAACCGCTTGAGAATGCTTTCAACTTCGCTGTCGCCGACATTGATGAATGGCTCAACCTTGCGGCGCAGATAGCGGCTCCAGGCAAGTTCGGCCTCAATCTGGCGGCGCAGCGATCGTTCGGATGAACCGATTTGCCGCAGATACACCCGCAGCTCGGGTACCGGCTTGCTAAAGCTGCGCGCAACGCCCGAAAAGCCGCGATCAATCTCATCCTTGGTGATCGTGACTTCGGCGGCCTTGGCTTCCTGAATTTGCAGCGTCTCGTCGATCAAGCTGCTCAACACCTGTCGGCGCAGCTGTTCGCGGTCTTCGTCGCTGGGCTTCACATTATTGGCAGCGATGATCAACGCGACGCGCTGATCCACATCGGTGCCGGTGATGACGGCATCGTTCACAATGGCGGTTGGCTTGCGCACATTGGGGTCAAGTTTGCCGAAAATCTGAAGATTAGCGGGGATATTCAGCCCCGTATCAGGCAGCTGGTTGTCAGCCACAGTCTGCGCAATCGCGACGCTGGCCATTGTAATGCCAGTGGCAATGCCAGTGGCCAACAAGGCGGAACGGCCTATCCGGCGCATCTTTGCAAATGAATACATCACGGTCTTTATATTCCCACTAATCGATCAGATACAGGATCGCACGGGCCTGTTCGGCCATCATAGCTGAATGCAAGCTTAGCGCCCGAGGTTCTTGAATGCCAGCGTCAACAAGAAACTGTCGCCGCGCCGCGCGTCCCCGGTGTCCTGATAATCGCGCTTCCACGTAACGCCCAGCCGCAAACAATCGTCTTCATACGCAAAACCAATGCGGTGGCGCACCGGATCAAAGCCATTTGCCTGCGATGTCGGGTCTTCGCTGCGCCCCGTCAGGTTCACGACCGCCGATCCAAATAGTGACCAGAAGCGCGCAAATTGCACCCGCCCGCCTGCGCGGATTTCCTCGCGATCACGCAAATCCTCCAGCGAGGGGGCGATGTTCCGGTTCAGCCGCAGATATCCCAGCAGCAGATAAGTGCCGCGCGTGCCGATTGTTGCGTCCACTTCATTGCGGCGAACTGCCAGGCCGTCCTTGTCGAGCCGATACCGGTGGGTGATGGAAACCAGATCTTTGTACCGCAAAACGTTTCGGCCAACGATGTCTGACACCCGGTCGCTTAATCCGGTACCGTCGGGAAACAGCGTGAAAGCCGATGTCAGGCGATAGCTTTGGCCGATGTTCGCGTCGAACGAGAAATCGGGCAGGCTGTATGCCCATTCGAGCCCATAGGTAAGCCGGGTAGAATCTTCGAACCGGTCATAACCGGGAAAGCGGTTCAGCGAGAACAGGTTGGAATCTTCCAGGTCCACAGCGCGTGAATCTTCGTTCGGCACCGCCAGATTGCTCAGGCCCGGTGTGGCCACCAATTGCACCCGCGGGGTTAGCCGCTGTGCATTGCCCAGGAACTGCCCGATCAATGGCCATCTTATGTCGAGCGCCGCCACGCCAATCGCGCGCCCACGAAAACCATCGCGCCCACGGTAGCTGACGACGGTGGTTTCCAGCGTATCGTCAGTATGATAAATATCGCCGCGCGCCATCGCGGTCAGTGTTACTTCCTGGCCCAGCGGGGTAATCCGGCGCAAATCCCATTTCGCGCTGGCAAAGGCGCGCTGGGTATCCTGTCCCGCCGATCGCCCAATCGCCAGCGAGTTGAACTGCAATTCCAGTCGCCCGCCATTCAGGCCGACATTGTCGACCCGTCGGCGATAATCAATCTCAGGCAGCGCAATTGGCTGAAAACCCTGGCGGTCGCCCACACGCAGCGTCTGCACGGCCCAGCCAGCGACCGAAAAATAACTGTCCGCATCAATGCGTACCAGCTTCAACGTGTTGCGTAAAATATCAACGCGCGAAATATCATAGCGGCGCAGGAACGTCCGGTCAGTGGTGGCACGCAGCGATCCGCTGATGCTCCAATTGGGGTTCAGCTGAAACTTGCCGCTCGCGTCGATATATCCGCGAAACACATTGTTGGCGGTTTGCGGGTTGGTCGACAGCGTATCAGTGCGGTCGCTGACCGTGGCATAACCCTGAATACGGTAAGCGCCAGTTGACGTAAGCGCGCGGTAATCGGCCTGGATTAGCGGCAGGGCGGCGCTGTATACGCGCGGTGTGAGTGTCAGCCCGCGATTTGGCGCAAGCTTGAAATAATAGGGCAGGGCAAATTCAGCGCCGTTGACGCGGCTATACTTTAGGTCGGGGGTCAAAAATCCATTGTCGGTGCCGTCGCCGACAGGGTTTGAAAACGCGGGCAGTGGCAATGAGAAGATGCCGAACACGTTGACGCGTGCGCCCTTGTAATAAATGCGTTTCTTGTCGGGATTGTACACCACCCGCAGTGCGGTGATTTTCCACGATGGCTCTTTCGGGCAATTGGCCGAATCGAGCACTGAGCACGGGGTATAGGCGGCGTCGTCCAGCGTGACGATGCCATCCTTTCGGCTGCCGCGATCGGCCGCCAATCGCCCGCCCTGATCCAGCACAACGAGCATATTTTCGACCACGCCGTCTTTCAGCGAATCGGTTAGCTCAATTGTATCGCCATAGGCTGCATCGCCGCCCGGATTGGTGATCACGATATTGCCGGTGGCGGTTACCAGCCCGGTCTTGCGGTTCCACACGATGCGGTCGGCACGCAGCCGATCACCCTGGCGGAACATGCGGACGCCGCCATTGGCGATGACGATATCCGCCTTGCTGTCATATTCGATGCCATCGGCGCTGAATTGCACCTGGTCTGCCTCGCTGGGCAGGGGTGTTTCGCTGGGCGGTGGCAGCTCAACCGGGCGATCCTGCAGATCCTGTGCCGATGCCGGTGCCGCCGCCAATAGCGCGCCAAGCAGCACCGGTATAAGCGCGCAGGAGGCAAGAAGAACAGAACGCTTCACGCTGGCACAGTCCTCGAACAGTCGTCGACTGGCGGAAACGCCGCCACCTTTACCGCGCCCTATCGCATTGCCGGGGCGGGGCTGCAATGTTGCTTCGCCATTTCTCGTATCGGCTTTACCCGCCCCGGATCGCAAGCCTAAGGAGGTTTTGGCTCCCTATTTATTGACGATGCTAAGGATGAAGATGCAAATCCAGTTTTCCGCCACCCGTCCCGCCCCCATGCCAGGAGCAATGCCCGTGCTTGCCCTGGCTGTTGAAAAGGACGGCCTTGATCGGATCAATTTCGGCGCATTTGATGCCGCCGCGCAGCGCCTGGCGCTGGGCGCCGCGCGCGCAGCCCGGTTTGACGGAGAGGCGGGGGCGATTGCTGAGGCATTTGTGGCGCTGGGCGACGCCGTTGTTCAGGTGCTGCTCTTGGGTGTCGGGCCGGGCGCTGAAACCGATTATGAACGGGCGGGCGGCGCATTGACCGCGCGGCTGTTAACGTCTGGCACTGAAGCAGTCGTGGTTGATTTTTCGAGCCTGGGCGGCGCGCCTGCGGCAACATCGGTGGCGCGCTTTGCCGCGGCAGCGGTGCAGCGGAGCTGGCGGATCGATATGTATCGCACCAAGCTGGCCGAAAAAGCCAAGCCGACGCTGTCGTCGATCACGCTGGTGGGCGCACCCGAAGGGGCAGAGGCCGCTTGGCACGCCCAGCACGCCGTGACGATGGGCCTTAACCTGACCCGCACCCTGGTCGCGCTGCCACCGAACATCTTGTACCCGGTCAGCTTTGTTGAACGGTTCCGCGCCGATGTTGAGGGACTTGGGCTGGAAATCAGCGTGCTCGGCGAAGCGGAGATGGCCGCGCTCGGCATGGGCGCGCTGCTCGGCGTCAGCCAGGGGTCGGTGCGCGATGCGCAGCTGCTGGTGATTAAATGGAGCGGGAAGGGGGCGGGTGATCCCGACCTCGCACTGGTCGGCAAGGGTGTTACGTTCGACACCGGCGGCATCTCGCTGAAGCCCGGGCCGGGCATGGAAGACATGAAGTGGGACATGGGCGGCGCGGGTGCCGTGGCAGGCGCGATGAAGGCGCTCGCCTTGCGCAAGGCCAAGGCCAATGTCGTCGGCGTGTGCGGTCTGGTGGAAAACATGCCCGACGCCAATGCCCAGCGCCCCGGCGATATCGTCACGTCCATGTCGGGCCAGACCATCGAAATCCTCAACACCGATGCCGAAGGGCGACTGGTGCTGTGCGACGCGATCACCTGGGTACAGAAAAACCACCGTCCCAAGACGATCGTCGATCTGGCGACCCTCACTGGCGCGATGATCATCGCACTGGGCAATGAACATGGTGGTATGTTCGCCAATGATGATGGGCTGGCCGATCAATTGTTGGCGGCGGGCAAGGCATCGGGCGACCTGCTGTGGCGCTTCCCGCTGTCCGATGCGTACAACAAGCTGATCGACAGCCCGATTGCGGACATGAAGAATGTCGGCCCGCGCGGCGCCGGATCAATCACAGCGGCGCAGTTCATCCAGCGCTTTGTCGACAAGGGCGTTCGCTGGGCGCATCTCGACATCGCCGGGATGGTCTGGGCAGACAAGCCGGGCGCAACCTTTGACAAGGGCGCGACGGGGTATGGCGTGCGGCTGCTCGACCGATTTGTGGGGGATAACTTCGAAGGCTGAGGCAGTTCGAAACGGGCAGGAGCAGGCGGGCGTGCAGGTCGATTTCTATCATTTGACCGTGCGCCCGCTTGACCGCGTGCTGCCCAAAATCGCCGAAAAGGTGGTGGAAACCGGGGGGCGGTTGCTGATCGTGGCGGACGAGGCGGCACGGCGCACCGCGCTCGACAAGCTGTTGTGGAGCTATGCGCCGACAAGCTTTCTGCCGCACGCACAGGCGGCCGGGGCAAATGATGCCGCACAACCCGTGTTGATCGCGGGCGATGCGCTCGCGGCCAACGGCGCGCGCAACATCGCCATCGCCGACGCCCGCTGGCGCGATGAAGCGCTGGCCTTCGACCGCGCGTTCCACTTCTTCGACGACGACGCGATTGTGGAAGCGCGCGCAGCATGGCGCGCGCTGGCCGACAAACCGGGCGTGGAGCGCCGCTATTGGAAACAGACCGAAACGGGCGGCTGGGAGCAGGCGGCTTAGGTTGGGGCCGAGGCATGAAATTGGACAGCTATCGCCCATTTGCAATCATTCGCAGCTCGAACCAATTTTGGATCGTAAGCATCTGATTTCTAGCTGCCTTTGTTCTCCTCGCTGGGCCGATTGCCGTGCTAGCCGGGTGCGATCCGCGCATGCACGTGGCGTTGGAGAAAGACTTTAACGGCACCGTCGATTACGGCTGCATTGAAAAGCGCTTCGCGCCGTTGCGCCGGATGTGGGATGAGGCTCGCAGCAGGCGGATGGGAATGAGCCGCGTGGGTTTAAACGCGGGATCACAGTCACCCAGTTTACCTAAGTCGTAAACCGATAAACGACCGCTTTCGGCGCGAAGTGTAGACGACTGAAACTGGGTGGGAAGCGGACATCCAAGTGGAGGCCGCGCGCTGCGCGCCTTAATCTACGCGCCAGTGACGTCTGCACAAGGAAGAAGCGCGGCTCCGATCGGCGAGGCACACACGCGAAACAGGCTCGAGCGAAAGCCTTGCTTCATCAATCTGCCAAACGAGATTTGTTCTTTGATTGGCTGTCGCCACTGCGGACTCGAAGCGGCAGAACACCCGATGGCGCGTGGACCGAGGGACATGGCTTGGCTGCTGCGAGCGCTCAATTCGGCGGCAGCGCTCACTCTGAGTGACCACTCTGTAAATATTGATCGGTGGGCAGCTCTCTCCAGGGCCGGGACCCTCACATTCGGCATTGTAGCGATCTGCCGTGAGCGCCGACTGCAGTTCCGAAGGAGAGGGCAGCGGATCGAATGACTGACTGGGAAACGATCGAGTGATTCTGACACGATAGGTGGCTTGATCGTCGTCCGGCACTGGGAGAGTTTGGGGAGCGGACTGAGCCGCGATCCCTAACGAAACAGCGACTAAAAGCATCTTCACCGTGCCACCTCGCATAAGCTGCAGCCATTTCTGCACCTGAGCTTCGGCCTCCGCAATAGGTCGAGGGCGGAATGTCCGCTAATGGGGCGAAAGCCGACAGGCCGGTTTTTATGAGTTTACCGCCTACTCCGATCCTTCCTTTCTGGGGGGAGGCTACACCCTCCATCCCCAGATCGCTCCCCCAAACCACCCAACCCTTGCCCCCCGCCGCGCCCGCCGCTAAAGGCGCGGTCGACCTATCCAAAACCACCCAAGCACAGGAACCGCACCAGTCATGGCCGCGACACGCACTTTTTCGATCATCAAGCCCGATGCCACCCGCCGCAACCTGACGGGTGCCGTCACCAAGATGCTGGAGGAAGCCGGCCTGCGCGTCGTTGCGTCCAAGCGCATCCATATGAGCCGCGCACAGGCAGAGGAATTTTACGGCGTCCACCGCGAACGCCCGTTCTTCAACGATCTGGTCGGCTTCATGATCTCCGGCCCCGTCGTTGTGCAAGTGCTTGAGGGCGAAAACGCCGTGCAGGCGAACCGCGACATCATGGGTGCAACCAACCCTGCCAATGCCGATGCCGGTACGATCCGCAAGGAACTGGCTGAATCGATCGAAGCAAATTCGGTCCATGGTTCGGACAGCGAAGAAAATGCCGCCATCGAAATCGCGTTCTTCTTCAAGCCTGAAGAAATCGTCGGCTGATCCTGCCGCTCGGCGCGCTTTGGCTCCCCCATTTCAGGGCGGCGGCCAAGGCGCGTCGAACCCTATTTGGCGCGCCGCGGTTACGCGAAACGGGCCAATGCGTGCGCGATCTTCCGGCGGGTACGCGCCTACCGAGCCGAAGGCGCAGTCGCCACGCGCATCTTTAATAGCAAGTTTTCACAAAAAGCGGCCATTACGGCCGGGCGTCACGGCCGGGCTTCCCGCCGGAACCGGCCGGGAGGCACGCCCAATTGCCGCGAAAACGCCGATGTGAAGTGCGATTGGTTCGAAAAGCCGCAAGCCAAGGCCAATTGGGCAAGATCGAGCGAATCCTCGCGCAGCAACGTGCATGCCAGCTCGAGCCGCCGATTGCGGACAAACTGATAGGGCGATACGCCCGTTGCGCGTTTGAACACGCGGGCGAAATGAAAGATCGACAGGTTGGCGACCTGAGCCAAATCCTCCAGTCGCAAATCCTTGTCCAACCCGGCATCGATAAATTCGATAACACGGCGCAGTTTATGCGGGGTAAGGTAGATCCGGTCTGCTTGCTGGCGAATTGCCGCCCGGTCAGCGCGCAACAGGATCGTCGCGATCGCGCGGCTGACCCCCTCGACAAAGAATTGTGATCCAAATCCGGGGGCGGAAATTTCTGCTTCCAACATCTGTACCAGCGCAATCAGGCTGGCATCTTCTTGAAACAGGATCGGATCAAAGCCGGTAAACTTCTGTTCTGAAACCAGCTTTGCCAAAAATCCGGTGGGAAATAACAACCCCGTCGTCTGCGATGAATTGTAATAGGTGACATGGCTGTCGGCGCCGCGCGGCACAAAGGTGGCCCGGATCGATGTACTGGGCGGCGCTGTGAATTTTGATCCTGCCATGTTGCCGTGCGCCGCCCGGCCAGACCCGCGCGAGATCATCAACATGTCGGGCTCCCATACGTCCCGTTGCGCAGTCATGACGCAATTGTTGTGACGTTCGGCGGCAATCCTGTACAATAAGATTTCCGTGGCTGCGTGGCGGTGCGGTTCAAGGGCAACGTGATTGCTATAGCGCAGCGCATCGATAGGCGCATGGCCGGTATTGACGTGGAACTGAGTGTTCCCGGTCGGTGACATGGCCATCCTCCATCTATCCGCCCGCCAAAGGCATCATCGAAATGCCTATGTCGGTTGAATACCTTCCCCGCATGCGGAGATAGCCGCCCCGCACGAATGAGCAACGCCCGGAGCATAGCTGAACGATTGTTCAGCGCAAGAATGGGAAATTAGTGAGTCACTTTACGGCAATTTCGTTATAATGCGGCTCCGCCACCCAACCCTGGGCCATCCTGAAAAGCCAGGAGGAAAAACTTTGGCGCAAAATTTTTGAAATTTGCGCTGTTTGCGGCAGGCTGTTCGCCGTGATTGTTACGGCATATTGTCCCGCAATTCATCCAGCCACACCGTCGCTGCACCGTCCGATGGCGCGCGCCAATCGCCGCGCGGTGACAGCGATCCGCCGCTCGATACTTTTGGCCCGTTGGGCATGGCGGTGCGCTTAAACTGGCTGGTGGTGAAGAACCGGTACAGGAATTCTTCCAGCCATTTGCGGATCACCGGCAGATCATAGGCATTGCGCCCCGTGATCGGAAAGCCGCGCGGCCAGCGGCCCATGCTCGCGTCTTTCCACGCATGCCATGCCAAAAAGGCGATTTTTGACGGCAATTGCCCCTGCCGCACGGTATAGTGGACGAAAAAATCATGCAGCTCATACGGGCCAATCCGGTCCTGCGTGCTTTGGATCACGCCGCCGCTATCGGCGGGCACCAGCTCGGGCGAAATCTCTGTTGCCAAAATTGCGTCGAGCACCTTGGCGGTTTCCAGATCCCAGAAATCGGTCGCGATTGTCCAGCGGATCAAATGCTGGATCAATGTTTTGGGCACGCCCGCGTTCACGCCGTAATGGCTCATATGATCGCCAACGCCGTAGGTGCACCAGCCCAGCGCAATTTCTGACAGATCGCCGGTACCCACCACCAGCGCATTATGCTGGTTCGCCAGCCGGAACAGATAATCGGTACGCAGGCCTGCCTGGACGTTTTCAAACGTCACATCATAGTGTTTTTTACCCTTGGCATAGGGATGGCCGATATCGGCGAGCATCAGCTTGGCGGCCGGGCGGATATCAATCTCATCGCCCGCCACGCCCAGCGCGCGCATCAGTTTCCACGCATTAGCCTTGGTGCCGTCGCTCGTGGCAAAGCCGGGCATGGTATAGCCAAGGATGTGGTCGCGCGGGATTTTCATCCGGTCAAACGCCTTCACCGCCACGATCAGCGCATGGGTGGAATCGAGCCCGCCCGAAATGCCAATCACCAGCCGTTCGACGCGCGATGCCTCAATCCGCGTCATCAATCCTTCGACCTGGATGTTGAATGCTTCGTAACAATCGGCATCCAGCCGTTCGGGCGTGTTCGGCACGAACGGGAACCGCCGCAATTCGCGCTTCAGGCCGATATCGGCAAAATCGGGTTTGTGCTCAAACGCGATCCGCCGGAATTCATATTCGGGGTCACCCGCCAGCCGCGCGGCATCGTTGAACGTGCCGTTGCGCATCCGCTCAATCCGCAACCGCGCCACATCGATATCGGCGATGATCGTATCGGCCTCACACCGGAAACGCTGCGATTCCTTCAGCAAATCGCCATTTTCGTGGATCAGGCTTTGCCCGTCCCAAGCCAGATCATTGGTGCTCTCACCCGGGCCTGATGCCGAAAAAACATAGGCGCAAATCGCGCGCGACGATTGTGCAGACGCCAGCATCGCCCGGTCCCGCGCCTTGCCGATCAAAATCGGCGATGCAGACAGATTGCAGCAAATATATGCGCCCGCCAGTGCCCCATTGGTGGATGGCGGGGTGGGGGCCCAGAAATCCTCACAAATCTCTGCATGGAAAACGAAATGGGGCAGGTCACTGGCAGCGAACAACAAATCGGTGCCAAACGGCACGCGCTGCCCCGCCAGATCAATCTCCATGCCGGTCAGCCCGGCGCCGCTGGCGAACCAGCGCTTTTCGTAAAATTCGCGGTAATTGGGCAGGAAAGTCTTTGGCACCACGCCCAGGATTTTGCCGCGAGCGATGGCCAGCGCGCAGTTGTAAAGCCGCCCGTTGCGCGGAATTGCCGCCCCCACCAGCATGACGGTGGCCAGCTTGGCGGTGGCACTGGCAAGCGTTGCAATCGCCGCCTCGGTCGCGCGGTGGTGCGCGGCCTGCATGTGCAGATCATCAATCGCATAGGATGACAGGCTGAGTTCGGGAAATACGATCAGGTCTACGCCGTCCGCCGCCGCTTTTTTCACCAGCGCGATGGCTGCCTGCGCATTGGCAGCGGGGTTACCCACCGTGGCGCGCGGCGTGGTGGCGGCAACGCGCACCATTTCCTGCGCGTGGATGGAATAAAAGCGATGCGTTTTGGGGCGTGCCATGGGGCGTTTTCTAACCGGGTATCCGGGCGAAAGCTATGCGTGTTGGTGGGTGTAGGGGCTTGGGGGCTCCCGCTTCGCTATCCCCGGCTTTTCATCAGCGGCTGGATATGCTGGCCAAATGCCTCCACCCCTTCGATAAAGTCATCAAACGTTAGCAGCACGCCGCCCGTGTTGGGCACTTCGGCCATTTCATCCAGCATCCGCGCGACGCTGGCGTAACTGCCCACCAGCGTCCCCATGTTGATGTTCACCGCCCCTTCGGGCGCAGCAAGCTGGCGCACATTGGTGGTGGCGTTCACCTTGTCAGCTGCACCCTGATCCGCCAGCCAGGCGATGGCCGCGTGATCGACACCGTCGTTATAGGATTTCCACTTGGCCATCGCTTCTTCGTCAGTCGCCGCTGCGATCACCATGACGAGCACGAATACTGACACGTCACGCCCGGTCTTGGCGGTCGCCAGTGCGAGCCGTTCGTTGTTGGACGCAAACGCCTTGGGCGTGTTGACGCCCTTGCCGAGGCAGAACGCATAATCCGCCCATTGCGCCGAAAACGCCAGGCCATCGTCAGAGCTGCCGGCGCAGATGATCTTCATGTCGCCAGTGGGCGTGGGCCGCACAAGGCAATCGTCCATCTGGTAATAATCGCCCTTAAAGTCGCTGCGCCCGGTTTCCCACAATTCCCGCAGGATGCGCGCATATTCATCCAACATCTTGTATCGATTGCGGAAATGATCCTCACCGGGCCATAGCCCCATCTGGCTATATTCGGGCTTTTGCCAGCCGGTGATCAGGTTCAGCCCGAACCGGCCATGGCTGATCGAATCGATGGTGTTGCACATCCGCGCGGCAAAGGCGGGCGGGATGACAAGGGTGGGGCAGGTGGCGTAAATCTTGATTTTATCGGTCACGGCGGCAAGCCCCGCCATCAGCGTGAAGCTTTCCAGGCCATATTCCCAAAACTCGGTCTTGCCGCCAAAGCCGCGCAGCTTGATCATCGACAGCAGAAAATCGAGGCCGTATTTCTCGGCGCGGATCGCGATTTCCTTGTTGAGATCAAAGCTCGGCATATATTGCGGCGCGTTCTCGCTGATCAGCCAGCCATTGTTGTTGATGGGTACGAAAACGCCGACTTGCATGATGATCAGTCCTCTAGAAATTCGAGTGTGATCGCGTTGAAACGATCCGGATCGGTGATGTTACAGGCATGGCCGCCCCAGGCCATCGTTACCCGCCGCGCGCCGGCAATGCCGGTTTCGATGCGGTCAGATGCGGAGGCGGGGACGAGCATATCGTCCGCCGCGACAATGGCGAGCACGGGCACGCCAATCTCACCCAGCCGGTCGGCAATGTCGAACGCCTTCAGCGCGGCAACGCGGCGTTCGATGTTCTCGGGCGGCGGAAAGTGGCTCAGATGCAGTGGTTCTTCTGCATCAAGCGCCGCGCTGTGCGCTGAAATCCAGTCGGCGGGGTATAGAAAAATCGGCTGCGCACGAACATAGGCGGCGGGGCCAGCGCAGCGCAACAATGTCAGGCGCACATCGAAACAGCGCGCAAAATGCGGATCGGGCGCGACCCAGCCGTTGACGACGATCAGCTTGGCGAGCCGATCTGGTGCTTTGAGTGCCATCGCCAGCCCGATAATCCCGCCCGCTGCATGGCCAATCAGATGCGCCGTGGCGATGCCCAGGGCGTCCATCAGGGCGATTAGGTCATCGGCCATGTCATCCACGGTGACGGGTTGCGGCAGCGCCCGGTCGCTGCGCGCGGTGCCCCGGTGATCATACAGCAAAACGCGGTATTGCGCCGCCAGCGCCGCCAGATTGGGCGTCCAATACCCCGCCGATCCGCCAAGGCCAGGCGACAGGATGACGACGGGAGCGTCATCAGCTCCGTGCCATTCATAATAGAGGTCAGCGGCGTGCGGCATTAGTGTGCCCCCGCGCAGGCGGGGGCCCAGTCTCGGCGCGAAGCGTCGAACGCGCTGCCGCGCGCGTTACGATCGGGCTGGACCCCCGCCTTCGCGGGGGCACAAGGTCGAAGATCACCCAAGATGCGCCACGCTGGCGATTTCCACCAGGCAATCGGGCTTCACCAGCCCGCACACGATGCAATAGCGCGCAGGCTTCGCGCCCGGAAAATACTCGGCATAGACCGCGTTCATCGCGGCATAATCGGCCCAGTCCTTCAGGAAAATATGGTTGAACGCCACGTCTTCCAGCGTCGCGCCCGCTGCCGCCAGCGTCGTCTTTATCACCTCCAGCACATGACGGGTCTGCGCGGTTGCATCGCCGGGATGCAGCACCACGCCGCCTTCGCCCAGCGCCAGCGTGCCCGATACATAAACGGTGTTGCCCGCCTTGCTGCCTGCGGAAAATGGCGCGATTGGGGTGGGGAATTGCGGCGGGTTGATCGCTTCGAAGGGCATGGCTGGTTTCCTCAGATAATCAAAGTGCCGTGCTCCTGCGAAGGCAGGAGCCCAGGGTTGCCGGGTACGACGCCTGAAAACCTGAGTTCCTGCCTTCGCAGGAACACATTGCCAGCCGACTTCACCGCGCCATTTGCCCAAAGGTGCCGCAGAAATCAGCTACCGTCGATACCCAGCCAAAGAATTTCTCGACGTTATAGACGGTTGCCTCCTGCATCGCGGGTGGCCCCAGATGGTGCGTTGCATCCTCCAGCATCACGCCGAAATATTCGAGGTGAAAACCGTCGCGCAGCGTGCTTTCCACGCACACATTCGTCGCAATCCCGACGAACACGATGTGGCGGATGCCGCGTGCGCGCAGCACGCTGTCGAGTTGTGAATTGAAAAACGCCGAATAGCGCGTCTTGTGGAGCGAGATGTCGCCCGGCTGCGGCTTCAGCGCGTCGATCAGCGCATAATCCCACCCGCCGCGCGCCAGCAGTTGCCCGGCAAGCTCTGGCCGCGCGCGCATCGTTTTCAGCGCGTTGGACTTATGCCAGTTGGGCGATCCCGGCCCGCCCGCCTCGACATAATCGGGGTCCCAGCCATTTTGCAGGTACACCACCTGCACCCCGGCAGCGCGGGCGGTATTCAGCACCGTCGCGATCTTGCCAATCGTGCCTGCAGCACCAGCAATGTCGAACCCTGCCAGATCGACATAGCCCCCCGCGCTCGCATAGGCGTTCTGCATATCGATCACGACGACGGCGGTATCCTGCGCGGTCATGCGGATCGGCTCTGGCCGGGCGGGCAGTGTTACCTTGGCGCCAGGGCCATGCGGATTGCTGTCGACCGTCATCGCGCTATTGCCCCGGATGATAGCTGCGCACGATGTGCGGGGTGAGCTCATCGGTATGGAAATACACGTCACGCAAATTGCCGGTGGCATAGCGCACCGCCTGATCGGCGAAATAGGGCGAGGCAGGGTTGCCGCTTTCGCCCCCGGCTGTCACCGCGCGGGCGCGCACCCGCTCGCCAAATTCCACAATCGCGACAAAGCTGTTCCCGCTGGTGCCGTAATAGCGCTTCGTTCCCGGATAGCGCCGCGCCCCGAACGAGGCGAGCGATCCCCATTGGGCAGAGGTAAAGGCAACAGGCGTGCTTGGCTTGGCATCGTCAAATTGCTGCACGATTGCGCCGTCATTGCGCTGGAACCGGTTGATTTCGCCCCACGGCGTTTTCCAGCTGCCAAAATCAGCGGTTAACCGGTCAGACGCTGCCTCCAGCGCGGCCAGTTTCCTTGCAGGCGCGGTGCCCAGCAAATGATTGTACCGGCCCATGCCTGCCGTCTCCAGATCCTCATCATCGGCGGTCGCCCCCCACAGCGCCTCGCCCCAGAATACCGCGAGTGAGGTCGCGACAGATTGCGTGCTCCAGGTAAAATCCCAGCGACGAAGTTCTGCAATCTGATCGGCCAGCTTTAGCTTGATCGGATCACCATTTGGCAGCGCATCCCATGCCGCAATCAGCGACGGGATCAGCGGGGCAAATGCCGTCAGATACGGATCAAACGCTGCATCGCGCAGCGCATCAATCGTAAAGTCCCGCTTGCCCGTCAGCACGCGCGCAGCGTGCAGCCCGCGCGGATTTTCACCGGCGGTGTCCATGTACCGGGGAAAGGCGGTGCGCACCGGGCTGTCAGCACCAGCGGCAGACCAGGGCGCATTGTTGGTATTGGCAATCCAGCCGGTGCCCGGTGATGTTAGCTGCGGCAGTTCGGACAGGGCATGCAGCCCCTGCCAGTCAGTCGCCGGGTCGCTGCCATCGACGGGCTTGGTATAATCGAACCGGTCATCACGCTTTGGCACGAATTGCGGGTGGAGATAGGCAATGGCGCCGGTCGCATCGGCCAGGATCGTGTTGTTCGACGAATTGGCCTTTAGCGACATTACTTTCATGTAACCGGCCAGGTCGCGCGCCTTGGTGCGCTCAAAGCTCTGCTGGAGCGCCGCGATGGGCGAATTGAGCAACGCCGTTGCCACCCATTTGCCGTCTGCCGCGCGCACGATGGGGCCGTGATGCGTGGCATAGGTGGTGAATTGCCGCCGCGCCATTGTGCCATCGCCCAGCCGATAGTTCAGCGTGATGCGGTTAATGCGCACCGGGCGCAGTTCCTTGCCATATCGGTAAAACGGCTTGCCGCCCTGATCGACGATCGTTTCGGCAAATTCATCGACTGAATCGACGCCGCTTGATGTGTGCATCCAGCCAATTCGCGCGTTAAACCCCTGATAGATGAAAAACTGGCCCCAGGTGGCCGCACCATAGGCGTTCAGCCCTTCGTCGCTGGTCACCTGCTGCTCGCTGCGGAAGAAAAAGCTGGTGTGCGGGTTGATCAGCAACAGCGCATGGCCGTCTTTGGTATTGCCCGGCGCAATCGCGATGCCGTTGGACCCTGATGGTTCGCGGAACAGCGCCGGTCGCGCGGTATCGGCCAGCGCGCGTTTGTTCTGGCCGTAAAACCCCTCCAACGGCCGCAGCGCAACGCGCTCGATATCGCCGCCGATGCTGCCTTCTGAAAAGCTGAGCGCCATCCAGGGTTCGAATGTCTTGATAGCGCGGGGTTTAACATTCGGATGGGTCAGCAGATAATAGTTCAGCCCGTCCGCCCAACCCATCATCAGCCGCTGCAGCCATGCAGGCGCAACCTCATATTCGCGGCGAAGATGGGCAGGATCAATGAACAGGCGCTGGCGCAGATCCTGCCAGATCGCCTTTTCCCCTTCCGCTTCCGCCAGCCGTCCCAGCGAGACAAGGTAGTTGGTCTCAATCCGGTTAAAGTCATCCTCGGCCTGCGCATAGGCCATTGCGAACACCGCATCGGCATCTGTTTTGCCGTAAACATGGGCAATGCCCCAATCGTCGCGGATGATGCGCACACGGCTGGCGGTGGATTCCAGGCGATAGCGGTCGCTGACCGGGCTGGCATTGGCCGGGGCCGAAAGCGCAAGGGGCAGGGCGATCATCGCGCTGAGCGACAGGGCAAATCTGGTCATTGCCTGATCGTATCGGTGTGTTGCTGCGGCGGCAAGGCGCGGCTTGCGGGGGCCTGCGGCACGGCAGTCCCAAAATGCGTTGCCCCGCCCGTCCCTGGCATGGGGCGGGCGGGGCGCGGCAGTGGTCAGGCTAGGTGTCGGTTAGAATGTAACGCGGAAACCGCCTGAGAACCGGCGACCAAAGCGTTCAAACTCGATCGTCTGGTTGTCGCTTGACGGGGTCGGGATACCGGTTGCAGTCAACAGATTGCCTGGTTCCGAATAGCGCCGACCCGGCCCGTTGAGCAGGTTCTGCGCGTCGAAAAAGACTTCAACATTCTTGGTGATCGCGTAGCGTGCCGAGAAGTCCATCTCGTCATCGGCAGCCCAATAAGTATCGCCTGCGTCGGTCAGGTCATCAGCGATCGTATCCAGATAGGTGCTACGACGCTGATATTGCAGGCTGATCGATAGGCCATATTTCTCGTAATAGCCGCCGACATTGTAGATCAGATCCGACGTGCCCGGCAGCCGCACCCGGCGCGCCGGGATCGTCTGGCTGGGAGTGACACCGCGTACTTCTGGCTTGGTCACTTCGCTGTCGTTGACGGTGACATTGGCGGTGATGCCGAAGCCGCCCATCCACTCGGGCAAGCCAAGATCGCTTGTCCAAGGTTCGATCTGGAATTGCGCGGTTGCCTCGGCACCGAACACCCGGCCTTCGCCGCCGTTGGTGATGCCGCGGAAGGTATAAGCCGAACGAGGAATTCCGTTGCTATCCAGCGCATCAGACCCAAAGGTACGGGACTGCGTATAGAGCACGTCGCTGACCTTCTTGTAGTAAGCGCCGACACTGAAAAAGCCCTGCGGACGAACAAACCATTCGAAATAGGCGTCGAACCCGTAAGCCTTTTCGGGCTGAACTGAAGGATTGCCGCCAGAAATCGTTTCGTTCATGTCATTCACGACCACGTTGGGACGAAGCTGGTCATAATCGGCACGCGCCGCACCGGTGTTGAACGACAGCCGCAGCTTCTTGGTATCGTCGACATTGTAGTTGAAGTGGAAGCTGGGGAAAAACAGCGTCTGGCTCGATTCTGCGGTGATCAGACCCTGTGTCGCACCAACCGTTCCCACAGCCGAACCACGGTTCTTAAGATGTTCGACCCGAACGCCGGCGAGGATCGAACCCCAGTCGTACTTCAGCGTGCCCATCACAAAGCCCGCAAACACTTGCTCGCGCACGTTGTAATTGTTGTCGGTAACAGGCGTGAAAGCGAAGTTGGTGCGCGCCGCGTCAGAAACGGCCCGCATCTGCTCAATGTCAAAATAGCGGAACGTGTAGCCCAGCGGGATTTTGCCGAGAAATGCGTCGTTCAGCGAGAACTGATTGTAATTGCTGGGTAGCCCGACCGTTCCGAACTGGGCAGGGGTGTTCAGCAGGATGCGATTTTCATCAGCCAGCTTCGTGCGCTGATCGAACTGGAAACCTGCCTTCAACGTCGCTTCGCTGCCAAACAAGCCGGTTTCGCGCGATACGACGAGCCTGCCGGTGTAAGCCGTGGTGGTGTCGACCGCGTCGAGGACAGTGAACGAAACCGGTGCCTTGGCGAAGCTGTCGATCGCGTCAACCCGGGAACCCGCCTGGAACCGTGTGGGGCCAGACAGTTGGTTCGTGGTGAACAGCGCCAGCGTGCCGCGGTTGCGGTTGGTAAAATCATAGCTGATCGTGGGGCGCAGCGTACGGGTGGAGGGGCTGTCATACGACGCTTCGCCGACGACCGAGCGATCGTCCTTCGATTCGGTGTAGTTGCCCAACCATTTCAAATTCCAGCCTTCGGCAAAGTCATGATCGCCAGCGATTGTGTTGGTGAAAATCGACTGGCGGAACGCGCGAAGCGTTGCGCGCTGGCGGATGTCGACGCCGTAGACCGTGCCAACCTGCGGGGTGTTGCCGATGCAGACATCGGCATAGCCGCTCGTCGTTGGCGTTGGGTTCACCGTGCGGGCGCAATCGGCGGTGTTGCTGACGAGGTCGTTCTGACGATCGTCAAGATCGAAGCGGTAATTGTCGCGCGCTTCATCGTCAGTGAAGATCGTGTAGATCGACCGCAGCGAAATCGTATTGTCCGAATCGGGCTTGTAATCAATCCGGCCCGACGCTGAATAATTGCGGCGGGTAAGGCGATACAGCTTGTTTTCGGTTTCTTGCGCCCAGAACCGGGTCAGGTTGCCGGGACGCTGATCCTGCGTGACGCGTTCGTAATCGACTTCGAAATTGTCGGTGATCTGCGCGCGCTCGAAATAGGTGCCCGACACCAAAACACCGAGCTCACCGCCGCCAACGTCGAAGCGTTTGGAAGCAACCAGCGAGCCTTCATATTGTGGGCGATTGCCCAGTTCGGCAATGCCAACGCCGCCCTTGGCCGCAAAGTGTGCATCTTTGTAATCGAACGCCGAACGCGTGATGACGTTGATGTTGCCGGCAACCGTTTCACCCGGCATTTCCGGGGTGACCGCCTTGGACACGATGATCTGCGAGGCGATGGCCGAGGGGACAGAATCGAACCGTGCGTCGCGGCCTTCGGGGCTGACGACGTTGATCCCGTCGAAGGACAGCGTCGTCCAGTAATTCGGCGTGCCGCGCAAGCTGACATAACGTGCCTGGCCCTGATCGCGTTCGACGCCGACACCGGCCAAACGGCCGACGGCCTGAGCGATGTTCTGGTCGGGCAACCGGCCAACGCCGTCTGCGGAAATAACGGCGACGAGCGAGTCGGATTCCCTTTGCGTCTTCAGCGCCAGTTCCTGCGATTCTGCGATCGGGCGGCTGCCCTTGACGACGATGTCGTCGGCAGCGTCGTCAGCGGCCGGATCGGCGGCGAGCGCGACCGGCGCGTTTTGGGCATGCGCCGCTGGCGCGATCAAGGCAGTGACGGCAATGCCACCCATTAACACAGAGCGAACGGCGTTCACCGCCGAATGGCGGTCCCGGAAGGTAATCATGATGTGCGTCCCCCAAAGGCCGTCATTCACAAACGGCATGGTGAGTGCCGCTAACGGGCTTTGGTGACGCTTTTCCGGCTAGGCCTTTACGGTTCCGTTACGAGAATAATTCAGTTCAACATCAGCGAAACTGTGGCGTGAAAGCGACACCTAGGCTAATGGCGGTATAGCAATCAGCGCCATATCGGCCCCTGCGATGGGAGCTGCGAGCGGCGGCGGGGCAGGCGTTGCTGAAAAGCGGGGCGCAGGGGCGGGCTGGGTTGCGCCGCCTAGCGTCATAAAGGTGCCGCGCGCGTGGTTATGCGGGTGCTGCGGCGCTTCTGCCATCGACAGCACGGGCGCAAAGCACACATCGGTCATCTCCATCAGCGCACACCAATCGTCGCGGGTTCGGGTGGCAAAGATGGCGGCGAGCCGCTCCTTGCGCGCGGGCCAGGCGCTTTTGTCGAACTGCGCCGCAAAGGCGGGATCATCGGCAATGCCCAATTTGTCGCGCAGCAACGCATAAAATTGCGGTTCGATGGAGCCAATCGCGATCCATTTGCCGTCGGCGCAGGTGTAAGTGTCGTAAAACGGCGCGCCGCCATCGAGCAAATTGGTGCCGGGCACGTCGCTGGTCGTGCCCTGGGCGAGCATCGCATGGCTCATGCCCGCCAGCAGCGCCGATCCGTCCGTCATCGCGGCATCAATGACCTGGCCGGGCGCGCCATTCTTCACCGCCAGCAGCCCCGCAACCATGCCGAATGCCAAAAACATCGCCCCGCCGCCGAAATCGCCGACATAATTCACCGGCGGCACCGGCTTTGCCCCCGCCACGCCAATCGTGTGCAGCACACCCGACAGCGCAATGTAATTAATGTCATGCCCGGCCGATTGGGCATAGGGGCCGGTTTGCCCCCAGCCAGTCATCCGGCCATAAACGAGGCGGGAATTTTCCGCGATCAGCACATCCGGCCCCAGCCCCAGCCGCTCCATCACGCCAGGGCGAAACCCCTCAATCAGCCCATCGGCGCTGGCGCACAGCGCTTTGGCGGCCGCAATTCCGTCGGCGGATTTCAGGTCAATCAGCACCGATTTGCGATTGCGCGACAGGGCATCACGCGGATCAAGCTGGGCACCGGGACGATCGATACGGATCACCTCCGCACCATGATCGCCCAGCATCATCCCGCAAAACGGGCCGGGACCAATGCCGGCAAATTCGATAATCCGAATGCCCGAAAGCGCGCCTGCCATAATCCTGCTCCCATCAGTTTTTTTGCTTGGCGCGCCCGGCAGGAGTCGAACCTGCGGCCTCAAGATTAGAAGTCTCGTGCTCTATCCAACTGAGCTACGGGCGCGCGCGGTACCGCCGTTAGCGCGGATTGCACGGGTGCGAAACCGGCATCATAACCGCAATCGTAACAACAGGGGCAATCGATGAGCATCAAACCAGTGTCGGCGCGCGATCTGGCAGGCGGGCAGTTGCGCTATTTCGATTTCGTGATGGCGGCGTTCGTGGCGATCATCCTGCTGTCAAACGTCATCGGTGCCGGCAAAGTGGCGCAAATCTGGCTGCCGGGCATTGGTTATTGGCCATTTGGCGCGGGGATTTTGTTCTTCCCCATTTCCTATGTGATCGGCGATGTGCTGACCGAGGTATATGGCTATGCCCGCGCGCGCCGCGTCATCTGGGCGGGGACGGTGGCGGTGTTGTTCATGGCGTTCATGTCGTTTGTGGTGGTCGCGCTGCCGCCAGCACCCGACTGGAAGAACCAGGCCGCCTATGAAGTGATTTTCGGGCAGGTGCCGCGCATCGTGTTAGCGTCGGTGTGTGCGTTTTGGGCGGGGGAGTTCGTCAACGCCTTTGTGCTGGCGCGGATGAAGCTGTGGACCGGGGGTAAGATGCTGTGGACCCGCACGATTGGCTCCACGGTGGCGGGGCAGGCGGTCGACAGCCTGATCTTCTATCCGCTCGCCTTTTGGGGCGCCGAGGGCTGGACCAATGATCTGGTGATCAAGGTGTTGATCACCCAGTGGGTGCTAAAGGTCAGCTGGGAAGTGATCCTGACGCCGGTCACCTATCTGGTGGTGGGTTTCCTGAAGAACCGCGAGGGCGTGGACGTGTTTGACGAGGGCACCAACTTCACCCCCTTTAAAGCGGCGCTGTAATCATGAGCGCCCTTCAGGCCGCAAAGCTGTGGCTGATCGGCCTGACCGGGCTGGGGAAGGACGCGCTGCACATCTATGTCGGGCTGGCGCTGTTTTTGGGCAGTGCGGTGCTGTTCAAATGGTCGCTGGCGAGCTGGAAACCCTGGGCCATCGTGCTCGCCGCCGCGCTGCTGGGGGAGGCATGGGATATTCGCGACCGGATCGCCAGCGATATGGCGCTCGATCTGGCCGGGGACTGGCACGACATCTGGAACACGCTGTTCTGGCCCAGCGTACTGGCGTTGCTGGCGCGGTATCGCGGGCTGGCGGCGATTTCTGCCGTCAAGTAAGCAAATAGCTATCGACTTCATCGGCATTGGCGGGATTGAACGGGTTTACGATCTTCAGCCCGCCGATCCGCTGACCGTCCTGCATGTCTTCCGTAAAAAGCGTTGAAACGCCGTGCGCATCGCAGACACTGATGATGACGGCATCCCAAAATTGCAGCCGATATCGTTCGGCCAGGTCGAAGGCATCGAACAATAGCGGTCGGCTCGTTGCGATGATGGGAAAAACCCCGCACAGCCGGTTGGCAATGCGTCGCAGGCGGCGCTGATTCAAATGTGACGAACGACGGCTGACGTTCAAAAACTCGCCAATGACCTGCTGTGTGATAACGGCATCAGTACGCGCGACGGATGAGAGAAGCCGTCGGGCATGCGGCATTTTTTCTGCAGCACTTGGGTCGGTCGCATAAACAAGAATGTTGGTATCGACGCTGAACGCCGCCATTAGCCGTTACGCTCTTCATAACTGAATGACTGGCCGAACGGGACGCCCTTTTCAAAGTCTTCGAACAAGGCGTCGAAATCTGCTTTCCAAATGGGGTCCAATTCTCGCCGCAGCTTCTTGGGGCGCATTTCTGCAATAACGACGCCATTTTTGGTGATATCGATCGTGTCACCGGCTTCGACCAAGGCGAGCGCCCTTGAGATATTGGCGTTCAATTCCCTAACTGACATTATGCCCATGGCCAGCTCCGTTGCTACGGTAGCAACCTAATGGATTTGGCCTGCCTAGGCAACCAACGCCAACAACCCCTCAAACAGCCGCCGCCCGGCATCGCCGCTATGCGCTGGCTCAATGCAGCGTTCGGGGTGGGGCATCATGCCCAGCACATTGCCGCCTGCGTTCAGCACGCCCGCGATCTGCCGGGCAGAGCCATTGACGGGTTCGGCATAGCGAAAGGCGACACGGCCTTCGCCTTCAATCCGGTCAAGCGTGTCGGCATCGGCGGTGAAGTTGCCGTCGTGATGGGCAACGGGCACCATGATCCGCTCCCCCTTGGCATATAGGTTGGTGAAGGCGCTTTGGGCGTTCTCGACGGTCAAGGCGACATCGCGGCACACGAAATCGAGCCCTTCATTGCGCATCAGCGCGCCCGGCAGCAGGCCAATTTCCGTCAGCACCTGAAAACCATTGCAGATACCCAGCACCGGCACCCCGCGCCCGGCCGCTGCAACAATCGCTGCGATAATCGGGGAGCGCGCTGCAATCGCCCCGCAGCGCAGATAATCGCCATAGGAAAATCCACCGGGCAGGCCCACCAGGCCAATATCATCGGGTAGTGCGGTGTCGCCGTGCCACACCATGTGCGGTTTGGTGCCGGTTACAGACTCCAGCGCCACGGCCAGATCACGGTCGCAGTTGGAACCGGGGAAAACGATAACCGCCGTCTTCATCACACGCGCTCGACGCGGTAATTTTCGATGACGGTGTTGGCGAGCAGCTTGCGGCACATCTCGTCAATCGCGCTGTCGGCAGTATCGTCGGCCAGGTCGAGCTCGATCAGCTTGCCCGCGCGCACATCGTTGATGCCGGCAAAGCCCAGCCCATCCAGTGCCTTGTGAATCGCCTTGCCCTGCGGGTCGAGCACGCCGGGCTTCAGGGTGACGAAGATGCGCAGTTTCATCGGATATGCTCGCGTCAATTGGCGGATGATGCGGTTGCTATGCCGGGGGGCGCGCCCGGCTGCAACCGTCACTTCCCGCGTTTCAGCCGATGTTCTTCCAGATCGAGCACAGCGCTGTCGGCACCCTCAGGCAGCAAGCCCAGCCGCCGCGCAACTTCCTGATAGGCCTCTACCTCACCGCCCAGATCGCGCCGGAACCGATCCTTGTCCAGCTTTTCGCCGGTCGTCATATCCCAAAGGCGACAACCATCGGGGCTGATTTCGTCCGCCAGGATGATCCGGGCATAATCATTGTCCCAGATCCGCCCGAATTCCAGCTTGAAGTCGACCAGGCGGATGCCGATACCCGCGAAAAGCCCGCACAGAAAATCATTCACGCGAATGGCCAGATCGGTGATGTCGTGCATCTCCTCCTGGCTGGCCCAGCCAAAGCACGAGATATGCTCTTCGGTGATCATCGGATCACCCAGCGCATCATCCTTATAAAAATATTCGATGATCGTGCGGGGCAATTGCGTGCCCTCTTCAATCCCCAGCCGCTTGCTAAGCGATCCGGCGGCAACGTTGCGGATCACCACTTCGATCGGCACAATTTCAACCTGGCGGATCAATTGTTCGCGCATATTGAGGCGGCGGATAAAGTGCGTCGGCACGCCAATGGTGGCGAGCAGGGTGAAGATATGCTCCGAAATCCGGTTGTTCAGCACGCCCTTGCCGCTGATCGTGCCCTTTTTCTGGGCGTTGAAAGCGGTCGCATCATCCTTGAAATACTGGATCAGCGTGCCGGGTTCAGGCCCTTCGTAAAGGATTTTGGCCTTGCCCTCATAGATTTGGCGGCGGCGTGCCATGGCGGCGGTACCTTATGATGGACGTGTACAAAAACGAAGCTGCCCCGTCTGCGCGTGCATTGGTGTCGTGCAGGCCGGGGCAGTAGATTTAGTCTATATCGAAAGCGCCGGGGCGGCGCAATCGCAGGCGTGGTTCAGTTGGCGTCCTCAGTTTCGGCGGGCGCAGCGTTGTCCTCGCGGCCGAAAAAGCGCTGGAGGGCACCGCGATTTTCGCCTTTGGCTGGCTCTGCATCGCGCATTGGCGTCACGCGTTCCGCCTCTGGCTCTTCGCGCGGCACAAACTGGCGCAGGATGAGCGCGACGCCCAGCAGCACGACAATCCACGGGCCAACGCCTGCCAGTATCTGGGTCATCGCCGCAGCGGACTGAATGAAGGTCTCACCGGCATTATCGAATGTGGCGGAAGCGGAGCCGCCCAGCGAGGGGATTACCGTGCCCGATTGATAGGTGAACAGCACCGGCGTCGTCGCCAGCCCCTGCATCATCGCCCGGTCAAGCTCGCCGATCGTGGCAATCGCCTCGCGCAGCCGCGCTTGCTTTTCGGTGCCGGCCTGGCGTTGGGCGTCGCTTACTGCGCCCTTCATCTGCATGTCGATATTGGCAATTTCTTCGCGCAAACGAGCCACCGTGCCGCCGCCGCGCGCAGCACCATCACTGCCGATCATCCGTAAGTCCATCACCAGGCCGCCAGCATCCTTGACCGTGGCACCCGCCGTGCGGCCAAAGCTTCGCGCGATCACGGGATCAATCTGGAAGGCGAGGACGGCGGTGACGCTATTGTCCACATCATTGACATGGTACCGGTTCGTCAGCACCCGGCAGCGCGTTCTGCCGAGCTGATCGCAGGCGCGGACATGCGCGTCCTGCGTTTCGGCAATGCGTGCCGCTGGCATGCGGAAGGCGTAGCGATAATCGAAATCACCGCCAAGCGCTGCATCACTGGCATCACCGCGATTGGTCGTCGGGCTTTGCCCGCCCGCCATTGCCGCCGGATCAACCCCGATGGGCGAACAGCCCGCCAGCAGGAGCAAAAGCCCTGCAAATCCACCCGCGAATCGCATCGCCTTCTCCCATGAACCAGCGTTAACTATATCCGGGATGGGCGGCGCGACCAAACCAAAGACTAAGTGACGGCGTACCGCTTTGAGAATTCAGGCGCGCGGTGCAATTCTCCCACCAGAATCGTTGCCAGAATATCCCCTGCGCGCATCACATCTTCATGGCGCAAATATAAGGGCGTCAGCCCGAAGCGAAGAATATCAGGGTCGCGGAAATCGCCGATGACGCCGTGCGCAATCAATGCCTGACACAGTGCATAAGCCTGGGGGTGGCGAAAGCTGATATGGCTGCCGCGCTGGGCGGGATCGCGCGGGCTTACGCATTCAAGCCCCAATGTGTCGCCAATACCGGCAAAAACGTCAAAAAGACTGGCACTTTTGGCGCAAACCGCGTCAAAATTGGCCGAAAGCATCAAATCTACGCCCGACTCCAGCGCCGCCATCGCCAACATCGGCGGGGTTCCGGCCAGCCAACGCTTGATGCCGGGGGCGGGGGTGTATCGGTCGGCAAAGGCGAACGGCGCTGCATGGCCCATCCATCCGGATACGGGATTTGCTAGTTTTTCCTGAAGGTTACGCGCGACATACAGATAGGCTGGCGCACCGGGGCCACCATTCAGATATTTATATCCGCACCCCACCGCCAGATCAGCGCCGCAATCATTCAGCGACACAGCAACCGCGCCCGCGCTATGGCTCAAATCCCACAGCACCAGCGCGCCAGCCGCATGGGCGCGCGCAGAAAATGATTTCATATCATAACGTTGGGCGGTTTTGTAGTGAACGTGCGTTAGCAGCACCAGCGCGGTTTTATCATCAATCGCACCGCCAATCTGGTCGCGCGGCACCGCCTTCAGCGTCGCGCCGGGCACACAGGCCACCGCGCCCTCGGCGATGTGCAGATCCGTCGGAAAATTGCCCACCTCGCTGACAATCACGGTGCGCCGCGGATCAACACGGAGCGCAGAAACAAGCAATTTGAATAAGTTAACGGATGTGGAATCGGTAATAATCACCTCGTCTGCCTCGGCGCCGATCAGCCGGGCGATCTTGCCGCCGATGCGCTGCGGAGCATCGATCCAGCCCTCGTTCCAACTGCGGATCAGCCGATCGCCCCATTGCCGCTCCACCATATCGGCAAGCGCAGGGCCAGCCGCGCGGGGCAGGGGGCCAAGGGAGTTTCCGTCGAGGTAAATCACCCCCGGCGGCAGCGCGAACAGGTCGCGAAAGCTGGCCAGCGGATCAGCGGCGTCCAGCGCACGCGCCTGTTCCAGCGTCATCATTTCAGCGCGCCCAATATCAGCGACCGCGCTTTGCCCCAGGCGGCGCTTTCGGGCGCGATCAGCTCGACATGCCCAGTCGCGGGGATGCGGTGTAGCACCGCCTTGTCGCCCGCTTTGCTGGCTTGCGCGCCATAATTGATGCCAAGCCGCATCGGGATGATCCGGTCATTTTCGCCATTCACCAGATCCTGCGGCACGCCAATCGGCAACAGGCGCGGCACCGATGTGTCGGCGAACACATCGGCGTGCGCCGTCGTTTTTGGTCCGGTCAGCCGGGCGATGATATCGGTGCCGCAGCCATTGTCCGGGCTGGCAGCGGTCGCCTCCAGATCAGGCAGGCCACCCAGGCTGATGACATGCTTGATCGGTAGCGGGTGCGCGGTGCGCAAAACGCTGCCTTTGGGCAGTTTTGCCCGGCCAGCCAGCCATAGCGCCAGATGCCCGCCCGCCGAATGCCCCACCGCGACGACGTGCTCTAGATCAAGCTGGTACCGCGCAGCATAGGCTGCCAGCGCATCAGCCGCCGCCGCTGCATCCTGAAAAGTGCCCGGATACCCGCCACCGGGCCGGTCTACCCCACGATAATCGATGTTCCACACCGCTATCCCGCGCCTGCGCAGATCATCGGCGATCCAGTTCATCAGCGTTCGATCGGCAATCTCGGTCTGCCAGCAACCGCCATGCACCATCAGCACCACCGGGTGGCGTCCATCGCCTTTGGGTAGCCATAGATCGACCTTTTGATACGCATCGCTGCCATAGGCAATCGTTGCATTGGGCGCAGGCCGGGCGCGGCTGGTAAGGTCGGGCCAGGTGAGCAGGGGGGTATCCATCGCCATCATTGGCGTGATGGCGAACAGCGCGAAAAGAGCAAGTCTGAGCATTTCACCGGCCTAACCGCACGGCGATGCGTTGTCCAAGGGGCACCATGTGCTGCTACCCCCTCGCCACCATAGAATCGCGCTGCTATCGGGCCGGGGATGACCACTGACGTGCTTGACCCCGACGCCCCGGCTCCCCAGCCCGATCCAATTCCCGGCCAAACCGATGCCCCGTTCGATAGTGCGCTGTCAGAGCGTTACCTTGTCTATGCGATGTCGACGATCACGGCGCGGTCGCTGCCCGATGTGCGCGATGGGCTGAAGCCTGTTCACCGGCGGCTGTTATGGGCGATGCGGCTGCTGAAGCTTGATCCGGCGCAGGGCTATAAAAAATGCGCGCGCGTGGTGGGCGACGTTATCGGCAAATATCACCCGCATGGCGATCAGTCGGTGTATGACGCCATGGTTCGCCTCGCGCAGGATTTTGCGCTGCGGTATCCGCTGGTCGACGGGCAGGGCAATTTCGGCAACATCGACGGCGATAACGCTGCTGCCTATCGGTACACAGAGGCCCGGCTGACACAGGTCGCGATCGACCTGATGGATGGCCTTGATGAAAACGCGACGGATCTGAAGCCCACCTATAATGGCGAGGAAGAAGAACCCGAGCTGTTCCCCGGCCTGTTCCCCAATCTGCTGGCCAATGGCGCGAGCGGCATCGCGGTGGGCATGGCGACCAGTATCCCGCCGCACAATGCCGCCGAGTTGATCGAAGCGGCGCTGCTGCTGATCGATGATCCCAGCGCTGATGATGCCGCCATCATGAGCAAGGTTTCAGGACCAGACTTTCCAACGGGCGGGCTGGTGGTCGACAGTGCGGCGAGCATTGCGGAAACCTATGCCACCGGGCGCGGCAGCTTTCGGGTGCGGGCGCGCTGGCACATTGAGGATCAGGGGCGCGGCACGTGGAACGCGATCGTCACCCAAATCCCTTACGGCATCCAGAAGGGCAAGCTGATTGAGGCGATTGCCGCGATCATCAACGACAAGAAACTGCCGATCCTGGCCGATGTGCGCGATGAATCGGACAGCGAAATCCGCGTCGTCATCGAACCGCGCAGCCGCACCGTTGACGCCGATATGCTGATGGAAAGCCTGTTCCGGTTGAGCGATCTCGAAGTCCGCGTGCCGCTGAACCTGAACGTGCTCGACGCGCGCCGCACCCCGCGCGTGATGAGCTTGCGGGAGGCTTTGTCGGCCTGGCTCGACCATCAGTTCATCGTGCTTCAGCGCAAATCGCAGCACCGGCTCGACAAGATTGCTGACCGGGTGGAATTGCTCGATGGTTATATCATCGCCTTTTTGAACCTTGACCGGGTGATCGAGATTATCCGGACCGAGGATGAGCCCAAGCCGGTGATGATCGCCGAATTTGAGCTTAATGACCGTCAGGCTGAGGCGATCCTGAACATGCGGCTGCGCAGTTTGCGGCGGCTGGAGGAAATGCAGCTTCGCAAGGAACGCGACACCTTGCAGGAAGAGCGCGCGGGGCTGGAGGCGTTGCTGGGCAGCGATGCCCGCCAGCGGACGCGGATGAAGAAGGATCTGGGCAAGCTGCTGGTCCGCTATGGCGAGAATACGCCGCTCGGCAAACGCCGGACGACCGTGGCCGAGGCCGCCCCCGCGCGCGACATTCCGCTGGAGGCGATGATTGACCGTGAACCGATCACCGTCATCCTGTCGCAGCGCGGGTGGATCCGCGCGATGAAGGGCCATATCGATACGGCAGGCACCGAAGCGCTGAAGTTCAAGGAGGGTGATGGCCCGGCCTTTGCCTTCCACGCGCAAACCACCGACAAGATCCTGCTCGCCGCCGAAACCGGGCGCTTCTACACGCTGGCAGCAGATAAACTGCCCGGCGGGCGCGGCTTTGGCGAGCCGGTGCGGTTGATGATCGACCTGGATGGTGAGGCTGGCATCCTTGATTTGTTTCCGGCAAGCCGCGCCGAGCGGTACTTGGTTGCGGCCAATGATGGGCGCGGTTTTATCGTCAAAACGGCGGACCTGATCGCCGAGACGCGCAAGGGCAAAACCGTGGTGACGCCGCGGCTGGGCGCGCGGCTGGTGCGGCTGAAGCCGCTTGATCCGCTGGCGGATTACATTGCCGTGATCGGCGATAACCGCCGCTTGCTGGTGTTCCCGATTGCGGAACTGCCTGAAATGGCGCGCGGCCAGGGGGTGCAGTTGCAACGCTATCGCGACGGTGGCCTTGCTGACGTGACCGGCTTTGTGATGGCGCAGGGGTTAAGCTGGGCGATGGGCGGCGATAGCGGGCGCACCCGTAATGAACCCGATATGGGGCCATGGCGCGCCGCGCGTGGCGCTGCCGGACGCATGCCCCCCAACGGCTTCCCGCGCGACAATCGCTTTTAGGCTGGAAACTCAGCCTAACATGGCCACCAGCTGTGCTCGCTGCGCATAATTTTATGCGCTCCCAAGTCCGCTTTCCGCAAGCCGTCGTTTGTGGCGATGCATGGAATCGGCAGGAAAGTCCCAGCCCCTGGCCGTCATGGGGGCACGACGACGAGCGCGCATGAAGGGCGGGTTTCAGGGACGCCGTTAGACGCCCTGAACTGCGACAATTAGGGCGTAAATCGGCCGACCAGCCGCACAGCGCTCAGCCTGGTAGCGGCCAAGAAAGTCCGAGGGCGAGCGCGGTGTCTGGACCGACAACGCCATCGACCGCCAGCCCCTCACGCGCCTGGAAAGCGGCGACCGCTGCCTGGCTAGTCGGGCCATATTGACCGTCGATCTCACCCGGGTCGATTCCGGCTGCGCCTAGGGCGCGCTGAACGGCTTCAACATGCTTGCCTTTCGTCCAAGGTTTCTTGGCCTGAAGCAGGCCAGCAGGCTCGCTGTAGGGCGTCGTTCCGAGTGTCGCGCTATAGCTGACGCCGGGCAAGCGGACCCCAATGCTCCATTGCCGCCCCGCGGCATTTTGCCGTACTGCCACACCCACTGCCGAGCTGTGCGCCTCGACCGTGGTGCCATCGCCGCGCGAAATTGCGACATGTCCGATCTTGACGCCAAAGGCGCCTGGCTTGCGTACGAGGATCGCGCCGGGCGTTGCGATCGCCTTGGCGACGGTAGTATCAGCATTGGCCGCGATAGCATCCGCATACCACCAACCCGAATAGCTCTCGCCGGTCTGAAGGTTGGGACGGACCGCGAAGATCAGCCCGTATGCATGATAGGTGCACCAAGAGATGAACTCAGCACAGTCCCAAGGACCACGCCAATTTGCGTTTGTCATGGGGACGCGAGTGCCCAGAATATAGCGTTCACCGACATGCTGCATTGCTAGATCGACGATATTCTGTCCTGTGGCCATGATGTTCCTCCCCGAAAACATAATTCGTAGTGTATTTGATAATCGCGCCATCTTCAAACAATATTGAGATTGTAGTAACTGTGCCTCGCAAATGTCGCAGTAGGAGTTTTCGACGATCTCCAGTGGCAATCAGGTCAACGTGTGCGATATGAGGGAGATCATCCGGTCCCCAATACGAACGGCTCAATTCGCAAAGTTCTGAACGACGCCGAAGGCCGGCACGATGCGAAATGCTCCAGGTGAGACGACTTCGCGGAGTTTTCTCATCCCCTGAACAAAGGGCCGCTATTGGGAGTTGCGACCTCAGTCAGGAGTGGCCGACTTTGGGGCGCAAAGTTGACGCCGTGGGCTGATGCGGCGAACGGCAGATAGCACATTGCTCGCTCCCAAATCTGCCCGTCTCGAATCCACCAGTTTCAGTCGTCTAGCCCTCGTGTCGAAAGCGGCCGCTTGTGGGTTCCCGACCTAATTATTGCGTCGTTCACACGGGCCAAGCCGAGGAATCACCGATGCTTTATCGGGTGTTAACCTATCCAAGGTACCGCTGATGAGGCATGGTTTTTGGCAATCTTAGGTCCAAGCTGACCCCTGATCGAGCGGCACCCGCCGCTGCGGTGGACGATGCTGTGCCCGTTACGCCGCAGTACCCGATGGTTGAGCAGACGATTGAGCTGCTGCCCATTCCCGCCGCCGTGGTGATTGTCGACAACGGCCGGATCAGCTTTGCAGCAATGAATAGCGCGTTTGAGGCGGTGAATCAGGGGCGTTCGGCAGACCGCTCACCCATTGCCCGGCTGCTCAGCGCGCGGATCTGCGCCTTTCTGGAATCGGCGGAAAGTCGGGACAGTTTTGAATGGGAAATCGGCGAATCAGTCGATTGCCGTTATTACCGCGTGCATCTGGCGCGCGCATCGGGGCCGGGCACGTATCGCTGCCTGTTGACGCTGGTTGACCATACATCGGTGTTGCGCACGGAAAAAAATCTCCGCCGTGAAATGATGACTGACAGCCTTACCGGCCTGCCCAATCGCGCCGGTTTCAGCGAACTGCTTGAAGAGGTGATTGGCGACGACCCGGCGCAGCAGGCGCGTTACGCCGTGCTCATCATCAACCTTAATCGTTTCAGCCGGATCAACGCCTGTATGGGCTCCATGGCCGGCGATGAATTGTTGATGACGGTTGCGCGGCGTTTGAAGGGGGCATTGCGCGGGCGCGATGTGCTGGCCCGCACCGGGGGTGACGAATTCGGCATCTTGATGAGCCTGGATGAAGGGCGCGGCGATGCCGATCATGTCGCCAAGCGCATACAGGGGGCACTGGCTACACCCTTTCGCCTCTCCGCATTTGAAATTCGCGTGTCCTGCTCGATCGGCATCGCGTTTGGATCGGATGTGATCGACGATTCAGAAGACCTGATCCGCCACGCACAATTCGCGGTAAAGCGATCCAAGGCCAGCGGCGGTGTGGAGGCATATCAGACCCAGGCATTTGATATTGTTCGCGAACAATTCGGTATGGAAACCGCGCTGCGCCGGGCGATTGACGGCAATCAACTCCGCCTGACCTTCCAGCCCCTGTGCGATTTGACGACTGGCCGGGTCGTCTCGTTTGAAGCACTGGCGCGCTGGCTGGATGATGATGGGAACGAGGTTTCGCCGACGGACTTTATCCCGGTGGCCGAGGAATCGGGGCTGATCGTGCCGCTGGGGCGTTGGGCGATGAGTGAGGCTGCGGCGACACTGGCGGCGTGGGATGTGCGGGCCGGCGGCGATTGCGGCACCCGCTTTGCGGTCAACCTGTCGGCCATTCAGCTGCAGCGCGATAACATTCCGCTGATGGTGGAACGCGCCTTGGTGGCATCGGGGTTGCCCGGCGAACGGTTTACCCTGGAGCTGACGGAAAGCGCGCTCATCGCTGATCCAGACCGCGTGACACAGATTATGCACGCGCTGAAGGGCTTGGGGACGACCCTGGCCATGGATGATTTCGGCACCGGCTATTCCAACCTGGCGCATCTGCAAAAATTGCCCATCGACGTACTGAAAATGGACCGTAGTTTTGTAACGGGCATGCTGGCGGATCGGGACAAGATATCGATTGTGCGGGCGATTTTGTCGCTCGCCCAGGCGCTGGGGATGAAGACCACCGCCGAGGGGATTGAATCGCATGAACTGGCGCAAACCCTGGCCGCGCTGGGCTGCACCTATGGCCAAGGTTTCCATTATGCCCGCCCGCTGGAGGCAGACGCTGCGTTTCACTTCCTGATGGAACGTAACGCCTGATCGACCGCTGCATCCACAATCAACGCGAACCGCGGCTCGCCCGGAAAATCTTCCTCAACCCATTGATCCTCAATCACGCGCAGCGTGCGCGCGACATCAGGGCCGCGACCGATTCCGCGTTCGACCAGAACGCCGCCGCCGATCGGCAGGCGTGGCACTTCCCAATCCACAATCTGCCCTAGCAATGCTGGAACCGTCTCAGCGGCACCGTGCAGCAGCAGCCGATCAGTCGCGCCCACCAGCCCAAGCCGATAGGCGAGCGCGCGGGGCGGGGGCAGAACGCCTGCATCAAGCGCCACCGCCAGCCGTCTGCGCTGCGCGATCGACATTTTCAGCCGCGCACCAATCACCTCTCCTGTCTTGGGGTCATCGGGCAATAAGGCGGCCAGACGCCTGATCGGATCGGGGGCAATGCCCGCTTCGCCTTCAAGCGCCGCTACCCGCGCCAGCCGCGCGGTATTTTGCAATTCAGGGAGCACGGGGAGAAGGATGGCATTTGCCAGCATCACCGGCAAAACCGCAGGGGCATTGTGGGCGCACAACAGCTTCAGCAGTTCATCAGCAATGCGTTCGCGCGACAGCGCCATCAGGTCGTTTGCGCGGGCGGTGCAGGCTACCAGCCCTGTTGTGTCCGAAACGTCCAAAATGTCGCCAAATCGCGCCAAAAACCGGAAAAAACGCAAAATTCGCAGGTGATCTTCGGCAATTCGCTGCAAAGGATCGCCAATAAAGCGCACAATATGCCGCGCCAGATCATCCTGACCGCCGAAATAATCGAATATTTCCCCCGTCGACGGATCGGCATAGAGTGCATTAATCGTGAAATCCCGCCGCGCCGCGTCCTCGCGCCAATCGTCTGTAAAGGCGACCGTCGCGTGGCGGCCATCGGTGGAAATGTCGCGGCGCAATGTCGTCACTTCGACATGGCCGCCCGGCAGCAGGGCAGTGATTGTGCCATGTGCAATGCCCGTCGGGATCGCCTTGATATGCGCGGCCCTCAACCGATCGAGCACCTCGGTCGGTGCCAGCCGGGTCGCGATGTCGATATCGTTCACGGGCAGCCCGAGCAGCGTATCGCGCACCGCCCCGCCAACAAATCGCGAGTCGCCTTGATCGCCGCCCAGCACCACGCATAGCTGGGCCAGCTCGGGCCGTGCTCGCCACGGTGCGTCGGGCAGGATCAGCGCGGCCATTGCAGCCGGCGCGACAGGTTGACGATCATCGCAGCGGTTGCGCCCCAGATGCGGTGCCCGTCCCAGTTTATCTCGTAATAATGGCGCTGCTGCCCCTGCCATTCGGCACTGGCGCGAATGTGATTGGCGGAATCAAGAATGAAATCGAGAGGTACTTCAAATACTTGAGCTACTTCCGCTTCGCTTGGCACCAACACCAGATCGGGCGGAACGACGGCGACGATCGGGGTCACGTCATATCCGGTGACGGTGCGATAGCGGTCCGCCGCGCCGATGATCGTCACATGGCGGCGCGGCAGGGCGATTTCCTCCTCCGCCTCACGCAGTGCGGCATCCACAGGGCCGTCATCTTCGGGATCAATTCTGCCGCCTGGAAAGGCAACCTGACCGGGGTGCCGCCGCATCGTATTGGTCCGCCGGGTCAGGATTACGCCCGGATTTGCGCGATCAGTGATCGGCACCAGCACGGCGGCGGCGAGCAGCGTGTCGCCAGCTGCCAGCGCCAGATTGACATGGTCGCCTGCCAGCAGCGACGTGCCCTGCGGCAACGCCGCTTCCAGCGCACGGCGCAGGCGATCTGCGAGCATCACGACGCCGGCTTATCTAATGGGGGCTCATCCAAGGGTGGCCCATCTAAGGGTGGATGAACCGGCGTTGGCTGGACGGGGAAAAACGCCCCATTGCTCCAAACCCCTGGCGGTTGCTCTTCGCCCTCCAGCGCGAGTGCCACCAGATCATAGTAAAGCGAGCGTGCCACCAACGCTTCCAATCCGCCACGGACATGGAGGTAGGGGCGGGGACCGTTTTCGGTATCGGTAAAGCGTAACGGGTGGTCGGCGTCCGCCGAAATTAGCTCGCCCGTGTTCAGCCTGAACGCCAGTTTCGTCGCGGCGCCGCTGCCCTCCGCCTTCATCTCCACGGCGACAAACGGCGCATCCTCCACCGTGATATCGAGCTTTTCACCGGGCGTAACAAGTACATAGCCGCCATCTGGTTCGCGCCGCAGGATGGTGGAAAACAACCGCACCATCGCTTGCCGCCCGATGGGCGATCCCTGGTGGAACCAGGTGCCGTCGCGCGCGATTCGCATCTCGCTGTCCCCGCAATGACTGGGGTTCCACAACTCGACCGGGGGCAACCGCTTTTCCTGGGCGAGCCGGGCGATGTCAGCAAGCGACAGCGTGGCAAGATCGGGCAGCGGTTCCATGGGCATCGCCCGTCGGTAAGCCAGCACGCCGCTCGGGTAAAGCGATGCGATCAGGCGATGACGGCGGTGCGTGGTCCCAGCATGCCGGGTGCCGATGGCACATCCGGTCCGCGTGCGAGGAGCCGGTGCTGCTCGACCGGGCCTGGCGCGCGCCAGTTGGCGGTTTTGTCGGCGGAAAACCCAAAGAAACGGCCATAATATTCGGGGTCGCCAATCAACATCAGCGCGCGGTCAGCACCCGATGCTGCTGCCGCCGCCAGCATATGCGCCATCAGCACGCGACCGATTCCGTCACGCTGGCGCGCGGGCGAAACGGCGACTGGCCCGACCATCAGCAGCGGCGAAGTGTCGCCACTGTCCGCCGCCAATGCAATCGGCCAGCATTGAATCACCCCCACCAACGTCGCGCCATCAAGCGCCGCAAAGCTGTGTGCCGGATCAAATGCGGTGCCCGCCCTGATTCGATAGGCCGTCCGCAAATGGCGATCCGCCCCGAACGCAGAATCGAGCAAAGCCTCGATTTCCTTGGGCAAAATCGTCGTGAGGGGAAGCAGAGAAATCACCGAGAATCCGCCTATAAATCAGCCATCCGGCAATGGACGCCGCAGGCAGCGCGCAGTAGCCTTGATCGCGCTGAACACAAGCCGAACGGATGCGTTCTATGAAACTTTATGATTCGAGTTGGGCACCCAGCCCCAGGCGTGTGCGCATTTTTCTGGCGGAAAAGCGCATAGAGGTAGAGCGCGTGATGGTCGATCTGCGCCGTGATGAACAGTTGGCGCCAGCCTATCTGGCCATCAATCCGCGCGGTACAGTGCCCGCATTAGTGCTCGAAAATGGTCAGATAATTACCGAATCTGCCTCGATTTGCCGATATTTTGAGGCAGAATGCCCTGATCCGCCCCTTTTTGGCACAGATTCGATCACTATGGCGCAGATCGATTCCTGGACCCGCCGGATTGAAGCGGATGGCTATGCTGCTGCGGTCTATGCGTTCCGCAATTCAAAGCCGCAGATGCAGGGCAGGGGGCAGCCGGGGCTTTGGCCGCCGATGCCGATCATCCCCGAGCTTGTCGACCGGGCGCAAATCATGTGGGGCGCATTTACCCGGCAGCTGGACGGGCAGTTGGGCCAATCGCCCTGGATTGTGGGCGACGCGATCAGCTTTGCCGATATCACCGCGCTGATGACGGTGGATTTCGCCGCGCGGGCGGGGCTGAGCGTTGGTGATGATCTGTATCATCTGAGCAGATGGCACCAGATGATGTCCGCCCGGCCAAGCGCTGCTGCCTGACCGCCAGAATCGGTCGTGACGGGCAAAGGAAGGGCAGGGGATGGGCAAGGGATAAGCGGGGTATCGCCCGCCATGCTTCCCCCCGGCGTGCAACCTGCTATGGCGCGCGCCGGATGGCGTGGCCAATATCAATGGGAACAGCAGGTTGAACGATCGATTAGAATTGGAAGTGCATGGGTTCGAAGTATCTGTTCTGACAGGTATTTATTCCGAAGAAACCCACTTGCCGCAGCCGCTGCTGATTTCGATGACTGTCGAACTGGAATGCCCCGCGCATTTTGCGCCTGACACGCCGTTGTCGGCATCGAAAAACTATCTGGACCTGAAGCGCGCAGCGACGACGGCGTTGCCGGAGGGTGTTCACTTCACCCTGATCGAGGGCGTGGCCGATCATATCGCGCAAACATTGCTGCAGGAGGATTCGCGCGTGCAGCGCGTGCAGGTAAAGATCGTCAAGCTTGCGATTTCGGAAGCGGGCGAGGCGATTGGGATGACGTTGGTGCGCCACCGGCGATGACCGCGGCTGTGGTTGAGGGCACGGGCGATCTTGCAACGGCGTTGCGGGCGTTGTTGGCGGGGGTGGACGGTGCAGATGGTGGCGCTTTGCCTAGCCTTCTCTCGTCTGGCCACATCCTGATCCCGTCAGGTGACATCAACGCCGTGGTGGACCGGGTGCGTGCGGTGCCATCGTCGGCGACCGTGATTGTCTTGGATGGGGCGGCCACGCCAGCGTTTGACGCCCATCTGTTGCTCGCCGCAATTGAGCCGTTGGCGATTGAGGCCGCGCCACAGCGGCGCATATCGGCAGTGCACGCCGCGCCAAATGCCGATCCCGCCGATGTCGCGGCGGCGACCGCGTTCTTGCTAAGGGCGATTTCGGTGACCGGGCAGATTATTCGAATCGATCCCCGCGTCACCGACCCAGGCTTGCACGGCTAGGTCTGGCACGGCTAGCTGCGCGTGCATTGCCCCAGCGACTGGATGACGAAAGCATAGTCCTGAATCGCGGTCGCTGCGTCACCCTCGCTCATTTTTTCAACCGCGGCGCTGGGCAGTTGTGCCGGAAGGGCACAGGCCAGCCGATACCATAACAGCGTGTCTCGCTGCGGCGGGGCGGCTGATTCATCGACAATTTCGGTCAGCGAAACCGCCCAGCTGGGTTGCTGGCCCGGGCGCCGCAGGATGCTGATCGATACAGGCCTGGTGTCCCGCGTTGTCAGGAAAATCTGGGTTTCCCCCTCGCCCGGTAACGACCCTGATACATGGAAGGCATTGCCAATGCCCGTCACCACCGGCGGCGCATCTGCAGCCAAGGCTTCAGTGGCGATCCGACGGCTAAGCGCGTCAAGCGCGGGCGTCCAGCGGCGCTGCGAATCCGGCCCGGTCAACTGAATTTGGTTGGCCAGGCGCGGCACGGGGCGGCCATAAAGCAGCACCCTTATCTTACCCAGCTTTGGCAATTTTCCGCGTGAATCAGGCAGAACATCAAGGATGTAGCCGATCCGCGCTGGCACCGAATCATTGCCGCGAATCAGGGCCAGAACATCGGCCTGAACATATAGCCGGGCATAGCCAGCGGGCGCGCCCACCGCCTCTGGCCCCTTTAGTTTTTCAACGCTGCGAATCGTCGAATCGATGATCACGGGTGATCGCAAAACCAGGTCTGCAACCGCCGCATAAGGGGGAGCTGGTTCGGCAATGGCGACAGGTTTTTGGGCCGGGCGGCGCTGCGCATTCGCGTCCGCAAAGCCGCCGGTGCTCAGCGTTGCGGCCACCGCCAGGAAAGCGCCAAACATTGATCGTCGCACGGTTTTCATCATGATCTGCGGCACAGCCTTTGGAACGGATGACATCACGTTTGCGTTAGTGGATTGACGTCGTTTTAAACAGAAATAATTCTGTCGCGAGTTGCTTGTATGATTGTTGCGTCTGACAAAGAGTTTGCGTCGGTGTGGCGGGGGCGATAGAGATATAGCCTCGGTGAAGGATATAACGGCTCATAGCAGCCCTTCGGCAATCCGGTGTACGGATGGCGCGGGGAGATACTGCTGGTGCAATGGGAGTTTCGTACCTGAATGGCTTATGCAGATCGGACTGAAGGTAGCAGCAGGGTGGTGGCGATTATTATCGTTGCCCTCATTCACGCTGTCATCGGCTATGCTTTCGTCACCGGACTTGCTTATAAATATGTAAAGCAAGTCGCGGAAAAGCTTGACACTTTTGACGTGGCGCCACCACCGCCACCCCCACCACCGGAAGAGCCGCCACCGCCGCCACCACCAGATCAGCCGCAGACGCCGCCACCTGTGGTGTCGCCGCCGCCAATCGTGACGAATCCGAATCCACCGGTTTCAACCGTGCGGACCGTGGCAACGCCGCCGCCGGTGTATAACCCGACGCCAATTTCAGCGCCTCCAGCGCCGCCTGCACCTCGCGTCAGCCAGGCTGCTGGTGCCAAGGGCGATGAAGCAAGCTGGGTGACCACGGACGATTATCCGCCTGCCGCACTCCGTGAGGAGAAAGAGGGCACGTCGGTGATCTCCTGGACCATCAACACCCAGGGGCGTGTCGAAGGATGCCGTACCGTTCAATCGAGCGGATCATCGGACCTTGACGATGCAGCGTGCCGTGCCTTGACCCGCCGTGCGCGGTACAGCCCGGCCAAGGACCAGGACGGCAACCCGATTGCGACCACAAAGTCGCGCCGCGTGCGCTGGGTTATTCCGCAATAGTGATTTCGTTGGGTGGGGGTCGTGGGGCCCCCACCGGCATATTTTAGAGGAAAATATATTTATGCTGACCACCATTCTTGCAGCCGCTCCGGCTGCTGCTACCGACAACCCCTATGGCCTGCAGCAGGCGCTTCAAGAAGGCGGCCTGATTGCCCAGACCGTTTTCGCCATCCTGGTGCTGATGTCGGTTGGGACGTTCTACATCTTGTTCACCAAAATGTTTGAACAGCAAAAGGTCATGGGCCAGGGCAAGCGCGTTCGCTCTACCTTCTGGAACAGCAACTCGCTGAACGAAGCCGCTGCCAAGCTGGAAAAGAATTCGGCCTATAAGCAGATCGTCGACGACGGCCTGGCTGCGCAGGGCCAGCACAGCAAGCTGACCGATCCAGTCGAAGCGCATGACTGGCTCCACAATTCGCTCGCGCGTTCAGAAGCAGCGATCAACACGAAGCTGGGTAGCGGTCTTGCTTTCCTCGCGACGGTGGGTTCGGTTTCCCCGTTCATTGGTCTGTTCGGCACCGTTGTCGGCATTTACCGCGCACTCATCAAGATCGGCGCGTCGGGCCAGGCATCGATTGATGCGGTCGCCGGCCCGGTTGGTGAAGCACTGATCATGACAGCACTTGGTCTGGTCGTCGCTGTGCCTGCCGTGCTTGCCTTTAACTGGTTGCAGAGCCGCAACAAGTCGATCGCGGCTGAACTGTCGGCATTCTCAACCGACGTGCTGGGCTATCTCGCATCGAGCGGCGCTGTGCGCCCTGCGACGCGCGGTGCGGCCAGCAAGGCGCCTGCAAAGGCAGGCTGAGCTAAAGATGATGAAAGCGGGGCGATGCGTGATTGCGTCGCCCCGTTTTGATGCCGCCGCGCACAGGTGCGGTGTGATGATTGCAGATAGGATAGTTCGTAATGGGCATTAGCGCTGGCGGCGGTAACGCTGAAAAACCGATGTCGGAGATCAACACGACCCCGCTTGTGGACGTCATGTTGGTGTTGCTGATCATCTTTCTGATCGCGGTGCCGGTCGTGATCCAGAATGTGAAGGTCAAGCTTCCTTCGGTCCGGTTTGATCCGACAACGACCAAGCCTGAAAACGTCTCGCTGTCTGTCCGGGGCGATGGCAGCGGCGGTTGCGAGATTTACTGGATGGTGACCAAGGTAACGAGCACCGAGCTGCTTGATCGTGCTGTGGCCAAGCTGAAGCTGGAAATCGCCCGCCAGGGTGGCCCAAACGCCCCAGGCGTCGAATTGCCTGAGGCGCATATCCGCGGCGACGTGGATACCCCCTATAAGTGCATCGGCGGAGCAATCTTCCAGATGCAGCAGGCAGGCTTTGCCAAGGTGGGCTTTATTTCCGAGCCAGAGCCAGGCGGCGGCACCGTCCGCCAGTAACGGCGACGTTGGTAATCGCGGCTTTGGCAATGGCCACTTTATTTTTCAGGAGCGTTTAGCAATGGCAGTTAGCGGCAGCAGAGAAGATGGCGAGCCGATGATGGAAATGAACATGACGCCGTTGATCGACGTCTTGCTCGTTCTCCTCATCATGTTCATCATCACCATCCCGATCCAGACCCATGCGGTGAAGGTTGACCTTCCCCAGAATAATCCGGATGCGATCAATCAGGTCGAGCCGGACAAGAACAAGATCTCGATCGATGCGGCGGGCGTGGTATCGTGGAATGGCGCGCCGGTTGATGATATCACCCTGCGCCAGTATCTCGACCAGTCGAAGCTGCTATCGCCTGAGCCAGAGCTGCATTTCCAGCCAGACTCCGCGACACGGTATGAAACCGTTGATCGTGTCCTGGCGGTGATCAAGCGCTCCGGCGTGGGCAAGCTTGGCTTCATCGGCAACGAACAATATCGCAACGATTTCTAATCGATCGAAATCGGTTGCTGCCAAACAGGGCGGTCCTTCGGGGCCGCCCTTTTTTTTTGTGCCGGACGGGCCGCTGCGCGCGCTGATGCTCGCCCTGATGCGCGCAGTTGTGATGGCCGTTTCGGGTCGCCCCAGATTGCCGGTTTATCTGTGTAGATGCGGCCAATCACCATTTAACTGATTGATTTAAACTCGGAAAATTTCCGCTTGCCAATGTTTCACTAAAATGACACGTTAATGTCACAAAAGTGAAACCTCCCATGGTGGGCGGTGGTTGAAGGAGAAGGAATATGCGCATTTTTGTTCGCGCGCTAATTGTCACAGGGTTGCTGGCCATGCCCGTGCTTGCACAGGCGGCTGGTGACGACAATAATGGCTACACACAGATCATGCAGGGCAAGCTGGCTGCGGCTGAGGCGATGCTGGTGCAGCAGCGCCGGATGTTCCCGGGCGACGCCGATCTCACGCTCAATCTTGCGGCAATCTATGCCAATACCGGTCGCGTCACACAGGCGCGCGCGCTTTATGCCGATGTGCTGCGCCAGCCCGACCAGAGTATGAAGATGGCGCATCAGCGCACTGCATCGTCGCATGTGATTGCGACGATTGGCCTGAAACGCATCGCAGCAACCGAGCTGACGGCGCGATAAACGCCCCATTAAGGCCAATTACCAAGGTTTCGGGCGGGACGCCGTCCGAACCGCGGCAACTTGGACAACGGGCGCGTCAAGGCGCGCCACGCACCCCGCCAGCACCGTTACAGCTTCGGCAGCGTTACGCCGCGCTGGCCCATATATTTTCCCGCCCGGTCCGCATAGCTGACCTCGCACGGTTCGTTACCCTGCAGGAACAGAAACTGGCACGCGCCTTCATTGGCATAAATCCGCGCGGGCAGGGGCGTGGTGTTGGAAAATTCCAGCGTCACATGCCCTTCCCAACCGGGCTCTAGCGGCGTGACGTTGACGATGATCCCGCAGCGCGCATAGGTCGATTTGCCGAGGCAGATGACGAGCACATCGCGCGGCACCCGGAAATATTCCACCGTCCGCGCCAGCGCAAAGCTGTTGGGCGGGATGACGCAGACATCGGTTTTGCGATCGACAAAGCTGCTCGCGTCGAAATTCTTGGGGTCGACGATGGCGGAATCGACATTGGTGAAAATCTTGAACTCATCGGCCACGCGCGCGTCATAGCCATAGGATGACAGGCCGTAGGAAATACACCCGTCGCGCCGCTGATTTTCGACAAATGGCTCAATCATCCCGGTCGACAGCGCCTGTTCGCGGATCCAGCGATCGGACATGACGGACATTGATGGATTCTCCCCGCTGCGATGATTAGCCAAGCTTTCGCGGGTAAGCGGCGCGGGGGCAAGGGGCGGCGTGCGCTACGCCGGCCGCCGCGCGCCGATTTCCGCCTCGACATCGGGCAGCCGATCCTTGCCGAAATACAGCTCGTTACCCACGATGAACGACGGGATGCCGAACGCCCCGTGATCATAGGCGGCCTGGGTATTGGCGATCAGCGCTGCCTTGGTTGCATCGGCCTGGGCGAGCGTGATGAGCTGCTCGGCTGGAAGTCCGGCCTCAGCCAGGGTTGCGGCGATCACGGCTGGATCATCAAGCTTGCGGGGCGCTTCCCACATGAAATGGAACATTGCCTCAACATAGCCGGGCAGCACATCCGTTGTCTGCGCTGCGACGGCCAGGCGCATCAATTGCAGTGTGTTGACGGGGAAATGCGGATTCATCTGAAACGCGGTCAGCCCGTGGCGGGCAACGAAACGTGCCATTTCGCGTCGTTCATAGGCGAGCTTGTGCGGGATGTTGGCAAAGGCAATCATCGGGGCCTGATTGCCCGTCAGCTTGAACAAACCGCCCAGCAGCACGGGCACGTAGCGGAATGTTGCGCCCGTCCGGCCCTCAATTCCCGGCAATATGCGGTGGGCGAGATAGGCGTTGGGGCTGCCAAAATCGAAGTAGAAGATCGGATCTGTACGCATCATATCACCAGCTTTCATATCACCAGCTTTCGCCATAGGGCCGCAGATCGAGTTCGTGCGTCCAGGCGTCGCGAGTCTGGTGGTGCAACTGCCAATAAGCCTCGGCGATTGATGCCGGGTTCATCAGCGTATCGGCGGGCATCGCGGCAACAGCTTCGGCACCCCGCGCTGCGACCATCCGCTCGCGCACCCAGGCAGTATCGACACCCGAATCAATCACCAGATGCGCAACATGGATATTCTGTGGCGCCAGCTCGCGCGCCATCGACTGCGCCGTTGCGCGCAGTCCCGCCTTGGCAGCGGCGAATGCGGCATAGCCCTGGCCGCCACGCATGGATGCGGTAGCGCCGGTGAAGAATATCGATCCACGGCCATGGACAAGCATGCGCCGTGCCGCCTCTCGCCCGGTCAGGAACCCGGCATAACACGCCATTTCCCACACCTTTCGAAAGACGCGTTCGGTGGTGTCGAGCAGCGGAAACTGCACATTGGCACCGACGTTGAAGATACACGCGGCCAGCGGTGCGCTGGCATCAGCGGCGTCGAGAAACCCGGCAATGGCTTCTTCTGACCGGGCATCGATCGTGTGGCCGGTAAAGCTGCCCCCGGCGGCTGCAATCACGGCAGCCAGCGGGGCCAGTTTATCACCCTGCCGCCGCCCGCCATGGACGACATATCCGCCAGCCGCAAAGCGCCGCGCAATCGCCGCGCCGATGAAATCGCCTGCACCGACAATCGCAACACTGGCGTGCCCGCCTTCGATCATGTTCGCCATTGCCGACTCCATATTGATTTAAGACTGATTAGGTCTTGTATTGGAACTTAGTCAATGGCAGAATCGCGTGATGCGGTGGAACGACCTTGCCAATCAGGATTGCTCAATGGCGCGCGCGCTGGCGGTGGTGGGCGATCGATGGACGTTGCTGATCCTGCGCGATGCCTTTTTGGCGGTGCGGCGGTTCGATGATTTTCAGTCGCGGCTGGGCATTGCGCGGCGCGTGCTGGCGGAGCGGCTCGCCGGGTTGGTGGAAGACGACATATTGGCCAAATCTGCCTATCAGCAGCGCCCGACGCGCTATGAGTACCGGCTGACCGAAAAGGGTCTTGCGCTATACCCGGTGATTCTGGCGTTGGTGCATTGGGGGGACGCGCATTACACCGGGCCGCAGGGGCCACCGATGCTCCACCGGCACAAGGCATGCGGCCATGATTTTCGTGCCGTGCTGGCCTGTTCGCACTGCGCCGAACCCGTTAGCGCGCGCGATGTTGTCGCGCATCCCCGCCCGGTGGCCGCTTAACCAATCCCCAAATCCGCCGGTCCGAATGCATCCGGCAGTAATTCTGACAGCAAATAGCGGGTCATCGCATCGCCCTCCGCCGCGCCGCACCACACGGTGATCTCGCGGTGGCCCATTTGGGCGGCTTCGTTGATCACCTGACGGCAGCGGCCACAGGGGCTGACGGGGGCCATGCCGCGCGGCACGCCGCCTGCGTCCATGGCGCCGCCGATGACGCCAATTGCCACCACGTCGCGCAATCGCCCCGCCGCACTGGTGCTGGCGAGCGCCACGGTTTCGGCGCAGAGCGACAGGCCGTAACTGGCATTTTCGAAATTAGCCGCCGTTATGATGCTGCCATCGTTCAGCAGCACCGCTGCCCCCACGCCGAAGCGCGAATAGGGGGCATGGGCGTTGAGCGCCGCGATGCGGGCGGCGGCGATCAGCCGCGCGCCGGTTGCCGGATCGGTCAGGTCGTTGATCATCACGGGGTTACCACATTCCAATGCACCGGGGTGGGGGCGCCATCGATACGGCGCATGTCGCTGGCTTGCCACATTCGCCACGGGCGAGCTGCATAATCGGGCGGGAAAAAGTTTTGCGTGCTCCAGATTGGTCGGTCGATGGCCAATGTTACCCGGTACGCCGCATCGAACCGGCGCGATACTTTCAGCAGCACGGGCCGCTGGATATGCGTTTCAATGGTCGCAATCAGCCGCTCAATTTCCCCGATCACCACGGCGCGTTCTGGCCGGGCGGCGCACCCATCCTCAAAATCGACGACCAGGGCAGGGGGCAGCGCATCACTGGTGCGAGGCACGGTGGTGTTGAAGTTGTTGGCCTGATCTGCCGCCAGCCTGCACAGCGAATAGACATGGATAGCACCGCGCCGCAGCCCTGCTGCATAAACGTCGCTCCAGTTCGCCGGAAACATCGGGTCGCGGGTTTCTGCGCCGACCGTCGCTGTCAGATAGGCAAATGATGCACCGCCGCCGCGCACCACTGGCCATTCGATCACGCCATTGGCGGCGCTAACGTCTGGCCCCTGAAACGGATAGGATCGCGGGGCCGGATACCAGCTGATCGCGAACGACCACGCAACGATCACGGCCAGCCCGACCACGATCACCGCCGCGGTGATTTGTCGCGCGCGCCGCTGAAAAAGCCGCAGCGCCAAGCAATCAGCCCTTGATGTGCAGCACGCAGATCAGCGTGAACATCCGCCGTGCGGTATCAAAATCAATGTCGATCTTGCCGACCAGTCGTTCCTTCAGCAACTCGGCGGCTTCGTTGTGGATCCCGCGCCGCGCCATATCGATCGTTTCGATCTGCTGCGGCGTCGCCGCGCGGATTGCCTGATAATAGCTATCGCAGATCGCGAAATAGTCCTTGATCGGCCGCCGGAAACGCCCGAGCCCAAGGACATAGGTTTCCAGCAGCGAATCATCCTCACGCGAGATGGAGATCGCCAGTCGCCCCTCCTCAACGCTCAGCTCGATTTTGAACGGGCCGGCATAAGCATCAGGATATTCGCGGACAGGCGCGAAAAAATTGCCCTCGATCAAATCAAAGATCGCGATTCGGCGCTCCTGCTCGATATCGGCGCTGCGCCACAATATCGTGCGTTCGTCCAGTTTGACGTCAATGATCCTTGGATCGGCCATTTGACTGCTATCGGGGTTGGCTTGCCGGGAATCAACGGGGAAGCGTGAATCAACCCCTCCACCACCTGCTTTATCCACAGCTACGCATCACGGAATGCTTGAGCCGGGCCGCCCGGTCTGGGATGAGGGCAGATGGCATCAGCACTCATTCCTCCGCCGCCCCCCTTACCACCGCAACTGTCCCTGCCGCAAAATGTGGAGGCAGAAGCGGCAATGCTCGGCGCGATGATGATCGATAATCGGCTGGCCGATGACGTGATTGATCTGCTTGAGCCCGAGCATTTTTATGAGCCGGTGCATGGCCGCGTGTTTGGCGCGATAAAATTACTGCGTAAAACCGATATGTTGGCAACGCCGGTTACGCTGCGGCCGATGTTTGAGGCGGATGAGGGGATGCGCGCGCTGGGCGGGCCCAGCTATATGGCGCAATTGACGGGCAGCGGTGCGGGGCTGATCGGCGCGCGGCAGTTTGCCAAGCAAATCTATGATCTGGCGATGCTGCGGACATTGGTGTCGGTGGGACGGACGCTGGTCGATCGCGCGCTGGATACGTCCGAAGAGGTTAATCCGCGCAAACAGATTGAGGAAGCCGAGGAGGAGCTGTTCAAGGTCGCCGCTGATGGCGGGGCCGAAAATACCGTCAAAAGCTTTGGCGACGCCGCCAAAATGGCCGTGAAAATGGCGGAGCGTGCGCTGAATGCAGGCGGCAATCTGTCTGGCATCACCACGGGGCTCGATTCGGTGAACGCCAAGATGGGCGGGATGCACCACAGCGATTTGATGATCCTGGCAGGCCGACCCGGCATGGGCAAAACCGCGCTTGCCACCAACATCGCCTTCAACGCCGCGCAGCGCTGGATGCGCGACATGGCGGACGGGATTCCGCCTGATCGTTCGGTGGGGACCAAGGTTGCGTTCTTCAGCCTGGAAATGTCGGCTGATCAGCTCGCGACGCGTATCCTGTCCGAACAATCGCGGATCAGTTCTGAACGGTTGCGGATGGGCAAGATCAACAATGCCGAAATGAGCCGGCTGGTGCAGGCATCAATGGAGCTGCAGCATCTGCCGCTGTATATTGATGACACCGCCGGGCTGACGATTGGCGCGCTGCACACCCGAATGCGGCGGCTGCAGCGGCGGCATAATAACGAAATTGGACTGGTGGTGGTCGATTACCTGCAGCTGTTGCAGGGCAGCGGGCGCGGATCAAACGACAACCGCGTGCAGGAAATATCCGAAATCAGCCGCGGGCTGAAGACGATGGCGAAGGATCTGAACGTCTCCGTCATGGCGCTTTCCCAGCTCAGCCGTGCGGTGGAGCAGCGTGAGGATAAGCGGCCCCAGCTTTCCGATCTTCGCGAATCGGGATCGATCGAGCAGGACGCCGATATCGTGATGTTTGTGTACCGCGAGGATTATTACATCGCGATGCATGAGCCCGAACGCCCAGTGGCGAACAGCGCCGCCGATGTGCAGGACAAGCACGCCAAATGGTCGCAAACCTATCAGGAAAAGGCCGGGCTATCCGAACTGATCATCGCCAAGCAGCGCCACGGCGCGACTGGCAAAGTGACGCTGGCGTTTGAAGCGGAGTTTACCCGGTTCAGCGATGCGGCGTTACAGGGGTTTAATCCGTAAAGCGGGCCGGCGGGTCGGGTTATCAGAGGAAGCATATCGGATGGATCGGTTGTTCTCTCACTCTATGATCTTGCCCCGCCGCTGGATGGCGCTGCTGCTGGTCACGCTGATGTTGTCGGGCTGCGGGCTGGCGCGCCGGGCGATGTATAGCCCCAGCACATGGGTCTTTGATATTCGCACCAGGAACCTGGCGGTCGTTCCCGAAGAAATCACGGTCACGACATCAGATCATCTGACCCTGAAAAGCTACTACTGGGCCGGGGCAAAGGACGATCCGGACACCGTATTGTTTTTCCACGGGCGTGGATCACACCAGGCGATTGCCGCCAGATATGCGCAGCATATCCTTGGCCGGGGCGATAATGTGATGGTGGTTTCCTATCGCGGTTTTGGCGGCAATCCGGGTTCCCCCTCACGCGCGGGCATTTTGCGCGATGCTGATGCTTTTGTTGCCGAAGCCGTTCGGCGGACCGGCCCGCGCGCGCGATTATGGTTTGTGGGCCACTCGCTGGGGGGCGCGGTCGCGTTTGCGGCGGCGGAGCGATATGGCAAGCCATCAGGCGTTTTCGCGATTTCCACCTTCGGCCAGTTTACGGATGCCGCGCCAAAAATTGTGCGGGGGCTGATTCCGGAAAAATGGGATAATCTTGCCGTGGCTGGGCGCTTGAATGTACCGGTGGTGCTGTTGCACGGCGACCGCGACACCGTGGTTCCCTATACCAGCATGGCCAAGCTGTTGAATGCGGCGGCGGGCCCCACGCTGGCCATCACGATGCTGGATGCAACGCATAAACCCAATATGCAGTTGATCGGACCGTTTCTTGCAGCGGAGATTGACCGGATCAACACAGGCGATGATCCGCTGTCGCCGCCGCTGCCCGCCACCTGGTCGCTGTTGGGCAAGCACAGCGCGCAGGACGCACATGCCCCCGGTGCGGTGCAGGTAAAGCACGGGCATTAGGCTGCGTTGAACTTACCGCTGTCCGCTTCAGCCGGACGGTTCGGGCCACAGGGGTCAACGCACCGTCACTGCGCTTTCGCCAGGAACGTGAATGCCGCATTCAACCTTGTCCAGCCCACGCCAGCGGCCTGCGCGGGCGTCTTCACCGGGCTGGACCTGGCTGGTGCACGGCGCGCAGCCGATGGAGGGGTAGCCGGCTGCCACCAGCGGGTGCGGTGGCAAATCATGCGCCGCGACATAGGCATCAAGATCGGCTTTTGACCAGCGCGCCAGGGGGTTGATCTTCAGTCGCCCGGCAGCGTCGCTGACATCCAGTTCAACATAGGCGAGGTTGGCGCGCGTGGCCGATTGAAAGCCCTTGCGACCGGTGATCGTCGCATCGACGCCGGCCATGGCCACCGCCAGCGGAGCGACCTTGCGGATGTCGCAGCAGCCGTCGGGATCATAGGACCAGCGCTGGCCGCTTTCGTCCCGCTTGGCGAGGATCTGCGGGTCGGGGCGAAGGTTTCGCAGATCGGTCAGCCCCAGCCGCGCGGCCAGCAGATCGCGATAGGCCAGCGTTTCGGGGAAATGTTTGCCGGTATCAAGGAACAGCACCGGCACCGACGCATCGATGCTGGCCACGAGATGCAGCAGCACCGCCGATTCGGCGCCGAATGATGAAACAATCGCGACGCGCCCGGCCAACCCCTCTGCCAGCACCGTCTCCAGCATCGTGCGGGTATCGAGCGATTCAAATCGCGCGCTCAACGTTGCCACATCGATCGCTGTAAAGCGCGGTGCGGTGTCGACCATATCGACGGTTCGGGCAAGATTTTCAGCCATGCCGCAACTTCCAGATCGGCACGACGCTGTCTGCTGCACGCTGATAGGCATTGTCATAGCGTTCGAGCGATGCCTTCAACACCACCTGATCGATTGGCGCGTGCGGTGCAAAACTGTCAAAACCGCAGCGGCGCATCAGCGGCACTTGATCGACCAGCACATCGCCTGCCGCGCGCAATTCGCCCGTATAGCCCGCCTCGCGCAGCACCCGCGCCGCTGAATAACCGCGCCCGTCGCGAAACGCTGGAAAGCTGACCTCAATCAGCGCAAGCTGGCCAAGATGTGGGATCAGCGCGCGGGCATCATCGCCCGCCTCAATCCGCACCGCCGTGGCGTTGGATTGACCGGCCAAAAAGCTGTCGAGCGTGATCGCTGGTTCGTCATGCGCGTCATCAGTGCGAAACCGCAGGAGCCCGCCGACGGACGTCGGCAATCCAAGAACGTCACCCATAAATCGCCTCCTTGAACGGTTCCATGCCCACGCGGCGATAGGTGTCTAGGAATCGCTCGCCATCGGTGCGCAGGCCCAGATAGACGTCGGTGACCTTTTCGACCGCATCGACAATGCCGTCTTCATCAAAGCCGGGGCCGGTGATTTTGCCGATGCTGACATCCTCCGCCCCTGATCCGCCGAGTGACAGCTGGTAGTTTTCGGTGCCTTTTTTATCGACGCCCAATATGCCGATATGCCCGGCATGGTGGTGGCCGCAGGCATTGATACAGCCCGATATCTTCAGCTTCAACTCGCCAAGATCGCGCTGGCGCTCCAGATTGGCAAAGCGATCATGGATTTTCTGCGCCACTGGGATCGACCGGGCATTGGCCAGGCTGCAATAATCCAGGCCCGGGCAGGCGATGATGTCGCTGATCAGGTCCAGATTGGCCTCCGCCAGGCCAGCTTCGCGCAGCGCTTGCCAGACCGCGCGCAGATCAGCCTTGCGGACGTGCGGCAGGACGATGTTCTGGGCATGGGTGACGCGCAGCTCGTCGAACGAATAACGCTCGGCGAGATCGGCCATCAGGTCGATCTGGTCAGCGCTGGCATCGCCGGGAATGCCGCCCGCGGGCTTCAAGCTGATGTTGACGATGGCATAGCCCGGCATTTTGTGCGGCTTCACATTCTGGTCGAGCCAGACGGCGAAATCGGGGTCGTAATATTCGCCACCAACATCCCCGTTTGTGTCGAGCGAAGTCGAGACACGTGCCTCAAGCGTTGCGCTCGCGGCAGGTCCCTCGACTTCGCTCGGGACGAACGGATCAGGAGTTTCGAACGGTGGCGGCGCAAACATTGCCGTTATTCGCGCGAGTTCAGCCGCAGGCGGATCAATGCCGAGCGCCTTGACGAGTGCAAACTCCGCTTCAACCTGCTGGCGATAGGCATCGGCACCGATCTCATGGATCAGAATCTTGATCCGTGCCTTGTACATATTGTCGCGGCGACCATAGCGGTTATAGACGCGCAGGCACGCTTCGAGATAGCTGAGCAGATCGTCAGCGGTGATGAAGTCTTTGATTTCAGGGGCGATCATGGGCGTTCGGCCCATGCCGCCGCCAACGTAGATCTTCGCGCCCAGCACGCCGTCACGCTCAAGCAACTGGATTCCGATGTCGTGCAGCCGCATCGCCGCCCGATCCTCATCCGCCGCAATCACCGCGATTTTGAACTTGCGCGGCAGATAGGTGAATTCGGGATGGAAGGTGCTCCATTGGCGCAGCAATTCGGCCCAGGGGCGCGGATCAGTCACCTCATCAGCGGCGGCGCCGGCATATTGATCTGAACTGATGTTGCGGATGCAATTCCCGCTCGTTTGGATGGCGTGCATCTCCACCGTCGCCAGCTCGGCAAGGATATCGGGCGTATCGGCCAGCTTGATCCAGTTGAACTGCAAATTCTGCCGCGTGGTGAAATGCCCGTAACCGCGATCATATTTGCGCGCGATGCTGCCCAGCATCCGCATCTGGCGACTGTCCAGCGTGCCATAGGGAATGGCCACGCGCAGCATATAGGCGTGAAGCTGCAGATACAGCCCGTTCATCAGCCGCAACGGTTTGAACTGATCCTCGCTCATCGCGCCTGACAGGCGGCGGTTCACCTGATCGCGAAATTCCTCAACCCGGGCGTCGACCATCGCCTGGTCGTAATGATCATATTTATACATGGGTTAGCGACCTTGCTGGACGAGGGTGAGGGGGTAATGGCGAACGATGCTACCCAGCTCTGGCAGGCCAAGCCCATCAACCTTCGTCTCGCGGTGCGCCGCGCGGATTTTCCTGAAGGCGTCCGCCGTGCCAGGCGCATCGTGACCCATAATAGTGGGGTAGCCCACGGCGACGATCACGTCCCAGTCTGCCGTAGTGTCGTCGGCGCGTTCGAGCAGCGAATAGCTCGTGAACAAACCCTGCTCGATGCCGATATGGTCCATCGCGAACCAGTTGCGCTCGATATAAGCGATCAGCGCAGCACGTTTCCCCGGCGCAGCGCGAAGATAGGTGTGGGTGACGTGGAGTGTGGGGCGTTTACTGACCTCAGCACTTGGCGCGGGGGCACTGGGCACGGGTTGCGCAGCCGCTTGCGCGGCAGGAGCGATGACCGCGACAGCCGCTGCGATCATGATCGGGCGCAGCATCAAATCACCCACTCGCCAGCCTGGGGATCGGCGGGCTTTAGCGTAAGGTCTGGCCGGATCGTGGGGCCAAGCGCGCGGACGCGGTCTTTGATGTGGGCGGGGCGGGGGCCATCGGCGGTTGGCTCGGCATCGATGACATAGGGCACGTTGACGCGCCGCGCGCCTTCTTCTGCACGGGCGATGCTTTCCCCCGTTTCGCCGACATCGCCTGCGTCCTCAACATGGCGCGACCAGCCGCTGCCGGTCCACCAGACGACATCACCTGTGGGTAAATCATTACCAGTCAATAACTTCACGGGGTAACCTCCGCCGTTTTTGCCAGACAAAGAAGGGCGTCAGCGGCCAACCCGCGCGCCGCGACCGCACCGACCACAATCACCGCCGGGCTTTGAACGCCCTCGCGCCCGATCATCGCGCCCAGATCAGTGAGCAACGTGCGCAGTGCCCGCATGTTGGGCCGGGTGCCGTTTTCGATCACCGCCACCGGCATGTCAGGCGATACGCCGTCAGCGATCAGTTTTTCAGCGATCCGGTCGGCGGTGGCGACGCCCATATAGATCACCAGCGTGCGGCCCGGCCCGGCAAGGCCCGCCCAATTCTGTTCCGATAACCCTTGGCATTGGCCGGCGACAAACGTCACCGCGCTGGAAACTGATCGGTGGGTGAGCGGGATCATCGCGCCCGCCGCGCCGCCCATTGCCGCTGAAATGCCCGGAATGATGCTGACGGATATGCCGGCTGCAATACATGCCTCCGCCTCTTCACCGCCGCGCCCGAAGATGAAGGGATCACCGCCCTTTAACCGCACCACGCGCTTGCCCCGCCGCGCCTCGGCAATCAGCAGGTCATTAATGGCGTCCTGCCGCATCGTGTGACGGCTGCGGCTTTTTGCGACGGAAATGCGCGATGTTGCCGGCGCAAGTGCCAGAATGCGCGGATCGACCAGCCCGTCGTGCACGATCAGGTCAGCCGCCAAAATCGCCTTATGCGCCTTCACCGTCAGCAGATCGGGGTCGCCCGGCCCTGCGCCGACAAGAATAACCTCGCCTGTGGCGGGGGGCGTTTTGATATCGAAAATCATCGTCATGCCCGCCAAATGGCGACCGATTGGCCTGCGCGCAACCGAGCGCTGCTTGGGGGTCGGGTAGCCAAACTTGTCAGAGCGGCCGAAGCCCGATGTTGATCAGCGCGCGCGCCTGATCGGCTTCGGACGACACGACCGGATAGGCGCAGTAATCAGCGGCATAATAAGCGCTGGGCCGATGATTGCCCGACCAGCCGATGCCACCAAACGGCGCGGAGGAGGAGGCACCGTTGGTTGGTTTGTTCCAATTGACGATTCCCGCGCGCGCATTTGCCCAAAACTGGTCGTAAAGTGCCGGATTTTGGCTCACTAATGACGCAGCCAGCCCATAACGGGTGTTATTTGCTTCAACAATGGCATCGTCAAAGCTTGCGGTGCGGATAACCTGCAGGATCGGACCGAACAATTCGATATCGGGGCGATCATTCATTTCTGTAACGTCGATCACGCCTGCGGTAAGGAATGGGCGATCTTCCTGCGGGCGCTGCATGTGCCGCAGCGGGCGACCACCGCGCGACATGAGCGTCACGAAGCTTTCGGTGAGCAGATCGGCGGCTTCATTGTCGATTACCGGCCCCATAAAGGGCTGCGGATCGGCATGCGGATCGCCGACGATCATCCGGTCGAGCAGCTTGGTCAGCTCAGCCATCAGGGGTTGATATAGCCGCTCATCCACGATCAACCGGCGCGCGGCGGTGCAACGCTGCCCTGCGCTGGTAAAGGCGGATTGCACGACCAGCACGGCGGCAGACGCCAGGTCTGGACTATCCCAGACCACGATCGGGTTGTTGCCGCCCATTTCGAGCGCGAGGATTTTTTCGGGCTTTTCGGCAAAAGCGCGGTTGAGCGCGATGCCGGTGCGCGCAGAGCCGGTGAACAACAGCCCGTCGATATCGGGGTGCCCGGCCAGCGCCTTGCCCTCTGCCGGGCCGCCGATCAGCAGGCGGATACACCCTTCAGGCACGCCGCCTTCGCGCAGGCAATCCACCAGAAACGCGCCGGTTGCAGGCGTTTTTTCGGATGGCTTGAACACCACCGCATTGCCCGCCAGCAATGCGGGCACAATATGGCCATTGGGCAAATGCGCGGGAAAATTATACGGCCCCAACACTGCCAGCACGCCGTGCGGCTTGTGCCGGACCGCCAATCGCCCGGCCTGCGATTCCATCTTCCGCTGTGAGCTGCGCTCGGCATAGGCGGTGGCGGAGATGTTGACCTTGGCGATGACGGTATCAACCTCGGTGCGGGCTTCCCATAACGGCTTGCCGGTTTCGCGCGCGATCAGATCGGCGAATGGCTCTGCCTTGGCACGCACCACATTGGCGAAGCGGCGCAGTGCTTCCAGTCGGAAAGCCACCGGTTGCGCGGCCCATCCCGCCCAGCTTGCGCGTGCGATCGCCACTTCGGTGTCAGCATCGCCGGGCATCTGGCGCCACAAGATGGCGCCCGTTGCGGGTTCGATGGAGACGACTTCTTGTCCAAGCATTGGTTTGTTCTTCTCGATTGTTGCGCGCTCTTGCCCGATTTCGACCGGGAATGCCAACCAGCTATCGTCAATCTGCCAATGCTGCGCCAAAATCGCGGATCGCCAATATCTTGGCGTTCAGCGCGGCCCAATCATCACGCTCGGCAATGTCGGCCCAGATCGATTCGACCTCATCAATCAGCATCGAACAAGGGGAATCGGCGTGCCAATAACGATGGTCACGGGCCTTTCGTGGCGCATAGTTGGCGAGCATCGCGCGCGCCTCATCAAAGCCCGGCCCGAAATTGTCGGGGATCACGCCACCGAAACTTGCCTGGAAAAACCGGTCAATCGGCGTTTCTGCGGCGCGAAGCGCAGGCTCGATCGATTGGACCAGCGCGCGATCATCGCTCGCCGTGCGCGGCACCACGCCCAGCCGCCACAAAATCGCATCGGTAACAGCGGGTTGATAATGCTCGCCAAAACTGTCGAGCACCGCGATCAGCGGTTCGGCGGGGGAAATCAGCCGCAGTGATACCGCAAGCTGCATCACGTCCCAATGGATCGCTTCTGGCTGACGGCCAAAGGCATATAGCCCGGCATGATCGAAATAGGCGGCGGTGAAATCTGGTGCCCAATCCGGGTTGAACCGCCACGGGCCGTAATCAAAGCTTTCGCCGGTGATGTTGATGTTGTCGCTGTTCAACACGCCGTGCACGAACCCCGCGGCCATGAACTGCCCCGCCAGCCGGGCAGTCCCCCGCACAACATGATCGAGCAGCCGCATGGGGCCATCCTCGCCGCCTGCATCGCCGCCCGCATCGCCGAAATAATGGCGCAGGGCATAATCGGTCAGCCGCCGAAGCCCGTCTTCATCGCGCAGATAGGCAAGCCGCTGGAAGGTGCCGATTCGGATATGGCCGTGGTTCAGCCGCACCATCACCGCTCCGCGTGTTGGCGATGGCTCATCATTGCGCTCCAGCGCCTCGCCGGTTTCGATCAGCGACAGGGTGCGCGATGTGTTGACGCCCAGCGCCTCCAGCATCTCGGTTGCCAAAATCTCGCGCACGCCGCCCTTTAGCGTCAGTCGACCATCGCCAAACCGGCTCCACGGCGTGCGGCCCGAACCCTTGGTCCCCAAATCCATCAGCCGCCCGTGATCATCGCGGCACTGCGCGAACAAGAACCCCCGGCCATCGCCGATTTCTGGATTGTACACCCGGAATTGATGCCCATGATATCGCAGCGCCAGCGGTTCAGCCAAACTGCCGGGCAGCGGCACGAATCGCCCGAAATGCTGGACCCAGGCGGCATCATCCAGCGAATCGAGGCCAATGCTTGCGGCGGCGCGATCATTGCGGAAACGCAGCACTGCTTGCGGAAAGGGGGCAGCCTCTACAGGATCATAGAAAGCATCCCCCAGTTCGAGGATTGCCTGGGCTGGGGCAAAGAGAGCGGGTTGCGAGATTGCGGTCATGCCGCGATATGGACGGCAGGCGTGCAAGGACGCAACCCAAGGACGCAATCATGGCCGCATTTGAAAATCGCTATTGGTGGTCGAACGACGGCATCCGCCTGCACGCGCGCGAATATGCGCCGCGCGATGCCGCTGCGGCTGCTGGCCGCCCGCCGATCATCTGCCTGCCCGGATTAACCCGCAACGCGCGCGATTTCGATGCACTGGCGACACGGCTGTCGGCGGAATGGCATGTGCTGGTGGTCAATCTGCGCGGCCGGGGGGAAAGCGGCTATGCCAAAGACCCCATGAGCTATGTGCCGCTGGTCTATGTGCAGGATGTCGAAAAGCTGCTGGGAGAGATTGGCTGCACGCGATATGTTGCGATTGGCACATCGCTGGGCGGCATTGTGACGATGCTGCTGGCGGGCGCGGCGCGCGAAACGCTGGCGGGCGCGGTGCTGAACGATGTCGGGCCTGATCTTGATCCGGCGGGGCTTGCGCGAATCCGATCCTATGTCGGCAAAAGCAACACCTGGCCGACCTGGATGCATGCCGCCCGTGCCATCGCCGAGAGCAACGCCGGTGCCTATCCGCATTATGACATCAGCGACTGGCTGGTGATGGCCAAGCAGCTGTACCGGCTGAACGCGGCCGGGCGTATCGTGCTGGATTACGACATGAAAATCGCTGAACCATTCCGCCTGCCGGGCAATGAGGCGGGGCCTGATATGTGGCGCGCGCTTGATCGGCTGGCGGGGGTGCCGCTGTTGGTGGTGCGCGGCGGGGCGTCCGACATTTTGGCTGCACCTGTCGCAGAACGTATGGTGGCGGCGATCCCGGGCAGCGAGTTGGTGACCGTGCCGGGCATCGGCCATGCACCAACGCTGGATGAGCCAGCGGCGCAATTGGCAATTAATGAGTTGCTGGCGCGCGTAGCAAGGGAACCTGTGGCGACGTGATCGGTCTTTATTCTGGCAGGGCGCGGGGCCGATTGCCGGAAGGAAGATGATGATTGCGGCCGATTCGCTGATTTTTACGCCAGACGATGTCGATCTGGCCCGGTCGCCGCTGGCGGGGCGGGTGCCACTGGCCACCTATGTGCTGGGTGCGTTCAATCCCGGTCTGGCGCGCCTGCCCAACGGCAATCTGCTGATGATGGTGCGCGTGGCAGAGGCGCTGCGCACGCCGGTTCGTGACGGGCATATCCACGCGATTCGCTGGGGCGATGGTGGCTATCATGTCGATGCATGGCCGCTTGATCAGGTGGACATGAGCGATCCGCGCAGTTTTGCCGTGCGCAGACAGGGCTGGCGCGTGCTGGGGCTTACCTCGCTGTCGTGGTTGCTGCCGGTTGAGCTGACGCCGGACGGGCAAGCGATTGTCGCAATCCATTATGATCGCGCGATTGCCCCGGTCGCTTCGTACCAATGCTATGGCATCGAAGATGCGCGGATCAGCCAGATCGGCGATCACTATTGGATGACTGCCTGTGCGGTCAGCCCCGAACGGCATTCGACGATTCTCTATACCTCCCTCAACGGGCTCGACTGGCGGCTGCAGGGGATGGTGCTGGATCACCAGAACAAGGACATGCTGATTTTTCAGGGGCTGATTGACGGGCAATATTGGGCGCAGACCCGCCCGCTGGGTGATCTGTATTTCGCCTATCCGCCCGGCAGCCCGTGGCGGGCAGGGCCGTCGATTAATCTGTCAACATCGCCAGACGCGCTCCACTGGCGGCCATCTGCCGAGCCCGGAATCCGGCCGCTGGAGGGCGTTGAACCCGGCATCGCGCGGATTGGGGGAGGGGCACCGCCAATTCGGACCCCCGAGGGGTGGTTGAGCCTGTGGCACGGCGTGGAGCCCAATGGCGGGGTGGGCATTTATCGCACCTATTGGTCACTGCTGGATGCGATGAACCCGGCGCGCGTCATCGCGACGGGAAAGGCGCCGGTGCTTCAGGCATCGCCGCTGCTCACCGCGCCGATCGCGCACCTGGTTTATCTCCACGATATCGTGTTCACGACCGGGATCGTCGATGACGGCAATGCATGGATTGTCGCAAGCGGAGAGGGTGATCTGGCGTGCCGGATCACGCGCATCGGCAAGGGCGAATTGGCCTGAGCCCGGCACCATCTATACGCCAAGGCAAAGCCGAACGCATCGACTGACGATGTTTACCCCAATGCTTTGCGCAGTAATTCATTCACCACACCGGGATTGGCCTTGCCCCCCATCGCCTTCATTGTCTGGCCAACGAAGAAGCCGAACAACGCTTCCTTGCCCGCCTTATACTGACCGACCTTGTCGGCATTGGCAGACAGGATATCGGCGATCACCGCCTCAATCGCGCCGGTGTCGCTGGTCTGCTTCAGCCCACGTTCCTCGACGATCACCGCCGCACCCTGGCCGGTTTCAAGCATGATTTCGAACACCTGCTTGGCCAGACTGCCCGACAATGTGCCGTCCGCCACCAGCCGCAGCAATTCTGCTGCCTGCAGCGGGCTGACCGGTGATTGCGCGATATCCTTGCCCAATCGGTTGAGGGCGCCGAACAATTCAGACGTCATCCAATTCGCCCCCGCCACCGCTGGCGATCCTGCATCGAGCAGCGCATCGAACCAGCGCGCCGCCTCCACCTCTGCCGTCAGCACAGCCGCCGCATAGGGGGTAACGCCCAGCGCCTCATACCGTTTGCGCTTTGCATCGGGCAGTTCGGGCAGCGAGGCACGGCATTCGGCCAGAAACGCATCGTCGAGCACCAACGGCAGCAGATCGGGATCGGGGAAATAGCGGTAATCATGCGCGTCTTCCTTTGACCGCATGGAGCGTGTTTCGTTGCGATCAGGATCATAGAGCCGCGTTTCCTGAACGATCCGGCCACCGTCCTCCAGCACCGCCACCTGGCGTTTCGCCTCCTGTTCCACCACCGCCATGACGAAGCGAACAGAGTTGACGTTCTTCGTCTCGGTACGCGTACCGAGCGGATCGCCCGGTTTGCGCACCGACACGTTCACATCGGCGCGCATCGACCCCTGATCCATATTGCCGTCGCAACTGCCGACATAGCGCAGGATCGAGCGCAGTTTGGCCAGATAGGCACCTGCCTCCTGCGGCGATGTCATGTCGGGCTTTGACACGATCTCCATCAGCGCCACGCCGGAACGGTTGAGATCGACATAGCTGCGGGTCGGGTGCTGATCATGCATCAGCTTGCCCGCATCCTGCTCGATATGGATGCGTTCGACGCCAATTCGCTTGGTTGCCGCGTCAGGGTTTTTGTCGTCCAGACTGATCATGATCTCGCCTTCCCCCACGATCGGGTGGAAAAGCTGGCTGATCTGGTAACCCTGCGGCAAATCGGCGTAGAAATAATTCTTCCGGTCGAACCGCGACCATTTGTTGATCTGCGCGTCAATCGCCATACCGGTGCGCACCGCCTGCCGCACGCATTCGGCGTTCAGCACCGGCAGCATCCCCGGCATCGCCGCGTCGACCAGCGACACCTGCGTGTTCGGCTCCGCCCCAAAGGCGGTGGCCGCGCCCGAAAACAGCTTGGCGTTGGACGTCACCTGCGCATGGACTTCAAGGCCGACAACGACCTCCCAATCGCCCGTGGCGCCAGAAATCGTGTAGTGCGGGGATGCGTCAGCCATGGTCAGTCTCGGGTGTGATGAGGGTGAGTTCGGGGAAATAGCTTCGATAACGGCGTGGGTCACGGGTGATCAAGGGCCGCTGCGCCGTCACCGCATGCGCACCGATCAGAAAGTCGGCAAGCAGTTTCTCGCGCGTGCCCCCCGCCCGACGATAAGCCGCTTGGGCCATGCCAGCGCGTATGCCGGCTTCGACCGTAAGCGATTGAGGTTCGATCTCGAAGACGGCGAGTTGCGTCATGATTTCGGCGTGCCCAGTACCGCGTGCGATCAATTCACCCAGCACGATCGCACTCGTCTTCAGCCCATCAGGAACCAACCGGGCCAACGTGCTAACCGACCACTCGAACCAGGCACTATCCTCTTCACGCAGATCAACGATGACATTGGTATCCACCATCATGGTGGATACGGATCGTCGCCGCGAATATCGCGCATGATTTCATGGGTCGGTCGGCCTTCCCGCAGATGCGCAAACCGTCGCGACACTTCACGTACTCGGCTCTTGTACGCCTCAATTTCGGCTGCGCGATCGCTAACCGGACGTCGAATCACAGCTTCGCCCGCATCATTCCAGTCGAACTCGACTGGCTCGCCAGGCTTCAACCCCAACGCATCTCGGACATCCTTAGGGATCGTCACCTGTCCTTTGACGGTGAGGTTGGTCTGCTTGCTCATGTGAAAGGTATTACCATTTCGGGTAATACCTGTCTACCACCACGCCCTCGGCCTTGCCGTAAACCCGGCCCGTTCTTCCAGCGCAAGGCACGCATTCAGCACGCCTTGTTCATCCAGCGCCCGCCCGATGATCTGGAGGCCGAGCGGCAGTCCGTCCTTGTCCAGCCCGCCCGGCACGCTCATCGCGGGCAGGCCTGCGAGCGAGGACGGTACGGTGAAAACATCGTTCAGATACATCGCGATCGGATCGGCGCTCTTCTCCCCCAGCGCAAAGGCGGCGCTCGGCGCGGTGGGGGTGAGCAGGTAATCGCATTTTTCAAAAGCCTGATCGAAATCGCGGGCAATCAGGGTCCGCACTTTGGAGGCCTGGGTGAAATAGGCATCGTAAAACCCGGCGGACAAAACATAAGTGCCGATCATGATCCGGCGCTTCACTTCATCGCCAAAGCCAGCCGCGCGGGTGGCGGCATACATATCCTGCAAGTTCGCGCCATCGGGCAGATCGCGCAGGCCAAAGCGCACCCCGTCATAGCGCGCCAGGTTTGACGAGGCTTCGGCAGGCGCGATGATGTAATAAGCGGGCAGCGCATATTTGGTGTGGGGCAGCGATACCTCGACGATTTCCGCGCCTGCATCCTTCAGCCAGTCGATCCCCTGCTGCCACAGCGCATCAATCTCGCTTGGCATGTTGTCGACACGGTACTCCTTGGGAATGCCGATTTTCTTACCCGCCATGCTGCTGTTCAGCCCCGCCTCCCATTTGGGCACCGGCAGTTCGAGCGAGGTGGAATCCTTGGGGTCGAAACCCGCCATCGCCTCCAGCATGATCGCGCAATCGCGCACGTCGCGCGCCATGGGGCCGGCCTGATCGAGGGAGGACGAAAACGCCACAACGCCCCAGCGTGAGCAACGGCCATAGGTAGGCTTGATGCCGCTGATGCCAACAAACGCAGCGGGCTGGCGGATTGAACCGCCGGTATCGGTGCCGGTCGCCGCCGGGCACAGTCGCGCGGCGATTGCAGCGGATGACCCGCCCGATGAACCGCCAGGTGCCAATGGCGCATTTCCGCCATCGGCGCGCCGCCACGGCGAGATAACATTGCCGAACGCGCTGGTTTCATTCGACGATCCCATCGCGAACTGATCCATGTTCAGCTTGCCGAGCATGCCCGCGCCCGCTGCAAATAAATTGCCCGAAACGGTCGATTCATATTGCGGCGTGAACCCCTCCAAGATCAGGCTGGCAGCGGTTGTCGGCACGCCCTTGGTGCAGAACAGATCCTTCATGCCAATCGGCACGCCCGCCAGCGGCTTTAGCACTTCGCCTGCGGCACGGGCGGCATCGGCTTGCTTGGCGGCGGCAATGGCGTGATCGGGCGTTTCGACGAGAAAAGCGTTGAGCGGCTTGGCCTTGCTGACGGCAACGACGAAAGCATCCGCGACTTCGCGGGCGGAGAAACTGCCCATACGCACGCCGTCACGAATGGCGGCAACGCCCAGATCGGTAAGGTTGGTCATGCTTTTTAGCCTTGGAACCCGGCCGACGCCGGGATGATCGAATGATGGCAGGTGATCATCATTCGATCACCTTTGGCACGGTGAAAAAACCGTGTTCGGCCTGGGGCGCGTTGGCGAGCACGGCGTCGCGCACATTGCCGCCGGTCAGCGGATCGGCGTTCACCACATCGGCTCGCAACCGTAACGTGTTGGCGATGACGGCGGTCATCGGGGCAACGTCATGCGTGTCCACCTCGCCCAGTTGCTCGATCCAGCCCATGATATTTTCAAGCTCGGGCGCGATCCGCGCGGCTTCGTCTTCGGTGATCGCGATCCGGGCGAGACTCGCGATCTTGCGGACGGTGATGATGTCTACTGCCATAAACCAGCGGCTAGCATTGCGGCTTGCCGCAACGCAACCTATTCGAACGGTTCGCCCACCGGAACACCGCCGACAAATAGCTGCCGCCGCGCAACCGGTCGGATTTCGACCTGCCCGCGCGCAAATGCCGCCGCCAGCCGCTGCCGCTCGGCGAGCGCCATTGGCGGTGCCAGATTGAGCTCCACTATTTTCCATTCGCCGTTCGACAGCGTGATCCTGCCGATCTGGCAGTTCGGCGCGGTCACCATCGGCGGCGTCCCCGATGGTTGCGGCACTTCATCGAAACAGGCCGATTGCATTGCCCAAGCCTCGGTTGCCCCCGGCGTATAAACCAGGGTGCATTGCGCGTTGATTTCGCGCCCACAGGCGGCGAATCCGGGCAGAATCTTGAGCAATTCGGGCGGAATTGGCACTGTTTTGGGAAGGATTCGCAGCCTTTCGGCAATTCCCGCGAGCGCACGATCCTGCTCGACCAATTCGCCCACCTCATAGCGATTGCCCGCCTTGGCGACCGCAACGGCCTTTGCCGCAACCTTCGGGTTTGCAGAGGCTGCAAGCCGCTTCAGCGCCGTCTTTCCGGGTTCGCCGAAATCAAAGGCGAGAGCGCGCCAGTCAAATTTGTCGGGGCTCACCTTGCCCGATGTCAGCCGGGCAACCTGATCAGCGGTGGAAATCGCATTGAAGCTGACAATCGGGGTGGCGAGGAACAGCGCGACGGCGGCGATGGCGATTGCCAATCGCACATTGGCAGTGCGCGCCTGCCCGGCCCAGTCCATCCGCCCGCGCAAAAGTGAAACCAGATAGGCAATTCCAAAGGCAGTCGCGAATATCACGAAGGTCAGCGCCCATAGCCTGTCGGGCGTAAACCCGTGTTGGCCGATCCGCAGCCCGGTGGCGAAACCCGCAATGCCCGCCAGTGGAAACGTCACCAGCGCAAGCGCCATCGCGCCGAAGCGCAGCAGTGGGTTGGCAGCGCGGTCATCTTCGCCGGTGCCGATCACCGCGTTGGCGAGAATCAGCGCGCCGACCACGCAGCTCAACAGGATCGGTGTGGTCGATTTGGTCGCCTCCCACAGGGCATCGAGCCCGGTAAAGGGCAGCGCGATCAGGAACAGCAGCAGGCCCGCGCCCAGCGCAGGCGCAAGGACGCTCAGCACCGAGGTGACAACATTCTGCAGCAGCCGCAAAATCCGGTCCCGCTCGCGGAATAGCCCCACCGCCGCGCCGAACGATGCGCCCAGCAACAGCGCGACAAACCAGTCCTTGCCGAGCAGCTTTTCGAGGAAATCGATCTTGATCAGGTTGAACAGCGCGGCCAGCAGCCAGCTCATCAACCACACCACCGCCACGAATGACCAGGCGGCAAACCACAGCACCACATTGGTGAGCGCATGGCCGTACAGATTGGCATAGGGCAGCTTAAAGCGCCCCTCGTCCCGCGCGGTTTGGAACAGGGGCGCGGCAATCGCGATGGCGAGAAACAGGCAGGCCAGCCGCCAGCTCCAGAAATCGGGCGATCCGCCCGGCAGACCTTGCCAGAAAACGATCAAACCCGTCGCCGCGCCGATCACGAGGCTGAACACCACCGCCCATTGCAGCCGCAACCGTTGCGCCACAAAACCGAAGCCGATCGCGCCGGTGCCGATCGCGATCGCCAGTGCGAGCCGATCGACTGGCGGTTCCAGTGGTTTGCCAAGCAATTGCTGGATCACCAGCGCTGCCGCCGCACCGATCCCGGCCAGCAGAACCGGCCGCAGCGGCCAATTGCCATCGGCACGGGCATCGTGATGGTCCATCGGTGCGTTCATCGGCGTTCTCCACGGTCAATGATCGCGGTATAGCCCAAGGGCCGATTGCAGGCGAACCATTCATCGGGCAGGGACCCAGGCGTCGCGGTGCGCCCAACACCGCCAGCTTTAATTCCGAAAGGGTGCCCCGTGGCCCGCAAGTTCCTTTATGCCTTTGCCATCCTGATTTTTCTGGTGATCGCCGCCGCGCTCACCTTTCGCCTTTACGGTGATCAGTTGATGCGGATTGCGCTGGTGCCGTCATCGGCCTTTCAGGCGCTGCCTGGCGTCGATGCGCGCGGCTATGCGCGGGCAGAAATGTGGCTGGCGCGTCCCGACAAGCCGGGCAATCCGGCGCTGTGGACCCCGCCGGGCTACAAACCGGCGGCAAAGCCCCGCGCGGCGATGTTCTATATCCACCCGACATCCTATCTTGAGCGCGCTCGCTGGAATGCGCCGCTGGACGACCGGATCGCCAATGATCGCGCGGCATTGTTTCTGCGCGGCCAGGCAACCGCGTTCAACGACAGTGCCGCGATCTGGGCACCGCGGTATCGCCAGGCGACGTTTGGCGCGTTCCTGACCGGCAAGCAGGAGGCGCAGCAGGCGCTGAACCTGGCATATGGCGATGTATTGTCGGCATTTGATGCGTTCCTGACGCAGATTGGCCCGGACCAACCGATCATCCTTGCCGGGCACAGCCAGGGCGCGCTCCACCTGATGAGGCTGCTGCGCGAGCGTGTGGCGGGCAAGCAGCTCGCCAAGCGGATCGTCGCTGCCTGGGTGGTGGGCTGGCCAGTATCGCGCACCGCCGATCTGCCCGCACTGGGGTTGCCCGAATGCAAGACGGCCTACGAAACCGGGTGCATCCTGTCATGGGAAAGCTTTGCCGAGCCAGCCGATCCAGCGCTGATCGTCGATAGCTATAACGCGTCGACCGGGCTGACTGGTAAAGCGCGCAAGGGCACGGCGATGATATGCACCAACCCGATCACCGGCACACCGGACGCCACCGCCCCGGCAAGCGACAATCTGGGGACGCTGGTGCCATCGCAGGATATGGCCACCGCGACGATTGTGGCGGGTGGCCTGCCGGCGCGGTGCGATGATCGCGGGTTCCTGCTCATCGGCCCGCCGCCGGAGAAAATCGGGAAATATGTGCTGCCCGGCAATAACTATCATGTGTTTGATTACAGCCTGTTCTGGGCCAATGTCCGCGCCGATGCCGCGCGGCGGCTGGCGGCGTTTGACGCGCGATGATCACCACGGTTGCGGCTGATTTCCGCGCATTATTGCCGCATGGGGGTCGGCTGATCGGGCTGGATGTTGGCACCAAAACGGTGGGCACCGCGCTGGCCGATGCCGGGTGGAGCTATGCTTCCCCCGCCATCCTGATCCGGCGGACCAAATTTACCGCCGACAAGGCCGCAATCACCGCGCTGATGACGCAGCAATCGGTGGTGGGCATCGTCATCGGCCTGCCACTGAACCTGGATGGCACCGACAGCCCGCGCACCCAATCTACCCGTGCCTTTGCCCGCAACATGGATGATCTGGGGCTGCCAATCCTGTTATGGGATGAACGCTGGTCAACCCAAGCCGTGGAACGTCAGATGATCGCCGAGGACATCAGCCGCGCCAAACGCGCTGAGCGGATCGACAAGATTGCGGCAAGCTATATTTTACAAGGCGCTATTGATGCGTTGATGATGGGGTAACGCGCCGCTGCCCGCATGCTGATTGGGTCAGCGGATCGCGATTGGTGCCGGTGGTTGAGCGAAGGGTAGGGCAGTTCTCTTAGGGCTCTGGCGCTAACCATTGCCACCGCAGCTGCCTTTTAAACCGGCGATCCATTGGTTGATCAGCGCCACGCCTTCGGCATGCGTCAGGCTGCGCCCGGTTTCGGGCATCATTTCGCCCGGGTCGTTGGTGGCGAGCCGATAGGCGAGGATCGATTGTTCGGGATGGCCGGGCACCAGCCCAAATTCATGGGCGCCGGTGCCGCGCCCTGCCGCGATGGGCGGCTTGCACGCGCCGAGCTTGCGCAGATCCGTGGTCACCGCATCAAGCCATAGACCGGAAACACGGGCAGGGCCGGTGGCGCTGTGGCAATGCGCGCAGTTGATGTCGAGATAGGCGCGCGCGCGGGACTCGACACTGGCCGTGGCATCGTCGAACCGCGCATTGCGTGCCGCACCGGCAGAATCGGGTGCGCCGCTTAGGTAGCCGATCATCGCCAGCCGCTTGATCTGGTTTATCTCACCGCCTTCGCCCGGAAAATCGCGGTTCAGGTGGCGGGCCTTGAACCCGATGGGCATTAATTTTCTGGTACGGTCAGTCGCGTGGCAGCCTGCGCACTGGTTCACATTGGGAACCGCATAGGTAAAGCGCGTGGCCTTGCCGCCGTCGATAAACTCAAGCGGTATCTCCGCGCCGGTGCGCTGCAGGGTCGCTTCGGTCTGATCGGCGTTCCACACATAAGGCAGGGCCTCCCAACCGCTGGCACGCCGGACCATCAGCCGCGTCTCAATCAGGCGGCTGTGCGCCAAATCAATGCCGGTGGCGCCGGATTGATAGCTGGCAGGCGTAACCTTCATCACCCGGCTGCTCTGGCCCGGCGCAGCGCCTGCGGGGGTCGTGTAGTAAAACGTCTTGGCGATGACGGTGCCGACGGGAAAATCGAACGTTTTTTCAGCATCAAATTTGGCACTCATCCCCTTGGGGACGAACACAGCGCGCCATTTTTGCGCGTAATCGCTGAACAATGGCGTGGCGAGTTCATACGTCACCAAGCCGGCACGCGGGGTGATGCGCCCGTCCTTGATATCAAACAGACCCCAATCGTCGAGCGACGCCGGATTTTCCGTTGCATGAAAGGTGACGCCCGTCGGCCGCGCCGCGCAGCCGCTGACACACAGCGCCAAAAGGGCCAGCAGTAATAATCGCATCATTGGCCGTGTTACCGCTTTTCGGTCATGGCGGCGGGCAGGCTGATGGTGGGAAGGCGATTGGCGGGCGCGCAATTCACGCTATCGTCCAACCGTGCACCGGCAAATTTATGGGCGGCATCGATATTGAGCAGCTTGGCCTCGCCATTCTGCACGCAAATACCCGGTTTTGCGCGCTTTGGGTTGGTGAACCCGTCCCACAACACCGCTGGCAAGGCACCGCCACCCAACGCCTTTAGCGGCGCATAGCGCGCGCCAGGGTTGGTGCCGCCGCCGGAAATGCGGTTTGCGGTGACATAGACGTTTTCAGGATAGGGATCATAGGCAGCAGCAATGCCCCGCGTTGCCTCAAAACCCAGCGAGTAAAAGCTGGAGATGATGACGTTTGCGGTCTGATTGTCCTTCAGATCATTGTCGAAAATCTCGACATCATCGTTGGAGTTGACGATCACGCCCGAACCAGGCGGCACCGATGCGACCGCCGTGCCCTTGGTCGCGAAATTGGCGTGGTTATTGGCCATCACCTTGTTCTTGAACACCCGGGTCTTGCTGCCGGGCACGGGAAGATCGGGCATGTTGAATACCAAAATACCGCCGGCATTATCGGTAACGATATTGTCGTGGACGTCTGCGCCGGTTGAATTTTCGATCTCAATTCCGGCCACATTGCCTTCCGCCTTGTTGTTGCGGACGATGATATTGCTTGATTGGCCGACATAGATTCCAGCGTCGGATGCGCCCCGCACCACGCTCCCCTCGATCAGCACGTTGGTGACCTGGACCGGGTAAAGGCCATAAGCACCGTTCGATGTTTTGGGGCCGCCGGTCCATTCGGCGCGCACGCGGCGCATGACGGCGTTTTTGGTGCCGTTGATCTTCAGCGCGTCGCCCTTGCTATCTTCAATCGCAACGTCTTCCAGCGTGAAATCATCCCCGGTGACGAGCAGCCCTTCCGCGCCGGAGCTTTGCCGGGCGAACGACAGGATCGATTTGTCCATGCCCGCGCCGCGAATGGTGACGCCGGGCACCGCGACGCTGAGCGAACGGGTGAGCGCGAACTTGCCCGCCGGGATCAGCACGACCGTGCCGGGCTTGGCATCCAGCAACTGTTCCTGCAGCTTTGCCTCAAAACCCGGATCGATCACAAAGCCCTGCGCATCCGTTTGCGTTGCGGCAGAACAACCAGCAACCAAAAGAGCGGTGGCGAGCAAGGGGAGCGTAGCGGTGGTAACGGTAAAGCGCATGGCGCATCTTCTCCCTGACGCCGGTGTCACCGGCTTGATGCGAGCATCCTAGGGGGAGCGATGGGCCGCTGGCAACGCCTTGGCTGCCGAATACGCTAAAAAGTGGCTCCCTGAGTTGGATTCGAACCAACGACCAAGTGATTAACAGTCACCTACTCTACCGCTGAGCTATCAGGGAATAACCAGAGCGAGCCTCTATTACCCGTCGGCAGCGGATGCAACCCCCTGTTTCGCGTTTCCCTGTTTCGCGTTTCAGGCGTTTGCGCGCCCAACCCCGCGATCAGGAGATGAACTGCTCCATCGTGATCCGGTCGTCCAGGGCGTGTTCGGGATCGAACAACAGGGTGAGCTCGCGGCTGCGATCCATGGCGATATCGACGCGGGCGACATCGCGGACTTCGCGCTGGTCGGCAACGGCACTGACCGGGCGTTTGGCGGGTTCCAGCACGCGCAGGGAAATCCGCGCCTTGTCGGGCAAAATGGCGCCGCGCCACCGTCGTGGGCGAAATGCGCTGAGCGGTGTCAGCGCGGTCAGCCCGCAGTCCAGCGGCAAGATTGGCCCTTGCGCTGAAAAATTATACGCGGTCGACCCCGCCGGGGTGGCCGCCAAAATGCCATCACACACCAGTTCGGGGATGACGACGCGGTCGTTGACGGTCACTTCGATCTTGGCGGTTTCCCGCGTTTCACGCAGCAGCGATACTTCGTTGATGGCGGGCACCGAATGGCGTTCACCCGAAATCGTCTCCGCAATCATCCGCAGCGGGGTGACCTTGAACGCTTTGGCTCGCTCCAGCCTGCCGTCCAGCCCTTCGAGCCGCCATTCGTTCATCAAGAAGCCCACCGTGCCCAGGTTCATGCCGAATACCGGCAGCGGATCACGCGCGCTTTCAAGCTGGCTGTGCAGCGCCTGCAACATGAAACCGTCGCCGCCCAGCGCGACGATCATGTCGGCCTGGTTGATCGGCACCCATTCATAGTTGTGCCGCAGATCGTGCGCGGCGGATTGTGCCGCTGACGTAGGCGAAACGACCAGCGCGCGCCGTTGATACTGGGTCATCCGCCGGTAACACTCATATGACGGGTGACGGCAGGGGCCCCGCCCTGCGTAATCTGGAAATCATGCCGCGCCGGTTTCAGCCGCATCGCGGTATCGAGTGCGGCATCCAGCCCGGCGACACCCTCTTGACGAAGCACTGACTTCAGATCGACCTGATCATCCTGCCCCAGGCACATATATAGCTTGCCCTCCGTCGTCAGCCGAACGCGGTTGCAGCCGTCGCAGAAATTGGCGGTGAGCGGCGAAATGAGGCCCAGCCGCGTGCCATATTCCCCCACGCGCCAATAGCGTGCCGGCCCCCCGCTGCGATGATCATCGCGCGCCAAATCGAATCGCTGCGAAAGATCATCGAAAACGGCGGTCAGCGGCAGAAAACGATCAGCCCGATCTTCATCAATTGCGCCCATCGGCATGGTTTCGATTAGCGACAAATCGAAACCGTTGTTGCCGCACCAATCGAGCATTGGTGCGATGGCGGTTTCGTTGAGGCCCTTTAGCGCGACCATGTTGATCTTGATCGCCAGGCCGGCGCGCTGAGCGGCAAAAATGCCGTCGATCACCTGCGCCACGTCGCCGTGCCGGGTGATGTGGCGGAAAACGTCAGGGTCAAGACTGTCGAGGCTGACATTGATCCGGCGAATGCCCGCCGCGACCAGCGCGTCGGCATGATGGGCAAGCCGGGTGCCGTTCGTCGTCATCGTCAATTCGTCGAGGCCCGCGCCAACATGCGACCCCAGCCGCCGCACCAGCTCAACCACATCACGTCGCACCAAAGGTTCGCCGCCGCTGAGTCGGATTTTGGTAATACCGCGTGCGATAAAGCGTTCAGCAATGATCGCGATTTCTTCAAGGCTGAGCACTGCAGCTTTGGGAAGGAAGGTCATTTCCTCGGCCATGCAATAGCGACAGCGCAAATCACACCGATCCGTAACCGATATCCGCAGATAACTGATCGTCCGGCCAAAGCTGTCAACAAGGGAGGGTGCGCAAGACATGAACCACGAGCTAAGCCTTCCCAGCCATGCAAACAACCCCGAACCAGCAAGCCCCCCTGAACCATCAAGCCCCTTTGCGCATTGGCGAAGCTTGCAGCGGGCGTTAGGCTTGCCGGCATGAGTGATCTGGCGTCTGCCCCCGATATTGATGCCGTCCCGCGTGGCAGCGCGGCGGCGGCGTTGTTCATCCTGTCCTTCCGGCAGCGCGACGAACTGGCGGCGCTGGCCTCTCGCGGCGGGTGGCAGGTGATTGCGGCGCGCCGGGCGGAAGGGGCAGAGCAGCGCTATCTCACTAGCGGCGCTCAAATCGCCGTGATCGACGCGCGCGGGGCAATGGGTGACGGTCTGGCAGCAGTCGCGGCGCTGGGCGATGTTATTGCGGCGAATGGCGGCGCGTTGCTTGTCCTCGTGTCGCGCGGCGACGTGCCGGAAGTGGGGACATTTTTCGACGCAGGCGCCACACATTTCCTGTCGAGCCCGCATAGCGAGCATGAATTCATCCAGGCGCTGCGCTTTGCCGCGCGCCATGCCGAGCGGATGGCAGGCGACTGGCGCACTGCACAACGGTCGACCGATCCGCTGGGCTGGCACTATGACGGCGCATTGCGCGCTTTTCAGATCACGCCAGGCTTTGCCGAGCTGCTTGATATGGGTGAGGATGCCACGCCTCGCCAATTGCTCCGCCGGCTCGCCGATGATGACCGGCCCATTGCTCTGCGTGCGCTGCGGCGGTTGCTTGATACCGGGGCTGCGACCGCATTCGCGCATGATTTGGCCGGGGTGGGCCGCGTGGTGCACCATCTTAGCCATGATCGCGCATCCGGTTCGGTCGATGCCGTGATTGAGCGGCTTTCGGTGATCCCTGAACCAGCGGCAGTGCTCCGCGAAGCACTGTCGGGCGTGCGCGACGCGGCGGGCGCGCGGCGCTGGCTTGATCGGCGGCTGGCAGCACCGGGCGAGATGGCTGGCGACAGGCCCGTTCAGGCGATGCTGATTGCGCTCAACAGGTTCGATATCGTCAACACGGCCTATGGCCGCGCGGCAGGCGACGCGCTGCTGCGGACTGCGCAAAAGCGGATTGAGGATGTTACCGGCGAATTGCTGGGGCGCGGGGCGATTGTCGCGCGGCTGGGCGGATCGGAATTTCTGGTCGCCACGACGGATAATGCGGCGCGCGTCGAACTTGCCGCTGGCCGCATTGCCGAGGCGTTGTCGCGGCCATTTGTCGCGGGTGGGGCTGTGGCGGTGCTGGGGTGCCGCGTCGGCATAGCACCTGCAGAACCGAGCGATACAACCGCAATGCTGCTGCGCCGCGCCAGTGAGGCATTGGCCGAGGCAAAGGCATCCGACAGCGTTACCGTGCAGGTCGCGCGCCGGGTGGGAGACGAGGGCGCGCCAATCGACACGCTGGCAGTGGATTTGCGCCGGGCGATTGAACTCGGCGAAATTGACATATTGTTCCAGCCGCAGGTCGCGATTGCGACTGGCCAGATTACCGGGGTGGAGGCGCTGGCGCGGTGGGATCACCCCGTCATGGGGCCGCTGGGTGCAGAGACATTATTTGCAGCCGCCGACCGTGCCGATCTGGTGATTGGCCTGTCCGATCATATCCAGCGAATTGTGCTCGCCCGCGCCGCCGCCTGGCCCGCCAGCCTGGGCAAGCTGCGGCTGTCGCTGAACCTGACGGCGGCCGACATCGCACGACCGGGTTTTGCGGATATCTTCCTCGACCGGGTCGACAGCAGCGGCTTTCCCCGTGCCCGGTTGACGGTGGAGATTACCGAAAGCGGGCTGATCGAGGATCTGGGAATCGCCGCGATGCTGCTGGCTGCACTGCGCAGTGCCGGGTGCCGCGTGGCGATCGATGATTTCGGGACGGGCTATTCCAGCCTTGCCTATTTGAAGGCGCTGCCGCTCGATTATCTGAAGATCGACAAAAAGCTGGCGCAGGATATTGCGGGGTCAACCCGCGACCGCATCGTGGTGCGCGGCGTGATTGATATGGCGCGCTCGCTGGGGCTCTCCGTTATCGCCGAAGGGGTGGAGACCGAAGAGCAGCTTGATCTGCTCGCCAAGGAAGGTTGCCAATATTATCAGGGCTTTTTGTGCGCCGAGCCGATTGATGCCGATGCACTGACGGTTTTGATCAACGAAAGAGGCAAGTCATGATGAACCGCCATTTCAGCTATGTCGCCATGCCGGCGATCATCATGCTTGCCACCCCGGCTATTGCGCATCCCCCCGAAAAACATGCGGTTGAAAAGGTGATGGCGGATAGTGCTGCTGGCTGGAACGCGGGCGACCTTGCCCGGTTCATGGCGGTATATTCAGACGCGCCCGAAACCAGTTTCGTCACCAAGGAAGGCGTTCTGCGGGGCAAAGCGGTGATGAGCGAGCGGTACCGGGTGAGATATGATTTTGCCAACGCCGCCAAGCGGGGCGTGCTGACGTTTCAGACGCTCGACTTCCGGTTGCTTGATTCAAACCACGCACTGTACATCGCGCGTTACACATTGACCTACGCGGATGGAAAAACGCAGAGCGGGCCGACCAGTCTGGTGTTTGCGAAGGAAGCGGGCGGGTGGAAGATCATCGCCGACCATAGCGGCTGATTAACAACGCTATGCCCCGGCGATCGATTGCAGCCGACGCTTTGCCACCATGTCGGTAACATCAAACATATCAAGCACCGCCCCCAGTGCGCGACATAGTGCCTCCATCAACGTCACGCTTTCCGGATCAATCTGGCCGGGTTCTCGCCAATAAGCACAGATGGCGTGGGAGGGGTGCGGCGTGCCCAGCGGCACCGCGACCAGCCTGCGGATGAACGTGGCCAGGTAAACGTTCAGCGGGATATTTTCGACCTGCGTAATATCGGGGATCAAAATGGTCTTTTCTTCGGTCATCGCGCGACCGGCCAGGCATTTGTCGATGGGGAACTTCATTCCCGCCCATAGCCGTTCGATTGTATCTTCGACCAGATAATCAGTATGATCGCCGATCCGCTTGACGATGGTGATGCCATCGGCGCGGGCGATCTGGCGGGCAACCGGATGAACAATCTCAATCGCTGCGGCCGCAGTGGAACAGTCACGCAATTTCGTGATCGTGTTCTCCAGCACTTCCCAGCGATTATCTTCGACAGACATTGTCAACGGTTCGCCCCCCAAGCATCCAACTATATGGAGTTTGCGTAACACGAATTTACCGAGCTGAAAATGTTACACCGCTGCTTTGGCCAGCCCGCGTGCCAATTGCAGCGCCCCGTTCAACCGGGCCTTGGGATCACCCCAGGCGCGGTTGAGCACCAATTTACTGTCTGGCCGCAATTTCGCAATTGCGCCCACTCGTTCGACATAGGCGAGCAACCCGGCGATATTTGGCGGGCGATCATCATGGAAGGACACCAGCGCACCACGCGGGCCGACATCAATCTTGGAAACGCCCGCAACCTTGGCGTGAAGCTTGATCTCGATCAGCCGGATCAGGTTTTCGGTCGCGTCGGGCAGCTTGCCGAAGCGGTCGATCATTTCGGCAGCAAATGCCTCGATGCCTTGTGGCTCATCGATATCGTTCAGGCGGCGGTACAGGCCCATCCGCAGATCGAGATCGGGCACATATTCGTCCGGGATCAGGATCGGCGCGTCGATGGTGATTTGCGGGCTGAAATCGCGCGGACGCTTGGCCATGCCGCCCGCCTTTGCGTCCATGATCGCTTCTTCCAGCATCGACTGGTAAAGTTCATATCCCACTTCGCGGATATGCCCCGATTGCTCGTCACCGAGCAGATTACCGGCGCCGCGAATATCCAGATCATGGCTGGCAAGCTGGAACCCAGCACCCAGATTTTCCAGATCGGATAGCACTTTCAGCCGCTTTTCCGCCGTTTCGGTAATGATCCGGTCCTTGGGGGTGGTGAGATAGGCATAGGCGCGCGTCTTGGCCCGGCCAACCCGCCCGCGAAGCTGATACAGTTGCGCCAGGCCAAAGCGATCAGCGCGGTGGATGATCATCGTATTCGCGCTGGGAATGTCGAGGCCGGATTCGACGATGGTGGTCGACACCAGCACCTCAAACTTCTTGTCGTAAAACGCGCTCATCCTCTCCTCGACCTGCGTGGGGGACATTTGGCCGTGCGCGACGACATAGCGGATTTCGGGCACTTCCTTTGTCAGGAACTCCTCGATATCGGGCAGATCGGCGATGCGGGGCGTGACGAAAAAACTCTGTCCGCCGCGGTAATGTTCGCGCAGTAACGCTTCGCGTAGCACCACCGGATCCCAGGGCATCACATAGGTGCGCACCGCCAGCCGATCGACCGGTGGCGTCTGGATCACCGATAGCTCGCGCAGGCCCGACATCGCCATTTGCAGCGTGCGCGGGATGGGGGTGGCGGTCAGCGTCAGCACATGAACGTCGGTTTTCAGCGCCTTTAGCCGCTCCTTATGCGTCACGCCAAAACGCTGTTCCTCATCAACCACCACCAGCCCGAGCCGCTTGAAGCCGATGCTTTTCGCCAGAATGGCGTGCGTGCCGATCACGATGTCGATCGTGCCGTCCTCCATCCCCTGACGGGTGGCGCTTGCCTCGGCAGGGGTGACAAGCCGGGAAAGGCGACCGATGCGCAAGGGAAACCCCTCAAACCGCGCCACGAAATTGTTGAAATGCTGGCGCGCGAGCAATGTCGTCGGGCACACGATCGCCACCTGCAACCCGGCCATCGCCGCGACGAAAGCCCCACGCAGCGCGATCTCTGTCTTGCCAAAGCCGACATCGCCCACGATCAGCCGGTCCATCGGCTTGCCCGCCGCCAGATCCTCCAGCACCTCGCCAATCGCGCGATCCTGATCGTCGGTTTCAGCATAGGGGAAGCGATCAACAAAGGTCGGGTAGGCGCTTGCATCGGATTCAGCGATATCGGCGGGGCGCAGCGCGCGTTCGGCGGCAATCGCGATCAGCTCACCTGCGATCTCGCGGATGCGCTCCTTCATCCGGCTCTTGCGGCGCTGCCACGCTTCGCCACCCAGGCGGTCAAGCGTCGCTGCATCGTCGCTGCCATAACGGCTGAGCACGTCGATATTCTCGACAGGCACATACAGCTTGTCGCCGCCCGCATATTCCAGCGCGACGCAATCATGCGGGGACGCGCCGACCGGGATAGACGTTAGCCCGGTGTAGCGGCCGATGCCGTGATCGACATGGACTACCAGATCGCCCGGCGACAGCGTGGCGAGTTCTGCCAGAAACGCATCGGCTGATTTGCGCCGCTTCGCCCGGCGCACCAGCCGGTCGCCGAGCATGTCCTGCTCGGTGAGGATGGACACATCAGGTGCTGCAAAACCGTGGTCGAGCGGCAGCACGATCAGCGCGACGCCGCGATCAGCGATGCCCAGCGCTTCTTGCCAGCTTTCGGCAGGTTTCGCGCCGTGGAGGCCGTGATCGGCGAGCAACCCGCTCAGCCGCTCGCGCGCGCCAACCGAATAGCTGGCGAGCACGGGCTTGCGGCCGGCTTTGCGCAGCTTGGCGATGTGCGCGACCACTGCTTCATAAACGTTCGCGCCTGCTGATCGTTCAGCGCCAAAATCTTTCGCGCCGTCTACGCCGAAATCGATCACGGTCGCGCTGTCAGGCTCGTGAAATTGCGTGATCAGATGCGCGCGGCAATCGGCCAGCCGTGTCGCCCATTCATCCACCGCCAAGTAAAGCATTTCGGGGGGTAGCGGACGGTAACTGCCCGGATCGCTCGATTGCGCGCGAACCCGGTTGGCGTGGTAATCGGCCACCGCCTCAAACCGCGATTCAGCGGCTGCGGTAACGCCAGAATCTCGAACGATGATCGCGCCATCTCCGAGATGATCGAACAACGTGGTCAGCTTATCTTCGAACAGCGGCAGCCAATGCTCCATGCCGGACAGGCGGCGGCTTTCGGATATCGCCTGGTACAGGGGATCGCCCGTTGCGTTCGCGCCAAACCGCTCACGATACCGGCTGCGGAACCGCTTGACGCTGTCCTCGTCGAGCAACGCTTCGGATGCTGGGAGCAGGGTGAAGCCATCAATCCGCCCGGTCGTGCGCTGATCAGCGGGGTCGAACGTGCGAACGCTTTCAATCTCATCACCGAAAAAGTCGAGCCGCAGCCCGTGCTCCTCGCCGCTGGGAAACAGATCGACCAGCCCGCCGCGCACCGCGAATTCGCCCGAATCGGTGACGGTCTCTACCCGCTGATAGCCATTGGCCTGGAGCAAACCGGCCAGCTTGTCGCGACCGATCCGCTCACCGGGCTTCAACGTGGCCACAAGCTGCCGAACGCGAAACGGCGTCAGCGTGCGCTGGGCAGCGGCATTGGCGGTGGTGACGAGCAGTTGCGGCCCTTTGCGTGGCTGTTGCAACCGGTGGAGCGCCGCCACCCGCTCCGCCATCACGCGCAGCGTGGGCGACGCGCGGTCATAGGGCAGGCAATCCCACGCCGGAAAGCTGATCGTTTCCAGGTCGGGCGCGAAAAAATGCGCGGCGCTGGCAATCGCACGCATCTCTGCCTCATCCGCCGCAATGAATACCGCGCGGGTGGTGGCGGCACGCGCCAGATCGGCGAGCAGCCACGGCAGGAAGCCGGTGGGCACGCCCGCCAGCGTGAGCTGGGTTTTGGCGGATAGGATGGTGGAGAGATTGGGCATTAGGGATCCTATAGCCCTCTCCCCGTTGGGGAGAGGGAGGAGTTCAACTGAGCGTCGGCACGTAATTCAGTGTCTTCAGTGCCGCCAATATCGACCCGGCATAGCGTTCAGGTGCCACATCGGTGCCCATTGCCCAGGCCATGATGTCAACGTCCTGTTCTTCGAGCAGCGCTTCGAAAAGGGTCATTTCATCATCGGACCAGCCCACCCCGTGCGCATCAAAGAATCCGCCGATCAGCAAATCAGCCTCCTTCGTGCCGCGATGGTGCGCGCGGAAGTGCAGGCGTTTCAGGCGGGTGGCGCGGTCCATTTCACTTCCAACAGCAATTGGCCGACGGTGCTTTGCGCGCGCCGTCAGCTAGGGGTAAGACCTGCCAGATAGCCATGCGACCACAAATCCTCAATCCACTGTTCACAGAAGTTACCGCACTGAAGGGCGTGGGGCCGGCGCTTGCCAAACCGCTGGAGCGATTGGGGCTGTCACGCGTGCTCGATGTGGCGTTCCATCTGCCGACCGGCTGGATTGACCGTGTGCCGCGCGAAGAGCTCGACATGGCCGATGCCGGGCGCACGATTGCGATCACGCTGACGGCGCAATCCTATCGATCGAGCGCGGGGCGGGGGCCAACCCGCGCGCAGGCGACCGATGCGGCGGGCAATTATGTCAGCCTGGTGTATTTCGGCGGCAATTCGGGCTGGGTGAAAAAACTGCTGCCGCTGGGCGAGCCGCGCCGCGTTTCGGGTCGGCTGGAAATGTACGGGCAGGAATTGCAGATCGTCCACCCCGATTATGTCCTGCCGCTTGAAGAGGCGGGGGATACGCCCGAGCGTGAAGCAATCTATCCGCTGTCAGACGGAATGACGGCACGGCGGATGGCGCAACTGGCGGCACAAGCGGTGGAGCGCGCGCCCGATCTGGCCGAGTGGATTGAGCCGGGGCTGCTCGCCAAACAAGGTTGGCCCGGCTGGCGTGCGGCGCTGACCCGTATTCACGCCGACCCATCCGACGCCGTGGCGCGCGCGCGGCTCGCCTATGACGAGCTGTTTGCCAACCAACTGGCGCTCACGCTGGTGCGGGCATCGTCGCGGGCACGAAAGGGGCGGGCGCTGGTGGGGGACGGGCGGCTGCGCGCGATGCTGCGGCTGCCCTATGTGCCCACCGGTGCCCAATCGCGGTCGATGGCGGAGATAGAGGGCGATTTGTGCCAGTCGCAGCCGATGCTCCGGCTGCTTCAGGGCGATGTCGGGTCCGGCAAGACGCTGGTCGCGCTGATGGCGCTGCTGGTGGCGGTGGAGGCGGGCGCACAGGGCGCGTTTCTTGCCCCCACCGAAATTCTGGCGCGGCAGCATTATGAGAGTTTGCGCGGCCTGTTGAGCGGTCTGCCGGTCAACATCGCGGTGCTCACCGGGCGCGACAAGGGGCGCGTTCGCGAGGCGACGTTGATGGGGTTGGCGGATGGCTCCATCGACATCCTGATCGGCACCCATGCGATTTTTCAGGAAGCCGTGGGGTACAAGGATCTGGGGCTGGTGGTGGTTGACGAACAGCACCGGTTTGGCGTGGCACAACGCATGTTGCTGACAGAAAAAGGCCAGCAACCCCCGCATTTGCTGGCGATGACCGCTACCCCCATTCCCCGCACGCTGACGCTGGCGTTGTACGGCGAAATGGATGTCAGTCGTCTCGATGAACTGCCGCCCGGCCGCACGCCGATTGAGACGCGGGTGCTGTCTGAAGAACGGCTGACCGATGTGGTCGATGCGCTGGGGCGGCATTTGTCAGCTGGCGGCCAGGCCTATTGGGTGTGCCCGCTGGTCGAGGAAAGCGAGAAGACCGATCTCGCCGCTGCTGAGGCCCGCGCCGAAACGCTGCAGGCGCGGTTCGGCGCAAAGGTTGGGCTGGTGCATGGCCGGATGAAAGGGCCGGAAAAGGATGCGGTGATGGCCGCATTCTCGTCAGGCCAGATCGGCGTGCTGGTGGCAACAACGGTGATTGAGGTGGGCGTTGATGTGCCCAATGCGACGCTGATCGTAATTGAGGCGGCGGACCGGTTTGGCCTGGCGCAGCTGCACCAGTTGCGCGGGCGGGTGGGGCGGGGAAGTGGCGCCTCCAACTGTCTATTGATCCGGGGTAGCGCGCTCAGCGAAACATCGCGCGCCCGCCTCGCGCTGATGCGTGAAACCAATGACGGTTTCCGCATCGCCGAAGAGGATTTGCGGCTGCGCGGCGCGGGCGAGTTGCTCGGCACGCGGCAATCGGGCGAAGCGCAGTTCCGGCTCGCGACGCCAGAGTTGCTGAACGAGCTGCTCCCCATTGCGCATGATGACACACGCCTGCTGATCGATCGCGACGGCGGGTTAAGCGGTGCGCGGGGGCAGGCGGCCCGGGTGGCGCTGTATTTGTTTGAGCGCGATGCCGGGGTGGCGCTGTTGCGTTCTGGGTGATCAGCGTGCCCGCAGCACTACCGCCAGCAGCGCGTAATAATCCGCCCGGTCAATCGGCCGGTCAAGCTCACACCCAATCCGTCCGCCGAGCGACCAGCGGATATGCGCCACGATCGCACCGACAATGGGCAGGCTGATCGTGATCCGGTCGCCGGCTTGATACTGGGTTTCGCAGCGCGCCATCAGGCCCATGGCGGACATATTGACGATCACCAGCGCCAGCGGCTTGGCATCTGGCCCGAACGCTTTGGCGCGGTAATGCACTTCGTCTCGGCCGACCGTTCGGTCGTCTTGAAATGCCAAGGATGCCATCGTCATCAGCCCCCGTCGGTTACGCAACTTACCCTACGGAAACTAAGCGTCACGAATGAACCGGATCGGTACGGATGTACTGAACGAAAATTTAACGCAACATTATGCGTCGCTTACGATGGTCCCGTGCAGCTTTTTCCCGGCTGACAGGCGGATCGTTTCGCGGCCAACGGCAATTGAAAAACTTTCGTCGGCAATTTTTTCGCCATTCACCCGCGCCCCGCCGCCCTTGATCAGGCGACGTGCATCGCCCTTTGACGTCGCGAATCCCAGCGCGATCAACGCGTCGACCAGCAGGATATTCGGCTCGGTAACGGTAATGCCCGGCAGCGATCCGCCCGAATCGCCCTCCTCAAATGTGCGGCGCGCGGTTTCGGCGGCTTCGATGGCGGCGGCGTCTCCCCGGCACATTGCGGTGGCGGCATTCGCCAGCACGATCTTGGCCTCGTTGATCGCCGCACCCTCCAGCGCTTCCAGCTGGGCAATCTCATCAAGCGGAAGATCGGTAAACAGGCGCAGAAACCGGCCAACATCGCGATCATCGGTGTTCCGCCAGAATTGCCAGTAATCATAATGGGGTAGCTGCTCTTCATTCAGCCACACCGCGCCCGACACTGATTTGCCCATCTTCGTGCCGTCGGCCTTGGTGATCAGCGGCGTGGTGACCCCGAACACCTCGGTGCCATCGATCCGGCGGGTAAGCTCCACACCGTTGACAATATTGCCCCATTGGTCCGATCCGCCCATCTGAACGCGGCAGCCGTATCGGCGCGAAAGCTCCAGAAAATCATAGGCCTGGAGGATCATGTAATTGAATTCGAGGAACGTCAGCGGCTGTTCACGGTCAAGCCGCAGCTTCACTGAATCAAAGGTCAGCATGCGGTTGATCGTGAAATGCCGACCGACATCGCGCAGCAGCTCGATATAACCCAGCTTGCTCAGCCATTCGTCATTGTTGACCATGACCGCATCGGTCGGCCCGTCCCCGAAGGTCAGCAGACGTTCGAACGCGCGGCGGATTGATGCAATGTTGGCATTGATACCATCATCATCGAGCAGCTTGCGAACCTCGTCCTTGCCAGAAGGATCGCCGATTTTGGTGGTGCCGCCGCCCATGATGACGATAGGCTTGTGCCCAGCCTGCTGAACACGGCGGAGCAGCATGATCGAGACCAGATTGCCGACATGCAGCGAAGCGGCGGTGGCGTCGAACCCGACATAGACCGGCACGATCTGCTTGGTCGCGAGCGCATCAAGACCGTGCGCGTCGGTCAACTGGTGGATATAGCCGCGTGACGACAGCAGGCGGAGCAAATCGGATGCGTATTCGGTCATGCCAGCGCCCTTACGGCAAGTCGCGCGCTGGGCGCAATCTTAGCGGCGCGGCAATTGCCCCAGCGGGTCAACGGGGGAGCGGCCATTGCGCAACTCGAAATGCAGTTCAGGCCGATCAGCAAACCCGGTGTCGCCGGACAGGGCAATCGCCTGGCCGCGCTTTACCGATTGGCCGCGCTGCACCAGCACCTGCCGGGTATGGCCGTACACGCTGGTCCAGCCATCGCCGTGTTTCAGCATTACCAGCCCCCCAAGGCCCGCCACACCGTCGCCGGTATAGGCCACCACCCCGTCCGCAGAGGCCAGCACTGGCGTGTCGATGGGGACCGCGATCTTGATGCCATCATTGCGTTCGCCGCTCGCGCCGGGGCCGAATTTGCGGACGACACTGCCGTTGACCGGCCAGCTAAATCCCCCCGTGCGGCGCGTGGGGCTGGCCACGACCGCGGTGGGCGGCAAGATGCGATCCGGTGAGGGACTGGCGCGAACCGGGCGATCATTGCTGGTCAGCGCGGGTTCGCCGCCGGTGACAATATCCTCAATATCAAGGCGGAAAGCGCGGGCGCGCTCTGCGGCGGACACCGGGCCGCTGCCGGGAATCACGATCCGCTGGCCAGCGCGCAGGATATAAGGATCGACCAAATCATTGGCGGATACGACCCGCAACCATTCAACCCCGTAAGCGCGCGCTATGGCAATCCCCGTCTCACCGGGGCGGACAAGGTGATATCGCCCGCCGGGGATCAACAGCCGCTGCCCGGCAAAGATTGTGTAGGGGGCAAGCAGGCCGTTTGCGCGAGCGATTGCTTCTGATCCGGCACCCGTCCGGTTGCCGATACCGCGCAATGTATCACCGGGTTCGACGATATAATCGCCCTCTGCAACGTCCTGCGCATCAGGGGTTACGGGGCGGGCTTCCCACGCGGGCTGGCGCGGAGGTTGGGCGCGTTCGCCGGCGGGACCATAGTTTTGCGGGCCATCATCCAGCCGACCATCATCTAGCCGACCGGGATCGATGCGGGGCGGCGCGCGATCCTGATCAAGTTCGTAATTGCCGCCCTGGGGGATGCAGGCCGGCAGCATCACCGCCAGCAGCATCGCGAGCATTCCTCGTCCGGTGCTGCGCATCATTCCCCCCAATATAGTCTCAGCGTTACCGATATGCCTTGGCCAGCATATCGAGCGATTCGTGATGTGTCAGGTCAAGATGCAAGGGCGTGACGGCGATATAACCATCGGCCACCGCCTCAACATCTGTCGCGTGGGCGGGGGTTTCAATCGATGGCCCCAGCCCGAACCAGAAATATTCATAACCGCGCGGATCGCGGTTGCCGATGATCTGAAGCCGCCCGTAATCGCGCAAGCCCTGTGCCACCACGCGCACCCCCACCACCTGATTGGCGGCGCGGGCGGGGAAGTTGATGTTGACCAGCGTGCGCGGTGCCAGCGGCGCGTCAATCAATGGGCGCAGCACCTGTTCGCCCCACGCGGTCGCCGCTTCGAACGGCACGACATCGCCCATCCCCTCACGCGCATAGGCCTGGCTCAGCGCGATGGAGCGTACGCCCGCCAGCGCGCCCTCCATCGCTGCAGAAACCGTGCCCGAATAGGTAACGTCCTCGGCCAGATTGGCGCCGCGATTGACGCCCGACAGGATCAGATCCGGCGGGCTGTCCTTCATGATTTTGGCAAGCGCCATCATCACCGCATCGGTGGGTGTGCCCGCCACGGCGTAGCGCTTGTCACCATGTTGGCGCACGCGAACCGGGCGCGACAGGGTGAGCGAATGGCCCGCCCCTGATTGTTCATCGGCCGGGGCCACAATCCACACATCATCGGAAAATTTGGCAGCGATTGCTTCCAGGATTTTCAGGCCGGGGGCGTGATAGCCATCATCATTGGTGAGGAGGATACGCATCAGGCTTTTGGTTCCAGGCGGGTGATGCCGCCCATATAGGCCAGCAGTGCCTCAGGGACGGTGACGCTGCCGTCTTCATTTTGATAATTCTCAATCACCGCCACCAAGGTGCGACCGACCGCGAGGCCGGAGCCGTTGAGCGTGTGGACGAACTCGTTCTTCTTCTCAGCCGCCACGCGGTACCGCGTGTTCATGCGGCGCGCCTGAAAATCGCCGGTGTTCGAACAGGAGGAGATCTCGCGGTAAGCGCCCTGCCCGGGCAGCCAGACCTCAAGATCATAGGTTTTGCGCGCGCCGAAGCCCATGTCACCGGTGCACAGTAACAGCTTGCGATAGGGCAGGTTCAGGCGCTCAAGGATCGTTTCGGCCGCACGGACCATGCGCTGATGCTCGGCTTCGGAGTCCTCAGGGCGGACGATGCTGACGAGCTCGCACTTCTCAAACTGGTGCTGCCGGATGAACCCGCGCGTATCGCGTCCTGCCGCGCCTGCCTCGGAGCGGAAGCATAGGGTGAGCGCGGTGAGACGCATGGGGAGGGCGCTTTCATCGAGCAGTTCGCCCATCACGCTGGCGGTGAGGCTGACTTCGCTGGTTGGGATTAGCCAGCGATCATCTGTGGTGCGAAAACTGTCCTCCGCAAACTTCGGCAGTTTATCCGTGCCGTACATCGCCTCGTCCTTGACGAGCACCGGCGGGTTGCACTCTTCATAGCCGTGCTCGCGCGTCTGAACGTCGAGCATGAACTGACCGAGCGCGCGGTGGAGGCGGGCCATGTCGCCGCGCAGGAAGGTGAAACGCGCGCCGGACAGCCGCGTGCCGGTTTCGAAATCCATGCCCAGCGGCGGGGCAAGGTCAGCATGTTCCTTCGGCGCAAAGTCGAACGCGCGCGGCGTGCCCCAGCGGGCGGCTTCGACATTGTCTTCCTCGCTTGCGCCATCGGGCACATCGGCGGCGGGCAGGTTGGGGATGATGGCCAACGCGGCCTGCAATTGCTCGCCGAGCAGCTTTTCCTCGGCCTCGATCGCGGGCATCCGTTCCTTCAGCGAGGCAACCTCAGCCTTCAGCGCCTCGGCCACATCTTTGTCACCCTTGGCCATCGCCGCGCCGATTGCTTTGGATGCTTCGTTGCGGCGCGCCTGGCCTAGCTGCGCTTCGGTCATCAACGCGCGCCGCCGCTCGTCGAGTGACAGCAGTTCGGCAGATTGCTTTGGAAGGCCACGCCGGGCGAGTGCCGCGTCAAACGCGTCCGGATTCTCTCTGATCAGGCGGATATCATGCATGGCCGCAGGCTATGGCGAGCCGGTGCGGGGTGCGCAAGCGGGCAGGCAGCTGGGCGCGCAGGTCGAACCAATCTCTTAACAAGCTTGTACCCCTGCGAAGGCGGGGGGCCAGTCTGGGGCCCCGCCTTTGCGGGGACACAACTGCGTCTTCGTTTATTGATCGAGCCGACTAAACCGCGTCAGGCGGGGGCGTCAGCCTTTTTGGCGAACCGCTTGCGCGCCACCAGCGCTGCCGCTGCTGCGCCGAACAACAACACCATTGGCGGCGCTGGCACCGGCGTAGGCGTGCCGCTTGATCCGTTTGTACCGCTGGAGGTCATGCCGTTGCTGCCGCTGGTGCTTCCGCTCGTGCTGCTGCTGCTCGTCGTGCTAGTGCTGAAGCCGGTGCTGCTTGACCCAAAGCTGCTCGAGCTTGTGCTGGTCGACGAGCTGACGTCGCCGCTGGACGATGCCGACGACGTGACATTGCCGCTGGACGAGGTGGACGTCGACACGTTGCCGCTGGATGAAGACGATACGTTGCCACTCGACGAAGACGACACATTGCCGCTGCTTGACGATCCGCCAGTGGAGGATGTGCTGGTGGTGGAAAGGCCGCCCGTGCTGGTCGAGCTGCTGGTGGATGATCCGCCAGAGCCGCCCGATCCACCAGAGCCACCGCTCGACGTGCTGGTCGATGACCCGCCGGTGCTCGTGGAAGAGCCGCCCGTGCTCGTGGAGGAACCACCGGTGCTGGTGGAGGATCCGCCCGTGGAGGAACCCCCGGTGCTGGTGGAGGATCCACCCGTCGACGAACCGCCGGTGCTGGTGGATGTGCCGCCAGATCCGCCGCTGGACGACGTAGAACTGATGTTGATGATGATGCCGCTCGATCCCGTCGTGCCGGATGATGTCGTTCCTGACGATGTCGTGCCTGATGACGTCGCGCCGGACGAAGTCGTGCCGGACGACGAAATGCCCGACGATCCGCTTGATCCGGTGCTGGTGCTCGATGTGGACGAAATGACGATCCCGCCGCCGCCGCCGCCGCTACCACCGCCGCCGCCGAAAAAGCCGCCCGCGAAAAAGCCACCGCCGCTGCCGCCAAAGCCGCCGCTGCCACCCACCAGAATCGGGCCGCCACCGCCGCCACTGCCGGATACCGGAAACTCGCCGCTCGACCCAAGAAAGGGCGGGGGCAATGGCACGGGTGTGCCCTGGCTTGCGACGGTAATCACTGCGGGGGGGCAGGCGCTTTGGGTGCGCGTGACGACGCGGCGAATGCGCGTGCCGGGTCGGCGCGCAACGGTGCGCACGACACGTTTTGTGTGCGCCTTCTTCACATAGGCGACGCGCGGCTTGGCCGATTCGGTAACGTGAACCGCGCCGCCCCCGATCAGGGCACCGCCGCATGTGCAGGCGCAAAGTTTCGCCAAGGCCATCCGCACCGACATTGTGTTTCTCGCTCGTTGTACCGTGCCGATCCGGTGGATTGCAGACCAGCTACAGCAGGGAATTCGCTATCCGTCCAAAGTGCAGAACAAAATGTTAAGTTCAACGCCGTTAACCAACATATCTCCCGAAAACGACGATTGTTGGTCAGGGAACGCAATGAAGATAAGGTTAACGTGTCATGATGGTACGTATTGCGGCATCGCTGCACGATCCGCGTTAACTAATCGATCACTGTCAAAGTCACGCAATCTGACTTGTCGGCGATTGGCCCACAGCGCCGGGACGCGCGCGCGGCATGATTCGGCATAAGGGTCGGAAAAAGCGCGTGATCACGCGCCGGGATTGCTTGTCGATTGGTTGATGCCTCGGTATAGGCCCGCCGTAGACCGTCGAAGGCACTCAATGTGCCGAAATGAAGTCCGCGGACGCATGGGGATGGCAACGGTGTTGAAACACGTGGGTGATAACGATCAATCGCAACCGCTGCCGGGGACGGGCAGCACCGATGGCTACCGGCCCAGCGCCGATGAGCCGTTCATGAATCCCCGCCAGCTCGATTATTACAAGGCAAAGCTGATGGCGTGGAAAGACGCCATTTTGCTCGAAGCGCAGGGTACTTTGTCGCAGTTGCAAACCGAAAGCCTGCGCGAAGCCGACCTTACCGATCGCGCATCAAGCGAGACTGATTGGTCAATCGAGCTGCGCACGCGCGATCGCCAGCGCAAGCTGATCTCCAAAATCGATGCGGCAATGCGCCGGATTGAAGAGGGCGAATATGGCTATTGCGAAGTCACGGGTGAACCCATTTCGCTCGCGCGGCTCGACGCGCGTCCAATCGCCACGATGACCGTCGAAGCGCAGGAGCGCCACGAGCGGCACGAAAAAATCTCTCGCGAGGAATGATTCCCGGCGGCTGCGTTAAGCCTTTTGATAAGTTTTCATGGTCTATTGGTTGCCATCATCCTTTGGGAATTTTGAGCAGGCCATATGGACCAGTTCGCACACGAACCTTTCAAGGCCGCCGTCGCTGACGAGGCAGCCAGCCAGCGCCACGAGATGCGCGACAGCTTGTTTCTGGTTGCCCAGTTCCGCCTTGCGGGATCGCGCCAGGCCGAACAGGTACGCGTCCGCAACCTTTCCGCCGGTGGATTAATGGCAGAGGTGCCCAGCCCGATCGCGCAAGGAACAGCCGTGGAGCTGGAAGTGCGCGGCGTGGGTTGGATTACCGGCAAGATCGCCTGGTATGCCGCCGGGCGCGTCGGCATTGCCTTTGATCAGATGATCGATCCGGTGCTGGCGCGAAAGCCAGTGGGCGGTGGCACGCAAACTCCGGTTTTCGTAAAGCCGATCTTGCCGTTTCGGTAAGGGCGACACCCGCGCCTGCCTGCCAGACGGATTGACCCGAAAATAGAAATATTTGGTGGTAGCCCTGTGGGCTTTGGTTGCTGGGCCTTGGTTTCTGGGCTTTGGCCTTCGGTGTGCCGGCCTTAAGGTGGCTGGCCTTCAGGGCGATACCGACGATGCGTCGGATCGCCCCGGGTCATGATCAGCCGATGCTGATTTCTTCCTTCAATCGCAGCTTTGCCTTTTTCAGCGCCGCGAGTGTCATCGGATCGGGCAGCGGTCGCTGCGACTCGCTGTTGATGCGACGATCGAGTTGGGCGTGTTTTGCTTCAAGTGCCGAAAGATGAGCGCTATGCATGGCAGCGAACCTCCTTGCTTGATACTCGGCCAACGTTAGCCGATTGATGAGTAAATCACGCAAGCCGTGGCTTGTCTCCCCCCTTTTTGGCCGGTCGCGGTGAATGCAGGTTTTTTGGCGACCATTGCCTTTGTCGCTCCGTTTTGGCGCTCGCAGTTACACCGTGATTTGCTAGGGTCTGGCGCGAAGAGATTTGCCAAGGGGGCGGCAAGTCGCGCAAGGATAGCTGATGGACGAACGCCTGATCGCAAAGCGGATCGAATTGCTGCGGATTGAGCATCGTGACCTCGACGCAGCGATTGACGCCTTGCTGGAACACGGATCTGCCGATCAATTGCAGGTTGCCCGGCTAAAAAAGCGAAAACTGCGGCTGCGTGACGAGATTGCCTTTCTGGCTGACCAGCTTGTGCCCGATATCATCGCTTGAACGGTCGGTGACTGGCGTGATGGGCCGTAATGGGACGAATGGCGGCCAAGTTGATCATTTCCGGGATTTTATGGCCGCCCAATTTCTGGCACCCATTCGTTCGTTAGGGGAAAAGTAATAGCAACGCAGGTCCATCGTCGGCTGATTGACTCGCTTTATGGCGAATCGATGCTGCTTGCCGATGAGGCGCGCAGTTACTTTGACGATGGCGGGCGGGCTGAGCGCGAGGCGCTGGATCCAATGGCGCGCGTATCATTTTCGTGCGAATCGCTGAAGGTGACGACGCGGTTGATGCATGTCATCGCCTGGTTGCTGACTCAAAAAGCGATTGATGCGGGTGAATTGACCCGGCGTGATGCGCTTGATCCATCGCGTCGACTGGGCGCGCCCCCGGTTACCGATGCGGTTTCGCTGGCGGCGATGCCTGAACAGGCCCGGCAGTTGATCGAAGAAAGCATCGAACTGTTTCGACGCACTGCGCGGCTTGATGATCTTCAGGCAGAGGATTCGCCGAACATCAGCCCGGCGCTGTCCATGCTTCAACGGCTCGAAAGCGCGTTTTAGACGGTTGCCGCTACGCTGACCGCGGTCAAGTGGGCATAGGCTGCACGATATTCGCGCTCCAGCCGGTCTACCCGTGCCGCAACACTTTCCACCGCGGTGACAACGCCGATACCCTGGCCCGAGCCCCAGATGTCGCGCCAGGCCTTCGCCTTTGATCCATTGTCTCCGCCAAAATTCATCGTTTTCAGATCGCCTTCGGGCAGATTGTCAGGATCAAGCCCCGCCGCCTCAATCGATCCGCGCAGATAGTTGCCGTGCACGCCGGTAAACAGGTTGGAATAGACGATGTCGGATGCTTTGCTGTCGACGATCGACTGCTTGTACGCGGCATCAGCGTTGGCCTCGTCAGTCGCGATGAACGCAGAGCCGATATAGGCCAGATCAGCGCCCATCGCCTGTGCCGCCAGCACGGCATTGCCATTGGCAATCGAGCCGGACAGCGCCAATGGCCCATCAAACCACTGCCGAATCTCTTGAATCAGCGCAAAGGGCGAGAGCCGACCGGCATGGCCACCAGCACCCGCTGCCACCGCGATCAAGCCATCAGCGCCTTTTTCAATCGCCTTGCGGGCAAAGCGATCGTCGATAATGTCGTGCAGCGTGATGCCGCCCCAGCCATGGACCGCTGCGTTCAAATCCTCACGCGCGCCAAGCGAGGTTATGGTGATGGGCACCTGCCACTTGGCGCAGGTCGCCAGATCAGCCTCAAGCCGATCATTTGACCGGTGGACGATCTGGTTAACCGCATAGGGCGCGGCCGGGCGATCAGGATTGTCGCGATTCCATGCCGAAAGCTCTTCGGTAATCCGGTGGAGCCATTCATCGAGCAGCCCTTGCGGCCGGGCGTTAAGCGCCGGGAAAGAGCCGACAATACCTGCCTTGCACTGGGCAATGACCAGATCAGGACCGGAGATGATGAAGAGCGGGGACCCGATAACGGGCAGCCGCAGGCGATCAAAAAGGGCAGGAAGGCTCATACGCATTTCATAGCGCAACTGATTTTCATGTCCAGCGTGCGGCAATTGCATCGCGGATTGAAAAGTTTAGGGTCCGCCGAACCATGTCCCCGGAGTGTATGTTATGAAGTTCTCTGCCGCCGCAACGTTATCGCTAGGCCTGATGATGGGCGTTTCGACGCCAGCGCTCGCGAGCGGCCAGCTACCCAAAACGGTCGCCCCGGTGCTGTATACGATCACTATTGAGCCAAATGCGTCGGCGAAGACCTTTATCGGCACCGAAAATGTGACGTTGGTGGTAAAGGAACCCACCAGCACAATCCGGCTGAATGCGGCTGACCTGGCAATCAGCGAAGTGACGTTTGATGGCAAGAAGGTGCCATTCACGCTGTTGACAGAAACCCAGGAACTGTCGGTCGCGCTTCCAACCGCTGCAAAGCCAGGCAAGCATAAAATGACATTTGCCTGGACCGGTAAAATCAGTGACGCCGCGTCTGGCCTGTTTGCTATTGACTATAAGAACCCCGACGGCAGCCCCGCGCGCATGCTCGCGACGCAGTTTGAAGCGCCCGATGCGCGCCGCTTTGCGCCAATGTGGGATGAGCCGTCGTTTAAAGCGCGGTTCCGGTTGACGGCGGTTGCGCCTGCCAACGAACTGGCATTCTCAAACATGCGCGCCAAGGTGTCGACGCGGAAGGATGGCAAGAAGATATTTCGGTTCGATCAAACCCCTGTCATGTCGAGCTATTTGCTGTTCCTGGGAATGGGCGATGTTGAACGCAAGACGGTGATGGCAGGCAAGACCGAGATTGGCGTTATCACGCGGCGCGGCGTGGTTGATCAGGGTGATTACGCACTGGCATCGGCAAAGCGGCTGCTGACCTATTACAATGATTATTTTGGTCAGCCTTATCCGCTGCCGAAGCTGGATATGATCGCCGGGCCAGGCTCCAGCCAGTTTTTCGGCGCGATGGAAAATTGGGGCGCGATCTTTTACTTTGAACCTACATTGTTGTTCGATCCTGCCCGCGCAACCCAAAGCGGGCGTGAGCGCATTTTTGTCGTCGTGGCGCATGAAGTGGCGCACCAATGGTTCGGCGATCTGGTGACGATGGACTGGTGGGACGACCTGTGGCTGAATGAAGGCTTTGCTTCATGGATGGAAAACAAGGCCAGCAATGATCTGAACCCCGACTGGTTCGCCAACGCGAGTGCCGTTGCAAAGGACCGTGAGGGCGCGATTGGCCTTGATGCTACAGCCGCCACCCACCCCATCATCCGCAAGGTCGCCACGGTTGAGGAGATTGGTGAGGCATTTGATTCGATCACTTATCAAAAGGGCCAAGCCGTCATTGGCATGATTGAATCGACGCTGGGCGCCGATGCGTTCCGCGCGGGCATCCGCTCCTATATGGCGAAGTATAAATACAAGAACACGCAAACCGATCAGCTTTGGGCCGAGCTCGAAAAGGCATCGGGCAAGCCTGTAGTCGACAGCGCCCATGATTTTACGCTGCAGGGCGGCGTGCCGCTGATCAGCCTGGTTGGCGCGACGTGTTCGGCGGGGCAGACTCAGGTGCTAATGTCGCAGGGCCGCTATGGCCTGGATGCGCCGTCAAAGGTTGCGCAAACATGGCGCGTGCCGTTGACCCTGGGCGTGGTTGGCGGGCCGGTTTCCAGCACAATTGTATCGGGTGCGGCCCCCACCGCAGTGAATGTGCAGGGTTGTGGCACGATCGTGCTGAACCGCGACAAGGGCAGCTATCTGCGCGCGCGTTATGATGATGCTGGCCACGCCGCGATCGTCAAGGATTTTACCAAGCTGGAGTTGACCGACCGATTGGGGACGCTGGGCGATGATTTTGCGCTGGCGCTCAGCGGCGATCAGGGGCTTGATCGGTATTTGCGCCTTGTCGGCGAGGTAAAGCCAGATGCCAATGCACTGGAGCTCGCAACCGTCTCCGACCAGCTCGGCACCATCATCGGCATCGTGGAAGGGACGCCGCTTGAGGCGGGGGCACGCGCAAAAACCGTTGCTTTCCTTGCTCCCGTCATGACGCGCGTCGGCTTTGAAGCGCAAACCGGCGAATCGCCGCTGATTACCAACCTGCGTGAAAATGTTGTGCGGCGGCTTGGCGTGAACGGCGACGCCGCGGTGGCGGCTGCGGCGCGGCAATATGTTGGGGCACTCGCCAGCTCGGATACTGCGATTCCGCCGGCCATTCGTGGCCCAATCCTGGCGACATATGCCGTCAACGCGACACAGGCCGAATGGGATGTGATGCTGAAGTTGACGCGTGCGGCGACAAACCCGGTGGTGCGTAATGGGTATATCCAGCTGCTCGGCTCGGCGCGGGATATTACACTCGCCAACCGCGCGCTTGAGTTGTTGAAGAGCAGTGAGCTAACCGCCCCGCAAAAATCAAGCTTGCTGCGCGCCATTTCAGGCCGCCATGCTGACTTGGCGTTTGATTTCGCGGTGGCGAACCCTGATCTGATCAACGGCTTCCTTGAGGCCAGCACCCGTTCCGGCTTTATCCCCAGCCTTGGCGCGGGCTCCACCGATCCCGCAATGCCGACAAAAATCATGGCCTATGCCGAAAAAAACCTGCCCGAGGCATCACGCGGCGGCGCAAAGCGCACGGTGGCGTTGATGGCCGTCCGCCGGCAGCTCATGAATCGCACCCGTCCGGCGATTGAAGCATGGGTGAAATAGGCGCGGGCGGTCCACCTGAATCCGGAGTGGCGTAGACGGGTGCCGCCGGCAAATGGGCTTTCCGCAAGCGGTGTTGGTATGTCAGCGATGCGTGGGGACCATGTGGGATATTGGCTGTCGCGCCTTCAGGCCGATGCTTCTGCCACTGGTCCATTCCGCACGACCATAGATTGGCATCATATCTTGCGCTTTGACGACAATGTGTTGGCCAGGCATCAGGCCGGGGGTCGTATCGAGCAACATCCCTGCCGACGATAGGTTGCGAATCGTTGCCGCTATCGGCGGGGCGCCGGCGACAATCCGCACGCTTGCGTCATACCGGATGTGCATGCCGGGGGAATGTTGGCCCGTGTCGGCGGCACCATCGCCATCGCCAAAATCATGGCCAAAAATGGCATCGGCATTGGGCAGATCGAGTGCAAATCGTCGATCCTGCGCCCATTTTACGGTGCCCAGATGATAATATTGTTCATCAATCGTAACGTGCAGGGCCTGCCCGACCGCCAGATCGACCTCTGTCTCGCCCATCAGGGCAATCAAACCGTCCGCCGATAAATCCCGGATCTGCGCGTCACAAAAAACATCGATGGGGTAGAGTGATGCGCCAATAAACACCGGGGTGCGGGGCGCGCGCGGCAGGACGACGCCGTCTTGCGGCACGATGTTGCTGGTTGCCGGGCTGGTCGCGGGCAGCAAAAATTCTGAAATCCGTTCCAACAGCATTTCATGTCACCCCATCAGAATGAGAGGACCTCAGGGTAGACTGAATTAGTTAAAGCGACGTGAGTTGGCCAAGTGACCGATTGGCGAGGGACCAATCTTGGCGTGATTACCAGCTTTCGTGGAGGCAGGAGGGGTTCTGGCGCGTGTCAATCGACGCGCGTCAGCCCCTTGGCATAGGCGCGGCTTTTTTCGACATAGTGATCGGCTGATGCCTGCAGCATTGCCGCTGCCGCATCGTCCAGCTGGCGCACCGCGCGCGCCGGGCTGCCGACGATCAGGCTGCCTGGCGGGAAGGTTTTGCCCTCCGTCACCAATGCGCCCGCGCCAACAATGCAGCCATCGCCAATCACGGCGCGGTTGAGCACAATTGCACCCATGCCGATCAGGACACCGTCGCCGATGGTGCAGCCGTGTAGAATGGCATGATGGCCAATGGTACAATTAGCCCCGATGGTTAGCGGCGCGCCGTAGTCGGAATGGAGCATCGCTGATTCCTGAATGTTACTGCGCGCGCCGATGATCATCGGGGTATTATCCCCCCTGATCACCGCGCCGAACCACACGCTGGAATCAGCACCCAGATGGACATCGCCGATCACATCGGCACTGGGCGCAACCCAAGCTCCTGCCGGATCGACCACCGGGCGCTTGCCCTCAATTTCGTACAGCGGCATCGTGATCTCCTATGGCGCGCGGTGCGGCATGGTGTGGCAATGTCAGGCGGCGGGTGCAAGCGGGGCACGCGTTGCACCTGCCAGGGAAGGGTGAGCCAATGCGCGTCGGATCGCTGAAGTTAAAGGCCCAGCTTTATTGCGGCGATGAAGCGGCAATGGGCCCCGGCAAGGCCGATTTGCTGGAGGCGATTGATCAATCCGGATCAATTTCGGCTGCTGGGCGAGCGCTGGGGATGAGCTATCGCCGGGCATGGTTGCTGGTGGACAGCATGAATCGCTGTTTTCGTGACAGGCTGGTTGAAACAACCGCAGGCGGCGGGCAGGGGCGTGGCGCGCGGGTGACGGGGGCAGGTCGTGACGTGCTGAGCCGGTACCGTGCGCTTGAGGCCCGGCTGGCCGGCGCCGCAGCGGACGATCTTGCGGGCCTGGAGGCGATGCTGCGCGCGGTGCCCATGGCTTGAACGAACATCGCTTGCAGACCAGCATTCTCGCCGCCACACTGCCCCAATAGGCATTTGGGGGAGATCAGCGATGGCCAGATATTCATCATTTTTAGCGGCGTTATCGCTGGCTGCACCAATCGCCCTGATGGCCGCGCCATCGCTTGCGGCTGGGCCAAAGCAGGGCCCCGCGCTGGAAGCCGCATTTGATGCGCAGATCAGCGCGAAGGATCAGCTTGAATGGCTGAAGCGGATGTCCGCCGAGCCAAACCATGTCGGTGCGCCCCATAATAAGGCCAATGCAGAAGCAACGCTGGCACTGTTCAAGGCCTGGGGCTGGGATGCCAGGATTGAGCGCTTCGATGTGCTGTATCCCACGCCGTTGTCCACGGTGCTTGAGATGATTACCCCCGAAAAGGTGAACCTGGGCGGGCAGGAGCCGACCATCCCGCAAGACAGCAGCTCTGCAGTGATCGCCAATGCCCTGCCACCCTATGTCGCGTTTCAGGGGGACGGCGATGTTACCGCCGATCTGGTTTATGTGAATTTTGGTCTGCCTGCGGATTATGAGGCGTTGGCCCGACGCGGCATCAGCGTGAAAGGTAAGATCGTCATTGCGCGCTACGGCGGGGGCTGGCGCGGCCTGAAGCCGAAGCTGGCTCAGGAACAGGGCGCGATTGGCTGCCTGATCTATTCTGATCCGGCGCAGGATGGTTTTGCCGTTGGTGATCCCTATCCCAAGGGCGGCACGCGCCCGCCAACCGGGGTGCAACGCGGATCGGTGGTTGATCTGGTCGTCGCCCCCGGCGATCCGCTGACCCCCGGCATCGGCGCGACCGAGGGTGCTCCGCGTCTGACGCGGGAGGCGGCGACGACAATCATGAAAATCCCGACGCTACCGATTTCATATGGGGATGCGACCAAATTGCTCAGCCAGATTGGCGGGCGTCGTGCGCCTGCCAACTTCAGGGGCGCTTTGCCGTTTACCTATCATCTTGGCGGCAACGGCGCTGTGAAAGTCCATTTGGTCGTCAAATCGGAATGGACGCAAAAGCCGATTTACAATGTCATCGCGACGCTGAAAGGCGCGAAACACCCCGATCAGTGGATCGTGCGCGGCAATCACCACGATGGCTGGGTGTTTGGCGCGCAGGACCCGCTGTCGGGCAATGTCGCCATGTTATCGGAAGCCAAGGCAATGGGTGCGCTGCTGAAGACCGGGTGGCGGCCCGATCGCACGATCATCTATGCAAGCTGGGATGCCGAGGAGCCGGGGCTGATCGGTTCGACTGAATGGGCGGAAGCCCATGCCGACGAGCTCAAGGTCAAGGCGCTGATTTACATCAATACCGATGGCAATGGGCGCGGGTTTTTGTCGGCGCAGGGCAGCCATGATTATCAGCATATGGTGAGTGAGGCTGCGCGTACCGTGATTGATCCGCAGACCGGGCGTAATGTGCTGGAGCGGTTGCAAAAGGGCATTCAGGCGGATGCCTTTGCCGGGGGATCATTTCCGGCTGAATTACTGGCAGGGGCAGAGGCGGGCGGCGACCTGCGGATGGGGCCGCTTGGATCAGGATCAGATTATTCGGGCTTTCTGCAACATCTGGGGCTGCCCGCGCTGAACATCGGTTTTGGCGGGGAGGATCAGAGCGACGGCGTCTATCACTCCATTTATGATAGCTATCACCACTATACGACCTTTGACGATCCGGGCCTGGTATATGGGACGGTGCTGTCGAAAACCGTCGGGCGGCTGGTGCTGCGTATGGCGGATGCGGACACACCACCGCAGCGTTTCAGTGATTTTGCCGTAACGGTGGCGGGATATCTGGGCGAGGTGAAAAAGCTGGCCGCAGACCGGCGGGCGGGCGATGAAAAGCGGCAAAAGCTGACCGAGGCTGGCGCGTTTGCGCTGGCGAGCGATCCGCTCGATCCGGTTGCTGCTCCCCCAGCGGTGGAACCAACGCCGCATATTGAACTCGCCGTGCTCGAGGATGCGGTTGACCGGCTGGGGATCAGCGCGGCTGCGTATGACAAGGCCTATGCCGCCAACGGCGCGAGCCTTGCCCCTGCAGCACGCGAAAAATTGAACGCGCTGCTGGCCACGGTTGATCAGTTGCTGATTGATAGCCGCGGGCTGCCGGGCCGTCCCTGGTTCCAGAATTTGATCTACGCGCCGGGCAGGTTCACCGGCTACGGCGCCAAAACACTGCCCGGCGTGCGTGAAGCGATTGAGGAACGGCGCTTTGCCGATGCGGCGGAATATGCCCGGCGCACGGCCAGCGTGATCAACGCCTATGCCGCGCGGCTCGATCAGGCTCGGGCCGTGCTGCAATAGCGGCGCAGCACCGGCCCGTTACTTTGGTTGCATCGGCATCGGCGGCATCGGCGGCATGCCCGCTCTACCGCCAGCGCCATGGCGGGCTTGGAGCGCGCCCTGGCAGCTGGGCGACAATTTTGCGCGATTTTCGCGGATGCACGGGCCAAGCTTGCCATCGCCCGGCGTCATCCCCGCGCAAAGCTTCTGAAAATCGGCCTGGCACGCCTGCATCATCGCCCCGCGATTGGCGGAAAAACCCGGTCGTGCGAGCGGGGTGGTGGCAGCAGACGGCGCCGCCGGTGCCGTTGTGGCGGCAGGGCTGATCGGCGTCGTAACGTTCTGGGCCAAGGCGACACCGCCGAGCATGGCAGTGGCGGCGATCGATATCATCATACGCATCGGATTCTCCCTTATAATCGCAGGCTATTGGTCGCAGGCACAGATCAGGCCGCTGACCCTATAACCCGGCCACACGCAAAACCCTTCGCGCCATGCGTAGGGGCTTTTGTTTGCGCAAGGCATCACGCTAAGGATGGGGAGCGCGGATGCGCCTTTGGGGGAATTGGCATGCCGGGTGGCTTGGTCGCGTTGCTTGACGATATTGCGGCAATCGCAAAAATGGCGGCTGCCTCTGTCGATGATGTCGCCGCCGCTGCTGGCAAAGCAGGGGTAAAGGCCGCTGGCGTGGTGATTGACGATACCGCCGTTACGCCCAGCTATGTCGTGGGCCTGACGCCTGACCGTGAGTTGCCAATCATCGCCAAGATCGCCTGGGGATCAGTGAAGAACAAGCTGATCATCCTGCTCCCCGCTGCGCTCGCGCTCAGTTATTTCGCGCCATGGGCAATCACCCCGATCCTGATGATTGGCGGGGCCTATCTTTGTTATGAGGGCGGCGAAAAAATCATCGCTGCGTTGACCGGCGTGAACCACGGGGAAGAGGTGACCGGAATCACCGATCCGCGGGAGCTTGAGGATCGCCAGGTCAGCGGTGCCATCCGCACCGATCTGATCCTGTCGGGTGAGATTATGGCTATTTCACTGGCTGGATTGCCGCCAATGGGGATGGCCAATCAAGCGGCTGTGCTCGCGCTGATCGGGGTGGGCATTACGGTGGCGGTTTATGGCGTCGTCGCGTTTATCGTGAAAATGGATGATATCGGGCTGAACCTGTCCCGCCGGAAGCCCCGTTCAGTGCGGGCATTTGGGCGCGGTCTGGTGCTGGCGATGCCAATCTTGTTGAGCACGCTGGCGACGATCGGCACGGCGGCGATGCTGTGGGTTGGCGGCGGGATCATCGTTCACGGGCTGGAAGAGTTCCACGTCGATACCATTCCGCACCTTATCCACGACACTGCCCACCACGCCGCAGCGGCCGTACCGGTGATTGGACCGCTAATCGAATGGCTGATCGGTGCGGTGGGATCGGCGATAATCGGGTTGGTGATTGGCGGGGCGATTGTGGGGGCGCTGCACCTGATCCCCCACAAGAAAGCCGCCGCCGCGCATTAATCACGCGCCGCTCGTTACGGCCCCCTGCGATGCTGATCCGACCAGTCGGGCATATTTGGCAAAGGCACCGGTGACGATCCGCACTGGCGGGGGCGCTGCCGTGCGCGAATCCAGATCGGCGTCGGTGGAAATCGTGCGCCCCTCGACATCAATCACGATCCGGTCACCTGTGCGCAGTCGCCCGATTGGCCCACCGCGCGCCATTTCTGGCGAGATATGTCCGACCATGAAGCCATAGGTTGCGCCAGAAAACCGCCCATCAGTGACGAGCGCCACGCTGTCGCCAAGTCCGCGCCCTTGAATCGCCGCCGTCACGCCCAGCATTTCGCGCATGCCGGGTCCGCCGACCGGGCCTTCACCACGGATGACGACAACATCGCCCGGTTCAATCTCGCCCGCGGCAACAGCGGCAAAAGCGGCTTCCTCGCCGTCATAGACCTTGGCTGGCCCGTCATGGCTCAACCGTTCATGGCCGGCGAGTTTCACCACACAGCCTTCGGGCGCGATATTGCCGTAAAGAATGCCATAGCCACCGCGTGGTTTTAGCGGTTTGTCGGCGGTCAGGATGACTTCCTGCCCCGGCGTTTCGGGGGCGTCGCCGAAATGGTCGAAAAGGCTTTTGCCCGTCACCGTCGGCGTATCGGTGATCAGCCCGGCTTCCATCAGCCGCCGCCCAAGCAGGGCAGTGCCGCCTGCCGCTGACATATCAGGGGCCATAAAGCGTCCGCCGGGCTTCAGATCTGCGATCACTGGGGTGGTGCGGGATATTTCGTCGAACAAATCGATGGCGAAATCGCTTTCCGGGATTCCCGCCTCGCGCGCAATCGCCAGCAAATGCAGCACCAGATTGGTTGAGCCAGCGGTAGCCGTACCCGCAACGATGGCGTTTTTCAGGCTGGCCGGAGTGATCAGGCTCCGCGCGTTGCGGCACGCAGCGACGGCATCCATCAGCACACGCCCAGCCTCGCGCGCGGCGCCTGCCTTATCCGGGTGGACGGCGGGTACATCGTTCAAGCCAATCGGTGAAAAGCCAAGAAAGCTCATCGCCAGCGCCAGTGTGTTGGCAGTGAACTGCCCGCCGCAAGCGCCCGCACCGGGGCAGGCGGCTTTCTCAACGGACAGCAGTTCGGCGTCGTTGACTGTGCCCGCACCGTGCCCGCCAACCGCTTCAAAAACATCCTGAATCGTCAAGGCCTTGCTGCCCAGCTTGCCGGGCATGATCGAGCCACCGTACAAAATGACCGATGGCAGATCGAGCCGCGCGGCGGCCATGGCGGCACCCGGAATCGTTTTATCGCATCCGACGAGGAACAGCACGGCATCCAGCATATGCCCGCTGACCGCGAGTTCGGCTGAATCGGCGATGCATTCCCGGCTCATCAGCGATGCGCGCATGCCCGGCGTGCCCATGGCAATACCGTCAGTCACCACAATGGTGTTGAAATCTACCGGTGTGCCGCCAGCAGCGATGATTCCCGCGCGGGCATGGTCCGCCAGTTCGCGCAGGTGCATGTTGCACGGCGTTACCGTTGACCAGGTGTTGACGATCGCCACCATCGGTTTTGCCATGGCCGCGTCGTCGATCCCTGCCGCGCGCAGCATCGCACGGGCAGGTGCGCGCGCTGCGCCCTCCAGCAGTTGGCGGGAGGGGCGGGCAGGCGGGGTGGGCACGGAATCAGACATTGTATCGCTTTCAAGGGTGGGGCAGGGGAACCGCATTGCGTGGCTTGAGACGAAATTTTCCATCGCACCAACCAGCATCTTGCGCAATATTCAGCACGTTCGATCGAAAGGAATACCATCAAAATGGACGCACGCCCTGCCAGCCCAAGCGGACCGATCAGGATCGCGGTGCTGCCCGGCGACGGCATTGGCCCCGAAGTGACGCAGCAAGCCATTGAATGTCTTGTTATTTTGTCTGATGCGTTTGGCCTTGGGTTACGCTTTACCGATTATGATTTTGGCGGGGTGGCGATTGATGCGCATGGCGATCCGCTGCCCGCTGAAACGTTGGAGGCGGCGCGGGCCGCTGATGCGATTTTGATGGGCGCGATTGGCGGGCCGAAATGGGCTGGCCTTGCCCAGACGCCGGAAACGGGGCTGCTTCGGCTGCGTAAGGAGCTGGGATTATTCGCCAATTTGCGGCCCGCGCGAATGATTCCCGGCATGGAGGATCTGTCGCCGCTCAAGGCCGATCTGGTCACAGGAATCGACATTTTGGTGGTGCGAGAGCTGACAGGTGGGCTGTATTTTGGCGCACATGTGCTGGAAAATGACCATGCAAGCGACGTTTGCGCCTATTCTCGCGCGGAAATTGAACGAATTGCCCATGTTGCGTTCGGTTTGGCGCGGAATCGTTCGGGTCGGGTGACGTCGGTGGACAAGGCCAATGTGCTGGCATCGTCAAAGCTGTGGCGGCGCGTTGTGATGGAGGTGGCGGCGGGATACCCCGATGTCGTGCTCGACCATCTTTATGTCGATGCCGCCGCGATGGAGCTGATCAAAAACCCCCGGCGGTTTGACGTGATCCTGACCGAAAACCTGTTCGGCGATATCCTGTCCGACGAATTGTCGGTCATCCCGGGCTCGATTGGCTTGCTCGGTTCGGCCAGCACCGGCAGCGGCGGCGGTGGCCTGTTTGAACCGATCCACGGATCAGCCCCCGACATTGCCGGGCAAGACCGCGCCAACCCGGCCGGCATGATGGAAAGTGCGGCGATGATGCTGGATATGCTGGGCGAGGGGCGGGCAGCGGAAATTCTGCGCGCGGCGGTGCGCGCGACCCTGCTCGACGGAATCCGGACCGCCGATTTGGGCGGCACGGCCCGGTGCAGCGAATTTGGTGATGCGGTGCGCGCCGCCCTGAAAATCGCGGTGCAGGTGGCGGCATGACTAGTAATCCCCGTACCCTTTACGAGAAAATCTGGGATGCGCATGTTGTGGAACGGCGCGGCGATGGCACCTGCCTGATCTATATTGATCGGCATCTGGTGCATGAGGTAACCTCTCCCCAGGCGTTTGAAGGGCTGCGGATGGCGGGCAGGCGGGTTCGCCGACCTGATCTGACGCTGGCGGTGCCGGACCATAATGTGCCCACCACCGCGCGCATGGATGCAGGCGGCAAGCGCATTCCGATTGCTGACCCCGCCAGTGCCGCGCAGCTTGCCGCGCTGGAGACCAATGTCGCCGATTTCGGCATCCCCTATTTCACCGCCACGGCAGCGGAACAGGGGATTGTTCATGTTGTCGGCCCTGAACAGGGGTTCACCCTGCCGGGCACGACGCTGGTGTGCGGCGACAGCCATACCGCCGCTCATGGCGCGCTGGGCGCGCTCGCATTCGGCATCGGCACCAGCGAGGTTGAACATGTGCTCGCGACGCAGACATTGCAGCTAACGCCATCAAAAACCATGGAAGTACGCGTTGACGGTGCACTCGGCCCCGGCGTTACCGCCAAGGATCTGATCCTGACGATCATCGGCATCATCGGCGCGGCTGGTGGTGCTGGCTATGTGATCGAATATCGCGGCACCACGTTTGAAGCCATGAGCATCGAGGCGCGGTTGACAGTGTGCAACATGTCGATTGAGGCGGGTGCCCGGTCTGGCCTGATCGCGCCCGACGAAACAACTTTTGCCTATCTCGCCGGGCGCCCCATGGCCCCGACGGGCACGGATTGGGAGCAGATGGTGGCGTATTGGCGCACGCTGCGCACTGATCCGGGTGCGCGGTTTGACAAAAGCATCACGATTGATGCGGCCATCATTTCGCCCAGCATCACCTGGGGCACCAGCCCTGACGATGTGGTCGCGGTGGGTGGCGTGGTGCCAGACCCGGAAAGCTTTGCCGATCCCGCCAAACGTGCCGCCGCCATCAAGGCACTCGATTATATGGGCTTAACCGCTGGCACGGCGATGACGGACATTGCGGTCGAACATATCTTCATCGGCAGTTGCACCAACAGCCGGATTGAAGACCTGCGCGCCGCCGCCGCTGTGCTGCGCGGTCGCCATGTGCATCCGCGTATTCGCCAGGCGTTGGTGGTGCCCGGATCGGGGCTGGTAAAGCGCCAGGCCGAGGCCGAAGGGCTCGACCGCATCTTCATCGAGGCTGGTTTTGACTGGCGCGAGCCGGGTTGCTCGATGTGCCTTGGCATGAACCCGGACAAGGTGCCGCCGGGCGAACGCTGCGCTTCCACCTCCAATCGCAATTTCATGGGGCGGCAGGGGCCGGGCGCGCGCACGCATCTGGTGTCGCCCGCCATGGCGGCAGCGGCGGCGATCAACGGCCACCTTAGCGATGTGCGGGAGATGATGGCATGACGCCGGTGGAGCGCGTGGAGGGCAGGGCAATTCCGCTTGGCCTCGCCAATATCGATACCGATGTGATTATTGCAGCCGAGCATCTGAAAACGATCACGCGCGCCGGGCTGGGCGATCACGCGCTTGCGTCGCTGCGCAAAGTGCCTGGCAATGTGATCGACGATCCGGCGCATCAGAGCGCGACGATATTGATCGCGGGCGCCAATTTCGGGTGCGGATCAAGCCGCGAGCACGCCGTATGGGCATTGATGGATCGCGGGATTACCGCGGTTATCGCGCCGTCCTTTTCCGACATTTTTGCCGGGAACGCCTTCAAGAACGGCATGGTAACAGTGGTATTGCCGCAAGAAGCGATCGACCGGTTGATGGTGGTTGCCGCGACCGATCCGGTCACCGTCGATCTGGCGACGATGACGGTCACGACGCCCTTCCAGGATCGTTTCGCGTTTGCGCTGGACGCGTTCCGCCGCGATTGCCTGCTCCACGGCACCGACGAAATCGCGCTGACGCTGGCGAGCGACGCGGCAATTGCCGCCTATGAAGCGACGGCGGTGATGGCGCGGACGGGATGAGCTGATTTCGGTTAAGGTGAACTACCTCCGTTCGCCCTGAGCCTTTCGACTTCGTTCAGAGCGAACGCAGGCAAGTTAGGTGAAGTGAAATCGACTTTCGTTGGGGCACCGCGTTAGGTCATAGACTCACAAATACGCCTGTCGGCAAGCGCCCCGTCACGGGGCATAAAGCTTAATTGGTGGCGGAAGCATGGTCCATAACGGCTGCATCGGCCATATCAGCCGCCCGGCGACGACGCATCGCCACCTCCACAGCGCGATCGACCTGTGGCCGCGTGCCCGCCAAGGCATCGCGACGGCACTGACTGATCTGCGCCTTTTCTTTCAACATGCGGGTTTCCCACTCGTTGCCGCAAACGGCAGATAATGCGCGCTTGATCCGCGCCTCAAGCATGTTGCGGCCCTGGTCGGAGGAGAGGTCCAGCCCTGCGAAACTTACGACCATTTTCCTGGGCGTATCGTCATAGAAGGCGTTTCTATTGGCATAGGCCGCAAAGCCTGCGGCAAAAATAACTGTCAAAAGCCCGATGAGAGCCAGCAAATTCCGCGTCATAACTATCGCCCTTTGGTTTTACGGCCTGCACATCGTTACCCGGCTCGTGGTCGATCCGGACGACTGCACGGCGCGTCCCTGCACTGGCGGAGTGACTCCCCTGCGACCGCTCGACGTCTGTTCGACGTCGCAGCAATGACTTATTGGTGAACGTGGCACGCGCTGGTTCTGGATTTGCAGCTAAGTTGACGGCTGCCGAGATGATCGGGTTTGATGCCGCCGGCAGAACGGCGTTTTCGAACCGCTGGGTGGTTCAATATTCAGCGCGTCGCGGCGTTACCCGCAATGCCCCTTGCCTCATCCTGTGCGCGGCTGATGCTGCTTATGGCTGTTGTTCCAGCAGGCGGCGGGGGGCGACGAGCGTCCAGCTGTTTGCGATGCGGTGGGCCACGCGCTCCCAATCAACCTCCAGGCCGTCCAGGCGCATGGCGATCCAGCCGGATGGGCCAAGATAGGGCGGCGCATAATAGAAATCCGGATCGCTTTCGATCAGCATTGCCTGTTCATCAAGGCCGGATGTTTTGACGACGGCAATCGTCTCTCCGTCACGGTGATGGTTGTGCCAGAAATAGGCGAAAAACTTGCCCTTCACGATGAAAAACCCCGGTGATCCGTGCGACAGTCGCTCGTCCGCGTCTGGCAGCGCCAGGCAGATCGCGCGCACCCGCGCCAGCTCTATGGAGGGATCAGGGCTCATCGTGCGGCAAAGGATGACAGAATTTGCGGGTAAAGACGGTGCTCGGCGATCAGCACGCGCGCAGCCAACGTGTCGGCGGTGTCGCCGGGCACAATCGGCACCTCGGCCTGGCCCAGCACCGCGCCGCCATCAAGCTCCTCTGTCACGATATGGACCGAACACCCCGTAAAGGCATCGCCCGCCGCAATCGCGCGGGCGTGCGTGTCGAGGCCCTTGTACTTGGGCAGCAGCGAGGGGTGAATGTTGATGATCTGCTGTGGCCAGCGTGCGACGAATTCATCCGACAGCAGCCGCATATAGCCGGCCAGCGCGATGATATCGACGCTGGCATCGCGCAATGCTGCATCCAGTGCGGCTTCATAAACGGGCTTCCCGATGCCCTTGGGGGAGAGTGACCAACAGGCAATGCCCTGTTCGCCCGCCCAGGCGAGACCGGGGGCATCGGGCTTGTCAGACGCCACGATCACCACCGCATAAGGGCAATCATCGGCGTGCGATGCACCCACCAGCGCCATCATGTTCGATCCGCGCCCGGAGAGGAGGATCGCCACCCTGACTTTCGCAACGCTGACTTTCTCAGCCATGGTGCGTGGCGGACCAGTCTGCGCGCGAACCCCAGCAATCATCCGGGCCGCGCACCGTGCAGCCGCGTTCGCCGGCGATAATCTCACCGATCGTGAAGACGGTTTCGCCCGCCGCTGTCAGTGCGCTAGCAGCCGCTGCTGCCTGATCAGCGGCAACGATGGCGACCATGCCGATTCCGCAATTGAACGTGCGGGCCATTTCCTCGGGCTCGATATTCCCCTGCGCTTGCAGGAACGCCATCAGCCGGGGCTGTGGCCAGTGTGCCGCGTTGATAATGGCATGGGTGCCCTTTGGCAGGACGCGCGGCACATTTTCCAGCAAACCGCCGCCGGTGATATGCGCCAGTCCGTGAATGCGCTGCTCAGCCAGTAACGGCAGCAGGCTTTTCACATAAATGCGCGTCGGGGCCATCAGCGCGTCGATCAACAGGGTTTGCTGATCGAACAGCGCCGGGCGGTCTAGCCGCCAGCCACGATCAGCGGAAAGGCGGCGCACCAGCGAAAATCCGTTCGAATGGACGCCGGATGAGGCAATCCCCAGGATCGCATCGCCTGGCGCGATTTCAGCGCCGGTCAGCACCCGATCCCGCTCCACTGCGCCAACGCAAAACCCGGCCAGATCATAATCGCCATCGGCATACATGCCGGGCATTTCGGCAGTTTCGCCCCCGATCAGCGCGCAGCCTGCTTGTAAACACCCCTCGGCGATGGACGCGATAACGCGCTCGGCCACGGCGGGCACCAGCTTGGCGGTGGCATAATAATCAAGGAAGAATAGCGGCTCGGCCCCCTGGACGATCAGGTCATTCGCGCACATCGCCACCAGATCGATGCCAACCCCGTCATGCGCATCATGCTCGATTGCCAGTTTCAGCTTGGTGCCAACGCCGTCGTTCGCGGCGACGAGCAGCGGATCGACAAAGCCGGCCGCCTTCAGATCGAAAAACCCGCCAAAGCCGCCCAGATCAGCGTCCGCGCCCTTGCGCCGCGTCGCCTTTGCCATGGGGCCGATTGCGCGGACCAGTGCGTTGCCAGCCGCGATCGAAACACCTGCCTGCGCGTAGGTATAGCCGCCTGCCGCACCCGATTTACCGTCTTGTGTATCATCCATTGCAGCGGCCTAGCCATAACGCGCTTGGATTTCCACGCCTGCTTCGCCAAAAGGGCGCGGATATGCCCATCAACCGATCCCGTTTGCCCGCGACCTCACTCGCCATTGCCGCTGTGGTGGCGATGGTGCTGGCGAGTGGCAACGGCGTGGCGCAGGATAATGCCACCGCCGCCCCTGAAGCTGCCAGCCTGGCACCCAGCGCCGCACGCCCCACCATCCGCAAGGCGCCTGCCCGCGTGGCACCGAGCAGTTCGGGCAGCTTTGAAGTGGGCGGTGTGGAGGTCGATACATCGGGCAAAACCGCAAATGCCGCGCGGCTCGCCGGGTGGCGGCTGGCGCAGCGCAAGGGCTGGCAAATGCTGTCGCGGCGCATGGGCGGCGGCGGTGGTACGCTGTCCGATTCGGCGCTTGATGCGATTGTTTCGGGGATTGTTGTTGAAAATGAGCAGCTTGGCCCGAATCGCTATATCGCGCGGCTGGGCGTTATGTTTGATCGTAGCCGGGCAGCATCGATATTGGGCGTCGCGGGCAGCCTGACGCGGTCGCCGCCAATGCTGGTGTTGCCGCTTGAATGGTCCGGCGGCGCGCCGCGCGTCTTTGAACAACGTACCGATTGGCAAGAGGCTTGGGCGCGGTTTCGCACGGGCAACAGCACCATCGATTATGTTCGCCCATCGGGCACCGGCCCCGATTCGCTTTTGCTGAACGCGGGGCAGATTAATCGCCCGAGTCGCGGCTGGTGGCGGATGATATTGGCGCAATATGGCGCGTCGGATGTGCTGATCCCGATCGTGCATTTGTTCCGGCAATATCCCGGCGGGCCGATTGTCGGCCAGTTTCAAGCCCGATTTGGCCCTGATAACCGCCTGCTGACCAGCTTTTCGCTGCGAGTCGGCAGCGGCGATGCGCTGTCCGCGCTGTTGGATGCCGGGATCAAGCGGATTGACCAGGCCTATCAACGTGCGCTGGCAGCAGGCGCGCTGCGGGTTGACCCCGGCCTGCAATATACGCTGCCCGGCACCGAAGAAGATGCCGAGGTGATCGACGATCAGTCGCTTGCAGGCGACGGGGTGATGATTGCCGACGGGGCCAGCTTGGCGGTGCAGTTTGACACGCCGGGCACCGCTGCGGTCGAATCGGCTGAACGCGCGCTGCGGAGCATCCCGGGGGTACGATCAGCCGTCACCACCAGCCTGGCGCTGGGCGGCATTTCGGTGATGCGCGTCAGCTTTGACGGTAACATTTCTGCGCTGAAGGCTGCGCTGGAGGCGCAGGGCTGGCAAGTGACGGTGGGAACAGGGGCAATTCGCATCCAGCGCGGGCGCGCTCCGTTGCCGGCGCCCAATGTGCAGGCCGAAAACGCGACGGCGGGATGAAGCAGCTTTTTCTGCCGCTGCCCTATCCGGACGCCACCGGTGAGGACGCGTTCATCATCAGCGAATCGAACAGCCGGGCCGCCCAATCCCTGAAGCGGTGGGGTGCATGGCCCGTAATGGCGGCGATGCTGGTGGGGCCGCGCAAATCGGGCCGCAGCCTGCTCGCGCGGATTTTTGCTGCCCAAAGCGGCGGCACCATCATCGACGATGCCGAACGCGCCAATGAAACGACCATTTTCCACGCCTGGAACGCGGCGCAGGCAAGCCGCCGTCCGCTGTTGATCATCGCCGATTCGCCGCCGCCCGCTTGGGACGTGGCATTGCCCGATTTGCGATCACGATTGGTCGCAACGCCGGTTTTGGCCATCAACCCGCCCGATGATGCGTTGATGGAGGCATTGTTCATCCATGAATTTGCCCGCCGCAGCATGGATGCGCGGCCCGAACTGATCCAATGGCTGATCGCGCGCGTTGAACGCAGCTATGTGGCATTGGTGCGGGCGGTGGATTCGCTCGATCAGGAGGTTGGGCAGACCCGCAAACGCTTGTCGATTCCGCTCGCACGGGGCACATTGGCACCGCTGGGCCTGATCGTCGATCGCGCCCTAGGTGCAGAAAATCTTGTTACAGGGAATGATGCTGCATGAACCGCCCGGCCCATATCGCGGAAGTCGATGATGATGACCTGTTCGTCGGCACCAGTGCCGGTGATCGCTATTTCAACCGGGAACTATCGTGGTTGGCGTTCAACCGGCGTGTGCTGGAGGAGGCGTGCAACCCCGCGCACCCGTTGCTTGAACGGCTGCGGTTCCTGTCAATTTCGGGATCAAACCTCGACGAATTTTTCATGGTGCGTGTGGCGGGGCTGAAGGGGCAGCAGCTTCAGGATGTCGACCGGTTATCTGCTGACGGCCTGAATTCCAGCCAACAATTAACCGCAATTGTCGCAGGCGCCGATGCCCTTGTCGAAAGCCAGCGCAATGTGTGGCGTGAATTGCGCCGCTTGCTTGGCGAAACCGGGATTGCCGTGCTCGGATCGCGGATGATTGATGAGGCGCTGTCGCCGGACGAGCTCAATTGGCTGGAAACCCAGTTCCGCGAACAGATTTTCCCCATCCTGACGCCGCAAGCGCTTGATCCGGCGCATCCATTTCCGTTCATGCCCAATAAGGGGCTGGCGGTGATGTTCGATCTGGTGCGGCTGTCGGATGATCAGCCGATTCAGGAACTGGTGATGCTGCCTGCGCCGATGCCGCGTTTTGTGCGCGTGCCGGGGGAGGCGGCGCGGTACATTGCGGTTGAATCGCTGGTGAAGCGGTTTTCGTCGGTGATTTTCCCCGGCTACCGCGTCATCGGCGCCGCCGAATTCCGCGTGCTGCGAGACAGCGATATCGAAATTGAGGAAGAGGCGGAGGATCTGGTTCGGTACTTCGCCAATGCCATCAAGCGGCGGCGGCGCGGCCGCGTGATTCGGTTGGAACTCGAATCGGGCATGCCGGACGGATTGAGCACCGCGCTGCGCGATGAACTGGGCGGGGCAGACGCGTTCGTTACCGATGGGGCGGCGTTTCTGGGCGTTGGCGACCTTGAAGCGATTGTCGATGAAGACCGGCCTGATCTGAAATTTCCGCCCTATTCCCCGCGCTTTCCCGAACGGATTCGCGAATATAGCGGCGATTGTTTTGCGGCCATCAGGGCCAAGGATATCGTCGTCCACCACCCCTATGAAAGCTTTGATGTGGTGCTGGCATTCCTGCGCCAGGCGGCGAGTGACCCCGATGTGGTGGCAATCAAGCAGACGCTGTACCGCGCTGGCAAGCAGCCCGCCGTCATCAACGCACTGATTGCGGCAGCAGAAGCTGGCAAGTCGGTCACCGCGGTTGTTGAGCTGAAAGCGCGCTTTGACGAGGAGCAGAATCTGCTCTGGGCGACTGCGCTGGAACGCGCCGGGGTGCAGGTGGTCTATGGTTTTATGGAATGGAAAACCCACGCCAAGGTATCAATGGTCGTGCGGCGAGAGGGCGGGCAGTACCGCACTTACTGCCATTTCGGCACCGGCAATTATCACCCGATCACGGCAAAAATATACACTGATCTCAGCTTCTTCACCGCTGATCCTCGCATCGGGCGTGATGCGGCGCAGATGTTCAATTACGTCACTGGCTATGTCGAACCAGAGAATATGGCCCTGGTCAGCCTGTCGCCGCGCGATCTGCGCAAGCGGCTGGTCGATTGCATCGATGCTGAGATTGCGTTTGCGCGCGCGGGCAAGCCGGGCGCCATCTGGGCCAAGATGAATTCGCTGGTCGACCCCGCCGTCATCGAAAAACTGTACGAAGCCAGCAATGCCGGGGTGGAAATTGACCTGGTCATTCGGGGCATCTGCTGCCTGAAGCCCGGCGTGCCGGATATGTCAGAACATATCCGCGTCAAATCAGTGATCGGACGGTTTCTGGAACATAGCCGCATCTGGGCGTTCGGCAACGGCAAGGCGATGCCCAATGATGGTGCAAAGCTGTTCATCTCATCCGCTGACGCGATGCCGCGCAATTTTGATCGCCGGGTCGAGTATTTGCTGCCGATTGAAAACGCGACGGTGCATGATCAGATATTGGATCAGGTGATGGTCGCTAACCTGATTGATAATGAACAAAGCTGGGAATTACAGTCAGATGGCAGCTATACGCGCGTGTCGCCGGGAAGTCGGCCGTTCAACCTGCACCGCTATTTCATGACCAATCCGTCGCTGTCCGGGCGTGGTGCTGCATTGCAGGGCAGCGATTCGGTGCCGAAATTGTCGCTGCGGCGGCGGCACTAATGCCCGCTCGCGCGTTCTAATTTGATGGCCACGCTGCTTTTCCGCAAACCAAAGGTTGAAGGTGCCGCCGATCCGCGCACCGCGATCATCGATATCGGCTCCAATTCGATCCGCTTGGTCGTGTACCAGGGCCCCGCGCGGCTGCCCGCCATTTTGTTCAACGAAAAGGTGATGGCCGGGCTGGGGCGCGGCTTTGCCGAAACCGGCGCAATTGACGCAGAGGCGCTGCGCGTCGCGCGCGGGGCGCTTGGCCGGTTCGCAGCGATGGCGCGCGAGATGGAGGTTACGCGGCTGCGCACCGTGGCAACAGCGGCGGTGCGCGACGCCACCAATGGCGACGTGCTGCTGGCGGATGCCCGCGCGCTGGGGCTTGAGGTGGAATTGCTGAGCGGCGAGCAAGAGGCGATGGGCGCGGGGCTGGGTGTTCTTTCCGCCATTCCGCTGGCTGACGGCATTGTCGGCGATCTGGGCGGCGGCAGTCTTGAACTGGTGCGGGTATCGGGCGGCGACGTGCAGGATCGGGTGTCGTTTCCGCTCGGCGTGCTGCGGCTGGGGGCAATGCGGGCCAAGGGGCTGCGTTCATTTGATCGGCGGGTTGCCGCGATGATTAATGACGCGGGCTGGACGGGCAAGGGGCAGGGGCTACCCTTATACTTGGTCGGTGGATCGTGGCGGGCACTTGCCCGGCTCGACATGCACGTCACTGGCGCGCCGCTGCCGGTCCTGCATCAATATGAAATGGCACCCGCCGCGATTACCCGGATTGGGCGCACATTGAGCCACATCGCCAAGGGCAAGCTGCGGGCGATTCCGACGCTTTCGTCGGGGCGCGTGCCGACTTTGGGCGATGCCAATGCGCTGCTAGGCGTCTTGCTGCGCCATCTGGGGTCGCGGACAACGATCGTGTCCGCATTTGGTTTGCGCGAGGGGCTGTTGTTCGGCGCGCTATCAGCGGAAGAACGCGCGCAGGACCCGCTGATCGTGGCTGCGCGTGATGAGGGGCGACGGCTTGGCCGTTTTGCTGAGCATGGCGATTTGCTTGATCGCTGGGTCGCGCCATTATTTGCAGGCGAGCCGCCGCATGTTGCGCGGTTGCGCCACGCCGCCTGTCTGCTTGCCGATGTGGGTTGGCGGGCAAACCCCGAATTTCGCGCCGAACGCGGCGTGGAGATCGCGCTGCACGGCAATTGGGTGGCGATTGACGCGCATGGCCGGGTGTTGCTGGCACAGGCGCTGTTCACGTCGCTGGGGGGCGGCACTGATCCGTCGCCGCTGATCCCCGCACTTGCCAGCCCGCAGGAGCTGAAACGCGCTACGGCGTGGGGCCTTGCGATGCGGCTGGGGCAGCGGATGAGCGGTGGGCTGGCAGGGCCCCTCCAGCGATCACGGCTGGATGATGACGGGACGGCAGTGGCGCTAACGCTCGCCCCGGGCGACGCGGCGCTGTACAGCGAAGCGGTGGAGCGGCGGCACAAGGTGCTCGCCAATGCACTGGGGCGGCAGGTGGTGGTTCGGCGGTAGGGGCGTCCCTATTCCTCGTCCTCTGCCCGCGTCATTTTCAGTTTGCCGTTCTTCACCGCAAAGGCGAGCCGCCCCTCAACCAGCGCCAGCGCGTCGCGGCCGAATTGTTCGAAGCGCCACCCTTCCAGAATCGCCAACCCCTCGCGCTGGCCGGCTGCCAGCGCCTCCAGATCCTCGGTGCGGGCCAGCAATTTTGCGGCCACATCAATGTCGCGCGCGCGGATTTTCAGCAGCAGCTTCAGCAGATCGGCGACCAGCGCGCCTTCCTTGCCGTTGCCCGGTTTGCGATCATCACGCGCGGGCATTTCCGCCGCGCTCATCGGCTTGGCGGCTTCCAGCGACGCCATTAACCGCGCGCCAATATCGTTGTTAGCCCAGGCGGGGGAAAGGCCGCGCACCCGCGCCAGATCAGCCTGTTTCTTGGGCGGGGTGCCCGCCAGATCGGCCAGCGTTTCATCCTTGATGATTCGCCCGCGTGGCAAATCCTTCCCCTGCGCCTCCAGCTCGCGCCATTTCGCCAGCGCCTTTAGCCGCCCGAGCACTTCAGGCTTGCGCCCGGCAATCCGCACGCGGCGCCACGCTTCTTCGGGATCATTGGCATAGTTGGCGGGGTTGCCGATCCGCTCCATTTCCTGGTCAAGCCACCCGCCGCGCCCGTTTTTGCGCAGCCGATCAAGCATTTTGGGGAAGATCGTCGATAAATGCGTCACGTCGCCAATCGCATATTCGATCTGGCGCTTGTCGAGCGGGCGGCGGCTCCAATCGGTAAAGCGTGCCCCCTTGTCGACGCTGATCCCCAGATAGCTTTCGACCAGATTGGAATAGCCAATCTGTTCGCCTTGCCCCAGCGCCATTGCCGCAACCTGACTGTCGAACATGGGAAAGGGCGTTTTGCCGGTCAGGTTATACACAATTTCAATGTCCTGCCCGCCGGCATGAAACACCTTCAGCACATCATCATTTTCGGTCAGCAGGTCGAGAAGCGGCTTCAAGTCGATGCCCGGTGCCATCGGATCAATCGCCGCGGCTTCGTTCGCATCGGCGATCTGGATCAGGCAGAGTTCCGGCCAATAGCTGTTCTCACGCATGAATTCGGTATCGACCGCGATAAACGGCGATTGCGAAAGGCGGTGGCAGAGATTGGCGAGCGCGGCGGAATCGTCGATCAGGTCGTGAATGTGCATCCATGACGTCATAACGAGAGTTGCCCGGCTTGACAAAGCCGGGGTTGGCGGGGAAGCGCCAGCCATCGCCAAAGCTGCAATGTCGACGAAAGTCGGTATGCCGCAGTAAATGGCGCGCCCTTGCCTGAGACCCCCATTGAGAAGTCATACGCCATGCACGCCTATCGTACCCATAATTGCGCTGAACTTCGCCCCGACCATGTTGGCCAGCAGGTCCGCGTGTCGGGCTGGGTACATAAAAAGCGCGATCACGGTGATCTGGTGTTCATCGATTTGCGCGATCATTACGGCATAACCCAGATCGTCACCGATGTGAGCGGCCCGGTGTTCGCCGTGATCGAAAAGCTGAAGAGCGAAAGCGTGGTGACGATCACCGGCACCGTTACGGCGCGCTCTGCAGAGGCGGTGAACCCCAATCTGGCGACCGGTGGGATCGAAATCCGCGCGACGGAAGCCGTTGTGCAAAGCCATGCGCAGGAATTGCCAATGCCGGTGGCGGGCGATGCGGAATATCCCGAGGATATCCGCCTGCGCTATCGCTTCCTCGATTTGCGGCGGGATCGGCTACACGCCAACATCATGCTGCGATCAAAGGTGATCACGTCGCTGCGCAACCGGATGAATGCGCAAGGCTTCACCGAATTCCAGACGCCGATCCTGACGGCATCCTCGCCGGAGGGCGCGCGCGATTATCTGGTGCCCAGCCGCGTGCATCCCGGCAAATTCTATGCGCTGCCGCAGGCACCGCAAATGTTCAAACAGTTGCTGATGGTCGCGGGTTTCGACCGCTATTTTCAGATCGCGCCGTGTTTTCGCGATGAGGATGCGCGCGCAGACCGGTCGCCGGGCGAATTCTACCAGCTCGATTTCGAGATGAGCTTTGTCACGCAGGACGATGTGTTCGCCGCGATTGAGCCGGTGCTGCACGGGGTGTTTGAGGAGTTCGCCGACTGGCAAGGAAAGGGGCGTAGCGTGTCCGCGCTGCCGTTCCGCCGGATTCCGTATCGGGAATCGATGCTGAAATATGGCAATGACAAGCCGGACCTGCGCAATCCGCTGCTGATCACTGACGTTTCCGAGCAGTTCCGGGGCAGCGGCTTTGGCCGTTTCGCGTCGATGGTTGACGAAGGTAGCGTCGTCCGCGCCATTCCGGCACCGGGCACTGCGGAAAAGAGCCGCAAATTCTTTGATGACATGAACAGCTGGGCACAGAGCGAAGGCTTTCCGGGCCTTGGCTATGCCACGCAGAAGCAGGGCGTATTCGGCGGCCCCATTGCCAATAATCACGGCCAGGACGGGATGAAGGCAATTGCCGACGCGCTGGGCCTTGGCCCTGATGACGGCATTTTCTTTGCAGCAGGCAAGGAAGCCCAAGCCGCCAAGCTCGCGGGTCTGGCACGTACCCGGATTGGGCAGGAGCTTGGGCTGATTGACGATAGCCGCTTCGAATTCTGCTGGATCGTCGATTTCCCGATGTTCGAATATGATGAGGACGCCAAGAAGATCGATTTCAGCCACAATCCGTTCAGCATGCCGCAGGGCGAAATGGCGGCGCTGGAGAGCATGAACCCACTCGATATTCTGGCGTTCCAGTATGACATCGTCTGCAACGGCGTTGAGCTGTCATCGGGCGCGATCCGGAACCATCGCCCTGAAATCATGTACAAAGCCTTTGAGATTGCCGGGTATAGCCAGGCCGATGTCGACCGCGATTTTGCAGGCATGATCAACGCCTTCAAATTCGGCGCGCCGCCGCATGGTGGATCGGCTCCTGGCGTCGACCGCATCGTCATGCTGCTGGCCGACGAACCCAATATCCGTGAAGTTATCACCTTCCCGATGAACCAGAAGGCCGAAGACCTGATGATGGGCGCGCCCAATGTGGCGACGGCAAAACAGTTGCGAGAACTTAATATCCGTACCGTAGAGGTTGCAGCGCCAAAGCCATCCGCATAGCTGATCGGTTTCGGGGGCCGACATTTAGGGTAAGGGGAATAATGCTCGACCACCAGTTGCAACCACCCAGCCCGCCTGCGCTTGTTCGTAGCCTGGGTGTGGTGGGGGTGTTGTTCCTGACGCTGTCGCTCACCAGCCCCGTATCATCGCTGTTCGTGATCGTGCCGGGCATGTTGCGGGCGGCGGGCACTGGCGCGATCTGGGCGATGCTGCTCGCCGGGCTGGTGTGCGTTGCCACCGCCTATATCTATGCTGAGCTGTCGTCGAAATGGCCGGTGGCGGGCGGCGAATATGTGATGGTGGCGCGCACGCTGGGGCCATTGGCCGGGTTTGTGATGCTGGGCGTCAACGTGTTCAACAATATCCTGTTTCCGCCTGCGCTTGCGCTGGGGCTGGCGGCGATTTTGGGGATGGTGTTGCCGGGCATGCCCGTCGTGCCGCTGGCGGTGGCGGTGATTGCCGGCGCAATGCTGGTCGCGGTGCTGGAAATTCGCGTCAACGCCTGGGTGACGGGCGTTTTCCTGCTGGTGGAAGTGCTGGCGGTTGTTGCGGTGGTGGTGCTCGGCTTTGGCAATGCGGTGCGCCCGCTGGCGGATATGCTCGCCAACCCGGTGATGCTGGCCGCGAGTGGCACGGGTTTTGAGCCTGCCTCTGCCGCATCGATGGGGCTTGCCGCATCGATCGGCATTTTTGCGCTGAACGGATATGGTGCTGCTGTGTATTTCGGCGAAGAAATGCATGAGGCCCCGCGCAAGATTGCCCATGCGATTTTCTGGGCTGTCGCGCTGACGTTGCTGCTCGAAGTAATGCCGTTGCTTGCTATTCTGGCCGGCGCGCCTGATTTGAAGGCGATTTTTGCCAGCGATGATCCGTTCGGCCTGCTCGTGCGGATGCGCGCGGGCGATGAAGCGGCTGGCTGGGTGTCGATTGGTGTGGCGACGGCGGTGGTGAATGCAATTATCGCGTGCATCCTGGCCTGCGCGCGATTCTTTTATGGCACCGCGCGGGATCGCTGCTGGGGCCGTCCGCTCGATATCTGGCTGACCGCAATTCATCCGCGCTTTGGATCGCCGTGGATCAGCACATTGATCGCCGGTGGGGCAGGGATTGCGTGTTGTTTCCTGTCGCTTGAGCTGTTGCTGGTGTTGAGCGGCACCGGGCTGGTCGTGATTTATGCCGGCATTGCGCTGGCGATGATCCAGGGCCGACGCAGTGGAATGCTTGCCGATGCGCCGTTCAAAAGCCCGCTTTATCCGCTGATGCCCATCGTGACGCTGATGGCGCTGGGATACATCTTCTGGCTCAACTGGCTGGATGTGGAGGAAGGGCGACCGGGATTGCTGATGACCGGTGCACAGGTGCTGTTGTCGGGGTTATATTATCTGCTGGTGTTGCGCCGCCGGGGCACCTGGGACGTTCATGTCCCGGACCTTGGAAAGGCGACCCCGGTATGACAATCAACCTCAGCGATTTCGAAGCAGGCGCCAAGTATGACGGCGATTACGACGCCGATCTGGCAAAGCTGCAGGAGCGGCTGGCGCATATCCAGGCGGCGCATATCTGCCACCAGAAGCGCGCGGCGATTATATTTGAAGGGTGGGATGCAGCGGGGAAGGGCGGCATCATTCAGCGGCTGACGGCGGAATGGGATCCGCGCTATTTTCAGGTTTGGCCGATCGCTGCACCCAGCGCCGATGAAAAAGCGCGGCATTTCCTGTGGCGTTTCTGGCAGCGGCTGCCGCGTGACGGCGATATCGCGGTGTTTGATCGCAGCTGGTATGGCCGGGTGCTCGTTGAACGGGTTGAGGGCTTTGCCAGCGAGGCCGATTGGCGGCGCGGCTATGACGAGATCAACGAATTTGAGGCGCAGCAGGCCGATTCGGGCACAACGATTGTCAAGCTGTTCATCCATGTGACGCAGGCATCGCAGGACGAGCGGCTGAAGGAACGGCTCGATCACCCCTGGAAACGGTGGAAGACCGGGCTGGACGATTATCGCAACCGCGCACGCCGCAACGAATATCTGGACGCGATGGCAGAGATGTTTCGCCGCACCGATACCCGCTGGGGCCCCTGGAAAGTGATTGACGGCAACAACAAAAAGGCCGGGCGCATTGCTGCCCTGACGCATATTGCCGAACGGCTGGAGGCAAGCGTGCCAATGGACCCGCCCGCCATTGACCCGGCGCTGGAGAAAGTCGCTCGCAAGGCGCTTGGCCTGAGCTAAGACGGGGCCGATGGCACAGCGCCCGCATATCCTGCACCTGCATTCCAGCTTTGATCTGGGGGGCAAGGAAACGCGCGCGGTTCGGCTGATGAACGCCTGGGGGGATCAGGCGCGCCACACGATCGTATCTGGCGTGCCCGAGGCGCTGGGCGCGTGCGATGCGATTGCAGCGGGTGTTCCCTACGAAGTCGCACAAGATCCGCCACCATTGACCGGGCGCCCCTCTGTTGCGCGCTATGAAGCGATTGCACGCTATATGCGCCGGTTCGATCTGGTGCTGACCTATAATTGGGGCGCGATTGACGGGTTGATGGCACGGCGTGTGTTCGGAAAGAACGTGCCGCCGCTGATCCACCACGAAGACGGCTTTAACGAAGATGAAGCGGGTGGGCTAAAGCCCGAACGAAACGCCTATCGCCGCCTGGCGCTCGGCGCGGCGCATGCGCTGGTGGTGCCATCGCGCACGTTGGAAGCGATTGCGCTGGACGTGTGGAAACAACCAAAGGCGCGCGTGCACCGCATTGTTAACGGCATTGCGGTTGATCTTTATGCGCGCAAGCCAGAGCCCCGCGCCATTCCTGGCTTTCGCCGCAAACCGGGCGAGGTGGTGATTGGAACGCTGGCGGGCCTGCGGGCGGTGAAAGACCTGCCAATGCTGGTGCGTGCAGCGGGCGGCTTATCGGGCAAATTTCAGCTGGTGATTGTCGGCGAGGGGCCAGAGCGGGCGAACATCCAGCAAGCGGCGCTGGCGATGGGAATTGCCGATCGGTTGCACCTGCCAGGGTTTCTCCGCGATCCGAGTCGTTTTGTCGGTATGTTCGATATCTTCGCTTTATCGTCTCGTAGTGAACAATTTCCGATCTCCGTCGTTGAAGCAATGGCAGCCGGGTTGCCGATCGCCGCACCGCCGGTTGGCGATGTGCCAACCATGGTGTCCGATGCGAATTTGCCACTGATTTGTTCAAATTATGGAGAGGTTTACCTGCGGGATGCCATCCTAACCCTTGTCAATGATGCTGATCTTCGGCGCACCGTTGGTGCTGCAAATCGAGCGCGGGCGGTGGCAGAATATGGCGAAGACGTGATGGGTGCCGCCTATGCCCGCCTCTATGCTGCCGCAATGGGCAAACCGGGCATCCTTCCCGAAAGCGCACCCTGAGTCGCTATTTGCTCGCTTGCCGATACGGTTTCGCTATAACGGTATGTTCTGACGTTGAGACGAAGCGATGGAGAGAGTGGCGTGTTCAAGGGCGTGAAGCCGATCATCTATGGTGGCCATGAGGTTTGGCCACTCGTGGAAGGCGGCAAGGGCGTGGCCGCCACAAATCATGCCAGCGCGGGCGCATGGGCCGCCGCAGGTGGCATCGGCACCGTCTCTGCGGTGAACGCCGACAGCTATGATCCCGAGGGCAAGATCATTCCCCAGGTGTACAGCGCGCTGACCCGACGTGATCGCCACGAAGAGTTGATCCGGTACGCAATCGACGGTGCGGTTGAGCAGGTGCGCCGTGCTGCAGAGATTGCCGGCGGCAAGGGTGCCATCAACATCAACGTCTTGTGGGAAATGGGCGGTGCGCAGCGCATCCTGCACGGGGTGCTGGAACGGACGCGCGGCATGGTATCGGGCGTCACCTGCGGTGCGGGCATGCCGTATAAATTGTCGGAGATCGCGGCTTCTTACGAGGTGAGCTATCTGCCGATCATCAGTTCCGCCCGCGCCTTTCGTGCGCTGTGGAAACGCGCTTATTCAAAGGCTTCTAATTGGCTTGCTGCGGTCGTGTATGAAGACCCGTGGCTGGCAGGCGGGCATAATGGCCTGTCGAACGCCGAAGACCCCCGCAAGCCCGAAGACCCCTATCCTCGCGTCAAGGCGTTGCGCGAAACGATGCGCGAGGGCGGCATTTCCGATGATGTGCCGATCGTTATGGCCGGCGGCGTGTGGTTTTTGCGGGATTGGAGCAACTGGATTGATAACCCGGAATTGGGGTCAATCGCGTTCCAGTTTGGCACCCGCCCGCTGCTGACCCGCGAAAGCCCGATCCCGCAGGGGTGGAAAGACAAGCTGACGCATATCGAAGAGGGGGAGGTGCTGCTCCACCGCTTCTCGCCGACCGGTTTTTACTCCAGCGCGGTGCGCAATCCGTTCCTGCGCATGCTTGAAGCCCGGTCTGAGCGCCAGATACCCTATTCGACCGAAGTGGCGGGCGATCATCAGTTCCAGCTCGATGTGGGTGTTCGCGGCAAGAATTTCTGGGTGACGAAGGGCGATCTGATGCGCGCCCGCGCCTGGTTCGGCGCCGGGTTCACCGATGCGCTGAAGACGCCAGACAATACGTTGGTGTTCGTAACCGGGGCTGAGAAAGCGACGATCCGCAAGGATCAGTCGGATTGCATGGGGTGCCTTAGCCACTGTGCCTTTTCATCCTGGATGGACAGCGACACCAATTCGACCGGCCGCCTGGCTGATCCGCGCAGTTTCTGCATCCAAAAGACGCTGCAGGACATCGCCCATGGCGGCGATACCGACCAGAATTTGATGTTCGCGGGGCACGGCGCGTATAATTTCAAGAAAGACCCGTTTTATTCGAACGGCTTCGTGCCGACGGTGAAGCAGCTCGTTGATCGGATTTTGACGGGGGATTGAGGGGGGGGCGCTGGACGTTGTTGTATCGGGATATCGCGTCCCGTCGGCATAGCGCAAACCCGTTGCGCGGTTAAATCCAGCCCTCAAGCACCTGATCGGGCGGGCGGTGGCCGTCTGCCCAGACGCGGATATTGGTGATCACCTTGTCACCCGTCGCCAGCCGCCCCTCATATGTGGCTGAACCCATATGCGGCAGCATGACCACATTTGGCAACGCAAGCAGGCGGGGATCGATTTGCGGCTCGTGCTGCCACACATCCAGCCCGGCCCCGGCAAGTTTGCCGCCTTCCAGCGCGGTAACCAGCGCATCTTCGTCAACAATGCCACCGCGCGCCGCGTTGATCAGGAACACATGCGGGCGCATCAGGCCGATCCGGCGCGCGTCGAGCAAATTTTCGCTTTGCGCATTACGCGGCGTGTGGATCGTCAAAATGTCGATCGCTGCCAGCATTTCATCCAGCGAATCATGCCATGTCGCGCCCAGTTGCGCCTCCAGCACTGGCGGCAGACGGTGGCGGTTATGGTAATGGATTGACAGGCCAAAGGCGCGGGCGCGCTGCGCCACCGCCTGGCCAATCCGGCCCATGCCGATGATGCCGAGCGCCTTGCCGCCGATGCGGTGGCCCAGCATCCCGCCGGGGCTCCACCCTTTCCACTGGCCCGATCGGACCAGCTTTTCGCCCTCTGCAAGCCGCCGCGGGACGGATACGATCAGCGCCATCGTCATATCGGCGGTATCTTCGGTCAGCACGCCGGGGGTGTTGGTGACGATAATGCCACGCGCGCGCGCCGCCTTTAACGCAATATGGTTCACGCCAGCGCCGAAATTGGCAATCAGGCGCAGCCGATCGCCCGCCGCTTCGATCAGGCCTGCATCAATTTCGTCCGTCACGGTCGGCACCAGCACATCGCAATCGGCCATGGCAGCGGCAAGCTGGTCGCGCGTCATTGGCGCATCGGCGCGATTGTTGGTTGTTTCGAACAGTTGCTCCATTCGGTCCATCACGGGATCGGACAGCTCGCGCGTCACGACCACTTTTGGATGGGGCACCTTTGGCATGGGGCGTCTCATTTCGGGCATTACTCCCGATTGGCGGCTCTCGATTGCGCCGTCAACGGTGTTGAAGAAAGTCGCGTAAACAAGGTAAACGATGATTTACCAATAAAAGGGGGTTCGATGCGATTCTGGGCTGGCGTGATGCTGATGACGGGAGTGCTGGCGCTGGCTGGCATCGCCCCTGATTCGGCACAGTCGCAAACGCGAAAAGCGCCCTATTTTGCGTCGATTGCCGCATCGAAAGCGCGCATGAGGACAGGGCCGGGGCGCAATTTTCCCGCCAGCTGGCTGTATCAGCGTGCCGATCTGCCCATCAAGATCGTCGATAGTTACAAGGAATGGCGCAAGGTTGAGGATCCTGATGGCACGCAAGGGTGGATGCAGGGCAATCTGCTGAGCGAAACGCGCACCGGCATCATCATGGGCAGCACCGCCGATCTGTTGGAAGCGCCGCGTTTCAATGCCGTATTATTGTGGCGGGCAGCGCCTGGCGTGGTCGGGCGGATCAGCAAATGCGCGCGCGGCTGGTGCTGGTTCGATGTGCGCGGGCGGGCGGGGTATGTCGAGGCGAACCGGCTATGGGGCGTCGATAGCGGCGAACAACTGCCTTGATCGCCCGATCGGTCATAATTGAAGCGCGCCGCGCCGTGCCGGGCAATGCTAGGTGACATGGAGTTTTGTCTGGCTGGCGATCGCACTAGCGATCATCGCTCCATCGGAGGATGATGCGCCGCTCAAGCCGACCATCGTTTTGGAAGTGCCTGCAAAGCATCGACTGATCGAAGGAATTGCCACCGATGGCCAAACCATTTGGCTAAGCAGTGTGGTCGATCGCCGGGTTCTCGCGTGGCGCAGTGGGAAGTTGGTGCGGGTGCTGCCGATGCCCCGCAAGACGGCGCGTCCGCTTGGGCTGGCGTACGATTCCAGCCGTAAATGGATCTGGATCGCTACCGATTGCCCCCGGATCATTGCCAGCGACGCCTGCAGCGGTGGCGGGCTGATCGCGATCGATCGACGCGGCAAACTAAAGGCAAGGCTGCACCCGACGGGCGTCGAAACTCACTTTGGCGATGTATCGGCCGATCGGGGGACCGTACACGTTAGCGATTCGATGAACGGCGCGGTATATGTCTGTCGCGGTGACTGCCGCACGCTTGAGGTTGTCGTACCCATCGGCGCGGGCCGCAGCGCGCAATCAAGTGTGCGATACGATGACGGCCGCCGGTTGCTCGTTGCCGATTATGGAGCAGGCATCGCGAGCATTGACGAAACGGGCGTCCGGACACCAATTGTGCGCGAAGATGGCCGCCCGCTGCGCGGGGTCGATGGGCTGGCGCGCGTGGGCGATTGGATCATTGGCATCCAGAATAGCCAGTCGCCGGGCGTCGTTCTGGCCTTCAAACTAGCGGCGGATGGCCAGCATATGACGGCATTGCAAGTGCTAGCGGGGGGCGCAGATTTTCCTGATCCGACGCAGATTACGGTATCCGGAGACCGCATATTGATCGTCGCCGATGCGCAGTGGGTTGCCTATGACCCTGCCAGGTCGGTGGATCGCCCGACACAGCATGCCACCCGCATCCTTTCCCTTCCGATCCCGCGATAATGATGTGCAGGGGGGACGTGGACACGATTGATCAAACGGCTTCACGCATGATGAGTGGCCGTTGTGATTGAGTGCGGCAAACACGAATTCATAATTATCCAGGACGATGCGACCGGCCCCGAAATCACCACACTGATCGGGCTGCACTTGGCGGCGGTTCAAGCCGATACGGCGGCGGAGTTTCGGTTCGCTTTGGGGTTGGATGCGCTGCGCGCGCCCGATGTGACGCTTTGGAGCTTGTGGGAAGGGCGGGCGCTGCTCGGCTGCGCTGCGCTGAAGGATCTTGGCGCAGGCGAGGGCGAGGTAAAGTCGATGCGCACCCACCCTGATCACTTGCGGCGCGGCGTGGCGGCAGCATTGCTCAGCCATCTCATCACCCAAGCCAAAGCGCGGCGGTGGCACCGGCTCAATCTCGAAACGGGGACCAGCCCTTCATTCGCACCCGCCCATGCGCTGTACCGCCGGTTTGGTTTCGTCGATTGCGGCCCCTATGCCGATTATATCGAAAGCCCGCATAATCACTTCATGACGCTGGCGTTGGACGCGCGGGGCTGATCAGATACCTGGCCGGTGCGATATTGCTTCCCAGCGCCCTTGCCCCCTCCAAGTCATCGTCCTAAAGCCCGGTCCATCGATTCCGCAGTTGCGAGGGCCCTTTGGTCGATCTGTCACAATATCTGCCGATCCTGCTTTTCATCGGGGTTGCGCTCGTGCTGTCCGGCGTGTTCGTGTTCGCGCCGATGGCGGTGTCGCGGCTGACGGGATCGCATAAGCCGACGCCTGAGAAACTGACCGAATATGAATGCGGCTTTCCCGCTTTTGAGGATAGCCGCAGCCAATTCGACGTGCGGTTTTATCTGGTCGCCATCCTGTTCATCATCTTCGATCTGGAAGCGGCGTTCATTTATCCCTGGGCCGTTTCGGTGTTCAAGCTGGGCTGGGTGGCGTGGTTTTCGATGATGATCTTCATCGCCGAACTCGCGCTGGGCCTGGCCTATGCGTGGAAAAAGGGAGCGCTCGATTGGGAGTAGAACTCGAACGAGCGCCTGCGGCTGGCACCTTGCCAGACGTCGCTTTCCTCAACGATATCAACAGTGAACTGGGTGACAAGGGTTTCCTCGTCACCTCCACCGAAGAGCTGTTTCAATGGGCGCGCACCGGATCGCTCTGGTGGATGACGTTCGGGCTGGCATGCTGCGCGGTGGAGATGATCCATGTCAACATGCCGCGTTATGATCTGGAGCGCTTTGGCGCCGCGCCGCGCGCCTCCCCCCGCCAGTCAGACGTGATGATCGTGGCGGGAACGCTGTGTAACAAAATGGCTCCCGCGCTGCGCCGCGTCTATGATCAGATGAGCGAGCCGAAATACGTCATCTCAATGGGTAGCTGCGCCAATGGCGGCGGCTATTATCATTACAGCTATTCGGTGGTGCGCGGGTGCGACCGTATTGTGCCGGTCGATATCTATGTGCCGGGCTGCCCGCCAACGGCCGAGGCATTGCTGTACGGCATCATGCAGCTGCAGCGCAAAATCCGCCGCGTCGGGACGATCGAACGGTGATGGCTCACGCAACCGAAATCCTCCCCGGCACGGGGAGGGGGACCATCCGCAGGATGGTGGAGGGGGCGAGCCGGCAGCGCAACGTTTGGGGAAGCCCCCCTCCGTCGCGCTGCGCGCGCCACCTCCCCGTGCCGGGGAGGATTTGATGCGTAGTCCCGCACCCGCGTACGCCCCGAATGACGGTGTGATCGACGCTGCACACGCGGTGCTCGGCGCGATGATCGTCGACACGCTTGATGCACATGGCGAAGTAACGCTGACGGTGGATCGCCTGCACCTGATCGACGCGATGGTGTTGCTGCGCGATACGCCAGGGCTGGAATATCAGCAGCTGATGGAAATCGCCGGGGTCGATTATCTTGACCGCGCAGAGCGGTTCGACGTTTGCTATCACCTGCTTAGCCTGACGCGGAACCACCGCATCCGCGTGCGCGTGACGACCGATGAGGAAAAGCCGGTGCCATCGGTGACGGTGATGTGGCCGGTCGCGGGCTGGCTGGAGCGCGAAGTGTACGACATGTACGGCGTGCTGTTTGAGGGGAACACCGATCTGCGCCGCATCCTGACCGATTACGGTTTTCGCGGGCACCCGCAGCGCAAGGACTTTCCGCTCTCTGGCTATGTCGAGCTGCGCTATTCGGAAGAGGCCAAGCGCGTTGTGTACGAGCCCGTCAAGCTCGCGCAGGATTTTCGCAGTTTCGATTTTATGAGCCCGTGGGAGGGCGCAGAATATATCCTGCCGGGCGACGAAAAAGCGCCCACGCCGCCACCTGCTGCCCCGGTCCCCGCTGCAACGCCGCCGTCGCCAAAAACGAGCGAAACGACCGCACAGACTGGCGCAGGCAAGCCCGGTCCCGATGCTGGCCCCAAGCCTGCCGATCCGGATGTGGTGAAAAAGCCGCGGGCTGCCCGCAAGCCAAAGGCACCGAAATGATCGTCTTTCCTTCCTGCTTCCCCGGCGCAGGCCTGGCCCCAGTCGCGAGCGGCGATTTGGCTGGCGGAGCGATTGAAAATTTCGGGTGTTTCAACTGGGCCCCGGCCTTCGCCGGGGAAGCTGCGATTGGCTCTGGAGGCGCGCATGGCTGATCATATGGAAAAGCTTGCCGGGATCACTGACGCCGCTGACCCCACCACGGGTGACGTGGCGATTGAGAATTACACGATCAATTTCGGGCCGCAGCATCCCGCGGCACACGGCGTGTTGCGGCTGGTGATGGAACTGGACGGTGAAATCGTCGAGCGGCTTGATCCGCATATCGGCCTGCTCCACCGCGGCACCGAAAAGCTGATTGAGCACAAGACGTACCTGCAGGCATTGCCCTATTTCGACCGGCTCGATTACTGCTCGCCGCTGTGTATGGAGCATAGTTATGTGCTCGCGATTGAGAAATTGCTCGATCTGGAAGTGCCGCTGCGCGCGCAATATCTGCGGGTATTTTTTGCCGAATTGACACGCATTTCCAATCACATGCTCAATCTCGGCAGCCATATGATGGATGTCGGCGCGATGACGCCGAACCTGTGGCTGTTCGAAATCCGCGAGGATTGCCTGAACTTTTTTGAGCGCGTGTCGGGCGCGCGGATGCATTCGGCCTATTTCCGGCCGGGCGGCGTGCATCAGGATGTGCCGCTGAAGCTGCTCAGCGACATCGCCGACTGGCTCGACACCCGCCTGCCGCGCCTGTTCGAGGATGCGATTTCGCTGGTCGCCGACAACCGCATCTTCAAGCAGCGCAACGTCGATATCGCCATCGTCAGCCGTGAAGACGCGATCAAATGGGGCTTTTCCGGTCCGATGATCCGGGGCGCAGGCATCGCGTGGGATCTGCGCAAGTCGCAGCCCTATGACGTGTATGACCGGATGAAGTTCGAAATCCCGGTCGGCACGCGCGGCGATTGCTATGACCGGTTCATGGTGCGCGTGGAGGAGGTCCGCCAGTCGGTGCGGATTATGAAGCAGTGCCTGAACGAGATGCCCGAGGGGCCGATCGCCTCGCTCGATCGCAAGGTCGTGCCGCCCAAGCGCGCCGAGATGAAGCGATCGATGGAAGCGCTGATCCACCACTTCAAGCTCTATACCGAGGGCTTTCACGTGCCCGCCGGCGAAGTCTATGTCGCGACCGAAAGCCCCAAGGGTGAATTCGGCGTCTATCTGGTGAGCGACGGGACCAACAAGCCGTATCGCTGCAAGATCCGCCCGACCGCGTTTTCGCACCTGCAGGCGATGGACTTCATGAGCCGGGGGCACATGCTGGCCGATACGACGGCGATTTTGGGTGCGCTGGATATCGTGTTTGGGGAGTGTGACCGGTGATCACTCTTGCCGCGCTCTTACTGGTGCTTGACCCCGCCGCTAATTTTGATTTGCTTGCCGCCAAGACTTTAATCGAAAAAGTAAAATCACAAGCTGACGGAAAACTCCCTATAAGGGATCAAAATGAAGCTAACGAAGTTCGAGATTGGAAAGCGTTCTCTCAGTTTCGATATATTTTGTTAACTAACATTATCCCGAGTGCCATTTTAGATAGAAAGCTGGATTGTGAGGCAATGAATCGGCTTATCAATTCTGCGGCCTACGACTTAAGCGGTCGGAATTTAAGTTTTTGCAATCTTGTTTCGAATTCAGAAGTTGGAAAATTAATTAAAAACAAAAAGGACGAGCGGTATAGTTACATGACCGGATCAGTGTTTGGAATGCTTCATGATTCTGATGGTGTGAACAAATTCATGTTGCAATGTGATATAAAAAGTACCGACGGTCTCATTGCAACGTCTGTGGCGTTCCAGTTCAATGTACTTAACGGTAAGGTTTTTGAGGCGCGTCAAATAGCTGCCGTGCCTATGCAAGGCAGCTTGGCGAAAACCAATGGCTGAAGCCCCTAAAATTTTCGGCGAGGTCGAGGCCCGCGCACGCTCGGGAGCGTTCGCGGTCTCCTCGTGCCGTCATGCCGGACTTGATCCGGCATCCCGCTTCTTCTTCGCTGCCGCGTCCAAAGGCAGCGGGACCCCGGATCAAGTCCGGGGTGACGAAAGTGAGTGTGGATCGGCGATTCTGGGCGCGATGCATATCGTGTTTGGGGAGTGTGACCGGTGAGCGACCTTGTTCGATTTCGGTTGATCTTAATGGCCATAAGGGTCCCGATCTTCATCGCTCTCGTTTATGTGATGTGGACCAGGGGGTTGGAGGGTTGGCCAATTCTTGTTCCGCTCACGGCCGCCTATGCATTAACGATCGTTGGGCGCCTGAGGATCAATGCGCTTGAAGGCCGACTGCAAGAACGGGCACGGCTAGATGACTAACACCCCCGCCACCCTCAACATCGCCGACAAGCTCGCGCTATTCGCCGATCACTGGAACCCGCGCATCATCGGCCATTATAACGGCAATGAAATCCGCGTGGCGAAGGTGCAGGGCGAGTTCAGCTGGCACGCGCATGCCGATACCGATGAGCTGTTCCTCGTGATCGCGGGCGAGCTCGGCATCGAATTCCGCGATGGCATCCGCCATTATGGCCCCGGCGAGCTGGTCGTCGTGCCCAAGGGCACCGAGCACAAGCCCTTTGCCGATGCCGAAGCGCATATCCTGCTGATGGACCGCGAGGGCGAGCCGAATACGGGCATCAATCCATCAGCACTGACGCGCGCGACGCTGGAGGTGATCTGATGACTGAAGCTGAATCGTCAATCATGCTTGAAATTCTAAAGCGCCTCCAGTCGGATATGTCCGAAATGAAGGCCGATATGTCAGATATGCGTCTGTGCATGACGGCAAACGAGGAACACCTTGCCACGTTGGTTATGTCGGTTTCCGGGATCAACCATAGGCTCGATCGTTTGGCCGACCGGGTAGAACGCATCGAGCGTCGTCTCGATCTGCTGGATACGCACTGATGGCTGACCACGCCCACATCCCCGACGAAACCGAAACCCGCGCGCGCTGGGGCGATTTTGCCTGGACGCCGGAGAACGCCGCCAAGGCGAAGGAAATCGTCGGTCGCTATCCGCCGGGTCGGCAGCAATCCGCGTCGATCCCGTTCCTCGATCTTGCCCAGCGACAGGTGGGCGCGGCGACGCAGACGCAAGGCTGGCTGCCCGTGCCCGTGATTGAATTCGTCGCGCGTGAGCTCGGCATGCCCTATATGCGGGTCTACGAGGTCGCGACCTTCTACACGATGTTCAATCTGGCCCCCGTCGGCCGCTATCATGTGCAGGTTTGCGGGACGACGCCGTGCATGCTCGCAGGTTCGGACGATGTGTTTTCCGCGTGCCAGAACCACGGGCTGATCAAGGGCAAGACGACACCCGACGGCCTGTTTACCCTGACCGAGGTTGAATGCCTGGGCACCTGCGCCAATGCGCCAATGGTGCAAATCAACGACGACAATTTCGAAGATCTCGACTATGATCGCATGACAAAGGTGCTCGAAGCACTGGCGCGGGGAGAGGCGCCAACACCGGGATCGCAGATCGGGCGGCAGACGAGCTGTCCGGCGGGCGGCCCGACCAGCCTGAAGGATATGGTTACCGAGAACCACGATTATCGCGGGGAATGGTGATGGGCGCGCTCGCCAGTGCTTGGAATTCCTTTGTCGTCAATCCCCGATCTCATCCGCTGGGAAAACGGGACCTGTTGGGAACCTATTGGCGGATCATTAGCTGGCAGTTGCGGAGTCGGGCAGCGCGAGGATCGCTGATCTCGCCATGGGTCAATGACGCGCGCCTGATCGTCAAGCACGGTCAAACGGGGGCCACAGGCAACCTCTATTTTGGCCTTCACGAATATGCTGATATGGCATTTTTTGTCCATTTCCTTCGAAAGGGGGATGTCTTTGCCGATATCGGCGCGAATATCGGCAGCTATACGATTCTGGCGGCAAAGATCGCAGGCGCGACCGTGATTGCCTTCGAACCGCTTGAGGTGACAGCGGCCGTGCTGGCGGAAAACGTTGCTCTGAACGAAGTGGCAGACCGCGTCACCATCCAACAGATCGCGCTGGGCGGCACAGCCGGGACCGCCAGATTCACCAGTGGCCATGACACGATGAACCATTTTTCCGACGATCAGCAGGACGCAGCGGTTGAGGTGGTGGTCGATACAGCGGATGCACAACTTGCCGGGCGCAATGTAGTGGCGATGAAAATCGATGTCGAGGGCGCGGAGGATCTGGTGTTTTCCGCCGCCGGTACGCTGCTGGCCGAACCGCAACTGGTTGCGATCGAGATCGAAACGTTGAGCGAGAGCGTCCGAACGATGATTGAGGCCGTCGGCTTTGTTGAACATTGGTATGATCCAGACACCCGGACCGTTTCGCCGGAGCCGAACGACATTATGCGGCACAATTATCTGTTTCTGCGCAATTCTGCGCTTGTCGCGGATCGAGTGCGTTCAGCGCCGTCTGTGCGATTTGGAAAGTTCTCTATATGATGACTGAGCAACGCGGCGACGAGTCGCGGCTTGTGAACTCTGCGGCCGCCTCGATGGGGCAGCATGATTTTGTCGGCGATCACATTGAACAGATATCGCGGAAAATCTGGCGGCATCGACGGGTGGAGAAGTGACATGAACATCTTGATCGCAATTGGTTTTGCCCTGCTCGCGCTGTTCCTGCTGGTCGCGCTGGTGAAGCTTGCCTTCGGGCTGATCGTCCTCGCGCTGGTGCTTGGCACCGGCGTGGCTGCCTATTTCTTCATGGAAAAACTGATCGGGCAGGGGCGATAATGCTTGCCGACAAGGACCGCATTTTTACCAACGTCTACGGCTTCCAGTCCTGGAAGCTGGAGGCGGCGCTGAAGCGTGGCGATTGGGATAATACTCGCGCGTTGCTGGCGCTGGGGCCGGATACCATTATCGACCTGATCAAGGCGAGCGGCCTGCGCGGGCGGGGCGGGGCGGGCTTTCCGACCGGCACCAAATGGAGCTTCATGCCCAAGGAGCCCAAGCCTGATCGCCCGAACTTCCTCGTCATCAATGCTGATGAGAGCGAGCCGGGTAGCTGCAAGGACCGCGAGATTATCCGCCACGATCCGCACAAGCTGATTGAGGGCGCGCTGGTGGCCGGCTTCGCGATGCGCGCGCGCGCCGCCTATATTTACATCCGCGGCGAGTATATCCGTGAGGCGGAAACGCTGTTTGCGGCCATTGCCGAGGCGTATGATAAGGGGCTGATCGGCAAGAATGCGTGCGGATCGGGCTATGATTTCGACGTGTTCTGCCACCGGGGTGCAGGCGCCTATATCTGCGGTGAAGAAACCGCGATGCTCGAAAGCCTGGAGGGCAAAAAGGGTCAGCCGCGCCTGAAGCCGCCCTTTCCGGCGGGCGCGGGGCTTTATGGCTGCCCGACGACGGTCAACAATGTCGAATCAATTGCGGTCGCGCCGACGATCCTGCGCCGCAGCCCCGAATGGTTCGCCAGCTTCGGACGCGAGAATAACCGCGGTACCAAGCTGTTCCAGATCAGCGGCCATGTGAACCGCCCCTGCGTGGTTGAGGAAGCGATGAGCATCAGCTTTCGTGAGCTGATTGAGGTGCATTGCGGCGGCATTCGCGGCGGGTGGGATAATCTGCTTGCTGTGATCCCCGGCGGGTCATCGGTACCGCTGGTGCCCGCTGCCGAGATTATGGATGCGCCGATGGATTTTGACGGGCTGAAGGCGCTGGGCAGCGGCCTTGGCACCGCCGCCGTCATCGTGATGGACAAATCGACCGATATCGTCCGCGCGATCAGCCGCCTCAGCTATTTCTACAAGCACGAAAGCTGCGGCCAGTGCACCCCGTGCCGCGAAGGCACTGGCTGGATGTGGCGCGTGATGGAACGCATGCGCACTGGCGATGCAGACATTTCCGAAATCGATACGCTGTATCAGGTGACCAAGCAGGTCGAAGGCCACACCATCTGCGCGTTGGGCGACGCGGCGGCGTGGCCAATCCAAGGTCTGATCAAGCATTTCCGCCCGGAGATGGAGCGGCGGATTGCGGAGAAGCGCGGCGACGCGGGCGAGCCGATGCTGGAGGCCGCGGAATGACCGACGATCGCGCCGATCTGATGCTGGAGATTCTGAAAGGCATCCAGAGCGATGTCGCCGCGATCAAGCGCGAACAGGTGTCGCAGGGCATCCGTTTGCTGGCGCTCGAAGATCATATTCGCGGCCTCGTCGGGACGATCTATGGCATTCAGTCTGACATCGCTGATTTGAAGATGCGCGTCGATCGCATCGAAAAGCGCCTCGGCCTGATGGATACGGAGCATTGATGATGTCCTCGGTGACCAAACAAGTCGAAGGCCACACCATCTGCGCGCTCGGCGATGCGGCGGCGTGGCCGATCCAGGGGCTGGTCAGGCATTTCCGCCCCGAGATGGAGCGGCGCATTGCCGAAAAGCGCGGTGACGCTGGCGACGCGATGTTGGAGGCGGCAGAATGATTGTGGTTACTTTGGCATCGCTGTTGTTGGCTGGCGGCGTGGCTGGTCCGATCGATGCATATGATGGCATGTCGCGCGTCGATGCTACTCGCGTTATTGCCGTTTGCGTTATGAAGCGAGACCGTACCGGTGCCATGGCCGTGGCGCAGACTGATCCTGCTACCCCAAACTTCAAAAAGGCCGCTGCGCGGATCAATCCAGCGCTGGCAACCTGCTTGAAGGCCCAAGCGACATCGCTGACAATTCGCGTCAACGACATGCGCGGTGTCCTGGCCGAAGGCTTTCTGAGGGAAGACGAAGGTGCGTCGTTGGTACGTGCCCGTGCGCTATCGCCGACCACGCCAAAGAGGGTCACGTTTGGCAAGAGCGAGGCGTTGAACGACGCAACACTATTTCGATGTGTGGTCGACGCCGCCCCGGCGCAAGCGGCAACTATGGTGCTGGCCCAGCCCGGTAGTGTCGATGAGGGTGCCGCTTTTCGGGAAATGGCCCCTGCGTTGCAGGCGTGTGTCCCTGAGAATGCCGAGGTTCACCTCAAGCCCTTCCAGATAAGATTGCTCGTCGCCGCCTCGCTTTATAGTCGGCTTGTCGCGTTACCCGGAGCCTGATGAATGCCTAAACTCAAAGTCGACGGCATCGAAATCGAAGTCCCCGCTGGTGCCACTGTGCTCCAGGCGTGCGAGCTCGCCGGCAAGGAAATCCCGCGTTTCTGCTATCACGAACGCCTCAGCATCGCGGGCAATTGCCGGATGTGCCTGGTTGAGGTGAAGCCCGGCCCGCCCAAACCGCAGGCGAGCTGCGCGCTGCCGGCCGCCGAGAATCAGGAAGTGTTCACCAATTCGCCGATGGTCAAGAATGCGCGCGAAGGGGTGATGGAGTTTCTGCTGATCAACCACCCGCTCGATTGCCCGATTTGCGATCAGGGCGGCGAGTGCGATTTGCAGGATCAGTCGGTCGCTTATGGCCGCGGATCGAGCCGGTACGACGAGAATAAGCGCGCGGTGACCGAGAAATATATGGGCCCCATCGTCAAGACGGTGATGACGCGCTGTATCCAGTGCACACGCTGCGTGCGCTTTGCCGAGGAAGTGGCGGGCGTTGAGGAAATCGGCGCGATCGGGCGCGGTGAGAATATGCAGATCACCAGCTATCTCGAACATGCCGTCACGAGCGAGTTGAGCGGCAATGTGGTTGATCTTTGCCCAGTGGGGGCACTCACCTCGAAGCCCTATGCGTTCGAGGCGCGACCCTGGGAGCTGAAAAAGACGCTGACGATCGATGTGATGGACGCGGTTGGCACCAATATCCGCCTCGACAGCCGGGGGCGGCAAGTGCTGCGCTGCCTGCCGCGGATCAACGAGGACGTGAACGAGGAATGGGCAACCGACAAGACGCGCCACGCGATTGACGGGTTGGTCCGCAAGCGGCTTGACCGGCCATTCGTGCGCAAGGGCGGTAAGCTGGTTGAGGCGAGTTGGGATGAGGCTTTCGCAGCGATTGCGGCGGTAAAGGCCGGCAGCAGCGTGGCCGCGATTGCGGGCGACCTGGTCGATTGCGAGACGATGTATGCGGCCAAGGCGCTGATCGCCAAAATGGGCTCAACGATGCTGGAGGGCCGGCAGACCGGCATGGCCTATGACGCCACATCGCTGGCGGCGGTGAATTTCAACACCAGCATTGCGGGCACCGAACGGGCTGACGTGATCCTGCTGGTCGGCACCAATTTGCGCTGGGAAGCGCCGCTTGTGAACACGCGGGTGCGCAAGGCCATCAAGCGCGGCGCGAAGGTGTTCGCGATCGGGCCGGAAACGGACCTGACCTATAAGGTGGAGTGGCTGGGCAACGGCCTGTCGGCGCTGGGCAAGCTGCCCGATGCGGCGGCAGAGGCATTCAAAAATGCGCAGCGGCCGATGATCATCGTTGGTGGTGCGGCGCTGAAATCGGGGCACGGCGCGGCGCTGGCCTTTGCCAAGAAGCACAAATTGGTGCGCACGCTGGAGGATGGCAGCGCGTGGAATGGCTTTAACGTCGTTCACATGGCGGCGGCCCGGATGGGCGGGCTGATGCTCGGCTATGCTCAACCCGGCGGGATTGCCGATATCGTCGCGGCTAAGCCCAAGCTGGTGTTTTTCCTTGGCGCGGACGAGGTGGATTTTTGGGACTTCGCCAAGAGCTTCAAGGTGTATATCGGCCACCATGGTGACAAGGGCGCGGCGCATGCCGATGTCGTGCTGCCGGGCGCGAGCTATGCTGAGAAATCGGGCACCTGGGTTAACCTGGAGGGGCGTGTGCAGCGCGGTGAGCAGGCAGTATTCGCCCCCGGCGATGCGCGCGATGACTGGACGATCCTGCGCGCGCTTTCGGCGGTGATGGGCCAGACGCTGCCGTTCGATACGCTCGATCAGTTGCGCGCTGAAATGGCGCGCGAGGTGCCTGCGCTCGGCCAATTGGGGCTGGTGACGTTCGACTGGGCACCGCCCAAACTCGACGCCAAGGGCGAGGGCGAGATCACCTATCCCATCAAGGATTTCTACCTCACCAACGCCATTTGCCGTGCAAGCCCGACGATGCAACGTTGCTCGGCCGAACTGGTGCACGGCCAAAGCTTTGCGGAGGCGGCGGAATAAAGATGGGCCTGATCCACGCAGATATTGAGCTGACAAATGCCAGGCGGGACGACCTTTTGTCGATGACGGTCAACGCCTTGGTTGATAGTGGGGCGGTGCACCTGTGCATCCCGCAGCATGTCGCGACCCAACTTGAATTGGACGTGCAGGATCGTCGCGAAGTCACCGTCGCCGATGGCCGCACGCAAACCGTCGATTATGTAGGTCCGATTCGAATCCGATTCGCCAACCGGCAGTGCCTCGTCGGTGCGCTGGTGCTTGGTGATCAGGCGTTGCTTGGCGCGATACCGATGGAAGATATGGATTTGGTCATCAGTCCAAGCCGCCAGACTGTTACGGTCAATCCTGCTAACCCCAATATCGCCGCTTCGCTGGCGATGGGCCTTGGGACGTCACACCAATGACCTGGTGGTTCACTTATCTCGGCATGCCTTTTGAGGGCGCGTGGTTCCTGGCCACGCTGATCGACATCCTGCTCATCGCGTTGCCGGTGATGCTCGCGGTCGCGCTGATCATTTATGCCGATCGCAAGATCTGGGCGTCAATGGCGCTGCGGCGTGGGCCCAACGTGGTCGGGCCGTTCGGCATTCTGCAGTCCTTCGCTGACGGATTGAAGGTGTTTCTTCAGGAAACGATCATCCCGTCGAGCGCGAACAAGGGCCTGTTTCTGCTCGCGCCAATCATCACCTTTACGGTCGCGCTAATCGTATGGGCGGTGGTGCCGTTCCAGGCTGATCTGATCCTGTCGAACATCAATGTCGGGTTGCTTTATGTGCTCGCGGCAAGTTCGCTCGGGGTGTACGGCATCATCCTGGCGGGGTGGTCATCCAACTCGAAATACCCGTTCTTTTCGGCGATTCGCGCAGCGGCGCAGATGGTGAGTTATGAAGTCGCGATCGGTTTCGTGCTGATTTCGGTGGTGCTGTGGACGGGCAGCTTCAATCTGGCGGCGATTGTTGAGGCGCAGAAGAATGTCTGGGGTTTTGCGCTGCTGCCGGTCAACGGGTTCGCGTTTAACCCGCTGCTGTTCCCGATGGCGGTGGTGTTCTTCATCTCGTCGCTCGCCGAGACGCAAAGGGCGCCGTTTGATCTGACCGAGGCGGAGAGCGAGCTTGTCGCGGGCTATCAGACCGAATATTCGAGCATGGCGTTCGCGCTCTACTGGCTGGGCGAATATGCCAATGTGATCCTGATGTGCGTGCTGAACGCGACGCTCTTCTGGGGTGGCTATCTGCCGCCGGTTGACTGGGCGCCGCTATACTATGTGCCCGGCATCGTCTGGCTGTTTATCAAAATGTGCGTGTTCTTCTTCCTGTTCAGCTGGGTGAAGGCGACTGTGCCGCGCTACCGCTATGATCAGCTGATGCGGCTCGGGTGGAAGGTGTTCCTGCCGCTGTCGCTTATCTGGGTGTTTTTGGTGAGCGGCTATCTGATGCTCGTTCGCGTGGGAGTTCCGGCATGAATATCGGCCAAACGATCAAGGCCTTCACGCTGTGGGAGTTCGTTCGTGCCCACGCACTGACCCTGAAGTATTTCTTCAAGGCCAAGGCGACGATCAACTATCCCTACGAAAAGAACCCCATTTCCCCGCGCTTTCGCGGCGAGCATGCGTTGCGTCGTTACCCCAATGGCGAAGAGCGCTGCATCGCGTGCAAGCTGTGTGAAGCGGTGTGCCCGGCACAGGCAATCACGATCGAGGCTGAACCGCGTGATGACGGATCGCGCCGCACGACGCGCTACGACATCGACATGACCAAGTGCATTTACTGCGGCCTCTGCGCAGAGGCGTGTCCGGTCGATGCGGTGGTGGAAGGGCCGAATTTCGAATTTGCGACCGAAACGCGTGAGGAACTGATCTACGACAAGGCGAAATTGCTCGATAATGGCGACCGTTGGGAACGCGTAATCGCGGCGAACCTTGCCGCCGATGCCCCGTACCGTTAAGCGGCCTGTGACTTCAGGGACCATCATGATTCACCAGACGCCCGTCATTCCCACGAACGCGCGAACCCAGCTGATTTGCCGCGATGAACCCGGCAGCAGGGCATTGGCGTTCGCAGCGGCCTCAGTCGATCCGTCGGCTGGGATTGGCGGGTCATGATCCAGGTTTTTGCCTTTTATCTGTTCGCCTCAATCGTGCTGATATCGGGCGCGATGACGATTGCGTCGCGTAACCCCGTGCATTCGGTGCTGTGGCTGATATTCGCCTTTTTCAACGCCGCTGGACTGATGTTGCTGGTGGGGGCAGAGTTTATCGCGATGCTGCTGGTCATCGTCTATGTCGGCGCGGTCTCTGTGTTGTTCCTGTTCGTCGTGATGATGCTGAACATCGACTTTGCTGAACTTCGGCAGGGATATGTCCGCTATCTTTGGCCGGGTTTCGCGCTGGCCGTTGCGTTGGCAGCCGAGTTGTTTGTCGCCCTTGGCGCATGGAAATCGGGTGGAATCGCCCTGGGTCGGCGCATTGCGCCGATGACCGGCGATGTGCCCAATATCGAAGCCATCGGGAACCTGCTCTACAGCCGCTATCTGTATATTTTTGAAGCTGCTGGGCTGGTGCTGTTGGTCGCGATGATTGGGGCGATTGTCCTCACCCACCGCCAGCGCGGCGGGGTGAAACCGCAGAACATCGCGAGCCAGGTCGCGCGCCGTCCGCGGGATGCAACCCGCAACGTAGATGCACCGGTGGGCGAGGGGGTGAAGCTGTGATCGGCCTGGTCCATTATCTCGTCGTCGCGGCGATCTTGTTCACGATGGGGGTGCTCGGCATCTTCCTGAATCGCAAGAACGTGATCGTCATCCTGATGGCGATTGAGCTGATCCTGCTGGCGGTGAACATCAACTTCGTCGCCTTTTCGGCCTATCTCGGCGATCTGGTGGGCCAGGTTTTCGCGATGTTCGTGTTGACGGTGGCGGCGGGTGAAGCCGCGATCGGGCTGGCCATTCTCGTCATTTACTTCCGTGGCCGCGGCACGATTGCGGTCGACGATATCAACCGGATGAAGGGGTAATCATTCGGTGATCCAACTCATTGTTTTCCTGCCGTTGCTCGCGGCTGTTATCGCCGGGCTGGGCAACCGCGCCATCGGCAATGTGCCGGCCAAGATCGTGGCGACAGCGGCACTGTTCGCATCGTGCGCGCTATCATGGCCCATTTTCCTGAGCTTTGTGGCAGGCACCGCCAGCGCGAGCGTGACGCCCGTGTTCGACTGGATACGCTCCGGCTCGCTCGACATCACTTGGGCACTGCGCGTTGATGCACTGACGGCGGTGATGCTGGTTGTCATCACCAGCGTGTCGGCGCTCGTCCACCTGTATAGCTGGGGCTATATGGAGGAAGACCCGGATCAGCCGCGCTTCTTCGCCTATCTCTCGCTGTTCACCTTTGCGATGCTGATGCTCGTTACCGCCGATAACATCGTGCAGATGTTTTTCGGCTGGGAAGGCGTTGGCCTCGCCAGTTATCTGCTGATCGGTTTCTGGTTCCGCAAACCCAGCGCCAACGCCGCCGCGATCAAGGCATTCGTCGTCAACCGCGTGGGTGATCTGGGCTTTATGCTCGGCATTTTCGGCACCTATCTGGTGTTCAACACGGTGCAGATTGACGAGATTTTGCGGCTCGCGCCCGGCATGTCGGGGTCGACCATCGGTTTCCTGTGGTTCCGTGCTGATACGATGACGGTGCTGTGCCTGTTGCTGTTTGTGGGCGCGATGGGCAAATCGGCGCAGCTTGGCCTCCACACCTGGCTGCCCGATGCGATGGAGGGGCCGACGCCGGTTTCCGCCCTGATCCATGCCGCCACGATGGTGACGGCCGGCGTTTTCATGGTGTGCCGCCTGTCACCGATGTTTGAGACGAGCCCGTTCGCGCTGACGGTGGTGACGACGGTGGGTGCCGCCACCTGCCTGTTCGCCGCGACAATTGGCCTGGTGCAAACCGACATCAAGCGGGTGATCGCCTATTCAACCTGTTCTCAGCTTGGCTATATGTTTTTTGCAGCCGGTGTTGGCGCTTATGGCGCGGCGATGTTCCACCTGTTCACGCACGCCTTTTTCAAGGCGCTGCTGTTCCTGGGCGCAGGCAGCGTGATTCACGCGATGCACCATGAACAGGATATGCGCTTCTATGGCGGACTGCGGAAATCCATTCCCGTCACCTTCTGGGTGATGATGATGGGCACGCTGGCGATCACCGGGGTCGGCATTCCCGGTGTGATTGATGGGTTGCCCGCGATTGGCTTTGCCGGGTTCCATTCAAAGGACGCGATCATCGAAAGCGCCTGGGCATCGGGCCAATCGGGCGCGTCGATTGTCGGGATGATCGTGGCGTTGCTGACCAGCTTTTATTCGTGGCGGCTGATGTACCTGACCTTTTACGGCAAGCCGCGCTGGGCAGAATCCGAGCATATCCAGCACGCAGTGCACGCGCATGGGCACGCACATGGGCACGCGCAGGGGCACGCGCATGGTCATGATGATCACGGCCATGATGACCATCATGATCACGCGCACGCGGCGGATGACGGCACGGCGGGCTATCATCCGCATGAAAGCCCTTGGTCGATGCGCTTGCCGTTGCTGTTGCTGTCGGTGGGCGCGATTGCGGCGGGCTATGTTTTCCACGGGGCGTTCATTGAACCGGCGGCGGGCGACGAGTTCTGGAAGGGCAGCATCGCGTTTCGCGAGCATTTGATGCACGCCGCGCACGAAGTGCCGTTGTTCGTGAAACTGAGCGCAAGCATCGCGATGTTGCTGGGGCTGGGCGGGGCTTATTACGCCTATATCGTGCGGCCCACATTGCCGGGGCAGACCGCGCGCAGCTTCAGCATTGTGTATGATTTCCTGCTGCACAAATGGTATTTTGATGAGCTGTACGATCTGCTGTTCGTGAAGCCCGCGTTCGCCATCGGCCGCCTGTTCTGGCACCGGGGTGATGAGCAGACGATCGACCGATTCGGGCCAAATGGGGCGGCGTTCATTGTCGCTTCTGGTGCGCGGATGGCCGGGCGGTTGCAGACCGGATATATTTATACCTATGCATTTGTGATGCTGATCGGGCTGACCGCGGTCGTCACCTGGGCGATTGCGAGCTGATGGCGATGACTGGCCTTCCCATCCTAACCCTGATGATCGCTGTGCCCGCCATTGCGGCGGTGCTGTGCCTGTTCCTGAACGCCAGCGGCGCGCGGTGGCTGGCGTTGGCGGCGACGCTGATCGATTTTGCGCTCGGCTGCTACCTTTGGGCGCATTTCGACATTGGCGGGCCGCAGTGGCAGTTCGTTGAACATGCCCAATTGCCGCTGTTCGGCCGGTTTGGCTGGGCGCTGGGAATTGATGGGTTTGCCCTGATGCTGATCATGCTCAGCGTGTTCCTGATGCCGATTTGCATCGGTGCAAGCTGGGACAATATTCAAAAGCGTGTGCCAGAATATATGGCGGCTTTCCTTGTTACCGAAATGCTGATGATCGGCACATTCGCGGCGCAGGATATGTTCCTGTTTTACGTGTTTTTTGAAGCAGGCCTGATCCCGATGTACCTGATCATCGGCATCTGGGGCGGCGCGAACCGCATTTACGCGAGCTATAAATTCTTCCTCTATACGCTGCTGGGATCGGTGCTGATGCTGATCGCGATGCTGTGGATGGCGCAATATGCGGGCACCACCGATATCCCGACGCTGCTGAACACCGATTTCCCCGATTATGCCCAAACATGGCTGTGGCTGGCGTTTTTCGCATCATTTGCTGTGAAGATGCCGATGTGGCCGGTCCATACCTGGCTGCCTGACGCCCATGTGCAGGCCCCCACGGCGGGATCGGTGATTTTGGCGGGCGTGCTGCTGAAGCTGGGCGGATATGGCTTTCTGCGTTTTTCCGTCCCGATGTTCCCGGAAGCATCGGCGCAGCTGACCTGGCTGATCCTGGGGCTGTCAGCGGTGGCGGTTATTTATACGTCGCTGGTCGCGCTGGTGCAGTCCGACATGAAAAAGCTGATCGCCTATTCCAGCGTTGCCCATATGGCGATTGTGACAATCGGCCTGTTCGCGTTCAACCAACAGGGGATTGAGGGCGCGATGATCGTGATGCTCAGCCATGGGCTGGTCTCCGCCGCGCTGTTCCTGTGCGTTGGCGTGATTTATGATCGGCTCCACACGCGCGAGATCAGCCGTTATGGTGGCCTGAGCATCAACATGCCGCGTTATGCCGTGCTGTTTTTGCTGTTCACGATGGCGTCGGTTGGCCTGCCGGGCACGAGCGGCTTTGTCGGCGAGTTCCTAAGCCTGGCGGGCACCTATCAGGTATCGACCACCGCCACCTTGCTCTGCACCACGGGGATCATTCTGGGGGCGGCCTATATGCTGTACCTGTATCGCCGGGTCGCCTTTGGCGAGATTGTGCATGAAGATGTGCGCGCCATGCCCGATCTGTCGATGCGCGAACTGGCGCTGCTGGTGCCGATTGCGGCGGCTGTGTTGTGGATGGGGGTATATCCCGAAAGCTTTCTGGCGCCGATGCGTGATGATGCCACCACGCTGGTCGCGCGTGTATCGCGCGCCACGCCAGCGGGGGATTCGCTGCCAACGCCGGGCAAGGTTGCGGCCCAACCAATGGCCGACGTGCCCCATGCGGAGGCGCACTGATGGATTACACCGCCAATCTGGTGATGACCTTGCCCGAGATTGTGCTGTCGCTCGGCGCGCTCGCGTTGATGCTGGTCGCGGCATGGGGCGGGCAGGCGGCGTCGCGGGCGATTTCATGGGCGGCGGTGGCCGTATTGATAGGCGCCGGCATTGCCCTGATCGGCCCGGCATCGAACGGCGGTTCAGCATTTTACGGACTGTACAAGGCCGATGCCTTTGCGGCGTTCTGCAAGGTGCTGATTTACGGCGCAGCGGCGGTGGCGATCATCATCGCGCCACGCTTTTTTGATTCGACCGGCGGGGATAATCTGCGGCCTGAATATCCGGTGCTGATCCTGCTTTCGGCGATTGGCATGGGGATGATGGTGTCGGCAGGGGATTTGCTGACGCTGTATGTCGGCCTCGAACTCCAAAGCCTTGCCGCCTATGTTCTGGCCAGCTTTATGCGGCAGGATGCGCGTTCGGCAGAGGCGGGCCTGAAATATTTCGTGCTTGGCGCGCTGGCCAGCGGCATTTTGTTGTACGGCATGTCGCTGGTTTATGGTTTTTCGGGCACCACCTTATTCAGTTCAATCGCCACAGCGTATGTCGATGGCCATTCCAAGGGACTGACGTTCGGGCTGGTGTTCGTGTTCGCAGGGCTCGCCTTTAAGATGAGCGCGGTGCCGTTCCACATGTGGACGCCCGACGTATATGAAGGCGCACCAACCCCTGTCACCGCCTTTTTCGGCAGCGCACCCAAGGTTGCGGCGATTGCGCTCACCGTGCGGGTCGCGGTGGAAGCGATGGGGCCTGCGGTACTTGAATGGCGACAAATTGTGATCTTTGCATCGCTCGCGTCAATCGTGTTGGGCGCTGCAGGGGCAATTGGGCAGACCAATATCAAGCGCCTGCTGGCCTATTCGTCCATCAACAATGTCGGCTTTGCGCTCGTTGGCCTGGCAGCGGGATCGACAGAAGGCGTGGCAGCAGTGCTCGTCTATCTGGCGATCTATGTGGTGATGACGCTGGGCAGCTTTTTGATCGTTTTGCAGATGCGCGGGCTGGACGGGCAGCCGGTTGAGACGCTGGACAGCCTGGCCGGGCTTTCGCGGACCCAGCCGCGCCTTGCGCTGGCGCTGGCGATCATGATGTTTTCACTGGCAGGCATTCCGCCGTTATTCGGCTTTTATGCCAAGTTCGCGGTGTTCTGGGCCGCTGTGCAGGCCGGGCTGTTCGCCTTTGCCGCCATCGGCATCGCCGCATCGGTCATCGGGGCCTATTACTACCTCCGCGTCGTCAAGACGATGTATTTCGATGAACCAGACAGCGCAGGCTTTGCGCCGATGCAGAGCGGGATTGAGGGCGGGCTGATCTTGGCATCGGCGGCGTTCCTGTCGCCGCTGGGCTATCTCGCCATCCCCGCGATGGGCGTGTGGAGCATGGCGGCGGCCAGGGTATTGTTCCCATCGTAACAGTCCGGACGGTCGCCGAAACCGGATCGACCAATGCCGACATGATCGCGCTTGCTGCCTCGGGGGCCGAGGAAGGGATGTGGCTGCGCGCCGAACGCCAGACAGCGGGGCGCGGTCGGCAAGGCCGGGCCTGGCAATCGCCGCCGGGTAATCTTTATGCCAGCACGCTCGTCCGGCTGCGGCCGGAAGATCCGCCGCCTGCCACGCTGGCGCTGGTCGCCGCCGTGGCGCTGGAAGAAGTGGTGTCGGCGTATCTGGGGCACCAGGCCGCGCGGCTGAAATGGCCTAATGATCTGTTGCTTGGCGGGGCAAAGCTGTCCGGCATTTTGCTCGAACGCTCCGGTGACGCGATCGTGATCGGGTTCGGCGTCAATCTGGCGCATCATCCGGTTGATCTGGATCGCCCCGCGACCAACCTGGCCGCGCACGGCGTAACGCCCGACCCCGATGATTTTGTCGCCACGCTGGGCGAAGCGGTAGCCCGTTGGGTGGGCCGTTGGCGCGGCGAGGGGCTTGGCCCGGTGCGGGATCGCTGGACGCTGCGCGCGCACCCAAGCGGTACGGCACTGACGGCACGATTGCCTGATGGCAGCGCGCTGGATGGCATTTTCGAACGGCTCGATAACGACGGCGCGCTCATCCTGCGCTTGGCGGACGGCACCGCGCGTGTCATTCACGCAGGCGATGTATTTTTGATTTGATAGCAACCCCGTTCGCCCTGTGCGAAGTGGAAGGGCGAGCGTGGTGCGGGGATTTACCCTTCGACTTCGCTTTGGGCGAATGGCGGGTGGGTGAACGGATAAAGTTCGGATGGAGTCCATAATGCTGCTCGCGATTGACGCCGGGAATACCAATGTCGTGTTTGCGCTGGTGAAGGACCGCGCGATCATTGCGCGCTGGCGTATCGCCACCGATCCGCGCCGTACTGCGGATGAATATGCGGTCTGGCTCAGTCAGTTGCTTCAGCTGGAGGGGCATGACCGCGCGGAGATTGGCGGCGTGATTATTGCGACTGTCGTGCCGCGCGCGCTCCACAATCTGCAAACGCTGGCCCGCAAATATTTTGGCGGCGAACCCCTGATCGCTGGCCAGCCGCCGGTGGAATGGGGAATTGAGATTGACGTAAAGGAACCCGGATCGCTGGGGGCGGACCGCGCGGTCAACACCGTGGCGGCGCATGCGCTGTATCCCGGCGACCTGATCGTCATCGATTTCGGCACCGCGACGACATTTGATCTGGTCGATTACACTGGGGCGTATAAGGGCGGCATCATCTGCCCCGGCATCAACCTGTCGCTGGATGCGCTGGTAACCGCCGCCGCCAAGCTGCCGCGGATCGCGATTGAGGCGCCTGCGGATATGAGCGTGATTGGGCGCGATACCGTCAGCCAGATGCATATCGGCATTTACTGGGGCTATATCGCGATGATGGAGGGGCTGGTCGCTCGCATGAAGGCAGAGGTTGGTCGCCCGGTAAAGGTGATCGCTACTGGCGGCCTTGCCATATTGTTTGAAAAACAGACCGATGTTTTCGATTCCGTCGAACCCGATCTGACCATTCAGGGGCTGGCGATGTTGTGGGATCGCGCCCATATAGCGCAATAGAGTTTTGCAGCGGCGCCCCCGTGCGGGCCGCGCCGCTATTCCATTCTCGGCAAGATTAACGCGCGTAACCGCGCACACCATGGCCGTCCGCAGGTGCGGGTGGCCGCAATTGAAAGAACAAGAATTTAGTGACTGTCCCTAAGAAAGAACTCCTGTTCCTGGCCCTTGGCGGGTCGGGCGAAATCGGCATGAACGTCAATCTTTATGGCTGTGATGGCAAATGGGTGATGGTGGATTGCGGCATTACTTTTGCCGATCCCAATTACCCCGGCGTCGACGTGATCCTGCCCGATCTGGCATTTATCGAAGAACGGATCGACGATCTGCTCGGCATCGTGCTGACGCATGGGCATGAGGACCATATCGGTGCGTTGCCCTATCTGGCGGAGGATCTGGGCGTGCCATTGTTCGCATCGCCCTTCACCGCCGGCCTTATCCGCGGCAAGCTGGACGAAGAAGGCATTGCCGACCGGGTAAAGCTGAACATCGTCAAGGCTGGTAAGGATTTCCAGCTCGGGCCATTTGGATTCCGATTTGTGCCCGTGGCGCATTCGATTCCGGAAGGTAATGCGCTGCTGATCACCACGCCTTACGGCAAGGTGTTCCATACGGGCGATTGGAAACTGGATGACAGCCCCGTCATCGGCGCGCCCGCCAGTGCAGAGGTGATGACGGCGATTGGCGACGAGGGTGTGCTCGCGCTGGTGTGCGATTCGACCAATGTGTTCAATCCTGAAGCGTCCGGCTCTGAAAGCAGCGTGCGGCAGGGGCTGTATGATGTTGTTACCGCCGCCAAGGGCCGCGTGCTCGTCACCACCTTTGCCTCCAACGCCGCGCGGCTGAAAACCCTAGGCGAGGTTGCACGCGATACTGACCGCGCCATTTGCGTGGCCGGGCGTTCGCTCGACCGCATTCTGAAGGTCGCGCAGGCGACGGGGTACCTCACCGATTTCCCAGAGTCCGTGGATTGGGACACCGCGATGCGGATGCCGCGCGACAAGGTGCTGATCGTCGCCACCGGCGGGCAGGGTGAAGAACGCGCGGCGCTGGCGCGCGTGGCGTTTGGATCGCACACGATTGCGCTGGATGCGGGCGATACCGTGATATTCTCCTCAAAGCAGATCCCCGGCAATGAAGTCGCGATTGGGCGCATCCAGAATGCGCTGGCGGCCAAGGGCGTGATCATGATCACGGATCGTCAGGCGCATGTGCATGTGTCTGGCCATCCCGGTCGACCTGAACTCGCGACGATGTATGGCTGGATTCGGCCCGAACTGCTGATGCCGGTTCACGGGGAGATGCGGCATATGATGGAACATGCGCGGTTCGGCCTTTCCCAGGGCGTGCCACGTGCGCTGGTGCAGTCCGATGGTGATATTGTGCGGCTTGCGCCTGGTGCGCCGGTCAAGATCGGCAATGCGCCGGTCGGGCGGCTGGTGCTTGACGGTGATGTTATCCTGCCCGCCGATGGCACCACGATCAACGAACGCCGCAAATTGGCGCTGAACGGGCAGATTTCAGTCGCGGTCGCGGTGGGCAAGAATGGCGCGCTGATGGGCCAGCCGCAGCTCAAAATTCAGGGCGTTCCCGTAGAGGAAGATCGCGATCCGTTTCTGGACGAGGCAAGCGATGCTGCCGCCAAGGCCGTGCGCGATGGCGGCAAGGACCGTAACAAGACCCGCGAACAGGTGCGTCTTGCCGTGCGGCGCGTTGCTTCACGCTGGACGGGTAAAAAGCCAATTGTCGATGTGTTGATGATCGAGGCATAGGGCGATGCAGATCACCTCAATGCTCGCCATTTACTTCCTGATGTGGGCGTTTTCGATCTTCCTCGTCCTGCCATTCGGCGTGCGCACGGCAGACGAGGCGGGGGTGGAGCGCATCCCCGGCCAGGCCGAAAGCGCGCCGCATCAGTTCAGCTTTGGCCGTATCGCGCTGCGCACCACGATTGTCGCGACCACGATGTTCGTGCTGTTCCTGCTGAACTACGAATTTGGCTGGGTGCGCGCAGAGACGTTCGACTTTTTCGGCGGGATGAAGCCCGTAACCTGACAGGGCCTTAGGGGAGCGGCGCGGATACCCGCACTGGCCCGGCCATTCGCGGAGGGTGCGCATTGCCGCTGCTTTGCGGCAAGGCTGTTGTCACGGATCGAGCGGGTCAGTCGCGTCCACATGAAATGCCACGGCGTTGGGCTGAAATTCGAAGCTGAACGGAAATTTCCCCGGCGTTATCCGACCGGGATTAACCCCCATTTCGGCGACGTTTCGTTGCCGTAACTGATCGCTGCCGAGATAATTTGCCGTCATGGGATCGGTAACGATCACCGCAGGGCGGTCAGTCGGGAAGCCTGCGGCAAACAAGAGCCGAGCGCAATTGCGCTGATTGGTTGTCGTATGTCGTGCGTGTGGTTCGATCAGGATGCGATCAGCGGGCACAGCATATTGCGCAATCATCACCTTCTTCATCTCTACCGCTTCATTAAACGAGGTGCGATTTGGATGAACATTGCCGCCGCTGACGATGATGAAGGGAGCAACGCCCCGCGCATAGAGTTCCGCCGCCATTGCCATGCGAATATAGCCCAGCACCCCGGTACGCGATTGCGGATCATCCGGCCCATGCCCGAAAACAAGAATTGCTGAATAGCGGCGGCCACGCCACCCGAACCTGCGGATTTTCGCGACGGTGTCACGATTTTCGCCGCTCAACAAAGGGCGAAAAGCAGATGCGTCCGTGCGTTCATTCATGCGGAGCACGTTGACGGCATAGCGGCTTGGTCCGTCGAAGATCAGGTCGTCTGGCCGGGCCATCGCAGAAATAGCCTTGTTGTGCGCGTCGAGCACGCCGGAGAATTCCGGTCGCGCGGTATCAAAGATGATTGCGTCGATTTGCGGATAACGCGGTGGCTCTCCCTTTGCGTAAACGGTGATCACGCGGTTCATGGCGGCTGCTGTGTCGCGCCACGCTGCTGACAGCATCGCGCCATCATCAAGTGCTGCATGAGCGGCAAAGCGTTGTGAGGCCCGCATGTGGCGACCCACCAGCGCCACCGTCATTCCCTTTGTATCGGCTATCCGGCGCAGGGCTGTTTCGACCGATGCAATCTCATTCGGGGTCCATAACCATGGATCGGCGAGGCACGATGGCCTTGGCAGACATGTTGATGCTGCGGCAATGCGCGCGTTGCGCTGCGCCGCCATTGCCTTCAACGCCGGGTCAAGGCGAAGGGCAATTGCCCAGCCCGGCGCAATGCGCAGCATTGCGAGCAAGGGAAAGTTGATCGTCTCCAACGTCTCGCCAAATGGCGCGGTATACCCCGGCGGGTCCATCGCCATCGCTGCCGTGTTTGACCCCAGCGCCACCAGCGCCAGCGCGCCCGCGAACCCGCGTTTCATCCGCGCTGATTTCCTCTGCGTTTTGGTGGGTGGCATCGTGTTTCGGAAGCACCCAGCCCCGCGCACCCGCCCAATCAAGCCCGCAGGCGCTCAATTGCCTGTGCCAGCGCGACGTAAAGCTTGCCCATGTCCGATGACAGCAATGTCACCCCCATTGGTGCGCCATCGCGCTGGGCAAGAACGGTGCGGAGCATGGCTTCAAAGTCGTGGATGTAGCGGTTTACCTGCTCGCGGAAAGGCCCGTCATCATCATATAGTCGCGCCACATCGCGCGCTTCGCCCGTATCGAGCAGGCGGACGGCACGGCGGGTGAACACGCCGCGATCGCCCTTGAGATAAGCAGACCAGGCGCTGTCGGATACTTCGGTGGAAAAGCTTTTGGCGATGTCGATCGCGCCGGAATTGAGCGACTCGATTAATAGCGACGCGCGCCTTGCAAAGCTGTCGCTTTCGGCCTTTTCGCGTTCGGCGCGGGCATCCTCGATCCGGTTTTCCACCAGCGATGTCGTTTCTGCAATCGTCAGCATCTGGCGTGTCAATCGTTCAGATGCGCGCCCGGCGGCGGTGACCGCATTGTCGGCGGCTTCGGCGATGGCGTTGACCTGGCGTTCCACCGCATTGCCCACCGCGCGTTGCATGGCCTGTGCGCTGGCGAGTTCAAGCGAACGGGCAGCCTCGGGGATTACCGTCGACAGTGTTTCGCGTGCGCGGTCTGCAGCGGTGCTGGCGGTATCACGAACGCGGATCAACGCTTCAATCAGGCGAGGGGCGGCCTGTTCGGCAAAGTCATGCGTGCGGCTGATTGCTTCATCCAGCGTGCCGCCAATCGCCCCGGCCTTGTCGCGACCGTCTTCAAGCGTCTGGAGCAACAGGCCCGATAGCTGATCCAGCGTGTGGCGCTGCGTTTGGATGACCTGGGCGATCGCTTCAATCGCGTCATGCGTGCTTTCTGCCGCCGTCACCAATGAAAGCAGTTCGGGCTTGGCACCGGCCACCACATTGCGGCTGCTCGCGATACGCGCATCAAGGCGGGCGAGCGCCTCTGGCAAGGTCTCATCAATCTCGCGGGCGGCTGCGTCCATGGCGGTAAGCAGGTCTTCGGCCGTGCCGATTACCTTCATTGCCATATCGTCGCCGACTCGCAGCGTTTCGGTCATCGCTTCGGTTGATCCCCCGAGCGCGCTGATCGATGCGGCGAGCATCTGGGTGCGTTCAATTCCCTTACTGTGGAAGGCGGCGACCTTTTGTTCGACCTGGGTGAAACCGGCATCGGCGTTGCTGACCAGCGCCTCGCTGGCGATACGTTGTTCGTCCAGCCGCGCGGCGATCCGGTCGATCATCGTTTCGATCGCGCTGATGCGGCCTGAAAGCGCCTCAACCGCTTCTTTCCCCGCATTATGCAGCGATGCCTGATTTACCTCGACCATTGCGAGCATTGCATCGCCCTGCGCGGCAATACCCTTGCGCGCCTCGTCAACGGCATCGGCGGTGCGCGACAGCAGTCCGTCGACCGCGCCAGACATTTCAGCGGTAACGCTTTCCAGCCGGGCACCGGCGGTTTCGCTGGTGGTTTCCATGCGGGTGATGTGGGAGGCAAGTTTTTGTGCGGCCATTCCGGCCATTGCATTGGCTTCGCGGGCCCGTTCCTGCAGCGCCCCCATCTGGGCATCAAGCGCAGCGGTATGCTCGCTCGCTACCAGTGCCGTTGCCTCCAGCGTTTTCGCCATGCCGGCGGTTTCGCCGTGCGCCTTGGGCAGCGACGCGAGCAACGTGGACAGATTATTTTGGGCGATGGTGATCGCGTCGGTCAGCTTGCGGGCCTGATCATCAGCCGTTGCGATCTCATGCCCCATGCCGTTGCTGATCGCGACCAGCCGTTCGCTGGCGCCGTCGCCCATCTTCATCAAATCATTGGTCTGGCGGGCCAGCGCATCGCGATTAGCGTCAATCTGGCGGGATACGATGGCGATGGTGCGTTCCAGCGCTGCCGCTTCAGACCGCATTTGCCGGGCGGTTGCGCCAAAGCGATGCGCTTCGGCAGTGCTTGATCGCATCGCCAGCAGCCACAAAATACCAACCAGGGCAGGGGGGACGCACAAGCTCGCGACAAACTGGACCAGTTCGATGGGCGCCAGGCCCAATTCCAGCCGTGGCCAACTGAGCCACAGCATTGATGCCAGCCAGCCGACGATCGCCACAATGGCCATCGCTGGCCCCAATATGCGCGCAAATACCCCCGTCGGCGGCGCTTCGGCATCAGGCGCATCCCGTTCCGCGTCGGGCGCCCCAGTGGGCGCCGCTGTGGGCGATGTCACCGGCTGGGCTGCTGACGGCGTGGGGGGAAGCAATGGTTCGGGCGATACATTGGTCACCACGATATCCCTATCTGACGCTGCACCGGCAACGTTCAACCGCAAGTCGATGATCCGCGAACCCACATTCATCCCCCTCGTTTACCATGATTTTGCGTCGCGCAAAGTAAATTGCATAAACCTTGCCTTAAGGGTTGAGGCCTATCTTTAAGGCTATGGCTTATGATCCCGGTGCAATTGATGCGACCTTGGCGGCAGCGGTGGGTGACGAGCCTGCCTTGATTGCTGAACTGCGGGAGGCGTTTGTCGACAGCGCCTATCGTGCTGTGAAATCAATGGAATCATCGGTTGCGCCCAGCGATTGGCGCGCAGCAGCACTGCGCCTTAAAGGGCTGGCGGCGAGTTTCGGCGCGGTGCGCCTGCTCGCCATCGCGACCGAGGCGAGCGAAAGCCTGCCGCATGCCCCCCAGATGCTGCAACGCGTGCGCCGCGCCGTGGAACGCATTTAGCCCCTTTGCCAAGCCGCGTCAGAGGCCGTAAGCGCCCCGGATGCTTGCAGGGCTGATTTTCGCAACCGACGACGCCAATGACCGGCCCGATATGCTGGCGGCAACGCTGCCCTTTGGCGGCGCGACGCTGATTGAGTTCCAGGCGCGGTTGCTGATTGGGGCCGGGGCTGGGCAGCTTATCATCGTTGTTACCCGGTTAAGCCCCGAACTGGTTGGTGCAGTGGCGCGAATGAAGCGGCGCGGCATTGGCGTTGATGTCGTGCGATCCGCGCGAGAGGCGGAGGAAAAACTCCATCCACTCGCCCGTGTGCTGGTGGTCGCAGACGGGTTGGTGACAACTGAACCGGTGATCGCGCTGTTGAGCGGGGAGGGGAGTGATACGCTGCTGGTGACCACCGATGCCGATGCGCTGCCGGGGCTTGAGCGGGTGGGCGCCAATGCAATCTGGGCCGGTTTGGCGCGAGTAGAGGCGCAGCGGATTGCCGACGTCGCCGCTTTGCCGCGCGATTATGATTTTGAATCAACCTTGTTGCGAGTGACGGCGCAGGCCGGTGCTGATCATCTGTTGCTGCCCAGCGGTGAAACGCGTGACGGGCACGGCATAGAGCGCGATGCTGCCCGACTGCAATTGCGTAACGACAGCGTCGTCGCCGCCTTTGTTTCAAACCGCATTGCCTGGGTTGACCGCTATGTGATCGCGCCAATCGCACGCCGCGCGCTGCGGCCGTTGATTGCGCGCGCGACCCCGGCATTGGCGGTTGGCGGGGTGTCCGCCGCGGTGCTGACAGCCGGTCTGGGGCTGATCGGCTGGGGCTGGCCGTTTTTGGGGTTGCTGGCGGTGCTGCCGTCGATGCTTGGCCTGTCAATCGGCGCCGTGTTGGCGTGGATGCGGGATGATGCGTTTCAGGCCCGGCTGCTGCGGGGTGCAATAGCCGGAGGGGCGGCGGCAACCGCCATGCTGCTGGGGTTCGCCAATAGCATGGCGGAAGGAACAGGGACCGGCCTGGCGCTGGCGGCGGCGCTGTGTGTGGCCGCCGGATTGGCCGAACGCGGTGCCAATGACCGCATTCGCCGCCGATGGTGGGGCAGCCCGGCGGCCTATCCATTGGTGTTGCTGCCCTTTTATCTTTGGGGTTATCCCCAAACCGGGCTGGCGATGGCTGCAGGCTACGCCGCATTGTCACTTGCTGCGGTTATTGAGGCTTTGCGCGAAAAGCCTTAGCCTGAATTTAACGCTACATGCTTACGTCGGGAACCATGTCGATCGACCCTTCCGACACAAACGATGGCACTGATCATGGTGCCAGCCAGCTGCTCGCGCGCGGAGCGGCTGATGACGTGTGCGCCGATCGCCGGATCGTGGCGGCGATTGACGACTTTTTCGTCGATGATCAGGCCCGTCTGGATGACCGTGTCCGCGCGGCGTTGGGCGAGGCACTAACCGGGCTAACCGGCGTGATCGAAGCAGAATTACGCCAATATGCTGGGCGCTTGCTGGTGGGACGGGATGATCCTGAACTTGCCAACCGGGTGATCAGCGATCCGCCCTGCGTTCACCGCGCGCTCAGCCGCGCCGGGTTGCTGCGCGACGGCGAGTTGATGCGCGAGTTGCTCGCGCGGGTGCGGCAGGAGATATTGGGCGAGGCGCTGGCCCCGGTTGCGCCGGACGATCCTGATACGCCCAGTTTTGTCGCCCGGCTGGTCGGCGATCCTGATGGCGTCACCGCCACCGCCGCCACTGCGCTGCTCGCCGCCGACGCGCGTCGCCGCGCTGGGATAGAGCCGGGCGCTGTGCCACGCAGTGATTTGCCCGCTGAATTGCATCACCGGCTCGTCTGGTGGGCGACTGCGGCCATTCGGCTGGCGATGCCGCCATCCCCGGCGCTTGACCGGGCGCTGACCGAGGCCGCCTTGCGCAGCCTGGCCGCGCATGACGAAGGTGACCGGCTGGAGGCTGCGGCGATGCGGCTGGCATCAGCGCTGGGCGCGCAGCCGCATGAATTGCCCGGATTTCTGATCGAATCGCTGGGCGACCGGCGGGTTGCACTGTTTGTCGCATTGCTCGCGCAGGCGATGGGATTCAGCTATGGTCTCGCGCGTGACATCGTTCTTGATCCCGTTGCTGATCGGCTGTGGCTGGTGCTTCGCGCCCTGGGGCTAGATCGCGCCGCCGTCGCCGCAATCGGGCTGGCGCTTTGCGAGGCAGATCCGCGCCGCGATGTGGAAGGCTTTGCCGATCAACTCGATTCGATTTTGGCAGTTTCCCCTGATGCTGCCCGCACGGCGCTGGCGTCGCTTAGCCTCCACCCCGATTTTCGCGAGGCCATCTTGTTGCTCGCAAAGGGCCAGCCGCGATGAATGCGATCGATTCCCGGTTGCCGCCCGTGCGTGGCCTGGTCGATGCTGCCGGCCGGTTGGTTGACGCGGATTCGCGGCTGCATGATTTGAATGCGCGCGCTGGCGGGGCGATTGGCGCGCCGCTCGCCGTGCCGCAACTGGCAGCGCTGGTCAGGCTGGTGCAGCGGCTGCGCATATTGGTGTCGCGCGCGGTGGTCGCTGCTGATGGCGATGACGATATTGATATGTGGGTGCGCGCTGATCCTGATCCGGACAGTGGCGGAGTGCGCCTGTCGATTACAGGGTGGAAAGCGCGCCAGCCCTGGCAACCCGTGACCGATGCCAATGCGCGTGAGCGCGATTTCGTCCGCAGCGCCGCCAACTGGTTGTGGGAAACCGATTCCGCGCTGCGGCTTACCTATGTTTCTGCCAATGCCGGCGCGCGGCACGGTTTTGACGCCGGGCCGCTGCTCGGCCAACCGCTGACGCGTTTGTTCATCCTGGCAGAGGACGCCAGCGGTATGTTCCCCATCCTTGGGGCATTGGCGATGCGGCAGCGATTTGACGATCAGCCCGCACAAATTCGCGCCACTGGTCGCCCGGTGTTGCTATCGGCCGCCGCCCGGTCTGATTCGGCGGGCGTTTTTGCGGGCTTTGCCGGGGCCACGCAGATGGTTGAAACACCGCGCCCGCCAGCGCCCATTGTGCCGCAAACCACCGAACAGGGCTTGCCTGCTGCCTTCAGCACCCGGTTGGACAAGGCATTACGCGCGCCGCTGGGGCGGATCATCGCCAATGCCGACAGCATCAATGCCCAGTCGGAAGGACCGTTGCGGCAGGATTATGCTGATTATGCCGCCGATATTGCCACAGCAGGGCGGCATTTGCTGGGATTGGTCGACGATTTGGTCGATTTGCAAGCCATTGAGCGCCCCGATTTTGTCGTGGCGCACGAACCAATCGATCTGGCAGACATTGCGCGTCGCGCCGCCGGGTTGCTGGGGGTGCGAGCTGCCGCAGGTAATGTTCGGATTGATCGGCCAAGCACACAGGAATTTCTGCCGGCAACGGGCGAGTTCCGGCGCGTTTTGCAGGTGCTCGTCAACTTGATCGGCAATGCCGTGCGCTATTCGCCGCCTGACGGCATGGTGTGGATCCGCGCCGAGCGCGACGGCAACATGGCCGCCGTTGTGGTCGCCGATCAGGGCAAGGGGATTGCCGTGGCCGATCAGGCCCGCATCTTTGAGAAGTTTGAACGCATCGATGTGTCTGAACCCGGCGGTAGCGGGCTGGGGCTGTACATCGCCCGGCGGCTGGCGCGCGCGATGGGCGGCGACGTGACGGTCGATAGTGCCCCCGGCCAGGGCGCGCGATTTGTGTTCACGCTGCCCTATCGCGGCGACTGATCAGCTCGGGGAGCGCCCAAGCCGATCAGGTCGCGGCAATTGGGTGATCAGCGCGCGCTGAGCGCTGGATAATCGCGAACGGTGGGGCCGGTATAGAGCTGGCGCGGACGACCGATCTTCTGTTCGGGGTCTGCGATCATCTCATTCCACTGCGCCACCCAGCCCACGGTGCGGGCAAGCGCAAACAATGCGGTAAACATCGTGGTTGGGAAGCCAATCGCCGACAGGATAACGCCCGAATAGAAATCGACGTTCGGGAACAGCTTCTTTTCGATGAAATAAGGGTCGTTCAGCGCCATTTCTTCAAGCTGCAAGGCCACGTCAAAAATCGGATCGGTTACGCCCAGGGCGCCCAGCACTTCGCGCACCGTTTGCTGCATCACCGTCGCGCGCGGATCGTAATTCTTGTACACGCGGTGGCCAAAACCCATCAGGCGGAACGGATCATTCTTGTCCTTCGCGCGCTCAATATAATGGGGAATCCGGTCTGGCGTGCCGATTTCGCGGAGCATGTTCAGCGCGGCTTCGTTCGCCCCGCCATGCGCCGGGCCCCACAGACACGCGATGCCCGCGGCAATGCACGCGAACGGATTTGCGCCCGATGATCCGGCCAGACGAACGGTGGAGGTTGACGCGTTCTGCTCGTGATCGGCATGCAGGATGAAAATCCGGTCCAGCGCCTTTTCAACGATCGGGTTGACGACATATTCCTCAGCCGGAACGCCAAAGGTCATCCGCAGGAAGTTGCCGGTGTAGCTGAGCGAGTTCTTGGGGTAGACGAACGGCTGACCGACCGAATATTTATACGCCGCGGCCGCAATCGTCGGCATCTTGGCGATCAGCCGGTGGCTGGCGACCATGCGCTGGTACGGATCGGTGATATCGGTGGAATCGTGATAGAAAGCGCTGAGCGCGCCCACCACGCCGCACATGATTGCCATCGGATGCGCATCGCGGCGGAAACCCCGGTAAAAGGTCATCAGCTGTTCGTGCAGCATCGTGTGGCGCGAAATCGTATAGGTAAACTTATCCAGCTCATCACTGCTCGGCAGTTCACCGTTCAGCAGCAGGTAGGATACTTCCATGAAGCTGGATTGTTCAGCAAGCTGACCGATGGGGTATCCGCGGTGCAGCAGCACCCCTTCATCACCATCGATATAGGTAAGCCCGGATTCGCAGCTCGCGGTGGAGGTGAAACCGGGGTCGAAAGTAAACTTGCCGGTTTGCGCATACAGCTTTCGAATATCGATGACTTGTGGACCAACGCTGCCTGACACCACTTTGAATTCGTGATCAGCCCCAGCAACGGTGAGTTTTGCGTTATCAGTCATAGGTCCCTCTTCTTGCCTGAATTCATACGCCCCGAACGGTTACACATCACAATCAAACACCGCTGGCCTCAGCCCCGGCCATCTGGTCGCCAATTCTTCCCAGGCTTTCTGCGCGGCCCAGCAGGACAAGCACGTCAAAAATCCCCGGCGATGTCTTTCGTCCCGTTAATGCTGCCCGCAATGGCTGCGCAACGGCGCCCAGTTTTACCCCGGCATCATCGGCAACCTGCTTCACAGCAGTCTCCAGCACTTCCGTATCCCAGTCATTCACCGCGTCAAGCGCGGCGTGCACCCGAACCAGCAGATCGCGTGCTTCGCCCGTCAGCAAGGCCTGGGCGGCATCATCCAGCGGCAGCGGCCGCGTGCGAAACAAAAATCCGGCCCCGTCCGCAAGTTCCAGCAAATTGGCGGCGCGCGGCTTCAAAACGGCCATGCTGCGTCGCAACAGATCGTGCCCCGCCGTGCCGATCTCGTCCCCGATCCGCTGGGCCACCAGATCAGCCAGCCGGGCATCATCCGCGATCCGAATATAATGACCGTTCAGGTTCTCCAGCTTCTTTAAATCGAACCTGGATGGTGATTTTCCGACCCCGCCCAAATCAAACCACTCGGTCGCCTGTTCACGACTGATAATTTCGTCATCGCCGTGGCCCCAGCCAAGCCGTAGCAGGTAGTTGCCCAACGCCTCTGGCAGAATGCCGAGTTCGTCGCGATAGGCATCTACCCCCACCGCGCCGTGCCGCTTGGACATTTTGGCACCGTCAGTGCCGTGAATCAGCGGAATATGGGCGTAAACGGGGATAGGCCAGCCACCCTCTATCGCGTCCATCGCGTGCATGATCGGCAATTGGCGGAATGCATTGTTCAAATGGTCATCGCCGCGGATCACATGCGTGACGCCCATATCATGATCATCGACGACGACCGCCAGCATATACGTTGGCGTGCCATCTGACCGGAGCAGCACAAAATCATCGATTTCGGCATTCTGCACAGTCACATCGCCCTGTACCCGGTCGCTGATCGTTGTCGCGCCTTCATGCGGGGCCTTTAGGCGAACGACGAAGGGTGCGCCTGCCGGTGCTTCGGCGGGATCACGATCGCGCCAGCGGCCATCATAGCGTGCCGGCTGTTTGGCGGCCTGCTGGGCAGCACGCATCGCTGTCAGCTCTTCAGGCGTCGCAAAGCATTTATAGGCATGGCCTGCGGCGAGCAGCTGATACGCCACAGCGGCATGGCGTTCTGCGCGCGCAAACTGGAACACGGTATCGCCGTCCCAATCAAGGCCCAGCCAGCGCATGCCGTCGAGAATTGCGTCAATCGCAGGCTGGGTGGAGCGCGCGCGATCCGTATCTTCGATCCGCAGCAGAAATTTGCCGCCGTGCGCGCGGGCGAACAGCCAGTTGAACAGCGCGGTGCGCGCGCCACCAATGTGCAGAAATCCGGTAGGGGAGGGCGCAAACCGGGTAACCACCGGCGGCTGAGCGACGGGCGCAATCATGGCTGCGAAAATTTCATAACTTGCGCCACGTTGCGGCTTCTCCCAGACTTCAAAAACGATGGCCAACACAGCCTCGCGCGCCCCTAGCACGGTGATCGCCCCGCTTCAAATTGCGGTGTGGCGGCGCGTGGCGGGAATAACCGGTTCAATTGAGTATTGGCTCGAGGCGGAGCGTGATCAATTGCCGCTCTGGCTGCCGGTCATGCTGGGCCTGGGCGCATCGCTTTGGTTGCTGCTGCCTGATCCGGCCAGTTGGGCGATGGCGGTGGCGGCTTTTGGCGGCGTAGCCCTGCTTGCGCTGTCGGTGGGGCGGGGCGGGCGCGCCGCGCGCATCATCGCGATTGGCAGTGCGGCAATGGTGGTGGGGCTCGCGCTCATCTGGGTCCGGGCAGAGCGCGTCGCCCAACCGCCGCTGGCGCGCACCATGATCGTTCGCTTCGATGCACGGGTTGAGCGGGTCGATCCACTCCCGCCGCGCGGGCTGGTGCGATTGCGATTGGCACCGTTGGCCGTGGTTGAAACGCTGGGGAGATCGACCGTAACCGCGCTGCCGCTGCATATCCGCGTCAATATCGCGACCGATGATATGCCGGCAGGGCTTTCGCGCGGCGCGGTGATCCGGCTGGGCGCGCGGCTGATGCCGCCACCGCCACCGTCGGTGCCGGGTGCCTATGATTTCGCGCGCGTCGCGTGGTTTGACCAGATTGGGGCAACGGGCAGGGGGTTCGGGCCGATCGCCGTTTTGTCCCCCGGCGATGCAGAGGCGGGCGGGCTGCGCGCCAGCTTGTCGGCGCATATCCGGACGAAATTGTCGCCTGCGCCGGGCGGGATTGCAGCGGCGCTGGCAACGGGTGATCAGGGGGCGATTCCGCTGGAGGATGCAGAGGCGATGCGCCGCGCCGGCCTTGCGCATTTATTGTCGGTCAGCGGGCTGCACATCACCGCCGTTGTTGGCGCGGTGATGCTGGTGATGATGCGGCTGTTGGCGCTCAGCCCCTGGTCGGCGCTGCACCTGCGGCTGCCGCTGATTGCGGCGGCGACGGCAGCGCTGGCGGCGATTGGCTATACCGTGTTGACTGGATCGGAAGTGCCGACGATCCGATCGTGCGTCGCGGCGCTGATGGTATTGCTGGCGATTGCGCTGGGACGTGAAGCGATGACGCTGCGATTGGTGGCGACCGGTGCTGTGATCGTGCTGGTGCTATGGCCCGAAGCGCTGGCGGGGCCGAGCTTTCAGCTATCCTTTGCCGCGATTACAGCGATTGTTGCGCTGCACGAACACCCCAAAGTCAGGGCGTGGTTCGCCCCGCGCGAGGAAGAGGGGCGGGGACGCTGGTTGCTCCGCCAGATGGCGTCGCTGTTGCTGACTGGGGTTGTGGTGGAAGCGGCGCTATCCCCGATTGCGCTCTATCATTTTCACAAGGCCGGCCTTTACGGGTCGCTGGCCAACATCATCGCCATCCCGCTGACCACCTTTGTTGTGATGCCGCTGGAGGCGCTGGCGCTGGCATTGGACCTGCTGGGGATTGGCGCCCCGGCCTGGTGGCTGGTGGAACAGGCGCTGCGGCTGTTGCTGGGCATCGCGCATGCGGTGGCAAAAGCGCCGGGCGCGGTGGCGGCATTGCCCAGCATGCCGGGCTGGGCGTTCGGCTTGATGGTAATCGGCGGCCTATGGATGGCATTGTGGCGCACGCGATTGCGCCGGGCCGGGGCAGTGCCACTTGTGATTGGTGCGGCATGGGCGGTGCTGACGCCCGCGCCGGATGTGCTGATGACAGGGGACGGGCGGCATGTTGCGCTGCGGACGGACGGCGGGAATGTCGCGATGTTGCGGGACCGGGCAGGGGATTACACCCGCGCGATGCTTGCAGAGGCGAGTGGTGTGGATGGCGAACCGCTGTTGTTATCCGAACAGCCGGGCGCGCGGTGCAGCCGTGATATTTGCATTGCAGACCGCGTGGTCGATGGCCGTCGCTGGCGGATATTGGCGACCCGCAGCCCCTACCGCGTGTCCATCGCCGAACTGATAAGCGCCTGCCGCACCGCAGATATTGTCATCAGCGAACGGCGGTTGCCCCGCCGGTGCACGCCGCGATGGTTGCGGCTTGATCGGCCGGTGCTCCAGCGAACCGGCGGGGTATCCGTTACGCTATCATCGGGCAGCGTCCGCACGGTGTTTCAGATGGGAGACCGCCACCCCTGGTTGCCCAACGCCAATCGCGCATTCCCGATCGCTTCTCAGGTCTCCGGCCGGTTTTCTGGACGGTTTTCTGTACGGTATTCTGGAAGGTCTGGGGCCGAAACAGCGCGGCCATAGCGATAGCGCTGACCGATCAGTCGTACCGGCGCAGCAACCCCGCCAATTTACCCTGCACGCGCACCTGGCGTGGATCATAGCGTTGGGGATCATAGGCGCGGTTGGCGGGATCAAGCCGGATCATCGCGCCTTCACGCCGGAAATATTTCAGCGTTGCCTCGCTCTCCTCGATCAGCGCGACCACGATTTCTCCGTCGCGGGCCACTTCCGTGCGGCGGATTAGCGCATAATCGCCATCAAGAATGCCCGCATCGACCATTGAATCGCCGGCCACTTCAAGCGCGTAATGTTCGCCGCCCCCAAGCAATGCCGCGGGCACAGACAGCATCGAATGCCCCTCAAATGCTTCAATCGGGACACCAGCGGCAATCCGGCCATGCAACGGGATTTCGATCACGTCATTGGCTGGCTGCGGCATCGCCCGCAGATTGGCTGGCACCGTGGCGGATGCACCAGCTTTAGCCGTTTGGACGTTTTCGGGCCTGTCGGGCATCCGCAGCACTTCCAGCGCGCGGGCGCGGTTCGGCAGGCGGCGGATGAACTGGCGTTCCTCCAGCGCGCTGATCAGCCGGTGGACGCCTGACTTGGATTTCAGGTCAAGCGCCTCCTTCATCTCCTCAAATGACGGCGAAACGCCGGTATCGGCAAGCCGATCATTGATGAAGCAGATCAACTCGTGCTGTTTACGCGTGAGCATTTCGTTCCTCCGTCCAGAACAGACGACGAACGTTTAGGCAACGATATTCACCAAGTCAAGCGAGCGGCAAAATCGGCACCATCTCGCCCGGTTCGGCCGCTGATGCAAAGGGCGGACGCACGATCAGGCAATCGGCCTGAGCAAGCGTTTGCAGCAATGAACTGTCCTGTTTGGCGGCACTGATGACTCGGCCCGCCGCCCAGCGTGCACGCAGATAATCCTGGCGCTGATCATTGGCGGGCAGCGGCTCGCCGAGTATCGCCGTTGTGGTTCGTGGCAGCGGATTTGCGGCCCCGGCCAGGGTTGCGATCAATGGCCGAAGAAACAGATGCGCTGTGACAAATGCCGATACCGGATTGCCGGGCAGGCCAAGGATCACCGTGCTGCCAATTCTACCCGCGAGCATGGGTTTGCCGGGGCGTAGGGCAATCCGCCAGAAATCGATGGTGCCCCCCGCCGCTTCGATTGCCGGGCGGATCAGGTCATGATCGCCCACCGAAGCACCGCCGATCGTCACGATAATGTCTGCGTCTATTGCCGCAATTGCGCCGCTGATCAGATCAAGCTGGTCAGGCAGGATGGCGGGCAGGGACCGGTCTACCGGCAAGTCGCCAAGATGCGCGGCCAGCATCACGCCATTCGCCTCTGGCACCTGCCCGGCGCCAACGGGCGCGCCCGGTGGCACCAGTTCATCGCCCGTCGTCAGGATTGCGACCCGCACGCGCCGATTGACCAACAATGAGCCGAGACCGGCAATCGCGGCCAGGGCGATGCGCGCCGGGGTTAGCCGCTCGCCCCGCGTGACCAGCAGATCGCCATCGGTGAAATCAAGCCCCTTGTGGCGGACGTTGCGGCCGGGTGCAGACGGGCCATCACCCGCCAAAATGACGCGGGTGCCCTCGCGGCTCGCTTCTTCTTGCACCAGCACGGTATCGGCCCCGGCGGGCATCGCTGCGCCGGTGAAAATGCGGACGGTTTCGTCGGTTCCGACGGCCCCGGCAAAGCCGTGCCCGGCTGCACTCTCGCCGATCAGGCTGAAGGGGCCGGGCAAGTCAGCAAATCGGATGGCATAGCCATCCATCGCCGACAAATCCTGCGCGGGTTGGGATCGCAGGGCGGCGATATCACACGCGGCCCAGCGGCCTGCTGCCGCCGCCAGTTCCACCGTTTCGGCGGCCACGGGCGTGCCCAGCGCGAACAGCCGCTGCTGCGCTTCTTCAACGGGGAGCAAAGCGGCCATGTTGTTGCTCTTACGCCCCTAGTGGAGTTTCAGGCGCGGGCGGATCACCTGATTGATCCGACCCATCGCAACCAATGCCACACCCTTTAGCCAACCGTGAATCGCCACCAGGTGCATGCCGTACAGCGATACATAGATGATCCGCGCAATCCGGCCCTCCACCGCCATTCGCCCGCCGACCAGATTGCCCATCAGGCTGCCAACGGTCGAAAAGCGGGACAGGGATACCAACGATCCCTTGTCCTGATACACAAAGCCCCGCAGCTTGCGGCCGGCAATCAACGCGCACAAATTGTGATAGGTGGTGCTCGCCATCTGGTGCGCCGCTTGCGCGCGCGGCGGGATGGGGCGATCGGCACCATCGGGCACGAACCGTGCGCAATCGCCAATCGCAAAGATGCGCGCATCCCGCGTGGTTTGCATGGTGCTGGTTACCACCAATTGATTGCCAGGCGTTGTCTCCAGCCCGCCAATGCCTTGCAGAAAATCCGGGCCCTTCACGCCCGCTGCCCAAACGCGCAGATCGGCGGGGATGAATGTACCGTCAGATGTGGCGATGCCTTCATCCGTGATTTCGGTCACTTGTCGGCGGGTTAGAACATGGACGCCAATCGCCTGAAGCTCTTCAGTGGCGGCCTGCGACAAATCTTCGGGCAGTGCAGGCAGGATGCGCGGGCCAGCCTCCAGCAAGGTCACGTCGAGCCGCGATTCGTCAAACACCTCCAGCCCATAATAGGCCAACCCCTTGGCCGCATTGAACAACTCGGCTGCCAGCTCAACGCCGGTCGCGCCGCCACCAACAATCGCCACCCGCACCCGCGCATCGCTGGCCGGATCAGCGTTCATCGCGCGCGATACGCGAAGGCACTGATTGAGCAGGCGCTTGCGGAACCGGTCGGCCTGGGTGCGATCATCAAGATAAATCGCGTTTTCGCGCACGCCCGGCGTGCCGAAATCATTGGAAACCGACCCAACCGAAACCACCAGATAATCATAGCGGATGCGGTGCCGCGCCACGATTTCACGCCCGGTTTCATCAACAATGGGCGCAATCACCACCTGCCGCGCGTCGCGATCAACCGATTCCAGTGATCCGTCGAAAAACCGGTAATTCCAGCGATAGGCGTGGCTGCGATATCCAACCTCATCCAGATTGGCGTCAAGCGATCCCGCCGCGACTTCGTGGAGCAATGGCTTCCAGATATGCGTCTGGTTGCGATCAATCAGAATGATGTCGAATTTCTTGCGGCCAAATTTCTTGCCCAGCCGCGCCACCAGGCCCAGTCCGCCGGCACCACCGCCGACCACAACGATCTGGATTTTCTTTGATTTGCCCATCCTAAGCGCGCCGGGCAATGTCGCCGCTGCCGTCGCGTCCTGATGTTCAGCGGCATCCGCCATTGCAACCACATCCCTTGATATCGCCCCAGGCCCAAGGGTGCGCGATATTGCAGTGCAGCACCAGTGCTAAATTGCCTTATCCGGTGTCAGCGCCGGTGCCAGCCATTCGCCTGATTTACCGCCGCGCTTCTCCAGCAACCGCACATCGCCAATGATCATGCCACGATCAATCGCCTTGGCCATGTCGTAAATCGTCAGCAATGCGACCGATACTGCCGTGATCGCCTCCATCTCTACGCCCGTCTTGCCGGTGGTGGCGCAGGTGGCGGTGACGGTGACCCCGTTATCGTCCGGTTGCAGATCAATTACGACGCGGGTGAGCGGTAATGGGTGGCACAGTGGTATTAGATCGCTGGTGCGCTTGGCAGCCATAATGCCCGCCACGCGCGCCACGGCGATCACATCCCCCTTTTTCGCCGCACCCTGGTGGATGGCGGTTGCCGCCTGCGCCGACATGGTAATCCGGCCGCTGGCGACCGCTTCGCGCGCGGTATCGGCCTTGCTGCCGACATCAACCATATGCGCGGCACCATTTGCGTCGAGATGCGTCAGCCCGGTCATCCCCCGATCAATGCCCGCGTTGCCGCCGCTATATCGTTGGCGCGCATCAGCGCCTCACCCACCAGAAAGCACCGCACGCCCTTGTCGGTCATCGCATCCAGATCGGCACGGGTCGAAAGGCCACTTTCCGCGACAAAGGTGCAGCCAGCGGGGGCCCGCGCGATCAGATTATAGGTGTGCGAAAAATCGACCGAGAAATCGTGCAAATTGCGGTTATTGACGCCGATCAACCGGGATTTGAGCTTCATCGCCCGCTCCAGTTCCTTGGCATCATGCACTTCGACCAGCACATCCATGCCGCAATCGATGGCGGCGGCTTCAATCTCGGCCAATGCCTCATCATCCAGCGCCGCCATGATCAGCAGGATGGCATCAGCCCCCAAAGCGCGCGATTCGGGCACTTGCCAGGCATCGATCATGAAATCTTTGCGGATCACCGGCAGGCTGACGACATTGCGTGCGTCCGCCAGATAGGCGTCAGCGCCCTGGAACCAATGTTCATCGGTCAGTACCGACAGGCATGCTGCACCGCCTGCCTGATAGGCAATGGCATGCGCGGGCGGATCAAAATTCTCGCGGATCAGGCCTTTTGAGGGGCTGGCTTTCTTGATCTCGGCGATCAGCGCGGGGCCATGTTCCGCGCGCGCATCAAGCGCGGCACGAAAACCGCGCGGCGCGGTTTGCTCTGCAATCATCGCATCAAGATCGGCCATGGAGATACACGCTTTGCGCGCAGCAACATCGGCCCGTTTGGTCTCAAGGATACGGTTGAGAATCGTCGTCATGAATAGGCGATCGAGCAATCGAGCAGCGTGTTGGCCAGGCCGTTGTCTAACACTTCGCGGGCCTCCTCAGCGCCGTCGCTCAACGAATCAACACGCCCCGCTACCATCAGCGCAGCCGCAGCGTTGAGCAATACGGCATCGCGATATGCGCCTTTCTCGCCCAGCAGCAAGCGGCGAAGTGCTGCGGCATTATGCGCCGGATCACCGCCGCGCAGTGCCGCTATCGGGTGGCGGGGCAGGCCGGCATCTTCAGGCAACACACGCTGGGGCAGGGTGATTGCGCCAATGCTTTCGACGACGCTGGGGCCAGCGCCTGACAGCTCATCAAGCCCTTCTTCGCCGGATACAACCAACGCCGCATCGGTATGCAACTGGCTTAGCGCTTCAGCATAGACGGGCACATAATCGGGCCGGGCAATCCCGATCAGCTGCCGCGACACGCCAGCCGGATTGGCGAGCGGTCCCATCAGGTTAAAGATCGTGCGCTTGCCGATCTGGCGGCGAATGGGGGTGATGCGCTTCATCGCCGGATGGTGATTGGCCGCAAACAGGAATGCGATGCCCAGATCGCGAAGGCTTGCCTCTGCCAGCCTTCCGGCCCGGTCCATGTCGAGGCCCAGCGCCTCCAATGTGTCGGCAGCACCGGCCTTGCTTGATGCTGCCCGGTTGCCGTGCTTGGCCACGGGCACGCCCGTGGCGGCCACCACCAGCGACACGGCGGTTGATACGTTCAGCGTGTGGTGGCCATCCCCGCCGGTGCCGCACACATCAATCGCGCCTGCTGGGGCGTCGATGGGGATCAGCCTTGCCCGTAGCGCGCGTGCGGCCTCCGCAATCTCCAGGCTCGTCTCGCCACGTTCGCTCAGCGCGACCAGAAAATCGGCAACTGCCTGTTCAGAGGTGCGGGCATCGAGAATGTCGGCAAAGGCCTGGGCCGCATCATCGCGCGATAACGGCGCAGCGGGATCGGGCAAGCACACCAGCGCCGTCACGCCATCGCCTTTGGATGAAGCCCCGCCAGCGTCATGAAATTGGCGAGCATTGCATGGCCATGTTCCGTCGCAATGCTTTCGGGGTGGAACTGCACACCGTGGATAGGCAGCGAGGCGTGGCGAAAGCCCATGACCGAGCCGTCATCGGCAGTGGCGTTGATGATCAGATCGGCGGGAATATCTTCAACAATCAGCGAGTGATAGCGCGTGGCGGTGAAGGGTGAGGGCAGCCCGGCAAACAGCCCGGTCCCGTCATGCGAAACAGGCGATGTCTTGCCATGCATCAGCCCGCCGCGCACCACCTGCCCGCCAAAATGCTGGCCGATCGCCTGATGGCCCAGGCACACACCGAGCAGCGGTTTGCCCGCGCTGGCGCAGGCCGCGACCAGATCGAGCGATATCCCGGCCTCGGTCGGCGTTTTGGGGCCGGGCGAGATCAAAAACGCATGGGCATTGCTGGCAATTGCTTCTGCGGCGGTCAGCGCATCGTTGCGCACCACGCGCACTTCGCTGCCCAGCTCCATCAGATAATGGACCAGGTTCCAGGTAAAGCTGTCATAATTGTCGATGACCAGGATCATGCGGCGCGCTTGTACCCGATGGAATCGCCAGCGCAACCAACTAGTCCGATTCTCGCAATATTGTAGACATCTAGCCCGACTATAGTAGGCAGGTGGAAATGGCTCGAAACAGATCGGCGCCACGAGGGAGTGAGTAATATGCGTCGCCTGATCGCCCTTTGCGTCCTGTTGCTCCCGCCAAGCGTTGCAATCGCGCAGGATGCGCCGATTGCGGGAACGCCGCCTGCAAAGATTCGCAGCATTACGCTCACGCCAGGCGATAAATGTCCGGAATCGACCAATGGTGAAATCGTGGTCTGCCAGACAATTGACGAGCCTTATCGGATCCCCAAGGCACTTCGTCAGTCTGCGCCCGTCGCCGCAAATCGCACATGGGCGAGCCGCGTTGCAGGAATTGACGATGCCGTCGGCGAGGCAAGTGGCCTGCCCAACAGTTGCTCAAATACGGGCACGGGCGGCTCAACCGGATGCACCCAGCAACTCATCCAGCGCTGGTCCGCAGAGCGTCGCGAAGCCCAGCAGGACCGCCGCGAACCGCGCTAGAACTGCCAGCGTAAAATCTGAATCGTCACCCACGAGCGCAGCGAAGCAATCCAGCGGCGTGCTCGCGGATAGGCTGGATTGCTTCGCTGCGCTCGCAATGACGTCAGTTTTGGAGAAATAGAGCGCGACGATCTAAGCGACACATACAAGGCAAGGTGCACTATTGCCCGAAATCGGGCGTAGCGGCTCTGGCGATTGCCTCACGCGCGGCAGCCAGCAGCGCGCCGGCCTTGGCCTCGCATTCGCGCTGTTCATAGGTTGGGTTGCTATCGGCGACGATCCCTGCGCCTGCCTGCACATGCATCGTTCCATCCTTCACGATCGCTGTGCGCAGGACGATACAGCTGTCCATTGATCCATCGGGCGAGAAATAGCCGACGCCGCCCGCATAGGCACCGCGCACTTCGGACTCCAGTTCTGCGATGATCTGGCACGCGCGCACTTTTGGCGCGCCGGATACGGTCCCAGCCGGGAAACCGGCGAACAGGGCGTCGATCGCGTCGTGCTTTGCATCCAGTCGACCGACGACGTTGGAGACGATGTGCATCACATGGCTGTAAAATTCGACGGTATAACTGTCGGTTACGCGAACGCTTCCAGCTTGAGCCACGCGCCCGGTGTCGTTGCGGCCCAAGTCGAGCAGCATCAAATGTTCGGCGCGTTCCTTGGGGTCGGCGAGCAGGCTGGCGCGGTTGGCCTCATCCTCAGCGGCGGTTTTGCCGCGCGGGCGGGTGCCAGCAATGGGGCGGATTGTGATTTCTCCATCGCGCACGCGGACCAGGATTTCGGGGCTTGACCCCGTCAGCGAGAACCCGGGTAAATCAAGGTGATACAGGAAAGGCGAAGGGTTGATTCGCCGAAGTGACCGGTACAGCTCAAACGCGGGCAAGGCGAATGGCAGGGTGAAGCGCTGGGCGAGCACGACCTGAAAGATATCGCCTGCAACAATATAGTCCTTCGCCGCTGCGACCATTTCGGCATAACGACCCGGCGGTAAAACCGGGGTGAGCGAAACATCGTTTGGCACCGCGCGAACAGCCGGAGGAAGCGGCGCGCTGGCGAGCCGCGATGCGGTGGCATCAATCCGGTCGACTGCCTGGGCAATCAACATGTCAGCGGGTCGATTCGCATCGGGCCACACCGGGGCGACCAAAAACAATGCATCGGCCAGCCGGTCAAAGATCAGGATCATGGTCGGCCTGACGAACATCATATCGGGCAGGCCAAGCGCGTCTTCATCGGGGCGATCGAGTTTTTCAACCAGGCCCACGGTTTCATACCCGAAATACCCGACCAGGCAGGCCAGCGCGCGGGGCAGTTCAGGCGGCACGTCCATCAGGCACTGGCTTACCAATGTGCGCAGCGCCGCCAGTGTTGGCTGATCGCAGGCCGAAAAGGCTGTCCGGTCAGTTTGCCAATGCGGGTTGATCGCCGCTTCATTGCCATGCGCGCGGAACACCAGATCAGGGGCAAGCCCGATCAGGCTGTGCCGTCCCCGGATGGCGCCGCCCTCCACCGATTCGAGCAGGAAATCCCCGCGCCCGGGCTCAATCAGCTTCAGCGCGGCGGCAACCGGTGTCTCGGTGTCCGCCACTTGGCTCCGCCACAGCAAAGCGGGCTTGCCCGCCGTTAGCGCGGCCTGCGCCTGCTCGATTCCCTGAACGCTCGCGCCTAACTCCATCGACCGGCTCAGCGCTCGCCCAACAGATCCTTGCGGGCCTGGGCAATCAGCGCGTCATTCTTTTTGACGCCAACTTCGTTGCGTGCAGCCTCAACAAACTGACTGACGAGTTCACGGCCCACGACCTTGCTGAGATCGCCGCGCATTGCCTGGAGCAACTGTGGATTATTCACCGCGCCTGCGCGCTCGATCTCGTCAAGATAGATCACATAATAACCGGTTTTGTTCGGCGCTTCGAGCAGTTTGGCGGTTTTGTTGGCCATGCTGAACATCAACACCAGCGGTGCCGGCGCTCCCTTGGGATCGCTGGATAGCTGCGCGCGTGAGGATGCGATGGGCCGGGCAGCGGGCAGCTTGACCGGCGATTGCGACAGCGCCTGCGCCAGCGGCACGCCTTTGTTCGCCTTGGCCACAATGTCGACCGCGATTGCGCGTGCCTGTTTCAACGCACGGGCAATCGCGAAATCCCGCACCACCAGGTTTGAGATTTTTGCCAGCGGCGGCGGCGCACTGGGCACGATTCGGTCGAGGGAGACGATGGCAAAGCTGCCATCCTGCCCAACCGGCGCCAGTTGCGGATCATCGCCAGGCTCAGCGATAAACCCGGCGGCGACCACCTGAGCGAGCCGTGGATCGGGGGTGACGGTGCTGTTTTCGGGATCACGCCCATCGGCCACGACCGGCACAGTCGATAGCGCCTGCAATTTGTTATCGCTGACGATTTCGGCAAAAGTCGCGTTGTCGGCGATGGCATCGTCAATCTTGTCGCGCAGCCCGGTTAGCGCAGCGGCAAGCTTTTGAGCGGCAACTTCACGCGTTAAATCGGCCCGTGCCTGGTCGAGTGATTTGGCGGGGACTTTCTGCACAGTTTCCACGCGGACGATTGCCCAGCCCAGCGGCGCTTTAATGGGCCCAACAATGCTGCCGCGTTCGGCGGCAAAAACCATATTGGCGATCTCGGCGGATGTCTGGGTCGCATAGGCTTTCTTATCAACGCTTGTCAGGGTCGCTGCTTCCAGCCCTGCTGTGCGCGCTGCAGCATCAATCGCGGTGCCGCCCTTGATCTTGGCAACAAGCGCATCCGCACCAGCCCGGTCGCCAATAACGATTTGCGATAGCGAGCGCGTTTCGCTGGCGGCAAACCGCGCCGCTTGTTCTTTATAGGCGCTGCTAATGTCCGCTTCGGTCGGCGTGGCCGCAGCCTTGACCTGATCCGGCGTCACCAATGCATAGCGGATCACACGCCGCTGCGGGATGGTGTAGCGTGCTGCATTGCGCTTGTAATAGGTGGCGACTTCCGCCTCGGTTGGCCGCTCGCCAACACCCACGGCGTTGGTGGGCACAAATCCAATCACCCCTGCACGCTTTTCCAGCAACAGGGCGGCATAGGGCGCGGCAAGATTGAACGGCACCTGGCCTGCGCCTTCGGTTGGGCTGGTGAGTTGCTGGCCCAGCGTGCCGCGCGCGATATCATCACGAATCTGCGCGTCGGTAATCCGGCGCTGGCTCAGCAGCAGCTCATATTTCGATTGGCTGAACTTGCCGTCCAGCCCCTGAAGATCAGGCACGCTAGCGATTTGGCCATCCACAGCGCGCTTGCTGACCACCATGTTGACCTTGCTGCCGAACTGGGCGAGCGCAGTGCCGCTGATCAGCCGTTCCAGCGTGGCTTCAAAACCGCCGCCGTTGATAAATTGAGCCATGTCGAGTGTCGGTTGGCGCTGGCGGAAATTCTGCATGTCGTCCTGCACGCGCCGCTTCAGTTCCTCCACGCTCACATCCGCCTTGCCAACGCGCGCAACCGAACTGCCAGTGGTGGCCGGGCTGCCGTTGCTCAATCCGGTAATGTCGCTTGCCGCAAACGCGAGCGCGATAACCGCCAGGAAGGCAAAGGTGACGATGATCCCCAACCGTGAATTGATGAACCGGCGAAAAAAGCTAAGCATGCGCGGGGGAAACCGATCCTGGTTCGTGGTGAAGTGGCATCGCTTTACGCAGCGTTGCGGGCAGCATCAAGCTTGTGCGTTGCGACATTCGCGTTATCGCATCGGCAAAACAGAAATACCGTTGCCGGTTTGGACAAAGGGTCGGCGGCAAAAAGGGGCGATATGCGCAAACTGGTTGTCGGTAACTGGAAAATGAATGGCAGCATGGCATCAATGGCCGAAGTCGCGGCGATCAGCCGGGCTGCTGCTGGTTATCCCGGCGTTGATGTCGGGCTCGCATTGCCTGCTACGCTTATCGCTGCCGGGACGGAACATGGCGCATCGCTGATGATTGGGGCGCAGGACGTGCATGCGCAGGCATCGGGCGCGTTCACGGGATCGCTGTCGGCCGATATGGTGCGCGAGGCGGGGGCGGTGCTGACGATTGTCGGCCATAGCGAACGCCGCCAGATGCAGGGTGAAACCAATGCCGATGTGTGTGCCAAGGCGGTTGCCGGCATGGCCGCCGGACTGCACGTCATCCTGTGCGTTGGCGAAACGCTGGCGGTGCGTGATGCTGGCCATGCCGAGGCTGTGGTGGCGGAGCAACTGGCACAGTCGCTGCCCCCTGGTGTGTCGCCCGCCAACCTCGCCATCGCCTATGAGCCGATTTGGGCAATCGGCACTGGCAAGGTGGCAAGTGTTGCAGAGGTTGCAGCGATGCATGCCGCCATTCGTGCAAAGCTTCAGGCACTGGCCGGGGCGCAGGCGGGCGATTTCCGGCTGTTATACGGCGGCTCAGTCACCGCCGCCAATGCCGCTTGCTTGCTTGCGACGGCCAATGTCGACGGCGCTTTGGTGGGTGGCGCAAGCCTGACGGCGGCGGGGTTTATCCCCATCATCGCCGCCGGGGCTGGACCCGCTTAAAGCGCACGCCGCCCGGTGATCAGGCGAAACGCGATCACCACCACAGCCACGACGAGCAACAGGTGGATCAAGCCGCCGGCAACATGGAAACCAAGGCCAAGCGCCCACAGGATGATCAGGATCAGTACCAGGGTCCACATCATGTCATTATTCCTTCAGGCTGCCTGGCGGTGTCGCCGGGCTCAGGGCATGAAGGACTAACCCGCAATCGACCCAAGCGTTCCGCGTCCGGGCCCGATGGCAACGGGTTACGCCGAATAGCGCGCCTTCAGCATTGCCCAGCTTGCCCGCAACCCCAGCGCTTCGCCGCCCTTTGGTCGGCCCGGCTTGGCCACCGGCCGCCACGCAAAAGTGTCCAGGTGAACCCATGGGATGCCCGCAGGCACGAACCGGCGCAGGAACAGCGCCGCGGTGATTGATCCGGCAAAACCGCCATCGGGCGCATTGACCATGTCGGCAATGTCGGATTTCAGCATATCATCATACCCGTCCCAGAGCGGCAATCGCCATAGCGGATCAATCACCTCGCGCCCGGCGGCCAGCATTGCATCGCCCAGCGCATCGTCATTGGCAAAGGTGGCGGGCAGGTCAGGGCCAAGCGCCACGCGCGCCGCGCCGGTCAACGTTGCAAAATCAATGATCAGATCGGGCTTATGCTCGCCCGCCAGCGTCAGCGCATCGCCCAGGATCAGCCGACCCTCGGCATCGGTATTGGTATTTTCCACCGTCAACCCGGCGCGGGTGGGCAGGATATCACCGGGGCGAAAGGCATTGCCCGCAATCGCATTTTCCACCGCCGGGATCAGCAGATGCAGCCGCACCTTTAGCCGGCTCGCCATGATCAACCCGGCCAGCGCCAGCGCATGCGCGGCCCCACCCATATCCTTTTTCATCAGCCGCATGCCGGATGATGGCTTGATATCCAGCCCGCCCGAATCAAAACACACGCCCTTGCCGATAACCGCGAGCCGGGGGTGCGCGGGGTCGCCCCATTCGAGCTCAATAAGGCGCGGCGCACGGTCGCGGCTGGCGGCCTGGCCAACGATGTGGATCATCGGAAATCCCTGTGCCAGCGCATCGCCGCGCGTCACGGTAATTGTCGCCCCATATTGCGCTGCCAGTGCTTCCGCTTCAGCCTCCAACTCCGCTGGCCCCAGATCGGACGCGCCGGTGTTCACCAGATCGCGCACCTTGGCGGTGGCAATGGCCAGCCGCACGGTTTCGTCAATTCGCGCAGGGTCGCTGGTTAACAGCACCCGTGCCAACGCTGGTTCTGGTTTGCGATACCGATCAAAATGGTGCTGAGCGAGCATCCAGCCAAGCCCCGCAGCGCCGACCGGCCCATCCTTCAGCCGGTATGTCCCCTCTGGCAGAACATCACCTTGTGACGCGATGCGCCACGGCGAGTTTTCGGCTTCATTACAGATCAGCAGCGCGTGCCAATCATCCGCCCCGTCGCCCGGCAGCAGCGCGCGATTGCCTGGCTTGCCGGTGATTTTGTGCGCCGCCACCATGTTGCGGATGCGGGGCGGCTGTTTTGTAAGCCAGTCGGTAAATGCATCAGGATGCACGACTTCAATCAGGCGCGCGGGCTGGCCCCGATCGGGCTGGAGCAGGCTCGAAAAATCGGTCATTGCGTTGGCATCACCAGAAATTGCTCGAACCGGCCCGTATCGCCCGGCTCGCTATAGGTTATGATGTTCAGCGTTTGGCCTTCATACACAACCTTGTAGTTGCGATTGATGAAGCCGCCCCGCGCGCGGGGTTTTCGAACGGCCTCAAACGATTTTGGCTCGCCCAGCGCGCTCAACGATGCACGGTAATCGCCCAGCGCGACATCGGTGAAATAGTAATTGGCGTTTTCGGTCATCAGGGTGCGATCAAGCGTGCCGGTGCGCAGCATATCAAATAATTTGTGCGCCGCTGCCGTCTTGGCTGCTTCAACCGCGTCGGCGGCTGGCTTTGGCGGCGGCGGCAGGATCATATCGGTGATCTGGCCCGCGATGCTGGTAAAGGCGTTGCTGAAATCGCTGTTCACCAGCACGATCACCGCAACCTTCTCATCCGGAAACACGATGTTTTCAGACAGGAACCCCACCGCCTCGCCGCTATGTTCGACGAAACGGTGGCCATTTGCCACGCCCACCGAAACGCCCAGGCCGTAATTGGTCGCGGTGCCATCAGCCAACAGGGTAGGGTTTTCCTGCGCCGCCCAATCATCGGCGGGCAGAAGCGTGCGGTTCATCCGCGCGATATCCCATTTGGCGAGATCGGTTGCTGACATGGAAAGCTCCCCTGCCGCAAACAGCCAGCCTGCGGCTGCGGGCTTTTCCACGCGCACCGGACCCAGCGCAAACCGTTGATAGCCTTGCGGATAGTTGGGCCCAATCGCATCATCCTGGCTGATTGCCTTCATGCCCAGCGGCTTGAACACATGTTTTTGGAGGAACGAAAGCAGCGGCATTCCTGCCACTTTTTCCACGATCATACCCGCCACGACATAGCCGGTGTTTGAATATTGCCACTGGGTGCCGGGCACGTAATCGAGCGGCTTTTTGGCCCAGCGATCGACGATGCCCTGCGGCGTGGTGGGCTTGGCCATCGCGGCAAAGCTGTAATCCTGCGGCCAATAATCCTGCAGGCCCGATGTGTGGTTCAGCAATTGGCGCAGCGTGATCTTGTCGCCATCGCTGATGCCGGGAATATATTGCGAAACCTTGTCGTCCAGGCTCAGCTTGCCTTGATCCTCCAGCAGCAACAGCGCAGCGCCAGTAAATTGTTTTGAAACGGATGCGATTTGATAGGGCGCATCGACACGCGGTGTGTGGATGACCTCTGATTGCTTGCCATAAGCCTTGGCGAACACAATCTCGCCGCCCCGCACAATTGCGATGGAGGCCGAAGGGACGCCGGTGCGCGACAGGCTCTGCGCAACGATGGCGTCGATCTTGGCGGATTCTGCTGGTGTGATCACTTGTGCGGCCAGCGCACCGGGCATGGCGATTGCCATCATTGACGCGATGGGAAGGGCAAAACGAAGGCGCATGGAATGAAGCTTTCGTGACGGTGTGAGGCGGCGACCTTACAGATCATGTCGCGCGACGCCAGAGGGTGCGCTTGCCCAATTGGCATTGGCCGCTACGTTGGCCGCGGCGATCCCGAACACCGGGTGCGCGATATGGGGAACCACCGATGCAGCCAGTTAGCGTGCGCCAAATCACCACGGCGCTGATATTGGCGGCAGCCTCTGCGCTGGGCATCGTTGCGATCCTTAGCGTCCTCGGCCCGAACTGGGCGCAATATGCCCCGGCCACCTGCACCACGACGCGCTGCTTTTGTGAAATGCCGCGCGTTGGCGCGCTGATCGTGCAGCCGGCGAACAGTTGGTCATCCTATGGTTATGTTTTTGCCGGTTTTCTGATGATCGTGCTCGCGCATGGCCGCCGATGGACGTCCGCCATGCCCCGCAATGCAGCGACGATGTTTGGCATCACCGCGATTTCGGTTGGGTTGGGTTCAGTGCTGCTCCACGCCACGCTGACATTATGGGGCCAGTTTTTCGATGTGCTGGGCATGTATCTGGTCGGATCGTTCATGCTGGTCAGCGCGCTGACACGCTGGCTGCGGATCCCCGATGGCCGGGCGATCCTGCTCTATGTGGCGCTGTGCGCCGCGCTCACCACCGCGTTGATCATTGAACCAGAGGTACGTCGCTGGCTGTTCCTGGTATTGCTGGTGAGCGCCATCATTATCGAAATGGGGTTTGCGCGGCCGCGCCGGACGGGGGTTGTGGTGGGTTTGTATCTTGCCGGAATCGTCACCAAAGCGATCGCCTTCACGATCTGGAACCTTGATCAGAACGGCATCGTCTGCGCGCCGACCAGCCTGTTGCAGGGCCATGCCGTGTGGCACCTGCTAGGCGCGACATCGATTTTCCTGACGTTCAGCTATTATCGCAGCGAGCGGCCGGGCGGCTTCGTTTCATAACGTAAAGGCAAAGAATATCGCGGTTGCCGCCGCCATCACGGCAGTCGCGCCCCAGCCAAGCAGCGTCGGCCCCAGCGGCAGCGTCAGCCGCCCCATTGCGCGCCGATTGCGCACGATCAGCATCATCACGATCATTGATGGCACGGCCAGAACGCCATTCACCACCGCCGCCCAATAAAGCGCGCGGACAGGATCTATTCCCACCACATTCAGCGAAGATCCCGCCAGCGTCGTCACCGCAATTGTCGCATAGAAAACGCGCGCGTCGAGTGGCTTGGCATCAAGGCTGCCGGGCACGCCCAGCATCTCTGTCACCGCATAGGCCGCAGAGCCTGCCAGCACCGGTACGGCGAGCAGCCCGGTGCCGATGATGCCCAGCGCAAACATGGCAAAGGCAAACTGCCCCGCGATCGGGCGCAGCGCTTCTGCTGCCTGGGATGACGTGGTGATATCGGTGATGCCGTTCGCGTTCAGCGTTGCCGCGGTCGCAAAAACAATCGCCAGCGACACTATCGTGCTGAACGCCATCCCGGTCAGCGTGTCGAGCCGGATGCGGGCAAGTTCTGGCCCTGCGTCTCGCGGGGTAATGCACAACGGCTTCACGTGCCGCCGTCGTTCTTCCTCAACTTCCTGACCGGCCTGCCAGAAAAACAGATAGGGGCTGATCGTGGTGCCCAAAATGGCGACAAAGGCGGTGGCATAGGCGGCGTTCCACTGAATTTCGGGCACCACCAGGGATCGCAGCGCACGCCCCCAGGGCACACCCGCGACCACCACCACAGCCACATAGGTGAACAGCGACAGCGTCGTCCATTTCAGGACAGCGGCATAACGCGGATAGCTGAGCGCCACCTCCAGCACGATGCAGATGATGCCGAACATCAATGTATACAGCCCGGCATTGCCCCCGGTCAGCAACTGCAACGCGGCGCCCATCGCGCTTAAATCCGCGCCCAGATTGATGATGTTGGCGACCAGCAACAGCGACACCACGCCCCACAGCACAGGCCGGGGATAATGGCGCCGCAGGTTGCGCGCGATTCCTGCACCCGTCACCCGGCCGATCTCAGCCGCAACCTGCTGAATCGCGACCATCAGCGGAAAGGTGAGCACGAACGTCCATGACAGGCCAAAGCCGAATTGCGCCCCAACCTGGCTGTGCGTGCCAATGCCGCTGGGATCATCATCGGCGGCCCCGGTAATCAGCCCGGGACCAAGCCGGGCGAGGAAGCCTTTCAGGCCCGTCTTCGGTGCATCGGTTTCCGTCGGGATGGCGGGCTGGGGGTCGGACAAGGGCAGTACTCGCGACCGAAGCGGCACATTTCCGGCATTCGGGTGCCTATCACCGATCGGCAGCCGTTGGCGAGGCGAATGTCGCACGTTGGCGATTCCCGGACCCAGATCTTGAATCTGCTGCGTCGCAGGGCGGGTGGGTTGGCCTAGGCGGGCACCCCGTAAAGGTCGTGCTCGTCGGCATCCTCGATGATGACGGGCACGATATCGCCCTGCGCCAGATGTCCGGCATCACGCAGGTGAACCTCGCCGTCGATTTCCGGCGCATCGGCTTGCGAGCGACCGGTGGCACCGCCGGTTTCGTCATCCACGGCATCGATGATCACGTCGAGCGTGCGACCGACCTTGGCCTGCAACTTCTCCGCCGAAATCCGCGCGGTTAGCTCCATCAACCGGGCGTAACGTTCTTCTTTCACCGGCTCTGGCACCTGATCGGGCAGGGCGTTGGCGCTTGCGCCCTCAACGGGTTCGAAGCGGAATGCGCCCACGCGGTCGAGCTGCGCTTCTTCCAGCCAGCGCATCAGATAGGCGAAATCATCCTCGGTCTCGCCCGGAAAGCCGACCACGAAGGTGGACCGGATCGCAATATCAGGCGCGATGCTGCGCCAGCTCTTGATCCGCTCCAGCACCTTGGCGTCGTTGGCCGGGCGCTTCATCCGCTTCAGCACGCTGGGGCTGGCATGTTGGAAGGGAATGTCGAGATAGGGCGTCACCAACCCTTCCGCCATCAGCGGGATCACCTGATCGACATGGGGGTAGGGGTAGACATAATGGAGCCTGACCCACGCCCCCAATGACCCCAGTTCGCGCGCCAGATCGGTCATGTGCGCGCGCACCTCGCGGCCATGCCATTCGCGGGGCTGGTGGCGGATATCAAGACCATAAGCCGAGGTGTCCTGGCTTATCACCAGCAATTCGCGCGTACCCGCCGCGACCAGCTTTTCCGCCTCGCGCAGGATCGCATCGGGGCGGCGGCTGACCAGATCACCGCGCAGGCTGGGGATGATGCAGAAGGCGCAGCGATGGTTGCAGCCTTCGGAGATCTTCAAATAGCTATAGTGGCGCGGGGTGAGCTTAAGCCCGCTTTCGGGCACCAGATTGAGAAACGCGCTTGGCGGCATCGGCGCTGCCTCATGCACCGCGCCCACCACTTCCTCATACTGATGCGCACCCGTAACGGCGAGCACGTTGGGAAATTTGGCGCGGATCATCTCCGCTTCTTTTCCCATGCATCCGGTAACGATCACGCGGCCATTTTCGGCAATTGCCTCGCCAATTGCCTCCAGCGATTCCTCCTTGGCGGAATCAAGGAAGCCGCAGGTGTTGACCAGCACCACATCTGCGCCCGCATAATCAGCCGACATCGCATAACCATCGCTGCGCAGCTTGGTAAGGATGCGTTCGCTATCGACCAAATTCTTGGGACAGCCGAGCGAGACCATGCCGATTTTCGGCGGGGAGGGGAGGATAGTTGCCATGAGAGGCCGGGCACATAGAGATTTTCACGCGTTTTGAACAGAGCGCGCCGGTGGCCTTTGCGCATCGCGATTTTCAGCTTAGCATGAAGCAACTGCGACGACGTTGGGGAGGATCGTGATGGGAACGCAAATTCACTGGATCGCAATATTGGTGGCGGCTGCGAGCGGCTTTATGATCGGCGGCATCTGGTATGGGCCGCTGTTCGGCAAAGCGTGGCAAGCGGAGCGGGGGCTATCTGACGATGCGATGAAGAATGGCAACATGCCGATGATCTTTGGGCTGACATTTGTGCTGAACCTGGTCGCAGCGTTTATCCTGGATCACACGCTGGCAACCTATCCCGGGCTCGATTTCGCGACAAAGGTGATGATCGCATCCGGCGTTGCGCTGGGGTTCATCATTCCGGCGATCGGGGTGAATTACCTGTTTTCGCGCCAATCGCTGAAGCTGTTCCTGATCGATAGCGGCTATTGGCTGGCGATTTATACGGTGATGGGTGTGGAGTTTGCACTAATTTCGATGTGATTGCCCTTTGTGTTCCCGCGAAGGCGGGAACCCAGACTGGACCCCCGGCTTCGCGGGGGTACAAGGGGCCGATGTTTGATCTGATACCCCATCCTGATACGCCACCAGTATCGATCCGCGCGGTGCAAATCGAGTTGACCGGCGATGCCGATGAAATCCTGCTGACTGTCAAGGTCGACGGAGCGGAGAACCTTGCGATTCCCGATTGGCAAACGCCAACCCGCGCGGACAATCTTTGGAAAGCAACTTGCTTTGAGATGTTCTTGAATCCTGCCGGGACGCAGCAGTATTTCGAATTCAATTTTTCGCCGTCAAGCCAGTGGGCGGCCTATAAATTCGACAGCTATCGCCATAATATGCGCAACGTCCATTTGCCTATCGACCCGCATGTTGAACGAGGGATCGAAGCTGGCGAAGACTTCGTCATCGAAGTTGACCTCGACCTGACCAGCATTCCGCCGGGGTCGCTGAACATGAACCTCTCCGCTGTCATCGAAGAGCTCGACGGCACCAAATCCTACTGGGCGCTCGCCCATGCGCCGGGGCCGCCCGATTTCCACAATTCCGATTGCTTTATCGCGACCCTCCCGGCACCAAACACACCATGAAATTCGGTATCGATCGCCTGCTCGCTGACCCGCTCTTGCGCAAGCCATTGGAGGGCAAGCGCGTGGCCCTGCTCGCGCACCCCGCTTCGGTCACTGAAGACCTTACCCACAGCCTCGACGCCCTTATCGCGAGCGGCCTGAACGTATCGGCGGTATTCGGGCCGCAGCACGGCGTGCGGGGGGATTTGCAGGATAACATGATGGAGTCGCCCGACTTCACCGACCCGACCTACAACATCCCCGTCTTCAGCCTATATGGCGAGGTGCGGCGACCGACCGGGCAATCAATGGGCACCTTCGACGTGATCCTCGTTGACATGCAGGATCTTGGTACACGCATCTACACCTTCGTGACGACGCTGTTGTACGTGCTTGAAGCTGCGGCCGAGCACGGCAAATCAGTGTGGGTGCTCGATCGCCCCAACCCGATCGGTCGCCCGGTTGAGGGGCTGACCTTGCTGCCCGGCTGGGAAAGTTTCGTCGGGGCCGGGCCGATGCCGATGCGGCACGGGATGACGTTGGGCGAATTGGGCCACTGGTTCATCGCCCATTACAAGATCGACGTCGATTACCGCGTGATTGAAATGGCGGGCTGGGCGCCCGATGCTGCGCCCGGATATGGCTGGCCGTTGGATCGCATCTGGATCAACCCCAGCCCCAATGCGCCCAACCTGAACATGGCCCGCGCCTATCCCGGCACCGTGATGCTGGAGGGCACGAATTTGAGCGAGGGGCGGGGCACCACTCGCCCGCTCGAGTTGTTTGGCGCACCAGATATTGATGCAAAGGCGGTCATTGCCAAAATGCACGCGATTGCGCCCGAATGGCTGCACGGGTGCACACTGCGCGACATCTGGTTTCAGCCGACTTTCCACAAACATGTCGGGCAGTTGTGCAACGGCGTGCACATTCACGCGGAAGGCGCGTTCTACAATCACCCTGCATTCCAGCCATGGCGGGTGCAGGCGCTCGGCTTCAAGGCGATCCGCGCGCTCAATCCCGATTATGATCTGTGGCGGGATTTTCCCTATGAGTATGAATTCGGCAAACTGGCGATTGATGTGATCAACGGCGGGCCGGGTCTGCGCGAATGGGTGGATGATGCGGCGGCGAGGCCAGGCGATCTTGAAGCCATGACATCGCCTGATGAAGCGGCTTGGGTCGCCACCCGCAAACCGAATCTGATCTACTGAGTTATTGGCCGCTGGATCTTACCAGCCCGACCGGTCTTCGGGATAACTCATTGCGATTGCCACGCTGGCACCAGTCGCGGGGATCGTGATCTTGTTGACTTCAAACGTCGGGGGCCCACGGAGCTGTTCGGCGTTGGTCAGCGCGGTGCCTTCACCGAACCGCCCATCGGGACCCAACGTCATCTTTTCATCGTCGTTGGCGTCATGAAGGACCGACACGACATAGTCGCCCGGCGCGACGTTTTTGATCGTCACGGTCGAGTCGCCTGCTCCGGCTACCTTGGTGGCGCTGAAGAATGGCGGTTGTGCGCGAAAAAGCGTCGTCTTGTCATAGACCGCGACAATCAGGCTGCCGCCCTTGGCCTTCACGCCCGTTACCGTGACGGTCAGGTCGCCTGCATAAGCGGGAGAAGCCATTGCCAGCGTGGCCAACACGCCAACAGTCAGCACAGAACGCATGATGATCCCCCCGAGCCAGTGTATTAATCAAATACTACAGCTCTTTAGTCGGCGTCAAGCGTCACGCCTCAGCGGAACGCCGATGATTGCCCTGTTCTGATATCGCCTAGCCCGTCAATGTCATAGCGGGCCAATCGCTCGATCCTGACCGCTGGGATCAGGATATTGGTGGCGTTGGATCGCGATCTAAGATGCTCACCAGCCCCAGGCTGAAGGCGAATGCGCTCATGGCGATGATGACGAGGTAGATGAACCAAACTTGGTCGATGGCAGGCATGACGATTGTCCCTCATTGATGATGAGGGCACTATCATTGCCTGAAAGCTGCCATGCTTTGACACACGTCAAACTTTTGTTCGCGACCGCCCCGCATCACCGCTTCCGCGTCAGTTCCCGCATGCCATCATCCAGCCCGGCGAGCGTCAGCGGATACATGCGATCTGTCATCAGCTCCTTGATGATCCGCACGCTTTGCGAATAACCCCATTGCTCCTCGGGCACCGGGTTCAGCCACACGGCGGCCGGATAGGTCGTCGTCATCCGGTGGAGCCATACCGCGCCTGATTCCTCGTTGAAATGTTCCACCGAGCCGCCCGGATGGGTGATTTCATAGGGGCTCATTGACGCATCGCCGACGAACACCAATTTGTAATCATGGCCGAATTTGTGAAGCACGTCCCACATCGGCGTGCGTTCGGAAAAGCGGCGGCGGTTATCCTTCCACACGCCTTCATAGGGGCAATTGTGGAAGTAGAAGAATTCGAGATTCTTGAACTCGGTGGTCGCGGCGGAGAACAACTCCTCACACAGCTTTACCCACGGGTCCATCGATCCGCCGACATCAAGGAACAACAGCAGCTTCACCGCATTGCGGCGTTCGGCACGCATGACGACGTCGAGCCAGCCTTGCCGCGCGGTGCCGTCAATCGTCGCGTCGATATCAAGCTCGTCCTGCGCACCTTCCCGCGCGAATTTGCGCAAGCGGCGCAGCGCCACCTTGATGTTCCGGGTGCCAAGCTCCTTGGTGCTGTCAAGGTTGCGGAACTCACGCTGGTCCCACACTTTCAGTGCGCGCTTGTGCTTGCTCTCGCCGCCAATTCGCACGCCCTCAGGATTGAATCCGCTATTCCCGTAAGGGCTGGTGCCGCCGGTGCCGACCCATTTGTTGCCGCCCTGATGCCGCCCCTGTTGTTCTTCGAGCCGCTTTTTCAGCGTCTCCATAATCTCGTCCCAGGAACCAAGCGCCTTCATGGCCTCCATCTCTTCAGGCGACAGGTATTTCTCCGCCACGGCCTTTAGCCAGTCCGCCGGAATGTCGGCGTGCGTTTCGCCAAAATTTGTGGCGATGCCGCGAAAAACCTTGGCAAAAACCTGATCGAACTTGTCGAGCAGTCCCTCGTCCTTCACGTACACCGCGCGCGACAGGTAATAGAAATCTTCCGGTGTCCGGTCGATCACATCACGGTCCAGCGCTTCGAGCAGGATCAGATGTTCCTTCATGCTCGCGGGAATGCCCGCCGCGCGCAGCTCATCAAGAAAATTCAGAAACATTGTTGCGTCAATCCATTGCCGCCGGGCCAGCCGGTCGGGGGCATCCTAGCCAACCGCACGCGCCAATCAAAGTTAATCGCGCATTAGGACATCTGCCCTATGATCCGACTGGCTTGGGGAGATGCATGTGCCATGGATGACGCCGTTGATGTGAAGGACGTCGTTCGCCGCGTCGCGCGAAGTTGCAGCACGCTGGTCGTCGAATGCGCCGATGTTGGCGGGCATGTTGCGGCCATTGCCCAGCGCAAAAACCAACGGATTGGCGAGCTTTCCCGCATCGATCAGGTAACCGCGACCCTTGCGCGTGACCAGGAAAGTGTTGCCGCCGCAATCGAACAGGCCCGGCATTTGTCGCATGAAGTGAAGGAAAAACTCACCCATGGCCGATCGGCAATTCTCAATTCTGTGTCCGGTTTCACCGACCTGACCGATCTGGTGTTGCGGCTGAGCGATCGAGTGGACCGCATGGTTGATGCCCTGGCCCATGTGCAGGATGTTTCGCACCTGATTGGCGGCATCGCGCAACAAACCAACATGCTCGCGTTGAATGCCGCAATTGAGGCCGCGCGCGCCGGCGAATCCGGCAGCGCCTTTGCCGTCGTCGCCACAGAGGTGAAGAAACTCGCTCAGCACACCCGTGAGGCGACGCAGCGGATCAACGGCACCGTCGCGGCACTTTCGGACGAGGCAACCGCCTTTGGCAAGGAAATTGCCGGTGGTGTGGAGCAAAGCAGGAAGGCAACCGCCAAGTTCGAGGCGATCGAACGCACCGTGATCGATATCGGGTCGATCGTTTCGCTGGTTGACCACCAGTCGGATGGCATTGCCCGCAGCGCCGTTCAAATGGAACACAGCATCGCCGCCGTTCAGCAGGAAATGGCAGCGGCTGCGGAATCGACGCGCGTCACCGGCCGCAGTTTAAACGACATCCATGGCCGCATCGAAAAACTGGAAGTCGCCGCCAATGTGATGCTTGATCAGCTTGCCGGCAGCGGTGTTCGCACCGACGACAGCGACAAGATTGAAACCGCCATGCGTGTCGCCGCTGAAATTACGGCCCTGATTGAAGCTGCGCTGCGCCGGGGAAAAGTCTCCGAAGCCGACGTGTTCGATTTCAACTATCGGCCCATTATCGGCACCAACCCACAGCAGTTTGACACGCGGTTCAACGATTTTGCCGATCAGCATATCCGACCCATCCTCGACCGGATGAAGCGTGAGGGGCAGCAGGCGATTGGTTCTGTCATCACCGATATCAACGGCTATTTGCCAACCCACCTGACGTTGCGGTCGCAACCGCAGGGAAATGACCCTGCATGGAATAGCACCTGGTGTCGCAACCGCCGCAACCTGATGGATGATTGCACCCGGCGCGCCGTGGCGAATGAATCGGCGTTTATGCTCAATTGCTACCGCATGACGCTGGGCGATGGCGGGTTTTTGCCGGTGAAGAGCGTGTTTGTGCCGCTGCGCTTCAACGGCAGGCGTTGGGGCAATTATGAATATGCGTATGTCGACGCGATGTCAGCGACGGCAGAGCTTTTGTCTCCGGCAGATCTTGACGCCACCATTGCAAAGTTTCGCGCGATGGAACTGCGCGACGCGGCCTAGCGCGCGTAGACGTCGATCAGCGCAGCGACATAATCCGGGTTGCGGTTGGTCAACTCCGGCGCCTCGCGCCCGCCATAGATGAAGCCATTAACCGGATAGCTGGTCGATCCCAGTCCCGCGGAACCGCGATACCAAACCTTCACCGCGCTCCAATCGCCCTGATAGGACACATCGGTCAACGTCACATCCTGTTCAACATGCCCGCGAACGCCATCAATCCGCGACCAGTTGGCGTGCGTGACCATCACCACGCGCTCGTCAATCACCCGGCTGATCACGGCAACATGGCCCAGTGGCAGGCGCGCCGATTGCGCAAAAACGATGACCGCCCCTTCGCGTGGCACATAACCCCGGCGGTATTTTCCCGCTGCCTTATCCCACCATGTCCAGGCATCGCCGTAAATCTGAATGCCCGATGCAGCGCGCGCAAACGGCACGCATTCACCCACATAATCGAGCAGCGATGCCGGGGCAGGGGCAGCGACCAGCGCTGCACAAAGGGACAACAGGGGGACAATCGCACGCATGCCCATTCTTTGCACGATCAAGCGTGGAAGAAGCGTTGGCCAACATGGTAAACAGGCTGTTCCGGTGGCCCCTGACCGGGCACCCGTACCGCTCGCTTTCGCTAAAATTCAGATGCGGTTCGCCTTTGCGCGCGCCCCGAGGTGACAGGCGCTGGGTTTTGGCGTGCGCTTGAAGGTGGTGCGGTCAACCGACACCAGCCCGAACTGCTGCCTATACCCATAAACCCATTCGAAATTATCGAGCAGCGACCAGTGGATGTACCCACGCACGTCGATCCCCTCGTCCATGCACGCGCGCACTGATGCCAGCGCTCGATCAGTATAGGCGATACGGCGCGTATCATCATCGGTGCCGATCCCGTTTTCGGTGACATAGATTGGCTTGCCGGTTTTGCGCGCGGCATAGCGGATCGTGCCGCCTAGCCCTTCGGGATAAAACTCATACCCCGCCGCCGTCTTCTCAGCCTCTTTGGCGGGTGGCATCACGCCGCTCGCATCCACCAGAATGCGGGTATAGGTTTGCACGCCGACAAAATCAGCCTTGGCGGCCTGGGCTATCCAGGGGCCATAGATCAGGTCTTCGAATTCGGTTGCCTTGTTGCCAGGCCCCACACCCTGCACGTCCTGCATGCTGATCGTCACACCGACCGGGAAATCACCGGGGCCCGATTTGATCGCGTCAAACGCCAGTTCATGCGCGCGAACCTGATTGGCTTCGCTCTTCGCCAGATCAGCAAACAGCACAGAGGCGAACCGGTCTGATCCGCTGGCCTTGGCGCACGCCGCCAGCATTGCCTTGACGAGTGGTTCGATGGCTTTCACTTCAGGCCGCGCCTGGATGAGGCGCGCGATATTGGCTTCGTTGAAGGTGGACGCGGCTGCCATTAACGGCCCCAGTTTCGCCGTCGCCCGTTCGGCAAAGCGCGCGAAAATCTGGGGGCTATCGGGATGTTCAAAACCGCCCTTGGCCGCAAACCAGCGCGGGACGGTCCAGTGGCTATAGGTAACCACCGGGGCCAGGCCATGTTTGTGGCATTCCTCCAGCACGCGCAGATAATGGTCGAGTTCCGCCTCACTGAACTTGCCGGGTTCGGGCTCTATCCGTGCCCATTCAATGCCAAAACGGTGCGCATTAAAGCCCAATTTTGCCGCCAGCGTGATATCTTCAGCATAACGATGATAGCTGTCGCATGCATCAAGCGATGCTTCCTGAAACAGTGTGGGCTTGACGTTTTCGGCCAGCCAGAAGTCTGAATTCGTGTTGTTGCCCTCAATCTGGTGCGCCGCCGTCGCGGTGCCCCACAGGAACCCCTTGGGCAGTGGCTTGGTTGGCTTTGCAGCGCCCAAAGCTGGTGCGGGCGAGAGCACCGCTGCCGCCAGCCCAACACTGCCCGCCATCAACGCGCGGCGCGATAGGCTGGCATCTTCATGCATCGGCTTGGTCATCTGTGCTCTCCCGCTTTTTTCAGCTTTGGGGCCAGGATAGCCTATCGGGCGGCGGGGGAGAAGCGGTGCTTGGGGTGGTGGAGCAGCGACACCAGCACGAACGAGATGATCATCAGCAAATACCACGCACCCAGCTTTTCAGGCGATACCAGCTGCCAGCCATCGCGCTGGCCTGGATAGAGCCAGGCACGCGAGAAGGTGCCGATATTCTCGGCACCCCAGATGAACAGCGCAACCAGAAGCCAGCCAAGCAAAAGCGGCATGGCGCGGGGAGTGCGAAACGGCGTGAACCACACCGGCGTCCGCCAAAAAAGTATCGCCGTCGCGGCAAACAGCAACAGCCGGATATCGGGAAGCCAGTGGTGGGTGAAGAAATTCGCATAAATCGCCACGGCCAGCGCAATCGTGGTCCAGCGCGGGGGATAGTGATGAAACCGGAAATCGAAAATCCGCCAGACACGCGCGATGTAGCTGCCGACAGCGGCATACATGAAGCCGGAGAAGAGCGGCACACCACCGATCCGGAGCAGGCTGGGCTCGGGATAGAGCCATGATCCGTGTGCCGTTTTAAATATTTCCATTACCGTGCCGACGAAATGGAAGGCCAGAATGACCTTGGCTTCGCGAAGCGGCTCCAGTCGGAAGGCGATCATCCCGAGCTGGATCGCCACGGCACCGATCGTCAGAAAATCATAGCGGGCGAGCGGCGCGTCGGCGGGATAAAACAGATAGGTCGAGATCAGCATCGCCAGCATCAGCCCGCCAAACAGGCATGCCCAGCCTTGCTTGAAACCGAACAGCAAAAATTCATACGTCCAGGCAGGCCAGCCAGGCGAGGGCGTGCACGCTTCCAGCCGGACGCGAACGCGCGCAAAACGCGTTGCGCCGCTAGGGGCGATCGGGTCAGCCAATCGGCGGGGGCTGGCGCTCGACCTGGTTCAAGTCAGGGTCGAAACAGGCCCAACTGGGCGCCGAGGCCGTCCAGATCAACTCGGTAGGGCGCACGCTGGCCGGATCGTCGAGAGCGCCGACGCGGATAGCAATGATGTCTTGATAATCGGTCATCCCGGTGAACATTGGCGTGCCGCATGCCGGGCAAAAGCCGCGCCGCATCGCGTTGCCGCTATCCGCGACGCTTTCATACCATTGCAGATTGCCGGTCACCGCAAGGTCGCTTGAACGATAGGCGGCATTGGTCGTGCCGTTGCCCGACCCCCAATATTGGCAGTCGCGGCACCAGCACGTCCGCACGCGGAGCGGCATGCCAGTGATCGCCACGCGCACCTGACCGCAAAGGCAGCCGGCGCCTTCGCTCATTTATTCTGCTGCCGCTTTGCCATGAAGGCCAGCCGTTCGAACAGCATGACATCCTGTTCGTTCTTCAACAGCGCGCCGTGGAGCGGGGGGATAGCCTTGGTTGGGTCGCGGTTTTGGAGCACTTCCAGCGGCATGTCTTCGTGGAGCAACAGCTTCAGCCAGTCGAGCAGCTCGCTCGTGCTGGGCTTTTTCTTCAGGCCAGGCACTTCGCGAACATCATAAAAAATGTCCATCGCCTTGTTGACCAGGATTTTCTGAATGCCGGGGAAATGGACGTCGATAATTGCCTGCATCGTGCCGCGATCAGGAAATTTGATGTAATGGAAAAAGCACCGGCGCAGGAACGCGTCGGGCAGTTCCTTTTCATTGTTGCTAGTGATCACCACAATCGGCCGTTCAACGGCGCGGACGGTTTCCTTGGTTTCGTAAACATGGAATTCCATGCGATCGAGCTCTTGCAGCAGATCGTTGGGGAATTCGATATCGGCCTTGTCGATCTCGTCGATCAGCAGCACCGGCGGCTTTTCGCGGGTGAACGCCTCCCACAATTTTCCTTTCCGGATATAGTTGGCGATGTCGTGCACCCGCTCATCGCCAAGCTGGCCGTCGCGCAGCCGGGCGACGGCATCATATTCATACAGGCCCTGCTGGGCCTTGGTGGTGGATTTGATGTTCCATTCGATCAGTTCGGCATCAACCGCCTTGGCGATTTCATAGGCGAGTACGGTCTTGCCGGTGCCGGGTTCACCCTTCACCAGCAAGGGACGACGCAGCGTGACGGCGGCGTTAACGGCGACCTTCAGGTCGTCGGTTGCAACATAGCTTTGGGTGCCTTCGAAACGCTTCATTCCACCATCCCCGAAAGATTCGAATATCGGGTTCGGGGATAGAGGGTTTTCGCCCATCCGCGCAAGCCGGGCTGAGCATGGTTCCTTCCAGGGACGTGTTCAGGCGCGGTCGCGGGCGCTCGCGCGGGCTTCGAGTAAATCCCACAGGCCGCGATGCTGGGCCAGCACTTGCTGCACACCGAACGCCATTGCGCGTTCGACTGCGGGTGCTTCGGCGGCGGCGGCAACAATGGTATCGGTCTCTTCAGGAAGCGGCAGCGCGTAAGCGGGCGGCGTAAACCCAAAACGATGCGCAGACACATCCAGCACCCGGCGCATCGCCGCCCAATCGATCACCAGGGCGATGGCGGCGCCGATCGCGCATCCGGTACGGTCTGATTGGGCGAGCATGTCAAGCGCATGGCGCTGGCCGACAACGGCGCTTTCCGATTCGGCCTGCCCCGGCGTGGACGGCAGCGGCCCTGCTGCAGAGGCCAGCTTGGCGAGCAGCGCGCGTTCGGTTGCAAACCCGTCAAGCGATACTTCCAGCCAGCCCTGAATCCCCGGCTGGCGGTTGCGCGCCAGGGCATGATCAAGAATGCCCGGCTGGCGACCGTGCAGCATGCACAGCGCATGGATGGCATCTGCCAGGTCGCGCACCGGCACGTGCGGCGAAGCGAGTCGGTGACTGAATGGATGCTTGTGGCTGCCATCAGCATCGATCAGCGCCGCGACGATGCTCCTGCCCGTGGGCAACGGTGTCGCCAGCCGGGCAGCCAGCGCAATAGGGGGTACCGGATCGATAGCCATTGGTCTGTCTTGATCCCCGAAAATGAAACCGGACGCGCCGGCGAATCCGGCTATCGGGGCAAGTCATATACCGAAGCACGTAAAGACACGGTTTACAGGCGCTTAAGTCTGTCTCAATGCTTATGGCGTGATGTTAACGGGCAACAATCACCACGCTGACAGCGTCGACCAATGATCCGTCGACGATGGGGCTGAAACCAATACGCACCGGCTTTGCAACCGAACCAGCGGCAAACAGGATGGCATCAACCTGCACCGGTGTGCGGGCGCTGATCGCGGTTTCGAGCGCCCGACCGACGGCCACCCGGGTGCCTAAATCGATCAATCCCACAAACCGCGTTCCGGCAAGTGATGCTGCGTCAACATGCGCCATCGCCGCGATCGCGCCAAACGGGGCTTCAAGATAGCCCCGTAAATTGATGCGGCCAATCGCTGCAAGACCGGTTGCCGCCAGTGCATCGGTATCCGCCGCCCGTGCCGCCCGCATCGCTGAAAGCTCTTCAACAATCGTTATATCGCGAAACCGCAGGCAGGCGCCTGCGCCCACCGGATCAATCGCAACGGATACAGAGCGCCCGGCAAACGGCGCGCCGATTTCGATTTCTTCGTGCAAGCCCGACGCCACCACGCGAAGAACAGCCTCCATCAGCCAACCTGCACTTGGCGTGCGCACCAGATCGGGCAGCGGCGTGCCCGGCCGTGCAGCATCACCAAAATAGCCGCGTGCTGCCCTGCTCGCGGCAATCAGCACCAGATTGCGATCAACAATCAAGATCAGATCGCGCGTCAGATCGAGCAGCGTTTCCATGCCCAACGCAGGCGCAGAGGCTTGCCCGAGCGGCGCTTCATGCGGCGCGCACAGTGCCTGCATTATTTCGATTGATGTCAGCACAAAGCGGGGGCGCCCACGGTGGAGAACATATACCGGCTCGCGGCCCGCCCGCTCCTGCCACAGCCCGAAACGCCGGACGAGATCAGACGCGGTGACGACATTGGTGCCATTTAATGGCCCGGCTAAATTGGGGAGCTTCATGCGAATATATCGCCATTGCCGCACATGATGCGCAACTGGATTGCACCATTTTGGATGTAGCTGTTATATGGAAAAGGCCGCTTCTTCGGTAGGGTTCATTATCAATGCTTCACGCTAAGCCTATCGCTGGTTCAGGAACGCAAATGTCGGCGCGGAAAAGTGCAAGAACTGTATTTTACACAGTTTTCGCACTTGCCTTGCTGGGGAATGGACCGACGAATAATGCCCCCGCCGCCACTGAATTGGTCGCCAGGCCAGGTGAATTGGTGGCAGCAACGATTGAGGGCGCGCCCGCGCGGCTGCGGGTGGTTTCAGGGGAGGCGGATCGGCTGTTTCTCAACGCAGATTACGTTGCCCGCTCGGGCATCAAGCCTGCCTTCCTTATGGGCAACGGCAGCCTGAACATTGCTGGCAGGCGGGCGTTTAAGTTTAAGAACCGCCCGCTGGACTTCGTGATTGGCGGTATGGCGCAAAAGGGCCGGGCGATTTGGATTGCCGATGCACCTGCTGTGGCCGGCGACGGAAGTATTGGCCCCTGGGCGCTGCCGCACGCGCGCGTTACGCTGCAATTTGGGGATACAGATATCACCAGCCAGCGACACGATTTTCCGTTGTTCGGCAGCATCAGTTCGCAGAGCGTAACCACCTATAAAGAGGCGAGTTTTGGCGTCATTATCAATTTCGACCTTGACGACAATGGCGCTTATCCGGTTGCGTCGGCCGCCGCCGGTGCAGCGATTGCTCGGGCTTATGGTGGGACGCTGAGCGGGGCAAGCTGGGATATCAACATCCTGCTTGGCGTGATGCGCCCGGTGCGGTTGATGACGTTGGAACGCCCGTTGGTGATTGGTCCGCTATCCATCAAGCAGATCGCAGTGCGCGTCCGCGACCGGATCGACGGGGCAGGGCGGGGCGACCCAATTCCTGACGGCACCGAAGATCCGTCGGAAATCCTTGTCTCAGCCAAGAAAAAAGGACCGCGCCCCTATTTCACGCTGTCGATTCCGCGCGCAACAATGGCCGCTTGCTCCCGCCTGACATTCGACAAGGCGGCGGTGCGGATCGAGCTGTGGTGCCGGGCGGGTGGGTAGAGCAAAGATGACTCTATACTGACCCGTTCGTCTTGAGCGAAGGCGATACACTCTGCGCGGCAGTTGGTACATGTTTCTCGACTGCGCTCGAAACGAACGGTCAAGGAAAACTCACCGAAATCATATAGTTGAAATATGAACCGTCATTGCGAGCGCAGCGAAGAAATACAGCCTATCCTCAAGCGGCGCAGCTGGATTGCTTCGCTGCGCTCGCAATGACGGTGATCCTGAATTACAGTCCAATGCTTCAGGCCGTGAACCCATCAACGGCCGGTTTTGAAAAGAAGGCTGAATGGCCGACATTGGGTGGGAAGCGGTCACTTCAACTTCGGTTGTGTCCCCGCGAAGGCGGGGACCCAGTCTGGGCTCCCGCCTTCGCGGGAGCACAACGTCAACGACAGCAATTGGGCGGAAGCAGCCCGTCAGACGCGAAAGAACCCCCAGCCGTCTGACCGGCCACCGTAAGTCCGAGCGCGTGCATCGAAGCGCTCCTCCCACGACGTAACATTCACGGCCGACGGCTCCATCTCTGCCGACACCGTGACATCCCATGGGTCTTCTTCGCGCTCGGTTTCCACGAGGTCGATCTCGAAGCCATCGCTACCGCACTCCTTAGCGAACGCTTCCGCCGAGGCTTGATCGGGGAAGACATGCGAAAAATCGACTGGACGAGACGGGCCGAGGTCGCTTCCGTCTCTCTGCATTCTGGCAAGGATTTCAGTATTTTCTTCGAGCAGTAACATAGGCACCTCTGACTGACGCCCGAACCTGAACGAGTGTCAGGATTGGCGCAAGCTCCCCGCTGCCGGGAACGACGACATCTGGGGCGGTAGCCGACCAGCCGCCTTTATGAACCTATGCCCTAACCGTCCACCCCAACGCCTATTGATCCAGAAAACTCCGCATTTTCCGGCTGCGGCTTGGGTGCTTCAACTTCCGCAGCGCCTTTGCCTCAATCTGGCGGATGCGTTCGCGCGTCACGCTGAACTGCTGGCCGACTTCTTCCAGCGTGTGATCGGTGTTCATGCCGATGCCAAACCGCATCCGCAGCACGCGTTCTTCACGCGGGGTCAGGCTTGCCAGCACGCGCGTCACGGTTTCCTTCAGATTTGCCTGAATGGCCGCATCGACCGGGATGACCGCGTTCTTGTCCTCAATAAAGTCGCCCAGATGCGAATCTTCCTCATCGCCAATCGGCGTTTCCAGGGAGATTGGCTCCTTGGCGATTTTCATCACCTTGCGCACTTTTTCGAGCGGCATGCTCAGCCGCTCTGCCATTTCCTCCGGCGTCGGCTCGCGGCCCTGTTCGTGCAGGAACTGGCGGCTCGTGCGGACCAGCTTGTTGATCGTTTCGATCATGTGCACGGGAATGCGGATCGTCCGCGCCTGATCAGCGATGGAGCGCGTAATCGCCTGCCGGATCCACCACGTCGCATAGGTGCTGAATTTGTAGCCGCGGCGATATTCAAACTTATCGACCGCCTTCATCAGGCCAATATTGCCCTCCTGAATCAAATCCAGAAACTGCAGCCCGCGATTAGTGTATTTCTTGGCGATGGAGATGACGAGGCGCAGGTTCGCCTCAACCATTTCCTTCTTGGCGATGCGTGCCTCGCGCTCGCCCTTTTGCACCATGTTGACGATGCGGCGGAATTCACCCAGCGACATGCCGGTTGCCTGGCTGATTTCCGAAATCTCGATGCGAACGCGGTCAACCGCTTCACCCTCATTGGTGACGAAAGCGGCCCATTTTTTGTCGAGCTTGACGACGCTGCCCAGAAAGCCCTCATCCAGCTCATTGCCGATATAGCGATCGAGGAAGTCCTTGCGCGGCACCTTGTGGCGCTCGGCCAGGCGCAGCATTTGACCGCCCAGCGCGGTCAGGCGGCGGTTAAAGGCGTAAAGCTGATCGACCAGATATTCGATCTTGGCGTTGTGAAACTGCACGCTTTCAACTTCGGCGGTCAGTTCTTCGCGCAGCTTTTGGTATTTGCGTTCTTCTGCATTGGTCAGTTCGCCGCCAGCGGCCATGGCGTCGAGCCTGCCGCTCTGCATCTTGGAAAACTTCTTATACAGCGCTGTAATATTGGCGAATTTTTCCAGCGCCTGCGGCTTTAGCTGCTCTTCCATCTGGGCGAGCGACAGCGTGTTGTCTTCTTCTTCATCGTCCGACGGGCGTGGGGTGCGCCGTTCGGTCATTGAATCTTCTTCCTCGTCGGCGGGCGCTTCTTCTGGCTCAGCCTCTTCCTTGAACGAAGGGCCGGCGTTTTTCTCAGAAATCTCACCATCGCCCTCTTCGCCATCCTCGGTCAGTGATTCAGGTGCGGGGTCTTTGGAAAGCATCGCATCAAGATCGATAATCTCGCGCAGCTGCATCGTGCCTTCGTTCAGCGCAGTCGACCAATCGATAATCGCGTTGAACGTGATCGGGCTTTCGCACAGCCCCAGGATCATCGTGTCGCGCCCCGCCTCAATCCGCTTGGCGATGGCGATTTCGCCCTCACGGCTCAGCAGCTCAACCGCGCCCATTTCGCGCAGATACATCCGCACGGGATCATCAGTGCGGTCGATAATTTCTTTTTTCTTCTCCAGCGCAGGCGCGCTGTCGCCGGCGGCGTCGACTGATTCGACCTCCTCCTCGGCGGCTTCCTCATTGTCGGCTTCGTCGCCGGCCTCTTCATTTTCGACGATGTTGATGCCCATCTCGCTCAGCGTCGAAGTGATGTCTTCGATCTGATCGGAGGTCATGTCCTGCGGCAGCCCCTCGTTGAGCTGGTCATAGGTGATGTAGCCGCGCTTTTTGGCGCGGGTGACCAGCTTCTTGATCGATGCGTCGTTCAAGTCGATCAGCGGTGCGTCACCGGATTCTGTTGTGTCGGTCACGTCCGCCATAGTCGCCTTCGCCATCAATTGCCCTCGGTATCAAGAGTTCGTGCGTCTTCGTTTGCTTGGCACAGATTTGCAAGCCGCGCTTCTAATGCGTGGCGTTCCTTAACCAGCGAGACCTGCCGTTCAAAGGCCTCGTCGGAGAAACGCATGGATAGCGCCGCTGTTGCATCGGCCAGCGCCCCATCCACTTCCGGGCGCGCGACCAAAATCGAAATTGCCTCGCGCAGATCAGCACTTACGCGTGCTGGTTCTGCATTTTTCTGGGTAAAGCTATATGGTGTCGCGTCCGCACGAAGCAAATCTGTCGCCATTTGATCAAACCCGGATTTCGCCAATATGGTGCGCAACCGCGCGCTATCAAGCGCCCCAAGCTCAATCCCGCCTTCCAACGCCACATCAATCACCGCTTCAAACAGCCGCCCAAGCGCCCCGCCTGCGAATCGCAGCGATCCGAGCATTTCAACATGGCGCGCAATTTCTGCCGGGTGGCGGATCAGCCCGGCCAGCACCGCTTTGGCCAAAATCGGGTCGATGCCGCTCGCCTTTACGCCCTGCGCATGGGGGTGATCGCCCCCGGTGGGTGGGGCAGGGCGCCATTTGCCGCCTTTTTGTGCAGTGGTGGGGCGCTGTGGGTTCCATACACGCGGCGCGGTCGCGAAATGCGCATCGAAACGCCGCCGGAAATCGGTGATATATTCCTGCCGAACACTGGGATCAGCAATCGTCTGCGCCAGGTCGCCAAGGCGTTTTTTCAGCCCGGCGCGTTCCTCTGGCGTGCCGAGCGGGCCGCTGGCAAGCTCATCGGACCAGAGCCGCTGGACCAGCGGCTGCGTTTCGCCAAGCAGCGCCTCAAACGCCTGCGGCCCCTTGGCACGGACCAGATCATCCGGGTCTTGCCCCGGCGGCAGCGTTGCAAAGGCCAGGCTGCGGCCCGGCGCGAGCATCGGCAGCGCGCGGTGTGCCGCGCGGATCGCGGCTTTCTGGCCGGCATTGTCGCCATCAAAGCAGAGGATCGGCACATCGCTGAGCCGCCACAGCCGCTCCAACTGCGCTTCGGTCAGCGCGGTGCCCAGCGGCGCGACCGCCTCGCCAAACCCCGCCTGCGCCAGGGCAATGACGTCCATATAGCCTTCGACGACAATCACCCGGCCCGATTTGCGGGCGGCGGCGGCGGCGCGATCAAGATTGTAGAGCGTGCGACCCTTGTCGAACAACGGCGTGTCGGGCGAGTTGAGATATTTCGGTTCGCCATCGCCAATCACGCGCCCGCCAAAGGCGATAACGCGACCGCGCGGATCGCGGATCGGGATCATCAGCCGACCCCGGAACCGGTCATAGGGCTCCTTGTCATCAACCTTGATCAGCAACCCGGCCTCTACCAGCAGCGGGTCGCCATATTCCTTCAATTGCGCCTTCAGCTTGCTGCGTGAATCGGGCGAAAAGCCCATGCCGAATGCCCGGGCCGTCTCAGGCGTGATCCCACGCCGCTCCAGCACCGTACGTGCCTCGCCCCCGGCAATCCCCATCAATTGCTCGGTGAACCAGCGCGCGGCGTCGTCCATCGCTTCATACAGGCCCTTGGCGGCTTCGGCCTTTTCGGCGGCGCGCGGGTCCATCGCGGGCATGTCCATCCCCGCCGTCTGCGCGAGTTCCTTTACCGCATCGATAAAGGGCAGCCCGCGCTGGTCGGTCATCCAGCGGATGGCATCGCCGTGCGCGCTGCACCCGAAGCAGTGGTAGAATGCCTTGTCGTCATTGACGTAAAAGCTGGGCGTCTTCTCGTTGTGGAACGGGCAGCACCCCCGAAACTCGCGGCCCGCCTTGGTGAGCTTCACCGTCTTGCCGACGAGTGCCGACAACAGGGTGCGCGACCGGAGTTCGTCGAGGAATTGCGGGGTAAGGGTCACCTGCGCCCCTCCGATTGGCTCGAACTACCTAACCCGTTTGTCCCGAGCGAAGGCTCTGTCGAGCAAGGCCGAGACATCGAGGGGCGTTCCCCAGGCGGTAACGCCCAATGGGACAGCGCAACCCAGTCGCCCGCTATCAGCGCTTCCTTCTTCTTGCGCGACCACGGCTTGATTTGACGCTCGGCCTCAAGGGCCTCCAGTCGTGAGGGAAAATCTTGGCTCCAAGCCAAAGCGACTGGCTGGCGGCGCGCGGTGTAGTCACAGCCACGGCCCACCAGATGTTCGGCAATCCTGCGATCGAGATCGTCAGTGTGGCCAGTGTAGAAACTATCATCGGCAAATCGCAGGATATAGGCCCAGAACGTCATTTCGCGGGTTGCAGCATTGCTTGGCACGCCCCTCGACTTCGCTCGGGACCAACGGGGAGGGGGTCGGGCTGCCGGGGTCTGCGCATCCCAATCACCCAGCCAAAGCCGCCTTCACCAGTCCGCTCGCCTTGCTCATGTCCAGCGTGGTCGCGTGGCGCGCTTTCAGTTCGGCCATCACGCGGCCCATGTCTTTCATGCCGCCTGCGCCAAGCTCTGCCTTAATCGCTTCGATCGCGGCGGTGGTGTCCGCATCGCTCATTTGTTGCGGCAAAAACTGTTCAATCACGGCAATTTCGGCACTTTCTGCGTCCGCAAGCTCCAAACGCGCGCCTTTTACGTACATTTCAATCGATTCGCGGCGCTGTTTGATCATTTTCTGCAGCACTTCGACCACCAGCACATCGTCATCATCAGGCGCCTTGCCCTCACGCGATTGCGGCGCGCGGGCCTCGATGTCGCGGTTTTTGATCGCCGATTGCACCAGCCGCAGCGTGGCCGTTCCCGCCTTGTCGCCGCCCTTCATTGCGGTGATGAGCGCGGTTTTGATGGTGTCGCGAATCATGGTCGAAGTCCTTTTCGGTAATCCTCACCCCTAGCGCCTCGCGACGGTTTTTAACAGATTGACGCTTGGGCCAATGGCCTATAGCTCCCGAGCCTTAGCGACATCGATGACCCAAGGAACGCCCCGCGCAATGGCCGACGCCAAACCCATGCCCCTGCCCGGTGCAAAAGCGCCCACCGCAAAACCGGACGGCGCAACCGGCGTTCTGGTCCTCGCCAATGGTGACGTGGCATGGGGCAGGGGCTTCGGCGCGGAAGGCGCAGCGGTTGGCGAGGTGTGCTTCCACACCGCCATGACCGGCTATCAGGAAATCATGACCGACCCCAGCTTTGCCGGGCAGATCATCACCTTCACCTTCCCGCATATCGGCAATGTCGGCGCGAACCCGGACGATATCGAAGCGGATGATCCCCACGCGCTGGGCATGATCGTGCGCGAGGATGTGACAAACCCCAGCAATTTCCGCAGCGTGGAGCGGCTCGACGACTGGATGAAAAAGCACGCGCGCATCGGCCTGTCGGGAATCGACACGCGGGCGTTGACGCGGCGCATCCGTGGTGGCGGCGCGCCCAACGGCGTCATCGCGCATGCGGCGGACGGCGTGTTCGATATCCCCTCGCTGTTGGCGCTGGCGCAGGGCTGGCCGGGGCTGGAGGGCATGGACCTGGCGGTTGATGTGACCACGCAGACGCATTTCGGCTGGGAAGGCGGCGTGTGGCGGCTGGGGGCAGGGTATGAGGGGCCAGCGCCTGGGGCACGTGCCTCGACTGCGCTCGGCACGAACGGTCCTGCTAATGAGGGCGTCCTTAATCCTCCGTTCGTCCCGAGCGCAGTCGAGGGGCGTGCCCAGCAAAACCGCCCCCATGTCGTCGCCATCGATTACGGCGCAAAACGCAACATCTACCGCAATCTCACCGCCGCCGGCGCGCGGGTGAGCGTGCTCCCCGCAAATGCGACGTTTGATCAGGTCATGGCGCTGAGCCCCGATGGCATCTTCCTGTCAAACGGCCCAGGCGACCCCGCCGCGACCGGCGCATACGCCGTCCCCGTCATCCGCCAGCTGCTGGAAACAAACCTGCCGCTATTTGGCATTTGTCTGGGCCATCAACTCCTCGCGCTCGCGGTCGGCGGGCAGACCACCAAGATGTTCCAGGGCCACCGCGGCGCCAACCACCCGGTCAAGCGGCTGTCGGATGGCGCGGTCGAGATCACCAGCATGAACCACGGCTTTGCGGTGGAACGGGACTCGCTGCCGGCGGGGGTGCGCGAAACGCATGTTTCGCTGTTTGATGGCAGCAACGCGGGGATCGAGTTGGAAGGCGGGCGGGCGTTTTCGGTGCAATATCACCCGGAAGCGAGCCCGGGACCGCAGGATAGTTTGTATCTGTTTGAGCGGTTTGTGGGGATGATGGAATGAGCTTCGAAGCGAGCTTGGCCCGCGTTCTCGATCCAGAGGGACTCTACTGGAACTATCCGGGCGACGACAAAGACGACCCTAGTCAGGATCGACTGATCGAGGTGCGAATAGACGTACCGAATGATCGAGCATCATCCGCCCAATCGCTTATGAATCAAAATGGCTGGCAGCTTGCGTCGCAACCTGATGAACCTTCAGATCCAATCCAGCGCCTGTATTTCAGGAAAGTTCAGTCTTTGCTTCCGCTTGATCGGACAGCGATGCTTACGACTGCTTTGCGAGCCGCTCACGACGCAGATGGCAAGTTCTGGTCGTGGCTCGACCGGCCAGAGGACAAATAATGCCCGAACCCACCGACATCCCCGCCGTCAGTAACAACACGCCTCCCTCTCCCCGGCGGGGAGAGGGCTGGGGTGAGGGGGAGCGCGCTCTTGCGCGCGTGGGGGCTGGTTTGGGGCACATCGCTGGCGTCGGACACCCTCACCCAACCCTCTCCCTCAAGGGAGAGGGCTTTAGAATTAGGTTAGCGGTTTCGCGCGATCAGCAACGCTTGCCTGATTTCCTCCAGCACCCCTTCGGTGTTCGCCAGCACATCGTTGTTCCAGAAGCGGATAACCGTGTAGCCATGCGCTTCGATCAGCGCTGTCCGCGCCGCGTCCGTCAGGCTTTCGGCGTGCTGGCCACCGTCGAGCTCGATCACCAGCCTTGCCTCGCGGCAAGCGAAGTCGGCCACATGCGGGCCAATCGGGAATTGCGCGACAAACTTCGCCCCCTCGATCTGACGGTTGCGGATGCGCGCCCACAGTCGGCGTTCGGCGTCGGTCATCGTTCGGCGCAGTCTGCGCGCGGTGGGCGTCAGTCTCTTCGCAACCATCGGCGGATCACCCTCACCCAACCCTCTCCCTCAAGGGAGAGGGCTATTATGGCGGCCTGAACTCCAATGCCCAAACGCACAGATATCCAGTCCATCCTCGTCATTGGCGCGGGGCCCATCGTCATCGGGCAGGCGTGCGAGTTCGATTATTCGGGCACGCAGGCGATCAAGGCGTTGAAGGAGGATGGCTATCGCATCATCTTGGTCAATTCGAACCCCGCCACGATCATGACCGATCCCGAACTGGCCGACGCGACCTATGTCGAGCCGATCACGCCCGAAATCGTGCGGAAAATCATCATCAAGGAGCGCCCCGATGCGGTGCTGCCGACGATGGGCGGGCAGACCGCGCTGAACACGGCGCTGGCGTTGTTCAACGATGGCACGCTCGCCGAATTCGGCGTCGAGATGATCGGCGCAGATGCAGAAGCCATCGACAAGGCTGAGGACCGCCAGAAATTTCGCGACGCGATGACCAAGATTGGCCTGGAAAGCGCGCGCTCGGGCATCGCCCATACGCTGGATGAGGCGTTTGCCGTGTTGGAGCGCACCGGTTTGCCCTCGATCATCCGGCCCAGCTTCACGATGGGCGGCACTGGCGGCGGCATTGCGTATAATCGCGAAGAGTTTGAGGTCATTGTCCGCTCAGGCCTCGATGCGTCGCCCACCACCGAAGTGCTGATCGAGGAATCGCTGCTGGGGTGGAAAGAATATGAGATGGAGGTGGTGCGCGACAAAAACGACAACGCCATCATCATTTGCTCGATTGAGAATATCGATCCGATGGGCGTCCATACCGGCGACAGCATCACCGTCGCCCCGGCGCTGACGCTGACCGACAAGGAATATCAGATCATGCGCAACGCGAGCATCGCTTGCCTGCGTGAGATTGGCGTGGAGACGGGCGGCTCCAACGTCCAGTTCGCGGTGAACCCGAAGGACGGTCGCCTGATCGTGATCGAGATGAATCCGCGCGTGTCGCGGTCGTCGGCGCTGGCATCCAAGGCGACGGGTTTCCCGATTGCCAAGGTCGCGGCGAAGCTGGCGGTTGGCTATACGCTTGATGAGATTATGAACGACATCACCGGCGCGACGCCGGCGGCGTTTGAACCGACGATCGATTATGTCGTCACCAAAATCCCGCGCTTCGCCTTTGAGAAGTTCAAGGGTGCCGAACCCTTGCTCAACACCGCGATGAAATCGGTCGGTGAAGTGATGGCGATTGGCCGCAACATCCATGAATCGCTGCAAAAGGCGCTGCGCGGGCTGGAAACGGGGTTGAGCGGCTTTAATCAGGTTGATGCGCTGGCGGGTGCCCCTCGTGCGGCCATTGAGGCAGAGCTAGCCCGCCCGACGCCTGACCGGCTGCTGGTGGCGGCACAGGCGCTGCGTGAAGGGTTCACCGTTGCCGAAGTTCACGCCATTGCCAAATACGACCCCTGGTTTTTGGAGCGGATCGCCGAGATTATCGGGGCAGAAGAAGAGGTCTGCACCCACGGCCTGCCGCGCGATGCGCAGGGGATGCGTCGCCTGAAATCGATGGGCTTTTCAGATAAAAGACTCGCCTATCTTGCGCTAAAGTCAGTAAATATGCGCCAAGGCTCTGAAGCGATGGCGCGCAGTTCCGGGCTGATTGGTGACATTGCCAAGGCGATGGCGGGTGCCGTGACTGAAGGCGAAGTGCGCGCGCTGCGGCACAAATTGGGCGTGCGCCCCGTGTTCAAGCGGATCGACACCTGCGCGGCCGAATTCGACGCCAAAACGCCCTATATGTATTCGACATATGAGGCCCCCAGTTTCGGCGACCCCGAATGCGAGAGCCAGCCCAGCAATGCGCGGAAAATCGTCATTCTGGGCGGTGGACCGAACCGGATCGGGCAGGGGATTGAGTTTGATTATTGCTGCTGCCATGCCTGTTTTGCCCTGCATGATGCGGGCTATGAAACGATCATGGTCAACTGCAATCCAGAGACCGTCAGCACCGATTATGACACATCCGACCGGTTGTATTTTGAGCCGTTAACGGCCGAAGATGTGCTCGAAATTCTCCATGTTGAGCAGCAAAATGGCACATTAGTGGGCGTCATTGTCCAGTTTGGCGGGCAAACGCCGCTAAATTTGGCAAAAGCGCTGGAAAATGCCGGCATTCCGATCCTGGGAACAACACCCGATGCCATCGACCTGGCAGAAGACCGTGAGCGCTTCGCTGCGCTGATCACCAAGCTGGGGTTGCTCCAGCCTGCCAACGGCATCGCCCGCAGCCGGGATGAGGCAATCGCGGTCGCGCAGCGGATTGGCTATCCGGTGCTGATGCGACCCAGCTACGTGCTCGGTGGGCGCGCGATGGAAATTGTCGACGGCCCCGAACAGCTCGACAATTATATACAGACAGCGGTGCTGGTATCCGGGGACTCGCCGGTGCTGATCGACCAATATCTGCGCGACGCGATTGAGGTTGATGTCGACGCGATTTGTGACGGTACTGATGTGTGCGTGGCCGGTGTGCTCCAGCATATTGAGGAGGCTGGCGTGCATTCGGGCGATAGCGCCTGTTCCATCCCGCCCTATTCGCTGAGCGCGGACATCATTGCCGAGATTGAGCGCCAGACGACCGCGCTGGGGGCGGCATTGTCGGTCAAGGGGCTGATGAATATCCAGTTCGCGGTCAAAGACGGGCTTGTTTATCTGATCGAGGTAAACCCGCGCGCCAGCCGCACCGTGCCGTTCGTCGCCAAGGCCATTGGCGCGCCGATTGCCAAAATTGCCGCGCGGGTGATGGCAGGCGAGCTGCTGGCCAACCTGCCCCCGGTGAACCGCCATATTGATTATTATGCGGTGAAGGAGGCGGTGTTCCCGTTCGGGCGCTTCCCCGGGGTTGATCCGGTGCTGTCGCCTGAAATGAAATCAACCGGTGAAGTGATGGGGATCGACCCTGATTTCACGCTCGCCTTTGCCAAGGCAGAGCTGGGCGCGGGCACCATTTTGCCGAAATCGGGCACGGTGTTCATCAGCGTAAAGGACGGCGACAAGCCCGTCGTGCTGCCCGCCGCGCGCATATTGGTGGCGCAGGGGTTCAAAATTGTCGCGACCAGCGGCACCGCTGATTATCTGACCGACCACGGCGTGCCGATTGAGCGGGTGAACAAGGTGGCGCAGGGGCGGCCGCATATTGTCGACCGGATCAAGGACGGCGGTATCGCGTTGATTTTCAACACCACCGAAGGCTGGCAATCGCTGAAGGATTCGCAGCCAATCCGCGCCTGCGCGCTTGCCCAGCGCATTCCATATTTCACCACAGCGCCCGCCAGCCTGGAGGCGGCAAAGGCAATTGCAGCCCTTTCCACGCAAAGCCTTGAAGTACGCCCCTTGCAATCCTATTATTCCCATTCGCATAGTTGACCCTCTACATTGTTGCATGCGCGCGGGTGGACCTAAATGGTTCACTCGAAAACGGGGATTTGAACGAAGGACGTAAGCAATGGCGACGGTCGAAAAGATGCCGATGCTGCAGGAAGGCTATGACAAGCTTTCGGTGGAACTGAAGCGGCTGAAGGCCGAACGACCGCTGATCGTTGACGCGATTGAGGAAGCACGCGCGCATGGCGACCTTTCTGAAAACGCCGAATATCATGCCGCCAAGGAACGCCAGGGCCAAATCGAAGCCTCGCTGAGCGATATCGAGGACAAGCTGAGCCGTGCCCAGATTATCGATCCCAAGGAAATGTCGGGCGACAAGGTGGTGTTCGGCGCGACGGTGACGTTGCTTGATGAGGATGACAAGCCGATCCGCTACCAGATCGTCGGCCAGACGGAGGCTGACGCCAATGTCGGGCGCATTTCATACAACTCGCCGCTGGGTCGGGCGCTGATTGGCCGCAAGGTTGATGATGAGGTGGAGGTGACGGTGCCGTCGGGTGATCGTTATTACCTCGTGTCGAAGGTCGAATTCATCTGACACGCTCTGCGCTAGATGAGACTCCGGCCACCATCATCATCGCCGGGCTGACCATCGCTGTTTCGGCGTTGATCACGCTGTTGGCGGTGGAGGCCTATGCCGCGATTGGCGGCGGTTTCATTCCGGCCAGCCTGTCCGTCACGCTCACCGCGCCGCACGGCATGATCCTGCTGCCATTCTGGCTGACGCCGTTGACGGCCACATTGGTGCATGGCGGTTTCCTGCACCTTGGCCTGAACATGGTGATGATGGTTTATTGCGGGCGGATGCTGGAACGCGCGCTGGGCTGGCGCGCCATCGTGACGCTGTACCTGGTCGGCGCCTATGCTGGCGCCGCCGGGCATTGGGCATTTGAACCCATGTCCACCGCGCCGATGATTGGCGCGAGCGGCGCAATTTCTGCCATTCTGGCCGCCTATGCCATGCTGTTCGCCGAACGCCCCGTGCCCGCGATGGGCCCAATCCCGTCCCGCGTCGTGCGCGTGGTGTGGCTGGCCAGTGCGTGGATCGTGATCCAGCTCATGACCGGCCTTGCATCGGGTGGCGGCAGCAGCGCCGTCGCCATTGGCGCACACATCGGCGGCTTTGCGGCGGGGCTGTTACTGGCACGACCGTTGTTGTTGTGGCGCTATCGCGGGGCTTGAGCGGTAGGGGTGCGGTGATTGAGCCGCGTCACGATGCTTCCCGTCAATCTGCGGCCACCCTTTGACGTAACCCTATTCAGCCCCAGCCCCAGGTCCCGGGGCCATCAGGTCTGGCTGGACGAGGCGGTGGAGGTGGACGACGACATATTTCATTTCTGCATCGTCGACGGTGCGCTGGGCGGCGGCGCGCCAGGCTTTTTCGGCGCTTTTGTAATCGGGGAAGATGCCGACGATGTGGATTGATTCCAGATCGTTGAAATCCAGCGTCATCGGATCGGCGACGCGACCCCCGAACACGAGATGGAGTTTGCTCATATGCGCTTGGCCTTTGCCCAGAAAAAACTCCGCTTAACGCGGCGCGGGCGGGGGTAAAAGTCTAGTCTTTGTCCGGCGCCGCTTTGGTTGCGGTGGCGGCGGCGTCGCCTGCGGTTTTTACCGCGGTCATTACCCCGTCGATCAGCTTGCCGACTTGCGCACGGGCAGCGTCGCGGCTGATGCCGGCGGCGATCAGTTCTGCGGTGCCGGCGTCGCGCGCGGCACGGGCAGCCGCTGTCGCGCCTTCGGTCAGGCGCTTGCCGACCGGGCCGAGTAATTCGGTCTCGCGTTCCGTGCGGGGCAGCAGCGCGCCAGCCAGTACGCCAGCGGCGATGCTACCGGCCAATACGGCAAGCGGATTGCCCTCAATCCCCTGCGCGGTGCGCCGCGCGGCGGCCTGAGCTGTGTCGATCACGCTGTCGATCGCGCTGGTTGCCACCTGGCTGGCACTGCCGAGCACGGTGTTCGATCCTGTGGTGTTCGCGCCGGTGAGCGGGGTTCGTTGGGTTGGTTGGTCAGTCATCTGTTTTCCCTTCCCGGGGTGCGACGACCCCATCTCCATCATCGATAGCGGCTGAACGCGGCGCTGGCGAGGTGGTTGCAGCATCGTCGTGCTTCGCAAAGGCATCAACCAGCCAGTCGCGTGCAAAAATCGCCACCAGCGTGGCGCCGATGCCAATCAATGGCCCCGGATTTTTGCGCGCCGCCGCCAGCGCACCCTGCGCGATCTCCACGCCAGTTTCGCGGAGTTCCGCCACGGCATCGCGCAGCAATGCGCGGGGGTGAAGGCGCGCCTGAACATCAACAAGTGTCGCCGTCAGTTGCGCGCGCGCTTGCGCCGCATCGACTGCGGCGGTGCTGCGGGGCGCATCGTCGTGGTCGTCGTTCACGGCCGATCGCCCTTTGGTGGCTTGCCCTTGATGTCGGTTAACTGGCGGATTTTGTTGATCGCCAGCCATGCAAGCAGCCCGGCGACGCTAACCCCGCCAATCACCACCGTCGCGGTGGCACCAACTGCCCCAAATGCTGGCCGCAGGATCACCACCAGCCCCACGAGCAGCGCGATGATCGCCGACTGGGCAATCAGGAAGCTGGTCAGCAGCATGATGATTGCCGTGCGCGCCTCGCTCAGGCGGCTGAAAACATTGGCGCGGTACAGGCGTATTTCGGCACGGACAAATGTTTCCGCGTCATCCACCAGCCGGGTGAACAGCGCGACGATACTGTCGTCAGCGGCGGTCTTCAGCGGCAGGGGCGGGGCTTCTTCGATCATTTCTGGGCGCATAGGGGGAATGTCGGTCGGGCCATCGGCCCCCGCTATCGTCTCATCCATTCCCCCGGCCGCCGCGCGTCAGATTGTTGACGAAGGGGGCGGGCCGTCGCCGTCAGCGGCGCTATCAGCCGCATCAAGCCCGGCCTTCACCAGCCGCGCAACCACAAAGCCAAGCGCTGCGGCAATGCCAATCGCGACGGCGGGGCTTTTGCGGACGAAAGCGGTGGCATCGGCCATCAGGTCTTCGATTTCCTTGGCCTTCAGGCTTTCGGAAAAACCCGAGATGCCTTCCGCCGCGGAGCGGGCATATTGGCCATATTGCGCGCCGATTTTTTCATCGACGGTGTCCGCCGCATCGCCCATCAACCGCGACATTTCATCGAGCGCACCGCCAGCGCGGGTTTTACCTTCCGCCACATAGTCGCGGGCTTTGTCTGTCGCCTGACGCGCAAGCTTGGCGGCACCATCCTTGATCGACTGGGTTGCGTTGCCGGGCGCGGCACTGGTGCCGGCGACATGATCGGTTGCCGGTTCCGCTGCAAGCACAGTGACGCCAGCACTGCCAGGACCGTCCTTGATCGGGGCCTGCGGCACAGGCCGCTTGCGTGCTGGCTTTGGGGTCGTTCCGTTTGTGTCTTCGGCCATGATGAAAGCCCTTTCGCGTTCCAGTTTCAACAACGGTCGCCAGCAAAATGCGTTCCCGTTGCGCCAGCAATTTGCCCCGCGCATCTGAAGCGGATAGAGCCGCGCCAGCGCCCGCAGGGCTTACGTAGATTAGCATTAGGAGCATCATTTCATGACCGCAATCATCGACATCCATGCCCGCCAGATTGTCGATAGCCGCGGCAACCCGACGGTAGAGGTTGATGTGATGCTGGAGGATGGCAGCTTTGGCCGCGCGGCAGTGCCTTCGGGCGCGTCGACAGGCGCGTATGAGGCGGTTGAGCGGCGCGACGGCGACAAGGATCAATGGCTCGGCAAGGGTGTGCAGGGCGCGGTGGATGCCGTAAATGTTGACATCGCCGAGGCTGTGCTGGGTATTGATGCGGAGGATCAGCGCGAAATCGATCAGATCATGATCGAGCTGGACGGCACGCCCAATAAGGCCCGGTTGGGCGCAAACGCGATTCTGGGCGTCAGCCTGGCGGTGGCAAAGGCGGCGGCGGATGCGCGCGGCATGCCACTATACCGCTATGTCGGCGGGGTTTCGGCTCATTTGCTGCCAGTGCCGATGATGAACATCATCAATGGCGGCGAACATGCGGATAACCCGATTGATTTTCAGGAATTCATGATCTTGCCGGTGGGGGCGGATTCGATCTTTGATGCGGTGCGTTGCGGCTCGGAAATTTTCCACACGCTGAAAAAGCGGCTGCATGAAAAGGGGCTGGCGACGGCGGTGGGGGACGAGGGTGGCTTTGCCCCCAACATTGCCAGCACCACCGACGCGCTCGATTTCATCATGGGATCGATTGAGGCGGCGGGCTATACGCCCGGCGATGATGTGATGCTGGCGCTCGATTGCGCGGCGACCGAATTTTTCAAGGACGGCGCTTACCATATCAGCGGCGAGGGCAAGGTGCTGAGCCCGCATGAAATGGCGGGCTATCTGGCCGATCTGGCTGCCCGCTACCCGATTTTTTCAATCGAAGACGGGATGAGTGAAGATGATTTTGAGGGCTGGAAAGCGCTGACCGATATGGTGGGCGACAAGGTTCAATTGGTGGGCGATGACCTGTTCGTCACCAATCCGGCGCGGCTGGCGATGGGCATCGATATGGGGCTGGCCAATTCGCTGCTGGTAAAGGTCAACCAGATCGGCACACTTACGGAAACGCTGGCGGCGGTGTCGATGGCGAACCGGGCGGGCTATACAGCGGTGATGTCGCACCGATCGGGCGAGACAGAGGATGCGACGATTGCCGATCTGGCGGTTGCGACCAATTGTGGACAGATCAAGACCGGCAGCCTGGCGCGCAGCGACCGGCTCGCCAAATATAACCAGCTGATCCGGATTGAGGAGGAACTTGGTGATATGGGCCGCTATGCCGGGCGAAGCATTCTGCGCAAAAAGTAATTTGTCACTTTAGGGCTTGATTGGCAGCGCCGGGTGCGACAGAATCATGGAATGTCAGGCTCATCCATGGTTCGTGTCATCCTGCGCCGCGCTGGCCCGCCAGCGCTCGCGCTGATCGTGATGGCGTTTTTCGGCGGCTATGCGGTCGTCGGCCAGAACGGAATCTTGGCCTATGGCGATTATAAGCGCGAATTGGCGGCCCGAACGGCAAGCTATGTCGCGCTGGACAAGCAGCGCGCCGTCCTGAAAAACCGGGTCGCGCTGCTCGATCCGCGCCACGCCAACCCCGATATGGTCGAAGAACTGGTGCGCAAGCAGCTGAAGCTGGCGCATCCCGATGAGGTGATCGTTCCGCTCAATTAATGTCATCACCGTGCGACGTGACGCCAGGTGATTGCATGGGCCGTGCGACTGCGCTTATAGCCACCACTCCCCAGGAAGAAGAGGTCTGATCGACCGTGGCAAAATCTCCCGCGTCCAAATCTCCCGCATCCGCTCGCAAGAGTGAGCCGCCCGTGCCGAACCGCGAACGTCCCGACGAGCCAACACGCTTTGCGGCCAACAAGGAGCAGCTGCTGGATTTCTATAAGCAGATGCTGATGATCCGCCGGTTTGAGGAAAAGGCCGGGCAACTTTATGGCCTGGGGCTGATTGGCGGGTTCTGCCATTTGTATATCGGGCAGGAAGCGGTGGCGGTTGGCCTGCAATCAGCGCTGACCAAGAATGACAGCGTCATCACCGGATATCGGGACCATGGCCATATGCTGTTGTGCGGCATTCCCCCCAAGGACGTGATGGCTGAGCTGACCGGTCGCGCGGCCGGCATTTCGCGGGGCAAGGGCGGTTCGATGCACATGTTCAGCGTTGAACATAAATTTTATGGCGGCCACGGCATTGTCGGCGCGCAGGTGTCGCTGGGCACGGGGCTGGGCTTTGCCCATAAATATCGCGGCGATGGCGGTGTGTGCCTGGCCTATTTCGGCGATGGCGCGTCGAACCAGGGCCAGGTGTATGAAAGCTTCAACATGGCGGAGCTGTGGAAGCTGCCGGTGATCTACGTCATCGAAAACAATCAGTACGCAATGGGCACCAGCGTAAACCGGTCGTCTGCCGAGGATCAGTTGTTCCGGCGCGGCGAGAGTTTTCGCATCCCCGGTATTCAGGTGGATGGCATGGATGTGCTTGCCTGCCGGGGCGCGGCGGAAGCGGCGCTGGCCTGGGTGCGCGCGGGCAAGGGGCCGATCATCCTGGAGATGAAAACCTACCGCTATCGGGGGCATTCAATGTCCGATCCCGCCAAATACCGGTCCCGCGATGAAGTGCAGGCGATGCGCGACAATTCTGATCCGATCGATCACTGCAAGAAAGAGCTGGAGGCCGTGGGCGTGACGGAGGCCGATCTGAAGGCGATCGAGCAGGAGATTCGCCGCGTGGTGAATGAGGCCGCTGACTTCGCCGAAACCGCGCCGGAGCCCGATCCGGCCGAACTTTATACCGACGTGCTGGTGGAGCGTTACTGATGGCAATCGAAATCAAGATGCCCGCGCTTTCACCGACCATGGAGGAGGGCACGCTCGCCAAATGGCTCGTCAAGGCAGGCGATGTCGTGAAGTCGGGCGACATCATGGCGGAGATTGAGACCGACAAGGCGACGATGGAATTCGAAGCGGTCGATGAAGGGACCATAAGCGAGATTCTGGTCGCCGAAGGGACCGATAATGTGAAGGTCGGCACCGTCATCGCCACGCTGATCGGTGATGATGAGGCGGCTGCGCCCGCAGCGCCTGCACCAGCGCCCGCCAAGGCAGAACCTGCCGCGCCCGCGCCCATTGTGGCTGCACAGCCGCCGGTGGCTGTAAAGTCCCAGCCAGTCGCAACGGCGCTTCCCGCTGGCACCGAGATGGTGAAGGTAACGCTGCGTGAGGCATTGCGCGATGCGATGGCCGAGGAAATGCGCGCCGACGACCGGGTGTTCGTGATGGGCGAGGAAGTCGCGCAATACCAAGGGGCGTATAAGGTTACGCAAGGGCTGCTCGACGAATTTGGTGACAAGCGGGTCATTGATACGCCGATTACCGAATATGGCTTTGCCGGCATCGGATCGGGCGCGGCGATGGGCGGATTGCGCCCGATCGTCGAGTTCATGACGTTCAACTTTGCGATGCAGGCGATTGATCACATCATCAATTCGGCGGCCAAGACCAATTATATGTCCGGCGGCCAGATGCGGTGCCCGATTGTGTTTCGCGGCCCCAACGGCGCGGCGAGCCGGGTGGGCGCGCAGCATTCGCAAAATTACGCGCCCTGGTATGCCAGCGTGCCGGGCCTGATCGTGATCGCGCCTTATGACGCCGCCGACGCCAAGGGATTGCTGAAGGCCGCGATCCGCAGCGAAGACCCCGTCGTGTTTCTGGAAAACGAGCTGCTATACGGTCGGTCGTTTGAGGTGCCCGTAGGGGACGACCATGTGGTGCCGATTGGCAAGGCGCGCACGATGCGCAGCGGCACCGACATTACCATCGTCAGCTATTCAATCGCCGTTGGGCTTTCGCTGGAAGCCGCAGAGATATTGGCGGGTGAGGGGATTGATGCCGAGGTAATCGACCTGCGCACCATTCGCCCGCTCGATCGGCAGGCGGTGCTGGACAGTTTGAAGAAAACCAATCGCATGATTGTGGTGGAGGAAGGCTGGCCAACCTGTTCGATCGCCAGCGAGATTATCGCCATTGCGATGGAAGACGGCTTTGACGATCTCGACGCGCCGGTGCTGCGCGTGACGAATGAGGATGTGCCAATGCCCTATGCCGCCAATCTGGAAAAACTGGCGCTGGTGAATGTGGCCGGTGTGGTGGCGGCGGCGAAAAAGGTTTGCCACCGGGGTTGATCAGCAAGTGGACGCAGTAACCCCCGCCACGGCATAAACTTGGGTCAGATCCCGCCTGTCACGCACGATCATCGATGCGATTTCGGTCATTGATGTGGCGGGCGACAGGCTGGTCTGCAAGATCGGCTTATACTCATAGTAAAGCTCGATAAACATCGTCGCCCCGTTATCGGGCGCGGTCACCTGGCGGCCCGTGGGGCCAAGGCCGGTTAGCCCTGTGGTGCCGCTGCCGCTGGGATATTGGCGGGCATAGGTGGTCTTTGCGCCGTAACAGCGCCGCCAGCCAATCTTGTATGTGCCCGCCGTGTTGGGGTTTGCCGTTGGTTCCAGGCTGGTGACGATGATGCGGCCATTGGCCTGCAGGTTCAGCTCGCCACCCTGTAGGTTGGCGCCGACGAACAGATCGTTGATGTCAGCCTCTGTAATTGTTTTGGCGACGAGCTGACTGCCGGTACCGATCCGGGCAGCATTGTCCGCCAGATGGAGCGCGACCTGGCTCATCCGCATTTTGGTGGTGATGTAATTGGTCATTTCCGCGCCCGACAGGCTCATCACCAGCAGGATCGGCAGCGCAAACGCGAATTCGAGCAGCGCCAGACCGCTGGTGTCAGCGTGCAGCCGCGCGAGAAAGCGAAACGGGGCGAGCGCGCGCGTCATGTACAGTTCCTTGCCACCGGTGCACCATATGTTGCCTGATCATCATAGGGCTGGTTCTTCAGGATCGTTGCGGCCCTCACCGTGGTGGTGTTGCCAGCGTTGATCAAATTATAGAGCGGGAACATCCGCCGATAGCTGACCGTCACGGTGTACAGCGTCGCGTCCTTCGCGCCGCCCTGGCCGCTATTGCCGCCATCGCGGTCCCAGGTGCTGTTGTTATTGGCATCCTGATAGGGTTCGCCGGGCGTGGAGCCATTGGGGCCATCGCACGTGCCGTTGCCATTAGTATCCGCCCAGGTTTCGGCCTGCGCCGCCGCCGCTGTGGAGAAGGTTTTGTAGAAGCGCCGGGTAATCGAGATCGTGGCGTTGTTGGCCAGTGCCCGCACCTGCGCGCGGACCTTATCGTCAATCGCGGTCTGCGCTGACGTTTCGTCATTGCCCTCTAGCGATGAATCGCGGCCAACCTTTTGCACCACGCCCTGCAGCACCGATCGCATATACAGCGTGTGCGCCACATCAAACGCGCCCAGCAGTGTTAGCACCAGCACGGGCGCGACAAAGCCGAACTCAACTATGGTCGCCCCTCGTTCATCGCGGGCGAACCGGTGGAGGAATCGAGGTGATTTGCGGATCATCGTGTCAACCGAAGCTGGGAGATTTCCGACGCGATTGAGCCGAACACGGTGTCCAGATCGGCAGAATTACGCGCGGAATAAAAGCGTCCGGTGGTGGAGCAGCTGCGCAATGAGTTTTCGATGGTGGTGTTCGACACGCCGAACCAGATCACCCACAGCGTGATGTTCTTGTTCTTCACCGCGCTACAAATGCCCGCAAGCCGCGCATTTACCTGTTGAGTAAGCGTGCCGCTGGTGCCGCAACCTCCGGTTGGCACGGTGTTGGCATCCGTCTGTCGGCGATCAAACCAGGCCACGCCATAGGCGGTATAGTTGCCCGAGTCGGTGCAGGCCTCACCGTCGGTCATGAAAATCAGGTGCCGCTCAATTTCGCCGCCGCTGGGCGTCAGCGCGTTTTCGCTGGCGAAGATGCCGGTGGGCGACATCAGTCGCGCGCCCCAAATCATGCCGATATCGTGGTACGTATTGCCCTGTGGCGTCAGGCTGTCGACATAGTTTTCGAACGCCGTCGGATCATTCCACTCAACAAGTTTGCGTGCTGCGACGGGGCAGAAATAATCTGATCCATTGCCATATTCGGTCGTGGTGGTGATATCGGCAAGGTTCCAGTTGCTGCCGTTGCCGGCTGTATCCTGCCGGGTGTAGATCAGCCCCGGCAGCAATGGCGCCCACAGGGTCTCTTCGTCGCCACTGTTGGGCACCAGATCGATGTTCAGATCATTGGCATCGGCGGGAATGGGATCGTAATCCGTCTCACGAACCGTCTCACGCTCCTCAATGCATCCGTCCCACGTGATTGTCTTGTTGGTGAAACCGGTTCCGATTGGCAGCACGAAGCTGTTGTTCCAACCCATGCCGTTTTTCAGCGCAGACACGTCGTGCGAGATCGGCCCGTAATGCCAGGTGTTTGACGGCGGCGTGCCAGCGGTACCGGTATAGGTCGTTGTCGTTGTGGTTTTTCGGGTTTTGCACAGGCCACCCGATGCACTGCTCCACGACCGACGCGTAAATACGATCGTCGTGTTGACGCGTGTCGTGCCCGTCACAACGTCGGATGATGATCCCTTTGAAGCAAGTGCTGTATCGTTGCACTGTGCGCTTGGCGTTCGATTGAAGTTGGCACCCGACGTTTTGACGACGGGATTGCCAACCTGGGTCCAACCAGCAGCCATTCCCGGAATGGAGATAGGCTCTCTCGATTGGTAGGTCCAATCGTCGGCAAAAAACGACGATGGCAACAACTTTCCGACGTTCACGTTCGTGGCGTAGGGCACAAAGCCAAACCGCACCTGCACCGCAGTAACCCCGCCCGTTGGGGCACCCAGATTGCAGGATTCGCTGGTGTTGCGTTGCGCCACCGATTCGTAAAAGCACTTCACCGCGCCGCGCAGCGCCTGAATTTTGGTCTTAGTGTCGCTCGACACCGCCTTGTTGCCCATCGAACCCGTCGTATCGAGCACGAACATGATGTCGGTATTGGGCAGGCTCATCGCGGCATCGCAGGTGACGGTCAGCGTTTCGGTGGTGCGGCCAATCACGCGGGTCAACGTCATCGGCACCACTGCCGATACCGTGCCGGTCACCTTGCCGTTCAATTCGGTGAAACTGCGCGTCAGCGTAGTTGATCCATAGGCACCCGTTTGGAAGTTCGCGTCGAAAAAGCGTTCTGCGGCGGCGCGCGGCGCGTTGTTGGTGTGCGTCCAGATGCCGCCGCCCATTGCCTTGCGCCCTGCCAGCGCACCGGCGTCGCAGGCGTGCTGCAGCCGTGTTTTGGTGATGTACAGGCGGCTCATGTCAACGCCGCCGCCGACCAGCCCGGCCAGCGGGATAAGCGCAGCGGCCATGATGGCGAGTGTATTGCCGCGAACGTCACGGCCAAGGCGGCGCAGAAAGCCGATTGGCCCGCTTGCTGAGACTGTTGATTGATCCGCCATTGCGCTGCCTTACGTGCCCGAGCTTTGTTCCAGCGCGCAGCTATGGGCCAACAATGGCTAATTTTGCCTAAACCGCTCGGGCGGGGCGGGGTGGCGATCCGGGCAATCATCGCGTCAATCGCAACTGCGAGATCTCAGACGCGATTGACCCGAACACCGTATCGAGATCAGCGGAATTGCGGGCTGAATAAAAGCGCCCCGTCGTCGAACAACTGCGCAACGCATTTTCGATGGTGGTGTTCGACACGCCGAACCAGATCACCCATAAAGTGATGTTCTTGTTCTTCACCGCCTCACACAGCCCCGCCAGCCGGGCATTTACCTGCTCCGTCAAGGTGCCGTTGGTGCCGCAGCCATCGGTGGGGGCGGTGTTGGCGGCGGTCTGGCGGCGATCGAACCAGCCAACGCCGTAAGCGTTGTAATTGCCAGTGCCTGTGCACGCCTCACCATCGGTCATGAAGATCAGGTGCCGTTCAATTTCGCCGCCATTGGGGGTCAGCGCGTTTTCGCTGGCAAAAATGCCGGTCGGCGACATTAGTCGCGCGCCCCACACCATGCCGATATCGTGATAGGTATTGCCCTCTGGCGTCAGGCTGTCGACATAGGCTTCGAACGCGGTGGGATCATTCCACTCTGCAAGTTTCTTCGCCTCGGTTGGGCAGAAATATTGCGATCCGTTGACATACTCATCGGTGGTGGTGGTTTGCGCCAGGTTCCAACTGCCGCCGCCCGACAATTGGTTTCGGGTATAGATTAGCCCGGGCACTGCGGGTGCCCATAAAGTGCTGGCATCGCCTGCGCTGGGGATCAGATCGATATCAAGGTCCTTCGCCCCGCTGGGGATGGGAGTATAGCTGGCGGCGCGCACGGTTGCGCGTTCTTCAATACAGCCTTCCCAGTTGAGCGTTACATCGCTTGCGCCTGCCCCAATCGGACGGGTGAAGCTGGGGTTCCAGCTGCTGCCGTTCTTCAGCCCGGTGATGTCGACGGGCAAACTGCCATAGGTCCAGTCACGCAGCGTATCGACATAGGTGGTTGTCGTGTCTGTCCGCAGGCGACGGCAACTGCGCGAGTTGCCCCCCGTGTCAGACGCGCCAATCCAGCCCCATTCGCCGTCATTGGTGCCAGACGTTGCCGCGCCGTCGCTGTTGAAGGCGACCGATACGGTTGAGGCGGGAGCAGGCCCTCCAGACGTTGTCGCTGATGGGGTAAAGCCGTTGAAGCTCGTGTTATCCATATATCTCAGGCAGTTGGCTCTTGAAATGCTGCCATTGGGATAATCCTCCCAATAGGGGCCGTTGGCATAAGTGCCCGGCGGTCGCATGTTCGCGCGGCGGGTTTGGTAGTTCCAGCTATTGGCGAAATAGGCAGGCGGCAGCAGCCGCCCGACATTCACATTGGTGGCATAGGGTACAAAGCCAAAGCGCACCTGAACCGCCGTAACGCCGCCGGTCGGCGCGCCCGATGTGCAGGTTTCAGATGTATTTCGCTGGGCAACCGATTCGTAGAAGCACTTCACCGCACCCTTCAGCGCTTCCATCTTGGTCTTGGTGTCGGTTGATACTGCCTTGTTGCCCATGGAACCGGTGGTATCCAGCACGAACATGATGTCGGTATTGGGCAGGCTCATCGCGGCATCGCAGGTGACGGTTAATGTCTCGCTGGTGCGGCCAATCACGCGGGTCAGCGTCATTGGGACGGTTGCCGATGCAACCCCGGTTACTCGTCCACCGGCCTCTGTAAAGCTGCGGGTAAGGCTGCTGGAGCCATAGGCACCGTCCTGAAAATTCGCATCGAACAGCCCGTTTGCAGCGGTGCGCGGGGCAAAGCTCCTTTGCGACCAGATGCCGCCGCCCATCGCCTTGCGCCCGGCAAGCGCGCCCGCATCACACGCATGTTGCAGCCGTGTCTTGGTGATGTAGAGCCGACTCATGTCGATGCCGCCCCCCACCATGCCCGCAAGGGGAATCAGCGCCGCGCCAGCAATGGCAAGGGTGTTGCCGCGCACGTCGCGGGCCAGCCTGCCCAGAAAACCGCGCGTAGCGGTGACCGGCGTCAACGATCCCCAGCGCCGGGGTGCTGCATGTGGCTGCCGCTGGCTTGTGGTCGACATGATGGCGCACCGATCCCGATTGGAATTTGACGAGCGACATCAATGTTCCCCGCAGCACTAACCGGCTCTCAAGCGAGGGAGTGAAAATGGCGGAAACCATCATTGCCGATCCGGAACGGGCGCTGGCGCTCAGCTATGTGCCGCGCGAGGGCCGGGCCGGGCTGGCGGCGTTATGGGCGCTCGATGAAATGCTGGGCGCGATATTGCGCAGCGGGCGTGATCCGATGGTGTCGCAGCTGCGGCTTACCTGGTGGCATGACGCGCTGTGCCGGCTTGATCAGGCACCGCCACCGGCCCAGCCGTTGCTGACGCAGCTTGCCAGCGCCGTGCTGCCCAGCGGCGTGACCGGGGCGGCGCTGGCGGCGATGATTGAGGGCTGGGAAGTGCTGGTCGATCCCGATCCGATTCCCGATGACGCGCTGGTCGATTATGCCGATGCGCGCGGTGGCGGGCTGTTTGCGGCGGCGGGGGTGATGCTGGGCAGTGCCCGCGATCCGGTTCGGTTGGCGGGGCAGGGCTGGGCGCTGGTTGATCTGGCGCGGCACAGCGGTGATCCTGCACTGGCAGCGCGCGCGCTGGCGCTGGCCGTGCCGCTGCTGGATAAGGCGATGGCGGTGCGGTGGCACCGCGTGGTTCGGCCGATGGGCATGCTGGCGCGGCTGGCCATGATGGATGCGCGTGCCGGGACGCTGCCCTTGCCGCAGCAGGGGTCTCCAGCGCGCGTGTTGCGGATGCTGCGCCACCGCGCGACCGGACGATAGGGTTTCGCCAGCCGCCGCAACGCGTTATTCCTGATGAAGATGGGGGGAGAGTGCGGCGATGTGGCGATATCTGGCGGCGGGGATTGGCGGGCTGATGCTGATCGTGGTGGGCTATATGTTCGTCACCGGTGGCGCATCGCCCCGATCCGGGCTGCCCGGTGCCCCGGCATTGGCGGGGATGACGGGGCAAGACGGCGGATTGCCCGATGGCGCACCCGAGGCATCTGCCAAAACCCGCGAGGAAAAGCGTTTTGGCCGGTATGACAAAGACAAGGACGGGGCGATCACCCGCGCCGAATATCTGGCGTCGCGGCGAAAGGCCTATGCGCGGCTCGACACAAATGGCGACGGCCAGCTATCGTTTGACGAATGGTCTGTGAAAACCACCGGGCGGTTTTTGGCGGCTGATGCGGACAAAAACGGCGCGATGAACCCCGCTGAATTTGCCACCACCGCGCCGAAACGGCGAGCCAAAGCAACGCCGAAATGCGTTTGCCCGGCCCCACCTGTGGCCGGAGATGAAGAGGGTTAGAGCATGGTTCCGTAATTCCGGATCACCCGTCATTGCGAGCGCAGCGAAGCAATCCAGCCTATCCGCGAGCACGCCGCTGGATTGCTTCGCTGCGCTCGCAATGACGATTCATATTTCAAGCATGATGTTCTAAGCCGCCATCCATGCCGCCAGCGCGGTGCGGGCGCGGCCAGTGTACATCCGCTTGCGATCCGCCTTTTTGGTGCGGCCTTCGATCGGCGGAAACAGTCCGAAATTGACGTTCATCGGCTGATAGGTATCGGCCACCGCCGCGCCGGTAATGTGGTGCAGCAGCGCCCCCAGCGCCGTTTCAACCGGCGGCGGGGTCAGCGCGCGCCCGGCCAGTTCCGCTGCGGCAAAGCGGCCCGCGATCAGGCCGATGGCCGCACTTTCGATATAGCCCTCACACCCGGTGATCTGTCCGGCAAAGCGGATATGCGGGCGCGATTTCAGCCGTAACGTGGGATCGAGCAATTCTGGCGATCGGATAAACGTGTTGTGGTGCAAGCCACCCAGCCGCGCGAATTCGGCATTTTCCAGCGCCGGAATCGTGCGGAACAGTCGCACCTGTTCAGCGTGTTTCAGCTTGGTTTGAAACCCCACAATGTTCCAAAGCGTCCCCGAAGCATTATCCTGCCGCAACTGCACCACGGCATAGGGCCAACGCCCGGTGCGCGGATCATCCAGCCCGACGGGCTTCATCGGGCCATAACGCAGCGTATCAACCCCGCGCGCGGCCATCACCTCAATCGGCATACAGCCTTCAAAATAGGGCACGTCTTCCCATTGTTTGAACTCGGTTTTTTCGCCGTCGATCAGCCCCTGGTGAAAGGCCAGATACTGTTCCTTGTTCATCGCGCAGTTGATGTAATCCGCCGTTTCCCCCTTATCCCAGCGCGATTGCATCCACGCGACGGACATATCGATGCTGTCATGATGGACGATGGGGGCCAGTGCATCGAAGAACGCCAGCGCGTCTTTGCCCGTTGCATCACCGATGCTGTCGGCAAGGCCCGGTGCGGTCAGCGGCCCGGTGGCGATAATGGTGGGGCCGTGAGCGGGCAGGGCGTCCACCCGTTCGCGTACAATGGTGACATTGGGGTGCGCCATCAGCGCGGTGGTGACGCCTGCCGAAAAATCATCGCGGTCAACCGCCAGCGCAGAGCCGGCGGGCACCCGGTGCTTGTCGCCCTCGCGCAAGATCAATGACCCCAGATCACGCATTTCGGCATGGAGCAGTCCAACCGCATTCGCCTCTGCATCATCCGAGCGGAAGCTGTTGGAACAGACGAGCTCGGCGAGGCCATCGGTCTGGTGCGCGGGCGTCATCGCTCCTGAACCACGCATTTCGGATAGCTTTACGCGAAAACCCGCCTCGGCGAGCTGCCACGCAGCCTCCGATCCCGCCAGTCCGCCGCCGATGATGTGAACGTCATGTGTCATGCGCGGCTGATAGCGGGCCAATGCGTCGATGACAAAGGGCGCAATGTCTGGCAGCGATTACGGCCAAAGGGGGCCGGCCAATAATGTTGCGACGAATGATCTTGGGGGCAGCGTTGCTGGCGGGTGCCACCTATCTGCCGGGGTCGTGGCTGCTCGCCGATGGCGCGGCGCTGGTGGTGTGGAAAGGCGCTGGCGTTGCCTTGCTGGCAGTTTGGGCCGCAATGGCCGCGCGATCGGTGGACGGGTGGCTGCTGGTGGCGGTGCTGGCGCTGGGCGCGGCGGGGGATGTGCTGCTGGAGGTGGCGGGGCTGACGGTGGGGGCGTGCGCGTTTCTGGCCGGGCATCTGGTTGCGGTGGCGCTGTATGCGCGCAACCTGCGGCCGATCACCTGGGCGGCGGACGGGCCGATTGCGGTGGGGCGGTTGCTGATCATTCCGCTGCTCGCGTTCAGCTTTCCCGCTGATCGCGTGGCGGCACCGGGCATTGCGCTATACGCCACCGGGCTGGCGGCGATGGCGGCAATCGCCTGGCTCAGCCGGTTCCCGCGCAATCTGGTTTCATTTGGCGCGTTGTTGTTTGCCGTCAGCGATTTGCTGATCTTTGCGCGGCTGGGGCCGTTGGCGGGATCGATCATTCCCGATTTGCTGGTGTGGCCGCTATATTTTGGCGGGCAGACGATGATCGCACTCGGCGTGGCCCGAATGGTTGCACCCGATAATGGGCTGGCACCCGCTTCGTAAGCCGTGGTCGCGCAGAGCCGATTTTGGTTAAGCCAAAACACCCCTCCCGTTCGGGCTGAGCGAAGTCGAGGCACCAATAAACATGCCACGATCACCGCGCCGCGCGTCGTGGTCCGCCTCGGGATTACGCAACAAAAAAGGGCCGCCCGGATTGCGCCGGGCGGCCCTTTTTCATGTTGTGCTACGCGATAAGCCTTAGACGGTGTCGTCGGCTGCCGGTCCGGCATCGGCCACTGGCGCATCGCCAGCGATCTCACCGGGTTCGGCGTTGGGATCATAATCCTCGGTGAAGCCAGCTTCGTCCTTTTCGAACATTGCCTCCATCACGTTGACGCCCTTGGCCTGCATTTCGGCCTCTTCAGGCGAACGCGCGATGTTCACCTTGATCGCGACGGACACTTCAGGGTGAAGCGATACCTTCACGTCATAAATGCCGATTGCCTTGATCGGCTTGTTCAGCACGATCGCGTTCTTTGGCACCTTGTGACCTTCGGCTTCCAGCGCCTCGACCAGATCGCGTACTGCGACTGAACCATAGAGCTGGCCCGTGTTCGAAGACTGGCGGATCATCGTGACGGTAACACCGTCGACCGACTTTGCCTCTTCCTGCGCAACCGAACGGCGCGCGGCATTTTCAGCCACGATCCGCTCACGATTTGATTCGAACACCTTGCGGTTGGCAGCGTTCGACCGCAGCGCTTTTTTGTTGGGGAGAAGGAAATTGCGGGCGAACCCGTCCTTCACCGTGACGACGTCGCCGATGGCGCCGAGCTTTTCGACGCGTTCCAGCAGAATGACTTCCATGTCAGCCGCTCCTTACTTAACGATATAGGGCAGCAGGCCCAGATGACGGGCGCGCTTGATCGCCTGGGCGAGCTCACGCTGCTTTTTCGCGCTCACCGAAGTGATGCGCGACGGAACGATCTTGCCACGTTCGGACACAAAGCCCTGCAGCAAACGAACGTCCTTATAGTCGATCCGGGGCGCGTCCTTCGCGGAGAAGGGGCAGCTTTTACGACGGCGGAAAAATGGGCGTGCCATTGTCTATAAACTCCTTATTCGCCGTCGAAGTCACGACGGGGGCGGTCACCGCGATCACCACGGTCGCCCCGAGGTCCATCACGATCACCACGATCTGGGCGGTCGCCGCGCTCACCGCCACGGCGGCTGTCACGGTCGCGATCACCCTTGCGCATCATTGCCGACGGGCCGGCTTCCAGCGCGTCAACCTTTACGGTCATATAGCGGATGATGTCTTCGTTGATCTGGGTCTGGCGCTCCAGTTCGGCAACAACGCCTGCTGGTGCGTCGATTTCGAGCATCACGTAATGCGCCTTGCGGTTCTTTGCGATCCGGTAAGCGATCGAACGCAGGCCCCATGACTCGGTCTTGGTAACCTTGCCCTTATTGTCTTCGATGATCTTGGTGGCGTTTTCCGCCAGTGCATCCACCTGCGCCTGTGCCAGATCCTGGCGCGCAAGGAACACGTGCTCGTAAAGAGCCATGTCTTGTCCTTCATCTTGGCCGATTGCTGACCATCCGCACCATGCGAAGGCCCCTCCGGCTGTCGTCTCAATTAGCATCGTCTAAAATGCAAAGCGGGGCGAAGAGACGCACTCCTCACCCCAGCCCTCACCCCAGCGATGCTGCTGCCATAACGAATTTGGAGTGATTGGCAAGGCTTTGTGCGGCGGACCTCGCCCGCCCCATTTGCCTTTACGCGCCGTAAGCCGCCCGGGGAATGGCCAGTGGTGGTGGCATTATGAAGGAAGAATGCTCGCCGTCTTCGCCCTCGGGGCCATCATCGCGCGGCACGGCCGGCGGGGTGGGCAGCTTTACCGCGCGGCATTTGCCCGGATAATCCCAGAATTCGATGCAAACGATGATATCGCGGGCGATTCGCGCAATTGCCCAGCCTTTTTTGCCGCCCAACAGATCAAATTCCACCTCAACCTGGTATGTGCCACGGCGCAATTTTGTGCGGCGGGTGATCGTCAAGGTTTCGGGCCGCAGCCGATCATAGGTCCAGCCATAGGAATCGAGTTCGACGGAGGCGAGCACCCGATCATCAACCGAATCAGTGCTCGCGATCACCGATCGCAAAAACTCAATGCGCCGCGCCGTTTGCAGGGCGGCAAGGCGCTGGCGCGCACGCTCTGCATAGTCGTTCGTTTTCGTTGCGACCGTTTCAAAGCTGAGCGTGAGCTGGTTTGCCGCGCCGCCAACGCTTTTGACGGTGCCAACAAATCCTTCACGGTTGCACTGGCCTGACCATACCGATCCGTCGGTAAGATCGAACAAGCGGCACTGCGAACCCTGACGCCGACCAATCAGTCCGCTGTCCCGCAACCCGCCAGACCCCCGAAAGGTGCCGCGGACGACGACGCCGTCAAATTCAAGATCAACCTGCAAGCTGCCGCCGACCCGGACCGGGCAGCGCTGACCGGGGCGCACGCAGTCGCGGGACGGCTTATGCGCGTCGCCCGTGCGCGCGGCAATCAGCTCGCCGCTGTGATTGCCAAAATAGCTGACTTTGCCGTGGAAATTGTCTGGCAGGCCATCGGCCCGGTTTGCGGACGCATCATCGGAGGGTCGCGCCGCAGCGGGGGCGGACACGAGCGCTAGCGAGGAGATAAACAGCGCCGCAACAAAGCTGATCCGCAACATGGCCATTTCCCTTTGGTTACGCTTCGTCATAACAGCATGGACGGCGATAAGCGAGCATATGACGCAATGACGTCATTTTTCGCGCCATTTTTGCCCGTTAAGCAAGCTTCCACCCTATTTTGCTAATCCTGTCATGTGGAAAGCGCGCAATCAACCTCCCCGTCATCAGCCCTGCCGTTTTGGCGGTCGCACAGCCTTGTCGCCGCGCTGGCGCTGGTGCTGGCGATGGGTTTGGCCGTCTCGATCGGCTGGACCGGCTTCATGGCGTCAGACGATTCGCTGTATTTTGTGGGGGCTGAACATTGGCTGCGCGATCCGCCCTTTGCCGGGGATAACCACTGGACCACGCGGTTTCCGCTGCTGTGGAGCTTTGCGGCGATGCTGCTGGTATTCGGGCGCGGTTTCGTGGCCTTTGCGGCGACTGCCTTGCTTTGGTACGGCGTGCTGATTGCGCTGGTTGGCTTGTTTGCGGCGCGCATCGGCGGTGGGCGGACCGGGTGGATTGCTGCCATGATCGCTGCCACGTTGCCGGTGATTGTTGCCAATGCGACCACGGTGGGCGTCGATCTGCTCGAAACATCGCTGCTGCTGGGCGGGGCCTGGTTGCTGGGGGAGGGCGGTGATCGCCGCGCCGCTGCGTTGCGCGGGCTGGCGGCGGGCGTGTGTTTTGGCACCGCGATCATCTGCCGTGAGACATCGTTGTTGTCGCTGGTGGCGATGGGGCCGCTGTTCCTGATCGGGCGACCCGTCAGCCGACCGGCGATGGTCGCGGCGGGGGTTGGCCTTGTGCTCGTGCTGGGCGGGGAAGCGTTGTTCCAATGGGCGCTGACCGGTGATCCGCTGCGCCGCTATGCAATCGCCTTCAACCATGATTCTCACATTGATCGTGCGGCCAATCATGAGGGCAATCTGTTGATTCACCCGGCAATTGATCCGCTGCTGGTGCTGCTGATCAATGATGATTTTGGGCTGTTGTTCTGGGTGGCGGGGCTGGGGGCTGTGGTCGCGCTTCGCCGCGGCTGGGGGATTGCGCGTCCGGGGCCGCTGCTTGTGCTGGCAGCAATGGCGCTGGCTGATTTTGTGCTGGTGGCGGTGTTGACCGAAAAACTAGTGCTTAACCCCCGCTATTTCATGCTGCCAGCCATTTTGGCGGTGGTGGTTTCCGCGCTGTGGCTCAGCAGGTTGCCGGGCAGATGGCGCTGGCCGGTTCTGGCGGGGCTGCTGGTGATCAACCTGTTGATGTTGAGCGTGGGCAACGCTCATCCGCGCTGGGAAATGGAGGTGCTGATCGAGGCGAGTCGCACCCACCCGGCCGAAATGATCAGCGGCGATCCGGTGATGGTGCGCCGCGCGAGCCAGCCGATGCGTTTTGCCGGTCGCGCCAACATTCGATACGCTCCCGCCATGGCAGGCGGGTTGCTGGTCACCCCGTTGGGCCGGGCACCGGCGGGAAAGATTTTGGCGCAATATCCCTCGCCGCCGACGCGGCTTGGCGCGCTGATCGATGGCACCGGATTGCGTAAATTTGTGCCCGCCGTGCTGCACCGCCGCATGTTTGCGCCCAGTGAAACGGTTGTGCTGGTCCGCACGCCGCGCTGAACCGTTTGGTGGCGCGAATGCTTGCCAGCGTCGTCGCGCGCTCCTAACGGGACCGCTTCCAGCGGCAATTAGGAGCCAGGATCATCCGCGCTTTTCTCTTCCCCGGACAGGGCAGCCAAGCCGTCGGCATGGGCCGTGCGCTCGCCGATGCCAGCCCCGTCGCCCGCGAAGTCTTCCAGGAAGTCGACGAGGCAATTGGTCAAAATCTGTTCAAGCTGATGACCGAAGGGCCCGATGACGAACTGACCCTGACCGAAAATGCCCAGCCCGCCATCATGGCAAACGCCATCGCCACATTGCGGGTGCTGGAGCGCGAAGGGGGCATCCGCATTTCGGAAAAAGCGCTGTTCGTCGCCGGGCATTCGCTGGGTGAATATACAGCGCTATGTGCCGCAGGCGCGATTGCGTTGCCGCTGGCCGCGCGATTGCTGAAGATTCGCGGGCGGGCGATGCAGAATGCGGTGCCGGTTGGTGTTGGCGGGATGGCGGCGTTGCTGGGCGCGACGCTGGAACAGGCCCAGGCAATTGCCGATGCAGCGGGCCAGGGCGAGGTGTGTACCGTCGCCAACGATAATGCCGCCGGGCAGGTTGTGCTTTCCGGCCATATTGGCGCGATTGAGCGTGCGGTGGCGATGGCGAAGGACATGGGCGCGAAACGCGGCATGATGCTGTCGGTATCAGCACCGTTTCATTGTGCATTGATGCAACCCGCCGCCGAAGTGATGCTGCATGCGCTGAAGGCGGCGCGGATCGATACCCCGCTGGTCGCGCTGGTCGCCAATGTCCTCGCCGCGCCGATCACCGTGCCCGACGAAATCCGGGCCCGGCTGGTTGATCAGGTAACGGGCGTGGTGCGCTGGCGCGAAACGATGCTGGCGATGCAGGCAGCGGGCGTGGTCGACTATGTCGAATTCGGTGCCAAAGTCCTCGGCCCGATGGCAAAACGCACGGTGGAAAACGCTGAAACCCGCAGCGTTGTGACCATGGACGACATTGAGGCTTTGGCGAAGGCGATTTAACGTTTGTCGCCTCCGCATGAACCAAAATCCAAGGAGAGACTGATGTTCGACCTTACTGGCATGACCGCACTTGTAACTGGCGCTTCGGGGGGGATTGGCTCTGCGATTGCGCAGGCGCTTGCCGCGCAGGGCGCGCGATTGGCCGTGTCTGGGTCGAATGTGGACAAGCTTTCGGCGTTTCTGGCCACGCTGGAGGGCGATCATGTGGCGCTGCCGTGCGATTTGTCAGACGGGGCGGCGGTTGACGCGCTTGTCGGGCGGGCGGTGGAGGCACTGGGGGGCAAGCTGGATATTCTGGTGAACAATGCCGGTGTTACCCGCGACAATCTGGTGATGCGGATGAAGGACGACGAATGGGACCAGGTGATCCGCGTCAACCTGGAGGCCGCATTCCGGCTGGCGCGCGCTGCCGCGCGACCGATGATGAAGGCGCGGCATGGCCGAATTATCTCAATCACGTCCGTTGTTGGCACCACGGGTAATCCCGGCCAGGCCAATTATGCCGCCTCAAAGGGCGGGCTGACCGCGATGTCAAAGGCGATGGCGCAGGAATTGGCGAGCCGGGGCATTACCGTGAATTGCGTCGCGCCCGGCTTTATTCGGTCCGCGATGACTGATGGTCTGCCCGACGCGCAAAAAGAGGCGCTGAATGCCCGGATTCCGGCCGGCCATATGGGCGACGGAGCGGATATTGGCGCGGCCGTGGCGTATCTGGCCAGCCGGGAAGCAGGCTATGTCACGGGCCAGACCATCCATGTAAATGGCGGTATGGCGATGATTTAACAGGTATTGGCGGCGATTTAGGCCGTTCAGAACCACGCAGGCCGCACCGCTGTGGTGGCTGCCCCCTTGCAAGGGCAGGCCCCGCGTTCTAGGTGCGGTGAGGAATACGAACACCCAATGCTACGAGAGGGAAGAGAGCATGAGCGAGACCGCCGATCGCGTGAAGAAGATCGTCGTTGAGCATCTTGGCGTGGAGACCGAAAAGGTCACCGAAGATGCAAGCTTTATCGATGATCTGGGCGCAGACAGCCTTGATATCGTTGAGCTGGTGATGGCGTTCGAAGAAGAATTCGGCGTCGAAATCCCCGACGATGCGGCTGAAAAAATCGGCACCGTCAAGGATGCAATCACCTATATCGACGAGCACAAGGGCTGATTATCCGGGGCCGTATCGCGCGAGCGAGACGCCCGTCCAGCCAGCTTGCCTTATGGGGCAGAAACGACTGAGCGGCTCCTCGTCCCGGTTTTTCCGGGGTTGGGGGGCCGCTTTGGTATTTGAAGTAGAACGGAGATTGCCATGCGCCGTGTTGTCGTCACCGGGCTTGGGCTCGTCACCCCGCTGGGCGCGGACGTTGAGACGGCCTGGGCCAATATTCTGGCCTCCAAGTCTGGCGCAGGAATGATCACGCGCTTTGATGCGACTGATTATGTCTGCCGCTATGCCTGCGAAGTGAAGCCTGCTGATCACGCATATGGCTTTGATCCCACCAAGCGCGTTGACCATAAGGTACAGCGCCAGGTTGATCCGTTTATCATCTTTGGCATCGATGCCGCTGGCCAGGCGCTCGAAGACGCCGGGCTGACCGACATGACCGAGGAACAGCGGCTGCGTGCGGGCTGCTCCATCGGTTCGGGCATTGGTGGCTTGCCGGGCATCGCCAGCGAATCGATTGTCTTGCACGAAAAGGGGCCGCGCCGCGTGTCGCCGCACTTCGTGCACGGTCGACTGATCAGCCTGATTTCGGGGCAGGTGCAAATCAAATATGGCCTGATGGGGCCAAACCACGCGGTCGTCACCGCTTGTTCGACAGGCGCGCACTCGATTGGCGATGCCGCGCGGATGATCATGCTCGACGATGCCGATGTGATGCTGGCGGGCGGCGCTGAAGGCGCGATTTGTCCAATCGGTATTGCCGGCTTCTCGCAGGCGCGCGCGCTTTCGAGCGGCTTCAACGATTGCCCTGAAAAAGGCAGCCGCCCCTATGATAAGGGCCGCGACGGCTTTGTGATGGGCGAAGGCGCCGGCGTGGTTTGCCTGGAGGAATATGAGCACGCCAAGGCGCGCGGCGCAAAAATCTATGCCGAAATCGTTGGTTACGGCATGTCGGGCGACGCCTATCACGTCACGGCACCACACCCCGAAGGCGCGGGCGCGTTCCGATCAATGCAAATGGCGATGAAGCGTTCGGGGCTTTCGTTGGGCGATATCGATTATATCAATGCGCACGGCACCTCGACCCCGCTGGGCGACGAGCTCGAATTGGGTGCGGTTCGCCGCCTGTTCGGCAATGCCATCGGCACGCTGTCGATGAGCTCGACCAAATCGGCGATCGGCCATCTGCTGGGCGGCGCGGGCGCGGTGGAGAGCATTTTCTGCATCCTTGCCATGCGCGACCAGATTGTGCCGCCAACGCTCAACCTGGATGATCCCAGCGAAGGGTGTGAGGGCGTGGATTTGGTGCCGCACAAACCGAAGGAACGGGCGGTAAAAGCGGTGCTGAACAACAGCTTCGGCTTTGGCGGGACCAATGCCAGCCTGGTGATGAAGGCGATTTGAGGCGGATTTTGGACGTTGCAATCACATAGTCCCGCCACCCCGGGCTTGACCCGGGGTCTAGCTGCCTTTCTGCCGGGAAAGAAGCGGGACCCCGGATCAAGTCCGGGGTGACGCGTGTAGAGTTTAGAGCTTGGCGCGATTGGCGTTAAAGTGAGTTGTGGCATGGGTTCTAACAGGGGGGCGGGGATCGTGCGCAAACTGGGTTGTCTTGGTCTCCTGATCGTCCTGGCGGCATTTGGCGGGCTTTTCGTGCTGGTGCAGGATTGGGGCGGGCGCGGCCCCGCACCGCGCAACATGACGTTTGAGGTTGCCGAAGGCGCGAGCCTTTCCGGCACGGCGGATCGACTTGAAAAAGCGGGCGCTATCCCCTCGGCGGCGCGGTTCAAGCTGCTCGCCAGGGTGTTCGGTTCGGATACGCCAATCAAGGCGGGCGAATACCGTATTCCCGCGCACCTCAGCCCCGCTGACATTCTGAAAATGCTCCAGGGCGGCAAGACGTTGCAGCGCTTTGTAACGATTGCCGAAGGGCTGCCCGCCGTTGTGGTGAAGGACAGGCTGATGGCGGCAAAGGGGCTGGTCGGCACGATTGATGTGCCGATTGAGGGCACCGTTCTGCCCGACAGCTATAGCTTTCAGCGCGATGATACCCGGCAAAGTGTGCTCGACCGGATGCAGCGTGCGATGCTGAAATATCTCGCCGCGGCGTGGGATAATCGCAAGCCCGGCATCGCGGTATCCACCCCGCGTGAGGCGCTGATCCTCGCCTCAATCGTTGAGAAGGAAACCGGCAAGGCAAGCGAGCGGCGGCTGGTCGCGGCGGTGTATTCGAACCGGTTGAAGCGCGGCATGATGCTGCAGGCTGACCCGACGATTATCTACCCGATTACCAAGGGGCGGCCGCTGGGCAGACGTATCTTGCGATCTGAAGTTCAGGCCGTAAATGCTTATAATACCTATGCCATGACCGGTTTGCCAGCAGGGCCAATCGCCAATCCGGGGCGGGCGAGCATCGACGCTGTGCTTGATCCCGCGCAATCTTCGGCGTTGTATTTCGTCGCGGATGGCACGGGCGGGCACGTGTTTGCCGACACGCTGGAACAGCACAACGCCAATGTGCAGAAATGGTATGCGATTCGGAAGGCGCGGGGCGAGCGGTAGGGCTTCGATGCATTTATTGACGCAATGAGATGGTTACGCACGGCCGCGGCTAGTGTAAAAACCATTAGCTTGATCGTATGATTTTTGGTGAGACGGTGACCAAAAATATAGTTACCGTGTCAGCTAATGCCAACTACAGCGAGGCAAGGTCGATGGGCCGATGGTTTACTCAACAGCTAAGCTTGCCGACGTCCTTGGTGATTGCTATTTTTCTGTCGATAGCACTCAAATACGGTTCTGCATGTTTTTTTGAGAAGCCCATCACGTGGAGCGCTCTTGAGGTTTCGTATATTTTGGCCGGCTGCGTAGGGATGACTCTTGGACACTTGGTGCGGGAAGGTAAGTTTTGATGCTACTGGCTCTTCAAGGAGCTTGCTGCACTCGCTAGCGCCTCCACCTCCGGCATGCTTGCGCCCTTCGGCGTGACCCAGCTGCCGCCGACGCACAGTACTGGGCCGAACGCCAGCCATTCGGGGGCGCTAGCCTCGGTGATCCCGCCGGTGGGGCAGAAACTGCACTGATAGAAAGGCGCGGCGAGTGCCTTTAGCGCTTTCAGGCCGCCATTCGCCTCAGCGGGGAAGAATTTGAAGTGGGTGAGGCCGAGGTCGAGCCCGGTCATAATGTCTGCTGCATTGGCGATGCCGGGCAAGAACGGCACGCCGCTATCGATAATCGGGCCGGCGAGCCGCTCGGTCAGGCCGGGGGACACGATAAACTCGGCGCCTGCATCCATCACTTGGGCAAATTGCGCCGCGTTGACCACGGTGCCCGCGCCGACGATTGCGCCGGGCACGCGTTTCATCTCGCGGATCGCGTCGAGTGCTGCCGGGGTGCGCATCGTTACCTCCAGCACGCGCAACCCGCCTGCGACCAGCGCTTCGGCCAGCGGTGCGGCGGTGGCGGCATCGTCGATCACCAGCACCGGGATGACGGCGCTGGTGCGCATGATTTCGCTGATGGTCGGGTTAGCGGTCGCGTTGTCGGTCATTGGGAATGCCTCTGCGCAAAAGCGGCTGCCGCGCCAAACAGGCCCGGCTGCGGATGGGTGATCAGCTTAACGGGGATGGAGCGCATCAAATTCTGGAAGCGTCCCTTAGCGGTAAAGCGCTGTTCGAACCCCGAATTGACGAGATGATCCTTCAACCGCAGCCCAAGCCCGCCTGCGATCACCACACCGTGCGGGCCGTGCGCCAGGGCCAGATCGCCCGCCACGGCGCCCAGCGCGAGGCAGAACCGGTCAAGTGCCGCCAGCGCCAGGCTGTCGCTGCCGTCCAGCGCCATGCTCCAGATCGTCTTGTCGTCCAGCCGCTGCACCGCGCGCCCCTCAATCTCGGCCAGCGTTTCATAAATGGCGACAATGCCGGGGCCCGAGCAGATGCGCTCCACCGAAACGCGGGTAAACGCCTTGCGCAACCGCTTCAGGATCGCGTCCTCCAACTCGTCTAGCGGGGCGAAATCCGTATGACCGCCCTCGGTCTCGATCACGTGATAACCGCCATCGACGCGCAGCACCTGTGCAACGCCCAGCCCGGTGCCTGGCCCGCAGATGGTGATTGATCCGTGGTCGGGAAAGGGCGCGTCCGGGCCACAGAGATGCAGAAAATCTTCTGGCCCCAGCTGCGCTGCGGCATGGCCAATGGCGCCAAAATCGTTGATCAGGATGAAATCATCAACGTCGAAGCGTTCCTTCACCAGCGCCGGGCGGATGATCCACGGATTGTTGGTCAGCTTGATGATCTCGCCGCCAATGGGTGAGGCCACGGCAATGGCGGCGGCGCGGGGCAGCGGGTGGCGCAACGTTTCGCCAAATGCCTGCCACGCGGTTTGCAGGCTGGCATATTCAGCGGTCTTCAGCGTAACGGGCTCGCCGAGCGTGTGCACACGACCGTCCGCCACCTGAGCCAGCGCGAAACGGGCATGCGTGCCGCCGATATCGACCGAGACCAGTTGCATCATTTAATTCCTCCCCCCTTCAGGGGAGTGGGCGAGTGCAGTTGCCGAACGGACAATCATGCCCCCATCGCCGCCAGCATCGCGCTGGCGCCCTTTTCGGCTTCGTTTGCGCCGTGGCGGAACATCGCGAATAGCTCGCGCCCGGTGCCGCTGGCCCAGGCGGGTGCTTGCACAGGCACGCGCGCGGCCCATTCCGCATCGTCCACCAGCGCCTGCAGCACGCCCATTTCAGCGCAAACGCGGATCATATCGCCGTCCCGTAACCGCGAAAGCGGTCCGTCGCCCAGCGCTTCAGGGCTGGCGTGAATCGCGCAGGGCACCTTGCCGCTTGCGCCTGACATGCGACCATCGGTGACCAGTGCAACGCGAAAGCCCCGGTTTTGGAGCACGCCCAGCGGCGGGGTTAGCTTGTGGAGTTCAGGCATGCCATTGGCGCGCGGCCCCTGAAAGCGCACCACGACCACCACGTCACGATCAAGCTCACCCGCCTTGAACGCCGCCTGCACACCGGCCTGATCGTCAAACACCCGCGCTGGTGCCTCGATCGTCCAACGATCCCGCGCAACCGCACTCACCTTGATGCAGGCGCGGCCCAGATTGCCGGTCAGGATTCGAAAGCCGCCCTCCGCTGAAAACGGATTGCTGACCGGGCGGGCGATGGTTTCGTCCCCGCTCGCGCCGGGATCAATCCAGGCAAGACCGTCGCCCTCCACCACTGGCTTTTTGCCATAAGCGGTCAAGTCATCGCCCGCCACCGTGCGGATATCGCGGTGGAGCAAACCGGCGTCGAGCAGCTCGCGGATGACAAACGGCATGCCGCCCGCATCTTCAAACCCGTTCACATCGGCCGATCCATTCGGATAGACACGGGTGATCAGCGGGATGACGGGGGACAGCCGGTCAAAATCCTCCCAGTCGATGACGATCCCCGCTGCGGCGGCAATTGCCGGTAAATGGATGAGGTGATTGGTCGATCCGCCCGTCGCCAGCAAGCCGATGGCGGCGTTGACGATCGCCTTTTCGTCCACGCATTCGCCCAGCGGGCGATAATCGTCGCCATTCCAGCCGATCTTGGTAAGCCGGTGAACGGCACCCCGGCTCAATTCCTGCCGCAATTTGGTGCCGGGGTTGGCAAAAGCCGCGCCGGGCATGTGCAGGCCCATCATTTCCATCATCATCTGGTTGGAATTGGCGGTGCCGTAAAAGGTGCAGGTGCCCTTGGAATGATAAGCGGCGATTTCGGCATCGAGCAGTTCTTCGCGCGTTGCCTTGCCTTCCGCATATTGCTCGCGGATCGCTGCTTTTTCCTTGTTGGGCAGGCCGGATCGCATCGGGCCGCCGGGAATCAGGATCATCGGCAAATGGCCAAAGCGCAGCGCGCCCATCAGCAGGCCGGGGACGATCTTGTCGCAAATGCCCAGCAATGCCGCGCCTTCAAACATGCCGTGGCTCAGCGCGATGGCGGTGCTGAGCGCGATGGTGTCACGGCTGAACAGCGACAATTCCATGCCGGGAAACCCCTGTGTGACCCCGTCGCACATTGCCGGCACGCCGCCTGCCACCTGCGCCGTGGCCCCTGCTTCGCGCGCCCAGATCTTCATCTGTTCAGGGTAGCGGTAATAGGTCGCATGGGCTGACAACATGTCATTATACGCGGTGACGATGCCGATGTTCATCGCACGGCCACCGCGCATCATATCGCGATCCTCCTCGGTACCGGCATAGCCATGCGCCAGGTTCGCACAGCCCAGGATTGGCCGGTCGACCCCGCCTTCACGTTCCCGCCGGATCAGCGCCAGATAGGCATCGCGCGTCGGCTTTGATCGCTCAATAATCCGATCGGTAACGGCAGCGATTGCGGGGTGAAGGGACATTTTTTTAAGCGCTCCAGTGAATATCCACGGGCAGTTCGACATCGGCGAGCACGCGGCCAATGGGGTAGGGGGACATTGGGCCGTCCTTGATTGCGCGTTCGATGATATCGCGTTTCGCCTGCCCCGTCACCGCGATCAGCAGCGCGCGCGATGCAATAATCGCCTCGCGCGTCAGGGTAACGCGCGCGACCGGCGCGTCCTTGGGCAGGTCGCCTGGCATCACGCCCACGGCGCGGCGTTCCTTGGGGCCAGCCACGGCTTCATCGAAATCGGGGCCGGAGAAGATCGACGCGGTATGCCCATCAGCCCCCACGCCGAGCACGCATAGATCAAGCGGCCAGTGCACATCCTGCAACCGCGCATCGGCAGCGCGCCCGGCGGCCTTGTAATCCGCTGCTGCTTCACTGGTGATTGGCAGCACGCGCACGCCCTTGGGCAGGAAAATCTTGGCGATGGCCGTGATGTTTGATAGCGCGTCCCCCATGGGCACCAGCCGGTCGTCGGTTGGCAGGATCGTCACCCGCTTCCAGTCGAGCTTGGCCTTGGCGAGCTTTTCATAGATCGGCAGTGGGGTCGTGCCGCCGGGCAGCGCGATTACCGCTTGGCCGCGCGCATCCAGCGCACTTTCGATGATGAATGCGGCGTCGCCAGCGACGGCATCGGCCATCTCATCCGCGCTGTCATAATCCCACCACTCTATCTCGGTCATAAACGCTCCGTCGGTTCTAAATTGGGTCCCGGAAAAAGGGGGCCGGGGTGATGCTTTGGCCTAAGCGTTAGCCGTCGTGCCAGGTCGTGCCGTCGCGCTCGGTAAGCGCAACCGCAGCAGATGGCCCCCAGCTTCCCGCCGGATAGGCTTTTGGCTTCATGTCGTTGGCGGTCCAGCCAGCACGAATGCCGTCAATCCATTCCCACTGCGCCTCCACCTCATCACGGCGAACGAACAATGTCGGGTCGCCCTCGATCAGATCAAGCAGCAGTCTTTCATAGGCAATCCGCCGCCGGGTGCCCGCAAATTCGGTGTCGAGGCTTAAGTCGAGCGGCACTTCACGCAAGCGAACGCCGTCGCGGTCCAGCCCCGGCTCCTTGGCCATTACCAGCAGGCGGACATATTCTTCAGGCTGAAGCCGGATAATCAGCGTATTGGGCTGCAATTTGCCACCGCGCGCTGCAAACATGGAGTGCGGCACGGGTTTGAACTCAATCGCAATCTCGGATTGGCGGGTCGGCATGCGCTTGCCGGTGCGCAGATAAAAGGGGATGCCCTGCCAGCGCCAGTTATCGACATTGGCCTTGATCGCGACAAAGGTTTCGGTGGTCGATGGGCGTTCAAGTTCTTCGGAATAACCGCGCACAATCTCGCCGTTTACCGCGCCGCCGGTATATTGGCCGGTCACGGTGAGTGCGGGGGCATCGGCGAGGCTGATTGGTCGCAGCGATCGCAGCACCTTTACCTTTTCATCGCGGATTGCCGTGCCATCAAACCGTGCAGGCGGCTCCATCGCGATCAGCGCGAGCAATTGCAGCATATGGTTCTGCACCATATCGCGCATCGCGCCAGAGCCATCATAATAGCCCGCGCGTCCTTCCAGCCCGACTGTCTCCGATATGGTGATCTGGATATTGTCGATCCCGCGCGCATTCCAGATCGGCTCGAACAAGGTATTGCCAAACCGCAGCGCAAGAATGTTCTGGACGGTTTCCTTGCCCAGATAATGATCGATCCGGAACGTACGATCCTCAGGGAAAACCTCCGCCACGGCATCGTTGATCTCACGGCTGGACGCAAGGTCATGCCCCAGCGGCTTTTCAAGGCCGATCCGAACATTTGGCCCGGCAAGGCCGGCTGATTCCAGGCCCTTGATCGTCGGGCGGAACAGCGACGGCGCGGTCGACAGGAAAATGGCGAGCCCGCCCGATGTATCACCAATTTTGTCGGCCAGCGCGCCAAAGCCGTCCAGCGACGACGCATCAAGCGATTGATAGAATACGCGCTGCAGAAACGCCGCAATGGCGGCATCGTCCTTGCGGTCTGCGGGCAGGAAGCGGTTCAGCGCTGTCGCGGTGAAATCACGATATGCGGCGTCTTCCAGATCAGATCGCGCGGTCCCGGTGATCGTCAGCCCTTCAGGCAACAGCCCGTCTGCATGAAGCCCGTAGAGCGACGGCAGCAACATACGCTGGGCAAGATCGCCGGTAGCGCCGAACAGCAGCAATTTGGCAACGGGCTGGCGGGTCATGCGGGTTGGCGATTCATCGGGGGGCTCCTTACAGAATCAGGCCAAGAACAGGGTCTAATCCGGCCATGACGTTCAGATTTTGCACCGCCGCACCCGATGCTCCCTTACCCAGATTGTCGAGCGTGGCGATCAGCCGTGCCTGTCCGGTTTCGCTGTTGCCCAGCACGCGCAGTGTAAGCCGGTCGGTGCCCGCGTCATCTTCTATGCGCACCAGTGCAGTCCCATCATCGCTGTCAGCGACCCGCACAACTGGGCTGTCGCGATAGGCTTCCCGCAGCACGGTTTCGCACGTTGCGATTGTCGGGTGACGGGGGAAGGCGTGGAGCGGTAACGGCACCTCAACAATCATGCCGCGATAGGTGTTGGCGACCGAGGGCATGAAGATGGGCGGGTGGGCGAGCCGCGCATGTTTTTGCATTTCAGGCACATGTTTATGGGCAAGGCCCAGCGCGTAATTACGCAGCACGCTGGTTTCTGTGCCGCTTTCGAATTCGGCGATCATCGCTTTGCCACCGCCGGAATAGCCGGATGCTGCGTTGACGCTCAACGCCCAATCGGCTGGCACCAGCCCGGCGCGGATTAGCGGCCTGACCAGGCAAAGAAAACCGGTGGGGTAACAGCCCGGATTGCTGACGCGCGCCGCATCGGCAATCGCTGCGGCCTGGCCGGGTTCGATTTCAGGCAAGCCATATGTCCAGCCTTCTGCCGTGCGAAAGGCGGTGGACGCGTCAATGACGCGCGTGCGTGGATTATCGATCAACGCCACAGCGTCGCGCGCGGCATCATCGGGCAGGCACAGAATGACGAAATCGGCATCGTTCAATGCCTGGCGGCGGGCATCGATATCTTTGCGCGCTGATTCGTCGAGCGCAATCAGCGCCAGATCACGCCGGGTTGCCAGACGCTCGGCAATCTCCAGCCCGGTTGTGCCGGCCGCCCCGTCGATGAAGACGTTGATGGTCATGGCGCTGGATCAGTCCTGCGCAGGCGCAATGGCATGACGATCAACATACCCCACCAGCCCCAGCGCCACCGCGATGCCCCACGCCGATTTGCCAGCGAAATCCAGCGCTTCAAAAACCGTGCCTTTGGGCAATTCTGCTAACATCTCTGCGTTGCTCGCGCCTGTAAAATACAGTGTGGTTGGTTGCTGGACCACCATTGTCATTGGTGCTGCATAATGCGGCGCGAACACCTGATCTGACAGCCGAATATCGGCAAGATCGGGCCGTACGGCCTGGGTGCGAGGATCAATGGCGACGGAGGGCCCCTCCAGCGCAAAACTCTTACGCGACGCGACTTCGTTGATCGGTGGCTGCTTGTGACCCGATGAAATGTTCGAACTGTTCAAGAAATTCTGCCCCTTCGGCGGTGCGCACGACATAGATGTTGCGCTTATCGCTTTCGTCTCGCTGGCGGCGGAGATAGCCGAGGCTGCCAAGTCTGTTCAAGGCGCGAGTGATAACAGGCTTCGAAACTTTTAATCCGCTCGCCAGTCCGCGCACGGTATGCGGGCCCGATTGCAGGTAAACCATCAGCAAAAGCGCCATTTGTCGGTTGGTTAGATCGGGTTCGCCGGATCGAACATATTCGATCAAGGTCGCCATCCAGCCGGAAAGGCCGTCAAGTTCGGTGCGAATGGGCGTCGTGCGGGCGGGAAGAGTTATGAAGGACATGATGCGGTTCGGCTTGTAAAAATGGATGGTCTGGGTTCAACGCATGGATACGTGACTGGTTTCGACTCGGTTACGAATTGTGCCCTGCGTGGCGGGCCGCTGGTTGATCGCAGGGCATTGGTCGCCTATGTGCGCCGCATTGCTTCTCCTCTCGGAAAATTCAGCCCGCTTATGTTCTTCACCTTTCTTCTTGTCGTTCACGCCCTGGTGGCGGCCTCGCTTGTTGGCGTAATCCTGATGCAGCGATCAGAAGGCGGCGGGCTGGGCATGGGTGGCAGCCCTGGTGGATTGATGTCTGCGCGCGGCACCGCTGATTTCCTCACCCGTGCAACGTCCATCTTGGCGACCGCGTTCATCGGGATGAGCATCCTGCTCGCGTTCATGGCGGCGTCGCGCCAGACACAGGCGGTTGATGCATCACTGGCCCGCAAGCCAACAGCGCCGTTGCGCGCGCCCGGCGCACCGGCACCAACACTTGGCGAAGCGCCATCGGCAGCCGCCGTGGCTGCGGCGGCGGCAAATGGCAACAGTTCGGCGCCTGCGCCAACGGTCACCTTGCCGGGCGGCAACAGCGCCGTTCCGCTGGAGCAATAATTTCCGTTCTATTTCGGTGGCTTGTCGGTTTTTTGCGCGCGAAACAGATTCGCGCGCTTGTCGGCAATGGTAATTCAACGCTAGGCGTTTTCTCCCATGGCGCGGTTCATTTTTATTACCGGCGGCGTGGTATCGTCGCTTGGCAAGGGTCTCATGGCCGCAAGCCTGGCAGCATTGCTGCAGGCGCGCGGTTATTCGGTACGAATTCGTAAATTCGATCCGTATCTGAACGTCGATCCCGGAACGATGTCTCCGTATCAGCACGGTGAAGTCTATGTGACCGACGACGGTGCCGAAACCGACCTCGACCTTGGCCATTATGAACGGTTCACCGGCGTCCCCAGCCGCCAATCAGACAATGTGACGTCGGGCCGGATTTACCAGACCATCATCCAGCGCGAACGGCGCGGTGATTATCTGGGGGCGACCGTGCAGGTGATTCCGCACGTCACCGATGCCATTAAGGCTTTTGCCCAGGCGCAGACGGATGATGTCGATTTCGTGCTGTGTGAAATTGGCGGGACGGTGGGTGACATCGAGTCGCTGCCGTTTATTGAGGCGATCCGGCAGTTGCGCAATGATCTGGGGCGCGGCCAATCGGTTAGCATCCATGTCACCCTGGTGCCCTATATTGCCGCTGCGGGGGAATTGAAAACCAAGCCCACCCAGCATTCGGTGCGAGAGCTTGCCGCTTTGGGCGTCCAACCCGACGTGCTGGTATGCCGCTGCGAACATCCGTTGCCCGAAAGCGACCGGGCAAAAATCGCGCTATTCTGCAATGTCCGCAAGGAAGCTGTGATCCCGGCGCTGGATGCGGCCAGCATCTATGCCGTGCCGATGCAATATCATGCAGAGGGGCTTGATTCAGAGGTGCTGCGTGCCTTTGGCATCGAACCCGTCGGCGTGCCTGATTTGTCGCGCTGGACCGATATCGTTGATCGCCTGACGAAAACTGAGGGCGAAGTGACGGTGGGCGTGGTCGGCAAATATGTCGGGCTTCAGGATGCGTATAAGTCCTTGAACGAAGCACTGGTGCACGGCGGCATCGCCAACCGGGTGAAGGTAAACATCGAGTGGATCGATGCAGAGCTGTTCGAACAGCCTGATAGCGACGTCGCGGCGCGGCTGGAGCCGTTACATGCCATTCTGGTGCCCGGCGCATTCGGCGAGCGCGGGGCTGAGGGCAAAATTGCCAGCGTCCGCTTTGCGCGTGAACGCGAAATCCCTTATTTCGGGATTTGTTTCGGCATGCAGATGGCCTGTGTGGAGGGCGCTCGCAATCTAGGCGGCATTGCGGGGGCCAGTTCGACCGAATTTGGCCCGACCAGCGAACCCGTGGTCGGCATGATTACCGAATGGATGACGGCAGACGGCATCCAGAAGCGCGAAGAGGGCGGTGATCTGGGCGGTACGATGCGGCTCGGCGCTTATCCCGCCAAGCTTGACGGCAACAGCGTTGTTTCGTCGATCTACGGCGCCTCAGAGATCAGCGAGCGCCACCGGCACCGTTATGAAGTGAACACCGGCTACCGCGACGTGCTGGAAAAGGGCGGACTGGTGTTTTCGGGCATGTCGCCCGACGGGATGCTGCCGGAAATCGTGGAGCGGCCTGATCATCCGTGGTTCGTCGGGGTGCAATTTCATCCTGAGCTGAAGAGCAAGCCATTCGATCCGCACCCGCTGTTCGCGAGCTTTATCGAGGCAGCGGTAAAGCAGAGTCGGCTGGTTTAGGGCACCGGTTCGGGAACAGGGGTGCGCAAGGCGGCGTTCAGGGCCATGCGTCTAATGTCGGCGCGTTGATCCTGCCGTTAGAAATGCCCGCCGCCATGAGCTTTACAACGTCGTCCACAACAGATCGCGTGCGTGCAGGCGCGGCGGCGGTGATTGTGCAGGTGGCATTTGGCTATGCGCTGATCGCTGGCTTCGCCGTCAATTTCCCCAGAATACTGCCTGAAGCGATGATGCTGTTCGCGGCATCGCCCCCGCCACCGCCGCCGGTCGTCAAACCGGTCGTCCCGCCGCGCAAAGCCCTGTTCAGGCCACAAGGTGCAGCGTCTCCCCCCAATTTGCGGGCCATCGCAACGCCGGTTGTTGCGCCCGTTCCCGTGATCGTGGTTCCGCCACCCCCAAACATGGTGGTCACCCTCAAGGCTGACGAAGGCCGTGCCGTTGCATCTGGGGCAGCACCGGTTGCTGGTCCTGGCACGGGCAGCGGCGGGCAGGGTGACGGTTCCGGCAGCGGCGGCGCGGGCGATGGGGCTGGCGGCGGCGGTGCGCCACTGCGCAAGACGGGTGGACGGATCACCGGGCGAGACTATCCGCGCGGGCCCTATGAAGCCGGGATCGGCGGCACGTTATTCGTTCGCTACATAGTGGGTGCCCGCGGCCGCGTAACTGATTGCGCGGTAACCCGGTCGAGTGGCAATGCCGAGCTTGATGCGGCGACATGCCGGTTGATCACCGAACGATTCCGATTCAAGCCCCGGCGCAATTCGGCGGGAAAACCAGTGCCCACCGTCATTGTGGAGGATCACAGTTGGGTGGTCGACCGGCCCGAACCGGTCGAGCTTGATACCGAATGACAAAAGGGCATCCGGGGTTGCCCCCGGATGCCCCGCATCAATGCAGTGCAAGCCTTAAGCGGCCCGCGCTTCGTCTGTCTCGTTCACCGGTATTGCGGCGAGCGGTGCGCCGGTTTTGATCGCAATCGTTTTGGGCTTCATCGCCTCTGGCACTTCACGCACCAGATCGATCGTCAGCAGCCCATCGTTCAATCGCGCATCGTCAACGCGGACGAAATCGGCGAGTTCGAAGCGGCGTTCAAAGCCCCGATTGGCAATGCCCAGGTGCAGGAACGCGCTTGTCGAGCCGGTCGCTTCATCCTTCTTGCCCTTTACCAGCAACAGATTCTGCTGCGCCGTAATCTCGATATCGTCCCGCGCGAAACCGGCGACCGCGAGCGTGATCCGGTAACGGTCTTCGGCAAGGCGTTCGAGGTTGAACGGCGGATAGTTTTCCGTCGGCGCCTGGCGTGCGCTGGTTTCCAGCATGTCGAACAGCCGGTCAAAACCGATTGCCGAGCGGCGATAGGGGGTCAAATCAAACTGACGCATTTTCAATTTCTCCATTGAGCAAGTTGAACGTCCAATTCAGCGCCCGCATCTGCGCGACGCCGCTTGTTGTGCGGCCCGATTGGCACCGCACGGTCGCTGATCTGGGGCGTGTCGTCGCCGCGTCAAGACCCGCAATGATAGAAATTTGCCGTCATAAAGCAGGGCTTTTGAGGGGGATAGTTTTGCATGGCGTCAATTCCTACTGATTTGATGGGATTTATATCGGCGACTCGATGTTCATTCATCTGACGAAGGGGAAATCATGCTCGCCTATCTGCCCATGTTGCTGCTTGAGGACGCGGGGGATAGAGATCGATTCGGCGTTTCGCCCAACGTCACGCCTCAGTCTTTACGCCAATGGCGCGTTTACGGATGCCCGTTATATCCGCTTTGTTGATGCCCCGTGTCCGCCAGAACTGGCTGGCGGCCCGGCGGCGACGGCGCTTAACCCCGCCAGTCCGGCGGCAACGCCCGGTGGGTTCAGCCCGGCCAATTGTGACATTTCCGGCCAACGTCTGCCCGGTGTTTCCAAATGGGCATTTTCTTACGGCGCAGAGTATAACGTGCCGATCCGCATCGCGGCCACTGACAGCCAATTTTATATCGGCTATGATGGCAGCTACCGGTCGCGCTTCTTATCTAATCCCGCTCGGTCAATATTCACCGATGTAGCGGGATATTCGATAAGCAACTTCCGCATTGGGGTGAAGGCGCGGAATAAATGGAATGTGTTCGGTTGGGTGCGCAACGCATTTGGGCAAAATTATTTCGAGCTGCTTGCATTACAAGCAGGTAACACAGGCTTGGTCGTTGGCCAGCCGGGGGATCCCCGCACCTTTGGCGGCACGATTTCAACGCGCTTCTAGCGGTAAAACAGCAAACGCCCGGGCCGTTGCCAGCCCGGGCGCCTGCGTGACGATCGCTCGTCAGCCCCCTAATTGCCTTCCGCCTCAGCATGCGCCCCTGTTCGCGCTTAAGGCATCCAGCATCCCCGAACCACGGCCATTGCCTGTGTGTCAGTGCGCAATTGCTAGGTCTGCGTAGCGGAATTGTCATCGGTAAATCGTGCATTAATCGCACTATTGGTGCGGCCCTGTGGCGAATCCGCAACAGCTTGTGTCGCGGTTGCATGCGGCGCTGCAGGGCCGTAGAGGGTGGTTGGCCCAATTCCGGGCGGGGGCCTGGGACCGAATTCTATGCTCCTTTCGCGCTATGAACGGATGATCGCGCGCCGTTACCTGCTGCCGGGCAGGGGTGAGGGCTTCATCTTTCTGGTCGCCGGCATCAGCCTGGCGGCAGTCATGCTCGGGGTCGCCGCGCTGGTGATTGTCATGAGCGTGATGAACGGCTTTCGCGCCGAGCTGTTCGACAAGATCGTCGGCTTGAATGGCCATGCCGTGATCCAGGGCTATGGCGGGCGCTTGCCCGATTGGCGTGATATTGTGGCTGAAGCACGCGCCACGCCGGGCATTACCGAAGCGACTCCCCTGATCGAACAGCCGCTAATGTCGAGCTATAACGGCCGGGTAGAGGCTGTACTGGTGCGGGGTATGCGCATCGCCGATATCCGCAGCAACCCCACGCTTAAGGGCAAGGAGCTTAGTGGATCGCTTGCGAGCCTGACTATGGGCAGCGGCAGGATTGGCATCGGATCGCGGCTGGCGGAGGCGCTGGGGGCGCAGGTCGGCAGCCAGGTTTCGCTGCTCAGCCCGCAAGGACAGACCACGCCGTTCGGCACCGTGCCGCGCATTGTATCCTACACCGTTGGCGCGATCTTTGAGATTGGCGTGTATGATTACGACAAAGCCTATGTGGTGATGCCGCTGGAGGATGCGCAGACTTTGTTGCTGATGGGCGACGCGGTGGGCGTGGTGGAGCTGAACACGGTGAATGCTGATCAGGTCGCCGGGATCGTATCGCCTTTGGCCGCAAAGATTGGCAGTCGCGGCGTGGTTGCCGATTGGCGGCAGCTCAATGCACAATTGTTTGAAGCGCTGGAGGTTGAGCGGATCGCGATGTTCACCGTCCTGTCGATCATCATTCTGGTGGCGGTGTTCAACATCTTGTCATCGCTGATCATGCTGGTGCGCGCCAAGACCCGCGACATCGCGATTTTACGGACCATGGGGGCAACGCGGGGCGGGCTGATCAAGATTTTCATGGTGGTGGGCACCACCATCGGGGCGCTGGGGATGATTGCGGGGTTGGTGCTTGGCTTTATCTTCTTGTTCTATCGCCAGAGCGTGGTGAACTTCATCCAGCTCGTTACCGGGCAAAATCTGTGGGACCCATCGATCCGGTTCCTCACCGAATTGCCGTCAAAGCCCAATCCGGTGGAGATTGTGGTGATCGCCGTCATGGCGCTGGTGCTCAGCTTCCTCGCGACGCTCTACCCCGCGTTCAAGGCGGCGAATACCGATCCGGTGCAGGTGCTGCGCTATGAATGATGCAAGCACAGCGGCGCGCGGCTTTACCGCGTCCGAGGGCACGACAGTTCTTGCCGTTAGCGGGCTGACGCGCAGCTTCGTGCAGGGTGAGGACACCATCCATGTGCTGCGCGGCGTTGACCTGACGATTGGCAAGGGTGAGATTGTCGGTCTGCTCGGGCCGTCTGGGTCGGGCAAATCGACATTGCTCCAAGCGGTTGGTTTGCTGGAGGGCGGGTTCGGCGGGTCAATTCGGATTGCGGGCACAGAGGCTGCGCAGCTCAACAGCCACGGCCGCACGCTTATCCGCCGTGATTATCTGGGATTTGTGTATCAATTCCATCATTTACTGCCGGATTTTAGCGCGACCGAAAACGTGGTGCTACCGCTGCTGATCCACGGCAGCACTCGGCCAGAAGCAGAAGAGCGGGCAAGGTCGCTGCTCACTACCCTCGGCCTTGGTCACCGGCTCACCCATCGGCCAAGCCAGCTATCGGGCGGCGAGCAGCAACGGGTGGCGGTGGCGCGCGCGCTGGCCAACAAACCCGCGCTGGTGCTGGCGGATGAGCCGACCGGCAATTTGGACGAGGCAACAGCCGGTATCGTGCTCGCCGAATTGTTGCGGCTGGTGCGCGACGAAGGCTCTTCGGCGCTGATCGCCACGCATAACGAGCGGCTGGCGGCCCAAATGGACCGTGTGGTGCGGCTCGATCAAGGGCGGCTGGTGTGACGGCGGCGCCAAACGCCTGGACCGATCAGCCAATATTGACCGGCAGGCACGCCACGCTGCGCCCGCTGGTGATGGACGACCGCGACGCGCTGGTCGCCGCTGCGGCAGATGGGGCGATTACCGAATTGTTCTTCACCAATGTGGCAAATCTGCGCGATCCCGATGCCTATATGGCGGCAATATTTGTGGAGCGCGATTTCGGGCGGGCAATGCCCTTTGCCGTTGAAACCCCTGACGGGAAGCTCGTCGGGATGACGCGGTATATGCGGATGAATGCGGCGCACCGCCGGCTTGAAATTGGCGGTACTTTTTATGCACGCTCCGTCCAGCGATCGGGCGTCAATACCGAAGCAAAGTTGCTCCTGCTCACGCACGCTTTTGAGGCGATGGACTGCAATGTCGTCCAAATCCGAACCGATTGGTTCAACAAGAAATCGCAGACGGCGATTGAACGGCTGGGTGCCAAAAGAGACGGCGTATTGCGCAACCACCAAACCATGGATGGCCGCATCCGCGATCTGGTCGTCTATTCGATCATTGCCAGCGAATGGGCGGGCGTGAAGACCAATTTACACTATCTGTTACAACGCCATGAGGGGGGAAGATGACCGCAATCACCGATTTTCAGGTCAAAGGTGCCGATGGCAAGCCCGTCGATCTGTCCAGCTATGCCGGCAAAGTGCTGCTGATCGTCAACACCGCATCCAAATGCGGATTCACCCCGCAGTATGAGGGGCTGGAGGCACTGCACCGCGACTATGCGACGCAAGGATTTGAAGTGCTGGGCTTTCCCTGCAACCAGTTCGGATCGCAAGAGCCGGGCGACGCCGAAGAGATCGCGACATTTTGCACGATTAATTACGACGTGACCTTCCCAATGTTTGCCAAGATTGAGGTCAACGGATCGGGCGCCGACCCGCTGTTTGATCGGTTGAAGGATGCAGCACCAGGCCTGATGGGATCGCGCGGCATTAAGTGGAACTTCACAAAGTTCCTGGTGGATCGCACCGGCGAAAAGGTAACGCGGTACGGCCCACAGACCACGCCCGCAGAAATCGCCAAGGATATTGAGAAACTGCTGGCGGCTTAACGGGCTTAGCGGCTGGGGCATCTCAACCGGCTTGTGATAACCCCAATATACACGTTTCCCCAGACTTGCTGCGGGGTGACGGCATGTGGCCGCTCGGTTTGCCGTTCAACATCGCTTACCGAAATCCCTTCCCGGCCAGCCGCTGCGCGAACCCGTTCAACGTCCGCGCTCACCCATCCACAGCATTTTTTGTCACAATGCCTTCACACTGCGTCCCCCAATCCGCATAGTCGCGCGCATGGCCCATTCCGGTTTCGTCCCGTTACGCATTTTCTCGTCGTTCACGATGCTCGATGGCGCGATTGAGCCAAAAGCCATTGCAAAACGCGCGCAGGAGCTGGGCTTTCCGGCGGCGGCGCTAACGGATCGTAACGGGCTGTATGCCGCAATGGCCTATGCGGAGGCGGCCCGGGCGGCGGGGGTTCAGCCGATTATTGGCGCGATGCTCGGCGTTGCGCGGCCGGATATGCCGGACGGGGTTGCGACGCCGCTCGACTGGCTGGCGCTCTATGCGCAGGATGAAAACGGCTATCAGAATTTATGCGCGCTGGTGTCGGCAGCGCATCTGGCGCGCCCGCTTGAACTTGCCCCGCATGTCGATTTTACGACGCTGGCAGCGCATGCTGACGGCCTGATCGCGCTGACAGCGGGGCGTGAGGGGGCGTTGGCCCGGCTGTTTGCCGAAGATCAGCCAGAAGCCGCGCTGGCCTATGCTGATCGGTTGCAGGCGCTGTTCCCTGACCGGCTGTATATCGAACTCACCCGACGGCTTGATGAGGTTGAGGGGCGGGCGGAATCGGCGTTGCTCGATTTGGCCTATGATCGTGACGTGCCGATCGTGGCGACCAACCCGTGCTGCTATGCTGAACAAAGCTTTGGCGCGGCGCATGATGCCATGCTGTGCATTGCCAATTCGACCTACATCGCCAGCGACGATCGCCCCAAAAGCAGCCCTGATGCGTGGATGAAGCCCGCCAAGGACATGCGCCAGTTGTTCGATGACCTGCCTGAGGCGATTGCCAATACGCTGGTGGTCGCGCAGCGCTGCGCCATTGCGGCTCCCAAGCGCAAACCCATCCTCCCCAGTCTGGCGGGGGACCGTGATGCCGAATCCGAAGCGCTGCGCGTTGATGCGCGTGCGGGGCTGGAACGGCGGCTGGAACGGATTGCAGCCCTTCAAAAACTCCCGTTCGTCCCGCGTTCTGAGCGGCTGACTTGCCAGCCAGTCGAAGGGCTCGACAAAAACGGTTTGGAGAATGGGCCAGGGGTTGATTGGACAACCCCCTATCGCGAGCGGCTCGAATTTGAGCTCGATGTCATCATTCAGATGGGTTTCCCCGGATATTTCCTGATCGTCGCCGATTTCATCAAATGGGCCAAGGACAATGATATTCCGGTGGGGCCGGGCCGTGGATCGGGTGCCGGTTCGGTGGTCGCGTGGTCGTTGACGATCACTGATCTTGATCCGATGAAGCTGGGGCTGCTGTTCGAACGGTTTTTGAATCCCGAACGCGTGTCTATGCCCGATTTCGACATCGATTTCTGCGAAACACGGCGCGAAGAAGTGATCCGCTATGTTCAGGCCAAATATGGCGTGGATCATGTCGCGCAGATCATTACCTTTGGGCGGCTAAAGGCGCGCGCGGTGTTGAAGGATACCGGGCGGGTGCTCCAGATGAGCTATGGGCATATTGATCGGCTCGCCAAGCTGGTGCCCAACCACCCGACCGATCCGTGGACGCTTGATCGCGCGCTGAACGGCGTTTCCGAACTGGCGGCGGAATATCGCACCGACAGCGGGGTCAAACACCTGCTGGATCTGGCGATGAAGCTGGAGGGGTTGCCGCGCCATTCGTCCACCCATGCCGCTGGCGTGGTGATTGGGGATCGACCGCTGGCGGCGCTGGTGCCGCTATACCGCGACCCCCGATCCGATATGCCCGTCACGCAGTTCGATATGAAATATGTCGAGGCGGCGGGGCTGGTGAAGTTCGATTTCCTCGGCCTGAAAACGCTGTCCGTGCTGAAGAAAGCGCAACAGATGCTGGCGGCGCGCGGCATCATCGTCGATCTCGATGTGCTCGAATGGGATGACGAGGCGGTCTATAAACTGCTGCAAAAGGGCGACACGGTGGGCGTGTTCCAGCTGGAATCGGAGGGGATGCGGCGCACGCTGTCTGCCGTCCGCCCGTCCAATTTCGGTGACATCATCGCGCTCGTTTCGCTGTATCGGCCGGGGCCGATGGACAATATTCCCAGCTTTGGTCGGCGTAAAAACGGCACTGAGGCGATCGATTACCCCCATCCGCTGCTCGAAAATATCCTGTCCGAGACATACGGCATCTTCGTCTATCAGGAACAGGTGATGCAGGCCGCACAGGTGCTGGCCGGTTACTCGCTGGGCGGCGCAGATCTGTTGCGGCGTGCAATGGGCAAGAAGAACCAGGCGGAGATGGACGCGCAGCGCGCCACCTTTGTTGAGGGCTGCCAGAGCGTGAACAACATTGCGCCTGCCAAAGCCAATGAGCTGTTCGATTTGATCGACAAATTCGCAGGCTATGGCTTCAACAAATCCCATGCCGCCGCCTATGCGCTGCTCGCCTATCAAACCGCGTGGCTGAAGGCGCATTACCCGGAAGATTTCTTCGCTGCCTCAATGTGTTTCGACATGACCCTGACGGACAAGCTGGGCATTTTCACTGATGATATGCGGCGCATGGGCGTCGCCATTTTGCCGCCATGCATCAACGCCAGCGCCGCCGAGTTTGCCGTTGAGGAAACGCCCGATGGGCTGGCGGTGCGCTATGCGCTTGCCGCGCTGAAATCGGTGGGCGAGGGCGCGATGGAGCGGCTGGTGATTGAGCGCGAGGAGAATGGCGCGTTCGGCTCGCTCGATGATCTTGCGACGCGGGTCGATCCGCGCCTGCTGAACAAGCGCCAGTTGGAAACGCTGGCAGCGGCGGGCGCATTCGATGCCATAGACCCCAATCGCGCGGGCATTTTTGCCGCAGCGGAAACCGTGCTGGCGGTCGCCGCGCGGCTGCATGATCAGCGCACCAGCGGGCAGGGCGGGCTGTTCGGCGAGAGCGAGCCATCATCGGGCGCGTCAATCCAGCTGCCCCTGTCGGCGCGGTGGACGCTGGCGCAGCGCATGGATCAGGAAAAAGAGGCGTTCGGTTTCTACTTTTCCGCCCACCCGGTTGATCGGCACCGACATCTGGCAAAAATGTACGGCGCGCGCAGTTATGTCGGGCTGGGGGAACTCAATATCCCTGATGATGGCACGCGCGGGGGCGCGACCATGGCGGTGCTGGTTGAAGAGGCAAAATGGCGCACGTCGGCCAAGGGGCGCCGCTATCTGATGGCGACATTATCGGATGCATCGGGCCAGTTCATCGCGACCTGTTTTGATGATGCCGTTGCGGCGCATCTGGAAGATGCGGCACGCACCGGCGGCTGCGGCATCGCAACAGTCGAGCTTGACCGGCGACCGGGCGAGGAAACCCCTCGGGTCACGATCAAGCGGCTGCAATTATTTGAAGAACTGGCAAACAGCGCGCGGATGGTGATGGAAATCAGCGTTGATCAGGCGCGTGCCATTGGCGAGATTGGCGCGTTGATCGCCGAGGCGCGCGGCGCGCGGGGCGAGGTGTATGTGTGCGCCGCGCTGCCGGACGGCGGTGAGGCGCTGGTGCTGCTGGGCCGCGATTTCCTGCTCGACGGTGAACTTGCAGGCCGGATAGAGTCGATACAAGGTGTCATAGGTGTCGCGCTGAAAACTGCTGAGACAAAGCGGCTGGCGCTCGTGGGTTAATCCCGACGCTGAACGGCGCGGGATGGGGGGAGGATGACTATGCTCGGTGGAATGCAGGATTTCGAATTGCGGGTGCCGCGGCTGATTGATCATGCCGCGCGCGAACATGGCGCACGAGAAATCGTCACCTATTGGGCTGATGGGCATGAGACGCGGACCAATTGGGCCGGTATCGCGCGTGATGCGAAGAAACTAGCGCAAGCGCTTGTTTCCATGGGCATGTACCCCGGTGATCGGATCGCCACCCTGGCCATGAACCATAGCCGTCACCTCGCGACCTGGTACGGTGTGATCGGGATGGGCGGGGTTATCCACACCATTAACCCGCGTCTGTTCGACGAACAGCTCGTCTATATCGGCAATCATGCCGATGACCGGGTGCTGCTGTATGACAAGCAGTTTCAGCCGATCGTCGATCGTCTGAAATCGCAATGGACCAGCATTGAGCGGTATATCTGCTTCGACGGCGAAGGGCCGGACAGTTTTGAAGGCATCCTCGCGCTGCACGACGGTGATTTTACCTGGCATGAGGGGCCAGAGCGTGATCCGTGCATGCTCTGCTATACCAGCGGCACCACCGGCAATCCCAAGGGCGTATTGTACGAGCATCGGTCGACCATGATCCATGCCATGGCGGGAGTGGCGCCGTGGCTGCTCAACATGTCCAGCCAGGCGGTGGTGCTGCCTGTGGTGCCGATGTTCCATGCCGCCGCATGGGGGCTGCCCTTTGCGGGCGCGCTGTCTGGCGCGAAATTCGTTTATGCCTGTGTGAATGATCCCGCCGTGTTGTGCCGGTTGATGAACCAGGAGCGCGTGACGCATTCTGCTGGTGTGCCAACGGTTTGGCTGTCGATGTTCCAGCATATGGATGCCACGGGTGAGACGCCAAACTACCTGCAGCAAGTGACGATTGGCGGATCAGCCGCCCCGCGCGCGATGATTGAGCGGATCATGGGTATGGGCGCGCGTGTGGCGCATTTGTGGGGGATGACCGAAACCTCCCCCATCGGCACGGCGGGCGCACCGCCGCCGCATTGGGATGAGATGAGCCTGGGCGAACAGCTCGATATGATTTCCAAACAGGGGCAAATTCCGTTCGGCGTGGAACTGCGCGTGATTGATGACGAGGATGTCGTCCAGCCGCGTGACGGCGCGAGCTCGGGTCGGCTGCAAATTCGTGGGCCTTGGGTGATCAAACGCTATTTCAAGGCCGAAGCGGACTGTGTGGATGCCGATAACTGGTTTGATACCGGCGACGTCGCGGTGCTGCACCCCGATGGCACGATGCAGATCACCGATCGCGCCAAGGACGTGATCAAATCAGGCGGCGAATGGATCAGCTCGGTAGAGCTGGAAAATGCAGCGGTTGGTTGCCCCGGCGTGGCAGAGGCCGCCGCGATTGGCATTTATCACCCTAAATGGGACGAACGCCCGCTGCTGCT
>FSSH01000533.1_pt1 | contig 245831 bp, 243 predicted proteins | sample 1166101 | NCBI WGS metagenome assembly FSSH01 (sample SAMEA32972668, study PRJEB13176) | freshwater metagenome | biome: Drinking water system; feature: Biomass in drinking water that filtered by 0.45 um membrane; material: drinking water | place: USA | collected 2012-12-20 | depth 0 m
CCTGGGGCCTGAATGAATATATCGACGAGATCATCAATGCCATCGATGTGATCTGTGCCGTCACCGGCAGCGAAACGATCAATCTGTCGGGCGGCTGTTCTGGCGGCATCACCATGTCGACCCTGCTTTCAAAGATGAAAGCGAGCGGCGACGAGCGCGCCAATTCGGCCACTCTGATGGTGTGCGTGCTGCACCCGAAGCGTGACGACAGCGAGGTGGGAGCGCTGGTTTCAGACAACGGCATCAAGCTGGCGCGCGAACGCTCGGCCAAGAAGGGCATATTGGAGGGCAAGTCGCTCTCCCGCATGTTTGCCTGGTTGCGCCCGAATGATCTGGTCTGGAACTATGTCGTCAACAATTATCTGCACGGCGAGGACCCGCCGGCGTTCGACATCCTGTTCTGGAACAACGACACCACCAACCTCACCGCCGCGCTGCACAGCGACTATCTGCGCAACTATGAAGAACAGCCGTTCGTGAACCGCGGCAAATCCACCATTGCTGGTCACCAGCTGGATATCAGCAAGGTGGATTGCGACCTGTTCATCCTGGGCGGCGTGACCGATCATATCACGCCATGGAAGGCCTGTTATCGCTCTACCCAGTTGTTCGGTTCGCAGAATATCGAATTTGTCCTCTCCCACTCCGGCCATGTGCAGGCGATCATCAATCCGCCCGGCAACCCCAAGGCCAAATATTATCGCGCGCCCAAGGTGAAGCCGCCGGAAGCGCCGGAGAAATGGCTGAAGCTGGCGCAGGAGTTTCCCGGCAGCTGGTGGCCGCTGTGGGCCGAATGGCTGAAGGATCGCTCTGGCAACCTCAAGCCCGCGCCGGCCGAACTGGGCAATGCCGACCACCCGCCGGGCGACAAGGCCCCCGGCCGCTACGCCTTCGATTGAAAGGACAGTTCATGACCGTCAGCCACATCCCCGAATTCCACATCAAGGAGGTTTCTGGCCGGACATTGCGGGTGGCGCGCTGGCAGCCCCGCCGCGGCAACGGCACCAACCGGCCGCTGCTGTTCTTCAATGGCATTGGCGCTAATATCGAACTGATGGCGCCGCTGCCCGAACATCTGGATGATCGCGAGGTCATCACGTTCGACATGCCCGGTGTGGGCGAATCGCCCGATCCGGTGGTGCCCTATCGCCCGTGGATGATCGCCCGCATTGCCGAACAGATCATCAGCGATTTCGGCCACGACAAGGTCGACGTGATGGGCGTGAGTTGGGGCGGCGGCATGGCCCAGCAATTCGCCTGGCAATATGGCCGCCGCACCGGGCAGCTGGTGCTGGCCGCCACGTCGGCCGGCATGCTGATGGTGCCGGGCAAATTGGCAGCGCTGTCGAAAATGGCCGATCCGCGCCGCTATACCGATCCCGATTTCATGCTGAAGCATTTCCGCACGCTCTATGGCGGCAACACCAATGGCGCCGGCGGCCACGCCAGCCGCATCAGCCCGCCCAGCACGCGCGGATATCTGGGCCAGTTGATCGCCATGCTAGGCTGGACCAGCGTCCCTTTCCTGCCCTTTGTCTCGGCCCCTACCCTCATCCTGATGGGTGATGATGACCAGATCGTTCCGGTGGCCAACGGCAAGATCCTGAAAACCCTGATTCCCGATGCGCGGCTGGAAATCATCAAGGGCGGAGGGCATCTATTTTTGGTCAATCAGGCTGATGAGACAATGGGGCTGATCCGGGACTTTCTGGGCGCTGACCCGCCGCTGCGCGCCGTCGCCTGAAGCGGCGGCACCCGGCCCGAACGGGGGGTCATCAGCTACCGAAACGCCCTGACACCAGCCATGAACAGGCATGTGCGGGGCATTCGCCGACGCTGTCAAACCAATGTGGCAGTGAGCGAAGGCTGCTGCTAGCGGGCGCGAATGAGCCGCAGATCCAGTGAAAAAACTCCCTATCCTTTCCGCTGTTTCAACTCGTCGCCCGAGGTAGTCCGCCGCAACGAACAAAACTGCCCGTCGGGTTTCGGGAAAGAGGCCGCGACGACTGAACGGCAGTATCTGGGTCGACAACCGCCGTGACGGCGCAGCGCCTTCATGGGGCAGCTATGCGATGCTTTCAGCCAATAGCTGCCAGTCGCCTAACCACCCACTAGTCGTCATCCCGGCCTCGTCGATCGACTCGACGCGCCTGAAAGCCGACCGGCAGCTATCGGCAACGCGCCTCCCAAACGCAGTCTGACCGGAATGCCCCAGGGGTCGCCATTCGGCATTGCGTGACGAGAGTAAAATGGGCGGCGGCCTTCGAGATTGGTTGAAGGCACCTTCTAGGCGTAGGTTAGCCGCTGTAGGCCGTACATGTGAAAACTCGCTTCTCGGTTTGCTGACAAACTGATCCCACTCGCCCTAAAAATGTGGGGGTGAATGTGGGGGTAAATTGCGTTGCCAATTAATTATAATATAAAACCAAAAGAGTATTGCTGTAGTTCGATACAAGCCCTGCCACCAACACCCAATCCTTCCGCATCCGGCGATGATCAAGCATCACCGGGTTTTGCAGCTTGGCCATGGGCAGGTTTTTGCTGACCCCGTTACCTTAATCGACGATCGTCTTGTCGCTGGCGGGGTCGCTATGGAATTCGTGCCACATGCCGTTCAGCACCGCGACACCGATGGCCAGGCCAAGGCCCAAAATCCAGGTGAAATACCACATCAGATCAATCCTTTCGCGGCAATCAATAATAATCGGGGTTGAACCGGACCTGTTCGGTCGTGATGCGGCCAAACATCACGCGATAGGCCCAGGCCGTATAGGCCAGCACCAAAGGCAAGAAGATGATCGTGACGATCAGCATCAAGAACAGCGTCGGCTGGCTTGATGAGGCATTCCAGGCGGTCAGGCTTGATGCCGGGTCGATCGAGCTGGGCAGGATGAAGGGAAACATCGACAGGCCAACGGTGGCGATGATGCCGATATTGGCCAATGATGAGCCAGTAAATACCAGCAGATCGCGCCGTACGGTAATTCCCAGCATGGCGATCAGTGGCCCGATCAGCCCCAGCACTGGCGCCGCCATCATCCAGGGATGCGCGGTGAAATTGTCGAGCCAGGCCCCGGGCGCGGCAACGGCCTTGATCAGATGCGGGTTGGACGGGCCGGCCGGATCGATCAGCCCTTCAAGGCGGAAGCCAAGGCTGCCCCAGGCGACAAAGGCACCGCCGCCCAGGAACAATAGGATCGCGATCGGTGCAGCGATCCGGCCATAAAGCCGGGCGCGGTTCAGCACTGGGCCGGGTTCAAGTTTCAAGCTCAGCCAGCCTGCCCCGTGCAGCACCAGCATCGCCACTGACAGCAGCCCGGTCAGCAGGCTGAAGGGGGTGAACAAGCCGAGCAGGCCGCCTTCATAAAAGGAGCGCAAATCGCTATCGAGCCGAAACGGTGCCCCGAGCAGCACATTGCCGACAGCAACGCCGAACACCAGCGCGGGCACAAAGCCGCCGACGAATAATGCCCAATCCCAACGGCTTCGCCATTTTGGATCATGATGTTTTGAGCGATATTTGAAGCCCACCGGTCGCAGGATCAGCGCGGCTAGCACCAGGAACATGGCAAGGTAAAAGCCTGAAAAGCTGACGGCATAGACCAGCGGCCAGGCGGCAAAAATCGCGCCGCCGCCCAGAATGAACCACACCTGGTTGCCCTCCCAGGTCGCGCCGATGGTGTTGATCACCAGTCGACGCTCTTCATCGCTGCGCGCGACAAAGGGGAGCAAGGCGGCAGCGCCAAGATCGAAACCGTCAGTAAGCGCAAAGCCGATCAGCAACACGCCCATCAACGCCCACCAGATGATCCGCAGCGTTTCATAATCCAGCGGCACAGCCATTATTGGTCTCCCGGTCGATTATTCAGCAGGAACGGCAAAAGCCGGGCTTGGTTCTGGGGCAGGCGGCACGGCATCATGGCGTGGTTGCCACGGCGTATAGGTTTCCGGGCCTTTCTTGATCATCGCCAGCATTAGCCGCACTTCAATGACGGCTAGCGTCCCATAGAGCAGGGTGAAGCCGATAATCGTCGTCCAGATCGCCGAAACGCTCAGGCTCGATGCGCCCAGGAAAGTCGGCAGCACGCCGTCGACTGCCCAGGGCTGTCGCCCAATTTCCGCGACCAGCCAGCCGATTTCTGCCGCCAGCCAGGGCAGCGGGATGATCAGCACGGCCGCGCGCAAAAACCATTTGCGATCGAAGCGGCGGGTGTTCGCGAAATAGAGCGCCACCCCGAAAAAGGCGATGAAGAAGAAGCCCAGACCGGCCATGGCCCGGAACAGCCAGAATAAGGCGGGCACGTTGGGGACGGTCGACCACGCCGCCTTGTCGATCGTGGCGGCATCTGCCGTGCGCGGATCGGCGACATAGCGTTTCAGCAGCAATGCATAGCCAAGATCGTGCTTGCTGCGTTCAAACGCCGCGCGCGCGCTGATGTCGTTGGGATTGGCCTTTAGCCGTTCCAGCGCATCATAAGCGGGCAAGCCGTTGACGATGTGATTGCGCGCATCGGCGACGAGCGGATAAATGCCCTCGACAACGCCGGTCAGGCTGCGCGTGCCGATCAGCCCCAGCACATAGGGGATCTTGACCTGATAGAGCGTCTCGCGACCCTGGTTGGAGGGCATGCCGAACACCGTAATCCCGGCGGGTGCCGGTTCGGTGTGCCATTCGGCCTCGATCGATGCGAGCTTCATCTTCTGGTTGTCGGTCAGCGCATAACCGCTTTCATCGCCCAGCACGACGACCGACAAGGCGGACGCTAGACCGAAAGCGGCGGCGACCGCAAAGCTGCGCTTGGCAAGCTCAAGATGGCGGCCTTTGAGCAGATAATAGGCCGAAACGCCGAGCACGAACACTGATGCCGTCACATAGCCAGCGCTCACCGTATGGACAAACTTGGCCTGGGCAACAGGATTGAACAACATCGCGCTGAAATCGGTGACTTCCATGCGCATCGTCATCGGGTTGAAGACCGAACCGACCGGATTTTGCATCCAGCCATTGGCGATCAATATCCACAACGCCGACAAATTGGAGCCCAGCGCGACCATGAAGGTGGTGGCGAGATGCTGGCGTTTGCTCAGCCGGTCCCACCCAAAAAACATCAACCCGACAAAGGTCGCTTCGAGGAAAAACGCCATCAGCCCCTCGATCGCGAGCGGCGCGCCGAAAATGTCGCCGACATAATGCGAAAAATAAGACCAATTGGTGCCGAATTCGAATTCCATCGTCAGCCCGGTGGCGACGCCGAGCACGAAATTAATGCCGAACAATTTCGCCCAGAACCGCGTCACATCGCGCCAGATCGGGCGATCGGTCATCACATAAACGGTTTCCATGATGACCAGAATGAACGACAGGCCCAGCGTCAACGGCACGAACAGGAAATGATACATGGCGGTCAGCGCAAACTGGAGCCTCGACAGTTCGACGACAGCCATGTCCATTGGATATTCCTCGATGCGATTCGCCAATGTGCGCCTGTTAGCGCGAAACAGGCTTTAGCGCGACAAAGGCAATTGCCCTCTCATGGCTCTTAATTCCTCACCGCCGCCTGATGCGTAAACAGAAACTTGCTGGCTGGGCTTGGCTGATCGATGTCGCCGGGGCAGCGCTGTTTGCCTGGGGCATCGCAGCGGCAATCAGCGCGCTAGCGGGCGGCGGTGCGCTGCAGATAGCGGCGCCAGTCGCCATGATTATGGGCGGGCTGATCCGCGCGGCATCGGTGATGCTGGTCCACAGATTGGCGATCGCGGGCGCGCAACGCACAGCGGCGGGCGTGCGGCAGGCGATGGTTGCCCGGCTGCTTTCCGTCCCTTTGCCGGTCGCGCCGCTGATTGGCCAGGCGGCCGTGCTGGCGATCGATCATCCCCAAACAATCGAAGATTATGAAGCCCGCTTTGTGCCTGCCCGGCTGGCGGCCAGCGCCGCGCCGATGCTTGTCCTGGTCATCATTGGCTTTGCCAGCCTGGTCGCTGCCGGGATCCTGTTTGCCACGCTGATTCCCTTTGCCCTTGGCATGATCCTGACCGGATCGCTGGCACGCGGCGCGTCTGAGCGGCAGCTGGCGGCGCTTGGCCAGTTGTCTGGACTGTTCGTCGATCGCGTCCGCACCCTGCCGATTATTCGCCATTTCGGCGCCGAGGAACGGATCGCCCGCCAGGTTGAGGCGGCGACGCGCGATGTCGCCGATCGCACGATCACCGTGCTGCGCGCAGCCTTTCTCTCCAGCGCGACGATGGAGTTTTTCGCCGCGCTGTCGGTGGCGTTGGTCGCGGTTTATTGTGGTTTCAGCCTGCTTGGGCTGCTGCCCTTTCCCGCCCCCGAGGCGCTAACGCTGCGCGAAGCCTTTTTCGCGCTCGCCATGGCCCCGGAATTCTATCTGCCGATGCGCCGGATGGCGGCGGCCTATCATGAAAAGCAGCTTGGCGAGGCAGCGATGGGTGAACTCCGCCCGATCCTCGACACTGCGATCGCCCTGCCGCCGCAGGCGCGTTACGCTGGCGTCGCGGCGCAAGGCTTGACGATTGACTGGCCAGGGCGACGGATCGGCCCCGTCGATCTGTCGATCGGCGCGACCGGCATGATCGCCATCACTGGGCCCACGGGCAGCGGCAAGACCAGCATGCTCGCCGCCATTGCCGGGCAGATTGCCCCTAGCAGCGGATCCGTCACCGCCATCGCGCCCGGCGACATCGCCTGGGCGGCGCAGCGCCCGCTAATCCTGCCGGGCAGCTTGCGTGACACGCTGGCGCTGGCCCGGCCCGGCGTGGATGACGCGGCGATTATCGCGGTCGCGGCACGTGTCGGGCTGATGCCGTTGATCATTGGCCGGGCGGAGGGGCTTGATCTCGCACTTGATTATCGCGGGTCGGGTCTGTCGGGTGGTGAGCGCCGCCGGATCGGCCTTGCCCGCGCCTTGCTCTCCGGCCGGCCGCTGCTGCTCTGCGATGAACCGACTGCCGATCTTGATGCCGAAAGTGCAGAGGCCATTATCGGACTGCTCCACGATATTGCCCGCCACCAGGCCGTCATCGTCGCCACCCATGACGCGCGGGTGATCGACCGCGCCGATGCGGCGGTGCAGCTGTGAGCCCGCCAAAGCCACCTGCCGATTTGGGGCTGGGCGAGGGCGGCGCGCTGTGCTGGGCGTTGATCTGCGCGGTGCTGGCCGGGGTCTCGTCGATCCTGTTGCTGGCGCTGTCGGGCTGGTTCCTGACCGCCGCCGCCTTGGCCGGGGCAGCGGGGGGCGGGGCGGTGCTGGCGTTTAACTATCTGCTGCCCAGCGCGGCGATCCGGGCGCTGGCGATCATCCGGACCGGCAGCCGTTATGGTGAGCGCCTGCTGGCGCACCGAGCGGCGTTGCTTGGCATGGCAAAGCTGCGCGCTGATTTGTTCGGCAAGCTGGTCGCGCAGGACAGTCGCCTGGCCGATGACCTTTCCGGCGGCGATGCCAGCGCGCGGTTGATAGGCGACATCGCCGCGCTTGAAGATCTGGTCGTCCGACGCCCAACCCGGCCAGCGAGCCTGATCGCGGCAATCTTTGCGGTTGGGCTGACGCTGTTCGCCGGTTGGGCAGCGGCGCTGGCGCTCGCGGCGATGCTGGCGGCACTGCCGCTGCTGCTTGCGCTTGCTGCCAAGCGATTGACCGCGTCCCCGGCACATGACGCTACCGATGCGGTTGGCGAGTTGCGGACCCGCTTCGTTGATCTCGCCGCCGCCCGGCCGGAGATTATTGCTTATGGCCTTGGTGATCGAGTGACCGCCGATCTCGCTTTCCCCGCCGCGCGGCTCGATTCTGCCCGGGCAAAGCTGTTTCGCGGGGAGGGGGCAATTGCGGCGCTGATGCTGGCCTATGGCGCGCTGAGCGCCGCGCTGGTGCTTGTGCTTGCCCGCGGCCCGGCTGCCGAGATCGCGCTGGCCTTGCTCGCCGCGACGGCATCGGTCGAGGCGATGGCTGCCTTTGCCCGCACTGCGCTGCGCCAGGCGAGCGTTGATGAATCGCTGGCCCGGCTGGCGATATTGACTGGCCTGCCGAGCCAGCTGGCCCCATTGCCGACGCTTACGCCAACCCCTGCGACAATCACGCTCGGTGCCTATGATCTGGCACCGGGATCGCGCGTTGCCATCACCGGCATTTCAGGATCGGGGAAGACGCGACTGGTTGAGGCGCTGGCCGGGCTGCGGCCGGCGATCCACGCGCTCGCCCTGGACGGAGTACCGATCGCTGACTGCCCGGCCGATCGGCTGCGCGGGCAGATGTCCTTGTCGCCCCAGGACGCAACACTGATCGCGGGCACGATTGCCGACAATCTCCGCCTCGCCCGCCCGCGCGTGATCGCTGACGACATGCACGCCGCGCTCATCACCGTCTGCCTCGCCGATCGTATCGCGGCGATGCCCGAGGGGTTGGAGACGCGGATTGGTGAGGATGGCGGCACGCTGTCGGGGGGCGAGCGCAAGCGGTTGTCGCTTGCCCGCGCGCTGCTCGCCGGGCGGCCCTGGCTGATCCTCGACGAGCCAAGCGAGGGGCTGGATGCGGCGACTGAGGCCGATCTGATCGTCCGGCTCGATCACTGGCTCACCACCACCGGCACCGGGTTGATCCTGGTCTCCCATCGTCCTGCGCCACTCGCGCTGGCGGATCGCCGCATCGATATTACCAAGATCGTCGCCTGATACCGCACCCTGTGGACATGACTACCAAAAGGGTGAAAGCGACAGGCCAGCAGACCCCGGCCCACATTCAAGGAGCGCCCGCATGACCGCCCCCGAAAACCCCAGCATCAACGATTGGGCCGGCGCGCGCGGCGAGAAATGGCTCGCGCAGCTTGGCCAGATGGAGGCGATGCTGGCGCCGGTCGACCAGCCGCTGATCGATCACCTTGCGCTGACGGGCGCGCGGCGGATTGCTGATCTTGCCTGTGGCGGCGGCGGGACGACGCTGGCGGTCGCTAAGGCTGCTGATCCGGATGCGGCGATTTTCGGCTATGATATTTCGCCGGCCTTGGTCTCCTTTGCCCAGCAACGCGCGGCAGTGGAGGGGGCAGGCCCGCCGGGCACGATTCCGGCTTTTGCGGTGGGGGACAGTGCAACCCTGCAGGTCGACGATGGCTTTGATCGCATCATCTCGCGCTTCGGCACGATGTTCTTTCCCGAACCCGCGCGCGCCTTTGCCAATATCGCGCAGCTGCTCGCGCCCGGCGGCCGCTTCGCCTTTGCGGTATGGGGGCCGCTCGCTGACAATTACTGGATGGGGATCATCCGCGAGACGGTGGGCGAACTGGTCGATCTGCCGGTGACGCCTGCCGATGCGCCGGGGCCGATGCGCTATGGCGAGGTGAGCGTGCTGCTGCGCCTGCTCGCCGATGCTGGCTTTGGCGATGTGACGGTGCAGGATTGGCGCGGCGATCTGGCGATTGGCGGTGGGCTTGCGCCGCGCGCGGCGGCACAATTCGCGATAGACGGTATGTCAGTCGCCCAAGTGCTGGCCGACAAGGGCCCGGCGCTGGTGGCGCGCGCGGTGGACCTGCTGGCTGACCGGTTCGCGGCGCATTGGGAAAATGATGCCGTGCGGCTGCCCGCGCGGGTGCATCTGGTCAGTGGCGGGCGTTGAGCTTTTGGGATCACGAAAGGAAAGCGCATGAGCACCGATATTCTCGTCTGCCCGCATTGCCAGGGGGGCAACCGCGTGGCTGCGGCCCGGCTGGGCGACCAACCTAAGTGCGGCAAATGCCACCGCCCCCTCACCACCGCCGCCCCGATCGACGCCGATCAGGCGTTGTTCGACAAGATGGTGGCGAACAGCAGCGGGCCGGTGCTGGTCGATTTCTGGGCGAGCTGGTGCGGCCCCTGCCGCATGATGGCCCCCGCCTTCGCGGCCGCTGCGGCCGATCTTGATCCGGGTGTGCGGCTGCTAAAGGTCGATACCGAGGCCGAGCAGAGCCTCGCGGCGCGTTACGCGATCCAATCAATCCCGACGCTGATCCTGTTCAAAGGCGGCCGCGAAGTCGCTCGGCAAGCGGGCGCAATGGACAAGACGGGGATATTGCGGTGGGTGGCGGCCACCCAAAGTTGATGAACTGCCGCCGCCGCCGTTCGGCATGCGCCTCGACATCAGGCCCCGGTCATCGTGCCGGGCAAGCCTGCGCTCTCCCGATCGACCGGGATGATGAAGCGCTGGCCCTGCGGTGTCAGGCCGACATAGGTGGTAACGCCATAGGTCTCAGCGATCAGCGCCGGGGTCAGGACTTGATCGGGGGTGCCCTGGGCGATTACCCGCCCGGCGCGCATCAGGATGATCTGATCGGCGATCCGTGCGGCATGGTTGAGATCGTGGAGCACCACCACCACCCCGGCGCCAGCACGCGCGACACGGCGCAGGCAATCGAGCCCGTCAAGCTGGTGCGCCGGATCAAGATTGGCGAGCGGTTCGTCGGCGAGCAGCCATTCGGGCGTGCCCGCCAGCACCCGCGCCAGCAGCACGCGTGCGCGTTCACCGCCCGACAGGGTGTTGACGACGCGCGCGGCAAATTGAGTGACATCGGTGGCCGCCATTGCGGCCGTAATCGCCGCGCGATCTTCGGAGCTTTCCCCCCAGCGCCCGCGATAGGCAAAGCGCCCCAGCCCGATCAGCGTGGCGACATCGATATCCCAATGGACGTCGCCGGTTTGCGGCAAAAAGCCGATCCGCCGGGCGAGGTCGCGCCGGTCAATCATGGCTCGCGCCACCCCGCCCAGCCGGACGACGCCCGAATCCGCCGCGCGCAATCCAGCGAGGCAAGCGAGCAGCGTCGATTTGCCCGCGCCGTTGGGCCCGAGCACGACGGTCACCGTGCCGGGGGTGAAGCTGGCGCTCACCGCATCAAGGATCGTCGCGCCTTCCAGCGTCAGTGACAGGTTTTCGGCGGCAAGCATCGTCATGCCAGCCCCCGCCGCATCCGCAGCAACAGCATTAGAAAAAACGGCCCGCCCAGCATCGACATGGCAATCCCCAGCCGCAATTCGCTCACCGTCGGCAAGGCGCGCACCGCGCTGTCCGCCACCAGCAGCAGCAGCGCGCCGCCCAGTGCCGAGGGCAGCAGCACCGCCGATGGCCGGTGTCCAGCAAAGGGGCGGACAAGATGCGGGACGATCAACCCGACAAAGCCGATCACCCCGGCTGCCGCCACCGATGCGCCGACGCACAGGCCGACCCCAAGCACGATCAATATCTGCAGCCGAAGCGGATCGACCCCCATCGTCCGCGCTGTCGTCTCACCCAGCGTTAGCGCATCGAGCGCTCGCCCCGTCATCGCCAGCAATCCCATGCCCAGCGCGGTGATCGGCAGCGCCAGCGCCACGTCATTCCAGCTGCGATCGGTCAGCGCGCCCATCAGCCAGGTGACGATCTGGGAGGTGACAAAGGGGGTGGGGGCCAGGCTGATCGCCAATGCCGTCATCGATCCGGCGACGCTGGACAGGATCACCCCGGCCAGCGTGAAGACGATCAGGCTTGCGGATCGCCCGACGATCAGCGCCAGCAACGCCATGGCGACGCCAGCGCCCGTCAGCGCAAAGATCGGCAGCAGCCATGCCGACGCGCTATAGCCAAAGAAGAGCGAAATCACCGCGCCCAATGCCGCGCTGGCCGAAACGCCGAACAAGCCGGGATCGGCCAATGGATTGCGCAGATAGCCCTGCATCGCCGCCCCCGACAGCCCCAGCCCGGCACCAACGACGGCGGCGAGCAAGGTACGCGGCAGCCGCAATTCCATGACGATTAGCCAGCGTGGATCGGCGCTGCCCCAGGCGCTGAGCGGTACCCATATCTTGCCCGCCACCAGCGACACCAGCATTGCCGCGACGATCGCGCTGGCGAGCAGCGCATTGAACCGGCCTGTGCGGCTCATAGCGATCGCCGCACATCGGCCAGGCGCGTGACCGCATCGATGATCGTCGGCCCGCCGCAATGCAGCAGCCGTTCGCCAAAATCACGCACCGCAACGCTCGGCTTCAAGCGATTGAGGACGGGATGGCCGAGCATCCGATCGGCCTGTTTCGCGTCGCGATCGCCCACCGCCAGCAATACGCGTGGCGGCCGCGCGACAAGATATTCTAGCGGCAACACGTCCCATTGCTGCAGGCCATAGCTGGCGCTGAGGTTGCGAAAGCCAGCGACGCGCAGCAGTTCATCGGCAAGCGTGCCACTGCCCGGCACCAACCCGCCGCCCTGCCAGATCAGCGCAGGGATAGGGGCGTGGCCGGGATTACCCGCCGCCCGAACCGCGGCGTTCACCTGGGCGACCAGCCGTTCGCCGCGATCGGCATGGCCGGTAACGCGGGCGATGGCGCGGATCTGGTCGTTGCTCTCAGCGATGCTGGCGGGCACTGGCAGTTGAACCAGCCGGATGTGCAGGCGCGCCAGCGCAGCGATCGTCGGGGGCGCGACATGGCCACCGGCGATGACGATATCGGGGGACAGCGCCACCACCTCTTCGGCAGTGCCCGATGTTGCCTTGAAACGCGCCGCGATCGACAACGGGATCGATGTCGATCGCCGATCTTGCGAATAATGGCTGATGGCGGCGATCTGCGCGGGATCGGCGACCCGCACCAGCACCGCATCGACACACGGGTTAATCGAGACGATGCGCGCCAGTTGGGGCCGGGGCAGACGCGGCAGCCGCCCGGCGCTGGCGGTTGCCGCCAGCGCCGTCCCCAACACCGCCAGGATCACTCCTGCCCGCATCAATAGCGCAGCCGAACACCGGCATAGGCTGCGCGACCGATCGATCCGAACCCGAACGCGGTCTCGTATCCCTCATCGAACAGATTTTCGATCCGTCCGTAGAGATCGACCCGCGACGTGACCGGAAAAGAAGCGCGCAGATCAGCCAGCACATATCCTTCCAGCCGGGTGCTGTTGCTGGCATTCTCGAAGCTCCGGCCGACATGAGTCAGTGTCGCGCCCGTCTCGAGCCCGAACGACCAGCGGTAATCGACCAACGTTGTCACGCTGTGCTGGGGACGCCGGGCGAGCTGTCTGCCGAAATTGGCGTTGCTTGGGGATCGGTTGGTCGCATTGGTGTAGGTATAGTTCGCCTGCACCTGCAGCGCCTGCACGGGCTGGATCGTCAAGCCGAATTCAACGCCTTCGGCACGCGCCCGGGCAACATTGTCAAAGGTACCGAAAGGCCGGTTCGTACAAATGCCGGTCCTTGGCAGGGGGCAGGAGACGAAGGCGATCAGATCGGTCGAATCGCGCCGAAAATAGGTCGCGCTGGCGGTCAGGGTGCTGCCGATCAGTTTTTGGGTCACCCCCGCATCCCAGCCATGCGATCGCTCGGGCTGCAACAGTTGGTTGCCGAAGTTGCTCTGCAGCTGGAAAAGCGACGGTGCCTTGAACCCCTCGGCATAGCTCGCGCGGATTGCCGTACCCGTCGCGTCCGATGTCCATACCCCGCTCGCGGCGAAAGTTGTCGCGCCGCCGAAGCGGTTGTGATCATCATGCCGCACCCCGCCCGTTACCGACAACCCGGCAAGTGGCGTCAGCAAAAGCTGGCCATAAATGCTGTCGATCCGCGCGCGCGACCGGGCGACCGGGCCGCCCGAACTGCTCGTGGTGGACCGTGACGTCTCGCGCTCGAGCCCGGCCGTCGCCTGCCAGCCATCGGTAATGTCGAAAACACCCTGATATTCGAACCGCTCGTTACGCCCCGTTCCGGCAAAGGTTTCGACTGGCGCGCCGGTGAGGTTGACGCTCCGGCGGCGCGTATCGGTGTAAGCAAAGCCCGCGCGGTTGCGGAACCGGCCGTCGAAAAGCACGACGTTGAGGCCGGTATAGGCGACAATCTCCCGCGTGCGGGATTCCTCGTTGACATCGCCCAGCGTAAAAGTCGGCGGTGGGAAGCCGTCGATATTGACGCGCCCGTTGGAAAACCAGCCACGCGCATCGATCGACAGCCAGTCGGCCAAAGCCAGGTTGAGATTGGCGTTGGCGCCGAAATTTTCATAGCCGTCGCGTTCCCGTGCACCGCGCGCTTCGCTGAAAGACGAGATCCCGGCGGAACGGAGCCAGCCACCGCCAGCGCTGACCGACAAGGGCCCTACCTTACCGGCAACATTGCCAATGATCTGCCCGGTTTCGCGATAACCATATTCGCCGCGAAGGTTGACGGTCAGTTGCTCGGTCGGCGCACGCGTGATCATGTTGACGACACCGCCGATCGCCTGGCTGCCCCAGAGCACCGAAGAGGGCCCCCGCAGCACTTCGATCCGCTCGATATTGCCGATCAGCAAATTGCCGAAGAAGAACCCGCCGCCGGGCGATGACGGATCGTTGAGTTTCACGCCGTCGATCAGTGCTACGGTTTGCTCGCTCTCCGCGCCACGAATGAACACCGATGTCACGCTGCCGACACCGCCGTTGCGGGCAACCGTCACCCCAGGCACGGTTCGTAACACATCGCTGACCGTCACTGTCTGGCGACGCTCAAGTTCGGCCGAATCGACCACTGTCACAGACTGGCCGATACGATCGATCGGCTGCGGCGATCGATTGGCGGTAACGACGATGACGGGTTCGCTGGCTGCATTCCCGGCAGCCTGTTGCGCATGGGCCTGGCCACCCAGCCCGAATGTGGCGGTGGCAAAAAATAACGTGGATTTCGCGAATGATAGATGCATGGTATCCCCTTCTCTCAACAAAAAAGGGGTCGCACGCGCCAATGGCACGACAGCATCGTCGCCGGTTGTCACCTGCGCGCGCCACCCCGACTTGATGTCGTCACGCGAGGAAAGACCCTCGATCACGCTGAACACCCCGTCCGCGCAAAGGACCGACTGCGACAGGCAGGTCTCCTGGCTCCCGGGTCATCGCAATCGCCCCGCCTTCCCGGATATGTGCATATCCAGTGGCATTTCAGGGCGACCGCTCACCGGTCACAGTTGCGGGGACAGCCGCGGCATACAGGGCGATTCCCTGCTTCCGCGTTCCCTATTATTCCCCTCTCGGGGAACCTGACGCACGTCTTTGATAATCAGATGAAGCGTTTGAGACAAGTCGCTTAGCGCATCGGCCGGCGCGCCCAGCATTCCTTTCGATCAAAACTGACCCCGCATCGTCATGCATCTGCCCTCATATTGCAGCGCAGCATTCACAGTCCTCCTCCAGGGGTTTGGCTCCACCACGGGGACATTTCATGACATCCTATCGTTCGCTTACCGCAGCTCTGCTCCTGTCCACTTCCTTCGCCGCCACTGCCGCCCATGCGCAATCAACCGAGTCGCAGGAACTGACGACGAACGAAGCCGGAGCAAGCGATCCCGACATCCTCGTCACTGCCCAGAAGATCGAACAGCGCGCGGTTGACGTGCCGATCACCATCTCGGTCAATAGCGGTGCGCGGCTGCGCGAACTTGGCGTTTCTGATCTGGACGAGCTTTCTAATTTCGTGCCCGGCCTGAACATCCAGGAGCAGAGCGCGAACAATCCCGGCATCGTCATTCGCGGCATCACGTCAGACAGCGGCTCAGCCCAGCAGGCCCCCCGCGTGACGCTCTATTATAACGGCGTCGATATCTCGCGCTCGCGCGGGTCCTATCAGGCGATTTATGACGTCGACCGGATCGAAGTGATCAAGGGTCCGCAGGCAACATTGTTCGGCACCGCCTCTGCGGTTGGTGCGATCAGCATCGTTTCAGCGCGACCGAAGCCTGGTTTTTCGGGTCAGTTGACTGGCGGCTATGGCAATTTTGACGCGTATCTCGTTTCGGGTTTCGTCAATGCTGGCAACGACACGATCGCGCTCCGCCTGGCGGGCGAATATAAGAATCGCGACGGCTATGTGACCAATCTGTCGGCTCGGCAGCCGAACCGGCTCTATTCGCAGGATCAGCTCGGGCTGCGCGCCTCGCTGCGCTACACGCCTGTCGATGCGCTGACCGTCGATTTGATCGGCACCTATGATCGCCAGCGTAATGGCGGCACGCCCTTCATCTCGGGTACTTTCCCGACCGAGGCTGGCCGGGCCAATCCCTTTGGGGCGGCCAATCTTTCCGGGTCGCCGGTTTCCGCCGCCGTGCTCGGCGCGCCGAATCTGGGCCTGACGCGTGACGTCTATGACGCGAACCTGACCGTCGCCTATGATTTCGCGCCTGGCTGGACCTTCACGACCGTCAATGGCTATCGCCGCTTCGACAGTCTGGAGATTTTCGACGCAGACGGTTCGCGTGCCTTCTTCCTGGAATTCGCCGAAAATGCGTTCGGCTATCAGTTCAATCACGAATCGCGCTTTGCCTATAAGGACGATCATTTCCGCGCAGCATTTGGCGGGAATTTCTTCCGTGAAGACAGCCAGCAGGTGGTGCCGTTCTCCAGCAACGAGGCGACTTATTTCACTTGTGCGGTAGCGGCCACGCGGCCCAATTGCGTTCTGCCCAATGGCACCGTTCCCGCTGAAGCCGGACCGCTGACGCTGTACCAATCGGTGTTCGGCAATATCGGCAAGAACGACACCTATTCGCTTTTCGGCGATGTTACCTGGCTGGCAACACCGCGATTGGAACTGACGGCGGGTGCCCGGGTATTGATCGAACAGCGCAGATCAGGTTTTTTCGCCACGGTGCCGCGTTCGCGATTGAACCCGGCGCTCGCCTCGCTGATCCCTGGTCAGGTCGATACTGCTGGCCAGACCTTTTTCGTGCAGGACAGCTTTTCGGCTGTGCTGCCCCGCTTCAATGCGCTGTACCGGGTCAGCGATAACATCAATGTGTTCGCCACGATCTCCAAAGGCCGCCGCTCGCCGACGGTCCAGCTTGGCGCGCGGGCAACCGCAACCGGGCCAGTGGCCGCGTTCACGCCCGTGGCTGAAGAAAATGTCTGGAATTATGAAGGCGGCATCAAGGGCAAGATTGGCCCCGTCTCCGGATCGCTCGGCGTCTATTATCAAAACTACACCGATTTCCAGGTGAGTGTGGTCCAGCCCAACGGCACCACGCTGACGCAGAGCGCAGGCAATGCGAATAACTTTGGCGTGGAGGCAGAAGCCAATTGGCGGGTTGCGCCCTGGCTGAACATCTTCGGCAATATCGGCTATATCAATGGCGGGATCAGCCGCGACAGCGCCTTTTCGCCGGCCTTTGCCGGTGCGCGTTTCCGCCTGCAGCCGGAAATCCAGACGGCCGCTGGCTTCACCATTGATGCACCGTTGGGGGGCGGCATTCGGGTCTTTGCTACCCCGACCATGACCTATCGCAGCCAGATCTTCTTCGAATTGCCCAACAACCCGCTGATTTCGCAGGCGGGCGTCACGCTCTATAATGCTCGCGCCGGCGTCAGCTTTGACAATAATCGTTTCGAGATTGCGGGCTTCGTCCGCAATGCCAGCAATGAGCGCTATCTGCTCGATGCGGGCAACACGGGCGGCGCCTTTGGCATTCCGACTTTCATTCCGGGCGAGCCGCGTTTCTATGGCTTCCAGGTTTCGGCCAAGTTCTAATCCACGGGCCAGCGGGCGGGGATGTTTCCTCGCCCGCTTGCGTCCCTGAAATTCCGGGCGCGGCGGGCTCTGCGCCGATTGACCGGGCAAGCCAAGCTGGTAGCGTTGCGCGCATTCCCGCGCCCCTGCACGCGCCCCTGCCTGCAACTTGCCACCGGAGCAGCCCGATGCACGATCAGATGCCATCCGCCGCAGGCCTTGTCGCCAGCGATCCCGATGCCGATTGGGGCTTGCCCGGCTGGACCTATCACGACCCCGATTTCTTCGACGCGGAAATGGCCGCCGTCATTCGCCCGTCCTGGCAGATCGTCTGCCATGAAAGCGATCTCGCCCGCCCTGGAGACTGGCGATCGATCGATTATGTTGGCGAGAGCATTATCGTCGTGCGCGGTGAGGACGGCGTTGTGCGCGGCTTTACCAATGTCTGCCGCCACCGTGCGATGCGGCTGCTGGATGGGGCTGGCGGCTGCGCCAAGAAGATCATCTGCCGCTATCACGCCTGGGCCTATGAGCTTGACGGGCGGCTGACTGGCGTCCCTGAAAGCCGCGATTATCCGATGCTCGACAAGGCGAACCAGGGATTGAGCCCGGTCGGCCTGGAAATCTGGCGCGGGTTTGTTTTTGTCCGGCTGGAGGATGATGGCGGACCGTCCGTGGCGGCGATGATGGCGCCCTATGAGCATGAGATCGAACCGTATCGCTTCGCCGATCTGCGCACGATCACGCCCGCCCATACGCGGCCGCGCGCAGTTAACTGGAAGAATATTGGCGACAATTATTCGGACAATCTCCACATCCCGGTTGCGCATCCCGGGCTGACCCGGCTGTTTGGTAAAAGCTATGCGATTGCCGCCGAACCCTATGTCGACAAGATGTCGGGCTATCTGGTCGACAAGCCGTCGGTCGATCCGTGGGAACGTTTTTACCAGACCCATCTGCCGCACGCTGATCATCTGCCCGAGGCCAATCAGCGGCTATGGCTCTATTACAAGCTATGGCCCAATATCGCCTTTGATATCTATCCCGATCAGGTCGATTTCATGCAGTGGCTGCCGATCAGCCCGACGCAATCGGTGCTGCGGATGATGGCCTTTGCATTGCCCGATGACCGCCGCGAAATGAAGCTCGTCCGCTATACCAATGATCGGATCAATCGGCATGTGAACGCCGAAGACACCTGGCTGATCACCCGCGTGCAGGCCGGCATGGCGTCGAAAAGCTTCACCGTTGGCCCGATCGGGCGGAGTGAAGTGTGCCTGCGCAGTTTCGCAGCGAAGATCCGTGCAGCGATCCCCGAAGCCCGATTGCATCACGCGCCACCGCCCGGCTGGAGCAAACGCCCCCGGACCGTGCGCGGGTGAGGGGCGGGGCACCGGCGCGCTGATTGGGACAACTGCCGGGGCCTGCCAATCGTGCCGACCATGTTTCGCGTCGCGGAAGTCGCGGGAGGTTGTCGCTATTGCTCAGGCGCGGTTGGCGACTGGTGATCCGGGGCGGCGAATGATCAGGTAAAGCGCTATCCCTTCCGGAATCATGGCCGGTGCCAATATCGTCGCGAGCTGGGCCTGGAAATGTGACAAATCCAGCGCGCCACTGGCATAGCCGAGCGATGCCGCCACGATGTCCGACGCTTCGACGCCGAGACAGGCGATCAACAATGGCACCAGATAGTTGGGCCTGGAGGTCAGCACCAGCAACGATAGGATGATGTCACGGCCTGCCCAGACGCGGATAAAATACCAGACGGGATCGGATGGCAGGAAGTTGAAGCCATAGATGTCCATTGCCAGCACGGGCGCGAAGTAGCTGAGCGCAGCCACCATCCCGCGCCCCGCAACCATGATGAGCAATAGGGCAATGACGGCCGGGGATTGTTTGAGCATTTTTCGGTCTCCACAAGCGTGCATCTGTGAAGTCAGCACGCTCTAATCGATAAATATCGATTAATTCCCTGGCCTGCAAGCGCGGGTGGATGGAGACTGCGGACTTCCCAAGCGTGCGTCGATATAGGCCGTCGTCGCTTTCAGGGCTTCGCGAGCGTAATGATCGGAAACCCCCCCCTCCAGCGCGACCGATAGGGCCCAGATGCCGTCTGCGATGGCCATGGCTATCCGAAACGTATCGGCCAGATCGACCTGGGAGGCTGGCGCGAAATGCAGAGAAAGGCTTTCGCAAAGCAGCTTCACGAGAATTTCCGCATTGGAGAAATCGGCCTGCCGAATCTGCCAGTTTGTATCGGATCCGAGCAGCAGCCGAGCCGCCGACGGTTGCTGATTGTAATAGCTTACCACCTGGCTCATCAAATCGGCGACGGTATCTTGCCATGGGCGGTCTGCTGCAAAGGCAGTCGAGCGTTCCACCGCCGCAGTGAATTCATCGAGATAGGTTTGCGCAACGGCGACAAGCGCTGCCGTCGGGCTTGGAAAAAAGTGATAAACAGAGGCCATCGGCACAGCTGCTTGTTTGGCGATTCTCTGGATGGTTAGTGATGCTGCGCCTTCTTCCATGACAATCGCAGCCGCCGTCTCGCAAAGTAACGCATAGCGTTCCTTGCCATTCGCACGCTCCGGCTTTCTCGGTCGTGAGATGTTGGCTTCCGACTCGCTCTGTTTCATTGCATCATTGTCTGTCAAAGAACCCGCCTTCAGCGCGCTTACTCGCCAGAATCGCGCGTATCCTTGTCTCGCGAACGTGCTTCATATCAACGGTTACCGGTTCACAATTAGGGCGGTCGAAGCGTATCACCGTTTCGTCATCGTCGATCCGCCGACCGGCGCAGCGATTCAGTTCAACGCCACGCCTGAAATCGTGATCCGGTGCATCAGCCTTTTGTGGCCATGATAGTCATTCACCGCGAAATGCCAGGTCGAGCGGTTATCCCACACCGCGACTGATCCCGGCTGCCAGTGCAGGCGGCACTGGAATTCCTCCCGCATCGCGACCGAGTAGAGATATTGCAGCAGCGGCTGGCTTTCCTCACGGGTCCAGCCTTCGAAATGCAGTGTGAAGGCCGGATTGACGTACAGGATTTTGCGACCGCTCACCGGGTGGCGGATCACCGCGGGGTGGACAGCGTTGGCGCGGATGTCGTGCCCCTTCAGGTCGGCGGCCTGGTCGGTCTTGGCGTAGATGCCGTCATGGCCATAGATGTGATCGGCACTGTGCACAGCGCGCAGGCCAGCCAGCGTCGCCTTCAGCCCGTCCGACAGCGCGTCATAGGCAGCACCCAGACTTGCAAACAGCGTATCGCCCCCCGTCGGCGGCAGTTCGCGGGCGACAAGGATTGATCCCATCGCAGGGACGGGATCATAGCTATGGTCAGTGTGCCAGCCGCCGCCGATATTGACGAATTGCGTCTCGGCTTTGCGCACTTCGGCGATCTCGGGATAGCCGCCGTTCGCGGGGAAATAATTGTTGACGTCGATCTCACCCCAGCGGCGCGCAAAGGCGATGTGATCTTCAGGGGTTAGCTGCTGGTCGCGCAGCATGACGACGCCGGTGTCGGCGAGTGCCTGGCGGATTGCCGCGAGGTCGTCGTCGCTGATCGCCCGCACATCGACGCCAGTGACTTCCGCGCCGCAATGCGCGGCCAGCGGCTTGATTTGCATTTCGCCCATGCTGCCTCTCCAATTCTTATGGGGCGCAGCATGGGCGAATGCGGTCGTCTTTACCAGATGTGGACGCGCTTTTCGGGCGGCAGGTACAGCTTGTTGTCAGGCTTGATGTCGAACGCAGCATACCAGGCATCGACATTGCGGACGATGCCGTTGACGCGGAAGTAAGGCGGGCTGTGCGGATCGGTCAGCAGTCGCGCCCGTGCCGCGCCTTCGCGCAGCTTGGACTGCCACGCCTGCGCATAGGCCAGGAAGAAGCGCTGATCGCCGGTCAGCCCGTCGATCACCGGGGCCTTGCCGTTCTTCGCCTGATAGCGCTGGTACGCGCCATAGGCGGCCTCAACCCCACCGAGATCGCCGATATTTTCGCCCAGGGTCAGCTTGCCGTTCACCTTGGTGCCGGGCAGGCCTTCATAGGCGTCATACTGCGCAGCCAGCGTTGCGGTCCGTTCGGCAAACGCTTTTTTGGCTTCGGGCGTCCACCAATTTTCGAACTTGCCGGTCGGGCCGAACTGGCTGCCCTGATCGTCGAAACCATGGCCCATTTCATGGCCGATGATCGCGCCGATCGCGCCATAGTTCACCGCCGGATCGGCATTGGGATCGAAATAGGGCGGCTGCAGGATCGCGGCAGGGAAGGTGATCTGGTTGGCCAGTGGATTATAATAAGCGTTCACCGTCTGCGGCGTCATGCCCCAAAGGGTGCGATCGACGGGCTTCTTGAAGCGTTCAAGCTCAAGCGCATGCTCGAATTCACCCGATCGCATGACGTTGCCCAGCATGTCGCCGCGAACAACCTTGAAGCTCGAATAATCGACATACTTGTCGGGGTGGCCGATGCGGGGTTCGAACGCGGCAAGCTTGACGAGCGCCGCCTTGCGGGTTGGCTCGTCCATCCATCCAGACTTGCTGATGCGATCCTGATAGGAACCGCGCAGATTCTCGATCAGCTCGGTCATCTTGGCCTTGGCCGTTTGCGGGAAATACCGGTCGACATAAAGCTGGCCAACGGCTTCACCCAGGGCGCCATTGGCAAGCTGGACGCCACGCTTCCACCGGTCACGCTGGGTTTGCACGCCCGACAGCGTCTTCGAATAGAAATCGAACCGGGCAGTATCGAACGTCTTTGACAGATAGCCCGCGTTGCTGCTCACAAAGTGGAAGGCCATGTAATCCTTCCAGGTCTGCAGCGGGGTCGCGACCAGAATCTTGCCCATCGCCGTGATCGCGGTGTTGTTCGCGAACAGGATCTTCGGTGCGCTGTCGAGCCCCGAAACCTTCAGCATCAAGGCCCAATCCCATTCGGGGGCCTTTTTCTCGAGCCCGGCCAGATCCTGCGGATCGTTCAATGCCATGATGTTGCGGCTCTGCTCGGGCGTCCAATGCTCCTTGGCGAGCGCGGTTTCGAGCGCCATGATCGCATCGGCCTTGGCGCTGGCATTGGCGATGCCGGCCAGTTCCTGCATCTTCTGGATATAAGCACGATAGGCCTTGCGATAGCCGTCATACTTCTCGCCTTCGAGCAGGTAATAATCGCGGGGCATTCCCAGCCCACCCTGGCCGGTGGCGGCGGTGTAGCGCGTCGGATCGGCGAGGTCGGGGATGATGCCGATGCCGACCGGGGATTGATAGCCAACGGTCGCGAACAGCGTCTGCAGATCGGTCAGGTCCTTCACCGCCGCAATCTTGGCGAGATAGGGCTTCAACGGCTCGCCGCCCTTGGCCTCGATCGCTGCCTCGTCCATCCAGGTGCCGTAGAAATCGCCGACCTGCTTGCCGGTCGCGCCATATTTTGCGGGGTTGGCAGCCATATCGTCCAGGATCTTCCGCACATTGGCTTCGGCTTCGTCGGTCAGGATGTTGCCATAGCCGACCGCGCCCTTATCGGCCGGAATTTCGGTGCGCTTGTCCCAGCCACCATTGGCGAAGGTCCAGAAATCGTCACCGGCCTTAACGGCGGCGTCCTTGGCCGACAGATCGACGCCGAAGCTGCCATAGCGCGGTGCAGTCGGAGCATCTTTCGACAAAGCCGGCACGGTCAGGGCGATGATGGCAGTGGCCGCCGCTAGGCGGGCATAACGATGAAGCTGCATGAGGACCTCTCTTATAGTGTATTGCTCGGATATAGCGGTGAGATTCGGCACCCGCAAGCGAAAAATGTAAGACGTCCCTTACATCACCCGGTTCGCCACCAAATCATCCACCACCGCCGGATCGGCCAGTGTGCTGGTATCGCCCAGCGCCGTTATGTCCCCCTCGGCAATCTTGCGCAGAATGCGCCGCATGATCTTGCCCGAACGGGTTTTGGGCAGGCCCGGCGCGAATTGTAGCGCGTCGGGCGTCGCGATCGGGCCGATTTCGGTGCGCACCCAGTTGCGCAGCTCGGTGCGCAGCGAGTCATCCCCGCTCTCCCCGGCGTTGAGCGTGACATAGGCGTAAATGCCCTGGCCCTTGATGTCGTGCGGCATGCCGACGACGGCGGCTTCGGCGACTTTGGGGTGAAGCACGAGCGCCGATTCGACCTCTGCCGTACCCATCCGGTGGCCGCTGACATTGATCACGTCATCGACGCGCCCGGTGATCCAGTAATAGCCATCGGCATCGCGGCGGCAGCCATCGCCGGTGAAATATTTGCCGGGATAGGTGGTGAAATAGGTCTGGAAGAAGCGCGCATGATCATTCCACACCGTGCGCATCTGCCCCGGCCAGCTACGCGCGATGACGAGGTTGCCCTCGCTCGTACCGGTCAACACTTGCCCCTCGGTATCGACCAATTGCGGATCGACGCCGGGCAGGGGCTGGGTCGCGCTGCCGGGTTTCAGCGCGGTGGCGCCGGGCAGGGGAGCGATCATGGCGCCGCCGGTTTCGGTCTGCCACCAGGTATCGATAATCGGGCAGCGGCTGTCGCCCACCACCTCATGATACCAGCGCCACGCCTCAGGATTGATCGGTTCGCCGACGGTGCCGAGCAGTTTCAATGACGCGCGGCTGGTAGCGGTGACGAATCCGTCGCCGTCCTTCATCAGCGCGCGCAATGCCGTCGGTGCGGTAAAGATGGTGTGGACCTTGTGCCGATCGACCACCTGCCAGATGCGGCTGGCATCGGGCCAGTTGGGCAGGCCTTCATACATCAACGTTGTCGCGCCATTGGCGAGCGGGCCATAGAGGATGTAGCTGTGCCCCGTCACCCAACCGATATCGGCGGCGCACCACCAGACATTGCCCGGTCGGTAATCAAAGCACAGCTCATGCGTCAGGCTCGCCCAGAGCAGATAGCCGCCGGATGTATGTAGCACACCCTTGGGCTGGCCAGTCGATCCGCTGGTGTAGAGGATGAACAGCGGATCTTCCGCGCTCATCACTTCCGCCGGGCAATCGGTCGACACGGTGGCGGCGGCGTCGTGATACCAGATGTCGCGGCCGGGGTGCATCGTCACGTCGCCGCCCGTGGCGCGCACAACGATCACCTTTTGCAGCGCCGGCGCGCGCGCTGCGGCGGCGTCGACATTGGCTTTGAGCGGGATTTTCTTGCCGCCGCGCCGGCCTTCATCGGCCGTGATTACAAAGGCGCTGTCGCAATCGGTGATCCGCCCGGCCAATGCTTCGGGTGAAAAGCCGCCAAACACCACCGAATGGATCGCGCCGATCCGCGCGCAGGCCAGGATCGCGAAGGCGGCTTCGGGGATCATCGGCATATAAATGGTGACGCGATCGCCCTTGGTCGCGCCCTGGCCTTTCAGGACATTGGCGAAGCGGCAGACCTCGGCATGAAGCTGGCGGTAGGTGAAGCGGCGCGGCTCTTCTTCGGGCGCGTCTGGTTCCCAGATCAGCGCGATCTGATCCCCGCGCTTGGCCAGATGTCGGTCGATGCAATTAGCGGCAACGTTGAGCTTGCCGTCGGCAAACCATTGGATGTGGAAATCCTTCTCGTCGAACGACCAATCACCCGCAATCTCGGGCCGCTTGATCCAATCGAGCCGCCTTGCCTGTTCGAGCCAGAAGCTGCCGGGATCGGCGATCGAGCGGCCATAGAGCCGGTCATAGCCCGCCGCATCGAGTCGCGCGGACTTCGCCCAGGCGTCGGGCACGGGATAGAGCGTTTCGGTCATCCTGATCTCCTGCAACCGCAATAGTGGCGCAGCGCGTGGCTTAGGCCAAGCCAAACCGCTTGGCTTCATTTCAGTTTCGATATAAAACTGTTCTGTGGACGATCGGGAGAATGGCAATGAGCGGACAGGTTCTGGTAACCGGCGGCAGCGGCTATATTGGCGGCTTCGTGATCCGGCAGCTGGTGGCGGAAGGCTGGACCGTCAACACTACGATCCGCTCGCTCGCGCGGGAGGCCGAAGTGCGCAAGGTGCTGGCGGTGCCTGCCGACAAGCTCAATTTCTTCGCAGCCGATCTGCTGAGCGATGCGGGCTGGGCAGAGGCGGTGGCCGGGTGCAGCCATGTCGTCCACGTCGCGTCGCCGCTGCCGAATGGGGCGGTAAAACATGAAGACGATCTGATCGTACCAGCGCGTGAAGGCGCGCTGCGGGCGCTGCGCTTTGCCAAGGCGGCAGGGGTGAAGCGCGTGGTGATGACCTCGTCAGTCGCTGCCATCGCTTATGGCCATGGCAAGAAGATCGGCACCTATACCGAGGCGATGTGGACCGATGTCAACGGCCCGCAAGTCCACGCCTATGCCAAGTCGAAAACGATCGCCGAGCGCGCCGCGCGCGATTGGATCGCGGCAGAGGGCGGTGCGATGGAGTATGTCTCGGTCAATCCCGCCGCGGTCCTCGGCCCCGTGCTCAGCGCCGATTTTTCGAGCTCGGTGCAGATCATCACGCGGCTGCTCTCCGGGTCGCTGCCAGGCCTGCCAAATTTCGGCTTTGGCGTCGTCGATGTGCGCGACGTCGCCGATCTCCACGTCCGCGCGCTTACCGCCGAGGGCATCGATGGCGAACGCTTCATCGCCTCTGGCCCGTTCATGATGATGAAGGACGTCGCCGCCGTTCTCCGCGACCGGCTGGGGAATGAGGCGCGCAAGGTGCCGACGCGGGGCCTGCCAGATTTCCTGCTGCAGTTGAGCGCCCTGTTCGACCCCACGATCCGGATGGTGACGGGCGAACTCGGCAAACAACGGATCACTCCATCCGATCACGCCCGCGATGTGCTCGGCTGGGTGCCGCGCCCTGCTGCCGACACGATCGCAGACAGCGCACGCAGCCTGATCGACATGGGTGTGGTGAAGGTCTGAACCGCATCACAGTTGCGTTTCGCGCGAATCCTTGGAATGGGGGCTAACCGTCGTCTGGGGAGCCCTATGGAAACGATCGTCGATCGCCTGGAAGCAAAGCGTGCAGCAGCACGATTGGGCGGGGGCGAAGGGCGAATTGCCGCGCAGCACGCCAAGGGCAAGCTGACCGCGCGTGAGCGGCTGAACGTGCTGCTCGACCAGGGATCGTTCGAGGAACTCGACATGTATGTCGAGCATAACTGCGTCGATTTCGGCATGCACGAACAGATCATCCCCGGTGATGGCGTCGTCACTGGTTCCGGCACAATCAATGGCCGGTTGGTGTTCGTCTTCAGCCAGGATTTCACCGTGTTCGGCGGATCGCTGTCCGAACGCCACGCGCAGAAAATTTGCAAGATCATGGATATGGCGATGAAGGTCGGCGCCCCCGTGATCGGCATCAACGATTCGGGCGGCGCGCGCATTCAGGAAGGCGTTGCCTCGCTGGGTGGCTATGCCGAGGTTTTCCAGCGCAACGTGCTCGCCAGCGGCGTCGTGCCGCAGCTCAGCCTGATCATGGGGCCATGCGCGGGGGGCGCCGTGTACAGCCCCGCCATGACCGACTTCATCTTCATGGTGAAGGATAGCAGCTATATGTTCGTCACCGGCCCCGATGTCGTGAAGACCGTCACCAATGAAACGGTCTCGCAGGAGGAACTCGGGGGAGCTGTGACGCATACCACGAAGTCGGGGGTCGCCGATGTTGCGTTCGATGATGATATCGAAGCGCTGCTGGCGGCCCGCGACTTCGTGGACTTCTTGCCCGCATCGAACCGCGACGCAGCGCCCGAACGGCCAACGGCAGACCCTTGGGACCGGCTTGAGGAAAGCCTGGACCTGCTGATCCCGGCGAACGCCAATCAGCCCTACGACATGCACGAAGTGATCCGCAAAACGGTGGACGAGGGCGATTTTTTCGAAGTGCAGCCAGCGCATGCGGGCAACATCATCGTCGGTTTCGGGCGGATTGAGGGGCGCACCGTGGGCGTCGTCGCCAATCAGCCAATGGTGCTGGCTGGCTGCCTCGATATCAATTCATCGAAAAAGGCCGCGCGTTTCGTGCGCTTCTGCGATGCGTTCGAGATTCCGATCCTCACCTTTGTCGACGTGCCGGGTTTCCTGCCGGGGACCGCGCAGGAGCTGAACGGCATCATCAAGCACGGCGCGAAACTGCTCTTCGCTTATGCCGAGGCGACCGTGCCGAAGATCACGGTGATCACGCGCAAGGCCTATGGCGGGGCCTATGACGTGATGGCATCCAAGCATCTGCGCGGTGACCTGAATTATGCCTGGCCGACGGCGGAAATCGCGGTGATGGGCGCGAAAGGCGCGGTCGAGATCATCTTCCGAAATCGGACGACCGCGGAAATCGCAGAGCGAACCGCGGAATATGAGGCGCGGTTTGCCAATCCGTTCGTGGCGGCGAGTAAGGGCTTTATCGATGAGGTCATCCAGCCGCATTCCACCCGGCGGCGCGTGGCGCTGGGCCTGCGCAAGCTGCGGAACAAGAGCCTCGAAAATCCTTGGAAGAAGCACGACAATATTCCCTTGTAGGAGCCGGTAATGATTTCCATCCTGTTTGCGCTGCTTCAGTCCACCGCTCTAACAGCGCCGCCCCCACCCCCGGCGCCACCTTGGACCGCGGTGACGCGCACCGATGCGACGACCGGTGCGACATCGACATCGGCGCTGGCCTATAGTGCTGATCGCAATGCCCGGCTGGTTGTCCGGTGCGACCGGGTCGGCGAGCCTGTTGTTTCGATCCAGATGCGCACCCGGGCCGGTCTCGCGGCGAGCGGCGATCATGTCGTGTCGGTCAGTGTCGACGGTGCTGCGCCAATTGACCTGCCCTGGGAGTTTCCCGGATCAGCGACGATGAACCGCGGCACGGTTGCCGTCACCAAGCTGACCGAGGCGATGAGCAAGGCCAAGTCGATCACGGTTTCCACAAAGGATGGCGAGCAAAGCGTGTCGGCAACCTTTGTCGGGCCAGGGACGGGCACCGGAATCAAGGAGGTGCTGGCGGCATGTGGTTATGAACTTGGCGTCGTCCCGCAACCCGTAAAACCGGCCGCTAAGTGAAACTCGGTCGCTTCAACCATATCGGCGTCGCGACGCCCAGCTATTGCACACCATGCCGGCAAACATTACAATGACATTGTAATGCCAAGGAGCATGCCATGCAGACCGAACGTGTGACCTTCCTCACCACCCCCGATCACAAAGCTGCGCTAGATGCCTTTGCGGCGAGCAATGGACAATCGGTTGGCCATGTCGTGCGGGAGGCGACCAGCCAGTATATTGGACAGCCGACGCCGGACGAGGAAACCGAACTTGCCGCGCTGGTTCAGCAGGTCAACGAAGCTATTCCAAAAATGAACGCATCCATTGACAGGATGATCGAGCGGCTCGATGCGACTCACAGTCGCGTCGACGCGTTTCTGCGCGATATAGGCGTCCGAAAATGAGTGCCTTCGGCGATGCCTTTACCGCGCTGAAATCGGTGATCTTGATGCAATCCCGTCTTGATCAGCTCGATAAGCGGATGGCCACGATGGCGAGCGATATGGACGGTTTGACCGAAGCGATGGGCATGCTGCGTGACCGCGTTTCTCGTATGGAAGGCATTATTGAAGGCGCGGCAATGGCAAGCCGCCAGCGGAGGATCGAAGAATGAACCTCGGTCGCCTCAACCATATCGGCGTTGCGACGCCCTCGATCGAGGCGAGCATCGCGCTGTACCGCGACATCCTCGGCGCGACTAAAATCCACGACCCCTTCGATCTGCCCGCACAGGGCGTGAAGGTGTGCTTCGTCGATACGCCTAACACGCAGATTGAGCTAATCGAGCCGCTGGGGGAGGCGTCCCCCATCCACGGGTTCCTCGCCAAGAACCCGGCGGGCGGGCAGCATCATGTTTGCTACGAAGTGCCTGATATCCTTGAGGCCAAGGCGTGGTTTGAGGGGAAGGGCGCCAAGGTGCTCGGCGAGCCGCGAATCGGCGCCCACGGGACGCTGATCTTTTTCGTCCACCCCAAGGATATGGGTGGCGTGCTGACCGAGATTATGGAAACGCCCAAGGCCGCCCACTGAACGTTGCGGCGCCGTAGCGGCAGCGCCAAGGGGAGCATACCCTTTATTCGAAATCAATCCGGGTGATTGCAATTTCGGGGGGATCATTGCATTCTCGTAATCAGAATATGCTGCCGAGGGGATGTCAGATGCGCTATGAAATGATCCGTACAGAGCGAGAGGGCGACGTCCTTGTCCTCACCCTCAACCGGCCCGAGCGGTTGAATGCAGCGCCGCCCGCGATGTTCGAGGAAATCGCCCATGCGCTTGACCATCTGGATGGCGCGCGCGCGGTGTTGATCACGGGCGAAGGGCGCGCTTTTTGTTCGGGTGCTGATCTCGCTGGGCGCGATACGGCGCAGGCGTCGCCTGCTGATCGCGCCAAGCAATCGCTGACCAACAGCTATAATCCGACGATGCTCAAGATCGCGCACGCACCGGTGCCGATCGTCAGCGCGGTGAATGGCCCGGCGGCGGGCATTGGCTGCAGCCTCGCGCTCGCGGCCGATTTCTGCATCGCGGGTGAGAGCGGCTATTTCCTGCAGGCGTTCGTCAATATCGGGCTGGTGCCTGATGGCGGCGCGTCATGGATGCTCGCGCGGCTGGTAGGTAAGGCGCGCGCGACCGAGATGATGCTGCTGGGCGAGCGAATCCACGGGCCGAAGGCGGCGGCATGGGGCCTAATCTATAAATGCGTGCCTGATGCCGTGTTGCGCGAAGAGGCGATGACGCTGGCGACGCGGCTTGCCGCCGGGCCAACGCTGGCGTTGGGGCTGATGCGGCAGGGCCTCGCGGCTGCGCTGGAGAGCGACTATGCGACCGCGATGGCGGGCGAGGCTGATCGCCAGTCGATCGCCGGGCAGTCAGCAGATGCGGTTGAAGGCGCGATCAGCTTCCTGCAAAAGCGCAAAGCAGTGTTCAAGGGGCAGTAGCGCCGACCCCGTTCGGCCTGAGCGAAGTCGAAGGCCATGCGGTGCGCAGGGTGCTTCGACGGCGCTCAGCACAAACGGCTTGTTGTATGATTCCCCTTGGCATAATTTCGTTCTAGGGATTGGGACATGACCGACACGCCAGCCCCCGGGCGCACCACCGAACCAACCCTTTCCGACTGGCAGGCGCTTGCTTCCAAGGAAGTGAAGGGTGCCGATCTCACCTGGCACACGCCGGAGGGGATCGAGGTCAAGCCGCTCTATACGGCGGAAGATGTCGTGGGCATCGACCCCGGCCTGCCCGGGTTCGCGCCGTTCACGCGCGGGGTGCGCGCCTCGATGTATGCCGGGCGCGCCTGGACGATCCGGCAATATGCGGGGTTCAGCACCGCCGAGGAATCGAACGCTTTTTACCGGCGCAATCTCGCCGCCGGGCAAAAAGGCCTGTCGGTCGCCTTCGATTTGGCCACGCACCGCGGTTATGATTCGGACCACCCCCGCGTCACCGGCGATGTCGGCAAGGCAGGCGTCGCGATCGATACGATCGACGACATGAAGATCCTGTTCGACGGCATCCCGCTCGATAAGATGAGCGTCAGCATGACGATGAACGGCGCGGTGATCCCGATCCTCGCCTTCTTCATTGTCGCGGGGGAAGAGCAGGGCGTCGCTCAGGCGCAGCTCGACGGCACGATCCAGAACGACATCCTCAAGGAGTTCATGGTCCGCAACACCTATATCTATCCGCCCGAGCCATCGATGCGGATCATTGCGGATATCATCGCCTACACATCGGCCAACATGCCGAAGTTCAACAGCATTTCGATCAGCGGCTACCACATGCAGGAAGCCGGCGCGACGCAGGTGCAGGAGCTCGCCTTCACGATCGCCGATGGCCGCGAATATGCGAAGGCGGCGATGGCGGCGGGGCTTGATATCGATACGTTCGCCGGGCGGCTGAGCTTCTTTTTCGCGATCGGCATGAACTTCTTCATGGAGGTCGCCAAGCTGCGCGCGGCGCGCACGTTGTGGCACCGGGTGATGACGGATCTTGGCGCGAAGGACGAGCGGAGCAAGATGCTGCGCACGCATTGCCAGACATCAGGCGTCTCGCTGACCGAGCAGGACCCGTACAACAACGTCATCCGCACGACGGTGGAGGCGATGGCGGCGGCGCTTGGCGGCACGCAATCGCTCCATACCAATGCGCTTGATGAGGCGATTGCGCTGCCCACCGATTTTTCCGCGCGCATCGCCCGCAACACGCAGATCGTGCTGCAGGAGGAAACCGGCATCACCAAGGTGGTCGATCCTTTGGGCGGCAGCTATTATGTCGAGGCGCTGACGGCCGAGCTGGTCGACAAGGCCTGGGCGATCATCGAGCGCGTCGATGGCGAGGGCGGCATGGCCAAGGCGGTGGCGGCGGGTTGGCCCAAGGCGATGATCGAGGAAGCCGCCGCTGCGCGCCAGGCGCGGGTCGATCGCGGCGAGGATGTGATCGTCGGCGTCAACAAATATGCACTGGCCGAACAGGACGCGATCGACATCCTCGATGTTGATAATGTCGCGGTGCGCGCTGGCCAGATCGCGCGGATCGAACGGGTGAAGGCGGGGCGGGATGAGGCGGCGTGTCGTGCGGCGCTCGATGCGTTGAGGGCGGGGGCGCAAAATCCTCCCCAGAATGGGGAGGGGGACCATGCGCAGCATGGTGGAGGGGGCGTGCCCCAGACGCCTACCTCGCTTGAGGATACCCCCCTCCGTCAGCCTTTGGCTGCCACAGTTTCGGGTCGGTCAGGCCCCCAGCCTGACCTTGGATTGCCGGGGGCAATCCAACCCGAAACTCCGTCCCGGGGAGGATTGGAAAACAACCTCCTCGCGCTGGCCATTGACTGCGCTCGCGCCCGCGGCACGCTGGGCGAGATTTCTTCGGCGATGGAGGACGCGTTCGGCCGCTATGCGACCAGCCCGACGCCGGTCAGCGGCATCTATGGCGGCGCTTACGGCGACGATGCGCGCTGGGCCAATCTGGTCGAGGGCGTCGATGCGACGGAACGCAGGCTGGGCCGTAAACCCCGCATGCTCGTCGCCAAAATGGGGCAGGACGGGCATGATCGCGGCGCCAATCTGGTGAGCAGCATGTTCGGCGATCTCGGGTTCGATATCGTCCCCGGCCCGCTGTTCCAGACCCCGCGCGAGGCCGCCGCACTGGCGATCGAGCATGACGTCGATGTGGTTGGCGCGTCCTCGCTGGCGGCGGGGCACAAAACGCTGATCCCCGAGCTGATCGGTTTGCTCAAGGATGCGGGCCGGAGCGACATCAAGGTGATCGTCGGCGGCGTCATCCCCGCGCAGGATTATGAATTTCTACGTGAAGCCGGCGTCCAGGCGATCTTTGGACCGGGCACCAATTTGATCAACGCGGCGGGCGAAGTGCTGAAATTGCTGGGGCATAATATGCCACCCGAAGGCGAGACCACGCTAGAGGTGGCCGAATGAGCGACGACGACGAACCTGTGGGCCTTAACAGCCGCGCGATCATGTATGATTATCTGAAGCACCTGAGACGCTTTGCCTCTTTTCGCTCGGCGGCGTGGCAGCGCTTGCCGACAAGGTCCCTAGCCGATCGGCGTGGTTGGTGATCGGTGCAATGGGCGTGATCGGGCTGGCAGCTTCCTGCTCGTTCATTGCCTCTGGAATGATCGTCGAGGCGCAATTCTCCGGCAGGCCTGTTAAAGGCAACCTAAACGCCTACCGGCATGCATCGCCCTTACTCCTGTCGGTTGGGCTGGGCATGTTCATCTTTCTGTTTTTCAAATCTTTGAGGCCGTGATGATGAAACCTCCTCTCCGCACCGACTGGACCCGCGCCGAGATCGCCTCGCTGTTCGATCTGCCGTTCGACGAACTGATGTGGCGCGCACAATCGATGCACCGCGCGCACCACGCAGCGGGCGAGGTGCAGCTGTGCACATTGCTATCGATCAAGACCGGCGGCTGCCCTGAGGATTGCGGCTATTGCTCGCAGAGCGTCTCTGCCGATAGCGGGCTGAAGGCCGACAAGCTGATGGAAGTGGAGGCCGTGCTCGCTGCCGCTGCCGAGGCCAAGGCGAGCGGATCGCAGCGTTTCTGCATGGGTGCCGCCTGGCGCAACCCCAAGGACCGCGACATGGATGCGGTCGTCCAGATGGTCGCGGGCGTGAAGGCGATGGGGCTGGAAACGTGCATGACACTTGGCATGCTCGAGCCACATCAGGCCCAGCAATTGGCCGTGGCGGGGCTCGATTACTACAACCACAATATCGATACTTCGCCGGAGAATTACGGCAATGTCATCACCACGCGCACTTTTGAGGACCGGCTCGACACGCTCGAGCATGTCCGCGCGGCGGGGATCAATGTGTGCTGCGGCGGGATCGTCGGCATGGGGGAGACGCGCGCCGACCGCGTCGGCTTCGTCCACGCGCTCGCCACGCTGCCGCGCCACCCGGAAAGCGTACCGGTGAATGCGCTGGTGCCGGTCAAGGGCACGGTGCTGGGCGACATGCTCGCCGACACGCCGCTGGCGAAGATCGACGATATTGAATTCGTCCGCACGGTGGCGGTCGCGCGGATCACCATGCCGCTGAGCATGGTGCGGTTGTCCGCAGGCCGCGAGAGCATGAGCGAGGCGACGCAGGCTTTGTGCTTCATGGCGGGCGCCAACTCGATCTTCACCGGCGACAAGCTGCTGACGACGGGGAATCGCGGCGACAGCGCCGACGGCGCGATGTTCGAAAAGCTTGGGTTGCGGCCGATGGCGGGGGAGGAACCGATGCGGGTGGCGGCGGCGTGATCGTTGATGATTTTTGCCTGTTCCGCTATGGTAGAAGCCTGAGGTAGAAAGGTACCGCAATGGGCGCGCAGATGAACATCAAGAGCGATGAAGCCTATGCGCTGGCCACCGAAATCGCGGGCCGCACGGGCGAGACGTTGACGCAGGTGGTGCTTGAGGCATTGCGGGCGCGGCAGCGCGAGTTGACAAAGGCGGAAAGGCTTGAGGCAGTCATGGCGATCTGCCGCGACGCGCGCTCGCGCATGAGTCCCGAGCTGTTGGCGCTCGATATGGACGAGTTTCTCTACGACGAGCGGGGATTGCCCAAATGATCGTCGATAGCTCGGCGGTTGTTGCCATGCTCCGGGTCGAGCCTGAAGGCGAGGCTTTCGCTGAGATGATCCTCGCTCAGGGCGGCGCATCGATTTCGGCGGGCAATTATCTGGAGACGGGCATTGTCATCGATAGTGACCGCGATCCGGTACTTAGCGCCGAGCTCGATATGATCCTCCAGCGACTTGGCGTCGACATTGCTCCCGTCACTGAGGCACAAGCCAAAATCGCCCGGCAGGCATACCGCGATTTCGGTAAGGGTAGCGGGCATCCGGCCCGGCTCAACTATGGTGACTGCTTCGCCTATGCACTGGCGATGGAGCGCGGCGAGCCATTGCTGTTCAAGGGCGATGATTTTGTGCATGCAGGCGTGAGGAGGGCGGGGTGAACGCCTTAAACTGGAACCGTCACCCCGGACTTGTTCCGGGGTCCCGCTTCTTCTGCGCCGTTGGCAAAGGCAGCGGGATGCCGGATCAAGTCCGGCATGACGGGGTGGGAGTAGGGGCATGAATATTTCGGCTAAGGTCACCGACGAGCGGGTGCTCGACGTGCGCTTTGACGACGCGAGCCTGATCGTCGATCTGATGGACGGGCGCACGATCTCCGTGCCGCTCGCCTGGTATCCGCGTTTGCTGCACGCAACGGCTGAGCAACGGGCTCACTGGGAGAAGGCAGGCGCGGGCTATGGCATCCATTGGTCCGAGATTGACGAAGATTTGAGCACCGAAGGACTGCTGCGTGGTGCGCCGGCAGTAAAGGCGGCGTGATAATGAAAATTCAAGATACTGCTCCTCTGCGCAGTTGCAAAATTATAGTTAAAAGATATTTGAAAATGTCACGAAACGTCTTTTCGATGTTAATGATTTTGGTTGGGCTTTCGATTTTCAGCCCAGCGAACGGTAACCCTAAAAATACCATTCAGGATGCGGTTACAACGCTACCCGCTATATTTGATATTGTAATCGATCAGCGGCCGACCGAAGAGGATAAAGAGAAAACTCTCTCTCTGGCGATTTGGAGCTGCGACTATTTTGTTACTCGGGTGTCAGATAAAGGAATGCCCTTTAAAAGGATCGATTTACTCAAAAATGACATTGAAATATTTCAGAAACAAAAAACTCTAGATGGCTCGATTTTTGTGAAGCATTACACTCTACATGTAAACTCCGGTCTTTTGGAAGTCGACGGCGCGTTTGCTGCTGCAGGATTTATTACAACGCGCAAATCTCGAAGAGGGCCAAAGTGTAGTCGAGAAAAGATGAAAGCGGGCTGGTTTGATGTCGATGAGCTGACATCAGATTATCCTCCATTCATTGGAGAACTAGAAGTAGAGTATGCTGGCAAAAAGTACAACGTCAGGAAAGTGCTATCGCCATCAAATGGTCGTGGTTACTCGCCGAAGGAAGAAAGAGAAAATCATACATTCTCAAATTTCTTGCGTGCAATCAACAGCGCTCTAATTGAACAATTGAAATGATAAAGCGCAGTGGGTTAGACATTATATGTTGACGAATGACGGCGTTCTCAGAGCTAAGGTATTTTGATGCTCAAAAAAATCCTGGTCGCCAATCGTGGTGAAATCGCCTGTCGCGTGTTCCGCACCGCCAAGCGGATGGGTCTGGAGACCGTCGCGGTCTATTCCGATGCCGATGCGCGCAGCCCCCATGTCCTGATGGCCGACGAGGCCGTCCGCCTCGGGCCTGCGCCCGCCGCCGAAAGCTATCTCAAGGCCGAACTCATCCTCGCCGCTGCCAAGGCGACCGGCGCTGACTGCATCCATCCCGGCTATGGCTTCCTCTCCGAGCGCGAGAGTTTCGCGCGCGCTTGTGCCGAAGCGGGGATCGCCTTTGTCGGGCCGCCGCCGGGGGCCATTGCGGCGATGGGCGACAAGATCGAATCGAAGAAGCTCGCCAAGGCGGCGGGGGTCAATGTCGTGCCGGGGTATCTGGGCGAGATTGCCGATACCGACGAAGCGGTGAGGATCGCCAAGGATATCGGCTTCCCTGTCATGATGAAGGCGTCCGCAGGCGGCGGCGGCAAGGGGATGCGGCTGGCGTACTCTGAGCAGGACGTGCGCGAAGGCTTCGAAGCGACCAAGCGCGAGGGGCTGGCGTCGTTCGGCGACGACCGCGTGTTCATCGAAAAATTCATCGAAAGCCCGCGCCACATCGAAATCCAGCTGCTCGGCGATCTGCACGGCAACATCCTCTATCTCAACGAGCGCGAGTGCAGCATCCAGCGGCGGCACCAGAAGGTGGTCGAGGAAGCGCCGTCGCCGTTCGTCACGCCAAAAATGCGCAAAGCGATGGGCGAACAGGCCGTCGCGCTGGCGCGCGCGGTGGGCTATTATTCGGCGGGTACGGTCGAGCTGATCGTGTCTGGCGCGGACACGACGGGCGAGGGGTTCTATTTCCTCGAAATGAACACGCGGCTTCAAGTCGAGCATCCGGTAACCGAGGCGATTACCGGCATCGATCTGGTCGAACAGATGATCCGCGTGGCGGCCGGCGAGCCGCTGCCCTTCACCCAAGGCGATATCGGCATCAATGGCTGGTCGATCGAAAACCGGGTCTATGCCGAGGATCCCTATCGCGGGTTTTTGCCCAGCACCGGGCGGCTGGTGCGGTATAGTCCGCCTGAGAGCGAAGGCACGCCTTACAATCCTCCCCGATTCGGAGTTTCGGGTTGGATTGCCCCCGGCAATCCAAGGTCAGGCTGGGAGCCTGACCGACCCGAAACTGTGGCAGCACGAAGTGCTGACGGAGGGGGCGGGCCGCAGGGCGAAACGCTCGTGGATAGCCCCCTCCACCCCCCGGCTGCGCCGGGCGGTCCCCCTCCCCGTGCCGGGGAGGATCAAACGCCCTACACCCGCGTCGATGACGGCGTGCAGGAGGGCGGCGAAGTCAGCATCTTCTATGATCCGATGATCGCCAAGCTGATCACCTGGGCGCCCACGCGCTTGGGCGCGATCGATGCGCAGATCGCCGCGCTCGATGCGTTCGAGATCGACGGGCCGGGCAATAATATCGATTTCCTGTCGGCGCTGATGCAGCACCCGCGCTTCCGTTCAGGCAACATCACGACGGGGTTCATTGCCGAGGAATATGCGCAAGGTTTCCACGGCGCCCCTGCCTCGCCCGAGCTGATCCGCTCACTCTCGGCAATTGCTGCCTTTGCCGCCACGGCGGAGGCAGACCGCGCGCGCCGCAGCGACGGGCAGCTTGGTGATCGGCTCCAGCCACCCGCCGACTGGACCGTCCGAATCGACGGCGTCGATCATAATATCGAACTCGACGAGGACGAGATCACCGTCGATGGCACCCCGCTTGATCTGGCAATGGAATACACGCCGGGCGACCGGGTGGTCGAGGCGGAGGTTGATGGCGCGCCGCTGATCGTGAAAATCGCCCGCACCCGCACAGGCTTCAAGCTCACCACGCGCGGGGCAAGCCATGTCGTGCGCACCCTGCCCGCGCATGTCGCGCCTTATGCGCGTCACTTGATCGAAAAGGTCCCGCCCGATCTGTCGCGCTTCCTGCTCTGCCCGATGCCGGGGCTGCTAATGCGGCTTGATGTCGCGGCGGGCGACAAGGTCGAACTCGGCCAGCCATTGGCCGTCGTCGAGGCCATGAAAATGGAGAACATCCTGCGCGCTGAAAAGGCCGGTACGGTCAAATCAGTCAGCGCCGCGCCGGGCGATAGTCTGGCGGTGGATGCGGTGATTCTGGAGATTGATTAAAGTTCCCCGCATTGTGACATTTTGCGACAATAATCCGTTGGACGCCCTTGCTATAGCCCGATAGGTCACCGGCATGCTGCGCTTGCGTCTTGCTTTGTCCGCCCTTGTCATCGTGCCGCTCGGTGCTTGTGCGGTCGGCCCGAATTATGCCCCGCCATCGCTTGGCAAGCTGGCGGTTCCCGATGCTTATAGCACCGCTGCTGTGCCGGGCGCGGTGGGGGATGGACGGCGCTGGTGGACGAGTTTCAACGACCCACAGCTGACGCGCATTATCGACCAGGCGTTGGAACGAAATCTCGATATCGCCCAGGCCGTTGCGCGCTTGCGCCAGGCGCGGGAAGGGTTGATTCAGTCGCGCGCCAGCTTGCTGCCAAATGTCAGCGCCTCGCTTGGCTATTCGCGCAACATCAACATACGCGGACGCAGCTTTGGCAACATCACCAATGCCGGCATCGTCAACGAAAATTACTCGATCAGCGCCGATGCCAATTATCAGTTGGATATTTTTGGTGGGGTCCGTCGCGGGGTAGAGGCACAGCGCGGCGCGTTGCAGGCCAGCCAGTTTACGCTTGCTGATGTCCAGAACTCGATCGCTGCCGAAGTCGCGCGCAACTATATTCTGGCGCGATCGGCCCAGGCCAGCGCGGCGATCGCGCGCGGCAGTCTGGCCATTCAGGACGATAATCTCGACATTGCGGGCTTCCGGGTCCAGGCCGGTTTAGTGTCGTCGCTCGATGCCGAACAGTCCCGCGCCCAGCGCGCGCAGACGGCAACGCAGATCCCCAGCTTTGAACAAAATTTCCAGCAGGCTGCCAATCGCCTTGGCGTGTTGACCGGGCAAGCTCCCGGCGCGCTGAAGGCCGAATTGACCGCAAACAAGCCCATCCCGGAAGGGCCTGGCGCGATCCCGGTTGGCGTGCCGGCCGACATCATCCGGCTGCGGCCTGATGTCCGTGCAGCAGAGCGTAATCTGGCGGCGGCGACGGCGCGGATCGGCGTTGCCCAGGCCGATCTCTATCCAGCGCTGAATATCGGCGCGAGCATCAGCACCAATGCCGGCACGATCAGCACGCTGGCTGATATTGTCACCGGTCGGATCATCGGCAGCCTTGCCCAGACGATCTTTGATGCCGGGCGTAACCGGTCGATCGTTCGATCACGCCGCGCCGCTGCTGAAGAATCGCTGGCGGCCTATCAAAGCGCGGTGCTGACCGCGCTGGAGGATGTCGAAAACGCCCTCACCGCATTGGCGACCGCGCAGGCCCGCCAGCGCGATTTCGCGATTGCAGTCGATGCATCGAATAATGCCGCAATCCTGGCACGCAGCCAATATCGTGCTGGCCTCACTGATATCACCACGCTCAATAACAGCGAATCCAGCCTGCTCTCGGCACAAAGTGGTTTGAACACCGCGCGCGCTGATCAGGCCCAGGCGCTCGTTCAATTATATCTCGCCCTTGGCGGCGGATGGGACAGTGCTGTCCCGCCCGAACTCCCCGCCCAATAGCCCCAGGACTCGCCCAGGAATCGCAATGGCCAAAGCAAGCGCACCCGATCTGAACGATTTTCTCGGCAAGCGGGAAGTGCCCGCCTGGCGCCGGATCGGTAAATGGGTGTTGGTCGGGATCGGCGTCATTCTGCTGATTTTGTTGGCGATGCGGTTGTTCGCCCCGGCGGCCAAACCCAGTTACGCCACCGAAACCGCGCAAAAGGGCGTGTTGGTCGTCTCGGTTGCGGCGACGGGCAAGCTCGCGCCGACCAATCAGGTTGATGTCGGCTCGGAAGTGTCGGGGTTGGTTTCGAAAGTGCTGGTCGACGTCAATGATCGGGTGACCAAGGGCCAACCGATCGCGATCATCGATCCGCAGCGTTTTCAGGATTCGGTCAACCAGAGCAGCGCCCAGCTCAATTCAAGCATCGCTTCGGTGGCACAGGCGCAGGCGACGCTTGCCCAGTCGAGCGCGCAGCTGGCGCGGTTGCAGGAAGTCAGCCGCTTGTCGCAGGGCAGGGTGCCGGCCAAGACCGAAATGGAACAGGCTATTGCCGATCGCGACCGGGCTGTCGCCAATGTCCGCGCGGCTCAGGCCAATGTCAGCGCCGCGCGCGCTACGCTGTCATCCAATCAGTATAATCTCGTCCGCGCGGTGATCCGATCGCCGGTCAACGGCGTCATCCTCGCGCGTCAGGTTGAACCTGGGCAAACGGTGGCGGCCTCGTTCAATACGCCGACTTTGTTTGTGATCGCCGAAGATCTCACCCGGATGAAGCTGGAGGTAGCGATTGACGAAGCCGATGTCGGTGAAGTCATGGCGGGGCAGCAAGCCGACTTTACCGTCGATGCCTTTCCCGGTGCGACCTTCCCCGCCACGATCACGCGCGTTGATCTTGGGTCCAATCTGTCTGCACAATCAGCGACGACGACCACCACGACGACCAACCAGGTCGTCAGCTACAGCGCCACGCTGGCGGTCTCCAATCCCGATATCAAGCTCCGGCCAGGTATGACGGCGACGGCCGATATCACCACCACCCGAAAAGAAAATGTCCTGCTGATCCCCAATGCGGCACTGCGTTTTCGGCCGGGTGACGGCGCTGCGGGGGCACAGGGCGGCGGCATCGCCAGTGCCTTTGGCCCGCCGCGTCTGCGGCGCAGTGGCGAACGCACCGCAACGATCGGTCGTGGGTCGACCCAGACCATTTATATCCAACAGGCCGATGGCAGCCTGAAGGAAACCAGCATCGTCACCGGGAACACCAATGGATCGATGACTGAGGTCACGAGCGGCCCGCTAAAGCCGGGGATGAAGGTGGTGACCGGTCAGTTGGCGGCGGGTGCGGCGGCCAGCGGTGGCGCTGGTGCGCGGCAACGTAGCGGGGCGGGCGGTGGCCAGTAACGCCCCTGCGCCAATGTCTTCGGCCGGTCGCCCGCCGCTGATCTCGCTGCGCGGGGTCACCAAGGAATATGGCACGGGCCCGACGGCGTTTCAGGCGCTGAAGGGCGTCGACCTGGATATTGTCGAGGGCGATTTTGTCGCGGTGATGGGCCCGTCAGGATCGGGCAAATCGACGACGATGAACATTCTGGGCTGTCTCGACGTGCCCACCGCGGGCACTTTCCTGTTCAAGGGCCACCATGTCGAAACCCTAGACCGCGATGATCGCGCGCTGCTGCGCCGCAAATATCTGGGTTTCGTTTTTCAGGGGTTCAATCTGCTGGCGCGGACCACGGCGCTCGAAAATGTCGAGCTGCCGCTGCTTTATCGCGGCGACGCGCGCAAGGAACGCCATGATGCGGCGATGGCGGCCCTCGACAAGGTTGGGCTCGCGCCGTGGTGGGACCATACGCCTGCGGAACTGTCCGGCGGTCAACAGCAGCGCGTGGCGATTGCCCGTGCGCTTGTTACCAATCCCGATGTGCTGCTCGCCGATGAGCCGACCGGTAATCTCGATTCCGAACGATCGCTGGAAATCATGGACCTGCTCACCACGCTCAATCGCACGCTTGGCATTACCGTGCTGATGGTCACGCATGAGGGCGAGATGGCCGCCTATGCCAACACGATCATCCATTTCAAAGACGGGCTGGTCGAACGGATCGAAACCGGCAAGCGCACGGCGGTAACGGCCTGATGTTCTTCACCACCATCCTGCTCGCCCTGCGCTCGATCGCACGCCACAAATTGCGCTCGTTCCTGACGACGCTTGGCATCATCATCGGGGTCGCGGCGGTGGTGACGATGGTCACGCTTGGCCGGGCGACGACGGCGGCCGTACAGGCCTCGATCGCCTCGCTCGGCACCAATATCCTGCAGATTCGCCCCGGCCAGGGCTTTGGGCGCGGCGGCGGCGGCCCGCGCCCACCTGATTTCAAGGCAGGCGACGTCATCGCGATCCGCCAGCAGATCGCCGGCGTAACAGCAGTCGCGGCCCAGGCCCAATCGAGCGGCACCGCCATCTATGAAGGCGCCAATTGGTCGACCACGATCAATGGCACCGACAATAGTTATTTCCGGGTCCAGCCCTGGCCGCTGGTCGCCGGTCGCACCTTTACGACCCAGGAGGAACAGGCTGGCAAATCGGTCTGCTTGCTGGGGAATACGGTCAAGAAAAACCTGTACCGCGACGCTGATCCGCTTGGCACGCGGATGCGGATAGCGGGCGTCAGCTGCGACGTGATCGGCGTGTTGTCAGCGCGTGGCCAGGCGGGCTTTGGCGGCGATCAGGACGATATCGTGCTGATGCCGCTGAAAATGGTGCAACGTCGATTGACCGGGAACCGCGACGTCCGGCTGATGTTGGTCGGCGTCGATCAGGCTTATTCGACCACGCGTGTGCAATCGGCGGTAACTGAATTGCTCAAGGAACGACGCGGAATCACGCCCGGCAAAGACGATGATTTCTTCGTGTTCGACACCAAACAGATCAACGATACCGTGGCGACGACCACCGGGCTGTTGACGGGTATCGTCACGGCGGTGGCCTCTATCAGCCTGATCGTCGGCGGGATCGGCATCATGAACATCATGCTGGTGTCAGTGACCGAACGGACTCGCGAGATTGGCATCCGCCTCGCCATCGGCGCCGTTGCGCGCGAAGTGCTGATGCAGTTTCTGATCGAAGCGATTGCGCTATCGTGCCTGGGTGGGCTGATTGGCCTGGTCGTCGCACAAGGGGTGATATTGCTGCTGGTGCCGGTGCTGAAGGTCAGCTGGCTGTTTGATCCGCAGATCAACATCATCGCCTTTGCAATTTCGGCGATGATCGGGGTGATTTTCGGCTATTTTCCCGCGCGCCGCGCCGCCGGCCTCAACCCGATCGACGCGCTGCGCCACGAATAGAGAAGCGCTGACTGGGCGCTATCCCCGGTCTTTATCGCGCGCGCTGGCATAAGCCTGCGTCCCGCGCGTGATCACCACATCGTCCGGCAGGATATCGGCAATGGCGATATCGGGCAGCGGCTTGATCGCCTCATAAAGCGGGGCGAAATCGGTTTCCACCGTGACGCGCAGGAGTTCTTCATAGCTGGGGATGACGAAGTAATTCTGCTGGAAATCGTCGATCCGGTAATCGGTGCGCATCACCCGCTGCAGATCGAAGCCGATCCGGTTGGGGCTGGGGTCATCAAGCGCAAAGCGACTTTCCGACGCGCTGGAAACAATGCCCGCCCCATAGATTCGCAAGCCTTCGGGATCGGCGATCAGCCCAAATTCCACCGTGTACCAGTAGAGCCGGCTGAGATAGCCAAGCCCGCCCAGCCCCAACGCGCGCTGGCCCCCTTTGCCGTATGCCACGCAATAATCGGCAAAGACCGGATCAGCGAGCATCGGCACATGGCCGAACACATCGTGGAAAACATCGGGTTCCTGCAGATAATCGAGCTGATCGGCGCCGCGGATGAAATTGCCCGCGACGAAGCGGCGATTGGCCATGTGATCGAAAAACACATCATCGGGCACCAGGCCGTGCACCGCCACCACCTGCCACCCGGTCAGCTTCATCAGCCGTTCGGAAAGCTCCTCAAAATTGGGAATGCCCGATTTCGATAGCTGCAGCGCGTCCAGTCCGCGCAAAAACGCGGTTGAGGCCCGACCGGGCAGGAGTTTCACCTGCCGTGCGTAGAGCGTGTCCCACACCGCATGTTCTTCGGGGGTAAATCGGTCCCAATGCTGCGGAACAGTCCAGTCGGCAGCGGCGCCTTCGGGTGGGCGATCAAGGACATGGGTGTCATTTGCCATTTACCCCCCATATCACAGCCATCACGCGACAAGGAATAGGGTACCAAAGGCAATGACGTACGGACCGCCCTCACCGATTGTGTTCGCTGCCGAGTGGCCGCGTGCCGCATGGGCGGTGGGATCGCTGCTGCTGTCGAGCACAAAGCTGCGGGGTGCGCCGCGCGGCGATGGGCGGCCGGTGCTCGTGTTGCCGGGGCTGGTGAACAGCGATCGATCGAATATCGTGCTGCGGCGTTTCCTGACCCGGCTCGGCTACCGCGCCTATCCCTGGGGGCTCGGGCGAAACCTGGGTCGACGGGCGATCGGCGAGGACGGCGCGCGGCTGATTGCCCGGATCGAACGGATCCATGCCGAGACGGGCGAGAAAGTGACCTTGGTCGGTGTCAGCCTGGGCGGGATGATGGCGCGGTTCGCGGCCAATCAGCGCCCCGATCTGATCCGCGAAGTGATTACCGTCAGCTCGCCCTTTGCCGGCGATCCGCGCGACACCAATGTTTGGCGCGCGTTCGAATGGCTGACGGGTGACAGCATCGACAGTGATGTCGCCCGTGCCTGGGGCCGTGCCTGCGCCGCGCCGCTCGACGTGCCCTCGACGGCGATCTGGAGCCGGAGCGACGGGCTTGTGAACGGATTTGCCTGCCGCGCACCTGATCAGCCGCTCGCGCGCGATATCGAAGTGCGGAGCAATCATGTCGGTGTGCAATTGCGCCCGGCGGTGTTGTTGGCGATTGCCGACATTCTTTCAGGCGTGCCTGAAAATGCTGGTCCCCCATAGCTGCAACGCGCTAGCCTGATCTGCGGGGGGCAGATAATGGCCAATCTGGGCAGGGTGATTGCGGCGACGGTCGGCGGCATTGTGTTGGCGGTGCTTGGCTATGGCGCGGCAGGGTTGATCGGCGGCGCAATCCCGACGAACGCCAGCTGGCATGCCCCGTCAAAGGGCATTGAGATTTTCGTCGAGACCAACGGCATTCATACCGGGCTGATCGTGCCAAAAGTCGCGGCAGGCATCGACTGGCGCGGCATCGCCCGCTCGGGTGACATTGCTGATCCCCGCTATGCCGCACGCTCGCATCTGGCGATCGGCTGGGGGGAGCGGGCATTTTACCTGGGCACACCCACATGGGCGGACATCAAATTGTCGACCACGATCCACGCGGCAATCGGCAGTGACGATACGCTCGTCCATATCGAACATGTTGTGAGGCCGACCCCCAACGCCGATCAGCGCGTTATCATCCTGCGCCCGGCCGAATATCGCCGCCTCGCCACCGTCATCCGCGCGAGCCTAGACGGTGCACGCCCTTCCCATCGCCATGGCTATGATCGCCATGATGCCTTTTATCAGGGCCGGGGGCGCTATGACGCGATTCGGACGTGCAATGCCTGGACGGGCGACGCACTGCGCCATGCCGGGGTGCGGATTGGGGCGTGGACGCCCTTTTCGGTGACCGTGATGGGCTGGTTCTGAGCGTTGAGCGCACCAAAATCTGGATTCCGCCGCACCATTATGGGCTAAATACCGACAATGGATAAAAAAGCACGACGCACGCCCGAAATCGTCATCATCGGGGCCGGGTTCGGCGGGCTGGCGGTGGCGCGCGGGCTGCGCGGGGCCAAGGCCAATGTCACGCTGATTGATCGTCAAAACCACCATCTCTTCCAGCCCTTGCTGTATCAAGTCGCGACGGCGGCGCTGTCGCCTGCCGATATTGCCGCGCCGATCGGCGCCATCGTTCGCCGCTATCGCAACACGCGCGTGCTGCTCGACAGCGTCGTTTCGGTCGATCGTGAAGCGCACCTTGTGCAGCTCGAGAGCGGCACAACGCTGCCCTATGACGCGCTGGTGATCGCAACGGGCGCGCGCCACAGCTATTTCGGGCGGGAAGATTGGGCGGGCGACGCGCCGGGCATCAAGACGATCGACGATGCGATCAAGGTGCGCTCCAAGATTCTCGTCGCAATGGAGCGTGCCGAGACCGATCGGCAGGAAAATCCAGTGACCCGGTCGCAGCATTTGACCTTCATCGTGATCGGCGGCGGCCCGACCGGGGTCGAGATGGCGGGCGCGATTGCTGAGCTGACGCGCCATGCCGCTGGGCTGGATTTCCGCCATTTGTCGCCCAGCTGCGTGCGCGTGATGCTGGTCCAATCGGACACCCGGCTGTTGGCCGCGTTTCCGCTTGATCTCGCGGAAAAGGCGAAGGCATCGCTGGAGCATCTCGGCGTTGAGGTCAGACTTGGCAACCGGGTCACCAACATCACGGCTGACTCGGTAATGATTGGCGATGAACGGCTGAGCGCGGCGGTGATTGTCTGGGCGGCGGGGGTAAAGGCCTCACCGGCAGCCGCCTGGCTGGGCGCGGAGGCAGACCGGGCCGGGCGGGTCATCGTCAAGCCCAATATGAGCGTGCCGGGCCATCCCGATATCTTCGTGATCGGCGATACATCCTCGGTCGAAGGGGCAGGGGGGCGACCAGTCCCGGGCGTTGCCCCCGCAGCCAAGCAGCAGGGCCAGTTTGTCGCTCGCGTTATTCGCGCCACCGTTCGGCGCCGCCGACCGCCCCGGCGCTTCAAGTACAAGGATTACGGTAATCTGGCGACGATTGGCCGCAAGCGCGCAGTCGCTGATTTCGGGCGCACCAAGCTCAGCGGCTTTTCGGCCTGGTTCGTCTGGTCAACCGCGCATCTTTTCTACCTGTCCGATTTCCGCAGCCGGATTACCGTCGGCACGCAGTGGTTGTGGAGCTACATCACCTTTGATCGCGGCGCGCGGCTGATCACCGGGCTGGGCGATGGGATGATGCCGACAACGGTGTGGACGGACGACGCGCCCAAGGAGTGATCGGGGGCGGCGGGCGGTAACCTCGCCCCTTTGGCTGACCGCAGTTGCTCGACATGGCTCATGCCGGTAATCCTGCAGCCCTGCATACAGCTTAGCGCAGGGGCATCCGCTGATCGTCCCTTCGCTCTTCGAAACGGGAGAGACGGATTTGTCGTGGAAAGGCGCTATTGCCCCTTCGTTTCTCGTTGCGATCGGCCTCGCTGCATCGGCCTGTGGTCAGGCAATCAGGGCCGACAGCGCAGCTGCCAAAGTTGAGATTCCGAAGGTGGAACGGGCGGGCATATGGCAGCCGACTGCTGGCGGAACACAGATACCGCTCTGGCCGGGAAACGTCGTGCTCGCCAAACCTGACTCAGGCGATCATCCTGAGGCGACCGGGAACGGCTCACCGCTTGTCGGGGGGCGCAAATGGCATTGGGCGAGCTATATCACGCGCCCGACCATGACCATCTACCGGCCAAAAGGGCGGAACACGGGAGCGACGATGCTGGTCTTGCCCGGCGGTGGATTTTACGCCGTAGCGACCGATCTCGAAGGGACCGAAATCTGCGATTGGGTAGTCCTGCAGGGCATGACCTGCGTGATGCTGAAATACCGGACGCCGCAAGTGTGGCCGCAGGAGAATGGGCGGCAGCAGCGGCCAAAGGTGCTGCTGGGATTGGAAGATGCCCAGCGCGCGATGGGATTGTTGCGCCAAAGCGCTGCCACCTATGGCATCGATCCCCACAAGATTGGCGTGATCGGCTTTTCAGCGGGTGCCTATCTTGTGGCGAATATGAGCAATACCGAAGAACGCACCTATCCGCTTGCCGACGCGGCTGACCGACAATCGCCCCGTCCCGACTTCGCGATCGTCGCTTACACCGCCCGCATACTGGATGACAGCAAGGGCAGGAACAGTCTCGAACTCAAGCCATGGGTAACGATAAGTCCCAAGGCCCCGCCAACGCTGATCATTCATGCCATGAACGACCCTGTCGACGATGTCCGAGAGCCAATGGCCTATGCACTGGCGCTAAATGATGCTGGCGTGCCCGTCGATATGCGGCTCTATGCAAAGGGCGGCCATGCCTTTGGGATGCGGCCGACCGCTGATCCGGTCACCACGGCATGGCCGGAACACGTCAAGCAATGGCTGCATGACATCGGCATGTTGTAACGCGAAAGACGGTGCTTTCAGCCCGCCAGAATCGGCTCAATAATCTCCGTCGCGATAGCCATCTTCACACGCATCGCGGTGATGCCGACAGCGGCGCTCGGCGGCCCGGCGTTCGCGATCTTCGTGCGCTTCGGCTTTGCGCGCCTTGCGCCCCGCCTTGCGATCGGCCTCGTCCTGGCTGGTGGTTGCCCAGTCGGCGGTCTGGCTGGCGATTTTGACCGGTGCGGTGACGATCCCCACCGCCGTTGTCGCCAGGCAGCCGCCGAGCGCAATCGGCGCAATCGCCAAGGTGAAGACAGCAATCATCCGCATGCGTCAGGCTCCCGCCCTTATTTGAAGGCAGCGACCGTTGTAGCACCGATTTGCGGATAATCGGTAAACACCCCGTCAACGCCAAGCTTCAAATAGGCAGTGATTTCAGCGCTTAGCTGGCCATGCGTCGCCGGATCGGTGCCGTCGCGAAACAGCGCGGGCAGAAAGGCATTCTCGGCGCGGAAGGTCCAGGGATGCAGCCGGAGGCCGACGGCGTGCGCATCCGCAACCAGGCTGGTCGGGGCAGCGACGCCGTTCCAGATCATATTCTTGTTGGGGCCAATGCCATAAGCATAGCGGGCGATCGCCTTCAGCCCTTCGGGCATGGCCATCGCGGCATAGCTTGGAGCCGCTTTGTCTGCAGGGCCGCCGCTTGCGTCCATCAGCTGGATCAGCCGAATCTTGGTCAGCTTGTGCAGCGCCTTCAGATTATTCACTTCGAACGACTGGATGAACACGGGCGCGTCGGCGCTGTCCCACCCCACCGCCTTCAGTTGCGCGACCAACCGCGCTTCCATTGGCTTGCCGATTGAGGCGAAATAGCTGGGGTGCTTGGTTTCGGGATAAATGCCGATCGTGCGCCCCGTCTTCTTCGTCTGCACCTTGGCCAGCGCGATGATCTCGGCAAGCGTCGGCACTTCGAATTGGCCGTCATATTTAGCGCCGTCGGGGCGCAGCTGCGGCAGGCGCTCTTTTGCACGCAATGTCTTCAGCTCAGCGAGCGTGAAATCCTCGGTGAACCAGCCAGTGTGCGATTCACCGTCGATCACTTTGGTTGCTTTGCGATCCGCGAATTCGGGATGCGTGGCGACATCGGTGGTGCCAGTGATGTCATTTTCGTGTCGCGCGACGAAGATATCGTCCTTGGTGAAGACCAGATCGGGTTCAATGAAATCGGCACCCTGCTCGATCGCCAGTGTATAGGAGGCAAGCGTATGTTCGGGGCGCAGCCCGCTCGCGCCGCGATGAGCGATGACGATCGGGGACGAAAGCGATTTGACAGGAGCCATCGCGACAGTCTGCCCGCTTGCTGGCACGGATACCAGCATCGTGATCGTCAGGCCGATGCGATTCCACTTGCCTAAGCTGACCCAAATCCGTTTCATATGGCAATCCTTCTCGCCGAACCCCAGATAGCAACCGCGCGTTACAGCATCCCTTCAGGAGGGGCACCCATGCACTTCACCATCAACGGCAAGCGACACGAGGCTGAGCCGGATATTCGCACCTCGCTGCTCGATGTGCTGCGCGATCATGCCGGACTGCCCGGCACCAAAAAGGGCTGTGATCATGGTCAATGCGGTGCCTGTACGGTGCTGGTCAACGGCAGGCGGATCAATAGCTGCCTGACGCTGGCTGTAATGCATCAGGATGATGAGATTGTGACGATCGAAGGGCTCGCCTCGGGCGATGCGCTTCATCCGATGCAGGCTGCCTTTATCACGCATGACGGCTTTCAATGCGGTTTCTGCACGCCGGGCCAGATCTGCTCGGCTGTCGCGATGCTCGATGAGGTCAAGGCCGGCTGGGCGAGCCATGCCAGCGACTCGCTCGACGATATCACGCTTGATGACGATGAGATTTCGGAACGGATGAGCGGCAATCTCTGCCGCTGCTCGGCCTATCCCAACATCGTCGACGCGATTCGTGAAGTTGCCGGGCTGGCGCCCGCTGGTCGGGAAGTGGCAGGCGCATGAAGCATTTTGACTATGTGAAGGCGGACAGCCCGGAAGCCGCCGTCGCCGCTGGGGGTGCGGGCACGCATTTCATCGCAGGCGGCACCAACCTGCTCGATCTGATGAAATTGCAGATCGAAACCCCAGGCAAGCTCGTCGATATCTCTCGCCTCGATCTCGCGACGATCACCGAAACGGCGGAAGGCGGCCTGTCGATCGGGGCGCTCGTCACCAATAGTGATCTCGCGCAGGACGCGCGGATTCGGGAGCACTACCCGGTGCTCGCCCGCGCGCTGCTCGCCGGTGCCTCGCCGCAATTGCGCAACAAGGCGACGACGGGCGGCAATCTGCTCCAGCGCACCCGCTGCTATTATTTCTATGACACGGCCCGCGCCTGCAACAAGCGTGATCCCGGCATCGGCTGCGCGGCGCAAGGGGGCTTTAACCGGATCATGGCGGTGCTCGGCACCAGCGAGGACTGTATCGCCACGCACCCAAGCGACATGGCAGTCGCGATGCGCGCGCTGGATGCGGTGGTGGTGACGCTGCAACCGGGTGGCGACCGGCGACGCATCGCGCTCGGCGATTTCTACCAGCTGCCCGGCGACACGCCGCAAATCGAAAACGCGCTCCAGCCCGGCGAACTGATCACCCATGTCGAGCTGCCCCCCGCGCCGCTGGGCAAGCAAGTCTATCGCAAGGTTCGCGACCGGGCGTCCTACGCCTTTGCGCTGCTGTCGGTCGCTGCGATCGTCGCGGTTGAGGACGGGAAGATCACCAGCGCTGCGCTGGCGTTCGGCGGAATCGGCACGGTGCCCTGGCGTGACCCGGCGGTTGAGGCCGCGTTGATCGGGCAGGTGCCCTCGACCGCTGTGTTCGAAGCTGCTGCGGATGCCTTGCTGGCCGACGCCTGCGGGCAGGGGACCAATGACTTTAAGATACCGCTCGCAAGGCGGGTGCTGATCGCCACCCTGAGAGAACTGACCGGAGAGGCGGCATGACCGAACATAAGATGGATGCCGATTATGGCGCATCGGCGCTCGATCGCGGCGTGCAGGGGCTGCTCGGCAAGGGAGTCGACCGCACCGACGGGTTCGCCAAGGTAACTGGCGCGGCGCTTTATGCCGCTGACCAGCGCCCCAAGGGCAAGCTGGCCTACGGCTATGCCGTCACCGCGACAATCGCGGTCGGCACGGTCAAATCGGTCGACACGATCGAGGCAGCGCTGATGCCCGGTGTCATCACCATCATCACCGACGACCCACGCCTGCCCGGCGAATCCCCCAATATCGGCGCAGACATGGCCCCGCGCTTCGATGGCGTTGTGGAAAGCTATGGCCAGATCGTCGCGCTGGTCGTCGCCGAAAGCTTCGAGCAAGCGCGCGCCGCCGCGATGGCGGTGACGGTCGATTACGCCCCGCAAAAGGGCAAGTTCGATACGATGGCGAATGTCGACAGCGCCAAGCCGCCGCATGAAGGATCAATGCTGCCCGATGCGATCAAGGGCGATGTCGACGCGGCGATGGCGGCAGCTGACGTTACCGTCGATGTCACCTATTCAACGCCCTATCAGGTCCATGCTGCGATGGAGCCACACGCCGCCGTCGCTGAATGGAATGGCGATGATCTGACGCTCTATGGCTCGATCCAGATTTTCCGCGCCGCGCGGCCCTTGCTCGCCAAGTCACTGGGCATCGATATCGCCCGCATCCGGATGCTCTCGCCCTATATCGGCGGCGGGTTCGGCGGGAAGATTGGCGGGCCGGAGATGGTGCTCGCCTCGATCGCCGCGCAAGCCGTTGGTCGCCCCGTGCGGGTGGCGATGACCCGCCAACAACTATTCCATTCGATCTTTGGCCGGTCGGACACGCACCAGCGCATCCGCCTTGCCGCTACGGCAGACGGCAAGTTGACCGGCATGGCGCAGGACAGCGTCGTCAGCCAGAAAGTCGGGGTCAGCTTTTTCGAGCCCGTCGCGCTGGGTGCATTGTCGCTTTATGCGTCGCCCGCGCGGCAGTTCACGACCAGGATCGTCAAATTGAACGTCACCCGTGCTGGCGCCGTGCGCGCGCCCGGCGAGGCGGTCGGCATGATGGCGCTCGAAACCGCGATGGATGAGATGGCCGAGCAATTGGGGCTCGACCCGATCGCGTTTCGCAAATTGAACGAGCCCGATGTCGATCCGATGCGCGGCGTGCCTTTCTCCACGCGCCGCCTCAATGATTGCCTTGATGAAGGCGCAAAGCGCTTCGGCTGGGACAAGCGCGTCGCGACTCCGGGGTCGGTGCGTGAGGGCGAATGGCTAATTGGCATGGGCATGGCGACTGCCGCCCGCGTCAATTTCCTCGCCAACAGCGACGCGCGGGTTCGCCTGACGCCAGATGGCGTGGCCGAGATCGAAACCGACATGACCGACATCGGCACCGGCACCTATACGATCCTGGCGCAGATTGCGGGCGAGATGCTTGGGCTGCCGATCGACAAGGTGACGGTGAAGCTGGGCGATTCGGATTACCCCGTTGCCGCTGGATCGGGTGGCTCTTTTGGCGCGGCATCCAGCGGATCGTCGGTCCAGTTGGCCTGCGACGATATCGTCGCCGAACTCGCGCGGCGGATGGATGCGAAGCCGGAAGACATGACGCTGAAGGACGGCCATGCCATCGCCGGCAACAAGCGCGTGCCGATCAGCGAGCTGATCGGTGATGCGCCGATCGAGGCGATGGGCAGCCTGCGCCCCGGCACCAACAGCCGCACCTTCAGTCAGGCGACGCACGGCGCGCAATTTGCTGAGGTCGCGGTCAATGCGGTGACCGGTGAAGTCCGCGTTCGGCGGATGCTCGGCGTGTTCGATTGCGGGCGTATCCTGAATGCCAAGACCGCGCGCAGCCAGGCGTTGGGCGGGATGATCTGGGGGATTGGCTATGCGCTGCATGAAGATGCGGTGCTCGATCAGCGCAGCGGATCGTACGTCAACCGCGATCTCGGTGAATATCACATCCCGGTGAACGCCGATGTCCCGCAGATTGAGGCTTATTTCGTCGAGGAGATCGACAACCATGCCAGCCCGGTCGGGGCGAAGGGGATCGGCGAGCTGGGCATTTCGGGCGCGGGGGCAGCGGTCACCAACGCGATCTACAACGCGACGGGGGTGCGGGTGCGCGACTGGCCGATGACGCTCGATCAGATTTTGCCTGGGTTGCCGGCGGTTTGATGGGTGGGGGCAACGGCACCCCGAGGCAATTCGTCGCCCCCGCGAAGGCGGGGGTCCAGCTGCCTTGGCAACGTCGGTAGAAAAGCTGGATTCCCGCCTTCGCGGGAATGACGGGGTTTAGTGTATCGAGGATCACCATGGCCGATAACGATTCAGTCCTCACCGCCGCCGCCGCCTGGAAAGGCGCACCAATGGCGATCGCGACTGTTGTCTCTACCTGGGGATCGGCACCGCGTCCGCGCGGCAGCCATATGCTTGTGCATCAGGATGGCCGGTTCGAAGGATCGGTGTCGGGCGGGTGCGTTGAAAGTGATATCATGGCCGCCGCCGCCGAAGTCATCGCTGGGTCGCCATTTCAGCTCAAGCGCTATGGCGTGGCGGACGCTGCCGCCTGGGAGGTTGGCCTGCCCTGCGGCGGCGAGATCGAGGTACTGGTCCAGCCGGTGTCAGCGGAAGGGTTCGACCCCGAATTGTTCGATCGGATCACCGAAGCACGCGAGGCAGGCAGTGCGCTGAGCGTCACAACCGATCTGTCGTCGGGCCAAAGTTCGCTGCGCACGATCGAGGGTGCCGCCTTCATTAACCGATACGAGCCCCCCCGTCGGCTGCTGATCATCGGCGCGGTCCAGATCGCCCAGGCGCTGGCGGGACTCGCCCGTGAACTTGGCATCCAAACGATCGTTATCGATCCCCGCGCCCGCTTCCTTACCGAAGCGCGTTTTCCTGGCGTGACGCTTGATGATCGCTGGCCGGATGAAGCGGTTGCCGCCTATGCGCCCGGTCCCGTGACGGCGGTGGTGACCCTCAGCCACGATACCAAGATCGACGATCCCGCGCTGATCGCGGCGCTCGCGGCCCCCACAGGCTATGTCGGCGCGCTTGGTTCGCGTCGCAGCCATGCCGCGCGGCGCGAACGACTGGCAGCAGCTGGCGTTAGCGAGGCTGATCTCGACCGGATCGATGCACCGGTTGGCCTGGATATTGGCGCCATCGGTCCGGCTGAGATCGCGCTGTCGGTCGCCGCCGCGATGGTCGCTGCCTTCCACGCCACCGCGCGATGATCGCCGCCGAGCGGACCTTGCTGGTGCTGCTCGCCGCCGGGCAATCGCGGCGCTTTGGAAATGCTGACAAGCTGGCAGTTGATTTTCTGGGCCAGCCGCTCGCCTTTCATGTCGTTACCGCGCTGGCCGGGGTGCCGTTTCTGCAACGGGTGGCGATCGTTTCGGGCACTCAGCTTGATTTTGCGAGCCATGGCTATGGCGAAATCGTCAATCCGGCGCCGGAGACGGGATTGTCGGGCTCGGTAAGGCTCGGCATTGCCGCGGCGCAGGCGCTTGGGGCATCGGCAGTGCTGATCGCGCTCGCGGATATGCCGCGCGTGACGGCGGCGCATTTCCGCCGCCTGCTCGATGCCGCCGACAGCGTCGATGCCGTCATCGCGTCAAGCGATGGCCGCCACCCAAGCCCGCCCGCGCTGTTCGCTGCGGGCTGTTTTGATGCCTTGTTGCGCGCCGAGGGCGACGAAGGCGGTCGCGCGCTGATCCGCGCTGGCCAGCATGTCGTCGCCAGCCCGGAAGAGCTGATCGACATCGATACGCCCGAAGATCTGGAGCACCTGCGCGCGCTGGTTTGACCGTCACCAGCTGCCGAAATTGGGGGTATCGGGCATCGGCGGGCCGTGGCGCGATACGCGATCCTGACCATAGCGCCGCCGTTTGCGCAACATCAGTGTCGGCCAGTCGCCCATCGTTATCCGACCGACCGGCACCAGCCCCTGCCGCCGATACGCCGCCACAACATTGGCGGCCTGACTGGTCAGCAGCCCGGCCAGCACCAAAATGCCGCCCGGGGCGACCGCCATGCCAATGCTGGGGGCCAGGGCGATCAATGGACCGGCCAGGATATTGGCAATCACCAGATCATAGGGCGCGCGCGCGATCAGCAGCGGGTGCTGCAACCCCGGCGCGGTGGCGAGCGCCATTTGCCCACGATATTTGCCGATGGCGACGCCGTTAATCGCTGCATTTTCCGCCGTCACCGCGATCGATGCCGGATCAATGTCGGACGCCGTTGCATAGGCATTGGGCCAAAGATGCATCGCGGCAAAGCCAAGCAAGCCGGTGCCAGTGCCGATATCGATCAGGTTGCGCACCTGCACGCCGCTGCGCCTCAATTCGTCCAGAATCGTAAGGCAACCGCTGGTCGTGTCGTGATGGCCGGTGCCAAAGGCGCGGCTTGCTTCGATCTGGAAGGCGCGCATGCCGGGCGGCGTCTTCGTCGCATTGGAGGCCGTGTGGACGAAAAAGCGGCCCGCCGTCACCGGCGCCAGCCCGGCCTGGCTCAGTGTCACCCAATCGGCGTCGACAATCCGCTCCGGTCGCGCCTTGTGCTGCGCCGCGCTGGGCACAAGCGCGCGGATCGTCTTCAGCGTGGCGGCGCTCGGCTTGCCCTCAAAATAGGCTTCAAGCTGCCAATCATTGGTATCGTCCGGCGTCAGCTCGCAGGTCATCAGCACCGGGGGCGGATATAGGCCCAGATCATCGCTTGCGTCGATCGCCTCAGCCTCGGCACGGGTGCAGGGCAGGGTGACTTTCCAGCTATCGGACATAGCTGGCGCCGTTGACGTCGATCACGCTGCCGGTCATCGACGGCGGCGCATCAATCGCCAGAAAACGCGCTGCGGTGGCCACTTCATCGGGCATGGCGACTCGGCCAAGCGGAATGTCGGCGAGCAATTTGTCGCCCCCTCTGCTTGCCAGATAGTCCTCGGCCATGCCGGTCATCGTAAAGCCGGGGCAGATGGCGAACGCCAAAATGCCGTCGCGTGCATAACCCCTGGCGATCGTCTTGGTCATTGCCACCATCCCGGCTTTGGAGGCGGCATAATGCCAGTGCGCCGGGCTGTCGCCGCGATAGGCGGCGCGGCTGGCGACATTGACGATCCGCCCGCCTGATCCGCGCTGCTGCCAGTGGCGCACGGCCAGGCGGCAGAGTTCGGCCGAGGCGGTCAGGTTGACGCGCATCGTCCGTTCCCAATTGGCGACCCAGGCGCCATCATCCTGATTGATCGGATTATCTTCGAAAATCCCGGCATTGTTGATCAGCACGTCGATCGTGCCGCCCAACTGATCAAGCGTTGCGTGCCACAGCGCCGCCGGGGCACCGGGACTGCTGAAATCGGCAGCGATTCCGCTCGTCGTGCCGTGGCCGATCAGCGTGACTTCAGGCAAATCGAGCGCGCTTGCAATCGCCGCGCCGATGCCGCGTGACGAGCCCGTCAGGAGAATATTTTTCATTCAACCAGTTTAGCGATTCGCCGCCGGTTCGTCACCCCAGCGTGCGTTTCGAGCGTGCCGGCGCAACCAAATTGGCGGTGCCCTTAGGCGGCAACGCTGGCCGAAAACGTATCGGCGGCGCCCTTCAACCCGCCCAGCCGATCATCGACTTCGCCAAAGGCGCGTTCGAGCGAATCGAAATCGCTGGCGACGGCTTCGGTGTCTGCGCGGATCGTGGCGATGGTATGCGACATTGAATCGGCGGTCAGCGCGGTTTCGTCGACGCTGGCGGTGATTGCCGTCACCGTCTGCGCCTGGGTTTCCATCGCGCGGCGAATCTTGTCGGCAGAGGCTTGCACCTCGGCGACGGTCGATCGGATCGAACTGGTCGTCTCGACGCTTGATCGCGTGGCGGCCTGAATCGCAGCGATTTTGCTGGCGATATCATCGGTCGCGCGCGCGGTCTGGTTGGCCAGGCTTTTCACTTCCTGCGCCACCACTGCAAAGCCGCGCCCGGCATCGCCAGCGCGTGCGGCTTCAATTGTGGCGTTGAGCGCTAGCAAATTGGTCTGCCCGGCAATGTCGCGGATTAACCCCAGAATCGATTCGATCGATTTGGCATGGTCGCTCAGCGCCTCCGACATGCCGACCGCGGCCCCCGCCTGGCCGCTCGCACGGGTGGCGATATCGGCCGCCGCTTCGACTTCTTGGCGGACATCTTCAATCGCGTGAATCAACCCGGCCGCCGTTTGCGCTGCCTCGCGCATCGCGAGCGCCGATTCCTCCGCAGCATTGGCGACTTCAGAGGTTTTGCCCAGGATGCCGCGCGCCGAACGCGATGCATTTTGCGCTTGCACGCGAATCCGGTTGCCCAGCGCCGCCGTGCCTTCGATCGATGTGGCGATGTTCTCGCGAAACTGCGCTGATCGGCTGCCGCGTTCGTCGCGCGCCAATTGCGCGTCGCGCATGCCCAGATGGGTTGTCATCACATCGGCCTCGACCAGCGCAAGCCGCTGGACGATATCGGCGAGGTGCTGGGTGCGCTGGGTGTCGCCATTCAGCTTGCCGGCAATGATCGCCAGCGTCTTGCTGTGCGCAAAGCTTAGCGACGAAAGCAGCGCGGGCAGCGGAATCTTGCCCTCGTGCGATACACTGGCGTGGTTGAAAGCCTTGCGCATCCATTTGTCGCCGAACGGGTCGGCATATTTCAAATAGGTGTACTGTGCGCTTTTCTGGACCTGGGTGACCAGCAGATCGCTGGCCAGCATGCTGCGGATGTGCTGCGTTACCGGTAATGAGAGATAATGATCCCAAAAGGCCTGAGCGATCTCTGCTTCCGATCCAGCGATCAGGCGCGTAATATCGGCAGCGCCCGCGCCAATCGCCCCATCCCAGTCATAATCGCCAACGCATTGCGCGGCCGATCGTGCAGTACCGCTCCACCCCCCTAACGCCGTCCGGTGCAGGTCTGCCATGCCGAAATAATCCTCTTCTTTACGCCGCCACTTTCGAAATGAAGTCGCTAGCAGTCGTCTTCAGGGTGCCGAGCTGGACGTCGAAGGCATCAAAGCCCAGACCGACCCGGTCGATATCGCTGGCAACGGTTTCGGTATCCGCACGGATCGCTGCGATCGTGTGCGACATTGAATCGGCGGCCAGGGCGGTTTCATCGACGCTGGCAGTGATCGCCGTTACGGTCTGCGCTTGCATTTCCATGGCGCGGCGAATTTTCTCGGCCGACGCCTGTACTTCGGCAACGGTCGATCGAATTGAGGCGTTGGTTTCCACCGTGGAGCGTGTCGCCGACTGAATTGCGGCGATTTTGCCGGCAATGTCATCGGTTGCGCGCGCGGTCTGGTTCGCAAGGCTCTTCACCTCTTGCGCGACGACGGCAAAGCCGCGCCCGGCATCGCCCGCCCGTGCTGCCTCGATTGTAGCATTCAGCGCCAGCAAATTGGTCTGCCCGGCAATGTCGCGGATCAGCCCCAGGATCGATTCGATTGATTTGGCGTGATCACTCAGCGTTTCGGACATGCCCACAGCTGCCCCCGCCTGGCCGCTGGCGCGGGTGGCGATATCGGCGGCGGCCTCAACCTCGCTTCGCGCATCTTCGATGGCGCGGATCAGCCCGGCGGCGGTTTGCGCGGCTTCGCGCATCGCGACCGCCGATTGTTCGGCAGCGGCGGCGACTTCGGACGTTTTACCCAGCATACCGCGGGTCGAACTGGAGGTGCGGCTCGCCTGGGCGCGCAGCGCGCCGCCTTCATGGCTGACGCTTTCGACCATTTTGGCAATGCCATCGCGGAATTCGCCGGCCAGCCGATCGCGGGCGACGCCAGCGCTATGGTCGCGATAGGCGTTGTAAATCGCCACGGTGATCTCGCCTTCCAGCGCGGACAGCCGCATCAGCGTATCGATCAAGGCCGGCAATTTGGGGTCGGCGCGGTCGATCCGGCGCATCACAATGTCGAGCGCGGCACGGTCGCTGGCATTGATCATCGACAACAAGGCCATCGGCGTCACCCCGCCGACATAGGCGGAGGCAACCGATCGCTCGATCGATTCGACCCAGTCTCGTCCGCTGGTATTCAGAAAACGATTGCGCAAAAACGTGACGCCAAGATCGATCATCTTGGCGGTTTCATGGGGGGCCCAGGTGCGTTCATCGGCAAAGCAGCGCAGCCATTGCTGCCAATACGCTTCTGAAACGACGGTGATCTCTGCTTCCAGCGATGCCCAGACGTCCCTGCTGGCGGCGGCCAGCGATCCGTCGAAATCAAACACCCGCAATCGCGCAGACAAATCGATTGCAGCGGCAACGGTGCCAATCGCGGGCAATGCATGGCTATTCAAGGAAATACCTCCATGTTGACGCGCCAGGGAACGCGGCGAGTCACAAACTCAAAGCCGGGACTATCCGGATTTGGTTAAGGGCTGGTTAGGAAGCGGGCTTGGCTCGCCGTTTTTCGGCAATCGCAGCATTGATAATGCAGATGATTTCAAACCAGACCTTGTGCCGGGTTGCATCGCCACGGCTCACGGCTAATACGGCGGCACAGCAAGCAAGGATTCCGTCTTGGCCACCCAACCATCCGTCGCTCCCCCTTCTGCGACACGCCCGCGCTCGCCGCACCTCACCATCTGGAAATGGGGGCCGCATATGCTGGTCTCCATCCTGCACCGGGCGACCGGGGATGGGATGGCAACGGTAGGTACCGTGCTGTTCGTCTGGTGGCTGGCCGCCCTTGCCGGTGGCGAGGCGGCTTATGCGCAGTTTCTGGACATTTTCACGGTGCAATCGGGCGCGCTCAACGGGATCGGCTATGTGTTCGGCATTGGCCTCACCTTTGCTTTTTTCCAGCATATGGCCAGCGGCATTCGCCACTTGCTGCTTGATACCGGTGCCGGGTTTGAATTGAAGACCAATAAGCTCTGGGCACAATCGACGATGGTCGTATCGGTGGTGCTAACGGTCGCCTATTGGGCCTATTTGCTGGCGGGGAAATAATCATGGGTAGCGGAACCGAACTCGGCCGCGTGCGCGGCCTTGGCTCGTCGAACGAAGGCGCGCATCATTGGTGGCACCAGCGGCTGACCGCCGGTGGCAATCTGGTGTTGATGCTGTGGTTCTTCGCCTCAATGGCGCTGCTCCCCCAGCATGATTATGCAACGCTGAAATTCTGGCTATCCAGCCCGCTCGCTGCCATTCCGATGATCCTGCTGGTCGCCAGCACTTTCTATCATTTCCGCATGGGGTTGCAGGTGCTGATTGAGGATTATCAGCACGGCGCGATGCGCGTTGCGCTGATGGTGCTGCTGACCTTTTTCACGCTTGGTGCTGCAACCATCGCCATCTTCTCGATCCTGAAAATCGCTTTCGTCGCCGGAGCACCGCTCGCATGACCGCTGCCTACAAGATCATCGATCACACTTATGACGCGGTTGTCGTTGGCGCGGGCGGCTCGGGCCTGCGCGCGACGATGGGCATCGCCGAAAGCGGCCTGAAAACGGCGTGCATCACCAAGGTGTTCCCGACGCGCAGCCACACCGTCGCCGCACAGGGTGGGATCGCTGCGTCGCTCGGCAATATGGGGCCGGACCACTGGACCTGGCACATGTATGATACCGTCAAGGGCTCCGACTGGCTCGGCGACCAGGACGCGATCGAGTATCTTTGCCGTGAGGCTCCCGCGGCCGTTTATGAGCTGGAACATGCCGGCGTGCCGTTCAGCCGCACCGAAGAGGGCAAGATTTATCAGCGCCCGTTCGGCGGCATGATGCAGAATATGGGTGAGGGGCCGCCCGCGCAGCGCACCTGCGCCGCCGCCGACCGCACCGGCCATGCCATGCTCCACGCGCTCTACCAGCAGAGCCTGAAGTATGACGCGGACTTCTTCATCGAATATTTCGCGCTCGATCTGATCATGGAAAATGGCGTCTGCCGCGGCGTGATCGCGCTCTGCATGGATGACGGATCGATCCACCGTTTCCGCAGCCACCAGACGGTGCTCGCGACGGGCGGCTATGGCCGCTGCTATTTCTCGGCGACCTCCGCGCATACCTGCACTGGCGACGGCGGCGGGATGGTGCTGCGCGCTGGTCTGCCGCTGCAGGACATGGAATTCGTCCAGTTCCACCCGACCGGCATTTATGGCGCCGGCGTGCTGATCACCGAAGGTGCGCGCGGCGAGGGTGGTTACCTGACCAACAGCGAAGGCGAGCGCTTCATGGAGCGCTATGCGCCGAGCGCCAAGGATCTGGCGTCGCGTGACGTGGTCTCGCGCTCGATGGCGATGGAAATCCGCGAGGGGCGCGGCGTGGGCAAGGAGAAGGACCATATCTACCTTCACCTCGACCATATCGATCCCAAGGTGTTGGCAGAGCGGCTGCCGGGCATCACCGAGACGGGCAAGATCTTCGCCGGCGTCGACCTGACGCGCCAGCCTTTGCCGGTGGCACCAACGGTGCATTACAACATGGGCGGCATCCCCTGTAACTTCCACGGCGAGGTCGTGAACCTCAAGGACGGCAACCCCGACAGCGTCGTCCCCGGCCTGTTCGCGGTGGGTGAGGCGGCCTGCGTCTCGGTCCACGGCGCCAACCGGCTCGGTTCCAACTCGCTGATCGATCTCGTGGTGTTCGGCCGCGCGACCGGCAAGCGCATCGCTGAGATCACCAAGCCGCAAGGGTCCCACAATCCGCTGCCAAAGGGCTCGGAAGAATTGTCGCTGGGCCGGCTCGATCATTTCCGCAACGCCAAGGGCAGCAAGCCAACCGCCCAAATCCGCGGCGAAATGCAACGCACGATGCAGAAAAACTGCGCCGTTTTCCGCGACAACGCGCTGCTGGCCGAAGGCAAGCAAAAGATGGGCGAGATCTACGCATCGATGGCCGATGTTGGCATCGTCGATCGCTCGCTGATCTGGAACACCGATCTGGTCGAAACGCTGGAACTCGATAACCTGCTCGCCCAGGCGGTGGTAACGGTGAACTCCGCCGCCAACCGCCAGGAATCGCGCGGCGCGCACGTCAACGAAGACTTCCCCAACCGCGACGATGCGAACTGGATGAAGCACACCATCGCCACGTTTGACGGCTGGGGCGGCAAGGGCGGCGCGGTCGCGATCGATTATCGCCCGGTGCATGATTACACGCTCACCGACGACATCGAATATATCAAGCCGAAGAAGCGGGTGTATTGATGGATGGGTCGGCGTGACGGTCGACAGCCAACGATCTGCCCGATCACACGCTTTCGCTGCGGCGTGCAAAGCGTTATGATAATCTAAAGGAGCAACAAATGACCCTTTGGACCTTGCACGCCGGTTATGATCCCGAAGCGCGTGTCTGGTATACGCTTGATTGCGATGTGCCCGGCTTGGTCACCGAGGGCGACACGCTCGAACATTTGCGCGACCGCGCTGCGGCCGTTCTGCCCGAGCTGATTGCCGACAACATCCATCTGATCGCCGAAGATCGCCGCCATGGCCCGCATTCACTACGCCTGGTGGCATTCCATGAAAGCACCATTCCGGTCGCTGCCTGATGGGCAGCAACTATGGCCGGGATCTGAAGCGCGCGCTGGCGGCGAACGGCTGTTATTTTGTGCGACAGGGCAAGGGCGATCACGAAATCTGGTTCAGTCCAATCACTGGCCTGACCTTCACCGTCGATGCCAGCACCCGTAAGCTCTATACCGCCAATGCAATTCTCAAGCAGGCAGGCGTAAAAAAGAAGCTCTAACCCACTCCCTCCAGCCGATCCGCCAGCCACATCTTGATCAGCGCTTGTCGCGTCACGCCGCGCTTCTTCGCTTCCCGATCGAGCCGCACAACCATGGGCGTCGGAAAATCGACATTCACCCGCTTCGTGGGATGAACCAGCCGCGCACTCGACCAGTCGATCAAATGATCGATGTCCTCGCCGTTATCGAACATCTCGTCGAATTGCTGCGCGGTCGTAGGCCATTTCTTCGCTGGATCGCGCACGACGGACGGAGATGATCCGGAATCGGTCACCGCGCTGGGTAACGACTGCTGTCCAGCGCTTTCCTGCTGCCTCGCCGACGAAAAGCCGTCTCTCTTCTCCACCATAATCATCGACTCCAATTTCCGTCAGCTGCTCATCATCCCAAAGGCTCTGCGCTTCCACGAAATCGATCCCGTGCTTGGCCTTGTTGGCCGCGCTCTTGGCGGGGTCGAAGTCGAACATTGTCCATTGCATAGCGTAAAAAAGGTATAATTTCTACTCAACCCAATCCCCGTTGACACTTTTACCGCGAAGCGCCGTAATGCTGCGCGGTAACAAGGGGGCTTGGTTTTGCAGGGAATGGCGGCGTTTCGAACCATTATCGTGGTAGTGTTGGCCGCGCTTGCGGGCGCCTCCACCGCGCAGCGCCCCACCTATCGCGCGCCGCAGCATACGCGCGCGCCATTGCCGGTTGGCGCGACGCCGGAAGACTTTGTCGCCTTTGCCAATGGCGGCATGCAGATTGAGCGGGACCGTGCGCCTGATGACGAGCTGGCTGAGCATCGTCGCCTGGTCAGCGCGCTCGATGGCTTGTTGCCCCAGCGCAAGGGCGTGGTTGATGCCTATGTGGTGTCGATCGCGCTTGATAGCGATCCCGTGTTCGGGCGCGAAGCGCGCGAGGCGGCGAAGGTGCTCGCCCGGCGCTATGACGCGGCTGGCCGGACGATCGTGCTGGCGGGCAGCGACGGCACCGGACCCAGCGATTTGCCGCGCGGTTCGCCCGGCCATCTTGCGCTGGCCCTCGCCCGCATCGCCGAACTGATCGACAAGAGCGAGGATGGCTTGGTGCTCTACACCACCAGCCACGGCGCGCCGATTGGGATCATCTATAGCGATGCCGATCAGGGCTATGGCGCCATCTCGCCCAATCGGCTGGCGGCGGTGCTGGGCGCGCTTGGGGTTGATCGGCGGCTCGTCATTGTCAGCGCCTGTTACTCAGGCAGCTTTGTCCCCGCGCTCGCCAATGCCGATACCGCGATCCTCACTGCCTCCGCCGGCGATCGAACCTCGTTCGGCTGCCAGTCCGATAATGACTGGACCTTCTATGGCGACGCGCTGATCAACCACGCGCTGCGCAAAGCCCAGCCGCTTGCCGCCGCCAGTGCGGAGGCTGTGGCGCTGGTCGGCCAGTGGGAGCAGCAGGGGCGGCTCAAACCATCGCTGCCGCAAGTGCTTATTGGCGACCGGGCAACCGCGTGGCTGGCACAGCTAGACCGGCGGACCCCTGCGGCAACGACGGCATCGGTCGGGCGTCCGGCGACGGCGCTGCTCGGCCAGCGCTAGAGTGTGATGACTTTGGATTGGACCACCCCAAACCCCGTTCGCCCTGAGCGAAGTCGAAGGGCATGCGAAGCGCGTGGGCTTCGACTTCCCCCGGACCTGATCCGGGGCCGAACGGGTATGAGGTTGACGCGACCTAACGTCTTCACGCGCTAACGCCAGCGCAGATTGGCCCGGCTCAGATCGGCCACTGATTTAGCGCCCATCAGCTTCATATCGCGGACAATCTCTGCCTGAAGATTGCCGAGCGTGCGCTCCACCCCGGCCTGGCCCGCCGCCGCCAGCGCATAAAGATAGAGCCGCCCGCCCGAACACGCTTTGGCCCCCACGCTCAGCGCCTTCAGCACATGGCTGCCGCGCGTGATGCCGCCGTCGCAAATCACATCGATCTTGTCGCCCACCGCATCGACGATCTCCGCGAGCTGATCGAAGGGCGCGCGCGATCCGTCCAATTGCCGCCCGCCATGATTGGAAACCATGATCGCCGTCGCGCCAATATCGACCGCGCGCTGCGCATCGCCCACCGACATGATCCCCTTCAGGCAGAATTCCCCACCCCAATCGGCGCGGATCGCCTCGGCGGTTTTCCAGTCAAGCGACTGATCGAGCATTTTGGTGAAATACTCGCCGACCGACATCGATTTGCGCGACCCCTCGTCGAGATAATCCTTCAGATTCGACAGCTCGAACGGCTCACGCAGCAGATAGTCGAGCGTCCAGCGCGGATGCATCGCAAAGCTGAGCGCGGACGACGGCGTGATGCGCGGCGGCGAGGTGAAGCCGGTCCGCAGGCACCGCTCGCGGTTGCCGCCGACGATCGTGTCGACCGTCAGTGCGATCGCATCGAACTTCGCCGCCTTGCACGAAGCGATTATCGCCGCGTTCAGCCCTTTGTCCTTATGGACATAGAGCTGGAACAATTTGGGTGAGGCAATCGTCCGCCCAATCTCTTCAATGCTCACCGTCGCCAGCGAGGAAATCCCGAACCAGGTATCGAATTTCTCCGCCGCCGCCGCCACCGCCCGCTCGCCGCGCCAGTGGAACAGCCGTTGCAGCGCGGTGGGGGAGAGGAACAGCGGCATCGCGATGCGCTTGCCCATCACCGTCACGCTCGTATCGATCTCCTCGACACCAGCCAACACATTGGGCACCAAATCGCAGTCGTCGAAAGCAGCGGTATTGCGCCGCCGCGTTACCTCGTCGTCAGCAGCACCGTCGATGTAATGAAACACCGGCCCGGGCAGCCGCGCTTTCGCGAGCCGCCTGAAATCATCCACATTATGGCACTGGTCGAGCCGCATTGCCGTTCGTTAGGCGGTGAAGGCAGGTCGGGGCAAGGGTGGTCGAACCGGTGCCTTGCGCGATTGGAGACACCTCAAAACGCGATCGGCTCGACCACGGCTCGTTAACCACGGCTTGTTATTTGTATTTGCCGACCGTCGTGCCAAAGTTGTTCATTGCGTCAAGCCGTTCATTGCTCAGCGGATCGTCGTCCTGGGGTGGGGGATCGACATTGGGCGTCCCGCTGGCGGTATCGGTGTTTGCCGTATCACTCGCAATATCGTCTGGTTTCTTGTCATTTTCGATCGTCGTCATTGCCAAACTCCTCTCATCTTAACCATCTTTGAAACGTCGATCCTGCAATTGTGTTCCGTTGCCACCGGCGATGACCGCGGCGGAGTCGACCGGCGGCTGGCAAGGAAAAGCGCCGACCGATAAACAATCCCGATTGTTGCCCACAAATGTTTGCGACCCCGCGCGCCCTCATGTATCGGCTATCAGCGGGGGCCGGTGATGCCCCTCGCCAGCAATGGGACGCGTTACACAATGGCCGAATTTTTTCTTCCCGCGAACAGCAAGGTCAAGCCGCAGGGCAAGGTCCACAAGGCAGCGTCAGGCGCCACGCGGATCAAGAAATTCAAGATCTATCGCTATGATCCCGATAGCGGCCAGAACCCGCATTTCGATACGTTCGAGGTTGATCTCGACTCCTGCGGCCCGATGGTGCTCGATGCGCTGATCAAGATGAAGGCAGAGCAGGACAGCTCGCTCACCTTCCGCCGCTCGTGCCGTGAGGGGATTTGCGGATCGTGTTCGATGAATATCGATGGCAGCAACACGCTCGCCTGCACCAAGGCGATTGAGGATGTGAAGGGCGATGTGCAGATCACGCCACTCCCTGCGATGAGCGTGATCAAGGATCTCGTCCCCGATTTTACGCATTTCTACGCGCAATATGCCTCGATCAAGCCGTGGTTGCAGACCGTCACGCCGCCGCCTTCGGGCAAGGAACGGCTCCAGTCGCCGGCCGACCGCGCCAAGCTTGACGGGCTCTATGAGTGCATCCTGTGCGCCTGCTGCTCGACCAGCTGCCCGAGCTATTGGTGGAATGCCGACAAGTTCTTGGGCCCGGCGATCCTGCTCCAGGCCTATCGCTGGCTCGCCGACAGCCGCGACGAGATGACCGGTGAGCGGCTCGACGAGCTGGAGGATCCGTTCCGGCTCTATCGCTGCCACACCATCATGAACTGCGCCAATGTCTGCCCCAAGGGCCTGAACCCGGCCAAGGCGATTGCCGAGATCAAGAAGATGGAAGTCGAACGCGTGGTGTGACGCAGGGCGACTGGTGATCTGGGACCCCGTTTGTGGGCGGGGCCTGTTCGCGCCGAACGCTTGCCCTTTTTTCGCCTTTAGTCGTGATTAGCCGATGAGCATCGTTGCCGCGGCGGATTGAAGGACTGGTTGTTGAGCGCTTCACCCCATTTCATCTATCATGAATCGCCCGATCACCCCGGCTGGATGACGTGGGAACTCAACGACCCGACGCGCTTCAACAGCCTGTTCGGGCCGTTCCTGCTCAAGGTGGAAGGGCAGATGGCGCGCGTCCGGATGCAGCCAGCGCATGTCCACACCAATTTGTCGGGCCGGATCCATGGCGGCGCGCTGCTCGGCTTTATCGATATCGCGCTGTTCGCCGCCTCGCGCGGGTTCGGACTGATCGAGGCGGGGACAGCAGTAACGCTCGATCTGTCGACTCAGTTTATCGGCGCAGGCTCTGCCGATTCGCCGCTTGAGGCGCAGGTCGAATTGCTCAAGGAAACCGGGCGATTGCTGTTTCTGCGCGGGCTGATCGTCCAGGCGGATAGCGACGAACGGATCGCCGCCTTTGCGGGCACGATCCGCAAGCCCGGCCCGAAGCCCAGCCCGAAGCCCAGCCCGATACCAAGTGCCATCCCATGACCTTCGTGCTTGATCGCTATAATCAGCTGCTGCGGGCAGGCGAATTGCGGCCCGATCGCGAACAGCAGGCCGCTGTGCTGGCGCTGGCGGCACTCGCGACCGATCTGGAGGCGACCCCCAAGCGCGGTTCGGTGCTGTGGCGCGCGCTTGGCCGCCCGCCAGAGCCGCCCAAGGGTGTCTATCTGTGGGGCGGGGTCGGGCGCGGCAAATCGATGCTGATGGATTTGTTCTTCAGCTGCGTCGATATCCGCCGCAAGCGCCGCGTGCACTTCCATGAATTCATGCTTGAGGTGCATCAGCGGCTCGCCGAGGAGCGCAAGAAAGAGGCTGGTGATCCGATCGCCCCGGTTGCCGCCGCCATGGTCGGCGAAGCGCGGCTGATCGCGTTTGATGAGATGGTCGTCAATAATACCGCCGATGCCGCGATCCTTTCGCGACTCTTCACTGCCATGTGGGCGCGCGGGCTGACGGTGGTCGCCACCTCCAATCGGCCCCCGCATGATCTCTACAAGGATGGGCTTAATCGCGGGCTGTTCCTGCCCTTTATCGATCTGATCGGTGAAAAGATGACGGTTGTGCCGCTCAACGGGCCGGTCGATTATCGCCGCGATCGGCTCGGTCAGATGGATATGTGGCTGGTCCCCAACGGGCCGGCTGCAACCAAGGCGCTGTCCTCCGCCTTTTTCCGGCTCACCGATTATCCGCCCGAGGATCGCGCGCATGTCCCGACGGAGGATATCCCGGTGCAGGGCGCCCGCACGCTGCACGTGCCCAAAAGCCTCAAAGGCGTATCGGTATTTTCGTTCAAGCGACTCTGTGGCGAACCGCGCGGTGCGGCCGACTATCTGGCGATTGCGCGGCGTTTCCACACTGTCATCATCGTCGGCATTCCCCGGCTCGGGCCGGAAAACCGCAATGAAGCGGCACGGTTCGTCACCCTGGTCGATGCGCTTTACGAGAATAGCGTCAAATTGATCGCCGCTGCCGATGCGTCACCTGATCAGCTTTATACAAAGGGCGATGGCGCATTTGAATTTGAACGCACCGCCTCGCGGCTCGAAGAGATGCAATCTGATCGCTATCTTGCAAAGGGGCATGGCGCGGTTTGAGATGATGTAGCACCGCAGTTGCGAAGCAATAGCAATAGCGACAGTTTAGCGCAATTTCCTGTGTTGCGACGGGGCCCCAAACCGCCTAAGCCGCGATCGCTTTGCGGGGCCATCCTGTTCCCGCCCCATCGCCGGAGGATGAAGATGGCTCGCAAGAAAATCGCGTTGATCGGTGCAGGCAATATCGGTGGCACGCTCGCCCATCTCGCCGCTTTGAAGGGGCTGGGCGATGTCGTCCTGTTCGACGTTGTTGACGGCGTACCACAGGGCAAGGCGCTCGATCTGTCGCAGTGCGGCCCAGTTGAGGGTTTCGACGCAACGATCACTGGCAGCAACGATTACAAGGATATCGCGGGCGCGGATGTCATCATCGTCACCGCTGGTGTCGCGCGCAAGCCTGGCATGAGCCGCGACGATCTGCTCGGCATCAACCTGAAGGTGATGAAGGCGGTCGGCGAAGGCATCGCCGCCAACGCGCCTGACGCGTTCGTGATCTGCATCACCAACCCGCTTGATGCGATGGTGTGGGCGCTGCGTGAATTCTCCGGCCTGCCACATAACAAGGTGGTCGGCATGGCGGGTGTGCTCGATTCGGCGCGCTTCAGCCATTTCCTGGCCGATGAGTTCAAGGTTTCGGTCAAGGACGTCACCAGCTTCGTGCTCGGCGGCCATGGCGACACGATGGTGCCGGTGATTCAGTACTCGACCGTATCGGGCATTCCGATCCCCGATCTGATCGCGATGGGGCGCTCCACCAAGGAGCGTATCGATGCGATCGTCGCGCGCACCCGCTCGGGCGGCGGCGAGATCGTCGCGCTCTTGAAGACCGGCTCGGCCTATTACGCGCCCGCCACCAGCGGCATCGCGATGGCCGAGGCCTATCTCTACGACCAGAAGCGGGTGCTGCCGGCAGCGGCGCACCTGACCGGGCAATATGGCGTCGATAACCTCTATGTCGGCGTGCCGGTGGTGATTGGTGCTGGCGGCGTGGAGCAGATCGTCGAGATCGCGCTTGATGACGAGGCGAAGGCGAACCTCACCGTCTCGGTTGATGCGGTCAAGGAACTGCTGGTGGCGTGCAAGGCGATTGATGGCAGCCTGAACTGATCGGTTGTCACTCCGGCGAATGCCGGAGTCTCATGCGGTACGAGATGCCAGCGGCTGATGGCATGACGGAAGAGGGACGATAATCAATCATGAGCATCCTCGTCGACAAGAACACCAAGGTCATCACCCAGGGGATGACCGGCGAAACCGGCAGCTTCCGGCCTTTGTGATTACAGGCCTGTCAGGAACATGATAACTAGATTGAATGGCTGAGCACGATCCCCCTTCTCCCGCACGCCGCAATTACCCGGCGTATGACGAGGATTTTGCTGCCTGGGTTCAGTCACAGGCGGCCTTGCTGCGCGCGCATCGTTTCGACGAACTGGACATCGCAAATTTGGTGGAAGAGGTTGAAAGCGTGGGCAGGAGTGAATTTCGCGCATTCGTTAGTGCTGTCGAACTCATTATCCTGCACATGATGAAATGGGATTATCAGCCCGAGCGGCAAGGCCGAAGCTGGCGCGTGACAATTGTAACGCAGCGGCGGATGGTAAACCGGCTTCTCAAGGAAAATCCAAGCTTCAAGGCGCGCATCGCAGAGGCGATAGACGACGCATATTCCGTCGTTCCCGCGCTTGTGGAGCAGGCCACGACGATCCCCGCGCACCGTTTGCCCGAATCCTGCCCCTATAGCTGGGACGACATCATGACCCGGCTCCACGACCTCGATCCCGACCGGCCCTGGCCGAATTGACCCTTCCAATACGGAGCGCACCCGCCCCATGAGCATTCTCGTCGACAAACACACCAAGGTCATCACGCAAGGGATGACCGGCGAAACCGGCAGCTTCCACACCCAGGCGGCGCTGGCTTACGGCACGCAGATGGTCGGCGGTGTTACGCCGGGCAAGGGCGGGACCGAGCATATCGGGCTGCCCGTTTTCAACACGGTGCATGAGGCCGTTGCGAAGACCGGGGCGACGGCATCAGTCGTCTATGTGCCGCCTCCCTTTGCGGCGGATTCGATCCTTGAGGCGATCGACGCCCAGGTGCCGCTGATCGTGTGCATCACCGAAGGCATTCCGGTCCTCGACATGGTCAAGGTTAAGCGCTCGCTGTCGGGCTCCAAATCGCGGCTTATCGGCCCGAACTGCCCCGGCGTGCTGACGCCAGGCGAATGCAAGATCGGCATCATGCCCGGCAGCATCTTCAAAAAAGGCTCGGTCGGCGTCGTCTCGCGTTCGGGCACGCTCACCTATGAAGCCGTGTTCCAGACCTCGAACGCCGGGCTCGGTCAGACGACCGCGGTCGGCATTGGCGGCGATCCCGTCAACGGCACCAATTTCATCGATATGCTGGAATTGTTCCTGGCCGACGATGAAACGCATTCGATCATCATGATCGGCGAAATCGGCGGTTCGGCCGAAGAAGAAGCTGCCCAGTTTTTGAAAGACGAAGCGCGCAAGGGCCGCAAAAAGCCAATGGCCGGCTTCATCGCCGGTCGCACTGCCCCGCCGGGGCGTCGCATGGGTCACGCCGGTGCGATCGTGTCGGGTGGTCAGGGCGGTGCCGAAGACAAGATCGCTGCAATGGAAGCCGCCGGCATCCGGATGGCGGACAGCCCGAGCGAACTCGGCACCACTTTGCTCGCGGTGTTGAACGGGTGAGCTAAACCTTCTCCCCGGTGGGGAGAAGGATACGGAGCCTTGGCAGCTTGCTGCTTAGGCGAAGTTGGATGAGGGGCGGCGGCGCGCGGATTTCGGGCGCCTGTCACCCTCACCCAGCTACGACTAGGCCCCGCCGAGGGAGCGGAGCCAAGTCTGCGCAACCAGTTCGGGGTAAACAATCCCCCGGATTGTTTAGGCCATGCCGGGGGCATGGCCGACCCCGAACTCCCTCAAGGGAGAGGGAAGAGAAGGACGATCATAATGGGCTATGAAGGCCAGGATTTCGAAACGCTCGCAGGCTCGGTGAGCCCGGCCTTTATCGACACGCTGTATGCGCGCTACAAAGCGTCGCCCGACAGTGTCGAGCCCGGCTGGCGCGGCTTTTTCGAAGGGCTGGAGGGCAGTCATCCTGGCCCCAGTTGGCAGCAGGCGAATTGGCCCGCGACCACCACTGATGATCTCACCGCCGCGCTTGATCCCAGCCAGATGGAGCCAGCGCCAAAGCCAGTGCGTGGGGCGCCCAAACCTGCGGCAGCACCCGCCGCACCGACGACTGATGTGACATCGGCCGCGGCTGATTCAATCCGCGCGATGATGCTGATCCGCACCTATCGGGTGCGCGGTCATCTCGCTGCTAAACTTGATCCGCTCGGCATCGCCAAGCAGGAATTGCCCGCTGATCTGACCCCGGAATATCATGGGTTCTCCGGGGGCGATCTCGACAAGCCGGTTTATCTGGGCGGCGCGCTTGGTCGACAATGGGCCACAGTGCGCGAAATCGTTGCGACCCTGCAGAAGAATTACTGCGGGTCGGTCGGCCTAGAATATATGCACATCGCCGATGTCGAGGAACGCCGTTTCCTGCAGGATCGGATGGAAGGCCAGGACAAGGCGATCGAATTCTCGCCGATGGGCAAGAAGGCGATCCTCAACAAGGTGATCGAGGCCGAACAGTGGGAGAAATTCCTCGGCCGTAAATATGTCGGCACCAAGCGCTTCGGGCTCGATGGCGGCGAAAGCATGATCCCCGCGCTGGAAAGCGTGATCAAATATGGCGGGCAATTCGGCATCCGCGAAATCGTCTATGGCATGGCGCATCGCGGCCGGTTGAACGTGCTCGCCAATGTGATGGCCAAGGCCTACCGCGTGATCTTTCACGAATTTGGCGGCGGGTCGGACAATCCCGATGACGTGGCGGGGTCGGGCGATGTGAAATACCATCTCGGCACCAGCACCGACCGCGAATTTGACGGCGTCAATGTGCATATGTCGTTGGTCGCCAACCCATCGCATCTGGAAGCCGCCGATCCGGTCGTGCTCGGCAAGATTCGCGCGATCCAGACGATCGCGAGTGATTTAGAGAATCACAGCGGCTCGCTGCCCGTGCTGATCCATGGCGACGCTGCCTTTGCGGGCCAAGGGATCGTCTGGGAATGCCTCGGCTTTTCGGGGATTCGCGGGTACAATACCGGTGGCTGCCTGCACTTCATCATCAACAACCAGATTGGTTTCACCACCAGCCCGCAATATGCGCGCTCCTCGCCCTATCCGTCGGACGTGGCCAAGGGCGTTCAGGCGCCCATTTTCCACGTCAATGGCGATGATCCCGAAGCCGTCACCTTCGCCTGCAAGATGGCGATCGAATTCCGCCAGACCTTCAAGCGCGACATTGTCATCGACATGTGGTGCTATCGCCGGTTCGGCCATAACGAAGGCGACGAGCCGAGCTTCACCCAGCCGCTAATGTATGATCGCATTCGCCAGCACCCGCCGGTCAGCGAGATTTACGGCAAGAAGCTGCTGGCGGAGGGCGTGATTGACCAGGCCTGGGTCGATGACACGATCAGCCAGTTCACGACATTGCTCGAAGGCGAGTTTGAGGCGGGCGCCAATTACAAGCCCAACAAAGCGGACTGGTTCGCTGGCCGCTGGTCGGGCCTGCATGCGCCGGCTGATCCAGAGACCGCACGCCGCAATATCCCGACGGGGATTGAGGGCAAATTGTTCGACAGCATCGGCCGAACGCTGACGACGGTGCCGGCCAGCATCAAGATCCACAAGACGCTCGCCCGCGTGATTGATGCCAAGCGCGAGATGTTCAAAACCGGTGGGAATTTCGATTGGGCAACCGGCGAAGCGCTCGCCTTTGGCTCGCTGTTGTCGGAAGGATACGGCGTTCGCTTGTCGGGCCAGGATTCGGGACGCGGTACCTTCAGCCAGCGCCACGCCGTGTGGGTCGATCAGACCGACGAGCATAAATATGTGCCGCTCTGGACAATCGAACATGGCAGCTTTGAAGTGCTCGATTCGCCGCTCTCCGAATATGGCGTGCTCGGTTTCGAATATGGCTATGCGCTCGCCGACCCGAAAACGCTGGTGCTGTGGGAAGCGCAGTTCGGTGATTTCATGAACGGCGCGCAGATCATGATCGATCAGTTCATTGCCTCGGGCGAATCCAAATGGCTGCGCGCCAATGGCCTCGTCATGCTGCTGCCGCATGGCTATGAAGGGCAGGGGCCAGAGCATAGCTCGGCGCGGCCGGAACGCTTCCTGCAGCTCTGCGCGGGCGACAATATGCAGGTCGCCAACTGCACCACGCCTGCCAATTATTTCCACCTGTTGCGGCGGCAGATGCACCGGCCATTCCGTAAGCCGTTGATCGTCTTCACGCCCAAATCGCTGCTGCGCCACAAGCTCGCCGTGTCAGCGGCAGCTGATTTCCAGGGCGAAAGCCATTTCATGCGGATCCTCTCGGACCCATGGGCGCCAAAGGACGAAGACGTGAAGCGGCTGGTGCTGTGCACCGGCAAGGTCGCCTATGATCTGATGGAGGCACGCAACACAGCGGGCGACAAGAACACCGCGATCATCCGTATCGAACAGCTTTATCCCTTCCCCAGCGACGCGTTGACGATCCGACTGGCACGGATGACCAATCTGGAAACCGTGGTCTGGGCGCAGGAAGAGCCGAAAAACAACGGCGCTTGGTTCTTCGTCGAACCGTTCATCGAGGAATGCCTCGCCGGTGCTGGCCGTAACGTCGCGCGCGCGCGTTATGCCGGTCGCGCGGCGGCGGCGTCACCCGCAACCGGGCTGATGAAGCGTCACCAGATGGAACAAGCCGCGCTGATCGCTGATGCGCTTGGCCATAATGTCCGCGAGGAAATCAGGCGCAACCGCAAGAATTAACCCACCCCGCCGCCACGTTACTCCGGCGAAAGCTGGGGTCTCGAGCGGCCATGGGATGGCCTCCCCATACAGACCCCCGCTTCCGCTGGGGTGACGAACAAAAGAAGCAAGGACTGCTCAGATGGCAACCGAAGTCAAAGTCCCCGTACTCGGCGAATCGATCACCGAAGCCACGCTTGGCGAATGGCTGAAGCAGCCCGGCGATCCGGTCGCGCTCGACGAGCCCGTCGCCAGCTTGGAAACCGATAAGGTTTCGGTGGAGGTCGGCGCGCCGGTCGCTGGCGTGATGGGCCAGCATGCGGTGCAGGTCGGCGATGTCGTGCTTGTCGGTGCGATGATCGCGACGATCGATGCTGGCGTTGCGGCTGCAGCGGCTCCGGTTGCTGCTGCGCCCGCCGCGGTGGAGCCCGCCAGCGAAGCCGCGCCGGCCGCGCTGTCGCCCTCGGTCCGCCGGGCGGTGCTTGAAACCGGCGTTGATCCCTCGACCGTCACGGGCACCGGCAAGGACGGCCGCCTGACCAAGGACGATGTCCTTGCTGCCGCCAGCACGCCCGCTGCACCCGCGCCTGCCGCTGCCGTGGCAGCAACCCCCGCTGCGCCCGCGCTGCCCGTCGCCACGACGACCGGCACGCGCAAGGAAGAGCGCGTCCGCATGACGCGCCTGCGCCAGACGATCGCCAAGCGGCTGAAGGAAGCGCAGAATAGTGCCGCGATGCTCACCACCTTCAACGACGTCGACATGACGGCGGTGATTGAGGCGCGCAACAAGTACAAGGATCTGTTCGAAAAGAAGCACGGCGTACGGCTCGGCTTCATGGGTTTCTTCGCCAAGGCCGCGTGCCTCGCGCTGAAGGACGTGCCGAGCGTCAATGCCTCGATCGAGGGTGACGAAATCGTCTATCACGATTACGCCGATATCTCGGTCGCGGTGTCCTCGCCCGGCGGGCTCGTCGTGCCGGTGGTGCGTAATGCCGACACCATGTCGGTCGCGCAGATCGAGCGCACGATCGGCGATTTCGGCAAGCGCGCCAAGGACGGCACGCTCAAGATCGACGAGATGCAGGGCGGCACCTTCACGATTAGCAATGGCGGTGTGTTCGGCTCGCTGATGTCCACCCCGATCATCAACCCGCCGCAAAGCGCCGTGCTGGGCTTGCACCGCATCGAGGACCGCGCCGTCGTGGTGAACGGCCAGATCGTGATCCGCCCGATGATGTACTTGGCGCTCAGCTACGACCACCGCCTGATCGACGGCCGCGAGGCGGTGACGTTCCTGGTGGCGCTGAAAAATGCTATTGAGGACCCGACGCGGATTTTGATCGATTTGTGAGGGACGGCGCACGTAACCCAACGCTCCGGCCTACGCCGGAGCACAGCGCGACATCCTGTGCTCCGGCGTAGGCCGGAGCGTTGGGGTGATGGTAATGAAGTCGGGCTGCGTTTACCTGATGGCCAATCATCGCCGAGGCCAGACGTATTTGGGCGTAACCAGTAACTTGCCGCAGCGCGCGTACCAGCATCGCAACAAGGTAATCGACGGACACTCTAAGGACAAAGATTGTACGCTGCTGGTTTGGTTCGAATTTTTCGAGGATTTGCAGGATGCGCGTGCATGCGAACATCGGATGAAAAAATGGAAGAGAGCCTGGAAAACTCGGCTGATCGAAGAGCGCAATCCTGACTGGGCTGATTTGTATGATACGCTAATTTAGGCCGTGCTCCGGCGAAGGCCGGAGCGTTGGCGAAATGAACTGCTCCTCGTTACCCAACGCTCCGGCCTGCGCCGGGGCACGAGACGGCAAGGTGTGCTCCGGCGGAGGCCGGAGCGTTGGCGGCAAGCGGTCCGCTTGATACCCAGGGCTCCTGCCTCCGCCGGAGTACGAGACGGTAAGTTGTGCTCCTGCGCAGGCAGGAGCGTTGGCGGCAAGCGGCCCGCTTGATACCCAGAGCTCCGGCCCCCGCCGGAGTAAGAGACGGCAAGTTGTGCTCCGGCGAAGGCCGGAGCGTTGGCGGCAAGCGGTCCGCCCGGTTATGTAGCGCTCCGGCCTTCGCCGGCGCATCCAATGAGGTTTACGATGGCTGACTATGATTTCGACGTCCTCATCATCGGCTCCGGCCCCGGCGGCTATGTCGCCGCCATCCGCGCCGCGCAGCTCGGCCTAAAGACCGCCTGCGTCGAAGCGCGCGAGACGCTGGGCGGGACGTGTCTCAACGTCGGCTGCATTCCGTCCAAGGCGATGCTCCACGCGTCCGAATTCTTCAACGACGCGGCGAACGGCATGATGGCCAAGCTCGGCATCAAGCTCGGTTCGGTCGAGCTCGATATGGACGCGCTCCACGCGCAGCGGCTCGATGCGGTCAAGCAGCTCACCGGCGGCATCGCCTTCCTGTTCAAGAAGAACAAGGTCGAGTGGCTCAAGGGCCATGCCAAGTTCACCGGTACCGATACCGTCGATGTCGCGGGCACCAGTTATCGCGCCAAGAACATCGTCATCGCGACCGGCTCCAGCGTCACCCCGCTGCCCGGCGTCGAGGTGGATAACGCCGCCCAGATTATCGTCGATTCAACCGGCGCGCTCGAACTTGCCAAGGTACCCGAACATCTCGTCGTCATCGGCGGCGGGGTGATCGGGCTTGAGCTCGGTTCGGTGTGGAAGCGACTCGGCGCGAAAGTCACCTGCGTCGAATTTCTCGACCAGATCCTGCCCGGCTTCGACGGCGAAGTCCGCAAGGAATCGAACAAGATTTTCAAGAAGCAGGGCATCGAGTTCAAGCTCTCGACAAAGGTCACTGGCGTTGCCGTCGTTGGTGACAAAGCGACGATCACCGTCGAGCCAGCCGCTGGTGGCGCGGCCGAAACAATCGAGGCGGATTGCGTGCTCGTCTCAATCGGCCGCCGCCCGAATACCGAGGGGCTCAACCTGGAAGCAGCCGGTATCACCCCCAACCAGCGCGGCCAGATCGAGATCGACCACAGCTTCAAAACCGGCGTGCCCGGCATCTGGGCGATTGGCGACGTCGTGCCGGGCCCAATGCTCGCGCACAAGGCCGAGGATGAGGGGATCGCGGTGGCGGAGAATATCGCGGGTCTCACCGGCATCGTGAACCATGATGTGATCCCGCTGGTCGTCTATACCTGGCCCGAAATCGCTGGCGTCGGCCTCACCGAGGAACAGGCCAAGGAGCGCGGCCCAGATGGTGCAAATGGGGTGAAGGTCGGCAAATTCCCGATGCTCGCCAACAGCCGCGCCAAGACCAACCACGAGCCAGACGGCTTTGTGAAAGTCATCGCCGACGCCAAGACCGATCGAGTCCTCGGCGTGTGGATGATCGCGTCAGTCGCCGGGTCGATGATCGCCCAGGCCGCGCAGGCGATGGAATTCGGCGCGACATCCGAAGACATCGCCTACACCTGCCACGCCCACCCCACGCACGCGGAAGCGTTCAAGGAAGCGGCGATGGGGGTCACGGGGAAGGCGATTCATATTTGATTGCTACGAGCCCGGGGGGCAAGAAGAATGCTGACGATCGGCTTAGCTGGCTCCCGCGCTTGCTGGCGGCAGCCATCCGCCATGCGGGTCTTTCGTACCTATGACGATGTACCAATCCGCAGGATCGCCGCTGTCCCAGACGATTTTTGGCGCCGCTTCTCCTGTGATTTCGATAAAATCACTGGGACCAATTGATGTCACCGAAAGGCCAGCGCCGCGCCAAAAATCGGCCTTCTTGCTGGCGATTGTCTCGTCTTTCGACGCAAAGATAAGTGTCCTGCCCATCGTCTTCTCCTGGTTCACTTCCAGTCTATCAGCGCCTTTTCCATCTCGATCGCGCGGTTTTGATAATCGTTCAAATAGGCATCGCTCTTTACCAATTTTCTGCACGATTTCACGTCCGCACAATTCGATCCGAGACCGGTGGTCAAACCGGCCGCTTTCTCGAACGCTATTATACTTGGCCCGATACTTTGATCGGTTGCCTCGTCAAACTTGGCAAGCAGGGCATTGGCAAATGCGGGATAAGCACGACCTCGGTTTACCTGTACCATATCCGCGGCTGTTGGTTCCTCGCCGAACAGGGCGCGAACGCTTCCGCCGTCTACTGCCTCGTTCGCGGAAGTTTTGGCGGCCTCACCCGTTGCCACCAGCGCTGCGCCGCCTTTGAGGGCAAGTAATTGAGCCGCAATTCCGGTTGAAAAATACTGCGCAATGGAAGCCTTTGCCGCTGGCTTTCCCTGTTCGTGGGTGGTTGTGAAATCTCCGCCAAAGCTGGCCAGTACTGAATAGCTATCCATTGCCTTGCCATTCGATGCCACAAGCGAGCATGGATGGACCAGAAAATCGCGGGCATCACCGCTCGCCTTCGTGACGTCGATTGCTGCGCTGAGGTCGCACGGGTCCAAACGGCCAGAGTCCACTGGTGTAACAATCACCCCGTCAGTATTTTTGGTTTTGTCATTATAGAAATGCTTAGTCGACCTTCCGACATTCGCCACAAGCGGCAGCACCACCGCCTCTTGCCGAGTGAAACCAATCTGAACTTCGGGAATACTCTGCGCGTTGACTCCAGCCTTGATGCCGACGACCGTGTTGGTGCCGAAAATCATCATGTTGCTGTGGCGCGTCATCTGAGCGCAACCGCCTAGCACGGGGAGCAGGATCAGGGCTGCAAGCTGTGTGTATAATCGATAATGCATGGTTGCTGTCCCCCCAAAGATTTAATCACCTTTTGTGCATTCTCAGCCTGAGCAGCTGATTTGATAATGATAATCAACTGGCAGTCATTGGGGTTCGCAGTAACCCAGTTCCCCGACTGCCAACCAATAAATGGTCCAGACTCCCATCCAGCACCAAGCATTTTAACATCCACGGCAGAAATTTTACCACGCTTCGCTGGAAACTCTACGCGCACAATCCCCGCATACCATCTCGATTTACCATGATTCTCTATAGAAACTGTGGTACACCCACCAAGTAAAATTATGAATACAGGAAGAATTTTCAAAAAATCTCTCCCTTCGATGTTGATGCTATGCGCCAATTGTCGAAAAAGCGAATCTATATTCAATCCGAAATGAATTTATCAAACGCTTCGCATTGTCACCAGACTGCCACCGTAATGACATCGGATCAAGCTGAGAGCAGGATTGTGGACGCCACGGCCTGAACACGGCAGAGGGAAACGCCGCGCGCTGCTTTCACCGAATGGGCTGGACCCGGTGAAGCGCGCAACAGCCGTGGCGCCCGCAGCCCGGTTAGGCTGAACGATAATTTTCCGCGATACGGCCAATGGACCATGCTGGCCCAATGCCTGGAGGCCAGGGAGTGCCGACCCGGCGGCGGCTTAAAGCCCGGCTTCCACCGCGACGCGGATCATGTCGGCGGTGGTGGCGGTGCCCAGTCGGTCCATCAAGATTGCCCGGTGCATCTTCACGGTCTTTTCGGACAGGCCCAATTCCGCGGCGATCTGTTTGTTGAGCAGGCCATTGGAGGCGAGCTTCAGCACCTGCCATTGCCGCTGCGACAGCGCCTTCACCATTTCAGCGGCGCGGATCCGGCGCAGGCTGGTGGGCGCCGGCGCGTCGTCGTCAATTTCCACTTGCGAGCCGAGAAAATAGGCCAGGTTCTGATCACCATCGTCATAGATCGGCGCGACCAGTACGGCGTTGCGAAACGGCGTGCCGTCGCGCTTATAGTTCAATATCTCGACCAGCACCGGCTTATGCTCGCGCACGCCTTTGCGGATTTGTTCCGAAAGCCAGGGTTCGGTGCCGGGCCCGGACAGAAACCGGCAATTGCGGCCGACGACTTCGTCGCGCGGATAGCCGGTCAGCGTGCAAAAGGCATCGTTGCACGCGATAATCGGGTTGTCAGGATGGCGCGGGTCGCTGATCACCGAGGCGATCGGGCTGCGATCGATCAGCGCCAGGATCTGCGGGTCTGGATCGTGAAGATCGTCCGTGGTTGCCATGCCTGTCCTTGCCGCCGCGCGCGCCGGGGGATACCATAACGTTGCGCGTAGCGTGCATTTAGGATGCATCGCTGCAAATTGCCACTATCGGCAGGGCCAGCGCCCGCCAGTCGGGCCCTCAGGTCCGCCCGGCATGGCGCCTGGGTGGCCGAAGGGCTTAGTGCGTTGTCTTGTCTTCGCTCGGTGGGCGGGTGGCTGCGCGCGTGATCGTACCAATGGCATCGATGATCTGACGCGCTGCCTGCGCGCCAGCCGCGTGGGGATCGTCACCAAAGGCGGTAATGATCGGTTCAGGCTGGGGGGAATGGGGCGCAGCGGGCGTCGCCATCGTGCTGCGCATCCGCGTGGCGGCAGCGCCGATCATCGCCGCAACCCCGGTCATGATCAGTTCGCGCCCAACCGGCGAATTGGCGGTGGCGATCAGCGCCTCACCGCTCTTGCGCAGATCCTTGGGGATTTTTACCCCGGCAATTGTCTTGGGGATCTTGCCCGGCTTGTTCTTTTTGCCGGATTTGTTCTTCTTCTCGCCCATTGCTGCCTCCCGCATTGGCATGACTCTACCGCTGCTCAAGTGTATGAAATAGGTAATACACTGGCGATCCGCAAGATGCAGCCCAATAGCCATCTGCCGCTTGCCCTTGGCGGCGCTACAACCCATCTCAAGTGCTGGCTTGCTCCTGCCGAACAAATATGGAACAAACTCTCCTCATGCTGACTCATATCTCCGTTCGCGGCGCCCGCGAGCATAACCTCAAAAATGTCTCGGTGGATATTCCGCGCGACACGCTCACCGTCATCACTGGCCTGTCGGGCAGCGGCAAATCGAGCCTGGCGTTCGACACCATCTATGCCGAGGGGCAGCGGCGGTACGTGGAATCGCTCTCCGCCTATGCGCGCCAGTTTCTGGAGATGATGCAGAAGCCCGATGTCGATCATATCGAAGGGCTTTCCCCCGCGATTTCGATCGAGCAGAAGACGACGAGCCGCAACCCGCGCTCCACTGTCGCCACCGTCACCGAAATCTATGATTATATGCGCCTGCTCTGGGCGCGGGTTGGCATCCCCTATAGCCCCGCGACGGGCCTGCCGATTGCCGCGCAGACCGTCAGCCAGATGGTCGATCGCGTCATGGCGCTACCAGAGGGCACGCGGCTCTATCTGCTCGCCCCCGTCGTGCGCGGCCGCAAGGGCGAGTATAAGAAGGAACTGCTCGAATGGCAGAAAGCGGGCTTCACCCGCGTCCGCATCGATGGCGAAATCTACGAGGTCGATGAGGCCCCGGCGATCGACAAAAAGTACAAGCACGACATTGAAGTGGTGGTTGACCGGCTGGTGGTCGGGCCTGACCTGAGCACGCGCCTCGCCGAAAGCTTCGAAACCGCGCTGAAGCTCGCCGAAGGGCTGGCCTATGTGGATTTGGTGGATGGCGTTGTGCCGGGCCGCGAAGGTGAGGCCAGCGATGCGGGTGCCATGAAAGGCGCCGGCATCCCGCCCAACCGCATCGTCTTCAGTGAAAAATTCGCCTGCCCCGTCTCGGGCTTCACGATTGCGGAGATCGAACCGCGCCTGTTCTCCTTCAACGCCCCGCAAGGCGCGTGCCCGGCGTGCGATGGCCTTGGCGAAAAACTGCTGTTCGACGAAGACCTTGTCGTCCCCAACCACGCGCTCAGCATCAAAAAGGGCGCGGTCGTGCCCTGGGCCAAGTCCCAGCCGCCCAGCCCCTATTATATGCAGGTGCTCGGCAGCCTGGCGCGCGAATTCGGTTTTTCGCTCGATACGCCCTGGGAGGAGCTGTCCGGCGAAGTCAAACTCATCATCCTCCACGGCACTGGCGGCAAGCCCGTCACCTTGACCTTCATCGACGGCAAGAAGTCCTACGACGTGAAGAAGCCGTTCGAGGGCGTGATCGGCAATCTCAACCGCCGCATGCTCAGCACCGAAAGCGCGTGGATGCGCGAGGAGTTGAGCAAATACCAAAGCAGCGCCCCGTGCGAGACCTGCGGCGGCGCGCGCCTGAAACCCGAAGCGCTCGCGGTCAAGATCGGCATGCGTGACATTTCCAGCGTCACCCGCCTCTCGGTAGTCGATGCGCTCACCTGGTTTGAGGCGATCCCGGACGCGCTTACCGGCCAGCAAAAGGAAATCGCCGAACGCATCCTCAAGGAAATCCTGGAGCGGCTCGGCTTCCTCAACAATGTCGGGCTCGATTACCTCAATCTCGATCGCACCAGCGGCACGCTCAGCGGCGGCGAGAGCCAGCGCATCCGCCTCGCCAGCCAGATCGGCAGCGGCCTGTCGGGCGTGCTCTATGTGCTCGACGAACCCAGCATCGGCCTCCACCAGCGCGACAACGACATGCTGCTCAAAACGCTGCGTCGCCTCCGCGATCTCGGCAATACCGTGCTGGTGGTGGAGCATGACGAAGACGCGATCCGCACCGCCGATTATGTCATCGACATGGGCCCCGGCGCCGGCGTCCACGGCGGCGCGGTCGTCGCGCAGGGCACTTTTGAGGAAGTGCTGGCCAACACCAACAGCATCACCGCAGACTATCTCTCGGGCCGCCGCGCAGTCGCCGTCCCCGCCACCCGCCGCAAGGGCAATGGCAAGAAGCTCACCGTCCACAACGCCACCGCCAATAATCTGCGCGGCGTCACCGCCAGCATCCCGCTCGGCACCTTCACTTGCGTCACCGGCGTGTCGGGATCGGGCAAGTCGAGCTTCACGATCGACACGCTCTACGCCGCCTCCGCCCGCGCGCTCAACGGCGCGCGGATGCTCGCCGGCAAGCATGACAAGGTCACCGGCCTGCAATATCTCGACAAGGTGATCGACATCGATCAGTCGCCAATCGGCCGCACCCCGCGCAGCAACCCCGCCACCTATACCGGCGCCTTCACGCAGATCCGCGACTGGTTCGCCGGCCTCCCCGAAGCCCAAGCGCGCGGCTACAAGCCCGGCCGCTTCAGCTTCAACGTCAAGGGCGGCCGGTGTGAGGCGTGCCAGGGCGACGGCCTGCTCAAGATTGAAATGCACTTCCTGCCCGACGTCTATGTCACCTGTGACGTCTGCCACGGCGCGCGCTATAACCGCGAAACATTGGAGGTGAAGTTCAAGGGCCTCTCGATCGCCGATGTGCTCAACATGACGGTTGAGGATGCGGTCGAATTCTTCAAGGCCGTCCCACCCATCCGCGACAAGATGGCGATGCTGCAGGAAGTCGGCCTGGGCTATGTCAAGGTCGGCCAGCAAGCGACGACGCTCAGCGGCGGCGAGGCGCAGCGCGTCAAGCTCGCCAAGGAACTGTCGCGGCGCGCGACCGGCAACACGCTCTACATCCTCGACGAGCCGACCACCGGCCTGCATTTCGAAGACGTCCGCAAACTGCTGGAGGTGCTCCACGCGCTGGTCGAGCAGGGGAATACCGTGGTGGTGATCGAACATAACCTCGATGTCATCAAGACCGCCGACTGGGTGCTCGATCTGGGGCCGGAGGGCGGCGTGAAGGGCGGGGAGATTGTCGCGGAAGGCACGCCGGAAAAGGTGGCGGCGGTGAAGGGGAGCTTCACCGGCCATTATCTTCGGCCCCTGCTGGCGAAGCGCCCCGCCAAAGCCGCCGCCGGATGAGCCATCGCCGCCCAAGTGCTCCTGCGAAGGCAGGAGCCCAGGCCGTCTTCCCGCCCTCGCGAGAACACAGGATCAGGTCTTGGCGGCAAGAAATGCGCCGCCAATGAGCTACCGCCCCGAATTCGAAGCCGCGCTCCGGCTGCTCGCCCAGGCGAGCCAGGCGATGGTCGCGCGGGGGTACCAACGCCCGGTGCTGGTTGGCGGCGGGGCAGTTGAGCTTTATTCCGGGAGCGCGATCAGCACGGGCGATTTCTATCTATCCACCGCGCGCCAGGCAGAATTCGAAGAGATTTTGCGCAGTCTCGGCTTCGTCAAACCATCCGGCCCCGGCAAGGCAACGCGCGGCTGGATTCACCCGCAGCTTGCCTTGGGTTTCGAGATCGTCTCGGCAACCTTGCTCGATGGGCTGGCCGATCGCGACCGCGTGCTGCTGGTCGATGTCGGCCCGGAGGGCGAAGCCGCGATCCTGTCGGTGGAAGACATCATCGCCGACCGGATGGGCCAGTTCGCCAGCGGCAGCGCCCCTGAAATGCGCGAACAGGCCCGGCGCTTGCTCGCGCTTCACAGCGACGCCGACCGCGCCTATCTTGATCGCCGCATTCGTGAGGAGACCGGCGGTGACTATGGATGGCAAGACGTCTAGGCGCACCACGCTCGCCGCTCTCGCCGCCGATATCGAGCGCCGCCGCACCGCAACCGGCATCACCGACCTCCCCCGCAACAGCGGCAAGCGCCGGACTGAGAGCAAACGGGGGTTATTGAAGGCGATTGAGGAGGCGGGTGGCGAGTGGTGATGGTTGGGTATTTAGTGAAGTGTCACCGTAATTCCGAGGACGGCAGGTAAACAAGAGGCCGCTACATCATGAACGACTTTCCCCGTCCTTCTCGATTGCGTCCTGCTAGGACTGGATCATATGCTTCGACCTATATCGAACTGCGAGCGATGCATGCAGATGGATGCCTAGCGAAGGTTGGGAGTGGTTCAGGATTTTTCTATCGAATTGCAGGCAGGATGTTCTTGGTAACCTGCTGGCATGTTTTGACTGGCCGCAACCCTGACAACGTTCAACGTGAAATGTATCAGCAGCCCGATGTGGTAGTCCTTTATCTACCGAAAAAGAAGAAACCGGAGCATTTCTTGCCTGGTATTCCAATCCCATTATATAACAAAGGAAAACCAATATGGTATGAACCTAGGGATTTACTTGGTCGCGTTGACTTAGCAATGATCCCTTTGGAAAATTTGAATGAAGCAAAAGTTTTTGCCGTGAATGACCATTTTGAGTATCACGATATAGCTTTTGAACCAGGAAAAGACGTTACGATAATCGGATATCCTTTCGGGATGCAGAGCAACCCTTTTCCGATTTGGAAGCGGGCGGCAATCGCAAGTGAGCCAGGATATACAACTTTAGGAAAGCGCGTCGTCCTGTTGGATACGCCGGGCCGCCCTGGGATGTCGGGGGCACCAATTTTCTTTAGCGCACCGGGAATCAATGTCGATCGGGAAACTGCCGCCGCCATTAAAAGCGGGGACGTTTCGAGAGCTTCCGATATGCTACTTAATCTATCTCCTGAGGCGATGGGTGACTCTACCGTAGTTCTAGAGTTTTGCGGAGTGTACGCTGGTTCTTATGGAGATGCCGAATTAGAGAAAATGAATCTTGGGCGAATGATACCATTAGATATGGTGTCATTACTTCTGAAGGAGCCAAAAAAAGGTTCAAACACTAATTATAATGAGCCCATTATCAAATTAAATTTAGAGGCAGTCTTTTGCGAAAAGCCTAAATAATTCGCGTTATGCGAATTTTGCCGACAAAATAAAGAACTTACTCCGTTCGCCGCGTAACCTGAATCTCTCTCCGCGCCGCCCAAACCCCAACACCCTCCTGCACCCGCAAGAATAACCAATCCGGCACCGCGCCATAAAAGGGTGTGCCATTATCCAGCACGCGCACATCCGGTCCCGGCCAGCGAAAGCTGTTGATCTCGTTAGTCATGACCCAGCTGCGGTCGCGGTCCAGCCCCAGGTCACGCTTCACATTGGCGGGCATCTCGATCGCCATTGCCGTGTCGTCGGGCGGGCTGTGCGTTACCGGTGCGACGAGCACGCGCAACCGGTCGCCGGTTTCCTGCGTGGCGAGCACGACCACGACGGGGCGGTCCTTCAGTCCTTCTTCCTGGCCGGTCGCCGCTTCGCGTGCCCAAAGATACGCAAAGCAGAGCACATCACCCGGCGTCGGGATCGGCCAGCCGCCGCCCGGCTTCGCGGGATCGCTCGCCGGGTTCGGCGGTGAGGATGGCGTTGAGGGTGTCATCGTCTAAATCCTTCGTCAGAATTACCTGACGGTCGCGACGAAGTAGGCGCTCATACTCGTTCAGAGAGATCATCACGATCCGCGTCTGCCCGTGCCGCTGGATACCAACCGGACGCAGCATGGCTTCGTCGGTATAGTAGCCGAACTTGCTCGCTACCTGCTTGGCCGAGACCTCCAGAAGTGGATGGGTCATGGCTATTTCCTCAGCTTCTCGGCGGTTTCAGAGTTTCAGAGTTTCAGAGTTTCAGCGGTTTCAGCGGTTTCAGAATGATGCATGACTTGAATATTGTCTCCATAAGCGGGCTTTTACGTATAGTCAAGCCACGCGGCAAAGCCCGTTGCGGGTAAAGGATGCGGGGCATCCTTTACCCGCAACGCGTCGGTCGTCGCTTGGGCGACGCCGGCCGGACCGCGCTTGAGCGCGCGGATTTAGCGTTTGCTAAATCCTTGGCCGCGCGGTTAAAGTCCTACTGCCTTCCGCAGTGCCTCATTCATCCGCGCCTGCCAGCCCGGGCCGCCCTCGCGGAACTTCGCGATCACATCAGGATCAATCCGCAGCGTCACCTGCTGCTTCGCCACCCCGCGCACCGGCGGGCGGCCGCGGACCATGCCGTTCGGGCCGAGATAGCCCGTCGCCGGGCGTACCACCTTGCCGCCGACGATATAGGCGGCCATCTCGAACATCTCGTCGGTCCATTCCGGCGCATCGTCGGCGGGATCGAGCCAGCCTTCACTGGAGCTTGGATCGGTATTTGGCTTGTTCTCGGTCATTGGCTTTCCTCATCGATATCACGCGCCGCCCGTTCACCGTTTCGGTCCAGATGATCACGACCATGCGATCATCCAGTAGCCCGATCGTGGAGAAACGTCGCTCTGGATAGGCAAAGCGAACATCCTCGAACTCAAAGACCGGGCCGTCGAACACTTTGCCTGCGTCGGCGAAGTCGAGTCCCCGATCAGCAAGCGTCAGGGCGCGTTTGAGCGGATCGAAGCTGATCTCCACAAGCAGAATATGTAACTACGGAATTGGGGTTGTCAATTGGCGGGTGGGGAGCGCTGAGTTTCCCGCCGCGGCAAAGCCCGTTGCGGGTCGGCCATGCCCCCGGCATGGCCTAAAGGATGCGGGGCATCCTTTACCCGCAACGCGTCGGTCGTCGCTTGGGCGACGCCGGCCGGGCGCGCCTAATGCGCTCGATTTTAGCCTCCGCTAAGATCATCGCCCGCGCGCCTCAACCAGTGCGAAAAACCCGATGGGCCGCGCCACCATCTGCGCCACCAGCGCGTTCACTCCTTACTACCAACCAAGGAGTTACGCCCATGACAGAGACCAGCTATGACATCCGCACGCTCAATGGCCTGATCGCGACGACGATCGACAGCGTCGACGGCTATACTCAAGCCGCCAAGGATGCCGATAACAGCCGCTTTGCTGCGATGTTCACCAGCCGCGCGAGCGAGCGTCGCCAGGTCGCCAGCACGCTGCAGGCCGAAGTGTCGAAGCTCGGCGGCGATCCGGAAGATGATGGCACGATCCTCGCCAGTGCGAACCGCACCTTTGCTGATCTGAAGGCCGCAGTCACTGGCAAGGACGACAAGGCGATCGTCAACCAGGTTGAGCGCGGGGAGGACCATATCAAGGCGAAGTTCGAAAACGCGCTGGCCGACCAAGAAGTCGGTGCCGAAACCCGATCAGCGATCGGCGCGGCGTGGCAATCGGTCAAGGCCGGGCATGACGAGATGCGCGACCTGAAGCATAGCCTCGCGACCAAATAAGCGCACGTTGCGCGAAGAGACTCGGGTGGCTGAAAAGCCGCCCGCGTTTTTTGTGGGTCGGGGTTGGAAGGCCGCCGCGGCAAAGCTGCGTCGTCGGTCGCGGCTAGAGGCCGCGCCGGCCGGGCTTGCCCGCGCTTTTTGCGCGGCGCTGGATTTAGCTGTCGCTAAATCCTAGCGTGCGCGCGCCATGTGCAATGAAGCCGCTCGCCGTATCTCGCTCGGTCAGATTCGTGAGGACTGGTCGCAGATCAAGATCCCGCTGCTCTTTCCAGAGGGCGCGCCCAATATGGCGCCGCTCGACAGCATCCGCATCACCGACCCCACCGTCATCATCCGCGCCGCCGCCAGCGATGCCCCCGGCACGGCGCAGGCGGCAGAACTCGTCACCCGCCGCTGGAGCTGGCCGCTGACGAGCGGGCCGGGGGCGGGCAAGCCGCTCTATAATCTGCGCAGCGAGGGGCGGCGCTTCGGCAATTCGGCGAGTGGGGGCCGCTGCCTGATCCCGGTTGACGGCTTTTACGAATTCACCGCGCCCGAGCCGGGGCAGAAGCGCAAGACCAAATGGATTTTCACCCCCGCAGCCGACGGGGCGCTGGCGGGGGACTATCTGTGCATTGCCGGGGTGTGGCGCACGCACGAAAGCGTGGGGGAGGCGTTCACGATGCTCACCGGCACGCCCGGCCCCGATGTCGCACCCTATCATGCGCGGCAAGTGGTGCTGCTGCCGCGCGCGCGCTGGGCGGATTGGATCGCGGGCGTGGTGCCCTCCGCCGATCTGATCGCGCCAACGCCTGCCGGGTCGCTGGTCGCGGCGCGGGCCTGAGCGCGTCGCCGACGCAACGAAATGGCTTGCTGCGCATTGAGCCTCCAACACCCCTGCTGGAGAAAAGACATGCGCACGATCACGCTCGGCCTGTTGGCTGCATCAACCCTGCTCGCGGGCTGCGAGACTTATGGCAATGGCGGTCCGGGCTATGCGTCGGACTATCGCCGCTACGATTACAACAATCCCGATCCGCAATATGGCGGCTATTATGCCGACAAATATTATCGCGAGGACAATGTCCGCTATCGGGAACGGCGCCTCGGCCAGAATGACCGCGTTTATCGCGGGCAGGACGGGCGTTATTATTGCCGCCGCAACGATGGCACCACGGGGCTGGTGATCGGCGCGGCGGTTGGCGGCTTGCTCGGCAATCTGATCGCGCCGGGTGGCTCCAAGGTGCTCGGCACGGTGCTCGGCGCGGGCGGCGGTGCGCTGGCGGGTCAGGCGATCGATAAAAACGGTCAGGACAACGTCCGCTGCCGTTGATCTGGCCGTTGCGTTAAAGCGCGCTACTCCATTCGGCCCCGGCAGGCTTCACGCTTGCCGGGGCCCTTTGCTGTGCTATCCCGGCCTTATCATAGTGCCGGAGAGAACAGCCTGATGCGTGCCGCCCTGATCCTTGCTGCTACTTTGACTGCCGCTGCCACGCCTGCGCTCGCCGCGCCGCGCCAATATGCCGGGCTGGTGATCGACGCCACCGGCAACCGCATCGCCAGTGTTGATACCGTTACCGCCGGGCACGCCAGCATCACCCTGCGCACCGCCAAGGATGGCCGCATCGTCTCGACGATCGATCCTTGCGCGACCTGCAGCTATTCGGGGCTCAGCTTTGCGGCCGACGGTACGCTTGCCTTTCTGGCGCGGGACCGTGCGGCGGGCGTGGTCAGGCTTCATGTCGCGCGCGGCGATGCGCCGCTGCAAACCGTCGCCACGATTAAGGGCATCGCCCAGACGCCGCGCTTCTCGCCCGATGGCAAGCGCATCGCGCTGCTTGTGACGATCGGCGCCGCCAAGGAAGCCGGCGCGGCCCAGGCTGGCGTCCGCCAAGTTGGCGAGATTGGCGAGAAGAATGACGAACAGCGCCTCGCGGTGTTCGCGCTCGGCAGCGCCCCGGTTGCCGCTGACGCAGTCAAGCCGCTCTCGCCATCGGGCCGTTATATCTATGAATATGATTGGGCCCCCGACGGCACAGAGTTGGTCGTCACCTCAGCGCTCGGCAATGGCGACGCGAACTGGTGGGTGGCCACGCTCGACGCCGTCAATGCGCAGACTGGCGCGGTGCGGCAAATCGCCAAGCCCGCCACCCAGCTCAATTTCCCGCGCGTCTCGCCCGATGGCCAGACGGTCGCCTATATTGGCGGGCTGATGAGCGATTTCGGCTCGGTTGGTGGCGATGTCTGGACGGTCCCGCTCGCCGGCGGCGCGCCCGTCAACATCACCGCAGGCGCAAAGGCAACCGCGACCTCGCTCGACTGGACCAAGGCTGGCCTGCGCGCGACCTTATTGGCAGGCGATCAGGCGCAATTGGCGAGCGTTACCCCCGGCACCGGCTTCTCGGCGCCCTTGTTCAGCCGCCCGGCCAGCTTTGCGGCGGGCGACGGGCGCGCGTCTTTCAGCGCCGATGGCAATCACGTTGCGACGATCATGCAGGATTTCACCCACGCCCCGGCGATTATCGCCGGCAAGCTCGGCAGCCCGCGCCAGATTACCCATGACAATGACGATATCCTGCCGATCGTCACCGCGCGCAGCATCCGCTGGCAGAATGAAGGGTTTGACGTGCAGGGCTGGCTGCTCGCGCCACTCACTGCCGATCCGTCGAAAAAGGCCCCGATGATCACGATCGTCCATGGCGGCCCGGCGGCAGCGAGCATCCCCGGCTTTGTCGATCGCGGCGGCACGGCGGAGATGATCCGGGCGGGCTATTATGTCTTCCTGCCCAATCCGCGCGGCAGCTATGGTCAGGGGGAGGCCTTCACCGCCGCCAACAAGCGCGATTTCGGCGGCGGCGATCTGCGCGATATCCTCACCGGCATCGATGCGGTGGAGAAAGTCGCCCCGGTCGATGATGCGCGGCTGGGGCTGACGGGCGGCAGCTATGGCGGCTTTATGGCGATGTGGGCCAACACCCAGACCAACCGTTTCAAGGCGATTGTGGCGGGCGCGGGGCTGTCCAACTGGATCAGCTATTATGGCACCAACGGCATCAACGCCTGGATGCTGCCCTTTTTCGGCAAGCCGCTTTATGAGGATTTCGATGCCTATAAGGCCCCCTCGGCGATCTATTTCATGAAGACCGCGCGCACCCCCAGCTTCATCTATGTGGGGGAGCGCGACATTGAAGTGCCGCCCACCCAGTCGATCGAATATTGGCACGCGCTGAAGGAACTCGGCGTTCCCACCAGTCTGGTGATCTATGCCGATGAAGGCCATGGCATCCGCAGCCCAGCCAATGCGATTGATCTGCAAAAACGGGTGATTGGCTGGTTCGACAAATATCTGGCGGCGCAATAGCGGCGCTTAGCGGAGCGGTTTGCCGCTATCCTTCCATTTGTCCAGGATCGTTGAGTCCGGGAGCGGATCGGCAATCGGGCGGCTGAAGCTGCTGCCGGCGATCGGCAGGCTGCTCTGCGCATAAGCAGGCTGGATGGCCGATGCGGCGGTCCGCGGCCTGGCGACCGCCACCGCCGTCGCCGCGTCAGTGCGTGCAACCTGCGCAACCGGCGTGCCCGGCGCAATCGGGCGCGGATGTGGGCCGGGCAGCGGCTCACCGCCCAGATAGGCCTGGCGGAATGCGCCGGGCGTGCCCCAATATCCCTGCCAGCGGTGGAAGAAATGCGCGCCAATCGCTGCCGTCATCACCAGCTGGCGGTTCCATGACGGGGTGACGGCATAGGTATGATAATGCGTCGCCGTGCCGACATCGCGCTCAACCGCGCCGGCCAGCATCACCGCCGCCACCCGCATCGCCCGCAGCCAGCTCGCCCGCGCGGGCACCCGCGCCATTGATCCGTCACAGGCATAGCTGAACTGGCAGCCGGTTGTCCGTTCCGATCCCTGATAGATCACGCCGCACACTGTGGCGGGGAAGGCGGGGTGGCGCACCCGGTTGAGGATCACCTGGGCGACCGCGCGCTGGCCGGCATCGGGCTCGTTGCCCGCCTCATAATAGATCGCGGCGGTCAGGCATTGCAAAGCCCGGTCACGATCGGTCGCACTGGCATGGCGCAGGGAAAACGGCGCGGCCGCGTGAATCGTCCCATCGGCAATCGTCGCCAGCGCATCGGCGGGGATCGGCAGATCGGGCAGCGCGGCGGTACCGGTCACCCCAGCGGCAGGGGCAGCATCACTGTCGGCAGCATAAAGCAGCGCGGCACCGGGAAAATGATCCTCAGCCTCATAGCCGGTCGCGCGCGCCGCCGCCTGCATGGGCGCCGATTGGCTGGCGATGATCGCGCGGATCGCGGCTTGCGCGGAATAGCCAAGACACACGATCGCCAGCAGCGCGGCGGCGCTTGCTCCCCGTATCTGCCTGCCCGAAAACCGCCGCCAATCCACGCCCCAAAGCCTCTCGCCAATCCACCCGACGAACCGCGTCGGGCGCTCAGCGCCATAGCCCGGTTTTGCCCGGTCCGCGCGCGCTGATTTTGCCGTGTCCCGGGGCGAAACACTTGATGGTTAACGTAATTATTTGTTTGAAAGCGCTGCAACGGTGCGCATCCAAAGACGATGGTTGACCCGCTATTCAGCTATCCTGCCTGCCTGTCGAGCAAGGCCATGCGGCCAACCGGGCGATCTTTTCCGTCCTATCCCTTCAGTCGATAGGGATCAAGCAGGTAACGTTATTCTGTAAGTTATGGCGGCATGCTCCATATAAGTCATAATATTATCTGCAATATATATAATGCAGAACCATAGACTCATTACGAGAGCGATATTATCATTGATATGGTAGATGATTCTTTGAGAATTATCTGTAATTGTAACGCGTAACAAATTCTCGATCAAACTGTCTTATTACTTTAGGGACAAAATATTATGGCAAATCCATATATCACGGTAATAAATGCCGTGTACGCATCAAATAATATGGGAATCGATGTAACTTCTCAAGTGGAAAATCTGATTTCCGGTGGAAATGATGATATTACAGCAAATAATACCAATTTCGGCGATCCAGATGACGGTGCGGAGAAATATTTTTTCATTTGGTATTCGTCGCCGTCGCTGAATGGGGGAAATCCAATTGGGCTGGCTTGTGGCGAAAACCAGAGTATCGATTTAATTCCGGTGCCCGTGCCGCCTGGGCTTTTCAGTACCTCGGCTCAGCCGTCGCTGGCGGCGTCGTCGGTCTGTCCGATCATGGTTACCCGCGCGGTTTATGGCACCCCAAATAACGGCTTTGATGTCACGGCCATCTGCCAAGGGTTGGTCAATCAGGGCGGCATTATCGCCGGGCAGACTCCGGCTCCCCCGCAGGTTTCACTCGCGCTCAGCAATGGCACCTTCGGCGGTGACCCTGATCCGGGCAACGTCAAGTATTTTGCGATAGAATATTCGAACGCTGGCCAAATCTTCTATCTCGGTGGCGAAGAAGGCCAGACGCTGACACTGACGATCTGATCGGTGCCCTCGCATCAAATCCGACGGAAGCACGATTAATGCCATGCTGGGCCCCTGCAACGACGGGGGCCCAGAGGCTACAGAGGACATCAGGTGGGCTCGCTCTGCTGGCGCAGGGATGGCCCGATCAACAGCAAACCGCTTTACTGAAGCGTCGGCGACTCCAGTTTCAGCGCGCTGGCGGGGATCAGTTCGAGCGCCGGATAGGCTTTGCGCAGATCGTCGATGAACAACTTTGACTCGCCCACCACGACGATGCTCGCCGCCGCTGGATCGAGCAGCTTGGCCGCCGCGGCTTGCACCGCCGCTGGATCAACGCCTTCAATCCGCCCGGCATAGTCCTTCAGCTCACTGAGCGGCACATCGTCGATCACATAGCCACCGATCAGGCCGGCAATCCCGCCGGTCGTCTCCGCCGATCGACCAAAGCCGCCGATCAGCACCGCCTTGCGCGTATCGAGTTCGGCGGCGGGGGCGGTCTCGGTGCCCAGTCGCTTCATTTCGGCGACGATTATCGCCACGACTTCGGCTGCCGACGGGTTCTTGGTCTGGGTGCTGGCGCTGATCGGTCCCGGCTGACGGCGCGCCGCAACCGAGCTGCCCGCGCCATAAGCAAGGCCGCGCTTGATGCGGATTTCCTGGTTCAGCCGTGACGAGAAACCGACCCCCAATGTCGCATTGGCGACGGCAGCGGGATAATAGCTGGCGTCGTTGCGCGCGATGCCGGGCCGCGCCACCACCACCCCGGCCTGACCGGCCCCGGGAAAATCGATCACGATCACGCGCGGTGCGGGATAGCTGGCGGCAACCGGCGCAATTGACGCGGCGGCGGTGGCGGGCACGGGGGCAGGCGTTTTCCACCTCGCGAAATTGCTGCTCGCCAGCGCCTGGGCCTGCGCCACGGTGATGTCGCCAACCAGGACCAATGCAGCGTGATCGGGCCGCCAGCTCGCTGCATAGCTGTTGACGATATCGCTGCGGCTGATCGCCTTCAGCGCGTCGGGCGTGCCCGCCAGCACATGGCCATAGGCGCTGCCGCCAAACACGGCGCGCGCCGCCACAAACCCGGCAAGCCTGGCCGGGTTTTTCAGCTCAACGCCAATGCCGTCGATCGCCTGAGTGCGAGCGCGATCAATCTCCTCCTGCGCAAAGGCGGGGTGCATCGCGACATCGGCAAGGATCGCCAGCGCGGGTGCCGCCTGATCGGATTTCACGCCAATCTCAAGCGAGGCCCCGTCCCAATCATTCGCGCTGCTGATTGATCCGCCAAGCGATTCGATCTCGCGCGCGATCTGGGTCGCGGATCGGGTGGTGGTGCCCTTGGTCAGCAAATCGGTCGCCAGGTTGTTCAGCCCAGCGAGCGTCGCCGGGTCCGCCGCGCCGCCGCCCGGCGTCACGACAAGCGTCGCGGCGATCAACGGCAGATCGTGTTTTTCGACGACAATCACCCGCAAGCCATTGGCCAGGCGCGTCTCGATCGGTGTCGGCAAGGCGGCGGTCACCGGCCCGGCGGGCGGCGGCGGCAATACCCGTTCCGTAGCGGAGGCCGGGGTCACGATCCGGATGTCCGCTGGTGCGGTCAGCGCAGCGACCTGCACCGTTGGCGCGACGTTGATCGGATCGCTTTTCGGCCCGCCGGGCGTGGCAGGCAGATAGCGCAGCGTCGCGGCGCGATTGTCGGTCAGGTACCGGCGGGCGACGCGCTGGATATCCGCAGCGGTCACCGCGGCCAGATCGGCGAGCTGGCGATCGGCCACCTTGGCATCGCCATCGATGATCACCGCACTGGCAATCGTCGATGCCTTGCCATCGGCGGTTTCGCGCTGGCGCAGCACCCCGGTGATGATCTGGTTCTTGGCCTCGTTCAGCTCGGCGTCGCTCACCAACTGATCGCGGACGCGGGCGATTTCGGCCTTCAGCGCGGCTTCACCCGCTCCTGCGGATTTACCCCCGGCCAGAATCGCATAGACCGCAAAGGCACCGGTCGCTTGCTTGGAATCGAGGAAGGTGCCCGCCGACTGCGCGATCTGATCACGATAGACCAGCGATTCATACAGCCGCGAGCTTTCGCCTGCTGACAGGATCGCGTTCAACACGCCAAGCGGCGCGGAATCCGGGTTACGATCGGCCGGGATCTGATAGCTGATCAGCACCGCGGGCAGCGGCGTATTGTCCTCATACACCGTCCGGTTGATCGCGGTCTGGCGCTCGGGTTCAGCCACCGTCACGCGCGGGATCGCCCGATTGGGCTTCTTGATGCCGGCGAAATAGCGATCAACCCAGCCGTCGAGCTGCGCGGGATCGAAATTGCCCGCCACCACCAGCACGGCATTGTCGGGCCGGTAATAAGTGGCGTGGAAGGCGCGGACATCGTCGATCGATGCGGCCTCCAGCTCTTCGATGCTGCCAATGCCGGGCCGGGCATAGGGGTGGGTGGTGTATGAAATCTCAGGGAAATAGAGCGAGAACAGCTTGCCATAGGGCTGGGCCAGCACGCGCAGCCGCAGCTCTTCCTTCACGACGTCGCGTTCAGAGGCAAAGCTGGTCGGCTCGACAACCAGCGACGCCATCCGGTCTGCTTCGGCAAACAACAGGCGCTGCAGATGGTTGGCCGGCACCGTCTGATAATAGTTGGTGTAATCGTCATTGGTCGATGCGTTGTTGAAGCCGCCGACATCCTCGGTCAGCCGGTCAAACTGTTCGGGCACCAGATTGCGCGTCGCCTTGAACATCAGATGTTCAAACATATGCGCAAAGCCCGATCGCCCCTTGGGATCGTCCTTCGATCCGACATTATACCAGACCTGGACCGAAACCGTTGCCGTCCCCGCGTCGCGGATAGCAAATACCCGCAGGCCATTGGCAAGCGTGCGCTCGGTATAGGCGATGGGCTTAACCGCGCTGGTGGGTGCCGGGGCGGCCTTAGCCGGCTGCTTTGCGCTGGCGGCGACGGCGGGCAGGGCGGCGACACCGATCAACAGGGCGAGGCGGAAAAGGCGCATAGGGGCTGGGCTCCGGATGGAATGATCTGCGCCAAGACTGACCCCGGTGTGTTAACGATGTCAATCGCCATCAACCCTTCTCCCATCGGGAGAAGGATACCAAAGCTTGGCAGCGCGCTGCCTAGCGCAGCTTGGATGAGGGGTTCCGCGCTATCGAGATGGCGATCCCCTCACCCAGCGCCGACTAGGCCGGCGGTGAACAAGCGCGACCCAAGTCTGCGCAACCAGTTCGGGGGCATGGCCGACCCCGAACTCCCGACGGGAGCGAGGACTTGATGTCTGATGTTGGGTGGGAAGCGGATAGGCGGGTTTTGAAGTGGGAATGGGAAAAGCAGACGCACCAATCGCCTTGTCTTGAATCCGATGAAAAGAAATTCAATATGGTTAGTGAGAAACAGCAGGGGAGGTGATTTCAAATGAGCACTCATCAAATACATGTCTTCATTAGCCATTCTTGGACCTACGAATCGCACTATGACAGTTTGGCAGGTTGGATTTTCGATGAGAATTGGAGAGTCGGTCAAGCATCTCTAGATTTTCGAGATTTCTCAGTTCCAAAAAATAACCCGATCCACAACGCTTCAAATGACAAGCAACTTCGAGAGGCTATTTTCAATCAAATTGCACGAAGTCATGTGATTGTTATCCCGACTGGTGTTTACGCGAGCTATAGTCGCTGGATCCAGGAAGAGATTGACGGAGCCGCAAATTACGGAAAGCCAATTCTAGCGGTAAACCCTTGGGCGCAAGAACGAAAATCTGATATTGTTCAAAACGCAGCTACAAAACTTGTCGGATGGAACAAGAAATGCGTTATTGATGGCATATGGGCTCTGCACCGCGCCTAAGGGGACGAAATATGGCTAGAAAAGCGCTGGTCGTAGGGATTGACCACTATCAAAGTTGCGGCTCCCTCTATGGCTGCGTAAATGACGCTCACTCAGTAAAAGCGGTACTCGAAAGAAACAGCGATGGCACGGTGAATTTCGGTGTCAAGTTGCTGGCTGCATCAGGCGAAACTAATGCCGTAAACCGCAAACCTCTGAAAGCAGCAATAATTGAGTTGTTTTCTGATAATTCTGATGTCGCGTTACTATACTTTGCTGGACATGGGCATATTGAGGCGACGGGTGGCTACATTCTGTCAAGTGACAGCAATGCAGGAGATGAGGGCATTCCGCTGTCTGAGATTTTGACATTTGCAAACCAATCCAAAGCTAAAAGCAAGATCATCATCTTGGATAGCTGTCATTCAGGTATTGCGGGCACGCCGCCTGGCGCAGCAGCAAATGCCGAGCTATCCGAGGGACTGACGATAATGACGGCGTCAACTGCAGAGCAATACGCAACGGAAGAAGATGGCAACGGCGTTTTCACAACGCTTCTTGTTGATGCTTTGAACGGAGCTGCAGCGAACCTTCTCGGTGAAGTTACGCCGGGCAGCGTATATGCCCACATTGATCAATCTCTCGGCGAATGGGATCAGCGACCAGTCTTCAAGACGAACGTCAAAAATTTCGTTTCGCTTAGAAAGGTGCAGCCCCCAATTAGCTTGGCAGAGTTGCACATGCTCAAAGACCTTTTCCCTTCGGCGGGTTTTCAATTTCAACTTGATCCGGATTTCGAGCCAGAAAGCCCGACACCGAATAACGAGAAGTGCCAGAAATTTGGAATTCTTCAGAAGTATAATCGGGTCAATCTTTTGGTTCCGGTTGATGCGCCTCACATGTGGCATGCAGCTATGGCGAGCAAAACATGTCGATTGACCGTTCTCGGTGAACACTATCGACGGCTTGTGCAGAAGGGTCGTATATAACGCGGTGACGGTAGGAATCTCCGGGGGAATTCCGGGGGCACTGGGAATTGCGGGGACACCACGAATTCCGGGGACACAATACTTAATTCCCCAGCGCGAATGGCTGGCCATGACGGTTTATTCCGCCGGGTAAACCAACGGCAATTTTTGGGCCGGTAACGAGGACCACCTAACGTCCGACTTTGGCCGTAGCGGCCACCCTCCGACCCCCGCCAAGCAGCCCCCATCAAGCCCAACCCTATTTGTGGTCCTTGCGCGATCGGTTCGCATAAAGCAGCGCCGCCGCCAGTGCGGCAGAGCCGATGCCGATGCCGATGCCGATCGGCACCAGTGGCCAGCTGCCCTCTTTGGTCTGTTGCTTCTTTTCGAGCTCGGTCTGGTCCCCGGCTTCGCGGACGCGTTTGGCGGCGCGGGCGGCGGCCTCGATCTCGTTCATATCGGCCATGTCACTCTCCTCTACGCGCCGGTTCATCCGCCGGCATATCGCCTTCTAAATTCGTCTGCGAAACGGGTCAGTCGCTGTTCGCTAATGGCATCCCGCAAATCGCTCATCAACCGTTGATAAAAGCATAAATTATGTTCGGTCATCAACATGGCGCCCAAAATCTCTGCCGAGCGCACCAGATGATGCAGATAGGCACGGCTCCATCCCGTGCAAACCGGGCAAGCGCAACTCGGGTCGAGCGGCCCCAGATCCTCGGCGAATTTCGCATTGCGGATGTTGATCGGCCCGGCGCGGGTAAAGGCCTGGCCAGTGCGGCCCGACCGGGTCGGCAGCACGCAATCGAACATGTCGATGCCGCGTTCAACCGCACCGACAATATCGTCGGGCTTGCCCACCCCCATCAGATAGCGCGGCTTGTCGGTTGGCAATTGCCCGGGCGCGAAATCGAGACAGCCAAACATCGCCGCCTGGCCTTCGCCCACCGCCAGCCCGCCCACCGCATAGCCATCAAAGCCAATCTCGATCAGCGCATCAGCGCTGGACTTACGCAGCGTCTCGTCGAGCGCACCCTGCTGAATGCCGAAAATCGCCGCCGCTTCAGCATGCGCGCCGCCGCCGTCAAACGCCGCGCGTGATCTTTTCGCCCAGCGCATCGATCGCGCCATTGCCGCCTGCTGCACCTCGGGCGTTGACGTGGTCGGCACCAGCTCGTCAAACGCCATCACAATGTCCGACCCCAGCAAGCGCTGGATTTCAATCGATCGTTCGGGCGACAAGGTGTGGCGGCTGCCGTCGAGATGCGATTTGAAGGTGACGCCGTCCTCGTTGCGCGTCGTCAGGTCTGACAGGCTCATCACCTGATAGCCGCCGCTATCGGTCAGGATCGGGCGATCCCACCCCATGAAGCGGTGCAGCCCGCCAAGCGATGCCACCCGCTCCGCGCCAGGGCGCAGCATCAGATGATAGGTATTGCCCAGGAGGATGTCCGCCCCCGATGCGCGGACATCGGCGGGCTTCATCGCCTTCACCGTGGCGGCGGTGCCCACCGGCATGAAAGCCGGCGTGCGGATCGTGCCGCGCTGCATGGCGATCTGCCCGGTCCGCGCCCGGCCGTCCTGCGCGCTGATCGTGAACGTGAATCGGCTCAAGCAGCGGCCTCGTGCCGGGTCCCCAGCATGAAATCAATCACCTCGGCTGGCGAATCGAACACCACATCGGGCTTGAGCGCGGTCAGGATCGATCGGTTGGCATAGCCCCAAAGCACCGCGCCGGCGTCGATGCCAACCTTGCGCGCGGCGGTCAGGTCCCGCGTTTCATCGCCGATTGAGATGGCGTCAGCATGCGCCACGCCCAGCTTGCGCAGCACCCGTTTGAAGCGCGATGCCTTGCCAAACAGCGATGCGCCGCATTCGAACATTTCGATCTTGGCGACGATGTCGGGGCCCAGAATGGCGCGCGCATTATGTTCGGCATTGGACGTGACAACCGCAATCCGCACACCGCTGGCGACGAGCTCATTGATCATGTCGGTGACCCCGTCGAACAAATCGATCCGATCAGTCTCAATCGCCAGTCTTTTGTGAATATGCCGGGCGATCGCCGGCAGTTTCCAGCGCGGAATGCCGACATGGCGGATCACCTCGCGGGTTGTGCGCCCGCGCAATGTCTCGATTTCGGCGGAATCGATCCGGCGAAAGCGAAATCGTTCGGCCAGATCATCGGCGATCGACAGGAACCAGTCGCCGCTATCGGCCAACGTCCCGTCAAAATCAAAGATCGCCAGCTGATAGCGCGGTGTCGGGCCGGGCGTCGCAGCAAGCTTCGGTGCTGGAATGCTCACTGTTGCTCACGCCGTCTTTGCCCGCGCTGATCCAGCCCGTTGCCGCGCGCGCTATCCAGCGTCAGCAGCTCGCTGCGCACCAGCACATCGTCCTTGTTGCGATCGAAGCGGGTGAAGGTCTTGTCGATCTGGGCAATCAGTTCGCTCAGCGTGATCCGGTTGTCGCCATCGGTATCGGTTTCATAAGCGCTGGGCAGCGCGTTGCGATCCCCCAGCCAGCGCTCTGCCCAATCGGCCAGCTCGATATAGCCCAGCGATTCGGGCCGGGCTTTCTCGATGCTGGCAAAGCTGCGGGTCACGCCCGCGCGCATTTCCGCGCGCGTCACCCGCGCATCGCCATCGGCATCGGTCGACCCGATGAACAGCGCCACCGGCTCGGCCATGATTGTCGCGCTTGGCGGCTGGGTGATCGGCGGTATCCGTCCGGCCCCGGCGGGATCGCCAGCGCCGGGTGCCCGCTGTGCCATCGCTGGCAGCACGGCCAGCCCAGTCAGCCCAGCAACTGCACTGCCCGCCAGCAGCAGAGTCATCACCAGTCGCTTGGGGGGAGGAGAAACAATCGCCATAGCCCGGCTGCGATAGCCGCCTTTGGGGGCATTGGCATAGCCCAGTTGAGCGGCTTCTTCCGTCATCAGCGATTTTTTCGAAACGGGCGGGCTGGGTCGCGACTGACCGGCCCCCTCCAAGTGCTGCTCGCGATGATCGCGAAAAGGCCATCGCTGGCGCGCGCGCCGCTGCGGTAGCAAGCGCCCCAATCGATCAGCCAAGCGCGCCTCCATACGGTCTCGTGAAACGCCCCGCTTCCTGTCGATCGGCTATTGCACGATCACCCAGATGAACAGACGATCGTGATCGGTGCTCATAAGGAGTCTTGGTGATGCTTTCCCGACGTGATTTGGTCGCGGGATTTGGCACGACGGCGCTAGGCAGTCTTCTCCGCGTCCGTTCACCACTCGGGGAAACGCCATCGGCAGGACGGCAATGGCCCTGGGTCACACCCGCCATTGTTGCGCCCGGCCTGCAGCAAATAGTGTTCGAAAGCGCGGTAGCCCGCACTGATGTAAGCTTTCATGTGCTCAGCCCGCCTGCGGTGACGACCGAACCCAAACGACTGTTCCCAACGCTCTATTGGCTCCATGGCACTGCAGGTGCGATAGCGTCGATCCGGCCGGTCGCGGCGCTATTTGCTCAAGCGATGCAGGATGGGCGAATGCCACAGGCGTTTGTGGTGTTCCCAAACGGCTTGCGCGACAGTCTATGGTGCGATGCGCGCGACGGCTCGACGCCAGTCGAATCGATTTTGATGCGCGAAATCATCCCAATCGTCGATGACCGCTTGCGGACGATCAATGATCGGGCGCACCGGACGATCGAGGGATTCAGCATGGGCGGTTTTGGTGCTGGGCACCTGGGCTTTCGCTATCCTGAGACATTCGCCGCCATTTCGATGCTCGGGGCAGGGCCTCTTCAAGTGGCGTTCACAAGCGCTTCCGTAGTGCCTACCAATCGTCCGCTTCAGGCTGAGCTCTTCGCCCGTATTTTTGGTTCGGATCAGGACTATTTCCGCGCCGAAAGCCCGCGCGGACTAGCGACTGCGAACGCAGCGCGCTTGCGCAATGGAATGAGAATCCGCATCGCTATCGGCAGTGATGATTTCACTCTGGCAGCTAACCGTGATTTTTCCGCTTTCCTGTTTGCGCTCGGCATCCAGCATGATCTTACGATCGTCCCTGGTGTCGGTCACCACGCACTGACGTTATTCGGTGCCCTCGGCTTTGATTTCCATCGAAGCGTCTTTTCTGCCTGAGTATCGCCAATACGGCAGCTCAGGTGAAGCATGCTGATCGGCAGTTATCGGGCTCGTCTGGTCCAATGCCGAGCACATTCAAGGCAGCAACAGGCTCGAATCCCCATAGCTATAAAACCGATACCCATCCTCAATCGCATGGGCATATGCCGCCTGCATCACCTCCAGCCCCATCAACGCGCTCACCAGCATGAACAGCGTCGATTTCGGCAAGTGAAAATTGGTGATCAGGCCGTCAATGCCCTTGAAGCGATAGCCGGGGGTGATGAAGATCGCGGTATCGCCCTCGAACGGCATGATCACGCCGTCTTCGCGGGCGGCGCTTTCGATCAGGCGCAGGCTGGTGGTGCCGACGGAGATGATCCGCCCGCCCCGCGCGCGTGTCTGGTTTAGCACGGCGGCGGTTTCGGGGGAGATTCGACCCCATTCGGCATGCATGGCGTGATCGACGGTGTCGGTCGCCTTGACCGGCAGGAAGGTGCCCGCGCCGACATGCAGGGTCAGCATGGTGTGGGCGATGCCCGCGTCGGCAAGCGCGGTCAGCAGGCCCGGTGTGAAGTGCAGTGCGGCGGTGGGCGCGGCGACGGCGCCTTTTTCGCGGGCGAACATGGTTTGATAATCATCGGCGTCTTGCGCATCGGTCGGTCGCTTGGCGGCGATATAGGGCGGCAAGGGCATCCGCCCGACCCGGTCGAGCAGCAATTCGACGGGTTCCTCGCCCAGAAAATCGAGCGCAAAGCTGCCGTCCGCCGCGCGGTCGCTGGCAATGGCGCGGGCGTCGGCGCCAAAGTCGATTGCCTCGCCCTCGCGCAATTTGCGGGCGTTGCGGATGAAGGCGCGCCAGCGGCGGGGCCCTTCGCGCTTGTGCAGCGTGGCGCCAATCCGCGCCTGGCCGCGCATCCCCTCAAGCTGGGCGGGGATGACGCGGGTATCGTTGAAGACCAGCAAGTCGCCCGGCTGCAACAGGCTGGGCAGGTCGGTTATGACATGATCGGCCAGCGCCCGGGGCGTCACCCCAAGCAACCGCGCCGAATCGCGCGGCACGGCTGGCCTGAGCGCGATCCGCTCGGGCGGCAGATCGAAATCGAACAGATCAACCTTCACGACACGTCAGTCCCGGTTCGCCGCGCGACAGGATCAGCGCGGTGGCTTTGCGGGTGGCGCTTTCGGTGCTGCCTTTGGTGCCGCTTTCGGCGGCGACATCGGCAGCGTCACCGCGGGGCCAAGATCGGGCGCTGGGGGGGCGGCGGCGGCGATGAAGGCTGGGGGGCTGTCGGCGGCGATATAGGCGTGCAGGATCTTGGACGGGCTGGCGGGCGGCTCGCCGCGCTCGACCGCGTCGACATGATCCATGCCCTGGATCACCCGGCCGAACACGGTGTATTTCTTGTCGAGCTTCAGCGTCGGCTGGAAGACGATGAAGAACTGGCTGTTGGCGCTGTCGTCCGATTGTGCGCGCGCGGCGGAGACGGCACCGCGCACATGCGGCAGGTAATTGAATTCAGCCTTCAGATCGGGGAGTTCCGATCCACCCGTGCCATCGCCCTTGGGGTCGCCGGTCTGTGCCATGAAGCCGTCAATCACGCGGTGAAACAGCAGGCCGTCGTAAAAATGCTGGCGGGTCAGCAACTTGATCCGCTCAACCGTCTTGGGGGCGACATCGGGGCGCAGCCAGATGATCACCCGGCCGCCGGTCGACAGGTCCAGATACAGCAGATTTTCCTTGTCGTTAATGTCCGGCACGGGGGCGCGGCCAGCAAGCTGCACCGGGATAATCTGGGCGGTGGCGGGCAGGGTGATCAGGCACCCGAACAGGGCGCTGCAGGCAACAAACAGGCTGGCAAAAAAACGCATCACATCCCCGCACAAAAGCGATTTAAGCCGCGCTTAGAGCAAATCGCGGATTGCGCCAAACTGAACGTTGCTGCCCGCCAGGCGCTCCCGCGATCAGCTGCCCTTGCGGCCAATTTGCTCGACGCGCGCGATGACATCGGCATTGACGCCGGGCGGCACGAATTTGTGGATGTCCCCGCCGAACATCGCGATTTCCTTGACCCAGCGGCTGGCGATCGGCTGCAACGCGACATCGGCCATCAGAAAAACGGTTTCGATGCGGTTGTTGAGCTGCTGGTTCATGCCGACCATCTGGAATTCATATTCGAAATCGCCGCCACCGCGTAAGCCACGCAGGATCATCCCCGCGCCTTCGCGCTCAGCAAAATCCATCAGCAGCGAATCAAAGCCGACGACATGAATTTCGCCTTCGACATCAGCGACTTCGCGCTTCATCATTGCCATGCGTTCGTCGACCGTGAACATCGCGTTCTTGCTAGGGTTGGTCGTCACGCCGATCACCAGCCGGTCGACCAGCTTTGCGCCGCGCCGGATGATGTCCATATGGCCCAACGTGACCGGGTCAAAGGTGCCGGGATAGACCCCGGTGCGGATCGTCACCGGTCACGCTCAAGCGTGTAGCGCGCAATTTCGCGCAGCAGATCGGCCTCGGGGCCATAATTATGCAGGTGCTGCACGGCCTGATCGACCAGCATCCGCGCTTGTTCGCGCGCCCGGTCAACGCCGAGCAGGCTGAGGAAGGTTTCCTTGCCCGCGTCCTGATCCTTATGGACGCGCTTGCCCATTTTCTCTTCTTCGCCCTCATAATCGAGCAGATCGTCGGCGATCTGGAAGGCCAGGCCGATGGCGCGCGCATAACCGCGCAGACCAGTCCGCGCCTCGGGCGATGCCTTGCCCAGAATCGCCCCGGCCTCAACCGCGCTGGCGATCAGCGCACCGGTCTTCATCGCTTGCAGCCGGGTGATCGTCGGCAAGTCAAAGCTCGCCTTTTCGGCTTCGATGTCCATCATCTGCCCGCCGGCCATGCCCGCCGGCCCCGCCGCCCGCGCCAGATCAAGCACCAGTTCGGCGCGCACGAAGGGATCGCCATGCGTGGCCGGCTCGGCGAGAATTTCAAACGCTAGGGCATGCAGGCAGTCGCCCGCCAGGATGGCGGTCGCTTCGCTATACAGCTTGTGGACGGTGGGTTTGCCGCGGCGCAGATCGTCATCGTCCATCGCCGGCAGATCGTCATGGATCAGCGAATAGACATGGATGCATTCGATCGCGAGCGCCGCGCGCCCGGCGCAGTCGCGGTCAACGCCGAACAGCCGCGCCGTTGCAAACACCAGCAAGGGCCGCAATCTTTTGCCGCCGCCGATCGCGGCATGCCGCATCGCCCGGTAAAGATCGGCCCGGGGATCGTCAGGGATCGCCAGCAATAAATCGAATCGGTCGTCAATCTCGGCCGAGATTTCCGAAAGCGCCGCCTTCAGCGACAACGAGGCGTCCGCCATGATGATATCAGCCCGCCGCAAAGGAAGTGGTGCCGACCGGTCGCCCATCGCTATCGAGCTTGATCGCTTCGATCCGGGCCTGTGCCGCATCCAGCCGGTCGGCACAACGCTGGCGGAGCTGACTGCCGCGCTCATACAGGGCGATAGAATTATCGAGCGGCTCATCCCCGCTTTCAAGCCGGGCGACAATGCGCTCCAACTCTTTCAGGGCGTCCTCAAACGACATTTCTTCGATTGCACTAGCGGCTTCCATGGCCACGCTATGGGGCAGGCGGGCAACAGGGGTCAAGAAGCAGCAAGGACCCAAGTGCAATGTCGTGCGTTTCTCGGGGCAGCTTTTCTTGCCCTGGGCATTATTGGGCGCGTCATTGGGAACAGGATCGGCCACGGCATCTGCCATGCGCCGGTTTCGCCCAAAGCGGTGACTTGGGCGGCGAAAATCGACCGGGGCATGCCCAAAGCCATGGCGGGCGGGGTGATCGCAGGTTAGGTTGATGGGGCAATTTGGCAGGAGGACAGGCGATGCGTTTAGCAATTGTGGCATGTGCAGCAGGGGCGCTGGTCTGCATCGGCGGCTGCGCTTCTTATACCAAGGGCATGGGCAAGCAGGAGCCATCAGGGCGGATTGCTGTTGCAGCATTGAAGCTGGCCGATGGCAGTGATGTTGGCCGGGCAACCGCTCGCGAAGCAACGGGTGGGCTGCGGATTACGATTGAGGCGATGGCGCTACCCGCCGGCACCCATGGCGCGCATATCCACGCTGTCGGGCGCTGCGAGGGCCCCGATTTCATGACCGCAGGCGGCCATTGGAATCCGGGTGGCACCCAGCATGGCGCGATGAACCCGGCCGGCCCGCATGAGGGCGATCTCCCCAATCTTGTCATCGGTGCAGACCGGCGTGGCACGATCGGCGTTACCGTGCTCGGCGGCACGCTTGCCGGACTGCTCGATGATGATGGCGCGGCTATGGTGATTCACGCAGCCGCCGATGATCTGATGACCGATCCCTCGGGCAAAAGCGGCGCGCGAATCGCGTGCGGCGTCTTTGCGGCCAATTGATTGCCGCGTTTGATCGCCGCGTTCAGGCGACCATGATCATATCCTCGATCGGGCGATCGGGTTCCACCTTGAACCCGTATCGCCCGACCAGCGCGATAACGGCATGGTCGTCGAGCGGCTGATAGAATTGACACGCGGCGTTATACTCGTCCGACCAGACCACTTCGGCCTTGCGCGCGGGTTGCCCGGCCAGGTTCAGCCAGATGACGGTGCCGCGCGGCAATTCTGAGAAGGTCGACAGGCGCGCGCCGTGTTTGGATAGATCGGCAACCCGGCAGATCGATCGCCAACTGCCTTCCGTCGTTATCCGCCCCGGCATGTCGACGTCGTTGCGGGGGCTGCGACGATTGTCGGTCGATTTAATGACGAGTTCGGCGGAAAACATGAATCACGGCTCCAATCAAATTGGGAAGCCGCATCATGTTGCGCGGCTGGTTAACGCCCGATCAGCACTTCCCTCAAATAGGTTCGCCAGCGTCCCGCGCACGTGCTTCTCTGTTCATTTCGGCGCGGGGCACTAGGCGATAGGCAAGGATTGCCGCCGTCACCGTGATCGGCACGGTGCACAGCAACGAGATCACCCCAATCGACAAGCTGCCTGACAGGGTGGAGATTCGCCCGGCAAGATAGGGCCCCATGGCCAACCCCAGCAGGGTGGTACCGATCAGGAAGGTGCCCGTCGCTGTCCCGCGCATGCGCGGCAGCACCAGATCCTGGGTGGTCGCTGCCGCTGCCCCGAGCGCGCAGCTCGCCAGCGCCTGCGCGGGAAACAGCATGACATAGAACAAGGTCACGTTGGTGGTGGTGAAGGCGGTCAAAATGGCCATCCACGGCACCGCTGCACCAAAAATCACGACCAGCAATCGCCCGGCCGGGTTCCGGCGACGCAACCGATCCGCAATGATCCCGCCGACGGTAACGCCCAGGAAGCCAGACATCGCCCCCATGCCGCCAATGATGAAGCCCGCCGTGCCGGGGGTTTGACCCAGCACCCGGATGGCATAAGGCGGTGCCCAGAAGGTTACTGAATAGCTCAGAAAAGCGTTCAGGCCATAAGCGACGACCACACAGAGAAAGGCCGGGTTGGCGACGATCAGCGCAAAGGTCGGGGGATCGCGGCGGCGCAGTGCGCTCGCCCAGGAAAATACGGCATAGGCACCGATGCCCACGGCAATCCATTGCGGGGCGGGTTCGCCAATCATGATCAGCCCGGTAACGATGCCAACCACGATCGCCAGCCCGATGACATTGGTGATCAACGCGCGCACGCCGCCCTGTGCTGCGCCAATCAGGGTCAGCGGCGGTACAATGGTCACCAGATCGGCAAAAAAAGCGCGGAATGGGGCAGGGTGCGGCACCGGCGGCGGCAACCCTTCGGATTGGCCGCGGATCGGTTCGCGCAGGGTGGCAATGACGATTGCCAAAAGAAGGCCGGGCAGGCCGACAATCATGAACGCCGCCTGCCAGCCAACCAGCCCCAGCGGCCCGCCGTCCGGATAGGCACGGTTCCAGCCGGCAACGATCAGCCCGCCAATGCCCAGCGAAATGCCACCGCCGACATAAAGCCCGGCGGAATAAATCGCCAGCGCGGTCGCGCGCAGCCGCCGGGGAAACCAATCCGAAATCAACGAATAGGCCGACGGCGCTGCCGTCGCTTCACCAATACCAACGCCAACCCGGGCGCCTGCCAACATCCCGCCGCTGCGCGAAAACCCAGACACCACCGTCATCGCTGACCATAATGTCAGACCAAAGGTCAGCAGCTTCACCCGGTGCCAATTGTCCGCCAGCCGCCCAAGCGGAATGCCGAACAGCGCATAGAACACGCCAAAGGCGGTGCCGTACAGAAAGCCCAGATCCTCGTCGCGCAGGCCCAGATCGCGTTTGATGTCTTCGGCCAGAATCGAAATAATCTGGCGATCGACGAAGTTCAGCACATAAACGGCAAACAGGATGGCCAGGACATACCAGGCATAACGCGGGGCTTGGTGCTCGGTGCCCGGTTGCGCTTCTGCCATGATAATCCCCCAAAAAATACACGTCGGCGCCGGGGCTAGCAGAGCGTGGCCGCCAAGCGGAAGCGTTATTCGTGCAATCGCCAGGTCGCGACCGCGCCGTCAGCCGATGATTGGCCAGCGATCGACCACATCATAGCGCGCGCCATCGCGCGTCAGCTGGCTTTCGAACAGGGTGATATGGGTAAAGGCAAAGGGGGCGCTGCTGAACGCGGCATGGGCGGCGATAAAGGCATCAATCTCCTGCTCCACGCCCAGGCTGCGTGGCAGCCGCGCCAACGTGATATGCGGCAGATAGGCGCGCCCCTCGGCGGGCAGCCCGATGGCGACCAGCGCATGATCGATCTTGTTGTGGACCCGTTGGAGGGTATCGCCGGGCGCGACACCCGCCCAGAGCGCATCAGTGCGACCCCGACCGTCTAACCCGCGTTTCTCAAAACGACCAACGCCGCGCAGCGCCACAGTCAGCGGCGGGGTGCCGATGCGGGCCATGGCTAGCGCGACCTCCTCAGCCATTTGGCGGTCGACTTCGCCGATATAGCGCAGGGTCAGATGGAGCTGATCGTCGCTCTGCCAGCGCGCACCAGCGATGCCGCCCATGATCGACATCAAGGCGGCACGAATCTCGCGCGGCGGGCGCAGGCCAATGAAAAGACGGTGCATCATGGCGCGGTGTGCCGACCAGCAACAAATCAGACAACGGGTTTTGCTTGAAAAAAGAAAGGGCAGGGCCGATATTCGCCTCATCCGGCTTTTTGCCGGGCAAAGGAGTTTGATTGAAATGGCTAATTGGTCTGATCCTCGGCCGAACGCTGCGGCTTTCGCAAGCGGCGCTGGCGTCCGCGGCGCTGCGTATGACGCCGGGCTGCGGTCCTATATGCTGTCGGTCTATAATTACATGACCTCGGGCATCCTGCTCACCGGTATCGTGGCGCTCGGCTTTGCGCTCAGCGGCATGGCAGCGCAGGTCTTCGGCGGCCCCGGCCTGTTGAAATATGTGATCATGTTTGCACCGCTCGGCTTTGTCTTTGGCATGAGCTTTGGCCAGGGCCGGATGTCGATGGGCACGCTTCAGGCAATGTTCTGGGGCTTTGCGATCGCGATGGGCTTGTCGCTCTCGACGATCTTCCTGCAATATACCGGCACCTCGATCGCGGGCGCTTTCTTCGCGACAGCGGCTGGTTTCGCTGGGCTCAGCCTGTGGGGCTACACCACCAAGAAGGATTTGTCGGCATTCGGCACTTTCCTGATCATGGGCCTGGTTGGCCTGATCGTCGCAAGCCTGGTCAACCTGTTCCTCCAGTCGGGTCCGCTCTCGCTGGTGATCAGCATGGTTGGCGTGCTGCTGTTCGCTGGCCTCACCGCCTATGACACGCAGAAGGTGAAGAGCATGTATGCAGCGGTTGCTGGCACGGACTATGAAGGCCGCACGGTCATCATGTCGGCGCTGACGCTGTATCTGGACTTCATCAACATGTTCCTGTTCATCCTGCGCCTGTTCGGCAGCAGCCGGAACTAGGACGGGCTTTATCCCAAAATGATCGGCCCGGCGGGGAAACTCGCCGGGCCTTTTGTTTGTTTGCTACCCAGCTGCCTCCAGCCACCCGGGAATATGAATGCGCCTGTCCGTCGAAGCCGTGCTGGACTATTGGATCGAGGACGCCGCCGATGTGCTGTTGCAGATCGAAGTCGCCGCGATGCCCGATCAGACGCTGGAGGCGCAGGACCTGAAGGTCTGGACCGATACGCCTTTGGTCGCGGTGGTTGGCCAGGATGGCATTGGCCAGCGCTGCCTGGCGCGCGGCACCGGCAGCTTTCGCGTCGAATATCATGCAGCCGTCGCGATCAACCGGCCAATGGTCGATATCGGCGCGCTTGCCGCCGCAACGCCGCGCGGCTTGCCCGGTGCGATCATCTGTTATCTGCTCCCCAGCCGCTATTGCGAATCGGATCGCTTCGAAGGCTTTGTCCAGGCGGAATTTGCCGGGCTTCAAGGCGGCAAGCTTGCGCTGGCGATGTGCGATTGGGTCAACCATAATCTGCGCTACGAAGGTGGCACCAGCAGCGGTGTGACGACGGCGATGATGACCTTTGCCGATCGCCGTGGTGTCTGCCGCGATTATGCTCATCTGCTCTGCGCGCTGGCCCGTGCCAGTGGCATCCCGGCGCGCTGCGTGTCGGCCTATGCGCCAGGCGTCGAGCCGCAGGATTTCCACGCGGTGTGCGAATTGTGGCTGGCAGACGGCTGGCATCTGCTTGATCCAACCGGCATGGCCGATGTGCGCGATATCGCTCGCGTCGCGGTTGGCCGCGATGCCACCGATATCGCGTTCATGACGGTCTTCGGTCGCACCCAGATCAACCAGCAACATGTCATGGTCCGGGCCCTTTAAGGCTGCCGGGCGCGCTCGCCAGCCAGTGCAGCAATAAAACATCATTTTGTTGCATTGCGTCATTTTATTGCAGATGATTGCGCTGCGGTGACATTACGGTGTTGTCGTTAAGGAATCTGTTAACCATGTTGGCGCATGTTGGGATTGGGTGAATCGAGCGAGGCAGGATGAAACGATGAGTGCACGGATGAAGCCAGCCGCCGGTGCCATGGCATTGGCCGAAATGAAGGAGTTTGCCGGGTTCAGCGCGGCGACCCAACGCTATGTCCGGCGCTCGCTTGATGTCGGGCTTGATCGTGACGATGCGCTTGAACGCTGGTCGCGTGACGTGGTGGAGGCAGCCAGCATCCGGGCGCAGTCGCGGCTCTATGATCGCCTGCCTGATATCCGTGCGATGATCCCTGATGATAGCGGGCTCGAATCGGTCGAACAGTTTTTGGGGCCGCTCGTTGTCGTCAGTGCCTTTGATTTGGGGCAGGGCCGGTTGACCAGCTTTGCCTGCTACCGCTTTTTGTATGAACGCCTGGTCGGTGCGCAGATCCGCCCCTGGCTGCCGGGCGCCTTTTGCGCCGCCGCCGCGCTGCCGCACCTCCATCCCGAACTGCGCCGCCAGCTGCTGCAATCGATCAGCGAAGCGGCGGCGACGGCCTCGGGCTGGTCCAATCGCCAACCGTCCTTCTTCCCGCATTGGGTCGAAAAGGTGGATAGCGCCGCGCTGCCAAACTGACGGGGCCGGGCAGGGGGCGGGTCAGCCGCGCATTGCGCTGTCCATCGCCTCGGCGGTGACGGGATAGCCAAGATCGTCGGGGATGCACAAATAGCTGACCTCGCCGCGCTGCTCGGTCCAGGGCGTCACGGTGCGCAGCGGCATCGCCCGGGCATGATCACGGGCTTCGGCAAAGCTGCCAAACTGGGCAAGCCGCTCCAGATTGCGCCGGGTCGGAAAGATAATCGTCGCGCGCCCGGCATCGGCCTCATCGATCACATTTTGTGCACTCATCCAGAAAACACGGGTGTTTTCGGTCGCATCAACGATCGGTTCGGGCGCATTAGCGGGCAGCGCCGCCAGAAAGAACACCGTATCGAAAATCCGCATATGCGCATGCGCCGGCAACCACCGCGCAAAAGGCACCAAAGCTGCCAGATCGAGCGTGAGCGCGTGGTTGTGCAGCAACGCACCAAAGGGCTTGCCCGCGTGCAGCCCGGCGCGGATCGCGGCAAGCTGGGCGATAGTTGGGTGCGGCGACAGGCCAACGGCGATCCCGGCCTCCTCGATCGTTTCGCGAATCGCCGCGATCCGCGCGGCGCCATGGGCGTCATCACCGGCATAGATTGCCGCGAGGGCGTAGTCTTCGGGATCAACCCGCCCGCCGGGAAAAACCAGCGCCCCGCCAGCAAACACCATCGCCCGCGCCCGTTCGACGATCAGCAATTCGGGAGGTCCGGATTCGCTCTCCCTGAACAGGACCAACGTGGCCGCCGGAATGGCGTTGGGATTGGCTGAGGGGGCGTCGGACGGGGATGCGGCGGGTTCATTGAGCATGGCAGCATCCTAGTGCAGTAGTGCCGCATGTCCTATGCCCATTGCGGGATGACCACGCGCCTATTGCTGCCCGATCACATGCACACAGAATGGCCGCACAAAATCGATTAAATCATTGAGTAAACATTAAAAATGGGCTGGTGGAGCCGAGGGGAATCGAACCCCTGACCTCTGCAGTGCGATTGCAGCGCTCTCCCATCTGAGCTACGGCCCCGTCCGGTCCGGCCAAACGGCCAGCAGGCGCTCGCCATAACGATACCGTCAGGGCGATGCAACATGATCGGGGCGGCTTGGTGGGTACCAAGACCGGTTGCTTTTAGCGACGTAATGCGCATACCCGGCCTTCGAAAAACAACCGACAGGAGAGCATTATGGCCGATGCATGGACGCTGAAATCACGCCCCCAGGGCATGCCGACGCACGATAACTTCGCGATGGCCGATATCGCGACCCCGGCTGTCGAGGCGGGGATGGTCCGCATCGCCAATCGCTGGCTGTCGGTTGATCCCTATATGCGCGGCCGGATGAACGATGTGAAAAGCTACACCCCGCCATTCGTGCTGGGGGAGCCGATGCAGGGCGGCGCGGTTGGCGAAGTCGTTGAGAGTAAGGCTGATGGCCTGGCGGTGGGCGATATGGTGCTGCACATGGCCGGCTGGCGTGACGAGGCTGTCCTGCCCGCCGCGCAGGTGCAGAAACTGCCTGATCTTGGCGTAGATCCGCAGGCGTTTCTCGGCCAGCTCGGCATGCCGGGGATGACCGCCTATTTCGGCTTGCTCGAAGTCGCGAGCGCCAAGGCGGGCGATACCGTGTTCGTCTCCGCTGCCGCCGGGGCAGTTGGCTCGACGGTGGTTCAGATCGCCAAGGCCAAGGGCATGACCGTCATCGGCACCGCTGGCGGCGCAGACAAATGCGCGCTGGTCACCTCGCTCGGCGCTGATTATGTCATCGATTATAAGACTGAAGGCAGCCTCGTGAAGAAGCTGATGGCCGCCGCTCCTAAGGGCATTGACGTTTATTTCGACAATGTCGGCGGCGAGCATCTCGATGCCGCGCTGGCAGTGGCGAATGAGCGCGCGCGCTTTGCGATTTGCGGGATGATCGATGTCTATAACAGCGGCGCGGCGACTGAACTGCGCTATGCCGCGCGGATCATCGGCGCACGCATCCGCATCCAGGGTTTCATCGTCAGCGATTATATGGGGCGGGCGAGTGAGTTCTATGCGGATATGGCCGGCATGCTCCAGACCGGCAAGCTGACCCGGCAGGAAACCATCCATGAAGGGCTGGCCAGTACACCCGATGCGTTTCTTGGCCTGTTCACCGGTGGCAACACCGGCAAGATGCTCGTTAAGCTCTGATCACGCCCTGATCTGCGCGGTCGTCCAAGGTGCGCGCGCGATCCAGCCCAGTTGCTGGTAAAGCGCGCGGCCGGCGACGGTCGCGTTGAGCAGGCCCTGATCGACGCCACGGGCGCGGGCTTCACGCCCCAGCGCCATCATCACGGCCGTGCCCAAGCCGCGCCGTTGATAAGGCGCAGCGACGGCGATCGAATCATGCTGCGCCAAGCCATTGATCAGCGTCATGCGCCCGCGCGCGGCTTCGCTGCCGTTTGAATCGCGGATGCGGACGGCAAAAACCGGCCCGTGCCAGGCGCTGTCGAGCGTCAGGCCAGCCGACAGGACGGGTGCTGTGACAGGCAGACTGTCGGTGGTCATCGTCGTGCCGGTCTGTTCGACATGCCAGCCGGGCGGGAGCAATGCCGCCATTGCGTCTGGATCGATCGCTGCCTTGAGCAGAATTAACGGCTGATCGATGATCGCCGCGCGCGCGGAAATATCGCCGGGTGGTTCGGGGAAAATATAGCGCCGCTGTTCGCTCGGCTGCCCGGTCTCAATCTTCAGCGCGGTGCCGATGCGCTCGGGCGGCGGCAGGCCACGCGCTTGCGCCCAGCCATGCGCAAAGGTTTCGATCAGGGCAGGGGCAACAAGGGCGTCGCTCAAATCGCCCCGCTCAACGTATCACACTGCCCAGGATCGCCGCTGTCGAGCCCACGCTTCAGCCACTTCATTCGATCGGCCGAACTACCATGGGTGAAACTGTCGGGCACCACCCGGCCTTGCGCTTCGCGTTGCAGCGTATCGTCGCCGATTGCTTGCGCCGCCGTCAGCCCTTCCTCGATATCGCCAGGCTCCAGCCGATCGCGATTGGCCGCGCCCCAAACACCCGCATAGCAATCCGCCTGGAGTTCGAGCCGCACGGAAAGGGCGTTCCCCTCCGTCGGGCTGGCGCGGGATTGGGCGCGCTGCACTTGATCGGACGTGCCGAGCAAATTCTGGATATGATGGCCAAATTCATGCGCGATCACATAATCCTGTGCGAAATCGCCCTTCGCGCCAAATCGCGTGGAGAGCTCGTCAAAAAAGCTGGCGTCGAGATAGACGCGCGAATCGCCCGGGCAGTAAAATGGCCCCATCGCCGCCTGCGCTGCGCCGCAGCCCGATTCTCCATTGCCCGTGAAAAACCGCAAGCCCGGCGCGCGATAGGGGCGACCTGCCTGTTGGAACAACGCCACCCAGGTCTTGTTGGCTGAGCTAAAGGCATTGCAGGCGTTCAATCGATCGGGATTTGCCCGGCAAGCGACTGATGCGGCGCTGCCTGTGCTGCTGGTGGCTGTACCGCTACCGCCTGGGGTTTGCCCAATCTGGCTGACTGGGGCGCTGCCACCTCCGGACAGCAACGGCAGCCCACCGCCCATGAAGAACACCACCGCCAGCAGCACCGCGACTCCGCCACAGCCAAAACGGCTGAAGACAAAGGGTAGCAGCCCCAGCAGCATCCCGCCGCCACCGCCGCCACCGCCAAAACCGCCACCGCGATTGCCCTGGTCCTCGACATCAATATTGGGATCGAAATCGTCGAGCCGCATCGGCGGTGCCCTATCCTATGAATGCAGTGCGCATAACGATCTTAGAATGCGGAAAGCCGCCAGTCGTTGCAAGCGACAGCTGTATTTCACCAAAGTGTCGTTGATTGCAGACACGAAGGCGCTCATGGATTTGCGCATGGCTGATCAGGAACCAACAATCGACAGGCAGATGCGGCATGCCGCCACGATGACGCTGCCGGATACGGTAGCGCTGGTGCTGCAGGGCGGCGGTGCGCTGGGCAGTTATCAGGCCGGCGTCATCGAAGGGATGCTGGACGAAGGCATAGAGATTGATTGGGTCGCCGGGATTTCGATCGGCGCGATCAACGCGGCGATTGTTGCTGGTAATCCGCCCGAACGCCGAGTCGAACGGCTGCGTGCCTTTTGGGACAAGATGACGAGCAGCTTGCCGAGCTTCCCGATCTTTCCCAATGATATGGTGCGCGAATTCGTTCATGAATGGTCGGCCGGAATGGTGCTGGCCACGGGCGTGCCAGGCTTTTTCACGCCGCGATTGGTGCCGCCCAATTTTGCCGCGCCGGGCAGCGCCGGGGCGCTCAGCTATTATGATAGCGCACCGCTGAAAGCGACGCTCGATTCGCTGATCGATTGGGATCTCGTGAATAATGGGCCGGTCCGGCTGTCGGTTGGCGCGGTCGATGTGATTAGCGGCAATTTTCGGTATTTTGACAGCACGACTGAACGGCTCGACGCCCGCCACATCATGGCATCGGGCGCCTTGCCGCCGGGCCTGCCACCGGTGGAGATTGATGGCAGCCTGTGGTGGGATGGCGGCTTGGTGTCCAACACCCCGCTCAGCCATGTGCTCGATAATCAGCGGCACGCCATGCTGGTGTTTCAGGTCGATCTGTTTTCGGCGGCGACCGAGGCTCCGCGCACGATCATGGACGTGATGGCGCGCGAAAAGGAAATTCGTTTTTCCAGCCGCACCCGCGCTGTTTCCGATCAGGTGATGAAGCTGCGCCAGGAACGCGAGGTGATCCGCCGGTTGCTGGCCAAGCTGCCGGCCAATCTTCAGAACGATGCTGATGTGCTGGCGCTCGCGGCAGCGGCGGCGGAACAACCGGTCAACCTTGTTCAACTGATCTACACCGCCAATGCCTGGGAAGGCGGATCACGCGATTTCGAATTTTCAGCGCGGACGATGCACGAACATTGGCATGCCGGTCTTGCGTCGATCAATCAGGCAATGACCAACGCTCAGCTGGTCACCGAAAATATCCTGACCGGCAAAAGCGCTGCGTTTGATTTGTGCCCGAAACGGGGATTGAAGCGTTCCGGCCCTGAACTTGATTGTTAAGCGGAGAATATTTCCATGTTCCTGAGCGGTAAGACGGCGATTGTCACAGGCTCTACGTCGGGGATCGGGCTGGCGTATGCCAAGGCGTTCGCCGCCGAAGGCGCCAGCGTGATGATCAATGGATTCGGCGATGCGGCCGATATTGAAAAGGAACGCGCTGCCCTGGCCGCGACCAGTGGGGCCAAGGCGCTATATGATGCCGCCGACATGACCGATCCCGACGCGATCGCCGCGATGGTCGCGCGGTGCCATGCCGAATTGGGTGGTCCCGACATCATCGTCAACAACGCCGGCATCCAGCATGTCGCGCCGATTGAGGATTTCCCGGCCGACAAGTTTGAAGCGATCCTGAAGATCAACCTGACATCGGCCTGGTATCTAATGCGTGCCGCCGTGCCGCATATGAAGGCTGCGGGCTGGGGGCGGATAATCTCGACTGCCTCGGCGCATTCGCTGGTCGCTAGCCCCAATAAATCCGCCTATGTGATGGCCAAGCATGGCCTTGCCGGGCTCACCAAGACCATCGCGCTCGAAGTTGCGACGCACGGCATCACCGTCAATGCGATCAGCCCGGGGTATGTCTGGACGCCGCTGGTCGAAAAGCAGATCCCTGATACGATGGCGACGCGCGGGCTCACCCGCGAACAGGTCATCAACGATGTGCTGCTTGAAGCGCAACCGACCAAGGAATTTGTAACGTCAGAACAGGTTGCTGCGCTCGCGCTCTATCTGTGTCGCGATGAGGCAAAGGCGATTACCGGTGCCAATCTGTCGGTCGATGGCGGTTGGACCGCGGCTTGATCCGCGCTGCTTGGCAAGCGCCGCGCCACGTGATTAGGTGCGCATCAAGCAGGGTACAGGGCGTTTCGCGGATGATGACGGCAAAATTCCTCAGCACTATTGTCCTGATGGCCGCGCTTGCCGCTTGTGGTGGCCAGCATGCGCGGGTTGAAGCCGGCGTGCCTGTAGCAACCGCCAATTGGCGCGCCGTTGCCACCCAGCCCGATCGGGAACGCCTGCGCGATTGGCGCGACGCCTGGATGGCGGCGCTTGATCGCATCCGGGGCAGTGACGCTGCCGATCTTGCTGCCTAGGGGGCGCTGTTCGATCCGGATCATGCGTTGCTTGATGGGGTGCCGCCCGCTGGCGACTATCGCTGCCGCGTCTTCAAACTTGGCGGCAATGGCACGGCGATGGCGGAATTTACGCGCTATCCCGATGATCGTTGTCGGATCGACACAAGCGGCGGCGTGTCGAAATTTTACAAGATTACCGGTGCACAGCGCCAATCGGGCACTATTTATCCCGACACCCCAAGCCGCGCGGTGTTTCTCGGCGCGCTCAGTCTGGCCGATGAAAAGCGCGCGATGGACTATGATCGCGATGATGTGCGCAACCTTGCGGGCTATTTTGAACGCGTGGGGGAGAAGCGCTGGCGTCTGGTCCTTCCCCGTCCGCAATTCGAATCGATCCTGGATGTGATCGAACTGGTGCCGCTGCAGTGATGGTGATCGGCTGGTCGCGTTGACCCCAAGGTTGTAAATCCTTTACAAGCGCATTGCCCGATCCAACCCGGTGTGGTGTGCGGCAGATGAGGGATAGCATGGCCGATCGCAAACTTTTCGCTGGCCATGCTGTTCGTCGCTTACGGCGCCACGCCGCGCTGACCCAGGCAGCGATGGCCGAAACGCTGGCGATTTCGCCAAGCTATCTTAATCTGGTCGAACGCAATCAACGGCCATTATCCGCGCAATTGCTTGTCAAACTCGCTGAGTGCTTCGATTTTGATCCGCGCGCGCTCGCCGCTGCTGAACCGGGCGGGGGCGAAGCTGGCCTTCGCCGTCGGCTTGCCGATCCGATGTTTGCCGATCTCGATATCGATCGCAACGAGGTGGAGGAATGGCTCGCCGGCGCGCCCGGCGGTGCGGAGGCCTTTGCGCGCGCATTCGACCGGATCGGTGCTGGCGGCGGTGCGCTGGTGGAGGGGCTTGATCCGGTCGCGCAGGTGCGGCGAGAGATTGATCATTGGCGCAATCATTTTCCCGATCTCGACGCTGCCGCCGAACGGCTTGCCGACGAAATGCGGCTCGGCGCGGGCGATCTCTACGGAGCGGTCGCGGATCGGCTGCGGATCAAACACCAGTTATCCTTGCGGGTGCTCCCGGTGGAGGTAATGCCCGATATGCTGCGTCGGCTTGATCTCCATGCTCGACAACTGCAGCTGTCTGAACTGCTCGATCCGGCTTCTCGCGCCTTTGCCGTGCTGTTTCAGCTCGCCCAGATCGAAGCGCGCGCCGAAATCGATGCCCTGATTGCGGGGGCTGGCTTTACCGATCGTGCCGCTGAGCATCTCCATCGCCGCCATTTGTGCAGCTATTTCGCTGCTGCGGTGATGATGCCCTATGCTCGCTTTCTGCGCGCGTGCGAGGCGACTGGTTATGATATCGAATTGTTGCAGCGCCGTTTTGGAGCGGGGTTCGAGCAAGTGGCGCACCGATTGACGACGTTGCAGCGGGTTGGCGCGCGTGGTCTGCCTTTCTTCATGATCCGGATTGACCGCGCCGGCCAGGCGTCGAAACGCTTTTCGGGTGCGAGCAGTGCCGCCTTGGTCGAAGCTGATGGGCGTTGCCCTTTGTGGCGGCTGCACCACGCCTTTGAACGGCCGGGGTCGCTGACCGTCCAACTCGTTGAGGTGCAGGATGGTGGCCGTTGGCTGACGATGGCGCGCACGGTGACGCCGCAGGGGCGTCGCTATGGCGCAACGGGTGCCGAATTTGCGGTTGGGCTAGGGGTGGAGGCCAGCCTGGCCGGTGCCTTGGCGGTGGCACGCGGGGTCGATCTGGCCGGGGATGCGACCCCGATCGGGCTTGGCTGCCGCGCCTGTCTGCGCGTCGATTGCCCGCAACGGTCGGCACCGCCCGCGGGGCGCGCGCTGATCGTCAATGAGACGGAGCGTCGCCTTTCGCCAATCAGTTTCGCGGGCGACTGATATCCAAGCTTCTATGCCGCATAGCAACAAATGCTGGACTTTGGGGTTCGGTGTAGCTGTAAGGCCCGCCAACCAACGATCGGTACTGAGGACGGCATGAATCATAGCGTGGAAAAAGTGTTGTGGGTGCGTCAGTGGAATGACAGCCTGTTCTCGTTCGCCGTCAGCCGGCCGTCCAGTTTTCGTTTCCAGAGCGGCCAGTTCGTGATGTTGGGGCTGCCCGTTAATGGCAAGCCGTTGCTCCGTGCCTATTCGATGGCCTCCCCGCATTATGCCGAAGAGCTCGAATTTTTGAGCATCATCGTGCAGGATGGCCCACTGACCTCGCGGCTGCAGCATATCAAGGCGGGCGACGATCTCTTGCTCGCCGCCAAGCCCGTTGGCAGTTTGGTGTTGGATGCCCTGTTGCCCGGCAAGAACCTCCACATGATCGGCACCGGCACCGGCCTGGCGCCCTGGCTGAGCCTGGCGCGCGACCCCGATGTCTATGACCGTTTCGATAGCGTCACCGTGCAGCACACCGTCCGCAACAAGGATGATCTGGCCTATTTCGATATGCTGTCGAGCCGCCTGGCTGATGATCCGCTGGTTGCCGATGAAGCGGCGACCAAGTTTCATTATGATTGGGTCGCGACCCGCAATACCGAAGCGGGCCAGGATCATCGCCGCATCACCGATCGCATCCGCGACGGCAGCTACAAGCTCGACCCCGAAACCGATCGCGTAATGCTGTGCGGATCGATGGCGATGATCAAGGAAACCGCATCGATTCTCGAGGGGCTTGGTTTTGTCGAGGGCGCAATGTCGGGCCCAGGCACTTTCGTGCTGGAGCGCGCGTTCGTCGGCTAAGGCTGGCGCCGTGCTCTCTCTTTGATCAAGCACCAGCGCTGGTCAGCCGCTCCAGCTGGTCGGGGCTCAGCGTTAGCGCCATCGCGCCGATCAGCTCTTCCATCTGCGCCACGCTGGTGGCGCTGGCGATCGGGGCGGTGACGCCGGGCTGAGCGGCCAGCCAAGCCAGCGCGATTTGGGCCAGCGTCGCGCCGGTTTCCTCGGCAACCGTATCCATTGCCGCCAGCACGCCCATTTTGTGCTCAAGCATGGCAGCCATCCGCCCACCGCGAACGCTTTTCGACAGATCGGCGCTGCGGCGATACTTGCCGGTGAGGAAGCCCGAGGCGAGGCCATAATAGGGCACAACGCCGATATTATGGGTCACACAAAGGTCCTGCAACTCGCCTTCGAATTTGTCGCGGCTGACAAGATTATATTCGGGCTGGAGCACGTGATAATGCGGCAGGCCGTGGGCGGTGGCGAGGTCGAGCGCTGATTTCAGCCTTGCGGCGTGAAAGTTGGACGCGCCGACAACGCGAATTTTGCCGGCATCAGCCAATGTGCCGAACGCAGCCAGCGCGGCCTCTTGCGGCACATCTTCATCGTCCTGATGCGCGAAATAAAGATCGATCGTTTCGATGCCGAGCCGCTTGAGCGAGGCGTCACAGGCTGCCGCAATCCGTGCTGGGGCAAGCTTCGTACCCCCCGCACCGGGCAGCATGCCAACCTTGGTGGCGATCTGCACGCGATCGCGCTTGCCGCTCGTCGCGAGCCATTCACCGATCACCGTCTCTGATTCGCCGCCGACATGGCCCGGTACCCAGGCCGAATAGACATCAGCGGTATCGATCATCGTGCCGCCCCCGTCGACAAAGGCGTCAAGGATGGCAAAGCTTGTCGCCTTGTCGGCGGTCCACCCAAAGACATTCCCGCCCAGCACCAGTGGCGCGATGTGCAGATCGGTGCTGCCGAGTTGGCGTAACTGGGGCATGGTCATTCCTGATTGTTCCCAGGGTCGGCGATCGCATTGGCCGACACGCTATCATTGTCGAGCATGGCTGCTGCCTCGTTTAGCTGGCGAGCCTCACTCGGAGTAGCCCCGCTTTGGTCCGTCGCCGGCGCGCCACAACTGGCGAGCACCAGCGCCAGGGCAAGCGCGCCATAAAAGCAGGGCGTAGGGTGAAGCGAGGCGGACGCGGCCATTATTCGTCGATTTCGCCGTTGGCGGCATCGGCAATGTTACCGATTTTCTCGGCGCCGCGATCCATTACGTTTTCGGCAGCACCAAAGGCCCGGTCGCTGGCAGCATCGGTATCCTTAGCGGCTTCGATCATCGTCGCATTTGCGTCTGCAGTGATCGCATCGGCGGCTTCTGCCGTTTCGTTTTGTGCCTTGGGCGAACAGGCAGAAAGACCGATGGCAGAAACCGCGATTAGGGCCAGGGAGATCATTGGTCGCATGATTTCATCCTTCTCGTTCGGTGGAAGCGCCACGCTAACGCATCAGACCTATCCGAGGGCCCATCGCCGCGCAATTGCAACGCGTTGTCACCAAGTAGCTGAAATTGGACCTGCTCAGCTCATTGACGACATATAAAGATATCTTTATATCTTATCGGCGATGACGCTTGCCCTCGACATTTTTCGTGCCCTTGCCGACGCGACGCGGCTGCGGATCATGGCCTTGCTCCAATCGATGGAGCTGTCGGTCGGTGAACTGGCGCAGGTCCTGGGGCAAAGCCAGCCTCGGGTGTCGCGCCATGTGAAGATATTATGTGATGCCGGGCTGGCCGAACGGCGCAAGGAGGGCAGCTGGGTGTTTCTGGCGCTCGGCGATCGGGCACTGGTTGCCCCAGTGCTGGCCGCGTTCGACAGCTGGGCTGGGCGCGAGTCGGATCATTGGGCGGTTGCCGATGCGGCCCGCCTGGCGGCGGTGCGCGCCGATCGCGCTGCGGCGGCCAATGCCTGGTTTGAAGCGAATGCCGGCGAGTGGGACGCGATCAGATCATTGCATATTGCCGAGAGCGAGGTCGAAGCCGCGATGAAGCGCGTGCTGGGCGATGCGACGATCGGGCAATTGATCGACATCGGCACTGGTACGGGCAGGATGCTGGAATTGTTCGCGCCCCAAGCCGATCATGCGCTGGGGATTGATCGCTCGTCGGAAATGCTGCGACTTGCGCGCGCCAAACTCGCTGAGCGCGGGCTGGATCGCGCTGAGCTGCGCCAGGCAGATCTCTATGCCCTGCCGCTGGCCGATGGACAGGCTGATGCGGCGATCCTGCATCACGTGTTGCATTTCGCGCAGCAGCCGGGGGCGGCAATTGCAGAAGCCGCCCGGGTGCTGAGTGCCGGCGGGCGGTTGCTTATCGTCGATTTCGCGCCCCACGACCGCGAAGAGTTGCGCGCGCGTGATGCGCATACCCGGCTCGGCTTTTCTGATGAACAGATGATCGGTTGGTTCGACCTGGCTGGTCTTGCCCCGGTACAGATCGAAACGCTGGAGGGCGGCGCGCTGACCGTGAAACTATGGCTCGGTCGCAAGACCGGCGATCTACTAAAGCAGGTGATGGCGGCATGACGATTTCGGTTTCGCAACTCGAGGAGGCGCGCCGCGCGCTTGAGGCCCCATTGTTCGCCGATCTGGCAGGGGATGCGAATGTGTCCTTCGAATTCTTCCCGCCCAAGACCGAGAAGATGGAAGAGGCGCTGTGGGAAACGGTGAAGACGCTTGAGCCCTTTGGGCCCCGCTTTGTCTCGGTGACCTATGGCGCTGGTGGATCAACGCGCGAGCGCACCCACGCCACCGTTGCACGCATCCAGCGCGATACGTCGATGGGCGCGGCGGCACATCTGACCTGTGTCGAGGCGAGCCGTGATCAGATTGATGCGATTGCCGATGCCTATTGGCAAGCGGGCATCCGCCACATCGTCGCACTGCGCGGTGATGCACCGGGCGCAACGGGCTTTGTCCCGCACCCGCAAGGCTATACCAATGCCGCTGATCTGGTCGCTGGGCTGAAGCGGCTGCACCCGTTTGAAATTTCGGTCGCGGCCTATCCGGAAAACCACCCGGATTCGCGCGATTCCGCCGATGACCTCGATAATCTGAAGCGCAAGCTTGATGCTGGCGCGACGCGCGGGATCACGCAGTTTTTTTTCGAACCCGAAACATTTTTCCGCTTTCGTGACCGTTTGTCTGCGGCGGGAATCAGCGCTGAGATGGTACCGGGCATCATGCCCGTGACCAATTTTGCCAGCATTGTCCGGATGTCGGCAATGTGTGGCACGGCGGTTCCCGCCTGGCTTGGACGGTTGTTTGATGGGCTGGATGATCATCCCACCAGTCGCCAGTTGATTGCCGCCACGCTCGCAGCGGAATTGTGCCGCAAGTTGTACGCTGGCGGGGTACGCGACTTGCATTTTTACACGCTCAACCGCGCCGAACTAAGCTTCGCGATTTGCCACCTGCTGGGATTGCGCGCGCGGGTCGGCGAAAGGGCGGCAGCAGCTTGAATGATTTAAGCCCCTCCCCTTCAGGGGAGGGGTTGGGGTGGGGACTATCCCCAAGCGCGGGCTCGGTGAGACTGACAGCCCCCACCCCCTACCCCTCCCCTGAAGGGGAGGGGCTAAAGAAGGAAAACGAAATGTCTGCACGCACTAAACTCCTCGCCGCCGCCGCCGAGCGCATTTTGTTGACCGATGGCGCGTTCGGCACCGAAATCCAGAACTGGAAGCTGGTCGAAGCCGATTATGCTGGCAACCTGAAGCTCGCCAAGGATCAGAAGGGTAACAACGATATCCTCGCGCTGACCAAGCCGGAGGTGCCGGAGACAATCACGCGCGAATATCTGGAGGCGGGCTCGGACATCGTCTCGACCAACACCTTTTCGGCCAATCTGATCAGCCAGGCCGATTATGCGGCGGAACATCTGGTGCGCGAGATCAACATTGCCTCTGCACAGATCGCCCGGCGTTGTGCAGATGAATATGCCGCAAAAGATGGCCGCCCTCGTTTCGTGGCCGGCGCCATTGGGCCGACCAATAAGACCCTGTCGCTGAGCCCCGACGTCAACGATCCGGGCTTTCGCGAGATCGATTTCGATTATCTGAAGGACGTCTATCTGGAACAGGTCCTGGCACTGGTTGAAGGCGGGGTAGATTTTATCCTGATCGAAACGGTGTTCGACACGCTCAATGCCAAGGCAGGGATTATGGCGGTGATCGAGGCGAGCGAGGTGCTTGGTCGTGAAGTGCCGATGATGCTGTCGATGACGCTGACCGATCTGTCGGGGCGCAATCTTTCGGGCCATACGGTCGAGGCGTTCTGGCATGCGGTGCGGCATGCGCGGCCGCTGACGATCGGGCTCAACTGCTCGTTCGGCGCGGAGCAGCTGCGCCCGCATGTGAAGACGCTCAGTGCGATCGCCGATACGTTGATCATGATTTATCCGAATGCTGGACTGCCCAATGAGCTTGGCGCCTATGACGAGGAACCGCCGACAACGGCAGGGTTGGTCAAGGAATGGGCGGAGGCTGGGCAGGTGAATATCCTGGGCGGCTGCTGCGGATCGACGCCGGCGCATATCAAGGCGATGGCAGATGCCGTTGCGGGATTGCCCGGGCGTGCGGTGCCGGTCCCGCCGGTATTTACCCGGCTGGCCGGGCTGGAGCCGATGACGATGGCGGCTTGATTTGGACTCCCCTCCCGCTTGCGGGAGGGGCTGGGGGTGGGCATTGCCCCCAGCGCTGCGCTCGATGCCCGATCGTTCCCACCCCCGGCCCCTCCCGCAAGCGGGAGGGGGGAAGATAGTTTCATGACCACCTCCTCGACCAACTTCGTCAATATCGGTGAACGTACCAATGTCACCGGCTCGGCCGCTTTCAAGAAGCTGATCATGGCGGGCGATTACACGCGCGCGGTCGAGGTCGCGCGCCAGCAGGTCGAAAACGGCGCGCAGGTGCTCGACGTGAACATGGATGAGGGGCTGCTCGACGCGCACCACGCGATGACGACCTTCCTCAAGCTGATCGCTGCCGAACCCGATATCGCGCGCATCCCCTTCATGATCGACAGCTCGAAATGGTCGGTGATCGAGGCGGGGCTGAAATGCGTTTCGGGCAAGCCGATCGTCAATTCGATCAGCATGAAGGAAGGCGAGGCCCAGTTCCTCGACCAGGCGCGCAAGGTCATGGCCTATGGTGCCGCCGTGGTGGTGATGGCCTTCGACGAGGTCGGGCAGGCCGATACCAAGGAGCGTAAAGTCGAAATCTGCGAGCGCGCCTACAAGTTGCTGACAGGAATCGGTTTCCCACCAGAAGATATCATCTTCGACCCCAATATCTTCGCGGTCGCGACGGGCATTGACGAGCATCGCCGCTATGCGATCGATTTCATCGAGGCATGCCGCGAGATCAAGGCGCGCTGCCCGCATGTCCATATCTCGGGCGGGCTGTCGAACCTCAGTTTCTCGTTTCGCGGTAACGAGCCGGTGCGCCGCGCGATGCATTCGGTGTTTCTTTTCCACGCTATCCCCGCCGGGCTCGACATGGCGATCGTGAACGCCGGGCAGCTTGATATCTATGACGACATCAATCCCGCGCTGCGTGAAGCGTGCGAAGATGTGATCTGGGATCGCCGTGACGACGCGACCGACAATTTGATCACACTCGCGGAAAGCTTTCGCGGCACCGATGCGGTCGCCGAGAAAGCCGCTGAGGAATGGCGCGGCTGGGCGGTCAACAAGCGGCTGGAACACGCGCTGGTCAAGGGCATCGACATGTATGTCGTCGACGATACCGAGGAAGCGCGCCAGGCCATTGCCGACCGGGGCGGTCGCTCGATCGAGGTGATCGAGGGGCCGCTGATGGACGGCATGAACGTGGTTGGCGACTTGTTCGGATCGGGCAAGATGTTCCTGCCCCAGGTCGTGAAATCAGCGCGCGTGATGAAGAAGGCGGTCGCGCATCTGCTGCCCTTCATCGAAGCGGCAAAGGAGCCCGGCGCGCGCGGCAAGGGCAAGATCATCATGGCGACCGTGAAAGGCGACGTCCATGATATCGGCAAGAATATCGTCGGCGTCGTTCTTCAGTGCAACGGCTTCGACGTGGTCGATATGGGCGTGATGGTGCCCTGGACGGACATATTGAAGGCCGCCAACGACCATGATGCCGACATGATCGGGCTGAGCGGCCTGATCACCCCGTCGCTTGACGAGATGGTGACGGTGGCTGAGGAGATGAAGCGCGCCGGCATGACGATGCCGCTGCTGATCGGCGGCGCGACAACGTCAAAAGTCCACACCGCGCTGCGCATCGCGCCGGCCTATGACGGGCCGGTCGTCCATGTGCTTGATGCCAGCCGTGCGGTCGGCGTTGCCTCAACCTTGGTCAGCGACACTATCCGTGACGATTTCGTCCAGAAGACGGCGGACGAATATGAAGCCGTCCGCGTTGCCCGCGCCAATAAGGGGCAGAACGAGCTGGTGCCGCTTGCCACCGCCCGCGACAATGCGTTTGACGCAGACATGGCGCTCAAGCCGCCGCATCCCAAGCAGCCGGGCGTCCATATCTTCCGCGACTGGGACCTGAACCATCTGCGCCAGCTGATCGACTGGACGCCCTTTTTCCGCGCCTGGGAGCTGGCCGGCAATTATCCCGCGATCCTGACCGATAATGTCGTCGGTGAGAGTGCAACGAGCCTGTTCGCCGATGCCAATGCAATGCTCGACAAGATTATCGCTGAAGGATGGCTGCACGCCCGCGGTGTTGCCGGTTTGTGGCCGTGCCGGCGCGAGGGCGACGATGTTATCCTGCATCTCGACAACGAAGATCATGTCCGCCTGCCGTTCCTGCGCCAGCAGATCCAGAAGCGGGAGGGGCGGGCCAATATGTGCCTGGCCGATTTCGTCAGCCATGATGGCGACTGGATCGGCGGCTTTGCAGTCAGCATCCACGGCATCGAGCCGCATCTCGCGCGCTTCAAGGCAGCGATCGACGATTATTCAGACATTCTGCTCAAGGCGCTCGCCGACCGGCTGGCCGAAGCCTTTGCCGAGGCGCTGCACCAGCATGTCCGCAAGGAGCTCTGGGGCTATGCGCCCGACGAACAACTGACCAATGAAGCGCTGATCCGTGAGCAATATCGCGGCATCCGCCCTGCGCCTGGCTACCCGGCCTGCCCCGAGCACAGCCTGAAGACGACGCTGTTCAAGCTGCTCGATGCGCACCACGCGACGGGTATTTCGCTGACCGAAAGCTTCGCGATGTTGCCGACGGCGGCGGTCAGCGGCTTTTACTTCGGGCACCCGCAGGCGGAGTATTTTGGCGTCGCGCGGATCGGCCCCGATCAGGTGGCAGACTATGCAGCACGGCGCGGCATTGATCTGCCGACCGCGGAGCGCTGGCTCAGGCCGAATCTGGATTGAGCCCAAGCCCCTGTCGGGGACTGAGGCGCCGTCTGCCCGCTTGGTGGGTTGCTAACGCAGGCGCAGGCCCAGAAAGTCGGTCCCGGGAATGGGGTTGAAGGATATCGGCTCGGCCGCGACGAAGCCGAAGGCCGCATAAAGCTGTCGCGCCTGAACAAACTCCGCCAGCACATCCAGCCGCATTTCTGCATAGCCCAGATCCCGTGCCGCGCTGATTACGCTCTCGATCAGGGCATAGCCAAGGCGGGTGCCTCTCGCTCGCGGACGGACGTATAGCCTCTTCATCTCGCAAATCTCGGCGTCGACCCGCTTGATCGAAACGCAGCCGTCGATGAGGCCGTCCCTATCGGCCAGCAGGATGCAACCATCGGGGGCCGCGTATTTGCCCGGTATATTGTCGAATTCGAGCTGATTGTTTTGATGGGCGAGGCTGACGCTTGGACTGGCGACAAACTCGCGCCAGATGTCGAGAACGGCGGGGCCATCCTCCGGGAATATCGCATCTCTTATCAGCGCCATAGGCCGGTGACTGACCCAGAATTATGGCCAGGTCTGGGCGGTTTCCGGGCCCCAATACGCTCGATCAGCGCCGCGCAGCCAAGGGCATTGAAAAGGGCCGGCAAACCGCAAGTTGTAAACGGGCGGTGCAATCGTTCCGGCGCGGTACATCGGTCGGTTAACCCTCAATTCGCCTTCACCTCGCGGTGGCGCGCGGGCATTCCAATCCGCAAAGGAATCGATCGCCATGCGCCACTACCTCCCCCTGATCGCTCTCGGTCTCGCCGCGCCTGTCACTGCCCAGTCGGCATCGGCACGCTTCACCGTCCAGGAGACCGGGCAAGGCTTTGCGCAACTCGATGATGCGCTGATGTCGATCCGGGGGCAGGATGCGACGATCCTGATCGCGCCGGGCACCTACCGCCAATGCGCCATCCAGCAGGCCGGACATATCACCTTCAAGGCAGTGCAGCCGGGCAGCGTCATTTTTGACGGCGTTACCTGTGAGGGCAAGGCGGCATTGGTGCTGCGTGGCGAGGGATCGACTGTCGATGGCGTCATCTTTCGCAACATGCGCGTCGGCGATGGCAATGGCGCTGGAATCCGGATCGAGATTGGTGATCTGACGGTGCTGAATTCGATGTTCCTCGATAGCCAGGAAGGCATCCTAGGCGCGCAGGATAGCCCGCGCCGGATCAGTATTGATCGATCGACCTTTTCGGGGCTCGGCCAGTGCGATGAGACGCCTGATTGCGCCCACAGCATCTATCTCGCGACGCGCGGGCAGGTGACCGTCACCCACTCACGCTTTGAGCGCGGGCGCGGTGGGCATTATGTCAAGCTGCGCGCGCCTAATGTCTCGATCACCGACAACAGCTTTGACGATAGCGAGGGGCGCAAAACCAATTACATGATCGACCTGCCCGAAGGCGGTACCGGGCTGATCGCGCGCAATACCTTTGTTCAGGGGGCCTATAAGGAAAACTGGACCGGGTTCATCGTCGTCGCGGCTGAAGCGCGTAAATATCGCTCGGCGGGGCTGCGGGTGGAGGGCAATACCGCCAGCCTGGCGCCGGGCCAGACCAAAAGCCCGGCGTTTGTCGCCGATGTGAGCCATGAAACGCTGGCGGTTGGCCAAAACGCGCTGGGTGCCGGGGTGCGCGCTTTCGAGCGCCGCTGACCGCGCCTACCGGCAACTGTCCCCCGCACTGGCATCCAGATCCAGGCAGCGGCCGTCCATCTCCGGCGCGCCAAGCTTAAGGCCGATCGTGGCGGCGAGTGTTGGGGCGATATCGACAGTCTCCACCGCCAAAGGCTGTTCAAAGCCCGCCATCCCCTTGCGCCAGAACAGGATCGGCACGCGCCGGTCATAATCCCAGAATGAGCCGTGCGTGGCGACATAGCCCCGGGTCGGATCGGGGATTGGCGTGATCCGCGGTTTCAGGGCAATGATGATGTCGCCTGATCGCGCCGGGTGAAAGCTCGCCTTGGCGCGCTGCACCAACGTCCAGGTCTCGGCGGGGCCAGTGGGGAGCGGTGCAGTGATGATCTCCGCTCGGCTGAATGCGGTCGCAACTTGCGGGTGCGCGCGGTACAGCGTCAGCGCTTCGGCTAGCACCGCATCATATTGTTTCTTTGGCAATTTGGCGTCGATCCACACATCGCCAACCGGATCGCCATAAAGCAATTGACCCGTCAGGCCGAGTTTTGCCGCTACCGCGTCACCCACCGCCTTGGGGTTCAGCGCTGGATCGATCCGCGCCGCTTGGCCCATGGCGTGCTGATCATTGCGTTCGGGCAGATCATGGCCGCCGTGATCGGCGGTGAGCACGACCTCATAATCAATGTCCATCGATTCAAGTACTGCGAAAAAAGTGCCCATCGTCTGGTCGAGTTGGGTGAGCTGCAGGCACATTTCGCTGCCCTCAGTGCCATAAGTATGGCCGACATAATCGGTTGCGGAGGCACCGATGGCGATCAGGTCAGTCGCGGCACCCTTGCCCAGCTTCATGTCGCGGATCAGACCTGCCGCCATGGCGAACAGCGCTTCATCGGCTTCGGGCGAAGCACGAAAGGCGCGGGTGTCGCCTTCCTTGCGCTCGAAACGCCCGGTTCCAACGGTCTTGCCAGCGCCAATGTCGATGGCGCGGTCGCGGGTCGAACAAAAGGCCGTCATCGCCATCGCCGGTTGGGCGAGCGCGATCCGTGCCGCGACGGCGTCATTGGCCTGCTGGACGATCGGCGGCGTGGTGCGGCCGACATAGCTGACGAATTTCTTGCCGTCCCACCACCAGAGCTCGTCGACCTGATGGCCGCCCATCATCACCGCCGCGCGATCCTTGCCAGCGACGGAGACGACGCGGGTAGCCGGGTTGGCGGCCTTCATGCGTTCGCCAAGCGCGGGGACCAGCAGATGCTTGTCGGACACGGTGTAGACGATCGAATTGCTGCCGGGGACGCTCTCATCTTCGGCGCAATAGACGGTCTTGTCGGTGCGGGCGGTTTTCAGATCAACCCAGCTATTGGCGATGATGCCACTGCGCGTTGGGCGCATGCCGGTAAGGATTGTCGAATGGCCCGGGCAGGTTTCGGTCGCGGCATGGCTTTGATAGCCTGATGGGAAAACCGCCCCGTCGAGTAGCCGTTTGAAGCCACCGGTGAAATGGTTGCGATATTCAGCAAACAGGTCAGCAGAAAATTGATCGACCGAAATCGTCACGATCAGCTTGGGCGGCGCCTTTGCGGGGGTGGTCGCTGGTGCTGCTGCGGCGCTGACCGGTGCGTTGCTGTCTTGCGCTGCTGCATTGGTCGTAACCAAAGCGAGCGCGCTTACGAATAACGTGGCAACTCTTTTCATCAAGTCTCTCCCGATCGGGTGCACCGCGCCCAGTGTTTCGGCTATGCGCCGGGACCGGGCCTGAAAACAAGGATTGCCGCATGCGCGCATTGGGTTTCGTTATCGTGACGATGTTGCTGTGGCTTGCCGGTGTCGCGCCAGCAATGGCGCAGGCGCCCGATCCCTATTCAAAGGGGCCGCATCTCGCGACGACGCTCATCGCCGAAAGCATGACCCCCGCGGCAGGCAGCACGGTAACGCTGGCCTATGACGTCACGCCGCAGCGCGGCTGGCATGGCTATTGGCAAAATCCGGGCGATGCCGGCTTCCCCGCCAAATTCGATTGGAGTTTGCCTGCTGGGATCACGGCCGGTGCCCCGCTCTATCCCGTGCCGACCACGCTGATCATCGCTGATCTGATGAACTATGTGTTCGAACAACATTACACGTTGCTGGTCACGCTGCAGATTCCGGCGGGCCTCGTGCCGGGCACGGCGCTGCCAATCAAGCTGCGCTCCAATTATCTCGTGTGCACCGAAGAAATCTGCGTCCCCGAATCGGCCGATTTGTCAGTCAATCTCGTTGTTGGCGACGGCGCAGTGACGCCTGCGGCGCGCGCGCAGTTTGACGGTTTCCGCCAGGCACTGCCCAAGCCGATCGGCATGGGCGCGCGCTATCAGGTGGATGGCAAATCGGTGCGGATTGAGGTGCCTTATCCCGCCGCAACCCCGCTGACCAAGGCCTATTTCTTTCCGGTAACGCAGGGTGCGGTGAACTATGCCGCGCCGCAACAGGTTGTGCGTGATGGCGATCGCCTGGTCATCGAAACCGGGGCGGGCACCGCCAGCGGGCCTGTGGAAGGCGTATTGCGGATCGGCGACGCAAAGGGGCTGATGGTGTCGGCCACGCCCGGCACGGTTGCGCCCGCCGCAAAGGATGGCGCTTCGCCCGGCGTGCCGGAAGGCGTGCTGTTTGCGACGCTGATCGCGCTCGGCGGCGCGATTTTGGGTGGGTTGATCCTCAACATCATGCCCTGCGTGTTTCCGATTCTGAGCCTGAAGGCGCTCAGCCTTGCCAAGGGTAGCGTCAACGAACGCGAAGCGCGCGGCGAGGCGCTGGCCTATACCGCAGGTGTGCTCACCGTCATCATGGGGTTGGGGGCAACCATTCTGGCGCTGCGTGCAGGCGGTGCGGCGGTTGGCTGGGCCTTTCAGTTGCAGAACCCGGCGACAATCGTCGTGCTGCTGATGCTCGTCGTCGCGCTGACGCTCAATCTTGCCGGGCTGTTCGAAATTCCGACGCCGCGCTTCGTCGACTCGGCGAGCGGCGCGAGCGGGGCGTTTGCTACCGGCGCGCTCGCCGCGATCATCGCGACGCCGTGCACTGGGCCATTCATGGGCGCAGCCCTTGGCGCAGCGTTGGTGCTGCCCTGGTATGCGGCGCTAGCGGTGTTCTTCGGGCTTGGCTTTGGTCTGGCGATCCCTTTCCTGTTGATTGGCTTCGTGCCGCCGCTCCGCAAGGCGCTGCCCAAGCCCGGCGCATGGATGGAAACCTTCCGCCAAATCCTTGCCATCCCGATGGGGCTCACCGCGATCTGGCTCGCTTGGGTGCTGGGTGGTGAAGCGGGGACGGACGGCATCACGCTGGGCCTGATCGGCGCGCTCGGCATCGGCATCGTGCTGTTTGTGGTCGGCAAGCGCCAGCATAAGGGGCTGTCGGCGCATTGGCTGAACGTGCTGCTGCTGATCGGCGTGACGACGGCAACTGCTTATTATGTGCGCGCGGTGCCGAAGGGCGCCGCCGGTGCGGCGATGTTGGCAGCCGAGAACAAGGCGGCGTTCAGTGAGGAAAAGCTCGCCGAAGCGCGCGCCAAGGGCCAGCCGGTGTTCGCCTATTTCACCGCTGACTGGTGCCTGACGTGCAAGGTCAACGAACGCGTCGCGATCGATACCGATCAGGTCAAGGCAGCGTTTGCCAAGCACAATGTCGCGGTAATGGTCGGTGATTGGACAGATGGCGACCCCAAGCTTGGCCGCTTCATCGAATCGCATAACCGCGCCGGCGTGCCGCTTTACCTGTTCTACAAACCCGGCGCTGACGAACCGGAAGTGCTGCCGCAGGTGCTGACCCCAGCGATGTTGAGCGAGTTGGCTGGCGGCTAGGCGACGACCGACGTGGTCACAGCGCGCTTCGCGCCGACAACCGCATCGAAGCGCTCATGATATTTCGGGTGCTCGGTGCCCATCATCCGGTCCCACCAGGTGAAATAGAGCCCGAAATTATAGCGGCCTTCGGTGTGGTGCAGGTCGTGGTGCGTGGTCGTCGTCAGCCAGCTGGTCAAGGGCGAGCGGGTAAAGCCCGGCCAGGCAAGCTCAAAGCCCGAATGGCCGACCGCGTTGCGGGCGATCTGGTGGCCAAGAAAGATGAATGCCGCCCAGGGCTGGATCGGCACGATATGGCTGATGATCAGGAACATCACCGGCACGTAAATGCTTTCGAAAATCGCCTCGATCGGCGCAAAGCTATAGGCAGCCCAGCTGGTTGGCGTGCGGCTGACATGATGGGTCGCATGTGCGCGGCGGAACAGGACCTTCAGGTGCAGCGAGCGGTGCATCCAGTAGAACCAGGCATCATGCATGATCACCATGGCGATTATTTGCGCGACCATGATGCCAATATCGGGCGCGCCGCGATTGACGGGTAGCCACCCGGCCCTGAACATCGCGAAGGTCAGCAGGTTGACCAGCGAAAAGACGAAAATTGTCTCAACCGAGCGGCGGAATTCGCGCCGCCGGTCGGCAAAGCTCGCCTTGCCGGCCTGAATACGGCGGGGCTCGATCCAGCGCTGGATCAGCCAATACAGCACCGCGACGCCAGCCGCGCCGATCAGATAGCGTGTGAATTCGATCTCGACGGCATGGCCGATCTGCTGCGCGATCGTCGCCAGGGCGGGGGTAAGGGACGACAAAACCGACATCGACATGCTCCGTAGCTGAATGCCCGCTAAGCGTGCGCGAAGGCGGCGATGGTGTCCGCGCATTTTTGGAAAAATATGGGCGATTTCGAAAACGAGCAACTGTTTTCAGGGCGGCTGGTTTGCCCCTATCCCGGTCGATGACGATATTGCCGGTCAACTTGTCGACGCTGACAGCACGTTTCTCATCGACCTGACGGGTTCAAACCCGTGCAGAATTCGCCTAGGAAGCGGGCATGACCCAATTCGGCCTTACCCCGATAATTCGATCTAGCGGCTCGGCCGACCTTACGGGTGATCGGGGCCATAGGCTTTCGATGATCAGGTTCTTGATTGCCCTAACTGCAGCGCTTTTTCTGGCGATACCGGCGGCGGCCCAGAAGCGGATCGCGCTCAGCTTCGATGATGTGCCGCGCCAGGCCGGCGGCTTCTTCACACCAGATGTCCGCACGACGCGGCTCATTGCTGCGCTTCGTAAGGCGCGGGTCGAGCAAGTCGCGTTTTTCGTGACCCCTGGCAATCTGGAGAAGCCAGACGGCAAGGGGGGCGAAGCGCGGATCGCGCGCTATGTCCGCGCGGGCCATGTCATTGGCAATCACAGTTACAGCCATCTCTGGTTATCGCGCACGGCGGCATCCGACTATATTGCTGACATCGACCGTGCCGCTGCCTGGCTCAAGGATCGTCCCGGCTATCGGCCCTGGTATCGTTTTCCCTATCTCGATGAGGGGCGGCGCGATCTTGCCAAGCGCGCCGAGGTTCGCGCTGCGCTGGCGGATCGGGGACTTGCCAATGGCTATGTGACGATCGACAATTATGACTGGCACATTGATGCGTTGGCGACCAAGGCGAGGCAGGCTGGTCAGCGGATCGATATGCCGGCGCTGCGCACTCTCTATGTCGAAACGCTGGTGGGTGCCGCCAACTTCTATGATCGCATCGCGCTCGACGCGCTCGGTCGCCAGCCCATTCAGATATTGTTGCTCCACGAGACCGATTTGAATGCGATGTTCATTGGCGCCGTCGTTGAGGGGCTGCGCAAGGATGGCTGGGAGGTTGTTTCGATCGACGCGGCCTATCGCGATCCGATCGCCACGCGCGAGCCCGATGGCTGGTTCACCAATGGCGGCAGAGTCGCCGCGCTTGCGCAGGATGCCGGGCGTGCGCCAAAGGATCTGATCGATCCACGAACCGATGAAACCGTCCTCACCAACCTGTTCACCGCGCGCGTCCTGAAGGGCCAATGATGACCACCCAGTTCGACCTAACCGACGACCAGCGCGAGATTCAGGATCTGGCGCGCAAGTTCACCGCTGACCGGATCACGCCCTTTGCGGGCGAATGGGACGAGAAGCACATCTTCCCGCGCGCGACGATCAAGGAAGCCGCCGCGCTTGGCTTTGCTTCTATTTATGTCAGCGAAGAATCGGGCGGCATCAATTTGGGTCGGCTGGAGGCGGCACTGATCATGGAGGCAATGGCCTATGGCTGCCCTTCGACCAGTGCGTTCATCTCGATCCATAACATGGCGTCGTGGATGATCGATCGGTTCGGCGGTCCGCAGGTCAAGGCGAAGTATCTGCCCGATTTGATCTCGATGGAAACGATTGCCAGCTATTGCCTGACCGAGCCCGGCAGCGGTTCCGATGCGGCAGCGCTCAAGACGCGCGCGGTGCTGGATGGCGATCATTATGTTGTCACCGGTACCAAGCAGTTCATCTCCGGCGCGGGCGAGAATGACGTCTATGTCACGATGGTCCGCACCGGCGAAGACGGGCCGAAGGGCGTCAGCTGCCTGGTTATAGAAAAGGACATGCCCGGCGTGTCCTTCGGTGCGAATGAGCGCAAGCTCGGTTGGCATTCGCAGCCGACCCGGCAGGTTATCCTGGAGGAGGTCCGCGTACCCGTCGCCAACCGGGTTGGAGGGGAAGGCGAGGGGTTCCGCATCGCGATGATGGGGCTCGATGGCGGTCGGTTGAATATCGGCGCCTGCTCGCTCGGGGGCGCACAGCGCTGTCTGGACGAGGCAATCAGTTACACGCGTGACCGCAAGCAGTTCGGCACCGCAATCAGCGATTTCCAGAACACCCAGTTCATGCTCGCCGACATGGCGACTGAGCTCGAGGCGGCGCGCGCGCTGCTCTACATGGCCGCGGCCAAGGTGACGGCGAACGCACCCGACAAAACCAAGTTCGCCGCCATGGCGAAGCGGCTGGCGACCGATACCGGATCATCGGTGGTCGATCGTGCGCTGCAGCTGCACGGCGGGTACGGGTATCTGATGGACTATCCAATCGAACGCTTCTGGCGCGACCTGCGCGTCCATTCGATCCTGGAAGGCACCAACCAGGTGATGCGGATGATCGTCGGGCGGGAGCTGACCCGGCAGTGACTGAGATTTCCCTAAATCCTCCCCGGCACGGGGAGGGGGACCATGCGAAGCATGGTGGAGGGGGCGTGCCAAGCAGCGCAGCGCTTGTGGAGGCCCCCCTCCACCGGCTGCGCCGGTTCCCCTCCCCGTGCCGGGGAGGAATTTTTTGATGACCGACGTTCTCACGTCCACCGAAGGCCGTACCGGCCGCATCCGCCTCAACCGGCCTGGCGCGATCCATGCGCTCAACACCGCAATGTGTGCGGCAATGTTGGATGCGCTTGAGGCGTGGCGCGTCGATATCGGGATCGAGGCGGTGCTGATCGATCATGCTGCCGCGCCGGATGGCGACCCAAAAAAATCTCGCGGCTTTTGCGCTGGTGGCGACATTCGCATGCTCGCGGAGAGCGGGGCGAAGGACGGGGTCGATGCACGCGCGTTCTTCCACACCGAATACCGGATGAACCACAAGCTATTCACTTATGTGAAGCCGACAGTCGCTTTCATGGACGGCATCACGATGGGGGGCGGTGTCGGCATATCGCAGCCCTGCCGGTACCGGGTGGCCACCGAGAACACCCGGCTGGCAATGCCAGAAACGGGGATCGGGCTGTTCCCTGACGTCGGCGGTGGCTGGTATTTGTCGCGGCTCGCCGGGCGGATGGGGCAGTTTCTGGCGTTGACCGGGCACCGCCTGGATGGGGCAGAATGTTTGGCGCTTGGGTTAGCCACCCATTATCTCCCAAGTGCATCGCTCGACGCAGCAAAAGCCCGCATCATCGCCGATCCGCGATCGATCGATGCCATTCTTAGCGACCTGTCGATCGCACCACCTGAAGCGAAGATTTTGTCGCAAGCTACCGAGATCGACCGCTTGTTCGCATCGGATGAGCTGGAAGCGGTGTTTGCTACGCTCGAAGCCGATCCCGGCGATTGGGCGCAGGCCCAACTCAAGCTGCTCCGCACCAAGTCACCGCAGACCATGAAGGTCTCGCTGCGCCTGCTTCATGAAGGCGCGCTGATGCATGATTTCGCGGATGAGATGCGGCAGGAATATGCGGTCGGCGCGCATGTCGTGCAGCGACATGATTTCCTTGAAGGCGTGCGCGCGGTCATCATCGATAAGGACAACGCCCCGCGCTGGGACCCAGCGACACCGGAAGGCGTGACCGATCACGTTATCGACCAGATTTTTGCGCCGCTGTCTGAAGACGAGGCGTGGACACCACACGATTGACCACCCTCCTGCGTCACCCCGCGTCAAGCCCGGGGCGACGAAAGAAAGAGAAAGACATGGCCACCTACGAAACCCTTCTCGTCGAACAGCGCGGCGCGGTAACGTTGATCACGCTCAACCGGCCTCAGGCGCTCAACGCGCTCAACAGCCAAGTGCTAGCCGAACTGATCGCTGTACTCGAAGGATTCGATGCCGATCCGTCACAAGGCTGCGCCGTGCTAACAGGGTCCGAAAAGGCATTTGCGGCTGGCGCGGACATCAAGGAAATGCAGGCGATGGGCTTTGCCGAGATGTTCGGCACCAACCATTTTGCCGGCTATGATCGGGTGACCGCGACGCGCAAGCCAATCATTGCGGCGGTGGCGGGCTATGCGCTCGGCGGTGGCTGCGAGGTGGCGATGATGTGCGACTTCATCCTTGCGGCCGATACCGCCAAATTCGGCCAGCCCGAGATCAAGCTCGCGGTGTCGCCCGGCATGGGCGGATCGCAGCGGCTCGCCAAGGCAGTCGGCAAGGCCAAGGCGATGGAAATGTGCCTGACCGGCCGGATGATGGACGCGGCAGAAGCCGAGCGCGCAGGGCTCGTCAGTCGCGTCGTCCCGGCGGCAGACCTGATCGACGAAGCAGTAAAGACAGCCACCGTGATCGCGGGCATGGCACCGCTCGCGGTCAAAGCGAACAAGGAAATGGTCAACACCGCGTTTGAAACGGGCCTAACCCAGGGCATCCTTTTTGAACGACGGTTGTTCCATGGTCTGTTCGGGACGAAAGACCAGAAAGAAGGCATGGCTGCGTTTGTGGAGAAGCGCGCCGGGGTTTGGACAGGGAAGTAATAATGACCAGCATCGCATTCATTGGCCTCGGCAATATGGGCGGCGGCATGGCCGCGAATCTAGCCAAGGCCGGCCATGATGTTCGCGCATTTGATCTGTCGCCCGATGCGCTTGATCGGGCGCGGTCGGCGGGCTGTTTGCCCGCCGCGACGGCCGCCGCTGCTGTCGAAGGGGCGGAGGTTGTCGTCACGATGCTGCCCGCAGGCACGCATGTGGAGACGGTTTACACGCATGAAGTTTTTCCAGCGGCTGCGGCCAATACATTGTTGATTGATTGCTCGACGATTGACGTCGAAACGGCGCGACGGGTGGCAGCGGCTGCACAAACCAAGGGATTGGTTGCGGTCGACGCGCCGGTGTCGGGCGGCATTGCGGCGGCCAGTGCTGGCAGCCTGACGTTCATGGTCGGCGGCAGCGATTCAGGTTTTGAACGTGCCGCGGTAATCCTGGAGTCCATGGGTAAGGCGGTGATCCATGCCGGGTCAAGCGGCGCTGGTCAGGCCGCGAAGATTTGCAACAATATGCTCCTCGGCGCCTCAATGGTCGCCACGTGCGAAGCATTTTTGTTGGCGGAGAAACTGGGGCTCGATGCGCAGAAATTCTTCGATATCTCCAGCGTGTCTTCGGGCCAGAACTGGTCGATGACCAGCTATTGCCCTGTCCCCGGGGTTGGGCCGAATTCGCCCGCCGATCACGAGTATCAGGGTGGCTTCGCCGTCGCCTTGATGCTCAAGGATCTCAAGCTGGCGATGCACGCGGCGCAACTCTCTGGCGCTGATACGCCGATGGGCGCGCAGGCAGCGGCGCTATATCAGCGCTTCGCTGATCAGGGCCAGGCGGGACTCGATTTTTCGGGGATCATCCGGATGCTGGCAACCAAGGACTGATGGCCTGCAAGCCACGCATTGCGTGATCGCCCAAAGCGTTTAGTGTTCGCGCCAAAGGGTCGAAACCCCAATCTCGTTCGGGCCGCATCTGCTGACCCCCTGTCGCTTGTCGTTGCCCGACAAGAGCGGCAGTCGGTCGACACATGCAGCGCAAACGCGATCAAGGGGATAGTCGATCGGTGCCGGGGGGATATTCGTGGCGACAATGGCGGTTGAAGATCAAGCAAACGAACCGAGCCGGAAGGATATCCAGCTCGTCATCACCGCTTCATCGCTTGGTACGATATTCGAATGGTATGATTTCTTCATCTACGGCACGCTGGCGGCAAGCGGCATTATTGGCCGTACCTTTTTCCCGGCTGACAACGAAACCGTCCAGACCTTGCTTGCCTGGGCGGGATTTGCAGTTGGTTTCGGCTTTCGGCCGCTTGGGGCGATCCTGTTTGGCTTTCTCGGCGATAAGCTTGGGCGTAAATATACGTTCCTAGTGACGATCACGCTGATGGGTATTGCCACTGCCGGGGTTGGGCTGGTGCCGTCGACCGAGGCGATCGGCTTGGCTGCACCGGCGATCATCATTCTCCTGCGCATCCTGCAGGGACTGGCGCTGGGTGGCGAATATGGCGGCGCTGCCATCTATGTTGCTGAACACGCACCGGCCGGGCGCCGTGGCTATTATACCAGCTTCATCCAGGCGAGCGTTGCGGGTGGCTTCATTCTGTCGCTGGCCGTGGTGCTGAGTGCGAAGGCTGCGTTCTCCCCTGAAGCCTGGGATGCCTGGGCGTGGCGCACGCCCTTTCTGTTCTCGCTGCTGCTGCTCGCGGTGTCGCTATGGATGCGGCTGAAATTGTCGGAAAGCCCGATTTTCAAGCAGATGAAGGCGGCAGGGGAAACCGCGAACAATCCGTTTGTCGAGAGCTTTACCTATCCCGGCAATCTCCGGCGCCTGTTCGTGGCGTTGTTTGGTATCGCCGCCGGGCTGACGGTGATCTGGTACACCGCGATGTTTACCGTGCTGTCTTTCCTGCAGGCGACGATGCGGGTGGAGGAGACGGTTGCGCAGTTGATCGTTGGCGCCGGGGCGGCTGCTGGGCTGTTCTGGTTTGTATTGTTCGGTTGGCTGTCTGATCGGGTTGGCCGGAAATGGCCGATCGTGATCGGGTATGCGCTGACACTGGTTATGCTGTTCCCGATTTTCTGGGTGATTGGCAGCGCCGCCAATCCTGGCTTGGCCGAAGCAGCGCGGCGCGCACCGGTCATCGTTTCCGGCCCGGCCTGTGCGTACAGCCCCTTTGCCAAGCAGCAGGTCGATGAATGCGGGCGGGTGCTCGATCATCTGTCCAAAAAGGGCGTCGCCTATACAACGGTGGAGGCCCCGGTAACGGTGGTAACGATCGGTGGTCTAACGGTGGCCAATGATACGCCGGAGCAGCTGGACGCCGCGCTGACGGCCAATGGCTATTTCCTAGGCAAGGTTATCCCGTCGCCGGCCAATATCGCGATCATTCTTGGGGCAATCATCGTCCTGAGCGCGCTTGCCGGTGTGACCTATGGCCCAGTTGCCGCATTGTTGGCGGAAATGTTCCCGCCGCGGATCCGGTATAGCTCAATGTCGATTCCCTATCACATCGGCACCGGCTATTTCGGCGGTTTTCTGCCGTTTATCAGCCAGTATATCGTCGCGCGCACGGGCAACCCCTATGGCGGGCTGTGGTACACGATGGGAGTGGTGGCGATGGCGTTGGTGGTCACGCTGGTGTGGCTGAAGGACGAACGCCCCAAGGCGGCGCCAAGAAGCTAGGGACTAGTGCCCGATAGCGGCTGGCGCTAACCCCTCATCGCATGACCACTTCCCCCCTAAGGCTGCGGCTTGATGCAGCAGCACTTGCCAGCAACTGGCGCACCCTTGATGCGATGAGCGGATCGGCGGCCTGCGGGGCGGCGGTAAAGGCCAATGGCTATGGACTGGGGGCTGCTGATGTCGCCACGCGCCTGGCACGTGCGGGGTGCCGTGATTTCTTTGTCGCGACCTGGGCAGAGGCGGCGGAACTCGCCCCACTCGACCTGTCCGTTTCCGTGCTCCACGGCATCCGGGCAGAGGATATGCCGATTGCGCTCTCCGGCATTGCACGGCCCGTTCTGAATTCGCCCGCCCAAATAGAGCGGTGGCGCGGGGCGGGCGGTGGTGCGTGCGACGTCATGATCGATACCGGCATGAACCGGCTTGGTCTGCCGGTTGACCAGGCGTTGTCCGGGTTGCTTACGGGGCTGGAGATTAATGTGCTGATGAGCCATCTTGCCTGCGCTGACGTTGATGTGGCGATGAATGGCGCGCAGCTCGCGGCCTTCGCCGCGCTGCGGGGCAGGTCGTCCGCCCAGCGAATGAGCCTGGCTAATTCGGCCGGCATTGGACTGGGGCCTGATTATGCCTTTGATCTGACCCGCCCCGGCCTTGCGCTCTATGGCGGTGTCCCCCGCGAAGAGCTCGCGACCATTCAGCAAGTCGTCACCCCCGAAGCGCAAATCGTGCAGCGCCGCTGTGTGCCGGCTGGCGCGAGCATTGGCTATAACGCCACCTATTTGGCCACACATGATACCGAGATTGCGATCATCAATATCGGCTATGCTGACGGCTATTTTTGCGGATTTTCAGGGATCGGTTGCGGTCGCTGGGGCGATATCGCGCTGCCGGTGGTTGGTCGCGTGTCGATGGATCTGGTGGCGATTGCGGTCGATCGAGCCCCGGGGCTCGGTGAGGGGGACTGGGTCGCGCTGGACTATGCACTGCCGGCGGCTGCGGCCGCGTCCGGCATGTCGCAATATGAATTGCTGGTCGGCCTCGGTCGGCGTTTTGATCCGCATTGGACAGCCTGAGCGCTTCCAATCGTGACGATCTGATTGGCATGGGTCCCGCGCCGACTGACCGCTTGGCATTTGAATACTACTTGGCATGACGCCCCAGGCGGCACCCCAAAGAAAAGAGGCGGGGCGCTGTGTGCGCCCCGCCTCCCTTAATCGTTCAATATGCTAATTCAGATCAATACCGAACGCGCACCGACAAGCCGAAGCGCCGACCAAATGAGTCGTTGACCGATGCCGGAATGATGATGCCGAAATAGTTCTGGCCAACACGGTTGGTGAGGTTCGTCACCGACGCGATCAGCTGGAACTGCTTGTTCACATTGAACGTCACGCTCGAATCAAGCGTGATGAAATCATCAAACTTGTCAAATTCACGCGTGTCATTGGGCCCCGGTGCACGGTTGAACCGCGAGGACAACTGCTGGCCAGTATAGTTGATATTGGTCGCAAAGTTGACGTACTTGGTCGAATATTGCACGCGCGCCTGGCCCTGCCAGGTCGGATCGCCCACCGTGCCGTCCGACCGCGCAGGCGCAACGCCCGTGGTATCGATAAGACGACGCAGCAATACGAATAGTTCGCCGGTAACTACAAGCGAACCAGGCAGGTTGAGACCGTCCAGCTTGGTCACATATTCCAGGCTGCTCTGAATGGCTTCAACCTGGATCCTCTGACCATTGACGAACCCGGACGTCACCGCCGGGTTGGCCGGATCGGCTGGCACCTGGCCGTTTGCGTCACGGCGGATCAGCGAACAGAAAGCGTTGCCATTGGCGGGATCAGCCGCGTTGAACGCTGCGTTGTCAAAGCAAGCGCCGGCGATGTTTGCCACCGTGAGATTGGAGATCGGCTGCCGGAGATCAATGTTCAAATAGTCGACCGACAGGCTCAGCCCGCGGACGAACCGAGGACGGAAGATGACGCCATAGGTGTAGCTGTTGGCTTCTTCGTTCTGCAGCAAGGGATTGCCACCCGAACGGCCTGGGACCGTTGCGGTGGCGGCACTCAGCGGCGTGCCGTTCGGGAAGCGTGCAAGGAACGCATTGCAGTTTGCGGTCCGCGTTGCGGGCACGGCCCCTGCACCGATGGCACCGGGAGCGCAGAGATCCGGGACCGTGGTGAAGGTGTTGGTTTGTGGCGAGAACAATTCAGTAATCGACGGCGCACGGAACGATTTGGTGAAGTTACCGCGGAATTGCACGTCTTCGATTGGCGAGAATGATCCACCTGCGGCCCATGCAAAGAACCCGCCGTTGACGGTGTTATGCACATAACGACCGCGCCCGAATACTTCCAGGTTATGGAAGAAAAAGTCATTCTTCGGGGTGAAGATTGGCAGGTTGAATTCGCCCGTTACTTCGTTCAGCGCATAGCGACCGCCGGTGGGGGCAATCGCGACCGAACGACCAAGCCCAGCCTGCAGGAAGGGATCGGGCGTGAACTGCGCTGATTCTTCGCGATGTTCATAGCCAACGTTAAACTGAACTGGGTTGGTGAAGACATCGAACGGTGAACCGCCGACGTTTGCGTTCACGACCCATTGGTCAATATAGCTGCGCGCGACAGTATCTTGGATCACGTAAGCGCGGGCGGCCGGTGATGGCGCGCCTTCGCCGAACACGCTGAGCGGAACGCAGCGCGCATCTGCAATCGCTGTGAAACCAGGTGTCGCGTTGACAGCTGGGTTCGTCACGCAGCCATTGATCGCATTGACGAAATTTTGCTGGTTAATCTGCTGTGCAAAATCGCGATAGTCGTTGCGGCCATAGACGCCCGAGACTTCGAAATTGAAGTCGCGGCCAAACGCCTGGAACTTCCCGTCAGCACCGCCAACGATGCGATAGAGATCGTTCCTCGAAGAACCCGTCGCGTCGCCAAGATCAAGGTTGATCCGGCTGAGGCGGAAGGTCGTGTACCCGTTAGCGACCAGCAGGTTCCGCGCTTGGGTAGAAAGCAACGGGTTGTTGACGCTGAACGTCAACGCAGAGCTGGCACCACCGAACAATGTCGACTGGAACGATTGCTGCTGGATCAATTCATCGCCAAAGCCGTTGAAATACAGACCTTCAGCGAACAGACGGACATCGTCGGTCAGCTGATAATCAGTAAAGATGTTGGCCGAAATGCGGCGCGAATTGCCGGTGATCTGGGTGAAATCGTTGAAAACAAAGCCGTCGCCACCCGAGTTACGTGCTGCGGCAGAGGTGATCGCGCCAGCAAACAGCGTGCCGCGGTTGAACGGAATCAGCGTGCCGTCAGGCGCGAACTGGACGTTATAGTCAAGCGCACGCAGGGCAGTCGTCGCGTTGACGACAACACCACCACGGCTGAGCGACGGGATGCCCGCGCGCGTCACCAGCACCGTACCGGGGAAACCGTCGGTCGTCGAGTTGTTGAACCCGATATTGGGGTTGATGCGGCCATCGTTCAGTGGTGAGCGACCGACTGGGCCAAGCGTTGCGGCGAGCGCGCTGGTTGGGTTCAGCTGACCGCCAACGCCGTTCGCGAGAAACGGGCGATCGTTAGTCAGAATACCACGAACTTCTTCATAATTCGCGGCGATCGAAATGTTACCGCGTCCGTCCGCGAAATTGTAGCCGTAGGCGCCCGATACGTTGTAGCGGAAGTTGTCGCCATATTCGGTCACGCCCGTGGTCGCGCGGATTTCGAGCCCGGTGAAACGGGTCTTGGTGATGACGTTTACCGTGCCGGCAATGGCGTCAGAACCGTAAACCGGCGCACCACCGATCGAAACACGGTCGATACGATCGATCAAGATGGGGTTGAAGATGTTCAGATCGACCTGAGTACCGCCATTGTTGCCGAAAATCGTGGTGACGTTCGACGAAACGACGCGGCGACCGTTGACCAGCGTCAAGGTGCGGTTCGACCCAAGGCCGAAAGTGTTGATGAAGTTCACGCCCTGGCCAAAGCCGTTCTGCGCGCCGTTTGGCGTCACTGAACCGCGGAAGCCGGGCAGCTCGTTGAGCGCATCGGCGATGTTGGTCAGGTTGCGATTTTCGAGATATTTGGAATCAATCGACACCGTTGGTTCGAGCATGTCGAAGCTGGAACGGCGAATGCGCGAGCCGGTGACGACAATCGCCTTGTCTTCTTCTTCGGCCGTTGCGTCTGGCGTCGTGTCGTCGAGCGCGGCCTTTGGCGTCGGTGTCGATTGTGCCGACGCAATCGTCGGATAGCTTGCCAAAATTCCAACGAGCGCGGTGGCGCTCATGAGCGTCTTTAGTTTCATGGATATGTCCCTGTCTCCGAGCGGAACTGCCCGAATTAAACCACTCAAGGCTGCCTGCCGCAAATATGCAATATGGGCATGGGGACTTTATGGGGGCGACGCACCTATTCAGGCGGCATTGTCACTAGTTTGCCACAGTGAAGAAACAATAATGCGGCTTAACCTACGATGAACAAATAATATGTCGCCGTACGTCGCATCCTCAGCGCTCAACGCACAAAGCGATTCCCATGCCGCCGCCGATGCACAGGGTCGCGAGACCCTTTTTGGCATCGCGTCGCGCCATTTCGTAAATCAGCGTGGTCAGGATTCGCGCGCCCGATGCCCCGATCGGATGACCGATGGCGATCGCACCGCCGTTAACGTTGATCTTGGCAGAGTCCCAGCCAAGTTCCTTGTTCACTGACAGCGCTTGCGCGGCAAAAGCTTCGTTCGATTCGATAAGATCAAGGTCGCCGATCGCCCAGCCAGCCTTTTCGAGCGCGCGGCGCGTGGCGGGGACGGGGCCAATTCCCATGATCGAGGGATCGACCCCCGCCGATGCCCAGCTGGCGATCCGCGCAAGAATGGGGGAGCCGCGGCGTTCGGCCTCTGCGCGGGTCATGATGACAAGCGCGGCGGCACCATCGTTCAGGCCGCTGGCATTGGCCGCCGTGACGGTGCCGTCCTTTTTGAAGGCGGGCTTTAGCCCGGAGACGCCGTCGATTGTCGCCCCGTCGCGGATATATTCGTCGTGCTCCACCAGCGTGTCGCCCTTGCGTCCCTTGATCGTGACGGTGGCAATCTCCTCCTTGAAGCGGCCCTCGGCGCGGGCGGCGGCGGCCTTGTTCTGCGACTCGACGGCAAAGGCGTCCTGATCAGCGCGGGTGACCTGGTATTTTTCGGCCAGGTTTTCGGCAGTGATGCCCATGTGATAGCCGTTGAAAACGTCGATCAACCCGTCCTTGATCATCGTGTCGATCAGCATCAGGTCGCCCATTTTCTGCCCCGCGCGCAGGAACTGAGCATGGGGGCTGAGCGACATTGATTCCTGGCCGCCGGCAACGACGATGGCCGAATCACCTGTCGCCACTGCCTGAGCGGCAAGCGCAACCGCGCGCAGCCCCGATCCGCAGACTTGATTGACGCCCCAGGCCGGGATTTCCTTGGGCACGCCTGCGGCCATCGATGCCTGTCGCGCCGGGTTTTGGCCCTGGGCTGCCGTCAATACCTGGCCAAGAATGACCTCGGACACGTCATCACCCGTAATGCCTGCCTGCGCCAGCGCCGCCTCGATCGCGATGCGGCCAAGTTCGTGCGCTGGCGTCGATGCAAAGGCGCCGAGGAAGCTGCCAACGGGGGTACGTTTGGCGGCGGTGATGACGATATCGGTCATGGCGGGTTTCCGGCTGCTGAAAGAGGTGTGCGTTCTTTAGCCCCCAGCACCTGGCTAATCCAGTCGTCAAGCGGTTCCCATAATTCCAGGCGCGCACGGCTGCCGACGACCATGCCGACATGCCCTGCCGCCAATTTACGTTGATCGGCAAAGCCAATGGCGCTGGCGGCCGGTACAATCCGATCATGCAGCGAGACGAAATCGATCGTTGGGCAGACCAATGTAGCTGGATCAATCAGGCTACCGCCAACTGTCCATTTGCCGGTGCCGGTCACATTGCCGGCGAACAGCGCCTCAAACATTTGCGCACCGGCGGCATAGGTTAGCGGCGCACCGGCATTGGCCCAATCTTCCAGCGCGATAAAGCTGCGCGCGGCAGGGCTGCCCGGGGCCATGGCCGCAAAGGATTCATATTTCGTAATCGTGCGCGCTGGATCAAGCTGCCAGAAACCCGCCTGCAGCACCTCCATTGGGACCAGGCCCATGGCATCGCAGGCCGATCTTGTGCTTGTCCATAAAGCGGCAATTCGGGCGCGCGCGCTGGCGTCAAAACCGTCAAAATGCCAGGGAGCCGCAATCATCGCGAGCCCGGCCACCGGCGTAAGGCATGCCGCTGCCACCGCAATCGTCCCGCCCAGGCAATAGCCGATCAGGATGGGAGGCTGTCCAAGCTTCCTGATCAGCGGCAGCAACAGCTGCGTGACATGATCGCCGATATCCATGGTTCGTTCCGTCGCATCGGGCGCGCCCCAATCGAGCAGGAATGTTCGGTGTCCCCGGCCCGCTAGCCAGCGCAACAGGGATTGCTGGCGCGTGAGATCAACGATGAAGGGCGGGTTGATCAGCGAAGGGATGACGACAACGGGCGGTCCGTCGCCGCCATAATCGCGCAGACGCGCCCGCCCGCGGCGATGCTTTACGCGACCCAGCCGTCGGGTCGCCCCCCGATCAGCCGCCTGATAGGCCGCCAGCCCCGCCAGCGCGGCGCGTTGACGATCGGACGATTCCGCCGTTTCCTGGCGCAGCATTTCCAGGAACAAGGGCAACGGACGCGGACCGTGTTGCGGCGCGGCATGGAACGGTGTTACAGGGCTGTTACGCACCCTCGGGGGACCTCCCATGAAAAAGACTGCACCGGATGATGGCATCGTCATCATCAAAAAATACGCCAATCGGCGACTCTACAATACCGAAACCTCTTCTTACATCACGCTCGAGCACCTTGCCGCGATGACGCGCGAAGGGCGCGACTTCAAGGTTGTCGATGCCAAGACCGACGAAGACATTACCCATAATGTGCTGACCCAGATTATCATGGAAGAAGAATCGCGCGGGCAAACGATGCTGCCAGTGAATTTCCTGCGCCAGTTGATCTCGATGTACGGCGATTCGATGCAGGCGATGGTGCCGGGCTATCTCGAAGCATCGATGGACGGTTTCCGTCGCAATCAGGCGCAGTTCAAATCAGCAGTTGAAGGTGCCTTTGCACATTCCCCTTTTGCTGAAATCGCCAAGCGCAACATCGCCATGTTCGAAGCCGCGACGGCTGCCTTCAAGCCGGAGAGCAAGACCGATCATGCCGCCAGCAAGGACGAGGAAATCGCCACGCTGAAGGCAGAGCTGAACCGGTTGCAGGAAAAAATCGAGCGGCTCGACAAATAGCGATCAAGCCTCGCCTGGCCCAATCACATGGCCGGCGAGGATCTTGAGATACAAAGCGAGCGGCATCCAACCCAAAGCGCTGGCAACCGGTAACAATCGGGCAAGCAATACCGTGCCGACCGCCGTTATCATGAACGCGATCGCCAGCCGGAACCGGTGCGGCACGGCCAGCAAAATTGTCACCCCGCCGAGCAGCCAGATATAGCCAAGCAGGCCCGCCAGCATCGGCATCGCCTCCGGGACGATCAGCGAGAGCGCCGGCAATTGCACCTGCAGCAAAGCAAAGCCGAGCATCCGCCGGTCATGGCCATTTGGCGCGTGATACCAGCGTTTGGTGCTGGGCAACGCGTTGGCGACGATGCCGCCGCCCAGATCGCTCGCCACGATCAAAACCAGCAGCCATTGCCACCAACGCCAGTCGACCGTCCCGGCTGACATAATCGCCCCCGCCGCTAGCGGTACGGCCAGCACCATTGCGCCAAGGGTCAGCGCAGTGTCGGCTGGCGTCGCTGCCGGGCCAACGATCCGCGCCAAAAGGCCAATCGGTTTGGTCGCTGGCTCGACCATTCCCGTTATTTCGGCTTAACGAACTTCAGCGTCATCCGGTCGCTTTCGCCGATGGCAGCATAGCGTGCGCGATCGACTTCCTTCTCGGCATAATTGGGCGGCAGCGTCCAGACGCCCTTGGGATAGTCATGCGTGTCTTTGGCATTGGCGTTGATCGTGCTTTCGCCAGCGAGCACAAAGCCGGCCTTGGTGGCAAAGGCAATCACCGAAGACCGCTTCATATAACCACTCTTGGCTTCGGTAATGTCCTTGGCATTTTCGGGCAGATGGTGCTCGACCAGGCCCAGCACACCGCCGGGCTTCAGCATGGCAAACATCTGATCAAACGCAGCCTGAGTCTGGTCAGTGGCACCAAAGCTCCAGTTATGGACGTTGCGAAACGTCAGGACCACATCGACTGAACCGGCGGGCACGCCAGCGCTTGCGTTGCTGGCTGTGGTCGGAAAGGCGGCGAATTTGATCTTGCCGTAAATATCGGGCTTGGCCGTCTGCAGGGTGATCACCCCTTTGCGCGCATTTTCAGACGGGGTCGCGGCATAGAGGGTGCCATTCGCCAGATAAGGCGCGAGGATTTCGGTATACCAGCCACCGCCCGGCCAAATTTCCACCACCGTGTCGCGTGGCTTTACGCCGAAAAAGGCGAGCGTTTCCGCGGGGTGGCGATAGCGGTCGCGGGCGACATTGGCCGGGGTCCGGCTAGGCGCGTTGACAGCGGCGGTTAGGGCCGATGTTGGTTTTACGGCAGCCGCAATCGCGCCACCGGTGATTACAATGCTGGTTGCAACAAGAGCGGACGTCCAAAAAGGCTGGCGCATTTCGATTCCTTGATCATTAAGGGCCGTTGCAGCGCGTTTTGGCGAGCAAGAGGGCATGATGCAAGCAGGGCTTTGGGGCGGAGCGGTTACCGCGCTAGCAATTGCGCTGTTCAGCGGCTGGCGCGATTGGCGGCGCGCCCGTCGCGATAATCTTGATTCGATCGGAATTGTTGATTGGCCGACAGTTCAGATGCTTGCGCTGATCATGGCGGTGATCCTGGCGAGCCTTGGCTTTAAGGCCTAGCCGTGGTGGTTCAGTAAAATTTTCCCAGGGTGAGTGCTCGTTCCCTGCCATCGCAGCCGCTGAGCAGCACGACCCGGCCGGGTGATCCGACCGACCAGCTGCTGATCGGGGTGTTGCTATAGTCGGCGGGGACTGGGGTGCCGTCGATCGCGCAGATCAGATCACCCGCGCGCCAGCCGCTCACTTCGGCCGGGCTGCCGCGCATGACGTGCAGAACGCGCAGCCGTGCCGCTTCGGTGGCGACAAGGATGCCACTGGTCGACCGGACCGGCGGTTTGCCGGTCTGGCTGGAGGGACCGAAGACGATATGGCCGGCGATCGGGTCGAGCAGCACGCGATACTGCTGCAGAAAGCCGGAACCGATTCGCCCGGCGGCACCAATTTCGTGCGAAAAACCGCCGCGTCGCTCGACGCGTATCTCGACATTGCTGGCGGTCAGTTTGCCAACCGCCAGGCTGGGTACAATCGCCAGGTCAGTGATGAGCGCCCCGGCGAGCCCGAAGGCAATCGTCGTCGTCGTCGGCAGGCCGGCGATCCGAGCGGCGCGGAACGATTCCTGTGACAGGGTGATCGATGAGCCATCCCCGGTATCAACCACCATTGGTGCCAATCGCCGACCGCCAAGCAATGCTTCGGTCATATAGACATTCTGGTTGGCTGCGATGCTCAGCGGTGCGCTTAGGCCCCGAAACGGCAGCCGCCCCGATTTGATGAGGCGAAAGCGCTTCGCTTCGAAATCGATCTCAAGCGCGTAGGCGTCGATAAGATCATGGCCAATCAAGATATCGACCGCGCGGGCGGTGCCGGTGGCTGCAGCGGGCAGGGTGGTGACGATAATGCCACCACCGCGCCGCGTCAGCCCGCCCAGGGCGATGCTCTGCGTGGCCGCCCAGCCGATGGCGACATTGCCACCAATTGCGCTGGCGTGGCCGCGTGGCTGCACGTGCAGCCGGTGGACCGAAGCGAAATCGCGCGAGATGACTGAGGCACTGACCCCGGTATCGAGAATGGCCGTCGCGGGCATGCCGTTGACGGTCATGGTGAAGCGAATCTGGTTGCCCGGCGTCAAGTCAAACGGCACCCAGCGTGTTTCGCTATCGGGCGACAACGTCGAAATGGCCGTGCTGGGCGGCGGCGCTGCACCAATCAGGGCCAGCGCAAACAGGATCGGCGGCCGACGGAAGACGAAGCGCTCTACGCCACGTCCCGGCAGCCGAAAAATCCTATAACGTGGCCTCAAGATAGGCCTGGTCGAAGCCATATTGGCGCGCCTTTTCGAGCGTATAGGGGCGCAGGCCCATGGAGCGATATTCGCCGACGATCTTTCCATCTGCGCTTTCGTCGAGATATTCGAACTTGAACAGCTCCTGCGTGACGATCACGGGGCCTTCCATGCCGATTACCTCAGTGATGTTGGTCACGCGGCGCGACCCGTCGCGCAGGCGCTTCACCTGGATGATCAGGTCGATTGAATCGGCGATCTGGCGGCTGATCGCTTCCTTGGGCACCTTGATGTCCGACATCATCACCATATTCTCCATACGCGCCAGCGCCTCGCGCGGGGAGTTGGAGTGGAGTGTACACATTGAGCCATCATGGCCGGTGTTCATCGCGGCAAGCAGATCGAAGCATTCGCTCCCGCGAATTTCGCCCAGGATGATCCGGTCAGGGCGCATACGCAGCGCGTTCTTGACGAGATCGCGGATGCTGATCTCACCTTGCCCCTCAAGGTTGGGCGGGCGTGTTTCGAGCGGCAGCCAGTGCGGCTGTTGCAAGCGAAGTTCGGCGGCGTCTTCAATCGTCAACACGCGCTCGCCGGGGTCGATCATCTTCGACAAGGCGTTGAGCATCGTCGTCTTGCCCGAACCCGTACCGCCCGAAATGACGACATTGAAGCGGCAGGCGCCGGCGATCTTTAGCGCGGTCGCCATCTTGGCGCTCATCGAACCAAAGCCGGCCATCATGTCGAGTGTGATCGGTTTGGCCGAGAATTTACGAATCGAAATGGCGGTGCCGCGCAAGCTGAGCGGCGGCACGATGACGTTGACGCGGGAGCCATCTTTCAGGCGGGCATCGGCGAGCGGCGTGGTCTGGTCGACGCGGCGGCCGACCGAGTTGCAGATGCGCTGCGCGATCTGGAACAGATGCTCCTCATCGCGGAACTGGATATTGGCGAGCTCGAGCTTGCCCTTGCGCTCGATATAGGTTTGCTCGGGGCCGTTCACCATGATGTCCGAGATGTTCGGATCGGCAAGTAATTCCTCGAGCGGCCCCAAGCCGAGCAACTCGTCAATCAGCACTTTTTCGAGCGCGAACTGTTCGCGGCGGTTGAGCGTTAGCTTTAGTTCGGCGAGCACTTCACCGATGATGGGGCGGAATTCCTCGGCGAGTTCGTCCTTGTCGAGCGTTGCGGCGGCCTCCGGATCAACGCGCTCAAGCAGGCGCGGCAGCACCTGCTCCTTGATCTTGTGGATCGAGGTTTCGAACCCCTCCATCTTCGACTGGCCGGCATCACCCGACGACGCTTGGCGTTCCTGCAACCGCTGCATCGCGTCCATCGCGGTGCCCGGCATCGTCCCGGTCATTCCATCGGCTGCGGAGGCAAGCGGTGGCAGCGGCGCGAGATCGATCGGCGGAAATTGGTCGCTGCCCTGCAAATCGGCAGGCCGCGCCGGGCCAGCACCCTGCATTGGGCGGGCAACACCAAAGGCGGGCCGGGCCGGGGGGGCACCGTTACCTGCACCACTGCGTCGTCCAAAAGCGCTCATTTTGTCCCAATCATTGTGGTTACGGATTTCATACCTGCAAAGGTGTTACCATTTCCTAAGCATCAAAATCGGCAGTACGGCGCGCATTTGGTCGCCTGCTCGGCACTGTTACACGGTCGAAATTAAGTAATATTTGAGGGGTCCGGTGCGACAGAGCATCAAACAGCGGGATAGTTACCCTTGGTGGATGGACCGGCCCTAACACTGCCTCGCCAAACCGGGCGGCGTTTCATCGAGGTCGCGTTGGACCGGGCCGGGTGGCGTGCGCCCTTGCTACTGACGGCAATGATCGTCGGCGTGATTGGCCGACTATCCTATAGCTGGAATGCGCCCTTGTGGTTCGATGAGACGTTCAGCGCCGTCATCGCGACCCAACCCAATGTTGCCGCTCTGCTCGATTGGTGTCTCTCTGAGCTGACTGGTCCTGCTTTCTATATGCCCTTGTGGCTATGGGCGAAGATTGCTGGATCGAGTGACCTTGCCCTGCGCTTGCCAAGCGTGCTGCTGTCGATCGCGGCACCACTGCTGATCCTGTGGAAGGGGCATGCCGATCGCGATCTGCGGATGTGGTGGGCGGTGTTCGCGCTACTTTGGGTGCCAATGTTCGGCGTTGCGGGGGAGGCGCGCCCTTATCCGCAGATGTTTCTGCTCGGCGTGGTGCAGGCGATCCTGTTCGTGCAGCTGCTTAATCGCCCGACAACGGCCCGCGCCAGCGGCTGGATTACCGCGTCGGCGGTGCTGATCCTGACGCAATATTGGGGTGTGGTTCCGTGCGTGGTGCAGGGAATCGCCTATCTTGGCTATCACCGGGCACGGGCAGTGGCGACCTGGCCAGCAGCATTGCTGCTGTTGCCGATGTTCGGCTGGGCCTATTTTCATCTGCCTGCCGTTTTGCAGCTGACTGTTGGCAACGACCTTGCGTCGGGTGGTTTGCCACCCGCAGCAGTTCTGGAAATTCCAGCGATGTTGCTCGGGGTTTCCTTCAGCGCGACGGTCATCTTGGGCGTGATTATTGGATCGATCACGATTGCTTTGGCCCAGCGTCGGGCGGGCCCGATTTCCTGGGGGCCAAGCACGATGCTGGCGGTTTGCGGCGTTGCAACCATCGCCCTGGTGCTGGTGATCGCCTTTACCCGACCAGGCTTCCTGCCGCGCTATTTGACGCCGTCGATGCCGTCATTTCTGTTTGCCCTGGCGCTTTGGTCGCGGTGGATGGTTGCCCGCGATCCCCGGCCTGTCATCGTGGCGACGGCGATGATGATGTCGACATCGATAGGCCTGTTGGCCTCGATTTTTACCGGAACCGAGCGCGATCCTCGCCACATCTTTAATCTCGAGCAGCCTTCAGCCTGGCTGGCTGAGCGGCAGCCCCAGCGGCTCGTCATGTTCTGGGACGGGCCAGTCGCCTCGGCATCGTCAAGCGCGCATCTTGCCGAGGTGGGCGGCTTTTTCCTCCGTCGGGGTGGCCGAACCGTCGCGGTCAGCGTTGCGCGTGCTGCGGCCGATCAGGATCCCAATCAAGCGGTTCTGGCACTTTCAGGCCGCGATGCCGCCATCCTTTGGTTCGCCAATGACGACCTGCCTGACAGCCGAACACCGCTTATCGCGCGCTATGATCCGCGCTACGAATGCCGTGATTTTGGTGGTGGCCAATTAACGATGACCGCGTGTCGCCCGCGCCCGCCAGGCATTGCCCAGCAGACTAACGTCGCCTTCAGCCAGCCTGTTCGGCCAGCACCGTTAGCCCGCGTTCGTTAACCTCGGCAAAGCCGCCCTTGATCGGCAGCATTTCGGGCTCGCCCTTGTCCGTGCGATAGATGTGGAGTGCACCGTCACGGATCGTCGACATCACGGGCGCATGGCCCTGCAGCACGCCGAAATCGCCCTCGGAGCCTGGAACGACGACCATGTACACGTCCTCTGAGCGGACGAGCTTTTCAGGGGTGACGAGTTCGAAGTGCAGCATTTTTCCGTCTCACTCCCCTCCCGCTTGCGGGAGGGGCTGGGGGTGGGCTTTTCCTCTTGGGATAGACGAGCGCTTTTGCGGCACCGCCCACCCCCGCCCCCTCCCGCAAGCGGGAGGGGAGATAGTCTTACGCGTCCTGCGCCATCTTTTCGGCCTTGGCGATGGCTTCATCGATGCCGCCGACCATGTAGAAAGCGGCTTCGGGCAGGTGATCATATTCGCCGTCGACCACAGCCTTGAACGACTTCACCGTATCTTCGAGCTGGACGAACTTGCCCTCGATGCCGGTGAAGACGGTCGCAACGTGGAAGGGCTGCGACAGGAACTTCTGGATTTTGCGCGCGCGGCTGACGGTCAGCTTATCTTCTTCGCTCAGCTCGTCCATGCCCAGAATCGCGATGATGTCCTGCAGTGACTTGTACTTCTGGAGCGTCGCCTGAACAGCACGGGCCGTGTCATAATGCTCCTGGCCAACAACGCGCGGTTCGAGCACGCGGCTGGTCGAATCGAGCGGATCGACCGCTGGATAGATGCCCAGTTCCGAGATTGCGCGGTTGAGCACGGTCGTGGCGTCCAAATGGGCGAACGACGTTGCAGGGGCCGGATCGGTCAAATCGTCGGCGGGAACGTAGATCGCCTGCACCGAGGTGATCGATCCCTTGTTGGTCGAGGTGATCCGCTCCTGCAGTGCGCCCATGTCGGTCGACAGCGTCGGCTGATAGCCCACCGCCGATGGGATGCGGCCGAGCAGTGCCGACACTTCCGAACCGGCTTGGGTGAAGCGGAAGATGTTATCGACGAAGAACAGCACGTCCTGGCCTTCGACATCGCGGAAATATTCAGCGATCGTCAGGCCCGAGAGCGCCACACGGGCACGCGCGCCCGGTGGCTCGTTCATCTGGCCATAAACGAGCGCGACCTTGGAGCCTTCGGAGATCGCCTGACCGGTCTCGTTCTTGGCGATAACGCCTGCGTCGAGGAATTCGTGATAGAGATCGTTGCCCTCACGGGTACGCTCGCCGACGCCGGCGAACACCGATGTGCCGCCGTGGCCCTTGGCGATGTTGTTGATCAGTTCCTGGATGAGCACCGTCTTGCCGACGCCGGCGCCGCCGAACAGGCCGATCTTGCCGCCCTTGGCATAAGGCGCGAGCAGATCGATGACCTTGATGCCCGTCACCAGAATGGCGCTTTCGGTCGACTGGTCGACGAATAGCGGGGCAGGGGCGTGGATCGGCATCGTGTCGGTCGCGTTGACCGGCCCGAGCTCGTCGATCGGCTCACCGATGACGTTCAGGATGCGGCCAAGCGTCATCGGGCCGACCGGCACGCGGATCTGCGATCCGGTATCCGTCACGGTCTGGCCGCGCGTCAGGCCCTCGGTCGCATCCATCGCGATCGTGCGGACGGTATTCTCGCCCAGATGCTGCGCGACTTCGAGAACGAGGCGGTTGCCGTTGTTGCTCGTTTCGAGCGCGTTCAAAATCGCGGGCAGATCATTTTCAAAGGTCACGTCGACGACGGCGCCGATGACCTGCGAAATGCGGCCTACATTGTTGGTGGTCGCCTTGGGGGCGATCGTGTCGGGGGCGGTTGCCATCGTTCGTTCCTTGCCTTCGTGCTTTGCTTAGAGCGCCTCAGCGCCCGAAATAATTTCCACCAGCTCGGTCGTGATCGCGGCTTGGCGGGTGCGGTTATACTGGATCGTCAGGCGGTTGATCGTGTCGCCGGCGTTGCGCGTTGCATTGTCCATCGCGTTCATCTGCGCGCCATAGAAGCCGGCATTGTTTTCCAGCATGGCGCGGTAAATCTGAATGGCGATGTTGCGCGGCAGCAGCTCGGCGAGGATCGTTTCCTCATCGGGCTCATATTCGACGGCTGCAAGCGACGATGGTGCGGACGTTGCGGATCCGGCGGCCAGAGGCACTGGAATGACCTGCTGTTCGGCGGGCTCCTGCACCAAGGCGGACCGGAAATTGGAATAGAATAAGTGCGCGACGTCGAATTCGCCGGCTTCGAAGCGGGTAATCAGGTCAGTCGCCAGCTCGTGAGCATGGACAAAGGCGGGGTTGCGAACCGCACTCATGTCGCGATCATGATAGATCATTGCCGGGTAGAAACGCCCCAGCACCCGCGCCTTGCGACCCGCCAGATAGAAGCGGACAGTCTTACCTTCCGCGATCAGCGCGTCGGCCTTGCGGCGCGCAAGGCGGACGATGTTGGAGTTGAAACCACCCGCCAGGCCGCGATTGGCAGTCGTGACGACAAGCAGATGCACCTGGTCCTTGCCCGTGCCCGCCAGCAATTTCGGCGATGATTCGCTGACCGTCACCTTGGAGGCCAGGTTCGCCATGACCGCTTCGAGCCGCTGCGCATAAGGACGCGCGGCAACCGCCGCCTCCTGCGCACGACGCAGCTTGGCGGTGGCGACCGTCTTGATCGCTCGGGTGATCTTCTGCGTCGACTTCACCGAGCCGATGCGGATCTTGAGGGCCTTGAGACTTGCCATCGTACCTTTCTCTCCCTCTCCCTGGAGGGAGAGGATACGCAGACTTGGCGGCTGTGCCGCCTAGTCGGAGTTGGTGAGGGTGAAGTGCCCAATCGGGCCGAGCCGCCCCTCACCCAACCCTCTCCCCAATGGGGAGAGGGCTAGATCAATTACGCAAACGTCTTCGCGAAATTCCCGAGCGCCGTCTTCAGCGCTTCGGTGGTTTCCTTCGACAGGTCCTTCTTCTCGCGGATGTCCGTAAGAATGTCGGCGTGGTTGGCGCGCATATCGGCGAGCATTGCCGCCTCGAAGCGCGTCACCGCGTTGACGGGGACGCCATCGATAAAGCCGTTGGTGCCGGCAAAGATCGACACCGTCTGCTCTTCGAACGGCATCGGCGAGAACTGCGCCTGCTTGAGCAGCTCGGTCAGGCGCGCACCGCGGTTGAGGAGCTTCTGCGTCGAGGCGTCGAGGTCCGAGCCGAACTGCGCGAACGCCGCCATTTCGCGGTACTGCGCCAGCTCGAGCTTGATCGAACCCGACACCTTCTTCATCGCCTTGGTCTGTGCAGCCGAACCGACGCGGCTGACCGACAGGCCGACGTTGATCGCAGGACGGATGCCGGCGAAGAACAGATCGGTTTCGAGGAAGATCTGGCCGTCGGTGATCGAGATCACGTTGGTCGGGATATAGGCCGACACGTCGCCCGCCTGCGTTTCGATGATCGGCAGCGCGGTGAGCGAGCCCGAGCCATTGTCACTGTTCATCTTCGCGGCGCGCTCAAGCAAGCGGCTGTGGAGATAGAACACGTCGCCGGGATAGGCTTCGCGGCCCGGCGGGCGGCGCAGCAGCAGCGACATCTGGCGGTAAGCAACGGCTTGCTTCGACAGATCGTCATACACGATCAGCGCATGCATCCCGTTGTCGCGGAAATATTCGCCCATCGCGCAGCCGGTATAGGGCGCGAGAAACTGCAGCGGGGCAGGCTCGGATGCGGTCGCGGCGACGACGATGGTATATTCCATCGCGCCCGACTCTTCGAGCTGACGGACGATCTGCGCCACGGTCGAGCGCTTCTGGCCGATCGCGACATAGATGCAATAGAGCTTCTTGCTCTCGTCATCGCCAGCGTTGGCGTTCTTCTGGTTGATGAAGGTGTCGATCGCGACGGCGGTCTTGCCGGTCTGGCGATCGCCGATGATCAGCTCGCGTTGGCCACGACCGACGGGGACGAGCGCGTCGATGGCCTTCAGGCCGGTCTGGACGGGCTCGTGGACCGAGGTGCGTGGGATGATGCCGGGTGCCTTGACTTCGACGCGGCTGCGCTGATCGGAAACGATCGGGCCCTTGCCGTCAATCGGGTTGCCAAGGCCATCGACCACACGGCCGAGCAGGCCCTTGCCGATCGGCACGTCGACGATCGTGCCGGTGCGCTTGACGACATCGCCTTCCTTGATCTGGCTGTCCGAGCCAAAGATCACGACGCCGACATTGTCGGCTTCCAGGTTGAGCGCCATGCCCTGCACGCCGTTCGAGAATTCGACCATCTCACCGGCCTGGACATTGTCGAGGCCATAGATGCGGGCAATACCGTCACCGACCGACAGCACCTGGCCGGTTTCGGAGACTTCAGCCTCGGTGCCGAAGCTGGCGATCTGGTCCTTGATGACCTTCGAGATTTCAGCGGCGCGGATATCCATGGAATGAACCTTTTAGCCTTTACATCGCGTGCGCGAGGGTATTGAGACGGGTCTTGATCGACGAATCGATCATCTGGCTGCCGATGCGGACGACGAGCCCGCCCAGCAGCGATGGATCGACCGAGAGGTCGACGGAAACTTCACGGCCAATCCGCTGGCGAAGCGATTGCTTCAGCGCGGTGACCTGATCGTTGGAAAGCGGGTGCGCCGAGGTGACCTCTGCGCTGGTCTCGCCCCGGAAACCGGCGGCAAGCTGGCGAAAGGCGCGGATGATTGCGGGCAGCTGGCTGAGCCGGCGATTATCAGCGAGCACACCAAGGAACTTGCTCGTCGTCGCGTCGAGCTTCAGCTTCTTTGCAACCGCCGCAACCGCTTTGGTCGCGGCACCACGCGCGATTAGCGGGCTGGTCGTCAGCTGCCTGAAATCAGGCGACTGATCGAGTGCCGCGCGGACCGTTGCCAAGCTTGCTTCGACCTTATCGATCGCCTTTGCATCGCGCGCCAGTTCGAACAGCGCCGTTGCATAGCGTCCCGGTAAGCTCGCTTGAATACCGCCGGAAGTCTCCACGCGATTGAAATCCTCTTGGGAACAGGAAAATTGGCCCCATGCGCAAACAGGGCGACAAAGCGCCCTCACCTGGGTTGCGCGGCTGCTAGCATCGGTGTGGCAGCGATGCAAGCCGGGTGGCCCATCGCATCGAAATCGTACCGCTTTGCGAATTATCGGCATTTTTCATTTAACTGTAACACTCGGTTAACCAGCCATTGGGAGGTTGGCTGCGATAGCGCAGTCAACACGACTCTCGCTGGAAAGCCCTTCATGTTCATAGATTTGTCGCGTCTTACCGATTGGCTCAGCGGTCAGACGACTGGCATTGGGGTTGCCCTGCGACGCGTGCTGTTCGCGTTGCTCGGCATCCAGGCCGTGCTGGCGATGACGCTGATCGTCGGCTCGATCTCGACCAGCAATGGCATGCGCATCCTGGTACGCGAGAAAATCTTCCCGATCGGCGAGCTCCAATCGGTGACGGATAATTATGCCAAGGCATTGGCCACGGCGCATAAGGTCGTCAGCGGCAATGTATCCACCGCTGGGGCGATCGATACTATTGCTTCCGCCCGCGACGCCATCAAGCAGAACTGGGCACTGTTCCGCGCCCACAAGCTTGATAGTAACAACGCAGCGGCGATTGCCCTTGTCGATTCGGCCCGCCACGACGCCGATCGGTCGATTGCGACACTTGATCGCCTGTTGCGGGAGGGGCAGACCGATAAGCTCGATTTCTTCGTGAGCGGCCCGCTGAATGCCGCAATCGACCCGCTGACCGGCTATAGCGATTCGCTCATTGCCACACTCCGCGCTGATGCCCGCGCCGAACAACAAGCAATGCAAGGACGCTTTTGGCGTGCCTATTATGTCGTCACGTTAGTGACGTTGATGGCGATTTTGGTGGGGTGGTGGGGGATGCGGATTGTTGCTCGCCGGATCACGCAGCCGCTTGCCGACATTGCCGTCGCCACGCAATTCATCACGGACGATCAGCTCGACGCTGCCATTCCCGGGCTCGATCGCACTGATGAGATTGGGGCAATTGCGCGAGCGCTGGCTTTTGCCCGCCAACGCTCGATCGATGCCCGCCGACTCAGTGAGGACGGCCGCCGCGTCGAGGACACGCTCCATCGCAACCAGATGAAGGCGCATGCCGCCGACGCCAAGCGTGCAGCGGATCTCGACGCGTTGTTCGCGGTGTTCGAACGGGAGGCGGGCGTGGTTGTCGCCGGGTTGAAATCAGCCGGGCCGCGCTTGCGCGACGCCGCCGCTGCGATGTCCGATGAAGCGGCTGAGGCTGAACATCACGCGCTCGCCACCGCATCACTGACCGACCAAAGCGCCGCCAGCGTGCGGACCATTGCACAATCAAGCAGCGCGCTTGCCACCGCAATCGATCATATCAGTCGCGCGGCGCATGATTCGCGGGGCGGGGTCGGCACGGTTCGTGTGCGGACGATTGCGGCGCGCGATCATGCCGAATCGCTTGGTGCGCTGGTGAGCGAAATCGCTTCGGTGCTTGATTTTATCGCGGTGATTGCTGGCCAGACGAATTTGCTGGCGCTGAATGCGACGATAGAGGCGGCGCGGGCCGGGGCCGCCGGTCGTGGCTTTGCCGTTGTTGCGGAAGAAGTGAAGGGGCTGGCGCGGCAAACTCAGGCAGCCGCCGGCAAGATCGAGTCCCGGCTGGCCGCCGTGCGGGCGGCGAGTGCCACCGTGCTGACCACCATCGAGTCGATCGATACGCTGGTCGCTGGGCTTGATCAGTCGGCCACCAATGTCGCTGACGCGGTTGAGCAACAACGCGACATGACGCGGCGCATCGCCCGCGCCATTGCAGAGGTGGAGGATGGCACCGCCAACGCCGCCACCAATATGCAAACGCTGCATGGTCGGGCAGAGCGCGCGCGCGGCACCGCTGGCGATCTGGCGCACACGGCCGATGATGTTGCCGGCAATGTCGATCAGCTCCGGGCGCAAATCAACCAGCTGATTGCAGATGTTCGGGCAGCGTAAATGATAAAGCCTGGGCGCGTCATTCTTTGACTGGTGCCTTGTCCTTGCTGCGCTAAGACGCATCGGCAATATCCCGGTTGCGGGTAGCCAGGCGGAGGGCGAGATGTCGAACGGTCAGATGAAGAAAATGGCAATGGCCGATGGCGCTGAGATCGCCGTCTATCATGTCGAGCCAGTCGGTACTCGGCGGGGCGGGCTGGTGCTGGTCCAGGAAATCTTCGGCGTGACCGATCATATCCGCGAGTTGTGCGATGAATATGCGCAGGACGGCTATGAGGTGCTCGCCCCCGCGCTTTACGATCGCGAACATCCCGGCTTCGAGGCTGACTATACCGGCGAGGATTTCGCCCGCGCGGTCGAGCTGGCGCGTGATCTACATCCCTTCGATCTCAGCCTGAGCGATGTGCAGACCTGTATCGATTTACTCGTCCCCAAAGGGCCGGTTTTCATGGTGGGCTATTGCTATGGCGGATCGATCTGCTGGTTTGGCGCGACGCGGATGCACGGCCTGACAGCGGCATCGGGCTATTATGGCGGCTTGATTCCGGCGGCCGCCGATGAAGAGCCCAAAATCCCCGTGATGCTCCATTTCGGTCGCTACGATAGCGGCATCCCGATGGAGGGCGTTGAAAAGGTGATTGCCAAGGATTGGCCCAGCGCAACGGTGCATGTCTATGAAGCCGGGCACGGTTTCAACTCGGACCGACGCAAGGATTATCACGAACCCAGCGCCGATCTGGCGCGCGAACGTACGCTGGAATTCTTTGAGGCTAATGGGGGGTAACGAAGCCCGAACGAAAGTTGCGGCATTCCTCATGAACACATCCGAGGTTTTCCTGATCGCGATGCTGCTGATTTACAGCGTTCCCTATCTGGTGTGGCGGCTGGGGCGGACCGAGCATTATGCGCCGCTGGTCGTGGTGCAGATCATCGGCGGCATCCTGCTGGGGCCAGGTGTGCTGGGCGCGGTGTATCCGGGCTATTATGCCGCCGTCTTCAATCCCCAGGTGATCGGTGCGCTAAACGGCATCGCCTGGTGGGCGGTGATGATTTTCGTCTGGATCGCTGGGATCGAGCTCGACGTTTCGCAGGCCTGGGCCCGGCGGGGCGAGACCGCGCTGACGGCTGGCCTCGCGCTAGTCGCACCGTTGGGGGTGGGTGGCGCAGCGGCGGCGGTAATGCTGACATTGGGGACCGGCTGGGTCGGCGACGCGGGCCAGCCATGGCAGGTGCTGCTGGGGATCGGTATGGCCTGCGCGGTCACGGCATTGCCGATCCTGGTGCTGTTCCTTGAAAAACTCGACATTCTGCGTGAGCCGATCGGCCAGCGGATCCTGCGCTATGCCAGCGCGGACGACGTCGCGATTTGGGGCGTGCTTGCCCTGATCCTGCTCGACTGGCAGCGGATGGGGCGGCAGGGCGGTTTCCTGATCGGCTTTGCGGTTGCGGCCTGGCTGATCCGGTGGCTGATGGCGCGCATCCCGGAGCGCGATCGCTGGTATGTCGGGCTGATTTGGTTGGCGGCATGCGGATTCGCGGCGGATTGGTCCGGGCTGCACTTCATGGTCGGCGCGTTCCTGTCGGGCGCCGTGCTCGACGCGCGCTGGTTTGATCGCAAGGCGATGGACGGGTTTCGCGACAATATCCTGCTGGCGGTCATGCCCGTGTTTTTCCTGAGCACGGGCTTGCGCACAAACTGGGACGTCGGCGGCGCGGCCGTGTTTGGCGCGGCGGCGTTGCTGCTGGCGGCATCGGTTGCAGGCAAGTTGGCCGGGGTCCATGTTGCCGGTCGCCTGCTGAAATGGGCACCGGGAGAGGCGTCGGCGATCGGTTGGCTGCTGCAGACCAAGGCGTTGATCATGATCATCTTCGCCAACGTCCTGCTCGACCAGCACATTATCACCGGGGCGACCTTCACGGCGCTGCTGTTGATGGCAGTGGCGAGCACGATGCTGACGATACCCATCGTGACGCCCAAATTGCAGCGGCTGAAACGCGGCGCATTCGGTGTCGTCGATGATGCTGGTCCGATTAGTGGGATTGACGACGGTTCATTGGCCAAGCGCTGATTGCCAAGCCCAGAACATCACTGATAGCCCGGCGCCGGGTGTCCAAGCCACTTGACTGGCTTCGAAACATATCGTCGACGGGACCAAAGCAATAAAAGGCGGGCCGCATGGGCGCGCGCCAAAGGAGAAGCGATGACGCCTGAGGGGGCAAAGGCCCGGGGATCAACCCGATCGATGCTCGCGCTGGTGGCGATGATCGTGTTTCTCGATATCGCCGGCATTGGCCTAATCGTGCCTGTCATGCCGCGGCTGATCATCTCGCTGACGGGCGTGACGATCGATCGCGCGGCGGAGCTCGGCGGCTGGCTGCTCTTTGCCTATGCCGTGATGCAATTCCTGTTCGCGCCGGTGATCGGTGGCCTGAGCGATCGGTTTGGGCGACGGCCGGTGTTGCTGCTGACATTGTTTGCGCTGGGTATCGATTATGCGCTGATGGCCTGGGCACCGACGCTGGAATGGTTGTTCGTTGGCCGGGTGATTTTGGGCGTGATGGGCGCGACCTTTGCCGCCGCCAATAGCTGCATTGCCGATATCGTGCCGCCCGAGGATCGTGGCCGGGCGTTCGGCGCGATTGGCGGGGTTGGGGCGGCAGGGTTTGTGCTCGGGCCGGGGATTGGTGGTCTGCTTGGCGGGTTTGGTGAACGCGTGCCCTTCATGGCGGCGAGCGGCCTGGCACTGTGCGGGGCGCTGATCGGGTGGTTCGTGTTACAGGAAACGCTGCCGCCAGAGCGGCGGCGCGCTTTTTCGATGCTGCGCGCCAATCCCATCGGCAGTATGGTGCACATGGCCAAAGTGCCGCTGGTCCTTGGCTGTCTGGTGGCGATCCTGTTCATGCAATTGGCTGCACAATCGCAGCTGGCGGTCTGGAGTTTTCAGGGGATTGCACGCTTCGGCTGGAGCCCGCTGGTGATCGGTCTGACCATCGCGTCATACGGGGTGCTGCTGATCGTCGCGCAGGGATTTGCGGTTGGGCCTTTGGTCACCAGGTTCGGTGCACAACGCGTGGCAGTGGTTGGGGCCGCCTGTGGCATTCCCTCCTATCTCATTTTGGCGACGGCCCCCAACACTGGGATCATCATGACGGGCATGGTGGTCGGCGCGTGCTCTGGTGTCGCCTTTCCGGCGATGCAGCAGTTAATGACGCTGCGGGTTTCGGAGGACGCGCAGGGCGAGTTGCAGGGGGCGATTGCCAGCGTCGCTAGCCTGACGGCGATCGTCGGCCCGCCGCTGATGACTGGGGTGTTCGGGGCCTATGCCGATGCGCAGGGGGTGTATTTCCCCGGCGCGCCCTTCCTGCTGTCAGCCATGCTGTTCTGCGTTGGCTGGGCGGTGCTGATCATTGCGATGGCGCGCCACGACCAAGAGGTGTCCGTGCCGCTTTGAACGCAACCGGCGGGATGGAGCGTACCGGCGGCGCGGCTATATCGGCGGCATGGACAGCGACACGATCAACCCCGATTCGGCCTGGGCCGCCTTCATCGCCCGCGATCGGCATAGCGATGGCCGCTTCGTCGGCGCGGTGCTGACCACGGGCATTTACTGCAAACCAAGCTGTCCGGCGCGGCACCCCAAGCGCGAGAATGTCGTGTTTTACCGTGACGGTGCGGCGGCGGCGGCGGCGGGGTTTCGGGCGTGTCTGCGCTGCAAGCCTGATGAGGTCGGGCGAGACCGGGTCGCTGTGGCGCGTGCGGTCGCGCTGATCGAGGGAGCGGAGGAGACGCTGGGGCTGGACGAGCTGGCCGCGATGGTCGGCTATGCGCCGCATCATTTTCACCGATTGTTCAAGCGCGCGACCGGGGTGACGCCCGCCGCCTATGCGCGCGGACTGAAAGCGCGGGCCGCCGCGCAGGCATTGATGAAGGAGGCGAGCGTGACCGAGGCAATTTATGAAGCGGGCTATTCCGCCCCGAGCCGTTTTTATGAAGGCGCGGGCACAAGGCTGGGGATGACGCCGAGCATCTGGAAGCGCGGCGGGGCCGGGGTGACGATCCGTTGGACGATCGCCGAGACAAGCCTGGGGCCGATGCTTGTGGCTGCGACCGACAAGGGATTGTGTCGCGTGTCCTTTGATGAGGGCGAAGCGGCGCTCAGGGCGCGCTTCCCCAAGGCGGAAATCACGCCCGGCGGCGCGGCTTTGGCCGATCTGGCCGCGCGTGTCGTCGCCAGCGTCGAGAGCCCCGATCGCGATCAGGATCTGCCGATCGACGTGCAAGGCACTGCCTTTCAGGAAGCAATCTGGCAGGCGCTGCGGCAAATTCCGCTGGGCGAGACGCGCAGCTATGCCGAACTCGCCGCCGTCGCGGGCAACCCAAAGGCAGTTCGCGCGGCGGGTACCGCATGTGGCGCAAACCATGTCTCGATCGTCATTCCCTGCCACCGCGCGCAGCGCAGCGACGGGACGATGGGCGGCTATGCATACGGCGTCGATCGCAAGATCGCGCTGCGCGACCGGGAGGGGGTGAAATGAACCCGTACCAGATCAAGGGCCTGCCGATCGATCAATTTGCCGCGCTGTTCGGGCGAGACGATGCCGATCTTGCCAAATGCAACGCTGTACGCGTGACGGCGGACCACAAGCCTGGTTATCCGTGTCGGGTTACGCTGGAAGATGCCGAACCCGGCGAGACGCTGTTGCTGATCAATTATGAGGACCACCGGGTCGCGTCGCCCTACCGGCACAGCTATGCCATTTATGTGCGTGAAAACGCGATCGAGTCTGCGTCGCTGCGCGGCAAGCTGCCCCAAGTCTTCGCAAACCGCCCAATCGCTTTAAGGGCCTTTGACGGCGATGGCATGTTGCGTGGGGCAACGCTTGCGCTGGCAAACGACGTCGACGACAAGATCGCGCAATTGTTTGCCGATCCGACGATTGCTTATCTGCACGCCCATAATGCGGCGCATGGCTGCTTCGCCGCCCGGATCGACCGCGGCTGAATTGCGCTGCATCCTGGATCGATGCTTGCTATGCAGGACGATTGAACCAGGGGAACGCCGATTATGAATCCGAGCATCGCCAAGCCGCGTGGCAAGACCCTGCTGTGGCGCATCCTGCATTTTCCCCTGATCACGTTGGTGGTCGCGATCGGCGTGATGATGGGCGCCAGTATCGTCGCGACCAGCCTGGCCGCCGTGGTGGGTGCGCGCAGTGATAGCAATTGGGCGATTGTCGGCGGCAGCCTGGTCGCCGGGGTATTTGTGATCGCCTATATCGGCTTTGGGCGATTTTTTGAACATCGCCGGGTCACCGATCTGGCGCTGAAGGGGGCTGCGCTTGAACTGCTCATGGGCCTGGCGATCGGTGCCGGGCTGTTCTGCGCGGTAGTCGGCGTGATTGCGCTACTCGGCGGCTATCAGGTGATCGGCACCCAACCGGCCGACGTGCTCTATCCGATCATCGGCATCTCGATCGTTTCGGGCGTGACCGAAGAAATCATGCTGCGCGGCCTGTTTTTCCGGATCATCGAAGGATGGCTGGGCAGCTGGGTGGCGCTGGTGTTGTCAGCAGCCCTGTTTGGTGCGCTGCATCTCGGCAATCCCAACGCAACATTGGTGGCTGGCGGCGCGATCGCGATTGAGGCCGGGGTGATGCTGGCGGCGATTTACATGGTCACGCGGCGGCTCTGGGCGGCAATCGGCCTGCATGCGGCGTGGAACTTCACCCAGGGCGGCATTTTCGGCATCCCGGTATCGGGCACCGATGTGCAGGGTATCCTGGTGCCGCGCATCTCCGGCCCCGAACTGCTGACCGGCGGTGACTTTGGTGCTGAAGCGTCACTGCCGGCGATGCTGATCTGCACCGCTTTTGGCATTGGGCTGTTAGTGCTCGCCAGCCGCCGCGGGCAGGTGATCAAACCCTATTGGGCGCGGCGTGGCTCGGCTGCGGCGGGCGAAGACGTGGCCGCAGGGGCGTCTTCCGGCGCCGGGGTGCAATCATAAACCAGCCACTCATCGGGGCGTGACGGCAGCGCATCGCGGATCGCGGTTTGCTGGCGGGCGAGCAATTGGCGATCCGCCTCGCTTGGCGTGCAGGCCTTTTGCTTGACGCCACCGCGTAGCGCGCGCGCTTGCTTCATCTGGGCCGCGTTCAGCAGATAGCGGCTTTCCGAATAGCTGCGCGTCGCCAGATCATATTCCAGGATGGAAACGGTCTGCTCGTCATTGGGCACCAGGATCCGATCCCATTTCGCACCGTTTTCGGCATATTGGGTACGCCCGTTCATGCACCCATCGGGCTGCCAGTCGATCAGGACATCGGCGGGGTTGGAAAGGTTGATCCGGCTGCGGTCCGGGGCGATCCGGCAAACCATCTTGCCAAAGGTGGTCTGGACGATTGGCGTGGGGCTGGGTTCAGGCGGTGGCAGTTTCACGTCGCCAAAGGGGCGGGTGAGAAAGACGATTGCGGCGGCGATGATCAACACGCCGCCACCGGCCGCTGACCAGATCGCCCCTTGTCGCCGCCGCCGCGATTCTAGCAGGCCGGCGCCGCCAATCATCATCGCGCCCATCACCAGCAACACCCCGGCGATGGCGATCACATTCTCCCGCTTGCGCTCGGCGGCGACCTGCGCCTTGTCGAGCGCCAATTGCTGTTGCAGCGCTTCACGCGCGGCATTTGCCTGGGCATCGGCGGCGCGGGCTTCGGCGGAGCGCAATTGCGCGTCCCGGCCCTGGCGCAGGCGTTCGTCGGCACTGATGCACGGTGCGCCTGTTTGCGCGAAGGACTGCTTCGCCTCTTGCAGAAAGGCGACGAGCTCACTGTCGGCGACCGCGAAGCCAAAGCTTGAATCGCCTTCTTCCGCCTTGGTGATGGCCGAATTGGCACCAATCACCCGCCCGCAAATATCGAGGAGGGGCCCGCCCGAATTGCCGCGCGCAATGCCGGCGGTGTGGAGCAGCACCTGAACCCCGGTAAGCTTGCGAATGCCGGCAAAGCCGCCCTGTGATCTGACCGGGCCGAGCGGCTTGATGAAATCAGCCGCACTCTGCGCCGTGGCGACATCGACATTACCGGGATAGCCAAGCGCGATCACCGATTCGCCATCCGTTACCGCCCCCGGAAACAATGTAAGCGGGGGCAGCCTTGTGCCGGTAAACTCAATCAGCGCCAGATCGCGCTGGGCATCATAGGCGATCAGCTTGCCTTGATAGCTTTTGTCGCCTTCTGACGGCACGACGCCGATCACGACATTGTCGGGATAGCGCGCTGCCAGTTCGACGACATGGGCATTGGTGACGACCCGGTTGGGGGCGATGGCAAAACCGCTGCCGTGCCCAAACCCGACCACTTCGCTTTCAGCGGAGGCGATCGTAACAATCCGAACAACCCCGCGCCCGGCGGCGGAAATATCGTCGGCTCGGGCGGGCATTGTGCTGAACATCAGCAACGCCAATCCTGCAATAAGGCGCGAAATCAGCATGCCATCAGCCCAATTGTGAGGCCGACTCTCTTTCAGGAAAGTGGCTTTCATTCAAGCGCTGTCAGCGCAATTTCACGATACCGGTAATTAGCCCTTTTGGTTGTCGTTCGATAGGTCAGCCGTTCCGCGATCCTGGGGGAGCAGTGCAGAGGGTTATAGGAAGTTATAGGGATCGACATCCACAGTAACGCGCACCTTGGGTGGCCAGGCCAGCGCCCCTAACCAGGCGCGAATCACTTCCTGCACATCAAGTGCGCGGCGGGCGTGAACCAACAGGCGAAAGCGGTGGCGCCCACGCAGCATGGCAAGCGGGGCGGGAGCGGGGCCATAAACATACATGCCCTCAACCTCTGGCGCGGATCGTTTGATCTCGCGGGCGGTATCGTCGGCGGCGGCCCGGTCTTCGGCGGAAATAATGATTGCCGCATAGCGGCCAAAGGGCGGTGCATCCGCCTCCCGGCGCGCTGCCGTTTCGGCTTCGTAGAAGCTATCCGCCTCGCCCTTGACCAGCGCCTGCATCACCGATGCCTGCGGGCTGTGCGTCTGAATATAGACATGCCCCGGTTTCACGCTGCGCCCGGCACGCCCGGCAACCTGCGAAATTTGCTGAAAGGTCCGCTCAGCGGCACGCAGGTCGCCGCCACCAAGCCCGAGATCGGCATCGATCACCCCCACCACGGTTAGATTCGGGAAATGATAGCCTTTGGTGACGAGTTGGGTGCCGATCACGATATCGATATCGCCGCCCTCCATCCGGGCGACGAATTCCGCCGCCTTGGCGGGTGACCAGATCGTGTCCGACGTGACGACAGCGCGCCGTGCATCGGGCCACAGGAGTGCCACCTCATCGGCGATCCGCTCGACGCCGGGTCCACAGGCGACCAATGTGTCTTCATTGCCGCATTCAGGGCATTTCTCCGGCACGGGCTCGACATGGCCGCAATGATGGCAGGCGAGCCGGCGGATCAGCCGGTGCTCGACCATCCAGGCGGTGCAGTTTGGGCATTGGAACCGGTGCCCGCAGGTGCGGCACAAAGTGAGCGGCGCATAGCCGCGCCGGTTGAGGAACAGCAGCGCCTGTTCACCGCGGTCGCGTGCGGCATCGATCGCTTTGACGAGTGTCGGCGCGATCCAGCGCCCACGCATCGGCGGTTCGGCGATAAGATCGATCGCCTCGATCGTTGGCAATTGCGCGGCACCATAGCGACCGGGCAGTTTGAGTTCGGCATAGCGACCAAGGGCGACCTGCTGGCGCGTTTCGATAGCCGGGGTAGCGGAGGCGAGCACCACCGGGCAGGTTTCGAACAGCCCGCGCATCACCGCTACATCACGGGCATGGTAATGAACGCCCTCTTCCTGTTTGAAGCTCGTTTCATGCGCTTCATCGACGACGATCAGGCCAAGATTGGCATATGGCAGGAACAGGGCAGAACGCGCGCCGACTGTCACCAGCGCTTCGCCGCTGGCAATCGCGCGCCAGGCGCGGCGGCGCTGCGACTGGCGCAAGTCTGAATGCCATGCGACGGGGGCAGTGCCGAATCGGGTCTCAAATCGGCGCAAAAATGGTTCGGTCAGCGCAATTTCGGGAAGCAGGACAAGGGTTTGCCGCCCGGCGCGGATCGCGGCGGCAATCGCTTCGAAATAGACCTCGGTCTTGCCTGACCCGGTTACCCCGTCGAGCAAGGTTGGTGCAAAGCGGTGCGTATCGATATCCTCCACCAGTGCCGCCGCTGCATTTGCCTGATCCGCCGAAAGCGCGGGCAAATGGAAATCGGGATCAGGGCGCGGGAAGGGGCTGTCGATATCCACCTCGACTGGCTCGATCGCGCCGACTTTGACCAACCCCCGGATCACCGCATCCGAAACGCCTGCTGCTATTGCCAGTTCACGAATCAGGCCCTGGCGATCGCCGATCCGCTCGATTGCCTGTTCGCGCTGCGGCGTCATGCGGGGCGGCAGCTCGCCCGTCGCGCGATATTCGGTGACGGTGCGCGCGCCGTCGAGCGCCGATGTCGAGGCGAGCGCCATCCGCAAAACCGAAGCGGGCGGCGCCAGATAGTAATTGGCGGTCCATTCGATCAGGCGGCGCAAGGGGGCCGGGATCGGCGGCGCATCCAGCACAGCCACCAGATTGCGCAGCCGATTGTCGCCAACCTCGGCGTCGGACGGCATCCGTTCCGCCTCCCATACCACGCCGATCAACTGGCGCGGGCCGAGCGGTGCGATCACGATTGACCCCGGCGATACAACCATCCCTTGTGGCACTCGGTAATCGAGCGGCCCCAGGGCGGCATTCATGATGATAACGCGGGCGCGGGACATCCGCCCTTTATGGGCATTCGGCCGCGACAGGGAAGGTGTCGCTCACCAGCAATCGACTGTGCACCCAATCCAGGGGCCAGCCCGACAGGAATTTGCCGGGCTGGCGAGTGGCCCTAGAAATATCTGGCCTAGAAATGCCTATCCTAGAAGTGAATGCCGTTGCGGCCGCGCTCGCGGTTCCGCTTGAGCTGGCGGATATGCGCCTCGACCTTATCGAGCATTACCCCGATGCGACGTTCGTCGCGCTCACTCAGATTATCGCCGCGTGCCCTGAGCTGTGCCTCGGTGGCGGCGACCTTGCGCAGTTCGTTATTGAGCACGCGGCGTTCACGGATGCTGAGCTTGCCGGAGCGCTTGCCGGCATCGACTTGGCGGGACAATTCGGCCTGGCGCAGGTCGATGCCGATATCGGCATAGGCAACACTACTCAGCGTTAATGCGCTCACCGCGACAGCAATGAAAAATTTCTTCATGATGGGCCTCTTCATCGGTTGGGCCGTTATTGGCCAGTTCCAGCCAGCATAATGCACCAGCGCCCGTTTAGTCGCATCACCCGCAAGGCTAGCCTCGCGACGATCTTTGATTTACGAGCCGCGCCAATTGAACCAGGGGACGACACCGCCATGAAATTCTTCGTCGATACCGCAGACACCGCTGAAATTCGCGATCTTGCCGATTCGGGGCTGGTCGATGGGGTCACCACCAACCCGTCGCTCATCGCCAAATCGGGCCGCAATTTTCTTGAGGTGGTCGCTGAAATTTGCGGCATCGTCGATGGGCCGGTCTCCGCCGAAGTCGTCGCGCTCGATCATGCTGGCATGATGCGTGAGGCTGAAATCGTGCGGAAGATTGCCGACAATATCGCGGTGAAGGTGCCCCTCACGATCGACGGACTGAAGACCTGCAAGGCGCTGACTGACGATGGCACGATGGTCAATGTCACGCTTTGCTTTTCGGCCAATCAGGCGCTGCTGGCGGCCAAGGCGGGCGCGACCTTCATTTCGCCGTTCGTCGGTCGGCTCGACGATATCGGCCTCGACGGGCTCGACCTGATTCGCGACATCCGCTTGATCTATGACAATTATGCGTTCGACACCGAGATTCTGGTCGCGAGCGTCCGGCATCCCGTCCACATTCTGGAAAGCGCCCGCATCGGCGCCGACGTGATGACCGCGCCACCATCCGTCATCCGTCAACTGGTGAAGCATCCACTGACCGACAAGGGCATCGAGGGCTTCATGGCTGACTGGGCAAAGACCGGCCAAACGATCGGGTGATAGCGTAAGCCCAGCTTCTCCCCATTGGGGAAAAGCTGGGCTAAGCTCGGTGCATGTCGCTGCCCCAGGCCTTTGCCGATCACCTTCATCGCGACCGGCGGCGATCAGTGCATACCGTGCGCGCTTATCAGGCGACTGCCGAGCGGTTGATCGCGTTTCTGGGCGCGCATTGGGGGGCAAATCCTGATGCCACCGCGCTGGCGAAGGTCACGACCGCCGATCTGCGCGCCTATCTGGCCTTTCGACGCACCGATGGCCTCACCAATGCCTCGGCCGCGCGCGAATTATCCGCGGTACGCGGGTTTTTGAAATTCGCAACTGGCGGCGCGGCGATGACGACGATCAAAGGACCGCGCGTCAAGAAAGGTGTACCGCGCCCCATTTCGCCCGACGAAGCGGTCGCGCTCGCCGAAGATGTGTCCGACAGCGCGACTGAGCCCTGGATCGCCGCGCGCGACTGGGCGGTGTTGATGCTGCTCTACGGCGCTGGCTTGCGGATTGGCGAGGCGGTGGGGCTGACGGGCGCGATCCTGCCGCTGGGCGAGGCGATGGCGGTGACCGGCAAGCGCGACAAGACGCGGATCGTGCCGCTGTTGCCGCAAGTGCGCGCCGCGATTGAAGACTATGTCAAACTGACTCCCTGGCCGGTCGGTCGCGATGAAATGCTGTTTCGCGGCGCGAAGGGCGGCCCGCTGTCGCCCGCGATTATCCGCCGCGCGGTGCAGGCCGCACGCACCCGCCTGGGCCTAAGCGAGCGCACCACACCGCATGCGCTGCGCCACAGCTTCGCCACGCACCTGCTCGGTCGCGGCGCCGATTTACGCTCGCTGCAGGAGCTTCTGGGCCATGCGAGTTTGAGCTCGACGCAGATTTATACGCAGGTCGATGCCGCCCATCTGCTCGACGTGTACCGGAACGCGCATCCAAGGGCTTGACTCCGTACTCGGCTACGGCGGCTAAGGGCAGTCGGGTTTCCAATGAAGGAGTGCCCCGATGACGATGATTGCCGCGCTGTCCCTGCTGGCTCTGGCCACAAATTCCGCCCCGGTGAAGCCGGTATCGGCAAGCGCAAAATTGTTGGCCGACTATCGGATCGCCCTTGAACATGACGATGCCGATGCGCTGGCGGCATTGTTCTTGCCGGATGCCGAACTGGCCGATGGCATCATGGTTGCAAACGGGACGGCGGAAATCAGGGCGCTGTATGTCGGTGCCTTCGCTCAAGGGCTGAGCGGTAGCCGATTAGAGACGCGCATCGACAGCGAACGCCTTCTTGCGCCAACGGTTCGCTTCGCGCGGGGCGTGTCGCGCATCACCCCCGCCGCCGCTGGCGGACAAATAGCGAAGCCGTTTTGTGCCCGATTCATTGCAACGATCACCTCGCGCAATGGCCTTTGGCGAATCGCCACATTCAGCGAGTCCGCGCTGGCATGTGGCTCGGCATTTCCGTAATCATTAGCCATGGCTGGTCGTCAGATGACAATCGGCGTGCTTGCGAAAGCCGCCGGCGTGGGCGTAGAAACCATCCGCTATTATGAGCGGATGGGCTTGATCGACCGACCGGCAAAGCCCGGCGGGGCACGCGTTTACAGCGCGTTGCACCTGCGCCAACTTCATTACATTCGTAACGCAAAGAACCTGCGGCTGAGCTTGAAGGACATTCTGGTGCTGCGGCAAAAGCTGGCAATCGGCCCGCAGTTTTGCGCCGCCACGCGCGATATTGTCGCGCAAAGGCTGGGCGAAGTGGAACGCGAGATCGCAAAGCTCACCGTGACACGCGACGACCTTAGCGCTTTTCTTCTGCGCTGCGCCAGCCGACCTGCCGACCGGCCTTGCCCCGTGCTTGCCGACCTGACGAGCGATTCCTGATCGGTCGCGTTCCGGATCAGTGCCGCCAGGTCACCACCCTGTATGCATAGGCCAGCACCGCCAGCACCAGCAGCGCGGTTGCTGCGGGGCCAAGATAGCGATCGAGATCGTGGAACCGCGTGCCGAGCCAATATCCCGCGCCGACCAGCACGGCGTTCCAGACGGTGATGCCGGCGGTTGACCACAGCAGGAATCGCGTGCGCGTCATCCGTGATAGCCCGGCGGGAATCGACACGACGGTTCGCCCGATTGGCATGAAGCGGAAAACGAACACGACCCATTGCCCGTGCTTCACGAAAAAGCGCTGGAGCGATTCCACATCGCGCCACTCCACCGCCAGCCAGCGACCATAGCGATCGATGAACGGGCGGAAGCGTTCATGGCCAAGCCGGTGACCAATTTCGTACCAAAAGGCGTTGCCCATCACGCTGCCGACGGTACCCGCGATCATCAGCGGCACGATGTGCATCCGGCCCTGCGCAACCGCAATCCCGCCCAGCCCCATGATGACTTCAGAGGGAACCGGCGGGATGATATTTTCCAGCACCATCAGCAGGAAGATGCCCAGATAGCCGCCGGTATCGAGCAAGTGCATGAGCAATTCGGTCATCGCGGGATGGCAGCGCTGGCGTCAGCCCGCTGTCAGGACTTTGCGTTCAATGGCATCCCAGATCATGCCCGCGACATCCGTGCCGTTGAAACTCTCGATCGCGACGATGCCCGTGGGGGAGGTGACGTTGATCTCGGTCAGCCATTTGCCGCCGATCACATCGATGCCGACAAACAACAGGCCGCGCTTTTTCAGTTCGGGGCCGAGCACCGCGCAAATTTCATGCTCTTCGGGTGTCAGGTCGGTCTTCACCGCCGATCCGCCGACCGCAAGGTTGGAGCGAATCTCTCCCTCGCCAGGCAACCGGTTGATCGCGCCCGCAATCTCGCCATCGACCAGCACGATGCGTTTGTCGCCCTTTGCCACATCGGGGAGGAAAGCCTGCACCATATGCGGTTCGCGCCAGGCGGTGTTGAACACCTCGATCAGCGCGGAGAGGTTGGCGCCGTCGCTGCCGACCTTGAAGATCGCCTTGCCGCCATTGCCGTGGAGCGGTTTGACGACGATTTCGCCGTGCTGCGCTAGGAATTTGCGTGCCTCGTCAAGCGAGCGGGTGACGAGCGTTGGCGGCATGAACTGAGCGTAATCGAGCACGAAAACCTTTTCGGGCGCGTTCCGGACGCTGACGGGATCGTTGACCACCAGCGTCCGGTGCGCGATCCGTTCGAGCAGATGGGTGGCGGTGATATAGCCGAGATCAAAGGGCGGATCCTGACGCATCAGCACGACATCGACTTGCTCGCCAAGATCGAGGCTTAGCCCCTCGCCAAAGCTGAAATGATTGCCGACTTCGCGCTGGACGGTCACCGGATGGGCATGCGTCCAGACATGGCCGTCTGCATAATTCAGGTCCTCGGCGGTGTAATGGAACAGCCGATGCCCCCGCTTTTGCGCTGCAAGCATCAGCGCGAAGCTCGAATCGCCCGCAATGTTGATGCTGTCGAGCGGGTCCATCTGGACGGCGACGGTAAGGGTCATGCGCGTGCGTTCCTGCGGGGGGATTGGGCGTATCTAGGGCGGCTTTAGCCGGAAGTCATCCGATCCACGCATTTTCGATATGGCGGGGCCGGGTGCCGGGTGCGATCAGGATGACGTCGACGCGGATATCCTCGCCGCTCGTGGCATAGCGCGGCATCAGGATTTCGGCCGCAGCAGCAACGCGGGCGAGGCGGCGTTCGTCGATCGCGAAATCAAGTTCAGCGGCAGTCGCGCGGACCTTCACTTCGACAAAGGCGACCAAGGCACCGCGTTTCGCGATCAGATCCACCTCACCAACGGGCGTCCGAATGCGTCGATCAAGGATCCGCCAGCCCTTTAATCGCAGATACCACGCCGCGAGCCGTTCGCCCCTTCGCCCGCGCGCTTCGGCGGCCTGGCGGGCAGCGGTCATCCCCGCAGTTCCAGCGCCCGCGCGTATAGGGCCTTGCGATCAAGCCCCAGCGTCTTGGCGACCTCACCCGCGGCTTGCGATACCGACAAGCGGGTCAGTGCCTCGGCAAGGGCCAAATCAGCATCAGCGGCGGAGGCAGCTTCAGGCGGGCCGGGGGGAGCGACAACGACGACAATCTCGCCCTTGGGCGGCGCATCGGCATAGCGCGAAGCGAGCATCGGCAGCGTGCCCGTTACCGCTTCTTCGAAATGTTTGGTGATCTCGCGCGTTACCGCCGCCTCACGGTCGCCAAGCCCCTTGGCTAGCGCCGCCAGCAGCGCCCCCAGCCTTGGCCCCGATTCATAGATGACGAGCGTGGCGCGGACGCCGGCAATTTCGGCGATCGCTTCGGCGCGCGCCTGCGCCTTGGGCGGCAGGAAGCCGACATAGAGAAATCGGTCAGTCGGCAGCCCGGCCAGCGTTAACGCCGCAACCGCCGCACAGGGGCCGGGAATCGTCACAACCGCATGTCCCGCCGCGCGCGCATCACGGACCAGCTTGTACCCCGGATCGGAGATGAGCGGAGTCCCGGCGTCGGACACAAGCGCCACGACTTCAGTCGCCATCCGCGCAACCAATCCGGGCCTGACCTGTTCGGCATTGTGATCGTGATACGGCGTCATTGGCCGCTTCACGCCGATATGGTTGAGCAGCTTGCCTGTCACGCGACTGTCTTCAACCGCGATTACCGCCGCGTGCGTCAAGACATGCGCGGCGCGCGGCGACAAATCGCCGAGATTGCCGATCGGGGTGGCAACGATATAGAGACCGGGTGAAAGTTCGGCGTTCATTGGGGATAGTCATGGCAGAGGCCACAGGGAAACCGCAACGACTCGTATCGTTGTTTCGCAAAATGGCAGTGGTTGTCACGGCGGCGGCGCTTGCCGGTTGCCAGACAGTGGTGCCGCGCGGCCCCGTGGTGCCGGTCGATCGCCCAGCGGCGACTCGCCCCGTACCCGTGCAGCAGCCCAAGGTTGATGCCGGCATCCCGCAGGATGTCGCGCGGCAGCGCGTTGCGCTGCTCGTGCCGCTCACTGGCGGCAATGCCGGGGTTGGGCTCTCGATTGCCAACGCGACTCAACTGGCGGTGCTCGATACCAAGAATGATCGCATCCGGATCACCAATTACGATACCAATTTGGGGGCGGCCAATGCCGCAAGCCGGGCGATTAGCGATGGCAACACGCTGATTCTGGGACCGTTACTTGCCGAAGATGTGCGCGCTGTTGCGCCGATTGCGCGGTCGGCTGGTGTGCCGTTGATCAGTTTTTCGAATGACACCAGCGTGGCGGGCAATGGCACCTATCTGCTTGGCTACGCCCCCATTCAGTCGATCGAGCGTGTGGTTGGGTATGCCCGCAGCCGGGGGCTGAACAGCTTTGCCGGGCTGGTGCCCAACGGCCTTTACGGCGAACGCGCCTCCACGGCGTTGCTGCGCGCGGTGGAAAGCGCCGGCGGCAAGGTGGTCACGCTGCAAACCTATGATCGCACCCCCGGCGCCATCACGGCGGCAATCACCCGGATGGCAAAAAATGCGCCCTTCGATGCGGTCTTGATCCCCGATAGCGCCGGCACAGCGGCCGTCGCAGTGCCAATCATCCGCAAGAGTGGCGGCGGGGCGACGCAGGTGCTCGGCACCGATTTGTGGAACACAGAAAGTTCGATCACCAGCCAGCCGGCGTTGAACGGGGCCTGGTTCGCGAGCGTGTCGGACAATCTCTATCGCCAATATGCCGTCAAATACCGCGCGCGATTCGGCCTGGCCCCGTATCGCTTGTCGAGCCTTGGCTATGATGCGGTGTTGTTAACGGTGCGGATCATGCGCAACTGGCCGATTGGTGCGCCCTTCCCACAGGATCGGCTCGACGATCGCGGTGGCTTTGCCGGGATCGACGGTGCCTTTCGCTTCGGTCGCGATGGCGTTGCCGAACGCGCGTTGGAGGTGCAGGAAATCCGGCCCGGCGCGACTAGCCCGGTCTCCCCCGCGCCGACGGGATTTTGAAGATAACGGTGCGTTTGCGCTCATCGCCTAGGCGATGAGCGCGGCCAGGATGGCGTTGAGGACTGGCATACCGCGATCGGTGGCACGCAGCCGCATCCCATCCCGAACGATCAGGCCTTCGCGTTCAAGCGTTGCGGCGGCATTTGCGTCGATCACCGCATCGATCGCGCCGTCGCCAAGCGCGGCGATCCGCGCGAGATCGACGCCTTCGCCCAGCCGCAATCCCATCAGCATCGCTTCGGTCCGGCGCATTGCCGGGGCAAGCGGGGTTTCGCTTTCGGCGCCATTGCCGTTGCGGGTGATCGCGCTCATCCAGTTTTCGGGCTTTTTGTGCCGCACCGTGGCAACGCCGCCCCGTCGGCCATGGGCACCCGGACCAATGCCGACATAGTCAGTGTAGCGCCAATAAATCAGGTTATGGCGGCTTTCCGCCCCCGGCCTGGCGTGATTGGAAATTTCATAAGCCGGCAGGCCCGCCGCGCGGGTCATCGCGCGCGTCAGCTCGAACAGATCGGCCCCGAAATCGGCATCGGGCACCTGCAATCGCCCGGCCGCAGCCTCAGTCGCAAAGCGCGTGCCGGGTTCGATGGTCAGTTGGTAGAGCGAGAGATGTTCGGTGCCGAACCCGATCGCGCGGGCGAGTTCGGCTTCCCAGGCGGCCAGTGCCTGGTCGGGGCGGGCATAGATCAGGTCGAAGCTGACTCGTTCGAAATGCGTCTGCGCGGTGGCGAGCGCGGTGAGCCCTTCGTCCACGTCATGCGCACGGCCCAGGAATTTTAGCGCCGAATCGTCGAGCGCCTGCAGGCCGAGCGACACCCGGTTGACGCCTGCTGCCGCCAGATCGGCAAAACGCGCGGCTTCGACTGATGACGGGTTGGCCTCCAGCGTGATCTCGATCCCAGGTTCAAACTCCCAGGCATTCTCGGCGGCCGCAATGATTGCCGCGACGGTAGCGGGCGGCATCAGCGACGGCGTGCCGCCGCCGAAAAAGATCGAGCTCAGCCGCCGCCCGGGCAACTGCGCCGCTTCATAGGCCAGGTCGGTCAGCAGCGCCGCGCGCCACGCCGCCTGATCGACGCTGTCGCGGACATGGCTGTTGAAGTCGCAATAGGGGCATTTCGACACGCAAAATGGCCAATGGACGTAAAGGGCAAGGGGGTCGGTCACGCGCTGCCCTGTGGCGTCCTGCGTGCGGCTGTGCAACTGTTGCGCAAATAATCGACGGAGAGGCAGATGGCGGTTTCAGTGATCTTGACGGTGGTCGGCAGCGACCGACCGGGCCTGACCAACAAGCTTGCCGAGGCTGTTCACGCGGCCGGCGGCAACTGGCTGGAAAGCCAGCTCGCGCGGCTGGGTGGCAAATATGTCGGCTCGGTGCTGGTCGAGATTGCCGAGGACGACTCGGCGCGGCTGGAGGCGGCAGTCAACGCGATCGATCCCGGCATGCTGACCGTCACCGTGATCGCGGCAGCCGCTGATGGTGCGGTGGAAGGGCACGCGCTGGCGATGGAACTGGTCGGCGCGGACCGGCCGGGGATCGTGCGCGAGGTGACGACGGTGCTGGCGGGATTGAACGTCAATATCGAGGATTTCGACAGCACGGTGGATGATGGTGCCTGGTCCGGCGAACGCATCTTCCGCGCGCGCGCCAGTCTGACGGTGCCCGACGATGTCGATCCCGACACCGTAATTGCCGCGCTGGAGGCGATTTCGGGGGAGATCATGGTCGACCTGACGGTGATGCCAACGCACGAACCGGCCTAGAAAACCGCCGCCACCAATTTCGCAAAGGCGCGCGAGCGGTGGTTGTTCGCCTGCTTTTCGGCAAAGCTCATCTCGGCAAAGGTCCGCGTCTCGCCTTCGGGGACGAACGCTGGATCATAGCCAAAGCCCAGTTCCCCGCGCGGGGGCCAGACCATCTTTCCCTCGATCCGCCCTTCGAACCACTCGACATGCCCATCGGGCCAGGCGAGCGCGAGGGTGGAGACGAAATGCGCCGAACGGCTGATATCGGGGCCGAGCGCGGCGAGCTTTTCCTCAACCTTCGACATGGCGAGCATCCAGTCGCGGGTGCCGTCTGCCGTCTCGGCCCAATTGGCGGTGTAGACGCCGGGGTCGCCGCCCAGCGCCTTAACGCACAGCCCGCTATCGTCGGCGAGCGCGGGCATGCCCGACAGGTCAGCGGCGGCAAGTGCCTTCAATTCGGCATTGGCGACGAAGGTGGTGCCCGTCTCCTCGGGCTCGGGCAGGTCGAGTTCGGCCGCTGACACCGTCTCGATGCCATAGCGGGAAAGCAGGTCGGTGATCTCGCGCACTTTGCCCGCATTATGCGTGGCGATGACGAGTTTGCCGGGCGCGAGCTTGCGGATCGCCTGCGGGGGCAGATCGGTCATTTCGCGACGGCGCGGGCCTGTGCCGCGAAGATATCCGTGCAGCCGATGCGGGCCAGGCGGAGCAGACGCAGCAGCGCTTCCTCGTCATAGGTTGCGCCCTCGGCCGTGGCCTGTGCCTCGGCGATGTTGCCGTTTTCGAGCAGGACGAAATTCGCGTCGGCGTCGGCGTTCGAATCCTCATCATAATCAAGATCGAGCACCGGCGTGCCCTGATAGATGCCGCAGCTGATCGCGGCGACCTTTTGCGTCAGCGGATCAGCGGTTAGTTTTCCTTCCGCCATCAGGCCGTCAATGGCGAGGCGGAGCGCGACCCAGGCACCCGAGATGGAGGCGGTGCGGGTGCCGCCATCGGCCTGAATCACATCGCAATCGAGCGTGATCTGGCGCTCGCCGAGCAATTTCAGGTCGGTGATCGCGCGCAGGGAGCGACCGATCAGCCGCTGGATCTCCTGGGTGCGGCCCGATTGCTTGCCCTTGGCCGCTTCGCGATTGCCGCGCGTGTGGGTAGCGCGGGGGAGCATGCCATATTCCGCCGTCACCCAGCCCTCACCCTTGCCGCGCAGCCAGGGCGGCAGGCGCTCTTCGACGCTGGCGGTGACCAGCACCTTGGTATCGCCAAAGCCGATCAGGACCGATCCTTCAGCATGCTTAGTGAAGCGCGGTTCGATGCTGATTGTGCGCATTTGATCGGGGGCGCGGCCGGATGGGCGCATGTCGGGAGTCTCCTGGAGATGATTTGGGGGTGCCTTAACGGATTGGGGGGTGGGTGCAACCGGGGGCGGGTTTGGATCATGCGGAGGCGCGGAGGCGCGGAGGAAAAAGGCAGTAGGGGATTTCGCGCAGAGGCGCAGAGGACGCGGAGGGGTTTGGATTGGGACTGCTCTTCCGCGTAAGCGGACAGGTCTACTTAATGGTTGCCGCTGCGCGGCGAGATTTCCCCGAACGCAACATCCTCCGCGTTCTCTGCGTCTCTGCGCGAACCAATTTCCTTTCCGCGTCTCCGCGCCTCCGCGTGCCTCATCCAACCGAAAAACTTGCCGCATCCCTACCGACACCATAGCTATGGCCCATGAACCCACCCATCCTTGAACTGACTGACCGCGCCCGCGATGTGTTCAGGACCGTTGTCGAAAACTATATCGATTCGGGCGCGCCGATCGGATCGCGGACGATTTCCAAGCTGTCGGGGCTCAACCTCTCACCGGCCTCAATCCGCAATGTGATGCAGGACCTTGAGGAGCTTGGCCTGCTGGCCGCCCCGCATACCAGCGCCGGGCGGATGCCCACCGATATCGGGCTCCGGCTGTTCGTTGACGGGATGATGCAGGCGATGGAGCCGAGCATGGAGGAGCGTGCCGCGATCGAATCGCGGCTGTCGCGCACTGGGCCGGTGGAGGAGGCAATTGCGGCCACCACGGCGGCGCTTTCCGGCCTGTCGGCCTGTGCCGGGCTGGTGTTTGTGCCCAAGCGCGAGCTGGTATTGCGCCAGATCAGCTTCGTGCCGCTTGCCGCACATCAGGCGCTGGCAGTGCTCGTCGCGGAGGACGGATCGGTCGAAAATCGGGTGATCGATTTGCCACAGGCGGTGACGCCCTCCTCGCTGATTGAGGCAGGCAATTATATGAGCGCGATGCTCAGCGGGATGACGCTGGCTGAGGCGCGCGCCAAGATTGAGCGGGAGATTGCCGCTGAACGTGCCCAGCTCGATGGCGCGGCGCGGGCGCTGATTGATCAGGGCCTGGCGATCTGGAGCGAGGATAGCGGTCGCCGTCCGGTACTGATCGTGCGCGGGCAGGGGCGGTTGATCGATGCGGCGGCGGCGGCCGATCTCGATCGGATCAGGGATTTGCTCGATGACCTTGAAGGTAAGCAAGAGATTGCCCAATTGCTTGATAGCGCGCGCGAAGGCGATGCGACGCGGATCTTTATCGGCGCGGAGAACAAACTGTTCGCGTTGTCTGGATCTTCGGTGATCGCTCGACCGTTTCACGGTCTGGATGGGCGCGTTGTCGGTGTGGTGGGTGTCATCGGGCCGACACGGTTGAACTATGCGCGCGTTGTGCCAATGGTGGATTTCACCGCCGCGACACTGGCCCGGCTGATGTCGTGACACGGAACAGGGTAAGAATGACGAGCATGATGGAAGAAGAAAAAATCGAAGTGGCAGAAACCGACACGTCGGCGGAAGTCGCCGATGGACCGCTGCACCTTGGAGAGGCCGAATTGCTGGCCGAACGCATCACCGTGCTTGAGGCCGAACTCGCCGAGTCCAAAGCGGCGGTGCTTTATGCACATGCCGAGGCGCAGAATGTCCGTCGCCGCAGCGAGAAGGAAGCGGTCGATGCGCGCGCCTATGCCGTAACGGCGTTTGCGCGCGATATCTTGTCGGTGGCCGATAATCTCGCCCGCGGGCTCTCGGCGATGCCTGACGAGCTGCGCGCCGATGAGAAGATGAAGGGCCTGGTTGCCGGCCTGGAAGCGACGGGCCGTGAGCTGGAGGCGATCTTTGCGCGCAATGGCATCACCAAGATTCACTCGGTCGGTGAGATGCTCGATCCCAATCGCCACCAGGCGATGCTGGAAATGCCGAGCGATGCAGCCCCCGGCACGATCGTGCAGGAAATGCAGGCTGGTTATATGATTCGCGACCGGTTGTTGCGGCCGGCCTTAGTGGCAGTGGCGAAAAAACCGGAGTAATTGCAATGCCGCATCCCGACCCGTTGTTTCCAAAACGTCCGTTTTCGCGACCCCGCGCAGACATGCCGTTGGGTCGGCCAGCCTTCTCCCCCAAGCTCGTCGACTTGAAACTTGCCCCGGGCCTGCGGCTGACCCTGATATCGGTCATCGACAGGATCAACAGGAAGCGCGGCCCAGGTCATCCAGAGGGCGAGGCCTGCCCCGTTGAGCCAAACCGCCCGCTCAATCTTTCCGGTGGCGCGGCGGCAGCGCTGGAATTCGACGACTAGCTGCGTCTAAAGGACGGCATGAACCTCAACATCACCACCGATCGCCCGACGTTCGTCACCCATCTCGAATGCTCGATGACGGGCGAGCGCTATGAGGCTGACCAGCTCCACGGCCTGTCGCGCGTCGGGCGACCCTTGCTGGTCCGTTATGATCTGGGTGCCATTAAGGCGGCGATCCCGCGCGCACTGATCGAAGCGCGGCCGACCGATATGTGGCGCTGGCGCGAATTGCTGCCGGTGCGGCACACCGACAATGTCGTCAGCCTGGGCGAGATCGAAACGCCGCTTGTCCCTATCCCCGCATCGGGCGGGCGGAACACCTGGGTGAAGGATGAAGGGCGGCTGCCGACGGGATCGTTCAAGGCGCGCGGGCTGGTGATGGCGGTCAGCATGGCCAAGGAATTGGGCGTCAAGCGGATCGCGATGCCGACCAACGGCAATGCGGGCGCTGCGCTCGCCGCCTATGCCAGCCGCTGCGGGATTGAGACGATCGTTTTCTGCCCGGATGACACGCCTGAGATCAACGTGCGCGAGATCGCGCTACAGGGCGCTCGGGTGTACCGCGTCAACGGGCTGATCGACGATTGCGGGGCGATTGTAGGGAAGGGCGCAGCGGAAGGCCGCTGGTTCGATTTCTCGACGCTGAAAGAGCCCTATCGGATCGAGGGCAAGAAGACGATGGGCCTGGAGCTGGCCGCGCAGTTCGGCTGGACGCTGCCCGATGCGATCTTTTACCCGACTGGCGGAGGCACCGGCCTGATTGGGATGTGGAAGGCGTTCGACGAACTCGAAAAGCTTGGCTGGATCGGCAGCAAGCGCCCCAAGATGATCGCGGTGCAGGCCAGCGGTTGCGCGCCGATCGTCAAGGCGTTCGACGACGGCGTCGAGCATGCTGATCGCTGGGAGGGCGCGCATACGATCGCCAGTGGCATTCGTGTGCCGCGCGCGGTTGGCGATTTCCTGATCCTGCGTGCGGTGCGGGAGAGCGGCGGCATCGCAATGGCGGTTGACGACGATCTGATCGAGGAGGCGGTGGCATTCTGCGCCCGCGAAGACGGGTTGCTGCTATGCCCCGAAGGCGGCGCGACGCTGGCGGCTTACCGACTGGCGCTGAAGGACGGGCTGGTGAGCGAGACGGACAAGGTCGTCTTGTTCAACTGCGCGACCGGGCTGAAATATCCGATGCCTGAGGCGAACGACGCGATCGACAAGGATGGCGTGATTGATTTCGACGCGCTCTGACGGCGCGGAGTGATTGCCCGAAAGTGCTATCGGTTAGGCGTCAGTAGAGACCTCGACCGGCGCTCAACATTGCCGCGCAATGCCCTAACGCGGCCCCCGCGCCAGTTGCGCGCGCAGGTTGCGCAGGATGCGTTCTGATACCGGGGACAGATCGCGCGCGCGCTTGCCGCTGCGCAGCCGGTTGCGGTCTTTATCGGACGGTTCGATCCGGCGGACGCGGACCGGGGCTTCGCCCTGGCGGATGATGCCGAGGTCGTCGGCCGCGCCGCGCGACAGATCAATGATCCGGCGGCTTGGGCCAAAAGGTCCGCGGTCATTGATCCGGACGATGATCCGCTTGCCCGTGTCGAGCGCGGTTACCTCAGCATAAGTGGGCAGCGGTAATGTGCGGTGCGCGGCGGTGATCCAGGCGACATGGAATTGTTCGCCATTGCTGGTGCGGTTGCCACTTTCCCGGCCATACCAGCTGGCATAGCCGAGCATGTCATAAGAACTGTCAGCCTCTGGATAATAGGTTTTGCCACGCACCTGATAGGGTTGGCCGATCTTCACGGGCGTGTCGCTGACCGGGTGAATATTGCTCCCCGCACACGCCGATAAGGCCAGCACTGCCGCGATCGCGCTGGCTGCGCGCCTCCCCCGAAATCCGATCATGCCAGCAACGCTAACGCCAAATGGCGGGAATGGGAATCCTCTCGATGATCGCGGCGAGTAATTGCCGCTAGCTTGGCCTGTCGATGCGCCTAGATTGTTTGGGCGCGGTTCTCGTCGCGATGCTTTTTCAGATATTTCATGAATGGCGTGCCGCCGGTGCCGACATCGGGATCATTGCCGGCCGCATGCGATGCCTGTTTGTTGATATAGGCGGCGGCATATTCCAGGTGGCGGCTGCGGAACCGGGCGACTTGCTCGACACAAGCATTGAACGCGTCCTTCAGCGACTGCGGCTGTCCTTTGGCAAAATCGCGCAAGTGGCTGGCCGCCTGCATTTCCTCAATGAATGCGCGGTGCTTGCGCGGACGATAGTGGTGGAGCTCTGCCAGGAAATCACGCAATTCATCCTGGGTGTGGGTAACCTGGAACAACGCGTCCATCGTCGGCACGATCGAGCTTTGCGATCCAGTTTGGCCACGAAAGGGTTGGGGCTTGCCGCCAAACCGGGCGACGCCTTCATAAATCAGCCCGTCGGGCATGGCGGGATTATTCTTCCAACCGTTGATGTAGGGGCGGACGCGGTTGAAATAGATATAGGGATCGCACTTCTCGACCATGCGGTCGAAGATCGCGTTGATCTCGTCCCATACGCCGTTCATCTCGATCAGCAGGCGTTCGACCAGCGCGGCATCGCCGGCATCGCTTGCGCTAACCAGATCGATCCCAAGCCCCAGCGCACGACCCGCCACTGCCTCAATCGCGACATGGATCAACACGAACCAATTTTCATCCTGCCCGCCAGCGAAATGCTGGTCCATCACCAGGTTATCGAGCGCGATTGGACCCGATTTGTCGAGCCGGAACCAGTTATCCAGCACATAGCCGGCATAGTTCATCACGGGCGGAAAGCCGATCGCATCGCTCAGCGCGACAAAGGGAATGGCCAGATTGGCGGGCAGCTTCTCCGGCGGGGTCGGTTCGCCCCAGACATAGGCCTGGACGAGGAAGGAATAGCGCACCATCGCCACGCCGATTGCGGCTTCATCGGCGCTGGCCAGGAAAGCGTCGATATCGGGCAGCGGCAGCGCGTTCAGCCAGTGGCGGACGCGACCGGTGGTGACCAACCCGGAAAGGATCGCGGCGGCATCTTCAACCTCAGCGAAATCATCGGGCAGCAGCACATCGTCAATCTCGACCGCCGACAGAAAACCGCGATCGCGCGCAAGCCCAAAATGGCCAAGGTCATGCATCGTCGTGCCGCTCCAAACTAGTTTCTATTGAAACCACTCTAGCGGCTCCTTGCTGATCCCGCCAGCTTTGCGGCTACCGAAAGGGGAGCAACTGCTCATAGCGGGCAAGGGGCGGGCGGTCCTCCAGCTGCACACCCAATCGCAAGAGAAATGCATGGCGAACGATTTCCGCCTGTTGCTCAATGCCATAGCGCGCAAAGGGCTTGTCGGCGCTGATTGCGTAATCATAACGCGCAAAGGGCAGGCGGCGGAGCGGGAGGAAAATGCCCTGCTGATGCTGCCAGATATGCGTCATTTCATGGATGAACAGCCCCTGCGCCTCGCGCTCTGCCAGCGCGAAATCAGCGCAATAACGGCAGCCTTTGGGGTGAAAATGGATGTTGCCGCGCGGCGCCATCACCGTTTCGCGCGGCTGGAAGAACGCCCATTTGCGTTTGATTATCTGGACGCGGCCATACTCAATTTCTGCGCCAAATATGGTGCGCGCCAGGGCCACCTCATCGCTGGTCAGCGATCGTCCCGCGGCGTTCATCCTTTCGGCGCAGCGTCACCTGCGGCGATGACCGGCGCATCATATTCGATTCTGAGATTGTTCGAAAAGGTGAAGATCAACTTCATCGCTCCGCCGGGCTTTACGGCGCCGTTGATGTTGAACAGCATGACGTGCTTGCCGCCAGGGGCAAAGGTCAGCTTGGCCTTGGCGGGCACTGGCAGGTCGGCGACCGGCGCCATCGACGCCATTGATCCGCTCATCATGCTTTCGTGCAATTCGGTTTTGATCACGCTGGGCGCGGTGACGCTGAGCAACTTGGTATCGGCGTCGCCGCCGTGCACCGTGAAATACGCTACGCCCGGATTGCCCTTCACCGCGGGCAATCGAACATAGCCCTTGTCCACAAACAGTTCTGCCGGCTGGCTGCAGGCAGCAAGGACGCAGGCCGCAATGGCCAGGCTGATCGTCAAACGCATCGCTACACTCCCATTATGGGCCCGTCATGGGATAAACGCCTTCATTCTAGAAAGGCTGCAATCTTGCGGCAAGCAAAAGCCCACCTATATCGCGGACATTGGAACGGCGGAGCGGGCGCTTTGCCGTTTGGGCATTATTCAAACTGATAGGGGCCGAACAATATCATGGCTAAAGTTATCGGAATCGATCTGGGTACCACGAATAGCTGCGTTTCAGTGATGGAGGGCGGCAAGCCCAAGGTTATCGAAAACGCTGAAGGCGCGCGCACAACGCCGTCGATCGTCGCCTTCGCCAAGGATGGCGAGCGGCTGGTCGGCCAGCCCGCCAAGCGCCAGGCCGTTACCAACCCGGAAAACACGGTGTTCGCGGTTAAGCGCCTGATCGGCCGCCGCTTCGACGATCCGATCACCAAGAAGGACACCGAACTGGTGCCTTATCACATCGTCAAGGGCCCCAATGGCGATGCCTGGGTAAAGGCCGGTGGCGAGGATTACAGCCCTGCACAGATTTCCGCCTTCACGCTGCAGAAGATGAAGGAAACCGCCGAGAGCTATCTGGGCGAAACCGTAACGCAGGCGGTGATTACCGTTCCCGCTTATTTCAACGATGCCCAGCGCCAAGCGACCAAGGACGCCGGCAAGATTGCCGGGCTCGAAGTGCTGCGCATCATCAACGAGCCAACCGCAGCGGCGCTTGCCTATGGCCTCGACAAGCAGGACGGCAAGACGATTGCCGTTTATGACTTGGGCGGCGGCACCTTCGATATCTCGATTCTTGAGATTGGCGATGGCGTGTTCGAAGTGAAGGCCACCAATGGCGACACCTTCCTGGGCGGCGAGGATTTCGACAACAAGCTGCTCAACTTCCTGGCTGAAGACTTTAAGAAGGCCGAGGGCATTGACCTGACCAAGGACAAGCTTGCGCTGCAACGCCTGAAGGAAGGCGCTGAAAAGGCCAAGATCGAGCTGTCATCGGCAGCCACGACTGAGGTCAACCTGCCCTTCATCACAGCAGACCAGAATGGCCCGAAGCATCTCGTCAAGGCAATCACCCGTTCCGACCTGGAGCGCCTGGTCGAGGACCTGATCCAGCGCACGCTTGAGCCGTGCCGCAAGGCGATGGCTGATGCGGGCGTCAAGGCAGCGCAGATCGACGAAGTCGTGCTCGTCGGCGGCATGACGCGCATGCCCAAGGTGCGCCAGGTCGTGAAGGAATTCTTCGGCAAGGAACCACATTCGGGCGTTAACCCCGATGAAGTCGTGGCGATGGGTGCCGCGATCCAGGCGGGCGTGCTGCAGGGCGACGTCAAGGACGTGCTGCTGCTCGACGTGACGCCATTGTCGCTCGGCATCGAGACGCTGGGCGGTGTGTTCACGCGCATGATCGATCGCAACACGACGATCCCGACCAAGAAGTCGCAGACCTATTCGACCGCCGATGACAATCAGCAGGCAGTGACGATCCGCGTGTTCCAGGGCGAGCGCGAAATGGCCGCCGACAACAAAATGCTCGGCCAGTTCGATCTGGTCGGCATTCCGCCCGCCCCACGCGGCGTGCCGCAGATCGAGGTCACCTTCGATATCGACGCCAACGGCATCGTCAACGTCTCGGCACGCGATAAGGGCACCGGCAAGGAACAGCAGATCCGCATCCAGGCGTCGGGTGGCTTGTCGGATCGCGACATCGAACAGATGGTCCGCGATGCCGAGCAGTTCGCTGAAGAAGACAAGAAGCGGCGTGAAGCGGCTGAGGCCAAGAACAACGCCGAATCGCTGATCCACACGACGGAGCGCCAAATCGCTGACAATGGCGACAAGGTCGATGCCAGCCTGAAGAGCGAGATCGAGGCTGCCATCGCGGTGACCAAGACCGCCGTCGAAAGCGGCGATCCCGAAGCGATGAAGGAAAAGGCCAATGCATTGGCCCAGGTCGCGATGAAGCTGGGCCAGGCGATTTATGAGAAGCAGGCCGCCGAAGAGGCATCACCGGGGGGTGAGCCTGCAGCCGAAGCCGCTGCCGAAGATGTGGTCGACGCTGAATTTTCGGAAGTCGACGACAGCAAGGCTTGAGATGATGCATCCACGCCCCCGTTACGGCGCAAGCCGTGACGGGGGATGAGGACTTTGCGGGGCGGCAATGACCACCGAAATTGACTTCTACGAATTGCTCGAATGCGAGCGTGGCGCCGACGATGCGACGATCAAATCGTCCTATCGCAAGCTGGCGATGAAATATCATCCGGACAGGAATGCCGGGTGCAAGGATTCCGAGAGCCGTTTCAAAGCGATCTCCGAAGCCTATGACGTGCTGAAGGATCCGCAGAAGCGCGCTGCCTATGACCGGTTCGGCCATGCTGCTTTCCGGCAGGGTGCCGGGCACGGCGGCGGCGGCGGTGGCGATGATTTCGGCGCGTTCAGCGATATTTTCGAGAATATTTTCGGCGAATTCATGGGTGGCGGTCGCGGCGGCGGGGGGCGGTCGAGCGCGCGGCGCGGTGCTGATTTGCGCTATGACATGGAAATCACGCTTGAAGAGGCGTTCCAAGGCAAATCGAGCGAGATTACTGTCGATGTTTCCGGGCGCTGCGACAGTTGCTCGGGCACGGGCGCGCGCCCCGGCACCAGCGCCAAGCACTGCAATACCTGCGCTGGACACGGCAAGGTCCGCGCGCAGCAGGGCTTTTTCGTGGTCGAACGGACCTGTCCTTCCTGCCATGGCGCCGGCCAGGTCATTGCTGATCCATGCCCATCATGTCGCGGCGATGGTCGGGTCGACAAGACCAAGACGCTAACCGTCAACATCCCGCCCGGCGTTGATGAGGGCACGCGCGTCCGGTTAACGGGTGAGGGAGAGGCGGGCGCTCGCGGCGCGCCTTCGGGCGATCTCTACATCTTCCTGCACGTCGCGCGGCATGCGATCTTCGAACGAGAGGGCACGACCCTGTTCGCGCGCGCGCCGATCAGCTTTACCACGGCGGCATTGGGCGGGGAGATCGTCCTCGCCGGCCCGGATGGTGAGCGACATGCAATCCGTATCGCACCAGGCATGCAAAGCGGCCGGGAATTGCGGCAGCGCGGCGCGGGCATGCCAGTGCTGCAAGGGCGCGGGCGTGGTGACCTGGTGATCCGCATCGAAGTCGAAACGCCGACCAAGCTGTCAGCGCGCCAACGCGAGCTGCTGGAGGAATTCCGCGCCACCGAAACCGGGCAGGAAAGCCCGCAGGCCAGCGGCTTTTTCACCAAGATGAAAAGCGCCTTGGGCGGCTGACGTACAACGCTCGATTCGTAAAATAGCTGCTTCTCGGTTGGTTGCGGCGTTTTCAGCGTGCGGTGAAATCCTGTTGCCGCCCGTCATGTGCCCAAAATGGGTGATCTGGATCACGCGCTTCTTTGTTTCCCGTCCCCTCGACCTGGCGTTTACCAAGCCGGGTTAAGTCTCGCTAACCTCCTCGCGCCACAGCGGGCTATCGGGACGATGAGCGCGGGAGCAGGGAATGCAAGCAGAGGGACGATTTGGCAAACGAGCCGGAAGTTTGCTGCAGGGGGATTGGCGGACGCCTGGCAGCCCGTCACCCGCCACGCCAGCCGCTAAACCCGCCCCGGTGCGTTCGACGATGGGGCCTGCTGCTTTGCACTTTGGTGCCCGCAAGGCATCATTCATGCAGGAAAAGCGCCGCGCGCAGCAAATCGTTTCGCTTGCCAAGGAACGGATCGGCAAAGCTTTTGAAGACCTCCGGTTCGGCCGGGCGTTGAATGTTGACCAGCTTTGGCCGCTGGTGACGGGGATTAACGCATCGATTTCTCGCCACCCTGGCGCGCTGATGGGCGTGACGCGGCTGAAGGATCGGCATGAATATACCTATCTTCATTCAGTCGCAGTCTGTGGCCTGATGATTGGGCTCGCCCGCCAGATGAAGCTGGATCCGGCGTTGCATCATGAGATCGGCCTTGCTGGGCTGTTGCACGATATCGGGAAAGCGCGTGTCCCAACGATGCTGCTCGACAAGCCGGGCCCGTTGACCGTCGAGGAAGAGATCATTGTTCGCGAACATGCCCGCATGGGCTTTGAAACGTTGATGTCGGGAGACGACGGGCTCAGCACGAACGAACGCTTGTCATCGATTGTGCTGGATGCGTGCTTGCATCATCATGAGCGGATGGACGGCTCAGGCTATCCCGATCAGCAGCGCGGCAATAGCATTTCTCTTTATGCCCGCATGGCGGCGATTTGCGATACCTATGACGCGACCACATCTGCACGCGTTTATAAACCGGCATGGTCACCGGCTGAATCGCTTGAATATCTCGCCAATAATCCCGGGCAGTATGATCCAGAGATTGTTGCGCCCTTTTCGGCGATGATCGGGATTTTTCCGGTCGGGTCGATGGTGCGGTTGACCAGCAACCGATTAGCCATCGTGCTCGAAGCGAGCGAACCTGACGAGATGATGCCACCCGTCAGCCCGTTTTACTGCATCGATTCAAAGCAGTTGTTGTCGCTGCGCCGGATCGATTCTACGATTGATCCCATTGTCGGCATTGAAATCCCAAGCCGGTGGAACTTGCCGTTTTTCTGGCAGACTCGCGCTACGATCCTCGCCCATTTCGACGGCAGTCCACCGATTGAATAAGGTGATGGCGCGGCGGATTTCGACCGCTGCCTGACCGCCCCGGGTGAGCGGGGCGGTGGGCCGATGGGTTAGAGGGTGAGGACCACCCCGACCACCAGCGCCTGGGCCGCTACGGCCAGCACGCTGGTGGCTACGGCTTCAAAACGACGCATGGTTTGGTCTCCTGTGCCGGATAGGTCCGGCACAGGGAGATTTAATGATTGTTACGCATGCGCGCAATTTTATTACAAGCAATCGTGATTGCAACCGGTGCACGTCGGCTTGATTCGGAACACTGGCAGCGACACAGTCGCAGGATTTGATCGTTTGAGTTTCCCGGCCCCGTTGCGCGGGACGGGGCCTTCGCGACAGATGATATCGATCGCTCGGCGGTGCCGCGCTATTCGCATGCCCGTTGATTACGACCGAGCAAATACCCGGTCGAAGATCGTGTCGATATGTTTCAGGTGATAGCCGAGATCGAATTTATCCTCGATCTCGGATGCTGGCAGTGCAGCAGTGACTTCGGGGTCGGCCTTGAGCAAATCGAGCAGCGATAGCGCGCCATCGCTCTCCCACACCTTCATCGCATTGCGTTGCACGAGCCGATAGGAATCCTCGCGGCTTACGCCCGCTTGGGTCAGGGCAAGCAGTACGCGCTGCGAATGAACCAGCCCGCCCATCTTGTTCATGTTCTTCTCCATCCGCGCGGGATAGATGAGCAATTTGTCCATCACGCCCGTCAACCGGGCGAGCGCGAAATCGAGGGTGATTGTCGCATCGGGGCCAATATAGCGCTCGACCGATGAATGGCTGATGTCGCGTTCATGCCACAGCGCGACATTCTCCAGCGCTGGCGTAACATAGCCGCGCACCATGCGGGCGAGGCCCGTGAGATTTTCGGTCAGCACTGGGTTGCGCTTGTGCGGCATCGCCGAGGAGCCTTTTTGCCCCGGCGAGAAATATTCCTCCGCCTCCAGCACTTCAGTGCGCTGCAAATGGCGGATTTCGGTGGCGAGCCGCTCTACTGAACTGGCGATCACGCCCAGCGTTGCAAAGAACATGGCGTGCCGATCGCGCGGGATAACCTGAGTCGAAACGGGCTCAATGCTCAGGCCCAGTTTGGCGGCGACATGCGCTTCCACGGCGGGGTCGATATTGGCGAAGGTGCCGACGGCACCCGAAACCGCGCAGGTCGCGATGTCCGCGCGCGCGGCAACCAGCCGCGCGCGGTTGCGATCAAACTCCGCATAGGCTTGGACCAATTTCAGCCCAAAGGTGACGGGTTCGGCGTGGATGCCGTGGCTGCGGCCGATCGTCGGGGTTAGCTTGTGCTCAATCGCGCGGCGCTTCAGCACAACCAGCAGCGCATCAATATCGGCGATCAGCAGATCGGCAGCGCGCGCCAGCTGGACCGAAAGGCAGGTGTCAAGCACGTCCGACGACGTCATGCCCTGGTGCATGAAGCGCGCTTCGTCGCCGACCTGTTCGGCAACCCAGGTCAGAAAGGCGATAACGTCATGCTTGGTGACCGCTTCGATGGCATCGATGGCGGGAACATCGATAATCGGGTTGGTCGCCCACCACGCCCATAAAGCCGCTGCTGCTTCCTTGGGAACCACGCCGAGGTCGGCGAGCGCGTCGGTCGCGTGCGCCTCAATCTCGAACCAGATCCGGAAACGCGCCTCGGGCGTCCACAGGGCAACCATGTCGGGGCGGGAGTAGCGCGGTATCATTGGGGTTCCTCGGGTCGGGCAATGAGTCATTGCAGCAGGAGCACTGACTCGAGATGTGCCGCCACCTAGCAGGGACCTGGCGTGCCGCCAAACCCATGCTTGGATCAGCCGCTAGATCAGGCCCTAGATCAACCCCTGCGCACGCAGGCTGACATGCCCGTTCGCACCGATCACGATATGATCATGCAAGGTAATGCCCAGCCGCTTGCCTGCTTCGGCGATCTGCCGGGTCAGATCAATGTCGGCGCGGCTTGGGGCTGGATCGCCGCTTGGGTGATTATGGACCAGAATGATGGCCGCCGATCCCAGATCGATCGCCCGCCGCACGACTTCGCGGACATGCACCGCCGCTTCGTCGATCGACCCTTCGCTAATCAGTTCGTCGCGGATCAAAATGTTGCGGGTGTTCAGGTGCAACACGCGGACGCGTTCGTTAACATGATGCGCCATATCGGCGTGGAGATAATCGATCAGCGCTTGCCAATTGCCCAACACCGGTCGTTGCGCGACCTTGGCGCGCAGCAGGCGCAGCGCCGCCGCCTGGCCGATTTTGATGGCGGCAGCCGCGGTTTCCCCCATGCCCTGCACCCGCAGCAGGGAATCCGGATCGGCAGCGAACAATCCGCCAATGCCGCCAAATTCGGCAAGCAGCGCCTTGGCAAGCGGCTTGGTGTCGCGTCGGGGGATCGCCAGGGCGAGCAAATATTCGATCAGTTCATGATCGAGCAATGCTTCATCGCCATGGGTGAGCAATCGCTGGCGCAAGCGGGCGCGATGCCCGCTATGATCGCGTTCGGGCGCTGCAGGCAGCGACATATCGGAGTGCGGAACGCTCATGCTATTCTAAGGGTTACGCATTCTTCGTCGGCCAAGCAATTGCGCTGATGGTTTCGGGGCTTATGCTTGGTTGTTGCCGGTTGGGGCGCGTGGGGAGTGATGATTGCCGTGACGGCTGACAGCGATAGTGCGCCCGATGCCGCCCGCACGCCGATACTGCGTCGGCGTCATTGGCTGAACAGCACGTCTCGCCGCGCAATGGGCGTGGCGGTGGTCGTGCTGGGTGGCCTGCTGATCGTCTGGAGCCAGCGCAAGCCGATCGCCGATCGCTATATTACCCAGGCCATGGCTGATCGCGGCGTTACCGCGCGCTACACCATTGCTGATCTGGGTTTCGATCGCCAGCGGCTGACCAATGTGGTGATCGGTGACCCAAAGCGTCCCGATCTGGTGGCTGACTGGATCGAGGTGGATACCAGCATCGGATTAAACGGCCCGACTGTGACCGGCTTGCGCGCCGGATCGGTGCGGGTGCGTGGGGTGCTGACCCAAGGAAAGCTGTCGCTCGGCGCGATTGACCGATTATTGCCGCCCTCCACGGGCGCGCCGTTCATGCTGCCTGCCATCAATCTCGATATCGCCGATGGTCGCATGCGGATTGAAGCGCCCGAAGGCGTGATCGGGATCAAGCTGATCGGGCAAGGTCGATTGGACAACGGCTTTGCCGGACAGATGGCGGTGATTGCCGATCATCTCGATATTGCCGACTGCGCGATTGATCGGCTCGCTGCCAATTGGGCGGTCCGGGTGACGGAGCGGCAACCTCATCTAGCGGGCCCGCTGCGCGCCCGGTTGCTGGCGTGCGGCATGACGCGGGTATCGGGCGCTGAGGCGTTGCTGGATGCGACGCTCGAATCGCCGCTTGATCGCTGGCAGGGGAAAGCGCGCATCGCGGTTGATCGGCTGGGCCATCCGACAGCACAGCTCAAGCAATTGGCCGGCACGATTGATTTCACCGGATCGGCGCGGCGCACGACGGGCGCGCTTGATCTGCGCACCGGAGCGTTTCGCACCGATCCTTTGGCAGGCGATTCGCTGGCGCTGGCCGGCCGATATGCGCTGGGGAGCGACGGTGCGGCTATGCAGGGCCAGGCTTCCGCCAAGGGCGCGGCGTTTACCCCGGCCTGGCGCAAGCGTTTGGCTGAACTTGGCTCGACGGGGGACGGCACGCCAATCGGGCCGCTGATGGTAAAGTTTAGCCGCGCGGCAGTCGCGGCGTCCCAAGGGCTCACCTTGTCGGCTGATCTTGATCTGGCCACGCAGACTGACGGCAGCGTGCGGGTCGCGGTTGCCCGCGCGCGTGCCGAATCGGCGAGCGGCGGACAGTTCAGCTTGAATGACGGCAACGGCGTGCAGATCGATTCGCGCGGGCTGCGGGTGAACGGTCTGTTGTCCATGATCGGCGGGGGATTGCCAGAGGCGGTAGTCCAGCTGAACCAGGCGGCAGCGGGTACGCCGATCACCGGCAGCGCGCTGGTCCGCCCTTATGTTGCTGGCAAGGCGCGGCTGGCGTTTCAGGCGCTTGATTTCAGCGCCGCGCCGGGCGGCGCCACCCGGATTACCACCCAGGCGAGCTTGTCGGGCCCGGTCGGTTCGGGGCGGATCGATGGCGGCCGGATCGGTATCGCCGCCTATTGGGATGGCAAGGCCGGCTGGCGGATCAATCCGGGCTGCGCGCCGGTCGGGTTTGATCGTCTGGCGGTCAGCGGCCTGGTGCTGGCGGCCAGTCGCTTCACTTTATGTGCGAGCGGTGATTCGCTGTTGGGGGTCGACGGCAATCGCTTGAGCGGCGGCGGCCATATCGCCGGGCTGCGTGTCGCTGGCCAGTTGAGCGGCACGCCGATTACCCTGGCGGCGGCTAATGCACGCTTCGGCGTTGCCGATCGCAATTTCTCGATTGCGCAATTCGCCGCCCGATTGGGCGATTCGGATGACGGCTCAATGCTGGATATCTCGTCGGTCAGCGGGAGACTGGCTGGCGCAGGGGCAAGCGGCAGCTTTGGCGGCGGGGCAGGGCAGGTCGCGCATGTGCCACTGCTGATGTCGGGCAGCGCGGGTGATTGGCGGTTCGATAGCGGCAAATTGGTGCTGGCAGGCACGCTCAATGTGGCAGATGCCGATGCCAATCCGCGATTCTTTCCGCTCGCCGCCAACGCCATGGCGTTCGCGCTGGAAGACAATCAGATCACGGCCAGCGCTATGCTGGTCAATCCAGAAACCGGTATTCGGGTCAGCGATGTCGCGCTGGCGCATGATCTTGATAGCGGTGTTGGCCATGCTGATCTCAGCGTTCCCGGCATCCGTTTTGGCGAGGCTTTTCAGCCCGCTCAGCTGACGCGTTTTACCTATGGCGTGATCGCCGATGTTCGGGGGCTTGTTTCAGGCGACGGTCATATCAACTGGACGCGCGACGGCGTGACCAGCACCGGGGTATTTCGAACGACCAATACTGATCTGGCCGCTGGCTTTGGCCCGGTTACCGGCCTGTCGGGGGAGATACGGTTTAGTGATTTGCTCAACCTGGAAACCGCGCCGGGCCAGTCCGCGACGATCGCCAATGTGAACCCCGGCGTGCCGGTGCTCGACGGGCTGGTGCGCTATCAGTTGTTGTCGGGATCGCGGGTGGCGGTGGCGGGCGGGCGCTGGCCCTTTGCCGGCGGATCGCTGGTGCTGGAACCCAGCATATTGGATTTCAGCGAAAGCCATAGTCGGCGGCTGACTTTTCGCGTTGAAGGCGTCGATGCGGCGCAATTCCTGCAGCAGTTTGATTTCAAAAATCTCGACGCGACCGGCACCTTTGATGGCTTGCTGCCGATGATTTTCGATGAGCAGGGCGGGCGGATTGAGGGTGGACATCTGACGGTGCGCGAAACGGGGGGGGCCATCGCCTATGTCGGTGAAGTCTCGCAGCGTGATGTGGGTTTCTGGGGCAATATGGCATTTCAGGCGCTGAAATCATTGCAGTATAAATCGCTGGCAATCGAGATGAACGGGCCGCTGGCCGGCGAGATGATCACCGAAGTAAGCTTTGCCGGCGTCAACCAAGGCGCTGGCAGCAAAAGCAACTTTCTGATTCGGCGGCTGCAGAAATTGCCGCTGATCTTCAATATTCGGATCCAGGCCCCGTTCCGCCAGCTGATCGATTCGGCCCAGTCCTATTACGATCCGCAGCGGCTGATCGAGCGCCATCTGCCTGACCTGATCCGCGAACAGAATGAAAGTCTTCAGCGCCAGTCAGGCGCGCCGCCGCAACCCGGCCCGACTGCACCGCGAACTACAACGCCAACCCCAACAAAAGCTGACAACCCCGTTCAGCCCCCTGCAAGCGAGACCCTGCCATGACACAAATCGCATTGACGAACGGTGCCAGGAGACCGACCAAGGGTGATATGAGGACGATGATGACGATCGCGCTGTTGAGCGCCACTGGGTTTGCAGGCGGCTGTGTGAGTGTCACCGCGCCTGACAAGCCGATTGTCATCAATCTGAATATCAAGATCACCCAGGACATCGTCTATCGCATCGACGGCAAGTCAAAGGCGCTGATTGAGAGCAACGGAGGGATATTCTGATGATCAAGTTTTCGCCCAATACGCGGTCGCTGGCGATTGCCGCTGGCGCCCTTCTCGCCACTGGCCTGGTAACAACGGCGGCGCTGGCTCAGCGTGATCCTGCCTATCAGGCTGCGCGCTCAGCCGGGCAGGTCGGCGAAAAGACCGACGGTTATCTGGGCATTGTCGGTGAAGATACGCCGACCCTGCACGCGCTGGTCAACAACATCAACATTCAACGCAAGGCCGCTTATACGCGCAGCGCCGCTGATGGCGCGACCGTAGAGCAATTCGCCTTTGCCTCTGGCTGCAACTTGATTGCGATGACGGTGCCGGGTGAAAAATATCAATCCCCCAATGGCAGCTGGAAAACCCGCACCAATGCTCCGCCGGAGCGCGATTCGCGTTGTCTTTGATCTCGGTGCGCACGCTTTAACCCGGCTAACCCCGGCTGTTCTGCAGCCGGGGCCACGCCCGGTTGACTTGCCAGCCCCCCCTTTCTAAACGGGCCCCGCAACGGCGGCCTTGGCTTGCTGGTGCTTCGCGTCGCCCGCTTGTTGCGCGGCGGCGTTTTCTTATCAGGATGTGCTCGCGTTGGCAGACGATCGCCAGAACGGACCGGATGACTTAGCGGCCCGAATTGCGCGTGCGAAAGCAGAGCATGCAATTGCCGGCCCGTCGGCAGCGGCAGCATCCGAAAACAAGGGCTGGGCGATCGGCATTGAATTTGTCGGCCTGGTTCTGGTGTCAACGGCCATTGGCTGGGGCATCGACAACTACACCGGTCTGGGGTCAAAGCCCTGGGCCATGATCATCATGCTGGTGTTTGGCTTTGCCGCCGGCGTCTATCGCGCGATGGAAACATCGTCGCAGTTTGACGCCGATCCCACCAGCGGCAACAGGAAGTAAGGCGACCGATATGGCCGGCCCGATGGAACAGTTCGCGCTCAAGGTGCTCAAGCCGCTGAATGTGGCAGGTTTCGATGCGTCCTTCACCAATTCGTCGCTCTGGATGGCGATTGCGGTAGTCGGCATCGCCATCTTCCTGTTCGTCGGCACCGCCAAGCCGCAGCTCGTGCCTGGGCGCATGCAGGCGGCGGTCGAATATCTCTATGATTTCGTGCGGAACATGCTCGACGAAAATGTTGGCCCAGAGGGGCGCCGCTTCGTCCCCCTGCTGTTTTCGCTCTTCATTTTCGTGCTGGTCTGCAACCTGCTGGGTCTGATCCCCTGGGTCGGCGCGTTTACGCCGACCAGCCATATTGCCGTCACCTTCGGCCTCGCGTTGCTCGTCTTCGTGATCGTCTGCATCGTTGGCTTCGCCAAGCATGGCCTGCATTTCTTCAGCCTGTTCTGGCCTAAGAAGACCTTTCTGCCGCTCGCGATCTTCGTGGCGGCGATCGAGTTTCTCAGCTTCCTCAGCCGCCCATTTACCCTGGCGATCCGACTGTTCGCCAACATGACGGCGGGCCACGTGCTGCTGAAGGTGTTCGGCACCTTCGTCGTCGCGCTCGGCTCGTTTGGCGCGCTGCCCTATGTGTTCGGCATTCTGCCGCTCGCGGTCAACGTGGCGCTGTCGGCGCTCGAAGTGCTGATCGCGGTGGTGCAGGCCTATGTTTTCGCGCTGCTCGCTTCGCTCTATTTAAACGATGCGATCAATCTTCACTAAGTTTACCCTTAAACTACTGATTTAACTTGAAAGGTTTTACTATGGACGTAGGTTCGGCAAAGGTTATCGGCGCAGGTCTCGCGGCGATTGGTGCGGGTCTGGCAGCGATCGGCGTGGGTTCGATCTTCGGCCAGTATCTGAACGGCGCGCTGCGCAATCCAGAAGCTGACGCCAAGATGGGCGGCCGCCTGATCTTCGGTTTCGCTGTGACCGAAGCGCTCGGCCTGATCGCGGCCGTTGTCGCGCTCGCGCTCGCCTTCTCGTAAGACTCGCCACTCTCCGTAAAGGGCGGGATCAATGCCTCAGTTTGAATTTGCCACCGTTTTCTGGCCGCAGCTGATCTGGCTCGCGATCTTTTTCGCGATCCTGTATTTTGGTGTCGTCCAGCTCACTTTGCCCAAGCTGGGCAAGGTGATTACGGCGCGTGAAGACCAGATGACGGGTGATCTCGCCAGCGCGGAAAAGGCGCAGGCCGAAGCAACCCAGCTTGGCCTGGATTATGATGCGGGCGTCGCTGCTGCACAGGACGCGGCGCGGGCCCAGCTTGTCGCCGCACGCTTGTCTGCAACGACGGCCGTGGAGGGTAAGCTCGCGGCGGCCAATGCGGCGCTTGATGAAAAAGCAGCAACGGCACAGGCCGCACTCGATGCGGCCCGCAACAAGGCACTGGCTGAGATTGAGACCGTCGCGGCAGAGGCAGCGACCGCCATTGTCGAGAAATTGACGGGTAACCGCCCAGCCGATGCCGATGCGGTCTCGGCCGCTCGGGCGGCACTGGCTTAAGGAGCGGATGCCATGAACACTCTCCTTCTCGCCGCTGCGGAAGCCGCGGGTCACGAAGAACACGGCCCAACATTGCTCGGCCTGAGCGCTGAGGGTTGGGTCTATGTCGGCTTGACGATCTTCCTGCTGCTCGCGGTTTTTTATGCCAAGGCGCCCCAGAAGATCGCCGAAGCACTCGATGCGCGCATCGCCAACACCAAGCGTCAGCTTGACGAGGCGACCGCGATCCGTGCCGAGGCGGAGGCGTTGCTCGCCGACGCAAAGAAGCGCAGCGCCGCCAGTGCTGGCGACGCTACCGCGATCATCGCGCAGGCAGAGGCCGAAGCAAAATTGATGCTCGCCAAGGCAGAATCCGACGCGATCGATCTGATGGCACGTCGTTCAAAAATGGCAGAAGACAAGATCGCCGCCGCTGAACGCGGGGCAATTGCTGATCTGCGCGCCAAGGCCGCCGATGTGGCGACCCATGCGGCGCAACACATCATTGCTAGCCGGCATGATGCTGGGGCGGATAAGCCGCTGGTCGATCGCACGATTGCCGGGCTGGCGCGGATTAACTGATTGATACGGATAGGATAGCCTGGCGACCTTCTTTGGCCGCCTAGCTATCGCCGCAATTTTGCGCTTTGATTGTTCGGGGCGAATCACGCCCTCCTCATCGAGAAAGATCTTTTCATGAAGCTGATTGCTGCCGTCGCCCTGCTGACGCTCACTGCGACTCCGGTTCTTGCCCAGACGATGCCCGCAACGCCAGCAGCGCCCGCGCCAGCGACGTCAGGCGCAGCCGCAACTGCCCCGGCAAAACTGTCCATCGATTCGTCGATCGAACAGCTTGTCGCCAGCCCTGCTGGCAAGGCCGTACTTGAAGGCGCGATCCCCGGCATCTCGAGCCACCCTAGCTATGACAGCTTCAAGGCGATGACCCTCACTCAGGTGCAGCCCTATTCGGGCGGTGTCGTGACCGACGAGATCATCGCCAAGGTCACTGCCGGGCTCGCCGGCATCAAGTAACATAGTGCTTTAGAGTCTGATGACTTTTGATTGGACCAACCCATACGCCGTTCGCCCTGAGCGAAGTCGAAGGGCATGCGGAGCGTGTGGGCTTCGACTTCTCCCGGACCTGATCCGGGGCCGAACGGGTGTGAGGTTGAATCGACCTAACGTCATCACGCTCTAGCAACGCGCCGTTTGCCGACAACTCGGCTGACGGCGCGTTGTTCAGTATCGCAGCATCAGCCTGCGCGCGATCGCTGGCGCGATGTTGTGCACCACGCTCAATAATTTGGTCATGCCGATATTTGCTTCGGCGCGATTGGCCTCAATCGCAGCGATAACTTGCCGGGCGCATTCGTTGACGGGCATTTTCTTGCGCGTTTGGCTCGCCGTCAGCTGCGTGTCCACCACCGGCGGCAGCACCTCCATGACATGGACCCTGGTGTCGGCAAGCTGCGCGCGCAGCGCCATTGTGAAGCTGCGCAGGCCGGCCTTGGTGGCGCAATAGACTGGCGATCCCTTGTTGGGCGCGATTGCCAACCCCGACGTAACGTTGATGATCATCGCTTCGGGGCGCGCGCGCAGCCCGGTAATCAACCGCGTGATTAGATGGATTGGGGCGGTCAGGTTGAGCGCGATGCACTGATCGACGGTGTTGAGATCAACGGACTCAGCAATGTCATAGGTCGCGCCAGCGCCAGCATTGTTGATCAGAATGTCGATCGGCCATTGCCGAACGACATCAACAATCTTGTCGCAGCCGGCTTCGGTCGCGAGGTCAGCGGCGATCGCTTCCATCCCTTCGACATGGGCAGCGGCGAGGCGGCCGGGATCGCGGCCGCAGACGATCACGCGGCACCCCTTGGCACGCAGCGCGCGTGCCAGCGCAAGGCCGATGCCATCGGTGCCACCGGTCACCAAGGCCGTCTTGCCGTTAACATCCATGCGGTTCTGCCCTTTGTCGATCAATATAGCCGTTGTTGCGCCTTGCCCGGCGTCCTAACTGAAACCAATGACAGGCCCCAACCAACCCGATCGCTTCAACGAAGACAAGGCCACCTACACGGTTCGTGGGTCGGATGCGCCTGATCTTGATGCCGGGGTTGCGGCAATCCGCAATGTTCTGGCGACCTTGCCCGCGCGACCGGGGGTTTACCGGATGAATGATGCGCGCGGTGACACGCTTTACGTCGGCAAGGCGCGCGCGCTGAAGAACCGCGTGACCAATTATACCCAGGTCGATCGGCTCCCGCGTCGCCTGCAGCGGATGGTCGCGCAAACGCGGTCCATGACGATCGTGACGACCAATAATGAGGCGGAGGCGCTGCTGCTGGAGGCGCAGCTGATCAAGCGGTACCGGCCGGCCTATAATGTGCTGCTGCGGGACGACAAAAGCTTTCCCTTCATCCTGCTGCGTGCCGATCATGATTTTCCGCGTATTCAGAAGCATCGCGGCGCGCGGCGGGCCAAGGGCAATTATTATGGGCCGTTTGCCAGTGCGGGATCGGTCAACACCACGCTTAATGCGCTGCAAAAGCTGTTCTTGCTACGCAGTTGCAGCGATAGTTTCTTCCGGAACCGCGATCGGCCGTGCCTGCTTTACCAGATCAAGCGTTGCTCCGCGCCGTGCGTAGGGCGGATCGGCGCCGATGATTATGCTGAGCTGGTCGATGACGCCAAGGCGTTCCTGGCCGGTAAATCGACCGAGGTGCAGACCAAGCTTGGCAAGCAGATGGAGGCGGCTGCCGAGGCGATGGACTTTGAGCTGGCGGCAATCCTGCGCGATCGGTTGCGCGCGTTGACCTTCATTCAGGGGTCGCAAGCGATCAACGCTGATGGGGTTGGTGATGCTGATATCTTCGCGATGGCCAATCGTGACGGGGTGATGGGTATCCAGGCGTTTTTCATTCGCGGCGGCCAGAATTGGGGGCATCGCAGCTTCTTCCCCGCGCACACCAATGATGTCCCCGAAGATGAAGTGCTGATGAGTTTTCTCAGCCAGTTTTATGAAGAAGTGCCGCCGCCGCGCACGATCTTCATTGATCGCGATCTTGCCGATGGGGCGTTACTGGGCGAGGCACTGGGCACCGCGGCTGGCCATAAGGTGGCGCTGTCGACGCCGCAACGCGGGGTTCGACGGCGATTGCTCGATCAGGCCAAGCGCAATGCCGAGGAGGCGCTGGATCGGCGGCTGGCCGAAAGCACGACCCAAGCGAAATTGTTGCGCGAAGTGGCCGAATTGTTCGATCTTGGCGAGCCGCCCGATCGGATCGAAATCTATGACAACAGCCATATTCAGGGCACCAATGCGCTGGGCGCAATGGTCGTTGCCGCGCCCGAGGGCTTCCGCAAGGGCCAGTATCGCAAGTTCAACATCAAGCGGCCCGAAACCATTGCTGGCGATGATTTCGGCATGATGCGCGAGGTATTCCAGCGCCGCTTTGCCAAATATTCGGACGCGAATGGTCAGGATGAAGTGGCCGACCGCGATGGCGATGACTGGCCTGATCTGGTCTTGATCGATGGCGGGCGCGGGCAGCTCAATGTGGTCAGGCGGGCGCTGGAGGAATTGGGGATTGAGGATATCTGCCTGGTCGGCATCGCTAAAGGGCCGCATCATGGTCGTGATGGGCGCGAAGTGTTCCACCTGATGGACGGGCGTGAATTCCAGTTGCCGGTCAACGCCCCGGTGCTGTTCTATCTCCAGCGATTACGCGATGAGGTGCATCGTTTCGCGATCGGGGCGCACCGCGCGAAACGCGCCAAGGCAATCGGCGCGAGCCCACTCGATGAAGTGCCGGGTATTGGTCCAGCGCGCAAAAAGGCACTGCTAATGCATTTCGGCACGGCTCGCGCAGTGCGCAATGCAAGCCTTGAGGATCTGCAAAAAGCACCCGGCGTTTCTACCGCAATGGCACAGAGCCTTTATGATTTTTTCCACGCACGTTGAATGCACTAACTGCCAGCAATAAAATGTAATTTCCCATATTTGCAGTTTCTTCACCGTGGGCGCCTAAACCGTGTGCCATGCCAACGCCGGTCTTTTTGACGGTCGATATCGAGATTATGTGGCGGCACCATGCTGCCGGGCTCGATCCTGCGACCCTGTTCGAACGCTCGTTCGAACCAGCCGGTGTCGGCCTATCCTATCAACTTGAAATGTTGCGCCGCTATGATCTGAAGGGGTCGTTCTTTGTCGATCCGATTCCGGCGTTAATCTATGGGCTCGACCCGTTTCGCCGCGTGATCGATGCGATCCAGTCAGCCGGGCAGCACGTTGATCTGCACCTCCATCCCAATTGGACGAATATTGCGAGCGGCGATCATCAGGGGTCGCTCAGCCGATTTCATCTCAGCGATTATGATTTCAACGAACAATTGTCGTTGATCGAGAAAGCTCGTGATTTGCTGGTGGCGGCAGGCGCCTTGCCGCCAGTTGCGTTTCGGGGCGGCAACTATGCCGGCAATGATGATACATTGGCGGCGCTCGCCACGCTTGGCTTTGGCTATGACAGCAGCCATAATGGGTCAGTCCATCCCCATCCGAGCGGGATCGATCTGCCGGCGCGCCAGATTGCCCCGATTGCGCGCGGGGGGGTGATCGAAGTGCCGGTAACGTTGATTGAAGAACGCCAGGGAGCCTTGCGACATTTCCAGATATGCGCGCTTTCAGTCGATGAGATGCGGGCGGCGCTGGATCATGCGGTTGAGCAGGATCATGCCGTGGTGACGATCGTCAGCCATGGATTTGAACTTGCCAATCGCGCAGGAACGCGTCCGAATGCGGTGCATGTTCGCCGTTTTGACATGTTGTGCGCGCTGCTCGACGAACGCCGCGATGTCCTGCCGACGCAGCATTTTGCTGATCGTCCTGCGCTCCGTCTGGGGCAGGATGACACGCCGTTGCACCCCAATATGACGCGGCTTCGCTGGCGGCAGGCCGAACAGCTCTGGTCGAACATGGTTTCGGAGCGGACGTTATGACGGCGACCCCGCTGCCCCTGCGTTTCCAGCTTGGCGCGCGCACGCTGATGGCCGTGCAGCGCCAGCTGGTGCGTGTACCGCTATCGCTCGAAGAGGCGATGGAGGGGCGTTTGCCAGTGCTGCCGCCACTCGATCGAACCGCCCATGGCTATGCGATTACGTCGCTCCCCGCCGATCGCCGCGATGCGATGGCGTTTGCCGGCGGCGGGATGATCGCCTTTGTCCGTCAGCATTATACTCGCCACTTCATTGACCTGACGACGGGGTTCGAAGCCTATGAGGCATCGTTATCCGCCAACACCCGATCGGCGATGCGGCGCAAGGCGCGCAAGGTAACGACGGTATCAGGCGGCACGCTCGACGTGCGCCGCTTCCGCACCCCTGACGAGCTGACCGAATTTCATGATACCGCGCGGCGCATCTCGCTGCGCACCTATCAGGAGCGGCTGCTCGGCAGCGGTCTGCCCGACGACGAAGCTTTTCTGCGCCAGATGTATAGCGCGGCGGCGGCCGGTTCCGTGCGCGCCTGGCTGCTCTATGTCGCCGGTGAGCCAGCGGCTTTTCTCTATCTGACGGTCCGTGCGGGGACCGTGCGCTATGATCATGTCGGCCATGATCCGGCGTTCAACGATCTGTCGCCTGGCGGCGTTTTGCAGATGGAGGCGCTCCGCGATTTGTTTGCCGAGGGCAATCTGACGCGCTTCGATTTCACTGAGGGCGATGGCCAGCATAAGCGCCAGTTCGCGACTGGCGGCGTTGCCTGTATCGATATGCTGCTGCTGCGCGCTTCGCTGGTTAACCGGCTGACGACCGTCGCGCTGGGCACCTTTGATCGAAGCATGGCGCTGGGCAAGCGGGCGACCAATCGGCTGGGGTTGCAAAAGGTCGCGCGGCGGCTGCGGCGCTGATTTCGTCGTCGGTCGCGCAACCGCTATAGCGCGGGCGTGCATATTCGAGCCGAAGCCCTGATTCTGTCGATCCGCGCGCATGGCGAGCATGGCGCCGTCGTGCGCGCGCTCACCCGCGCGCACGGGGTACAGCCTGGCTATGTGCGCGGTGGCAGGTCGCGTCGCGTGCGACCAATCCTGCAACCCGCCAATCTGGTGCTGGGGGAATGGCGCGCCCGCACCGATGAGCAGTTGAGCAGCCTGACGGTGGAGCTGATCCATAGCCGCGCCCCGCTGTTTGCAGAGCCGCTGCCCGCCGCGCTGCTTGATTGGGCGACGGTGCTGACGACCGCGGCTTTGCCAGAGGCGCAACCCTTTGCCATGCTGCATGACGCGCTGACCGGGCTGTTTGAGGCGGTTGAAGCAGCACCAGCTGCGCGCGGTTGGGCGACTGCCCTGGTGCGCTATGAGTTATTGTTGCTCGCCGAGCTGGGCTTTGGCCTTGATCTGGAGAGCTGCGTGGTGACGGGATCGGCCGACGATCTTGCCTTTGTCAGCCCGCGTAGCGGTGGCGCGGTGAGCCGTACGGCAGCGGGCGATCATGCAGCGCGATTATTGCCCTTACCGGCCTTTTTGCGGATCGGCGGGCCGGCCGATTGGCCCGATATTCTGGCCGGTCTCGCCATTACCGGCCATTTTCTGGAGCGCAACGTGCTGGTCGACAAGCGTCGCGAAGCGCTGGCATCGCGGACGCGCCTGATCGATCGCCTCAAGAGAGCGGTTGCGTAAGGGGTTAGCCCTCGCCTAGGCGAATCGAGCCAATAGCGGCTCGGGGACCGGCGTTGACGACAAAGACGGACATGCTTGAACTGGCGGTCGTCATCCCGACCTTTAACGAGGCGGCAAATGTGCCGCTGCTCGTGGCGCGGCTTGACGCTGCGCTGGCGGGGCACGGCTGGGAGGCGATCTTCGTCGATGACGACAGCCCCGATGGCACCGCCAATGCCGCGCGCGCTATTGCCCGCAGCGACAGCCGGGTGCGCGTAATCCAGCGGATTGGGCGGCGTGGGCTGTCGTCGGCCTGTATCGAGGGGATGTGCGCAACCGCCGCGCCGCTGGTCGCTGTGATCGATGGCGATCTTCAGCATGACGAGGCACTGCTGCCGCAAATGCTTGACGCGTTGCAGCGCGATGCCGCGCTCGATGTCGTGATCGGGTCGCGCTTTACTGGCGATGGCGGGACAGGCGAGTGGGATAGCGACCGGGTCGCCAAATCCGCCTTTGCCACCCGGTTGTCGCGCTTTGTCCTCAAAGCCGATCTCAGCGATCCGATGAGTGGCTTCTTCATGATCCGCACCGATCTGGTGCGCGCGCTCGCGCCGAATCTGGCGGCGATCGGCTTCAAGATATTGCTGGATATCATGACCGGCAGCCGCAAGCCGCTGACCTTTCTGGAACTGCCTTATACATTTCGCACCCGCGCGATCGGCGAAAGCAAGCTTGATCATGTCGTCGCGATGGAATTTCTGATCGCGCTATATGATCGGATGTTTGGCCGTTACGTGCCCGTGCGCTTTGCGCTGTTTTCGGTGATCGGTGCGATCGGCGTTGCCGCGCATATGGCGATTTTGGCGATCATGCTGGCGATAGGCGCCGAGTTTTTGGGCGGGCAGATTGTCGCTGCCTTTGCCGCGATGACGATGAACTTCTTCCTCAATAACGCGCTCACTTATCGCGACCGGCGATTGCGGGGTTTCAGGCCGCTGCTTGATGGCTGGGTATCATTTTGCGTGGTGTGCTCGGTCGGGCTGGTTGCCAATATTGGCGTGGCCGGTTTTCTGCATGATGTGCAAAGCGGCACCTGGGCGGCATCGGCGTTGGTCGGCGTGATGGTTGGCGCGGTGTGGAACTATGCGCTGTCATCGCGCTTCACCTGGGGGCGATATTAAGCGCCCGATTACCGCCAGCTGAAGAACCACATCCAGTTCAGGAAGCTCATCGGCCCGGCGAGCGGTGCTGCTGACAGGATCGGGTAGAAATAGAGGAACAATACACCCGCCAGCCCTGCGAACCAGGCGTCGGCATGGCGCAGTCGGCCCTTGCCGAAATGGTCGAAAGCGGCGGCGAGCGCGAGGCAGAGGAAGATGCTCGGTAGATAATAATAATAGAAAAAGCCGATCTTTTTCGGGATGATGATCCACGGCAGATAGGCGGCGATCCACAGCCCGGCGATCGCCCCGACAGCGACGGCGCGATCTCGCCACCACGCATAGAGGCAGGCCGCCACCGCAATCAGTCCGCCCCACAGGATTGCCGGATTGCCGATCAGCAATATGCCGCGCTGTGCCCCGTCAACGGGTTCATAGAGATACCAAATCGGCCGAATGTCGAGCGGCCAGCTCCACCAGCTCGATTGATAAGTGTGTGGCGGCAGCGGCAAGGTTTGCTGCGCAAACATCGCCGCCTGGAAGGGCAGCAAATTGGCCAGGGTCAGCGGATCGTTGGCGTAGAAAAAGGCGGGCAGGAAGGTGAGGAAATAGGTCAGCAGGCTAACGCCAGCGAACAAGGCGGCCGCCAAAACGCGCTGCCCGCCCAGAGCCGGCGCTACACGATTGTCCGCCAGCAGGATCGCCAGGCCGGCCAGGCCGACAAAGGGCACCGCCGCCCATTTCGTGCCAACGGCCAGCCCGAACAGCACCGCCGCCAGCGCGATCCGGCGGATCAGCTGCGGCCCGTTCCCCTGCATTGCCCAGATCATTGCAGCGATGCCCGTGACCACAAACGCCGCCATAAACCCATCGAGCATGCCGATCCGCGCCTGCACAAACACGGTGAAGTTCAGCATCGTGAACAGGGCAGCGAAGATCGCCGGGCGAAGTCGGCCAAGCAGCAGCCAGGCAATCGCAAATACGCCAACCACCACCGCCGTCGCCGCCACCGCCGAAAAAAACCGCCAGCCCAGGCTGTTGTCGCCAAACAACAGGATGCCAAGCGCGATGATTTCCTTACCGAGCAGCGGATGTTCGGTGTTGATCGGCCGGGTCAGCGTCAGCAGATAGCGTGCGGCTGGCACATAATGCGTCTCATCAAATACCAGCTTGAGGGGGCGGGTGATGTTGATCAAGAACAGGAGCGCGGCGGCCAGGCCGATGCCGGTGGCGGTTGCCCAGGGGCGGGAGGCGCGCGATTCGAGGTTCATAGCCCGTCCTTTCCACCTTCGAAACGGTCGTTCAAGGCCTACGCCCCATTGACGGGGAGTGCCCCCGCCCGGCAAAGCACTGGTCATGAAACGCCGCACCGGACAAGATCGCGAAATCACCCGCCATTGGCGCCCGGCTACCCAGGCCGTGCGCGGCGGCACCGCTCGATCGGAATGGGGCGAAACGTCGGAGGCGCTGTTCCTCACCTCTGGCTATGCCTATGATTGTGCTGCCGATGCCGCTGCGCGCTTTGCCGGTGAACAGCAGGGCATGACCTATTCCCGCCTGCAGAACCCCACGGTCGAGATGCTCGAAGAGCGGATCGCACTGATGGAGGGGGCTGAGGCGTGCCGGACGATGGCGACCGGCATGGCGGCGATGACAGCGGCGATGCTCTGCCAGCTTCAACAGGGTGATCATGTCGTGGCGGGGCGCGCCGCGTTCGGGTCGTGCCGCTGGTTGGTCGACACGTTGCTGCCCAAGTTCGGCATCGCGACGACGGTGGTCGATGCCCGCGATCCGCAAGCGTTTGAGGATGCTCGGCGGCCCAATACCAAGGTGTTCTTCTTCGAAACCCCGGCAAATCCGACGATGGATATCGTCGATCTGCAGGCGGTCTGCGATATCGCCCGCGCCAATGGCATTACCTCGGTGGTGGACAATGCCTTTGCCACGCCTGCGCTGCAGCGGCCGATGGAATATGGCGCGGACGTCGTTGCCTATTCAGCGACCAAGATGATGGACGGGCAGGGCCGCGTGCTGGCAGGCGCGGTGTGCGGGACGGCTGAGTGGATCAATAACACCTTGCTGCCCTTCACCCGCAACACCGGGCCGACGCTTAGCGCGTTCAACGCCTGGGTCGTGCTGAAGGGGCTGGAGACGCTCGACCTGCGCATCCGGCGGCAGAGCGAGAACGCACTGAAGGTCGGCAAGTTTCTGGAAGCGCGGGTGCCGCGCATCCTTCACCCGGGCCTGCCCAGCCACCCGCAGCATAATCTGGCGATGAGCCAGATGTCGGCATGCGGCCCCATCTTCGCGTTCGAAGTGGCCGGTGGTCGCCCGCAGGCGCATGGCCTGCTCGATGCGCTGGCGCTCGTGGATATCTCGAACAATATCGGCGATTCGCGCTCGCTGATGACGCATCCGGCCTCGACCACCCATTATGGCGTGGCGGAGGAAAAGCGGATCGAAATGGGCGTGACCGAAAATCTGCTCCGGCTGAATGTCGGGCTGGAGGACCCCGCCGATGTGATCGACGACCTCGACCAGGCATTGACGACGGTGGGGCTGTGAGGATGCTGCCTCCTTGTGCTCCTGCGAAGGCAGGAGCGCCGCGTAATAACGCGCGACACCCGCGACCCAGGACTCCTGCCTGCGCAGGAGCACAACGGGGCAGGTTGCCATGAAGGCGCTGTTCCCCAATGTCGCCGAGACGCGGGGGGTGATCGTCAGAGTATCGGTCAGCTATCTGCCCGAACAATCTGATCCGGCCCGCGGGCGCTGGTTCTGGGCCTATCATATCCGGCTGGAGAATGAGGGGGCGTTCGCGGTGCAGCTGCTCACCCGCCACTGGATCATCACTGACGGGCGCGGCCAGCGCCATTCGGTGGAGGGTGAGGGCGTGGTCGGCGAACAGCCGCTGATCGAGCCAGGCGCGAGCTTCGATTATGTCTCGGGCTGCCCGCTATCGACCCCGGCGGGTTCAATGCAAGGCAGCTATCACATGATGGGCAGTGACGGTTTGGGCTTCGACGTCGATATCCCCAAATTTGCGCTGATTGCCCCGGCGGTGATGGGATGAAGCGGACGCATTTGCCGCTGAACGGGCTGCGCGTGCTTGATGCCGCGGCCCGCCATTTGAGCTTTACCCGCGCGGCCGATGAGCTGGCGGTGACGCCGGCGGCGGTCGGACAACAGATTCGCGCGCTTGAGGATACGCTCGGCACCGTGCTGTTCCGCCGCACGACCAAGGGGCTTGAGCTGACGCCCGAGGGTGAGGCCGGGCTATCGGCGCTGCGTTCGGGCTTCCTGCAGTTCGAAGAAGCCGTGCGCGCGATGCAGGCGGGGCAGTCGTCTAAATCGCTGACGATCGCCGCGCCGCGCGACTTGTCGGAAAAATGGCTGCTTCCCCGCCTTGCCGAAATCGCGCGCGGCGATGGCGAGCTGCGCTTCGTCCTGGTCAATGCCGATGAATTGATCGATTTTACCGAGGCCAATCTCGATCTGGCGATCCGCTGGGGCGAGGGGCCGGGCGAGCATGAGGGTGAGGCGCTCGAATCCGACGGGATGGTGACGATCCAGCGCCCCGGCGGCGGGGCGGATACGCGGATCTCCTGGCCGGGCTGCCTCAACGATCCCGAAGTCTCGCTGGTGCGCGTTGGCGATGCGGGCCTCGCGATCGATGCCGCCGCGCAGGGGCTGGGGCGGGCGACCGTTCCCGAACTGGTCGCGCGCGCTGATATTGCATCGGGCCGGGTCGAGCTGATCGGCGATCCCAAACCCTATGCGCTTGGCTATTGGCTGGTCGCGCCGCTGCCGCAATGGCGCCAGAAAAAGGTCAAGGCGCTGGTCGAAGCGCTGGCGGGGTGATCGATACGCCGGTCATCGACGGCGAACGGGTGCGTCTCCGCCCGCTGGTGATCGAGGATGCGGATGCGCTCCACGCAATCTATAGCGATGTCGAACTGATGGCTTGGTGGTCGCACGCGCCGCATGAGACGCTGGAACAGACACTGGACCGCGTGCAGAAGACCGTGGCGGCCGATGATTGGTATCGTTGGGCAATCACGCTGACCGGCGATGATCGCGCGATCGGAACCCTGGGCGCGCACGAAAAGCGGCAGGGCGGGGTGGTGGAGATCGGCTATTCGCTTGCCCGCGCTCATTGGGGGCGCGGCATCGCGCGTGAAGCAGTTGCCCTGATGATCGATTATCTGTTCGAGGTGGAGGGTCATCGCCGTGTCTTCGCCGATACCGATCCGGATAATGCCGCCTCGAATAGCCTGCTGCAGCGGCTTGGCTTCACACAGGAAGGCCGGCTGCGCGGCGAGTGGGAGACGCATATCGGCGTGCGCGATAGCCTGATCTGGGGGCTGCTGCGCGAGGAATGGTTAACCCCCGCGTAACCAATCGCCCCGCGCGGACGAATGGCTGGTCAATCCATTCGTTCCAAAGGGGCCTTTTCCATGACCAACCGTTATCCCGTTCCAAGCGACGCCGCCGCCATCGCCGCGCTGCGATGGTCGCTAGTGATCATCTTCTTCTTCTTCGGGATTGCGAAGTTCGCGACCTATGAAGCTGAAGGCGTCGCCAAAATCGCCAGCCAATATCCGCTTTTCGCCTGGATGTACCCCATCTGGGGGGCGCAGGGTGCCAGCAACGTCATCGGCACGATCGAACTCACCACCGGCGCAGCGCTGGCGATCGGGGCATGGTCTGCACGCGCCAGCCTGCTCGGCGGACTGATGGGCATGTGCACTTTCCTGATCACGCTGAGCTTCCTGCTCGGCGCACCGATCTGGGAGCCGGGCTATGGCGCACCGTTCATCGGCGGGATCGCGCAGTTCCTGTTGAAGGACGCTGGTTTGCTGGCCGGCTGCTTCGCAATCGCGGTCGCGTCAGCGCGCAAGGCAGGTTTCGCGCGCGACTAAACGCCTAAGCGTCGATCGCGTCCTCGTCGATCCGCGCGGCATTTTCCTGGATGAAGGCGAAGCGGTGGGCGGGGTTGTTGCCCATCAGCCGGTCGACCAGGTCCTTCACCCCCGCGCGCTCCTCATATTCCTGCGGCAGGGTGATGCGGATCATCTGGCGCGTCTTGGGGTCCATTGTTGTTTCGCGCAGCTGCATTGGGTTCATTTCGCCGAGCCCCTTGAAGCGCGAAACGTCGACATTCTTGCCTTTGAACGGCCCCGCCTCGATTTTAGCGCGGTGGGCGTCGTCCATCGCGTAGAGCGATTTCGCGCCGACAGTCAGCCGGTAGAGCGGCGGCTGGGCGAGGTAGAGGTGCCCGCGCCGGACAAGGTCGGGCATTTCCTGGAAGAAGAACGTCATCAGCAAGGTCGCGATATGCGCACCGTCGACATCGGCGTCGGTCATGATGACGATGCGTTCGTAGCGCAGATTATCGGGGATGCAGTCCTTGCGGGTGCCGCAGCCGAGCGCCTGGATGAGATCGGCGATTTCGGAATTGGCCCCGATCTTGGCGGCTGTAGCCGACGCTACGTTCAATATCTTGCCGCGGATTGGCAGGATCGCCTGCGTTTTGCGGTCGCGCGCTTGCTTGGCCGAGCCGCCCGCGCTGTCACCTTCGACGATGAAGATCTCGGTGCCCTTGGGATCGTCCGACGAGCAATCGGTCAACTTGCCAGGGAGTCTGAGCTTGCGGGCTGAAGTGGCGGTTTTGCGCTTCACTTCGCGCTCGGCCTTGCGCGCGAGCCGCTCGTCCATCCGTTCGAGCACATAAGCGAGCAGCGCCTTGCCGCGTTCGGTGTTGTTGCTCAGGAAATGGTCGAAATGGTCGCGCACCGCCTTTTCAACGAGGATCGCGGCGTCGGGGCTGGTCAGTCGGTCCTTGGTCTGGCTCTGGAATTGCGGGTCGCGGATGAAGACCGACAGCATCAGCTCGCTGCCGGTCATGATGTCCTCGGCGGTGATGTCTTTGGCCTTTTTCTGGCTGACCATCTCGCCATAGCCGCGAATGCCCTTCACCAGCGCCGCCCGAAGCCCCGCTTCGTGCGTGCCGCCATCGGGGGTGGGGATGGTGTTGCAATACCAGCTATAGCTGCCGTCGCTCCATAACGGCCAGGAGACTGCCCATTCGACGCGGCCCATCTTCATGCCGCCGGGGCCGTCGGGGAAATCCTGCGAGCCAGAGAAGAAATCGGCGGTGGCGCATTCGCGGGTGGCGATCTGTTCGCGCAGATGATCGGCGAGGCCACCGGGGAACTGGAACACCGCTTCAGCCGGGGTGTCGTCGCTGATCAGCTCAGGGCTGCATTTCCAGCGGATCTCGACACCCGCGAACAGATAGGCCTTCGACCGCGCGAGCTTGTAGAGTCGGGCCGGTTTGAAATGCAGCTCGGGCCCGAAAATCTGGTCGTCGGGAACGAAGCTGACCGATGTGCCGCGGCGGTTGGGGGTGGGGCCGACATGTTCGAGCGGGCCCATTGTGATCCCGCGCGAGAAGCGCTGGCGGTAAAGCTCCTTGTTGCGCGCGACCTCAACCATGGTGTCAGACGACAGCGCGTTGACGACGCTCACCCCTACGCCGTGCAGCCCGCCGCTGGTCGCATAGGCCTTGCCATCGAACTTGCCGCCCGAATGGAGCGTCGAGAGGATCACCTCAAGCGCCGATTTGTCGGGGAATTTCGGGTGCGGATCGACCGGGATACCGCGGCCATTATCGACAATGGTCAGCCGGTTGCCTGGTTCGAGCGTTACCTCGATCCGGGTGGCGTGCCCCGCCACCGCTTCGTCCATGGCATTGTCGAGCACTTCGGCGGCGAGGTGGTGGAGCGCGCGCTCATCAGTGCCGCCAACATACATGCCGGGACGGCGGCGGACGGGTTCAAGCCCTTCCAGCACTTCGATTGAGGAGGCATCGTAATCAGTGGAGCTTTTGGGCGCGCTGGCGAACAGGTCATCGGACATTGCCGGGCTATAGCCTGCACGACGTAGCGGGGCAAAGCCATCCGAACGAGATATCTGTGTTGCATTGCGGCAACAGGTCCAACTCGTTGCGCTGACGCAATAAACTAACGTCGGACTCAAAACGTCTTTGCGGGACTTACCTCAAGTGGAGACTTGCCCGTGTTGCGTAAATTCGCCCTTTCCCTGATTGCCGCTAGTGCCGCGATTGCAATCCCCTCGGTCGCCATCGCCCAGGATGCGCCAGAAAAGCCCTTCGAGGGTTTCTACATCGGCGCGTCGGGCGGCTATGACGTTCAACCCAACGACGTTGGTTCACAGATAAGCTTTGATCGAAATCTTGACGGCACCTTTGGTGATACCGTGTCGACTTCCACCGGGGCCAATGCCTTTTCGCCCGGTTTCTGTAATGGCCGCGCCAATGGCTCTGGCGCAATCGATCAGACGTGCACCAATGATGGGGATGGCTGGTCCTATTATGGCCGGGTCGGTTATGATCGCCAGTTCGGTGCGCTCGTTATCGGCATCGTGGGCGAATTCGGCAAGACCGAGATCGTTGACAGCGTTTCCGCTTTTTCGACCACGCCAGCCAGCTACACGCTGACGCGCAAGGTTGATTGGGAAGCGTCGGGGCGTGGTCGCGTCGGATTCGCCGCGCGCAATACATTATTCTACGGCACCGGCGGCGTCGGTTATGCCCGGATCAACAATATCTTCACCACCACCAACACGGCCAACACCTTTACCGGCAATGGCAATGACAACCGGTTTGGCTATGTCGTCGGCGGCGGCATCGAGCAGAAGATCAGCAAGCACATCAGCTTCGGCCTGGAATACAGCTTGCACAGCTATGCCGACGGCGAATATCGGGTCCGGGCAACCCAGGGCACGGCAGCAGCGACCAATCCGTTCGTGCTCGCCCCCAACACCGCGGGCACTGACTTCGCCCGGACCGACGACAATTTCCGCTGGCACAGCCTGCGCGCGACACTGGCCTTCCGCTTCTGATCAGTTGATCAGGCGCAGATAAAAAACGGCGGCGATGGCAATGCCCATCGCCGCCGTTTTTTTTCATTGCAGACCAGCAGACTCGCTGATCGATAGAATCCTCAACGAACCCGCGGGCCGCCAAAGGGCAAAGGCGGCGGCGGACGGCGATCGCGGCGCGGCAGTTGAGCCTGATAGGCATGGCCGCAATGCGCGATGCAATAGGGGAAGCCCGGGTTCACTTTCTCCCCACAAAAGTGGAAGTCGGGTTCACCGGGATGGCCAAGTGGCCATTTGCAGATGCGATCGTTCAAATCGAGCAAGGTCGTCTTGCCGGCCATGTCGGCCGATGGCTTGGCGGGCACCAGCCGGCGCGGCGGGGCCGGGGTAATCGGTGCCTGTTGTTCGCCGGGGGCCTGCCGCAAAAAGCCACCGGGGCCAACCGACCGCATGATGACGGTTGGCGCCTTCTCAACCATTGGCTCATCAGCCACATCGGCGACATCGGGCACATCAGCAGGTTCTACCGCTTCCACCGGTGCGGCAACAACAGGCGCGGGGCGTGGCGCCGCAACGGGCTTGCGCTCAGCAACGGGCGCTGGGGCTGGCGCGGCGACCACAGCGGGGGCGGGCTTGGCGGCGGGCGCTGCCTTGGCTTCGGGCTCGTGCGCCTTCACTGGCGATGGTCGGGCCTGCAGCCCCAAACGGTGCGCCTTGCCGATCACCGCATTGCGGCTGACACCGCCCAGCGATTCGGCAATCTGGCTGGCAGTCATGCCCTTTTCCCACATCGTCCTCAGCGTATCGATGCGCTCGTCAGTCCAGCTCATTCACGATCCTTAAATTCAAATTCTGGCCATTAGTGCAAAATTCGGCCCTAAACTTAGTTTCCGGCCTTAAACTCAGATGCCGGTTGCGGGCAGGAGCGGCAGCGATTACGCGCCTTTACCATGAGCATCCAGCCCCCCTCCGGCGATATGCCGTCAGCGGTTGCGAACGCCCCCGGCGTACCGACCATCCGGAACGTCAATTGGGGCGGGCTTCGCACCCTCTATATCAAGGAGGTGCGGCGCTTCTTCAAGGTCCAGCTGCAAACGGTTTGGGCACCGGCGATTACAACCCTGTTGTTTCTGGTGATTTTCACTGTTGCGACGGGCGGGAAACGCCCGGTCAGCGTGGCGGGCGTCGATGTGCCCTTTGCTGATTTTCTGGCACCGGGCCTCATCGCCATGGCGATGCTGCAAAATAGTTTTGCCAATTCCAGCTTCTCGCTGCTGGTGGGGAAGATCCAGGGGACCATTGTTGATTATTTGATGCCGCCCTTGTCGACAGGCGAATTGCTCGCGGCGATGGTTGGTGGCGCGGTGACGCGTGCCTGGTGCGTGGGTGGCGCGGTTTTTCTGGCAATGCAGTTCTGGCCCGGTGTCCACCTGGTGCCGCAGCATCCCCTGGCGATTCTATGGTTCGGGCTGCTCGGGTCAGTTTTTCTGGCCTTTGTCGGCTTGCTGACGTCAATGTGGGCCGAAAAATTCGATCATGCGGCGGCAGTGCAGAATTTCCTGATCGCCCCGCTCACCTTGCTGTCGGGCACATTTTATTCGGTGGACAAGCTTGCCCCCGCTTTCCAGGCGTTCAGCCATATCAACCCGTTTTTCTACATCATTTCGGGTTTTCGTTATGGCTTCCTGCTCAACGCGGATTCCAATGTGATGGTCGGCGGCCTTGTCGTGTTGGGGATTGATATCGTGTTGGGTATCGTCTGCTATCGCCTGCTGCGATCCGGCTGGAAGCTAAAAAATTAGGCTGGTCATACAGTTCTGAAAAAATAAGTTTCAAAACAATACTTATGTCGCTATGTTTTCGCCATTGGCGGGGAGAGAGCGATGCGGCAGCGGGTGATTGTGGGTGCAGTTGCGGTGCTGGCGTTGTTATCCGGTTGTACCAAGGGCGAAACCAGCAACGCCGTTGTTGCTAAAGCGCCGCAAGTGCGGGTCGCTGTGGTTGGCGCAAAGCAGCAAGCGACAATCATTAGCGGTGTTGGCACCGTTGCGCTGCGGCGTGAATCGTCGCTTGGTTTTACCAGCGCCGGCCGGATCGCCCGACTGACGGTGAATGAGGGCGATGTCGTGCGCCCCGGCCAGGTCCTGGCCGCACTCGATTCGACTACTGTTGTTGCCGACCTTAATCGCGCCCGTGCTGAGCGGGAGCGCGCTGCCGCTGAATTTCGCCGCAGCGGCAATTTGCTGGCGCAAGGGTGGATCACGCGGCCACGATTCGAGAGTGCCGAAGCGTCGCTGCGCGCCGCCGATGCCAACGTCAGTGCAGCGCGTTTCCAGGCGACCAACGCCACCATCGTCGCGCCCGGCGGCGGGATTGTTCTCGCCCGACTGGCTGAACCTGGTCAGGTCGTTGCCGCCGGCACGCCTGTGCTGGTGATTGGTGAGGCGAAAAGCGGCTATGTGCTTCGCGTGCCGCTGTCGGACCGTGATGCCGCACGGCTGCTGCCGGGCGTCCCCGCTACTGTCACGCTGGCGGCGATGGGGAATGAGCCGATCGTCGGCAAAGTGATCGAAATCGCCGGGCGCGGCGACCGGGCCACGGGCACGTTTACGGTCGAGATTGCCTTGCCCGCCGATTCGCGGCTCCGCTCCGGTCAGATCGGTTCGGCGGCGATTACGTCGAGCGGTGCAAGCGTCACGGCGCTGACCGTGCCGGCAACCGCGGTGTTTGCAGCGCGAGCGGGCGAGGGCTTTGTCTATGTGTTTGATCGCGCCACCCGCAAGGTTCGGCTCCACCGCGTCTCGATTGGCGAGGCGACCGATGGCGGCATTGAAGTAACCGGCGGGCTCGATCGGGGCGAGCTGATCGCCACGTCACGAATTGATCGATTGAAAAACGGCATGGCCATCAATCCGATTGGCGCCGCGCGATGAACATTACAGAATTCGCGGTAAAGCGCTGGCAGGTAACTCTGCTGGTCTTTCTGCTGCTGATCACGCTTGGCCTGTCGGCATTTCTGTCGATCCCGCGATCGGTCGATCCGCATTTCCCGATTTCGGCAACGGTGGTGACGGTGATCCTGCCCGGCGCGGATGCCGCCGACATGGAAGAGACGGTCGCCAAGCCACTTGAGGACGTGCTGCAGGGGCTCGACCATGTCCGCGACATCAATTCGACCAGCACGGATGGTGCCGCCGTTGTCACGGTGAATTTCGAACATGGCACCGATGCCGAACAGTCGCTCGACCGCGTGGTGCGCGAAGTGAATGCGGTGCGCGATCAACTGCCACAGGGTATCCAGCGGATCGCCTTTCGCCGTCCGCGCACGACCGAGGCCGGGGTGTTGCAGCTCGCGCTGGTCAGCGATGGGGCGACTTGGCTGCGCATGGCCAAATATGCGGATGACTTGCGTGACAAGTTGAACGTCGTGCCCGGTGTCCGATCGACAACGGTCGATGCGCTCGCCCGGCCTGAAGTCCGCGTGGCGATCGATGCCGGGCGGCTGGCCGAGGCGCGCCTGCCGGCGTCGGCGGTCGCTAATGCGATCACGCAGGGCGGAATCGATCTGCCCGCAGGTGCGGTGAGCGGATCGGGCCGTCGGTTCAATATCGACGCCGGCGGCGCCTATCGTAATGTGGAGGCGGTGCGCGCGGTCACCGTCCGCGCGGGCGATGGCCGACTGGTCCGGGTTGGTGACATCGCCAAGGTGGACTGGGCCGAGGCTGAACAGCTTCAAATCGCCCGCTTCAATGGCAAAGCGGCATTGTGGGTCACCGTCAGACAAAAGGATGAGGTTGACGCGGGCACGCTGCGCGATGCGCTTGTCCAGGCGCTCGATCAGTTTCGGGCCAATTTGCCGCCCGATATCAGGCTGGAGATCGCCTTTGATCAAAGCAAGGATATCAGCCTGAAGCTGGCGCAACTCGCGCGCGATTTCGCCATTGCGCTTGGGCTGGTGCTGATCACCATTTTCCCGCTGGGGTTCCGGCCATCGCTGATCGTGATGGTATCGATTCCGCTGAGCCTCGCGATGGGAATTTTGCTGCTGTATCTGTTCGGCTATTCGCTCAACCAGATCAGCATATCGGGCTTCATCATTTCGCTCGGGCTATTGGTCGATGATTCGATCGTGGTCACCGAAAACATCGAACGCCATATCCGCGATGGCGATCCGCCGATCACCGCTGCCGTGAATGGCACGCGCGAAATCGGCGCGGCGGTGATGGGGGCGACGGGGGTGCTGTTGTTCGCCTTCCTGCCGCTCACTTTCCTGCCTGAAGGGGCCGGCGATTTCGTGCGCGGGCTGCCAATGGCAGTGATCCTGACGGTGGCGAGCTCGCTTGTCGTGTCGCTGACGATCATTCCGTTCATCGCCAGCCGCTTGCTGAAACCGCATGCGCCGGAAGGTAACGCCATGCTCCGCACGATCATGGGCGGGATCCACCGTTTCTATACGCCGATTCTGCATGCGGCGCTTGACCGTCCACGCATCTGGTTCTGGGGCGCGCTGGCGCTGTGCATCGGCGCCTTTGGGCTGGTGCCGGTGCTCGGCTTCAGCCTGTTTCCTTCGGCCGAGACACCGTATTTCCTGGTGCGTGTCGAAACGCCCGAAGGCAGCAGTATTGCCGCGACCGACAAGGCGGTGCGGGCCGTCTCTGCCATCATCGCCAAGCAAGGTGCGGTGGTGAATCGCATGGAAAATGCCGGGCGCGGTAATCCGCAGATTTTCTACAACATCTTCCCGCGCGAAGAACGCGCGCGATATGGCGATATCTTCGTGACCATGAAAGAATGGGATGTCCGCCAGAGCCCGACAATGCTCCGGCAGCTCCGCGAAGGTCTGGCCAGTTTCCCCGATGCCCGCGTCACGGTGGTCAATTTCGAAAACGGCCCGCCGGTCGAGGCGCCGGTGGCGGTCCGCGTGCGCGGACCGCAACTGGCCACGCTCAAAAAACTGTCGGATCAGGTGATCCACGAAATGGAACAGGTGCCGGGCCTGCGCGATATCGACAGTCCTGTCGCCTATGACCGGGTCGATATGGATCTGGGCCTTGATGACGCCAAGGCGGGCTTGCTAGGCGTCGCCCCGGGGGAGGCGCGCCGCGCTGTCAGGCTTGCGATCAGCGGTGAACAGGTCAGCCGGTTGCGCGATGCAGAGGGCGATAGCTGGCCGGTTACCGTGCGGCTGCCGCTGCCAGGCAACCAGCCTGTTTCGGCGCTCGGCCAGGTCTATGTGCCGACCTTGGCCGCCGGCAGCATCCCCTTGCTCGAAATCGCGACCCCCAAGCTCAAAAGCGTGCCCCCGCAGATTACCCGCTACAAGCTGCAGCGGACGGTCACGATCACCGCCTATAATCAGCCGGGCCAGCTGACATCGAAGCTGACGACGCAGGTGCAAAAGCGGCTCAAGAACATCGTCTTGCCGGAGGGGTATAGCCTCAGCCTGGGCGGCGAAGCAGAGGCGGCGGCGCGCAATTTCTCCGGGCTAGGGCCGATCATCCTGCTGGCGACCTTTGGGATTATCGGGGTTCTGGTGCTTGAATTTGGCCGGTTCAAGGAAACGGCAGTGGTGGCGGGCGTCGTCCCGCTGGGCACCTTTGGTGGGCTTGTCGCCTTGCTGGTGACGGGTAACTCGCTGTCGTTCCTGGCGATCATCGGCTTCGTTGCGTTGATCGGTATCGAGATCAAGAATTCGATCCTGCTGGTCGATTTCACGACGCAGTTGCGCGATCGCGGCATGGCATTGCGTGAGGCGATCGAAAAGGCGGGCGAAATTCGCTTCCTGCCCGTGCTGCTCACCTCGGTGACGGCGATTGGCGGGCTGATGCCGCTCGCGCTGGGCGGCTCTGCGCTTTATTCGCCGCTTGCCTGGGTGATCATCGGCGGCCTGATTAGCTCCACCTTCCTCAGCCGGATCATCACGCCAGTGATGTATCTGCTCGCAGTGCGCGGCGATGAAGAACGGGCTGTGGCTGCGGCCGCGATGTGAACACATGCTGCCAATGACGTTCAGTATCGTGGCAGTAGCGATGGCGTAGAGACTTTCGCAGGGTGGTTGTCACCCGAAGGAAAGATCAATGCGTAAGCTTATTTTGACGATCGCAATGCTGGGTTCGGCTGTCGCTGTCACGCCTGCACTGGCACAGGATTATCGTGGCCAGCAGGGTTATCAGCAGGGCCGGGACTATAACCCTGGCGACGGGCGCGATTTTGACCAGCGTCGCGGCTATGGTGATGACCGCCGTGGCAATGACAGCACGGCCCAGCTGCGCCAGATCGGTGTACGTATCGAACGCAATGTTCGAGCCGGCACGCTGACGGGTCGTGAAGCCGTCGCGCTACGTCGTGAACATGCGTATCTGGTCCAGCTCGACCGCAAGCTCAGCTATGGCCGTGCCAGCCGCTGGGAGAGCGCAGCGCTTGACCGTCGCACCGCGGTGCTCGAACGCCGCCTGCAACAGTATCGCAGCAATGACTTTGGCGACCTGCGTTCTGGCGACAATGGCCGTGGTCTCGGCGGTCGTCGCTGATCGCACATGAATACTTAGGTCAACGCTTGATTTCGACCTCGCAACGGGCGGTCCATCGCGGCTGCCCGTTGTCGTTTCTGGCCGCGTCAGGCAGATCCGTTACTTGATGCCCGCGCAGGCAACATAATCGACGTCATCAAGATCGCGGGGCTTGCACTTGCCGCCAAGCAGCGCCTCGATCCGCGCCACGCGATCGGCGTTTTCGGTCGGGCGGCGGATCGGGTCGAGCGCATTTGGTGCCTTCAGCATTGCAACGAGCATCAAGAACTGATGATCGCTGAGACGGGTTAGCGGTGCACCGAAAAAGGTCTGCGCGGCTTGTTCGAATCCGATCACCGGCTTTCCCTTGATCGTTCCGAAACTGGCGATGTTTAGGGCGATCTCCAGCTGGTCGCGTTTGGCTAAGGCTGGATCAAAGACGAAGCGGGCAATCAGGCTCTGTTCGATCTTGGCAAAACCAGGTTTGAAACCGCCGTCGAAATAGAGCCGCTTGACCATAGCCTGGGTCAAGGTCGTCTTGCCTTGGCCGGGGGTGGAGAAATCGACGCCGTGGTGGCGATAAAAGCCCGGATCCTCGACTTGCAGCAGCATCTGCAGCCGTCGCGGGCCGACCTGGGCCAGCTTGATGGGGCGATCTCGATGGGCGGCGATGATGGCTGGGGTCCGTGCACTGGCGCGCCACAGGGCATAGCCTTCGAACAGCAGCAGCGCCGCCAGCAGCGTGGCGATAACGGTCAGGCCAATCTTCATTACGGTGTTCACAAAGGGGATATCCCGTCCTTAAGCGGCTGGTTTATCCGCTACGGGCCCATCGCCGCAACCGCGGCATGCACAGGTGTTGCGCTCGTCCGGCACACACCGTAAAAGTCCGCTTCAGGCGACCGGCTTGGGTCGCCTTTTTGCGTTAAGGGAGCCCTGCCATGCCGATTACCCCGCTCATGCCCGTTTACCCACGGTGTGATGTGCGTCCGGTGCGCGGCGAGGGCTGCTATCTGATCGGCGAGCGCGGCGAGCGTTATCTGGATTTTGCAAGCGGCATCGCGGTCAATGCGCTGGGCCATGGCCACCCGCATCTGGTGAAGGCAATTGCGGAACAGGCCGCGACGCTGATGCACGTGTCAAACCTTTACGGCTCGCCGCAGGGCGAGAAGCTCGCGCAGCGGATCGTCGACAATTCGTTTGCCGACACGGTGTTCTTCACCAATTCGGGCACAGAGGCGGTCGAATGCGCGATCAAGGCCGCGCGCCGCTATCACTATGTCAACGGCAACCCGGAGCGGAACACGCTCATCACCTTCAACAATGCGTTTCATGGCCGCACGATGGGGGCGATTTCGGCGACCAACCAGGCCAAGATGCGCGACGGGTTCGAACCGCTGCTGCCGGGCTTCGCTTATGCGCCCTTCAACGATCTTGCCGCCGCGTTGGCGCTGGTCAACGACACCACCGCCGGCTTCATGGTTGAGACGATCCAGGGCGAGGGCGGCGTGTCGGCGGGCACCGAGGAGTTCATCCAGGGCTTGCGCAAGGCGTGCGATGAACACGGCCTGCTGCTGATCCTCGACGAGGTCCAGTGCGGTTATGGCCGCACCGGCAAGATGTGGGCCTATGAGCATTACGGCATCACCCCCGACATCATGTCGGTCGCCAAGGGCATCGGCGGCGGCTTCCCGCTCGGCGCCTGTCTGGCGACCGAGGAAGCGGCCAAGGGCATGGTGATCGGTACGCATGGCTCCACTTATGGCGGCAACCCGCTGGCGATGGCGGCGGGCGAGGCGATCCTCGACGTCATTCTCGAACCCGGTTTCCTCGATCATGTCACCATGATGGGTGATCGGCTGCGCCAGGCCCTCGAACAGATGATCCCCAACCACGACCATATTTTTGACAGCGTGCGCGGGCGCGGGCTGATGGCGGGGATCAAGCTGAAGGACAGCGCGGTCAGCCGTGAATTCGTGGCGCATTTGCGTGATCATCACGGGCTGCTGACGGTGGCGGCGGGCGAGAATGTCGTCCGCATCCTGCCGCCACTGGTGATCGAAGAGCATCACATCGACGAGTTCGTCCAGAAGATGAGCGCGGGCGCGCGGATGTTCGCGCCCGCCGTCGCCGCCTGATGCGCCACTTCCTCAACCTCACCGACGCTGGCGCTGACGCCATCGCCGCGATGCTGGCCGATGCCCTTGATCGCAAAACCGCGCGCAAGGGCTGGCCAAAGGGCAAGCCCGATTCGGACGCGCCGCTCAGCGGGCGCGTGCTGGCGATGGTGTTTGAGAAAAACTCCACCCGCACCCGCGTGTCGTTCGACATGGCGATCCGGCAACTGGGCGGTTCCAGCATTGTCATGGACGCCGGGCTGATGCAGCTTGGCCGCGGCGAGAGCATCGCTGACACGGCCCGTGTCCTGTCGGGCTATGTCGATGCGATAATGATCCGCACCGACGATCATGCCAAGGTCGAGGAGATGGCGCATTTTGCGTCGGTGCCCGTCATCAACGGGCTGACCGATTTGTCGCACCCCTGCCAGATCATGGCCGATCTGCTGACGGTCATCGACGCTGGCAAGGCGCTACCCGGCCTTAAGGTCGCCTGGCTGGGGGATGGCAACAACGTGCTCTATTCAATCGTCGAGGCGGCCGGGTTGATGCACTTTGAGGTCGTGGCGGCTTGCCCGCAAGGGTTCCAGCCTGACGAATCCGTGCTCGCCAAGGGCAAGGGGCGCGCGCGCTGCGTTGCCTCCCCGCACGAAGCGGTGGAGGGCGCCGATGTCATCGTGACTGATACCTGGATTTCGATGGGGCAGGCGCATGCCGAAACCAAGCTTGATGCGATGATGCCCTATCAGGTCACAGAGGCGTTGATGGCGTCGGCGAAGAACGACGCGGTCTTTCTCCACTGCCTGCCCGCGCATCGCGGAGAAGAAGTCACGGCGGAGGTCATTGATGGCCCGCAGTCGCTGATCTGGGCGGAGGCGGAGAACCGGCTGCATGCGCAGAAATCAGTGCTGCGGTGGTGCTTCGGGCAAATTGGTTGATCTTGCCGGGGTTGCTCCCCATCTTCGTCGTGCCAGCGCAGGCTGGCGTTCCCAACCCCCCACCGCGCGGCTGCCGCACGAGACCCCAGCCCATGCTGGGGTGACGGAGTTTACGATGACGATCGCCCCGAAGAGTGATTTGGACCGCGCCATCGGCTTTACCATTCCTGCGCGCCACGCGCGCGGCCGGATGGTGCGGCTGGGGCCGGTGCTCGACACGATCCTTGAAGCGCATGCCTATCCACCCGCGATCGAGGCGTTGCTGGCGGAAGCGCTGACGCTGACGGCGCTGATTGGGTCAACGCTGAAGGATGCCGGTGGCCAGCTCACCATGCAGACCCAGACGCAAAACGGGGTGATCAATCTGCTCGTCTGCGATTATCGTGGCGGCGAGTTGCGCGGCTATATCCAATATGATGCTGACAAACTCGCCGATGCGCCCGCTGATCCCACGCTATTTGCGCTGTTTGGAACGGGTTATCTGACGATCACGTTCGATCACGCGACGACCGGAGAGCGATATCAGGGGATCGTTCCGCTCGACGGAGAGACGCTGGCCGAGGCGGCGCAGAATTATTTTGTCCAGTCCGAACAAATCCCCACGCTGATTCGGGTAGGCTTTGGGCGCGATGCTGCCGGGCACCATTTGGCCGGTGGCCTGTTCCTGCAACATTTGCCCGAGGGCGAAGAGGGGCGTGATCGGATCCACACGCGGCTTGATCATCCGGAATGGGAGCATGTCGCGGTGCTGGGCAGCACGATGAGCCGCGATGAGCTGATCGATCCCGCGCTCCCGCTGGAAACATTGGTCTGGCGCCTGTTTAATGAGGAAGAGGAAGTCCGCATCCTGGCCGAATTGTCGTTGGCCAAGGGGTGTCGCTGCACGCGGGACTATATTGCGCAGGTGATCGCGAAATTCCCCATCGAGGAGCGGCGCGAAATGGCCGATGAAGATGGCGTGATCACCGTCGATTGCGCCTTTTGCTCGCGCACCTTCCCGCTGCCTCTCGACGCGATTGTTTCTTAACCATCCTTGCATCCTTGCTGATCTGTCAGCAAATATCTCTGCGGGGCCTGAATCGAATCGGGCATGAACGATTCGATCGGGTTGGAGGGATATTCGATGCGATCTGGTCTTTGGGCTGCCCCGGCGATGCTGGGCATGGTCTTTTGCGCGAGCATGACGGTCGCCGCAGCGCCGGCGACGGCGCCCACGGTGGCGGTTTTTGCGCAAATCGAACCCGGCCAATGGCAATTACGGGAATCAGAGTCCACGGCACCGCCGCGGCTGATCTGCATCACTGATCCTGGCAATCTCGTTCAGTTCGACCATCCGGGTGGGCAATGTTCGCAATTCGTGGTCGAGGACCTGCCGCGCGTCGCCACAATTAATTACAGCTGCACTGGCGTCGGCCATGGCCGAACGACGATCCGGATCGAATCAAAAAAGGGATTTCACCTTGATATCCAAGGGATAGCAGGTGGCGCGCCGTTCGACACGGACTTTGAAGCGCGGCGGATCGGGGAATGCACCACCGCCCGCCGTTAAGCTGGCGTTTAGCTCAGCATGCTATCACAGGCTGTGTTGGTGACAGCACGCTTAGCCCCCTAGGCAAAAAGTCCCCTTGGGCCGCCGTGTTTGGCGGCCTTTCTTTTGGGCCTGCCCGGATGGCGGAGCGGCGGCTTACGCCTTGCAGCACCGGCCGATTGTGACTAGCGACCCGCCGATCATGACTTCATTAAACAAATTTGCCGTGGTGCTGCTGTCGGGAGGGCTTGATTCGATGGTTGCGGCCGCGCGCGCGCGCGAAGCCGGGTTCCGGCTGTTGGCACTGTCGGTGGATTATAATCAGCGCCACCGTGTCGAACTTGCCGCGGCGCGGACCATTGCGCAGGCACTGGGGGCCGAGCGCCATATCGTGTTGCCGCTTGATCTTGCCGCCTTTGGCGGGTCGGCACTGACCGCCGATATCGCCGTGCCCAAGCAGGGCGTTGGGCCGGGCATCCCGGTGACCTATGTGCCCGCGCGCAATACAATTTTTCTCAGCCTGGCTCTGGGCTGGGCAGAGGCGGCCGGGGCGCATGATCTGTTCATCGGGGTCAATGCGCTTGATTATTCGGGCTATCCTGATTGCCGGCCTGAATTCATCGCTAGTTTTGAAGCGATGGCGGCGCTCGCAACCCGTGATGGCGTTGAGGGGCATGGCTTTACCGTCCATGCGCCGCTTCAGCATATGAGCAAGGCGGATATCGTGCGGGAAGCCGATCGGCTGGGGCTCGATGCCGCCATGAGCTGGTCCTGCTATGATCCGGCCCCCGGCGGCATTCATTGCGGGTTGTGCGACAGCTGTCGGCTGCGCCAACGCGGGTTTGACGCCGCCGGGATTGCAGACCCGACCGTCTATGCCGTCCGGCCATGAGCTATGCCGTCAAGGAGATGTTCCTGACCCTGCAGGGCGAGGGCATTCATAGCGGCAGGCGCGCGGTGTTCATCCGCTTTGCCGGCTGCAACCTATGGTCGGGTCGCGAAGAAGATCGCGCCACCGCCGTCTGCCGCTTTTGCGATACCGATTTTGTTGGGACAGACGGGGCAGGGGGCGGCCGCTTTGCCGATGCCGCCGCGCTCGTTGATGCGGCAATCCGTCACTGGAGCGGGCCGCTCGCGGGGCGGTTTGTGGTGTTGACCGGCGGGGAACCGATGCTCCAGGTCGATGACGCGATCGTCGATTCGCTCCACGCTGCGGGTTTCACGATCGCGATCGAAACCAATGGGACGCTGCCGGTCCACCCTGGCATCGATTGGGTATGCGTCAGTCCGAAGGCGGGCAGCGTTGTCGTTCAGCAATCGGGCAATGAACTCAAATTGATCTGGCCCCAGCCCGGCAGCGATGTTGAGGCGATTGCCAGTTGGGCCTTTGACCATTTCCTGGTCCAGCCGCTCGACAGCGAAACTGCGGCGGCCAATCAGGCCGCCGCGATCGAATTCGTCCTGGCACGGCCCAATTGGCGGCTATCGCTCCAGACGCACAAGCAGCTGGGGCTTCGTTGATCTGCCAGAAGCGCCTGCCTTAATAGGCGTTCGGGCACTTCCGATAATCGAATCTGTCATTCTTCCAGCAGATCGGGTCCATCCGCAGGACGGCAATAGTCTCCATCGAATTGCGCCCTGCGAATCGCTGCTCGCCACGCGCCACCAAGCTGTTGCGTATTTCGCGCAACCGGTTTTCTGCGACCTTGTTGAGCTCACCGCGCGGCGTGAAAATCGCATCCCGGGCAACCAGTGAAGCGGTCTGGCAGAAATTATACTGCGCATAGACGGTCGTGAAGCTCGAATAGACTCGCGTCTGATATTTATCGAACTCAGTGGTCGCCTTGGCTTTGGCTTTGTTCATCCGGGCAAAATATTTGCCAAGTCGGTCGAAAGAGCTGGCCAATTCCGCACGGTGATCGGCCAATACAGCGTTATAGGTTGGCGCGGTCAGCAGGATCGGCGCGAAATCGCACCCAAGCGCCGAGACGTTTAGCGCTGCGCGCAGCGACCAGACCATGCCGGCCCGCAATTCATCCGGCGTCGCATTTGGCAGCGGCACGAACAGCCCTGGTTCGTCACCACGAACGGGTTCGCCGGAAAAATCCGGATTCTTCATGAAAAACTGCGCGGTCGCCGGGCTTGGCGCGATGACGCCTATCGCCATGACGAGCAGAAAAATCGAACGCCACATGAATGCATTACCTCGCAAAATATTCCCTGCGCCTCTAACGGATTTTCGCAGGCGTCCAACCCCCTTTGCCGGGGCATCCCCGTCAATTTGGCACTGATTGGTTAAACTGCGCCAAATGCGCGGCAGTCTGTTTGGATATTTTTGCGTGTCCGCGCCAAAATCCTATCCGCGCCCGGGGGTAGGCCCGGCACGGCGCTGGTTGCGAGCCCGCTGGGCCCCGAATCGAAAAGGGCCGCCCGGCTAACCGGACGACCCCCTCGATATCGCATGGTTGCCAGGGGCAACCAAGGCGACGCTCAAATTACTGAGCCATGGTCGCCATTGCGTCGTTCGACGACATCATCGCGTCGTTCGACATCATCGCGTCGTTCGACGCCATTGCGCCGTCCGTTGCGGTCGTGTTGTCAGTCGCCATCGCATCGCCTTCGTTGGCGGTCATTTCGCTGACCATGGCGTTGTCGGTGGTCGTCTCGGTCTTCGGCGAGCAGGCCGAAATCATCAGTGCCGCACCGGCGATCATCGAACCGGCAACGACTTTGGAAATGAGTGCACGCATTTGAAGCTCCCTAAGATAGTGGATTTGGCTGGCTTTGACGCCCTTAATACCCAAACCGTGGTGGACATTAGTCTGATATCGCTCAGCCCTCAAGCCTCGTTTTGCGATTGCAAAGAAAGTCTTTGCACAAAGTGAGCGAATTCAAGTGCTAATGCCGCATCAAGAGCGGAAAAATCAACTGTTTTTCCAAGTTTTTTGGCACTGGTGACCGCAAAATCCGGCAAGCCACAGGGGATGATGCCTTCAAAGTGCCCCAATTCGGGGTGCATGTTAACCGCGAATCCGTGGAGGGTAACCCATCGCTTCACGCGCACGCCGATGGCGCCGATCTTGGCCTCGACGCCATGATCGATCGTCCAGATGCCCACCCGGCCCGGCGCCGTGAAGGCGGCGATATCAAGATGGGCCAGCGCCGCGACCACCCATTGTTCCATCGCATGAACAAAGCAGCGGACATCACGGCCGCGTTTTCCGAGGTCAAGCATGACATAGCCGATCCGCTGGCCGGGGCCGTGATAGGTATAGCGCCCACCGCGTCCAGTCGCGTGGACGGGAAAGCGCGGGTCGATCAATTCGGCCGGATTGGCACTGGTGCCGGCGGTATAGACGGGGGGGTGTTCCAGCAGCCAAACCAGTTCGGGCGCTGATCCTTCAGCAATCGCCGCTGCACGGGCCGCCATGGCTGTGGCGGCGACTTCATAGTCGACCGGTTCACTTTCGATCCGCCATTCCACGCCATCGATCATTGCCGATCCCTGCGCCAGCAGGCTTCAGCGTGCAAGCCCGACCCTGATCGCTGGCCCGCTCGTCGATCGATGATCGCCCCATTTAAACACCGCGCGTGTCTGCCAAGATTGGCAAGCTGGTGCGCAATCGTCTAACAACGGCCATCCATGGCGCTATGCGGGAGTAGGTAGCTTGAATTCGGTCAATATGGGAACGGTCTGGGATCGCGCGACCGAGTTTCTCGGGGACAATATTGCCGCTGTGACGCCGATCGCGCTCGCTGCGCTCTTCCTGCCGGCGTCGATCAACGATGCGATTGCGCCGTTGGGGGCAAATAATCCCGGCATGCAGCTTGGCATCAGCGTGGCCAGCCTTGTGCTGGCGATTGTTTCGATTTTCGGAGAACTGGCCATCATCGCGATGGCGGTGGATGCCGCCCGGACCGCTGGCGATGGCGTGCGTAGTGCCGCCGCGCAGTTGCTGATGGCGCTGCTAACGTCGCTTGCCTTGCTGGCCTTGGTGTTGCTGGGGCTCTTGCCACTGATCGGGCTGGTTGCGGCTGCGGGCATCGACATGAAAGTGTTTGCAACCAATGATCAGGCAGCGATCGCGCAGGCTTTGTCGGGCATGCCAGGCGGCATTGGTTGGGCAATTGCTGTCTATTCGCTGCTCTGGATCATTGGCACGATTTGGATCAGTGCCCGCTTCGTGCTTGCGCTGCCGGCCCTGGTTGATGAACGGCGCGGCTTTGGTGCGCTCGCGCGGTCCTGGCAGTTGACGCGCGGCCTGGCGCTCAAGATCGTCGGCGTCCTGGTGCTGTATTTTATCGTCAGCGCGGTCGCGGCGCTCGCGGCCAAGACGGTGTTTGGCGGGGTGCTGGGGCTGGTAGCCGGTGGCAATGCAGCAGGCAGCTTTGCCGCGATCGTCACGTCGATCGCGGTCGGCGCCGTCGGTACCGCATTTTCAGTGCTGCAGGCGGCGTTTATCGGCAAGCTGTTCATCGCGGCACGCGACCGGACGCAGGAAGCAACTGGCCACTCATGAAAATCAATGTACCGGGCGCCTTTGCCGACGCCTGGAGCTTGTTCCGTCGCCACACCGAGGCATTGGTGGCGGTTGCCGGCCTCTTCATCTTCCTGCCAACGCTGGCCCTGTTGCTGCTCGTCCCGGCGGCACCGCCTTGGCCCGATTCGGCGGCAAGCGATGCCCAGATCCAGGCCGATGCCGCGATTTTCGCCAATTGGATCGTCGATAATGCGCGCTGGTTTCTGGTCGCGTCGCTTGCCTCGCTTTACGGGTCGTTGGCGATTTGCACATTCTTGCTTGATTCGGCCTGCGTCGATCTGCGTGCAGCCTTGCAACGGGCCGTGCGGTTGTTGCCGCGCTATGTGCTCGCCGCACTGCTCATCCTGCTGCCGGCCTCTTTGGGTATTTTCGTTTTCGTCCTCCCGGGGCTCTATATTCTCGGTCGAACAACATTGATCGCGCCCGCTTTGGTGCGCGAAAAGTCTTTGACGGCGACGTCGGCAATCATGCGGAGCATTGCGCTCACCCGGCGCAATGGCATGATGCTCGCTGGCCTGACTGGACTGGGGCTGTTGGCTGGGCAGATTTTGCCGGCGCCGTTTCAGTCAATCGATATCGCGATGCGGGCGGTGGGCGCGGCCAATCCGGTCATGGTCACGATCGTCGATTCGCTCGCGGCGGTCCTCGCCTCCATCGTCGCGCTCGCCACGATCCTCATGCGGATCGCGATCTATCGTCAGCTCGCGGCCAATAGCGGCACATGAGGCGCGGCGTCGCGAGGTAACAGCCCGATCAGACGGGGATCGGGAAAAACTTCCACCGTCCGGCTGATCGCGACGAAACCCTGCGCCAGATAGAAATTCAGCGCCGACGGGTGATCAAGCGTGCACGTGTTAACGCGAACCATTTTCACGCCCGGCCGCCACATCATTGCAAGGGCCAGATTCATCAACCAGCGGCCATGCTGCTGCCCTGCCAGTTCGGGCACCAGCGCAAAATAATCCAGCGCGCACCAGTCACCCTCCGGATGCGTGAACTCCAGCAGTCCAACCTCGATCCCAGCGCGGTCGATCACGGCGTGAACCTGGGTTTCTGGCCGGTCGATCGCGGCACGCAAGGCGATGTCGTCCATTGCCAGTCGCGAATACCATAGCCAGCGTGCGCCAACGCGTTGGAATAGTACTCGGTATTTCTCTACGCTCGGTCGGTGCCACGAAACGACACGAAATGGTGATCTCGGCAGCGGGCGGAGCGACGGCTTGCTCCGCATCTCCAGCACAGTGACGACCGTCGCGATGTCCGTCGGCGCGACTTCGATTAGCGCCACCTGATTAACTCAAACCTATCTAAGCGATGTGAGCTGGAATTGTTCTTTATAGTTCTTCTTTCCATCGAACCATGCACACATTGCGACTTGCTCATCGATCCACTCAACTGTCATTTCTGGGCCGCCCGATTTGAGCTGCACAATATCGCCTGGGCTAATCGTCTTCTGGCTCATTGCGTTTTCCTTCTACGAACTCAGCGAGAACATACGGTAAACAAAACTGCTAGGCAAGTTTTAAGTCAAGCCCAGGTTGCGAGCGGCGGCAGGCTCATCAAAATCGCATCGATATTGCCCCCGGTCTTCAACCCGAACAGCGTGCCGCGATCATAAACCAGATTGAATTCGGCATAGCGCCCACGCCAGGTGAGCATCTGCGCCATATCAGCCTCCGTGAAGGGGCTATGCACCCGCCGCCGGACGATTCGGGGGTAGCTGTCGAGGAAGGCGCGCCCGATATCCTTGATGAATTCAAGGTTTGCGTCGAAATCGCCCTCAATATGATCGGCAAAAATGCCGCCCACGCCGCGATGGCACTGGCGATGCGGGATATAGAAATAGTCATCGGCCCATTTCTTGAACCGATCGTAGTATTCGGCGCCATGCGGGTCGCAATGCGCCTTTAGCGTCGCGTGGAAATCGGCCGTATCCTCGTCATAGGGGATTGGCGGGTTCAAATCCGCGCCACCGCCAAACCAGCGCTTGGTTGTGACAAGGAAGCGGGTGTTCATATGCACCGCGGGCACATGCGGATTGGCCATATGCGCGACCAGGCTGATGCCGGTGGCGAAAAAGCCAGGGTCTTCGGCTGCGCCATGGATTGATTTGGCGAATTCGCCCTCGAACGTGCCGCCAACGGTGGAGACGTTGACGCCAACCTTCTCGAACACCTTGCCCTTCATCACGCCGCGCACACCGCCGCCGCCGGGCTCACCAGAAGGGTCAGTCCGATCCCAGCTGAGATAATCGAAATCGGCGTCCGATCCCGCTTCGCGCTCAATCGCGACGAATTCGGCGCAGATCAGGTCGCGCAGATGTTCAAACCAGGATCGGGCGGTGGATTGCTGTTCGTCGAGCGGAGCCATTACGTCACCTAATTTCGTTGAAAAATCGTGTTCGAGCGTGCGTCTCAATCAATGTGGCAGCCGTCTTTGGCGAGCTGCTCACGGATCCAGGCCTCGACGTCATAGCCAAAGATGCGCATCCCCTTGATGTTGGCATTATCGATCGTCAACCCCGATAGGTTGACGTTCTCCAGCCGCGCACCAGACAGATTCACATTCACAAATCGCGCAGCGGCCAGATTGACGTCATCGAACTGCGCCTCCGTCAAAGAGCAAGCGGTGAAGGCCGCGCCGTTCTTCCGTTGTCCCGAAAATCGGTCCATTTTATCCCCCCTCGCTTGACGGCCAGGCATCAAGCTGGCGCAGTGCCTCCGCCATGCCGATCGCTGCCGAGGCACCGATGTTGAGCGAGCGAAGCCCAGGCCGCAAGGGAATCCGCACGCGAATATCGGCTCGGTCGTGGACAAAGTCCGGTACGCCCGCGCTTTCTGCACCAAACAACAAGGTGTCGCCCGGCATGAAGCGCGTCGCGGGTAATCGATCGGCGCCTTTGGTGGTGAACAGGACGATGCGACCAGTGATTGACGCGGTAAATGCCGCCCAATCGACATGGCGCTTGATGGCGACGGTTGCGGCATAATCCATGCCGGCCCGGGCCAGCGAGCGATCCGAAAACGCGAAACCCAGCGGCTCGATCAGGTCGACCGGCACATCGAAACATGCCGCGGTCCTCAGGATTGCGCCGACATTGCCGGCGATCTCTGGTTGGTAAAGCGCAAGCCTTAGCGGGGGCGGATCACTGGACGGCGCGGACGCAGGCAAGGCGGGGGAAGGGGGCAACGCTGTTCGGGCACCTTAGTGCTTTGGACCATGTCGATCCGGAGACATAAAATGCTGTTGGCAAATCCGTGGCGCTTTGTCTATCAGGCCGCGATTCGATCGGTATTGAGCACCGGTTTTTGGGGCACGGCCTTGCCGGTCGCGCGCCACATCAGTTTCAACGCGCAAGGGCTAACCGAATGGCAACGGCAAACGAAGCGATCCCAGCAGGCGGCGCACATGATGCAACGCACGACGGCGAACCGCGCCGCCGCGATTTTTTGAGCATTGCGGCGCTTTCCTTTGGCGGCGTCGGCGTCGTTTCGGTCCTGGTTCCGCTGGTCAACCAGATGAACCCGTCGGCAGACGTGCTCGCCCAGTCGTCGACCGATATTGATCTGTCGCAGATCCTGCCCGGCCAGGCAGTGAAGACATCGTTCCGCAAACAGCCTTTGTTTGTGCGTAACCTGACCCCAGAAGAAATTGCGGAAGCCGATAAGGTTTCGGTTTCAACGCTGCGCGACCCTGAGACGCTGGCGCAGCGCACCAAGGAAGGCCACAAGAACTGGCTGATCACCTTGGGCGTGTGCACCCATCTGGGCTGCGTGCCGCTTGGCGCGGGTGAGGGCGAGATAAAGGGTGAGTTTGGCGGCTATTTCTGCCCCTGTCATGGGTCGGCCTATGATACCGCCGCGCGCATCCGCAAAGGCCCGGCACCGAAAAACCTGCTTGTGCCGGACTATAAATTCACATCAGACACCACTGTAACCGTCGGTTGAGGTCAGCATCATGAGCTTCCCCTGGGCAAATCATTACGAGCCGAAGTCCGGCCTCACCAAGTGGATCGACCAACGCCTGCCGCTGCCGCGTTTTGTCTATAACGCGGTTGGCGCCGGTTATCCGGTGCCGCGCAACCTCAACTATTTCTGGAATTTCGGCGTTCTCGCCGGGGTTGCGCTGGTGCTGCAGATCGTCACCGGCATTGTGCTGGCAATGCATTTCGCCGCGAATGGTGAGATTGCGTTCAATTCCGTCGAACACATCATGCGTGACGTGAATTCGGGCTGGATGATCCGTTACGCCCACGCCAATGGCGCGTCGATGTTCCTGGCCGTGGTCTATATCCACATCGCTCGCGGGCTATATTACGGATCGTATAAGGCACCGCGCGAGATGATCTGGCTGCTGGGTGTCGTGATCTTCCTGTTGATGATGGCCACCGCGTTCATGGGCTATGTGCTTCCTTGGGGCCAGATGAGCTTCTGGGGGGCGCAGGTGATCACTGGCTTCTTCTCGGCCATTCCAATTGTGGGTGACTCGATCCGCATCTGGCTGCTGGGTGGATACACCCCGGACGATGCCACGCTGAACCGCTTCTTCTCGCTTCACTATCTGCTGCCGTTCGTGACGCTGGGTGTCATCATCCTGCACGTCTGGGCGCTGCACATTCCGGGATCGAACAACCCAACCGGCGTAGACGTGAAGGGCGAGCAGGATACCGTGCCTTTCCATCCTTATTATACCGCCAAGGATGGTTTCGGGCTGGGCGTTTTCCTGACGATCTTCGCTGCGTTCATTTTCTTCATGCCCAACGCGCTTGGGCATCCGGATAACTATATCCCGGCCAATCCGCTGTCGACGCCAGCGCATATCGTGCCCGAATGGTATTTCCTGCCTTTCTACGCGATCCTGAAATCGTTCACCGTTGATCTCATCCTGCCAGCCAAGCTGTGGGGCGTGCTCGCGATGTTCGGTTCCATTCTGCTGCTGTTTTTCCTGCCCTGGCTGGATTCATCGCCAGTGCGCTCGGCAAATTACCGCCCGACCTACCGCTTCTTTCTCGTCATCCTGCTGATTGACGTGCTGGTGCTCGGCTATATCGGCGGCGCCGAAGCGAACGGCCGCAACATCGTGATCGGCCAGATCGCGGCTGCATATTATTTCGCGCATTTCCTGATCATCCTACCGATCATTTCCGCGACGGAGCGTCCGCGCCCGCTGCCGAATTCGATCACTGAATCGGTGTTGGGCAAGCACGCTAAAGCTACGGGCGGCAGCTTCGGCACCGCGGTTCCGGCCGAATAAAGGGCATCCAAACCAATGGTTCGCATCATCTCCTTCATCGTTGGCCTTGGCTTTGTCGGCGTTTTGCTGCTGGGGCTGTTCGGTAGCGTCAACAGCCTGATCACCGATCCGGCCAAGCCGACCGTGACCGAAGAGTTTCTTCGGCCGCACAAGGAAGTCGCCTTTGCCAGCGATGGTCCGATGGGCAAGTTTGATCGCGCCCAGCTGCAGCGCGGCCTTCAGGTCTACAAGGAAGTTTGCTCGGCCTGTCACTCGCTCGGCCGGGTCGCGTTCCGCGATCTGACCAAGCTGGGCTATAGCGAAGCGCAGGTGAAGAAATTCGCTGCCGATTGGAGCGCAAAGCAACAGGTTCTGGACCCCAAGACCGGCGACCGGACTGAGCGCGACAACGTGCCCGCTGACAAGTTTCCGACGGTATATTACCCTGGGCAGGGTGTGCCGCCCGATCTTTCGCTGATCACCAAGGCGCGTCATGGCGGCGCGGCTTATATCTACTCGCTGCTGACCGGCTATAGCGAGCAGCCTGCGGCGTTGCTGAAGCATTTCCCGGACGCGAAGACGCCCGATGGGCTGTATTACAACCCGTATTTCGCGAACCTCAACATCGCGATGCCAGCACCGCTGGCCGATGGTTCGGTTACCTATGCCGATGGGACCAAGAACACGCTCGACCAGATGTCGAAGGATGTCGCCGCATTCCTGGTCTGGACGGCAGAGCCTGAGCTCGAACAGCGCCATTCAACCGGCTTTGCCGTGCTTGGCTTCCTGCTGATCGGGACATTGCTGGCTTATGGGTCGTATCGCACCGTCTGGCGGAATGTGAAGCATTGAGCGATACAGCCGCCGTGAACGACGACCTGGCGGCGTTGATCCGCACAATCCCCGATTTTCCAAAGCCGGGGATCATGTTTCGCGATATCACCACCCTGCTGCTAGACCCCAAGGGCCTGGCGATGACGGTGGAGCGGATGGTCGCGGCGGTCGATGGTCCGGTTGATCTGGTGGCGGGCATTGAGGCGCGCGGGTTCCTGTTTGCCGCAGCAATGGCGGTGCCGCTGAACGCGGGCGTGCTGCTGATCCGCAAGGACGGCAAGCTGCCCGGTGCCACGATTGCCGAGGATTACGCGCTTGAATATGGCACCGATCGGATTGCCATGCATGAAGACGCGCTGGTGCCCGGCCAGCGTGTGTTGCTGGTCGATGATCTGATCGCCACCGGCGGCACCGCACGCGCGGCGATCCGGCTGCTCAAAAAGGCTGGTGCATCGGTGACGCAGGCGCAATTCGTTGTCGATTTGCCTGATCTGGGCGGTGCCGATGCGCTGCGGTCGGACGGGATTGACGTCAGCGCGCTCGTCGCTTTTGGCGGGCACTGAACGCGGCTACTATCCCCAGGTGCCGGTCCGGGTTCTGATCAGCCCGATGGCAATCGTCGTCATGACAGCGTCGCCCGTCTGATTGCGCACGGTGATGCGGCTGCGATAACTCCCCATTTCCGGTCGGCTCTGCGAGGGGCGCTTATCGAGAATCTCGGTTTCCACGCTCAGCGTGTCGCCGGGATAAACGGACTTCAGCCAGCGCAGTTCCTCCTGCCCTGGCGATCCTAACCCCGCCTGCCGCGTGTTCTTCATATTCTCAACCAGCATCGCCATCATCATCGCACAAGTGTGCCAGCCGCTTGCCGATAATCGCCCGAAATGGGTTTGCGCTGCCGCCTCGTCTGACAGGTGAAAGGGCTGCGGATCATATTTGGACGCGAACTCGACGACTTCCTCATGGGTGACGTGATAGCTGCCAAAGCTGGTCTTGGTGCCGGGCTCAATGTCTTCAAAATAGATCATGGCGACAGCTTCCTGCGTCAGGAACCGCTTGGCAAGTGATTTGAAAGCGCGGCGTCGGGATCAGCGGGAAGCTGCCTAGGCCACCCTAGATGGGTGTTCGCGCAGAGGCGCGGAGGCGCAAAGGAGCAGCATCATCAAGCTATCTCCAGTGCCGGGCTCGACGAGGCTGAGACCCCCCACCCCCAAACCCCTCCCCTGAAGGGGAGGGGCTTATGGAGATGAGTAGCGGTCATCGAGATGTGGTATCCGTCTCGCTTAGCCAAGCGACAATGGGCAGCGCGCAACCCCTCCGCGTCTCTGCGTCTCCGCGCGAACAATTTTCCTACGTCCCGGCTTAACGGAGCCCGAGCGTGTCGAGCGGAGAGGCTAGTGCGTGATGACGCTAAGTCGCTTCAACCTCACACCCCGTTCGGGCTGAGCGAAGTCGAAGCCCAGGCGCTCCGAATGCCCTTCGACTTCGCTCAGGGCGAACGGGGTATGGATTGATCCAATCCGAAGTCATCACACTCTAGCGCTTCAGTGCCGCGCGAAACGGTGCATCATCGCCATCGCCACCCGTCGCGGGCGGCAGGCCGATCAGGTCGCGCAACAGCGGCGCCACGGCGACATTGTCGAAGCTCGCCAGCCTGCCCATCGGCTTGATCGCGGGGCCGCTGGCGATGAACAGCGCGGCCATTTCGGGCGCGTCGACATCAAAGCCATGCGCGCCGCCGGAGGGGGGATGATCAGCCGGCGGATCGCGCGTCAACGCCAGCCAGCCCGTTTCGGCGAGGCAGATGAAGGGTGGCACGCGCGGGTTGGTGCCATAATGCAGCCGGGCCGGGATCTCGCTTTTGCGCCAGCAGCTGACATGCTCGCGTGGCGCGAGCAGCAATTTCGCGACCGCGTCCTCATGGCCCGCGACGGGCGTGATGCCGGCATAGGGGCCGTCGCTGATCGAGGTGAAACTGCCCGTCGGCAGCAGGCGATCGAGCCGGATGACGCGATCGGCACTGATCGCAGCCATGCCGTGATCGGCGACGATCACCAGATTGGCGGGCTGGCCAAGCGCGGCGAGTTCAGCGCGCAGCCGGCCAATTTGGTGATCCACCTCGCCCACCACCTTGGTCGTATTGGCGTCGTCCGGGCCATATTTATGCCCCGCCGAATCGACCACATCGAAATAGAGCGTCAAAAACTTGGGCCGGGTCGCCGGTGGCCGCCGCAGCCAGTCGATGATGGCATCCACGCGCTGGCCACTGCTCACCGCCTGCGCAAATTGCTGCCAATCGCTGGGCCGCACCCCGCCAAAATCGACGTTGGAGCCCGGCCAGAACATCGTCGCGGTGCGAATGCCGGCCTTCTCCGCCGTCACCCAGATCGGCTCGGCCTGCGTCCACCAGAACGGATCGTCGGTGGCCATGGTGAAGACCTGGCCCGGGCGGCGGGCATCCTCCATCCGATTGCCGACCACGCCGCTGCGATCAGGCCGCAGCCCGGTAACGAGGGTATAATGATTGGGGAAGGTGATGCTGGGAAAGGACGGCCGCATCGCCGCGGTGATCCCGGCATCGGCCAGCGCATTCAGATTGGGCGTCACCCCGCGCGTCAGATAATCGGGCTTGAAGCCGTCGATCGAGACCAGGATGGTGACCGGCGCCTTGGCCTCGACAACAGCCGTTGCCGCAGGCTTTGGCCCCTGCACGGGCGGCGTAACGCACGCCTGCAGCCCGGCGGCGAGGAACAGCGCGAAAAGGCGGGTGGTAAAACGCATATTGCGGCCATGGCCCATTACCGGGTCATTCATGTGACACTCTCTCCATCACTGTCCTCCCGTCACCGTCCCCCCCCGTCACTGTCCAAGCGACAGCTTGGCAAACAGCGTATAGCTGATCGGTGCATTGCCATAGTCGCCCACCAGCGCCGCCGGATAGGCATAGCCCGCCACCGATCCACCCAGCGCCAGATTGACGACATCGGTCAGCTTCAGCCGATAGGCATAGCCGCCCTCCGCCTTCTTCACGCGAAATCGCTGGTCGTGGAGCGGATGGCTGTGATCGGGGAACAGCTCGTCATTGGCGACATTTTCTACGCGGCCAAAGATGCTGTGGTGGCGGGTAATGTCCCAGTTCGCCTCCGCCAGCCAGGCGGTCAGCGTGCGGCCAGGGCCCTTGTTCTTGGCGGAGAAGGCGAACGTCGTCGCCAGCCCACCGCGACCATAATGGAGGCTGGCCGTGGTCCGGCGTTCGTTCAGATCGGCCTCAAGCTGTTCGGGGCTTTTCAGAAAGCCATGGCTGACTTGCATCGCCCAGGCCGGGGACGGCGTCCAGCTTGCGCGCACGCTCCATGAATCGAGCCGCGGTGCCTCAAAATCCCAGCGAAACTGGTCCGGCTCGCGCCCGCGAAACGCCGATGCCTCGATCTGGAAACGCGGCGCGGCATAGCCCGCGGTGACGACGCCATAGCTAATGTGCGTGCTGTCGAACCAGTGGTGCGTGATCGGCGACAATGACTGGTAGCGTGCCGATGCCCGCATCATGAAGGCTGACGGTCCGATCGCCGGTTCGCCAACGGGCGCGGCATAAAGAAAAACGCTGCCCGGCCCGGCATCAATGTCGATCCGCGCGGCGAGTTCCATGAACAGGTCGTGCGGGTGCTGGCGATCGATCAAGGGCGTAATGCCGTCGGCGGTTTCCCCGGTCGCGAACAGATTCGGGTAGCCGCGCCGACCCAAAAGCGGCTCAAGGCTGAGCATCGATCGCAAGGAAAGTCGTGCGCCGTCGCCCAGTGGCCGTGTTGCAGTCAGCATCGCCATCGACGTCACGAACCCCGAATTGTCTCCACGTGGGCCGTCCTGATCGGTATAGGCACCCCAGACAAAACCATGCGCCATCAGCGCCCAGTCGCCCGCATTGAAATGCAACCCGTGCATTGCTTCATTCCCCGGCAACCGCGACGTGCCGGAGCCGGTGACGTAGCCGTCGGGGGCCATCATATCGTGAGACATCGCCCCGTGGTTCATATTGCTTTGGTCCATCGCGCCATGGTCCATGGCACCATGGTCCATCGTAGAATGGTCTTCTGCCGTTCGGGCGGGAGCCGGGCTCGCCGGTTCGGGCTTGGCCCGCGGATGCATGTTGCTGTGGTCGTGGCCGGACATAGCCGGCATCGTCTGCGCCGCCGCCAGCGAAGGCAGCAACACGCCCACGGCGATTGCCGCGAGCAAACTCGATCTGTTCATGTCGAAACGCTTTCGAAAAAGGGGTAATCGCAGCGGGGCAAAAAATGCCCGGTCGATCATCCCCGTCGCGGCGGCGGCAAGGCGGGCGGCGCGGACAGCCCGGCAACGAAGGGCTGGATCAGGATCGCGCGCGGCATTTGCGGTAGGGCAATCGAAGCCATCACGCTGGGCCCACGCCAGGATGATGGCGGAATGCAGCCAAGGCACATTTCCGATGCAGCGTTGGGGGCGTCATGGTGCTGCTCCGGCGCTGAATGGTGCCCAGTCATCGCCACCGCCGCGGGCTTCGCCACGGGTGAATGGCAGCCGCGCGCATAGTCAGGTGCCGTAAGTATAAGAGCAATCAGGATAAAAATCAGGCGAAGAAGCATCAACGAGACGATACCCCAGATAGTAGGCGCCTGCCAGCCCCCGTCGTCCATGATATTGACCACAACCATAGTCGTGTTTACGTCCGTAGTCGCGAGCTGCGCTGGCGCCGGACATCTCCTCTGCACCATCGCATCACCCTGTCAGATCCGGCGTAACGCCACCACATTTTGGAGAAGCAAGACGATGTCGAAAAGCCTGTTTGTCGTGTTGATGGGCAGCGTCGCCCTGGCGCTGGGGGGCAATGCGCCATCCCCCAATCTCTGCCAACAGGCCAAAACGGTATTGCCGCAGCTTGCCTGCGCCGAGAGCGCGAACGGCGTGGCCTTGGCGGGTGACACCGCGCGGGCGCAGCGGCTGATCGAGCTGGCCGACGCCGGCGTCGTCCGGTTCAAGGAATATTTCGGTCGTCAGGCGCTACGCTATGCCATTGCCGAGGGGGCCGATGCCCTCGTGCCGCCGGAAAGCGTTGGCGCGCTGCGCAAGGCCGGGTTCCCGGTCGTGCTGCCATGGATTTCGCCGAAAGTGTACCGCGAGCAGGTAGAGCAATCGATCCGTCGCGGGCTGACGGCCCGGATGGCCGGTCGCCCGCAAGAGGAAATCGATGCGGCCGTGCAAAAAACGGTCGAGCAGCAAACCAACCCTGAGCGGCTTGCCCGGACAGAGCTGGCAACGGTTTCACACGAGCTGGGCCATTACTGGTTCTGGCAGGGCTATTGGCCCAAATCGACGCTGAGCGAAGAGAAGCATTATGGCGGACCAAGCCCGGACTGGCTCGACGAGATGTCCGCCGTGCTGATGGAAGCACCGATCAGCTTCAACGATCGGGTAAAACAGTTCGGGCAGCGTTACGCCACCTATCGCGCCGACCCGCAAAAGGCTGATGAGAGCACCAGATTGACGGTCGATCTGGTCAACTTCCTTTCCGAAACGCATCCGGCGCATCAACAGGTCAAATTGCTATCGCAACAGGTTAGTGGCGAACTGAAGAAGGACAGTTTCAAGGCGATGGTGTTTACGGGCGAGGAAGCACGCAAGATCGCCGAGGGCGGTGCCCGTTTCTACCTGCAATCAGCGGTGGCCTCGCAATATCTGATTGATCGGACGGGGAACCGGCAAATCTTTTCCCGCATTGCCGAGGCTTTTGCGCGCGGCGAGACAATAGAGCAATGGCTCGCCAACAAGGAACCCAAGGGCAAGCTGCCGCGCGATCTGAAGGCGTTGCAGGCCGACTGGCTGGTCTGGCTTGACCAGCGTTTCCCAGCCGAGCCTGCCAAGGCTGCCTAGCGCACGATCCCGGGCGGCGGCGTGATCAGACGTTGAAGCGAAACACCATCACGTCGCCGTCATGCACCACATACTCCTTGCCCTCTGACCGCAATTTTCCCGCATCGCGTGCGCCGCCCCGCCAGCCACCGCTGCGTTGGGGATTAGGCGAGGCCCTACGCATCAGCGGCGGGCAAGGTGGTTGTTTCGGTTGCGTTTTCGGGGGGCGTGGGCGACGATGCGGGCATGGCGTCGCTTAATGATCGCGAGCATTTCGAACGCTGGCTGAAGGGCAAGCCGACAAGCTGGGCGCAAATTCTGGCGTGCCGCGCCGCGCTGCGCGTGGTGCCGCTGGCCAGAAGTGACGCTCGGGACACGTTGATGACATTTCGGGCAGTCGGTATATCCTTTGCTGCGCGGAATATTCCAGCAATGGATATGCGTCTCGCCGCCCGCGCCGCCGCCGACGCCGCCTACGCCTATTCCGCCGACGCCTACGCCGGCGCCGTCTACGCAGACGCCGCCTACGCCGCCTTCGCCGACGCCGACGCCGACG